>VOFK01004084.1_pt1 | contig 513185 bp, 452 predicted proteins | sample 5384121 | NCBI WGS metagenome assembly VOFK01 (sample SAMN12384730, study PRJNA508395) | human gut metagenome | isolation source: healthy gut J | host: Homo sapiens | reverse complement strand
CAGTTGTTACATAATATAAAGGTTTTGTAATATCCTTCACGCAAGCTGTATCAATCCACAAACCGAACAAGCTATCGATATACGGAGTTTGTTCAGCGGTCTTAACCTCTGCGAACAATGTAGTCGGATTCATAGAAAAGAGCCTTACCATCACCTTCTGAAGAAGAAAGGATCTTATGAGAGAAGGAGCACCTAAGTTAGCGTAAACCGGAGCCGGAGCTTTTTCAAACTTGAAGAAATCATCACGTACATCATCTTTTTCCACATAAGATAAAGCAGATGATCTCACATTAAACACGACTTTATTATTCATTTCGATAATCTCAGGGAAGATTCTGTCACAGCTGCGCTATAGTGTTCAACAGAATAAGCAGGTATCATCAAATATTCACCAGCCTCATCACCATTAACAAATACAAATTCTACAGGTGTACGATCTAAGAACTTAACATCAGCAAGTACTCCATTAACATTGCTTGTAAAAGTTATTATTCGTATATTGTTCACTCAACGTATACATTGATACAGATAATGTATCCTTCAAAGCTTGAGCACCACCATTATTGTAAATAGTAGAGGTGACTTCACATCGCTATAATCAATCACACCACCATTAACAGCATAACTATATAAAGTTACCGGTTGCACCTTAAACTTGATAGCCTCATCAAAATCAGTAGATTTAATTGAGATCAAAAGAATCTTTCGCATAAGCGTATAAACCATCAACACCCGGGTTCCCGATACCAAATTCAATGCGAAAGCATCATTCATAGCCTCTTCCTTCGTGAAAGACTTGTAACCTAAGAAACGATCTTTTTTGCTTCTGTTACTTCCTTCGCATAAACAAACTCAATCGTATCTGTACCATTGAAAGTAAATACATTATCAGAAACTTTATAAAATCTCACGATAATCAGCAGTTCCATCCAACGCATAATTCGTAACAGCGTCACCACCCTGCATACGGCTAACAACTTTTGCATAACGACCATCCTTCTCTGCCACATAGTATTGACCTTCACGTTTCACGTTAGAGATAGAAAGAGATAAAGTCTGTAACAGTCTCACCATAGTATTTATTATAGTTAGTGTTTTTAGCAGTACCCATAGCATTATGGGTATTCTTGTTCTTCAAGAAATAAACACCAGCACCGTTAGGCAAGCTAGCAGGGAGTACCCGGAGTTTGAGTAAATGCCAAAGCAGAACCTTTTGAGTATCAACACTTACTGTTAATACATTCAAGTTATCTATCTTAGCATATTTCAACACCGCATTATTTTGAATACTGAATGGAGTACTAGTATTAGCTCTTGTTTTCACCGGAGCAGACTTAACAGTCAATGTCATCTTATCTGTTCTCAGATCCTTAACAACCTTGAACAACTGAAAATCTGCATTACCTACAGTATGTTTCTCATTCACAGCATAAGTACTATCAGCTTTTAAAATCGTTTTAAAGACATTTTGTTGGTTATGAATCGTAGTAAAAGTAGTATCGACACCAATAAAGAAGTCTTTCTTATCAGCTACCTCGAATGAATCCAAGCCTGACCAGCGCTTGTAACGTCCTTAGCTCTTACAACAACTCCATCAAACGGGTTCTTCGTTACCGTTGGATCAGCGACCAATGTAAATACAGAGAAATCAAATCTCCTCTGCAACCAAAGTCTTTGTTCCCGGATCTTCAATATTATAAGTAGCCATCGGAGAAGCATTAATAGGAAGGGTCTCCCGTCAAAGAAGTTGCTTTCTTCAAAGAAAAGAACACCTGCGGCAACTGCTCCAGAAATAGAGTAACCAGTGGCATAGTACCCGCAACCTCAAACTCACTGATACCTCCACGGATACTGAAAGGGAGCTTTATCGCTCTTAGCTACAGAGAAACTACACCATTCTTATTCTTAATGGTATAACGTTGAACTCCTGTACTTCATCATAACTGCTTTGGCTAAATTCAAAGATCAGCATCAGCTTGAGCATTAATAAACATAATGGAGTCTTTTGCTGTCTGGTTGTAGTTATTACCGATTGTCAAATAACCATCCGTGGTATTACCAATCAAATAATACTCTCCAGCTTTCACATCGTTAGGAGCAACATTAGCAGCTCCGCAGAAAAAGCGGTTAGCAAAGCTCCAAAAGAGTAGAAAACTTTTTTGTTCATAATTCTAAAATTAATATTAATACTAGTGTTAATTAAAAGCTCTTTATATATGCATCCACCTAAATGGGTACAAAACGACTAGTCTAAACGATCGTCTAAATCTTGCGTTTTTTTAGTGCCAAAACAGGAGATTTGTTGAAAGAATCCGTTGTTTCGTAAAGGATAACCTATCCTATTGATAAGAAAGAGGATAAGCGATAAAAAAATAATGCGGAAGGGTTGTAAGTGTCGAAGAAACGCGTACCTTTGCAAATGACTATAAAAATCGATCGTTTAGACTAGTCGTTTCTCATTCTATTCCATCGCACATAAAATATACATCACCTATATAGTAGTATAACCTCTATGCGTATTGCATATATTTATAATGTACGAGCGTACATTATATATTATCTATGTCGTTGACTGATTATCAATTCTTCTTTCTAAATCCAAATAAGCATGCTTATCGGATAAGGTGAATTTGAATATTTCCAGCAGATACACCGAGCATTATCCGCCAACAGTATTATATACGGATTATCAGCATATTACATTTACAACTAGATGTAACGCTGTTTACTTCCATATGTAAATGACTTTTACTTCTAGAGGTAAACACTCTCGTTTCTACTATATGTAAATACTTTCGCTCTTGAATGGAAACGCCTCGTTTATGCTTTTATTGGTCAAAATAACGACTATCCTATGTACTTGAACTCTTTTTTCATAAATTTGTCGCTTTATAATAAACTGAGTAAAAAATGAATACACACGAACTTTGCTGCGTAGGACACATCACCTTGGATAAGGTAGTAACACCTAAGAACACCGTCCATATGCCGGGAGGAACCTCCTTTTATTTCTCGCATGCGATAAAACATTTCGATGATATCGACTATACTCTAGTGACAGCCTTGGCTGAATCTGAGATGAAAACGGTGGAGGAACTACGAGCCGAAGGTATCGACGTTGCCGTGATGCCAAGTAATAAGCACACCGTTTATTTCGAGAATATTTATGGAGAGAACCAAGATAACCGTACGCAACGTGTATTGGCGAAAGCAGATCGCTTTCACCGTGGAATATCTGGAGAACATCAACTCCAAGATCTTCCACCTTGGTAGTTTGCTTGCCGATGATTTCTCTTTGGAAGTGGTAAAGTATTTAGCGGGGAAAGGCTTAGTATCGATTGACTCGCAAGGATATCTACGGGAAGTAAGAGACAAAGATGTATTTGCAGTGGATTGGCCAGAGAAAAAAGAAGTACTTAAATACGTGCACTTCCTCAAGGCTAACGAACATGAGATGGAGGTGTTAACCGGATATACCGATGCCGTGAACGCAGGAAAAGTTATCTACGATTGGGGCGTGAAAGAGGTATTGCTGACTTTCGGAAGCATGGGATCTATCATTTACGACGGTTCCACTTTCCATAAAATCCCCGTTACATACCGAAAGAAGTCGTAAACGCTACCGGGCGGGTGATACTTATATGACAGGATATCTCTATAAACGTGCCAAAGGCGCAAGCATAGAAGAAGCCGGACGTTTCGCGGCAGCTATGACAACATTGAAAATCGAAGGAATAGGCCCATTCAACGGCACTAAGGAAGATGTGTTGCGATGTTTAGAGACAGCGGAACAACGAATGCCTGAGTAGTTGAAAATTGAGAATTGAAAATTATTCGCTCTCTCCTAATTTTCAATTCTCAAGTCTCTATCTTTAATTATTCTTGAATGCTTTTTGCAGAATGTAGTCATTAGCAAGATACAAAGCCCTAACAAGCCGACCACGATATAAGCGTATTTTCATATTGAAAGCCTGCGAGATCGCTCCGATCAACAAAGGTGCGATCAACGAGCCGATAAAACTGATGCTAGAAAGGATTGTCAAGGCAATTCCCACCGGAGTTTTCGATTTAGCACCCACCAAGCTATAAATAGTAGGCCCCATACACGAGATACCCAAGCCTACCAACATAAAAGCCTAAGGAATTCACGATCACCTTTTACCGTCATCGATTCGAACATACCGCCCAACATGGCTGAGATAAAGAAACCGGCAAAAAATAAAGAAACCCGCCAATTGCAACACCTTCTGCTTTCCTAAAACACTATAGGCGGAGTTCGTAAGAAAACGGCCTACCGTCATCATCACCATGAACACTAAGAAACCGATCTGCAAGGATTTAGGAACTTGTAGTACCGATTCGAAGTAAAGTCCACTCCAATCAAACATCGCACTTTCCACCACCAAGGCAAACAGTCCGACGATACCTAACTGGATCAACAGCATTTCCGGCTTACGGATAAAGCTCAACAATGCCGGAGCTTCTTTCTTCTCCGCTTCCTTCTCTTCCTCCGGTGACTCAACCGCCACGTCTTCCTGCAAATACTTCCGGCTTACCAAAACAGTCACTCCAATCAATAATGCAATCAACGTAAAATGCCAGAACGGGTGACGCCGGATACGATCATGATAAACCCGATCAAAGCTCCTAAACAGGCCGCCAGACTCCAACCTCCATGAAATGAGGCCATAATCGTACGTCCATAGAGCCGCTCGATACCAATCCCTTGCGTATTCAAGGATATATCGCAAAGATTCCAGAACACCCCAAAACAGAATAAATAGACACCCAGCAGATAAATATTATGTGCCGTACCGATCGCGAATAAGGCCAAGGCATATCCCAACACACTGGCCTGCGCCATAATACGGCTTCCCAACCTCGACACCAAATAACCCGCTAACGGTATCGCCACAAACTTACCTACCGGGATCAGGAACAAGACCAAACCCCAATAAGAAAGCGTAATTCACCTCAAAGAAATCCTTCACGTCCGGAATACGGCTAGCCCAACTAGAGAAACAAAAGACCTTGCGCTAAAAAAGAAAGAAAGCATCGCATAACGAACCCCGTTCCTTGGGAAAAGCGCTACCCAATGGAGTATTCATTTTTTTTCATTCATTATCATTTACTTTTTTATTGTTATCATCTATTCGAGAAAGAGGCACGAACCCCATTCCTCCGCAAAGCTATCAAATATATCCTAATCCCCCTAAGTCCTAAAAGTAGAATTTATTAGGTAGATTCCCAATGAAAAGTATATTTGCGAAATATGCACAGGAATGTTGACTAAATCGAGGATGAATTTACCACATTCACACAGGCACAAGTTATCACGGGAAGAGTTACGGGCTTAAATAACCATCCTATCGAACTAGCCGGTCGTGATTATACAACTGAACGAGAAAAGCCAGATGCTTTCCCGGAGAGCGTCCCTTAGCCAAGGGCATTACGCTAGAAAAGCCGGGAAAGAAGATGCCTTCAACGCGAAAATCACAACAAGACACTTTATTATTATTATTAAGTATTAATCGAGTCAACCAATGCTTATTTATAAGACGAAATGTAGTCAACTAAAAGCGTTAGCTGACACAGCAGTAGCTGTTCTATCTATAGGTAAAGATCGTTTCACGCCTGTGATATGATCTTTTCACAGATATGAAACGATCGTATCACATAGGTGAAAAAGATCTCTTCACCGATGTGAAAAAGATCAGATCGTCTGGTGTTAGACTATACTATCCCTTGATGGAATACACATTGCGGCATGGATCTTACGATTAATTGTCATAATACCACAAGCTCATCCTCATCACATCTTCGGGATAAGAGACATGTAAAGCGTCTCCACGCTCCCCTTTACAGCCTTCACAGCATATCGCTGCAATACAACAAATTAAGAGTGTGTGAAACGTGACCGATTCCAAACTTATGGCTAAGAAAACAGGAGGATTATCGTGACCGATCCCTAAAACATAAAAAAGTCCCACAATACGTTAATATTGCAGGACTTATCTCTTTGGGCTTTGTTCTTCAGTGATCCGCCTGGGATTCTCTAGGAGAGTTACCACGCTGATATTTAAAACTTTATATTTTTAGCTTCAAGCATATCCCATGATTTAACCCACTGATTTGCTACGTGCTTTTGCGGTAGTTTACTCATGGAGAATACTGAAAGCAAAAGATAGCTCTTTTATTGACCTCACCAAGATACGTTTCTAAGAATATGTAATATTAGTGAGATTATCTCCAATAATAATTAGTCATCTCGAATGAATTCATCTATATTTTTTTGTACTTTTGCATTATAATGACTAATATGTAGATATGGATATTAATATATATTTAGGTGATTGTGCGAAGATTCTGAAAAAGATACCAGATAATTCTGTTGATTTGATTATCACCTCGCCACCTTATGCAGATCAAAGGAAAAAAACCTATGGTGGTATTCACCCAGACCAGTATGTTAAATGGTTTTTACCAATATCAAAAGAGTTGCTGCGTGTACTAAAACCTACAGGAACTTTTTTTTGAACATTAAGGAAAAGGTGGTGGATGGAGAACGCAGTACTTATGTTATGGAGTTAATATTGGCAATGCGTAAACAAAGGATGGCTTTTGGACTGAAGAATTTATTTGGCATAAGAAAACTCTTACCCAGGAAAATGGCCTAATAGATTTCGTGATTCTTTGGGAAAGACTATTGCAATTTAATAAAGATAAAAAGTTTAATATGTACCAAGAAGAAGTGATGGTTCCTATGGGTGAATGGGCTAAATCACGATTGAAAAATTTATCTGAAACAGATAAAGTAAGAGATGATTCTAAGGTAGGAAGTGGATTTGGTAAAAAATATATCAAATTGGTTGAATAGAGAGAAAGCATATCCAACAAATGTTTTTACATTTGGCAACTGAATGTAATAATAAGAATCATAGTGCAGCATTTCCAGAAGAGCTACCAGAGTGGTTTATTAAATTATTTACAAGAGAGGAAGATATGGTATTAGACCCTTTTTATGGGCTCTGGAACAACCCTATATGTAGCAAATAAAATGCAACGAAATAGTATTGGCATAGAAATAATGCCTGAGTATTGTGCTATGGTTTCTGAAAATTTAGGGGTTGAGATTAAAAATAAACAGAAAAAATCCGCAAAAAATAAGTAATTATGGAAGAACTAAATTTGAAAGATGTTTGCCAATATGTAGAAGAGCATATTGGAGTATTTCATCAGAAACGGATACAAAGCATTGACAAATTGAAATTGTCTAAAATTTTAAAGAGAAAAAATCCTTATCTTTTTAAAGCCAAATATGTTTTAACGGCTGAACAAATTATAAAAGGAATTGTTGATGCCCATATTTCATCTAGCGAAGAAACTATTTTCGGAGATTGGTTAGAGGGTTTGGCTATTTTTATATGTAATAAAGTTTACGGTGGAACGAAATCAGGAATCGAAGGTATTGATTTAGAATTCGATTTTAATGATGTACGCTATATTATTACTATTAAATCCGACCAAATTGGGGAAATGCACCAGCCATAAAAAAAAGATGATAAGTGGATTTAAGACTGCAAAAAACCTTGAGAACTAGTAATTCTCAACTAAATATAGTGGCTATAAACGGCTGTTGCTATGGACAAGATAAAAAATCCAGATAAAGGAGATTATTTTAAATATTGTGGGCAACGGTTTTGGGAATTTATATCAGAAATGAAGAGTTATATATACAGATAATCGAGCCACTTGGGACGAAAGCTAAAAGAAAAAATGATGAATTTATGCTTTCGTATAGCAACTGTATAAATAAATTTACAAGAGAGTTTATTTTGACTTTTTTGTAAAGATTCCGGAGAGATTGATTGGGAAAAACCTTTTTAAAATATAATTCTTCTAAATCTAATTAATTATGCAAAAATGTATTATTGACGGGTGCTCTAATGAAGGAGTACATAATTTTGGAGTAAAAGTGTCGTAGACCTAATACAAGTGCTATTTGGGCTCCTAATACCAATGCGTATTTGTGTGATGAACATGCAGAACAGGGTTGTGTAATAGATATTACTATTACTCAACGGCGAATGGTAATGTACGTACTAATGTTAAAAAATGGCAATAGAATTGAATCTAGAACGATAGCTATTGCACATGAAGCAAATGAGTAAAATAATATTGTTTTTACTTGTGTAAGCGTTTGGTTGAAAATAAAAAAAATAGCACTAATGTTTGATTTATGTGCTATTTTTTTTATTAAGGTATATAGTGAGTCTATAATTTGTATCTTTTCTTTTTTTCTTCTTCTTTTTAGATTTTGACATTTGTTCTTCGTAATTAGATGGGAAGATTATTCCGGATGGAACAATAGAAATGAAAAGAATCAGATAGCTGATTGTTTTTCTGATCGAAAAGATGGATTTGTAAAGTATTATTTTCTTGTTTGATGGAAATATGGATTGTTCCCTTGTTTTCAAGATTGATAGAAAAACAAGTTTTCTTGATTACTACCTTGATTGATTCCTGCTTTACTTTCACTGGATTGAATTTCTTGCTCTTGTAGTTTAGCCTGTTCCGATATAGAACCGTTTTTTCATTGTGTTGTGATAGTCAAACGATTCGGATTGTTGGCGGTCGTAGCTAAAGAGTTTATCAAAACCTTGTTCCACTTGTTGGAACAGGTTCACACGGTCGAAAACCGCCTTTTTATTACTCCGTTTTTTAGTGTTCTTGTGGTTGGTAAGTGGTGATAGCTTCTTTTTGTTAGATTGGTCTTTACGGCTGACTATCAAATGACAGTGCATATTCAGTTCGTTATCAGAACGGTTGCGGTCAAAATGAATCTTACCGTAAAATTTAATGTCTGTTTCAGATAGTTCTTTATTGAAGTTCTTAGCATATTCAGGAATAAATACCTCACGAATATACCGTTTCATGGCTTCGGCTTGTTCTTGCTCGGTGTTACCCATTGCTCGAAGCTCATTTTCTGATGGGCTGACATGAATAGCATAAAACTTAGCATCTATTTTCAGAAGTTGCCCGATATTAGAATCTATATCTTTTATGACCTTTGATTTATAGATATTATCATTTGTCAGATTGAAAAAGCCTTCAGTATAGATGCCTTTGTCCATCCTTTCGTTCTAAATCCTCATGTTCCAGATAATTGGCTAACTGTCGGCTGCTTCCAGCATTGTTATATATTCCGTTTGATGATGGAGCAAAATCGATGTGCATAATGTTACGTGTTTATCAGATTGTTGATTTCGGTTTTCAGATTCTCTTTCTTTTTTGCTATCCATCACACCGCAAGCAGAAAGTTCCGAATAGAGTTGTATCAAGTGAAGTAGTTTTTTTTATAATCCCGTTGGTGTATCTGATAGAGTGCGTTAATCTGTTTGGACTGGTTGTTTATCACATCGGCATGATTACAGAATTGTTCGCTTAACTTTTTGAGTACGGCTACGTGTTTCTCCTGACTGGCTTCCAGTTGAGAAATAATGAGAGTTTCAAAGTTTTACCGATAGCATCGAAACGAAAAGCGATAGAATTTGTTGCTCGTATCATAGGATTCAGTTGCTCTTCCTCATAGTGACGGATGAAGCGGATAATATTATCCTGCCTCTTATTTATTTTCGCCAGTTCCGATTTTACAGATTCAGGTGCTTCGGATGGGTTGATATGTGCCTTATCGATATACCCAAACGCCAACTTTACAACTTCACTCTTTTTCAGTGAATAGCGTTTGCATATTTTTCTCTACCAAAGCTGCTGTTTCCTTGTCTATGGAAATGGTTGTGAATATCGTTTTTCGACTGTTGTTTGGCATGGTAATTACTTTTTTATAGAAATATGAATAGATAAATACCTGATCATAAGCATTACAAAGAAAATACTTATTACAGGTGTCATTACAGCGTTTTCTTGTAACACGCTAAAGCCGAAGGCTTTGCCCCGCAGGGCAAGAGGGAAGAACAGGACTTGTCCAGTTCCCTCTTGCTCGATTTAGTGAAATGGGCTGAACCGATAGGTGAAGCGGTTTCTGTTAAATTGGGGTGGTAACACAATGTGATAGCTTAAACACAAGCTTCTTTCCTCTGCTGCATTTTGCTGTCAGAGTTTGTTTTCTAATTGATTGGCTTTTTCAAACTGTTTATAAGTTTGATAATCGGCTCGTTCACGTACAAAAAGCTCTAATATCGCTAGCCCGATAGTAGGTTTTATGCCCAATAGTAAAGTAGGGGAGCTTACCTTTTTAGTCGATAGCGTTGTAAAGTTCTGAAAGACACTTTTAACAGAAATGCTAAATCCTGATTATCAAGTAATCGTTCATTTTTTCTAATACCTGATCGGTATTGATAAAGGGATTTTAAGTCTTGTCCTATCTCAGTGAGTTTCTTAGATAGCTTCTCCATCCATTTATCGAAGTTTTCGTTGTCTATATACATTTTGCTTCATTTTTTAGTTTAACATTATTGTTCTCAATCGATTGATGAAGCAAAATTCAGTAAAACAATGTAAGAGAAAAAGAGGAGTAGTTACCTACTCCCCGAAAATTTCAAATCTCTGGAAATTAACAGTTTGCACAAGTGTCTTTTTTGATCTTTATCGGTTCTTACGTTTTCGATCCTCTTTGATGATAGCATTTCGTAAGGCATCCAATGTTTTGGTAAGGTTGTACGGCTTGCGGGTAAATACTTCACCTACCTTATCGTAAATACTTCCGAATTTTAGATTGAAAAGCTGCTCAAAACCACGAGCTAAAACGAACTTCTGGGACAGGTTTTCCATCTTCGCCAACGATTTGCCCCCTGTAGAAACAGAGCTAATACGATTTCTGCAATGCCAATAATCCCCAAGTCTTTTTGACTTAGGGATTACATATAGATCGGACTTGAACTCTGTAGGAATAGATAACTTAAATTGTTCTGGATGGTTAATTTTTAAGTTGATTAATTGTAGCTCGGCATCAATTGTCGATAACGCTTTGTGGACATAGAGAATTTTAAGCGCATTTTTCCCCCTGCCCATATTGATATAACTCTTTTTTTAGGGGTACTATCTCAATACGGGTGAGATTTAGCATCCGAAAGATATAGAATAATCTTCTGAATTGCTAATAGCGACTATGTGCTTGACAAATTCTCCATAGGCATCTTGCATTTCTGTGTTAGTAACTTCTTGTGAAGTTTTTAGACAATAGCTCAAAAAAAAACTTCATTTTCAATAACTCATTCATAAGCATAATTTTTAGATAGTGAATAATATTAATTCGTATAATCATAAATTCAATATGCTTATTTAGGTACTATACTTTTTATATCTTCGGTATTAATAGTATCAATTTTAGGAGAAACTATATTTTTTTGTGCTGTACCTATTATATAATATGTAAATCAGTCCGCCAGAAAGAAATATAGTTGGTAGAATAAAAACCAATAGTTATTACTTATTAGAAACTTGGCTATCCAAAAAAGAAGGGATAAATGAAAATACATATTGGATACTATCTGTAATAACAAAAGGTATTATTAATCCCACCATAACTAAAGCAGATACTTTTGCAAGTGCCATACCTTCTACTTTATTCCCCGCGTATGCCAAAATAATCATAGCAGCCACAACGCTTAGTATTGTAGCCAATATTGATATTATAAATGTAGTCCATAATGACATACCTGATACAGAACAAAAAGAAAGCAGCACGAAAGAAACAATAGCTGCAAATAAAACAGGAATAAGCAATCTTGATATAAGATACCCCTTCTTACCAAGTGGAGTAATTGTGATATACCTGTTGATTTTCATATCTGTTTCATCTAATACCACTAAGGCCGAAGCGAAGCAAATCATGTAAGGACACATAATTGCAAGGAATAAATCCAATATCGGATAATATAGGCTGAAATCCTTTAGCATCGGATAATGCTGTTACAATTAAAGGGAAAACAAAACCTATATATTGCTGCTAATATTAGCGGGATACATATTATTGCAGATAACATACCATCTGAGAATATGTTTCTGATAAACATTTTGAAGGAAATAATATTCTGATTCATAATTATATCGTCATCATTTTTTTTACTGACAGACAAGAAAAAATATACATTGCAATACACCAAATGCTTATTGCTATTAGAGATATGACACTGATATTTCCAGACATAAGTTCTATAAGACTTATACTTGGATGTAATAGCATAGCTCCCGATTTATAGCCCATTGTATAAACAGATATGGGAGCTACAGATATTATTAAAGTGGGAACCATAATCAGCATAAAGTTATTCATGGTTGAAATAAAAGCAGAAAGTGATATTCCAACCAGTGTGAATAATGCTGAACCTAACATAATTCCAACAGCAAGATGTATGTAAGAATGTTCCCTGCCTGAGAACAATCCGAGGAGAACTCCACTTAGCAAAAAGAAATTAGTCCAATGGAAATTACCTTTGACAAAATGTATGCGTGTATATTGATATGGGCGAAACAGCTAATGCCTGCATTACTTTTTCGCTTTTCTCGAATAATATTATTGCTCCCATAAACATTAATCCGATCAGTACGGGATCTGAAAATATAAGGGTAGTTGTACATAGTTCTTTCCACGGCATAGGAAGAATGCGCAATACTGTAATATACACTAGTGTAAATAACGTATATAGGGCATAAAAACCATATTTGTATTGTTGCCGAATATCGCCTAGTATTAAACTTTTAAACTTCATAGTAATTTCCTCCCTGTTATTTCTGAGAATATATTGTCTAATGTTGGCTCATTGCTATGTATTGATAATAAGGCATTAGCTTGAATCAGAGATTGTAGCTTTTTATCTGTACTTATTTTGTCAAGTGCGATTGTAGTATTTAATTCTTTTTGATTCTCCAAATATGAATATGTTACTTCATTATAACGCCTTGACATGATAAGATTATGAGGAGTGTCCATAGCTTTAATGTTGCCATCAACAATAAATGCTACACGATCACAAAGTTCGGTTGCATCGTGCATATTGTGAGTAGTCAGAATGATTGTTACTCCTTTATTTTTAAGATCAAGAATAATGTTTTTCATCACTTGGGAGTTTGAAGGATCTAAACCAGATGTTGGCTCATCCAAAAATAACACTTTGGGTTGATGAATAATTGATCGGGCAACGTTTAATCTGGATTTCATACCTTTAGAAAAACCTGCCACTTTCTTATTGGCATGTTGTGAGAGTCCAACCATTTCTAATAATTGTTCGACAGGAATCAGCTTACAGTCATATAAAGAACCAAAGAATTTTAAGTTCTCCAATGCGGTGAATTTCTCATAAAAACTAGGAAATTCAAAATCGACACCAATACTCTCATAGAACTGGTCAGACTTATTTCTAATTTCATTATTATTAATAGAAACACTCCCCTTATATTTAGGGAGCATACCTATTAATATCTTTTGAAGAGTGCTTTTTCCTGCTCCAGAAGGTCCTAAGAAGCCAAATATTTCTCCGCTTCTTACTTGAAAATTCATATTCTCAATAAATGGTAGTTGAGAATAACTAAACGATAAGTTTTTTACTGTAATCATAATTTTTAAATTTTATATCGTATGACTAAAACTGTTTATATAGTCATATTGTAAATTCAAAGTATCGCTATGTAACATATTTGCACATAGTCAGTTGATATTATATAATCTTGTTGTATTGGATTAGTCTTTAAATAGTTGCTGTACTATTCCCCTAACTATAAACTTGAAAACTTCATTGTAAATATCTGTTCCAATTGTTTTCTCGTTTAGAATAGTCAAGAATGCAGCTCTTAAAGCCCCTGCAAATACTTTTGTATCAATTGATTTACTTTCTGGAATAAAATTCAGTAATTCGTTTGCTAACATGACATCATCATCTACGTGTTTTGAAAGTACTTCTTGAGGGAGCTTTCTATTTAGATATTCCACATCACTATTAACGAAGATAGATACAAAGTATGGTTTGTTGTTGATTAGCAAATCAGATATAATATCTGTCAATGTATCAACCGTAATATTATTGGTATGCTTATTTATGGCATTAAGAAATTCTTTTTCCAATTTCTTATGATAGTCTATTATTGTATCAAAAAAAAGAAGTTCTTTTGATGTATAGAATAGATAAAATGCTCCTTTAGAAATATTGGCATATTTAACAAGCTCATCTACAGAAGTTTTACGTACCCCTTGTTGCTGGATAAATAGCAAAGCTCCTTCTTTGAGTTTATCCTTTATAAGCTTTCTTTCGTTGTCATCAAATGCTTTTGCCATACCGTGTGACTATTTTGTTGTTATTGGTCACTGCAAACATAAGCGTTATTTTTGAATTGACAAAGAAATATCGGTTTATTTTTCTTTGTTTCTATATGATCTGCCTAAATCAATGAGTATTTGGTCTATAAATCATTGTATTATGTTGCCACGATAAGTACATATTAAGTCATTAAGAACTTTACTTCGCCACTTTCGGACAGTTTTGAAAACGGCTCATGATTCTTCTTTTATTTGCCGATGAAAATAAAATCGACACGTTTTATAAACCTTTTAAAATTGAAAGTATGGAAGTAGTAACTATTGAAAAGAGAACCTTTTCGTATGTCTGCGAGAGGTTCACGGAGTTTGCCAAACGGATAGAAAGTTTGTGCAGCACTCATACCCAGAAAGTAGAAAACTGGCTGGATAGTCAGGAAGTGTGCCTGTTGTTAGGCGTTAGTAAGCGAACTTTGCAGTATTACAGAAGTAGCGGAAGATTGGCTTATTCTCAAATTGGTAGTAAGATTTATTATAAGACTTCCGATATTGAAAGAATTATTGCAGACAGTGAAACGCAAAATCAATCACCCAAACACCCCACGTCTTATGAAAAGAATTAAAAAAGATTATCCGTTTTTCAACCTGTTTTCCATTGTTGGCACATGGGAAAGCATTAATCTGAATCCTACGGTTATCATCTATCGGAGCGACAAAGAGTACCTTCTTTCTATTATATATGTATCGGAAACAACCAAACAGGCTTCACCTGCTACTTATGAGATACAGCAAGATGGTAGCCAGTATTTTATTGCCGCTGCATCCAAACGGCTCTATGTAGATTATGATCCGGCAAAAGACGTACTTAACATTTCGTCTTTGGGTCACTATCTGCGTAACTAACCGGCTATCTAGCCATCTTGAAATCAATATTTCAATAAAACAATCTTTCAATCATGGAACTAATAAATAAAGATACCCCACAAGTCAAAGAATGTAGCTAACACTTGAAAAGGGACCCGGAACAACATTTAAAAAGTGCCCCACCCATGGGTATGTTTAACCGAACAAAATTGGTATATTCATAAAAACCAATGGCGTTCATAATATGTACCACATGGAAGAAAGAGATTCCATAATTCTCGCCTATAGGCGTGACGGATTGAGTATCCGTGAGATCGCCCGTCGTAACGGCATGAGCCGCAAGACTGTACGCAAGTATCTCCGGGCTTTCGAACAAGCGGTCGGTGACAACCCCGATGCGGAAGCAATGGACACGTACCTGCAGCAGCCGGTGCGCTATGACAGCAGCAAACGTGTCCGCAGAGTGATGAACCAGCAGGTGATGGAGGCGATAGACGGCTTCATGGCCCGCAACCGGTCTAATGCCGCGGCCGGATTGCGCAAGCAGCAGATGCGCAAGATTGACATGTGGCGCCGGTTGCGCGATCAAGGCATAGAGATTGCCTATTCGACGGTATGCCAGTATGTCCGTGCATTGGAAGTGGCGGTGTCCGCTCCAGCCAAGTCCCCGGCGGCGTTCATCCGCCAGGAGTATGAACCGGGGTTCCGGTGCGAGTTTGACTGGGGCGTGCTGACACTTTGGATTGCCGGTGTCAAGACGAAGCTGCACATGGCCGTGTTCACGATGAACCATAGCAACCTGCGGCGGGCATACCTGTTCTCCCGCGAGGACACGTTGGCCCTGATGGAAGCACACCGCAACTGCTTCCGTGCTTTGGGGGGCACGCCGCAAGTAATGGCCTACGATAACATGCGGGTGGCCGTCAAGAAGTTCCTTGGACAGGAGCGCGAACATACCGATGCCCTGCGCCGCATGGAACTCCACTATTGTTTCACCCCTCATTTCTGTAATCCGCGTTCGGGATGGGAGAAAGGTAAGGTGGAGCGTTCGGTGGAACATATCCGCCGGCGGGCTTTCGCCTATGATGTCCGTTTCGGTTCGCTGGAGCAGGCACAGTGTCATCTTGACAAGGTCTGTGACAGGCTCAACGGGGAGGCTTCCAACATGTCTGCGCAAGAGAAGAAGGAGCGCGTACAGGCCGATATTGCGGCTTTGCGGCCGCTTGACCACGGTGACATGGGCTGCTTTGAGCAGCGGCATGCCCGTGTCGGGAAGTATTCCACCATTACCGTCGATGGTGTGCATTACTCTGTGCCTGACCGGCTTGTCGGTCGGGAGGTACCCATAAAGATGTATTCCGAGCGTATTGTCGTGCTTGACGGTCGCGACAAGGTAGCCACGCATGTACGCTCCCCGGCGTCTCGGTGACTGGTGTATCGACCTGATGCACTATCTGGGCACGTTCCTTCGCAAGCCTGCGGCGTTGGGACGATCCACGGCCATGCGACAGGTACACCCGGACGTGGCGGCACTGTTTCGCAAACATTTTACGGATTCTCCCAGATCGTTTGTCGAACTGCTCGTGTTTACCCGTGACAACCAGCGCACTTATGCCGACATACTGGCTGCGGCAGACCGTCTGTCCTCCTGGGGACTCAAACGCCTGTCTTCCGAACAATTGAGCGCCGAGATGCTGGCCAGTGACGGCAATGGAACCGCAAACGTCCGTCAAGACGCGGCCACCCTGACCCCGTCCGATCCACAACAGACCGCCATTGAAGAATCGGCCTCACAGACATTGGACACACTTTCGGCGATGATCGGATGTGGCGCCACACAACAACCTGTAAACAAAGTTACCGTCTAACAACATAAAAATTGCATAGCAATGGAACAAAACGAAAATCAAGACTCCATACGCGAACGGATACGTGCGTATGCCTTCGACCTCAAACTCCCTCTGGTACGACGCGACATCGACCTGCTTATACAGCAAGGACTTGATGAACGATGGAACCTGTGGATGTTCACGGCCGAACTCCTGCGTCAGGAAAAAGGAAAAACCGCTCGGAGAACCAGCGTCGGCATCGCATCAAAAATGCCGCGTTCCCACAGTTGCGATACCTCAACGAAATGACACGGACGCGCTTCCGCCAGAAGCGCGGAAGGCCTTGCCAAACCTTTGAGACACTTGATTTCATCAAGGAAGGGCGCAACCTTATACTATACGGGAATCCAGGTACCGGAAAGACCCATCTGGCTACAGCCTTGGGGATTGGCGGCCTGTAACGCGGGATACTCCGTACTGTTCACTTCCGTGCCCAGACTGCTTACGCAGATAAGGGAATGCCGGAACGCAATGACACTAAGGGCACTCGAGAACAAGTTCGAACGATACGACATGGTCATCTGCGACGAGTTCGGATACGTTTCTTGTGACAAGGCAGGGAGCGGAGATGTTGTTCAACCATCTGTCACTCAGAACTGACAAGAAAACAACCGTCATTACAACAAATCTCGCATTCAACAGATGGGACGAGATTATTGCAGACAAAGTACTAGTTACAGCAATGGTAGACAGGCTAACGCACAAGGCGATTCTACTGAACATGACGGGAAAATCGTACAGAATGAAAGAAACACAAGATATGATAAATAAACAAATTTAATTAACTTTGCAAAACCTATCGGGTGGTACACGTTTCAAATGCTACCCGGGTCCCTTTTCAAGTGTTAGCTACATACCTGCACGAATATCTGCTGTCGCTGGGTATGCGGGACATCGCCTTTGAGGATATTACCGAAGACTTCGGCTGGGGCTATAAACTCTACCTGAAATCCAAAGATTGCGGGGCGGGACATATCAACCACTGCCTTACATGGCTGAACAGGCTTATCTATATTGCCGTAGACAGGGAGGTTATCCGTTTCAATCCACTTGCCGATGTCCCATACGAAAAGAAGCCCGACTATAAGCTGAAGCATATCAGCAGGGCGGAACTGCAACGGATTATGGAACAGCCCATGCCGGAAAGGTTGCAGGAGCTTACCCGTAGGGCGTTCATCTTTTCAGCCTTCACGGGGCTGTCCTATGTCGATGTAAAACGGCTTTATCCCTCGCATATCGGAACAACCGCGGACGGAAGACGCTTCATCCGTATCAACAGGAAGAAGACCGATGTCGAGTCATTTATACCGTTACACCCCGTAGCCGAACAGATTCTATCCCTATACAATACAACCGATGACGGTCGACCGGTATTCCCTCTTCCCAACCGGAACAGGCTTTGGTACTGTATCCACGAGATAGGCATATTGGCAGGTGTGAAAGAGAATCTCAGCTACCACGCGAGCAGGCATTCGTTCGGAACCTTGACGCTTTCGGCAGGTGTGCCGATCGAGAGTATCAGCAAGATGATGGGGCACACGAACATCAGGACCACGCAAGGCTATGCCAAAGTGACCGATGATAAAATTTCCGAGGATATGGACAAGCTGATGGAAAAGAGACGCAAAGACCTCACAGATTCCGGCCATGACAACCAATGACCGTTTCGCAGCCGCCTGTTCCCTCGCCGTCCATGGAAGTTAGTACAGACTCCATTGAAAGTGAAAAGGTCGGGCGGCCGTGCCGTTTCGGGCAGAATCTTCCTTTGCGGGCAAAGGGTATTCAGCCCGAAAACCTTTTCCCTTTCACGTCTGTACAATGGAGGCCGACGGCAGCGGAAACAAGCGACTGACGGAAAAGTCGGAACAAAAGACAAAAGAGGAACAGCATACAGCCAGTAGATTGCTGCCGGTCCGTATGCTGTCCAGTATTCTATGGGAGGGATGTTTTTTGAAGGCTGGATGAAGCGGGCAGGCGGCAAACTGCGCTCCCTCCAGAAAAAATCAATCCGTTTTTTCGACCACTTGCCAATATCCGTCCTTGTCCGGTCCGACGCGCTTCGTCACTTTGTCGGCATTCAGCCAGGCTATCTGCTTTCCTACAACATTGTTCGGCAAAAGCTGCTGCACTTGGTGTGTTGTCCTTAAAAAGCATAGTGAATGATTTTCTCCCTACTTTTTATTTCTTCTTCTTTTTTGTCGATTTCTCCTTACTTCTTGAGTTTTCATACTTCTTCTCTCCATTGTTGTAAATGATATCCAAAAGTTCGTTTGCAAGTTTGATGTCTGTAATTTTTATAATACTATCATCTTCTATTGGATAGCCAAGAATATTGACGCTACCGTACCAAATAGTAGATTTGTCTATGGCACATGAGCATAACGATAATTTGGGTACGATCTTTATGGATAATCCCTGGCTTTTGAGAAAATCTCAAAACTATCAATACTTCTCAAAACAATCTAAACAAGTAAGTGTGTTTGTTTTTGTTGTGTATTTCGTAATTTTATTACGATAATATGGATTATAATTTATTATATGGAATTTTATTCTTACCTTTGTGCTATATAACAGATAAATTTAACAATTATGATAGCAGAGTTCAGCATTGAGAATTTTTTCTCTATCAAATCGGCTCAGAAAATCAGTTTTGAGCCATCAGTAGATACTTTTATGTCTGATGAGTATTCGTATGAAGTTAAAGAGGGGGTAAGATTGCTGAAAGTGGGCATTATCTATGGTGCCAATGCTTCCGGCAAAACAAATATATTAAATGCCATCGAATTCTTCAAGATGCTGGTTTTAAGAATGCCTAAAGACCGGAATGAGAAAACCGGAGTAGTTCCTTTCATGCTGGATGACATTTCGAGGAATGAAATTACGAAGATGTCTATGGTTTTTTATATCAATCAATCGAAGTATATCCTTAGTTTTGAGTTGGATGCCAAGCATATTTATTCCGAGACATTGATCGTTTATGATTCCATTCGTCCTACCAGATTGTATAATCGAAGTTATGATGCCGCAACAGATTCCACAACCATCGACTTTGGCGTAAATCTGAAAATGACAAAGAAAAGCCAAGATGTGATTTCAGGCAATACTATCAATAATTGCAGTGTGCTTGCCGCATTTGGTAAAAGCAATGTGGAACGTACCAAGCTGAATGATGTGTACGATTACTTTGCCAAACAGGTAAAAGATGTACTGGCTCCCAGCATGCTGCTTTCGGGATATGTCAAATCACGATTAGATAAAGACGAGACAGGAGATTTGAAGAAATTCATTTTAAAATTCCTAAAAGCGTCCGATTTCAACATAGAAGACGTGGCATTACACGAAGAGGAAGAACTGATTACTCCTGAATTGGAACAATTAATTCAGAATGCTCCTATTGATAAGGACGCAAAGGCAGAAATGCTAAGAAAGGGTAAAATCACAAATACGGAACTGACCTTCAAGCATAAGGCTGGCGATAAAGTATATGATTTGTCGGAAGAATACGAATCCAATGGCACCATGAGGTTCTTGGGAATGGCGGTGATACTGAATTTCCTGTTAAAGACCAATCGGTTTGTGTCTATAGATGAAGTGGAAACAAGTATTCATTATGAGTTATTAGCTTATTTCATAAAAGTATTTTTGGCAAACAGCAATGGAACGTCCCAGATGCTCTTGACAACCCATGACATTAATCTTCTCAACGAGGATTTCATTCGCCGTGATACGATATGGTTCACTGACAAAGACGAATTCGGCGAAACTAAAATTGTGCGCCTATCTTCTTTGGGACTTCATAAGAATCTTTCCCCATATAATGCCTACAAGCAGGGAAAATTAGTAAAGTTACCGTTCTTGGGTAGCCAGTATATAAACCTAAATGACTAATGGTATGGGGCGAACAGTGACAAAAAGTATCGCTATCATAGGCGAGGGAGAAACGGAATGGTTCTATTTCGACTCTTTGAGGATTGCGTGTCGCTATCCTTTCAAGGTTGCGCCTGATTTTCCGCAGCACAGCGACATCAATCATATTCTGAAACTGGTAGAGTCCTATCTAAACAAGCAGTATGATTATATCGTCTGCTTGTTTGATATGGATAGGCTGTTTCAGTTTCCATCTGAAATGCAGTTGTATCAACGGGCAAAGAAAAAATATGGTGCAAAGAAGTATGCCGAAAGGGTAATGTTTGTAGAAACGAATCCATGTACGGAATTTTGGTTTTTGCTCCACTTTTTGCCTAATATGGTTTGTAGGCGATATGATAGTTACGAACAGCTACTTCCTGAATTGCAGAAATATATGCCGGGCTATGAAAAGACAAAACGATATTTCATACGCACCAACCTCTATAAATACCTGACAGAGAATGGATACTTGGAACGGGCGATGTCAAATTCCGAAAAGTTGTGTCAGCTCTGTAAGGAATCGCCAGAGGATTTGAAGGCGTACTCTGAGATTCATAAGGTTATAAAACTACTAAATGGTGAATTATAGTATGGACAAAATTTATTTATATAAAACTGCTGTAAAGTCTGTTTCATATGATGAAACTCATTGGTATATAAACGGTGAACCGCAACCTCAAAAGGATGGCGATGGAATCGCTGAATTTAAGTCAAACGCGAGTGCCGAGTCTTTCCGTATAATAGCGAATGATATTGTTCGTTACACAAGCCACTTTAAAAATGTCGCCGTCTTAACGGCAGCAGGGACATCTATGGAAAATGGGGAGAATGGAGGAAAAACAAGGACAGAACTATGGGATAGCTATAAGGAGGAAATAGAAGCGATAGGAAATGCCCTTATGGCAACAGAAGGGTGCTTAAAAGAAAAATGTTCTTCGATAATTCAATCTAAAAATATAGAGGATTTTTTATCATTCACAATCTTATATGAAAAATTGAATGGAGAAATAAAAGATAAAAATGGAGATTCTTTAAGGAATAAATTGGAGAAGAAAATAGCAGACGCTTGTCGGCTGAAATTAGATGTAACAAACAAGCATCATCAAGACTTTATTAGGAAGTTGACAGCCCGCAAGCCTTCGGAGGCACGAGTGCAGTTATATACAACAAACTATGACACGCTGTTTGAACAAGCTGCGCAAAAAATGAATTATACAATAATTGACGGGTTCTCATTTTCTTATCCTCGTATATTCAATGGAGCTAATTTTAACCATGATATTGTATTTAGAGAACATACAAGGGTTAAACAAGAAGAAAGTTTTATTCCTAATGTAATACAATTATTTAAGTTACACGGAAGCATAGATTGGGAAAAAGCAGGTGATAATATATACCAAAAAGAAAGTACAGAACATCCTTGCATTATCTACCCGGCGAGCGAAAAATATGAAAGTAGTTACGAGCAACCTTACTTTGAAATGATGTCTCATTTGCAAACTACATTGCGAAAAGAGGGGACATTGTTGATAGTTGCCGGCTTTGGATTTCAAGATAAACATATTCAGAATGCAATAAAAGAAGCTGTATTTCAAAATCCCAATTTCCACTTGCTCATAGTATGCTATGGAATGAAAAAAATAGCAAAGAAAGAAGAAAACGAAAAAGAAGAATGGATTGATAGTGGGATAACTCATCAGTTAGTACCTGAATATGTTTCTGAAGACGGAAAGGTTATGCCTAATGTTACAGTCCTTTTCTCAAAGTTCAAAGCCTTTGTAGAGAATTATCCATACAACGATTCATATAACATTAACCTGCCAAAAAATCAAGATGAAGCCATTTGATCATAATAAGTTTGTAGGATACATTTGTGAAGTAACTCCGCAACATGTCCGCATGCAAATTCCTTCAGCTAAACTTTTACACTCATTTTATTTTAATGGGGAAATATATTTCGGTGGATCTGTTGGAAGTTTTGTTGTTATTGAAGGTCAAGAATATGGATTTCTTGGTCGAATTTTTGAGCAAAGCCTTCCTCAAGGTGAAAGAACAGAAATAACGGATAAAAACATTAACGAAAGGGACACAATGTTTCATCCTATAGCAAAAATTGAATTACTTGCTTTATTTGATGTTTATAAGCCGGAAGTGATTAACAAAACTGTATCTCGGTACCCATCTGTCGGTGCAAAAGTTTATTCTTGCTCCGATGAGCAAATGGGGATGTATATTTCAAAATTTGGTGTCAAAAAAGATGAATTTGATGCACCTTTAGCTCCCTTGGGGAAGTTGACTTCAAATGATTCATTGTGCAATATTTCTTTAAATTCATTGTTTGGCCGTCATTGTGCTGTATTAGGAACTACTGGGGGTGGAAAAAGCTGGACAATAGCAAAATTATTAGAACTTCTTTCTTCTCAAACCTCCAATAAATGTATTCTTATTGATGCAACTGGTGAATATAGCAGTGTCTGCGAAAGCATGGAAAGTATAGAATTGGGTACGGGGAAATATATATTCGATTATAAGAATTTGTCTATTGATGAGTTGTATTATTTATTACATCCATCTTCAAAAACACAAGTTCCAAAATTAATGGAAGCAATCAGGTCGTTAAAAATGGTTGCAATCGATGATAATTTGGAATTATCTCTGTATTATAAAACAGATAAAAATGGAAAGCTAATTAAGGGCAATATTGTAAAAGCCGGCAAAGAAAAAAGGGCATTTGAAGTATTCTATTATAAACATATAGTAGAAATTGAAGATAAATTCTGCAATTTTGATTTCAATATGTTAGCTTCCCAAATAACAAATGAATGTATTTGGGATACTGACAAAAGTAATTTAACATTATGGGGAGGTAGGAACGATACAGACGTGTCAAATTGCATAAGCCTTATATCCCGTGTTAATAACGTGATGTCCACCTCGGAATATAATAAAATTTTCGGATTTAGAAGACAATCTATTCAAGACGCAAAAAATTTAAAAATTGGAATTAACGAATTCTTAGAGAGTGATAAGAGGGTATTAAGATTGGATTTTTCCAAAGTGAGTTTTGATTACCAAGTACGGGAAATACTCGTAAATGCCATTGGATGCTATTTGTTAAATGAAGCAAGAGAAGGTAAATATAAAGATAATCCAATTGTTGTTTTTATAGATGAAGCACATCAATTCCTAAATAAGAGCATTGCGGACGAATATTTTTCAGCCAAACCTCTTGATGCTTTTGAACAAATATCAAAAGAAGCACGTAAATATGGCTTGTTTTTATGTATTGCAACACAAATGCCTCGTGATATACCCCTGGGAACATTAAGCCAAATGGGAACATTTCTGGTTCATAGGTTAATTAATGAGCAAGATAAAAAAGCCGTTGAAAGTGCGGCATCTGCAGCAAATAGAAATATTCTCTCTTTCCTTCCAATATTGGGAGAGGGAGAAGCTTTAATCGTTGGAGTTGATTTTCCAATGCCTCTCATTGTGAAAATCAATGCTCCAACGAAGAAACCAGATTCAAGAACCCCAAAGCTCAAAAAAAGATAAAAATAAAATCTCAATATAGGCAAAGTATTCACAAGATTACCAAGAAATATACCTTAAAAAGGTTGTAACATTAAGATATACCCAACAAAGGGTATATTTGTGTTATATATACAATATATTACATAATAAATCGGCATCATTTTGTGAACCTATGATGCCGATTTAAAAATAAAGTGTTGAACTTAACGGATATCCATGACATGGAGTTATATTAAAGTTAAGTTTTTCTATTCTGACGGTACGCCTCCTTGTACCCGTCCATCAAGGTGCGTTCTATATCGGAAGCCCTGTACAGGATTCTGCCGCCGATCTGGGTATATGGCAGTATGCCGTTGTTGCGGTAATCCTGGAGGCTCCTGCGGCTGACTTTAAGTATCACAGCCAGCTCCTTGTCGGTATAATAGCGTTCCCCGTCCAGCGAGGGTTTATTGTCTTTACGTATTTTCTCCACCCTGTTTGAAAGGGTTTCGAGCGACGAGAAAAAAGATTTCACGCGCGTGTCGTTTTCCGGTGTCAGCAGCCGGATATTTCCATTGCCAGTCATAAGCATGCTATTTTAGGTTGTTAATATTACATTCTCTTTCCTTATCGGCGGTCATACGCCGTTTCACTCCTGCTGCGGGAAAGACGGCCTTCACGTCCTCCGGCCTGTAGTACACCTTGTGGTTTATCTTCGTGTAAGCCAGCGTCCCGTTCTCCCGCATCGTCTGCAAGGTTCTCGGGCTGACGCAGAGCAGCCTGCACACGTCATCGCTGTCAAGCCACTCCCTTTCTCCCAAATCCTCATGTTCCCGGCAGAGACGCTCCACCTTTTCCGCAAAAAATTCGAACCCCGAAAGCATCCTCTCGAAAGTCGCCTTCTCTATGACCACTACTTCCATAATTCCTGTAAATTTAAGTTTGACATTGATTTTTATTACAAAACGGAACGAGGAAATAATGCCATCCCGACCGTTTCCGGAAGCGAAGAAAATAAAAAAATCAAGAGGGGCTGCAAACCGGACGAGAGGTGTCACTGGCAGACATCCCTTTTCACCGCCAGGGGATAATTACGGATGGTAAGAAGCGGAAAAGGACACACTTATTTCTTTGAAGCAAAGGTAGCCGTTCTCCCACCGGAGCGCAAGGCCGGGCCCTACGGGTCGGCGGGGAAAAAATCATCCTCGCGCTCCGCGCTCCGGTATTTTTTCCTGCCGAGCCTTGACGCCTTTCCGGTGGGAGAACGGCTGTAAGGCATACAAAGAAACAAGAGTGCCCGTACCACGGGACGGATGTCTAACAGATAAAAGCAAAAGGATATGGCAACAAAAGACGTGAAAGAATTCAACGGATGGTTTAACCGTTCATACGCGAGATTGAAGGAGAGACTCTCCATCTATGGAAAAATCGACGAAGACGCGTTCCATGACGCATATCTGGCTGTCAGGAAGCAGATAATGTTCTCAAGTGTCGGGATAGAAGATCCGGAGTCCTATTTCTTCGGATGCTACCGGAGAATCCTGCAGTCGGGCGCAAGGGATGAAAGCCGTTACGACAGCCCCGGAGACGAGTATTTCGCAAGACTGGGTGAGACGGACTGCGCGGAAGAGACAGAGGAACGGGAAGAGATGCTTACCGGATGCGACAGGCTGGTAAGGGACATACAGAAGTTCCTCAGGCGGCATTTCTCCTATGAGGATTACAGGATATTCATGCTGCGGTTCTATGAGACCGGAAGCTCGTTCCGCACCATAGCCAGGCACATGGGCGAGAAGACCTCGGTGGTGACACGCAGGGCACAGGCGATGATGGAATCCGTCCGGACAAACCGGAAGTTCATCGCCCAAAGAAGATTGATCATGGCCGGCGAGGCGGCATGAAAGACAATAAATGTATCACTCAAAACATAATCGATTATGAAACTGACAGTTTATGACAAGAGCAATTCCCATCCGGCACTGACCTACAAGGGCAAACGGATCATCACGGTATGCCGTGACGGCAGCATGTACCTGAGCAGGATATTGAGCAAGGAACTGAGCCTGCGCGCAGGAAACAGGCTGTGTATCGCAAGGGACGAAGACAGGCCCAAGGACTGGTACATGTTCGTCTCGGATGACGAGAACGGATTCACGATATGGAACGATCCGCGTTGCGCCCGCTTCTCGAACAGCTTCATCGCCGGCATGATACTCGATGCCGCGAAGGTCGAGAAATGCGCCGGTTTCATGGTGGCGAAAGAGTCGGTGAATGTGGACGGCAGGCTATGCTACCGGATAATACTCGACAACCCGATACCGAAGGGAGTAAGAGCCACCGGTACGAGATAAGCCCGATATCTGAAAGAAAAAGCAGGGGATATCCGAAGGAAGGAAAAAGATTCGACCTCCGGGTGTCCCTTTTTTCATGCGGCCACAGGCAGGATCACAACGGTTTCAGGTTGATACGGCTGCTGTAGATGGCGTTCAGCTCGTCACGGTACTGTTCCAGATGGGCCGAAAGGATATTGTCGATGTAGCAGGAAATGCTGACAGTCGGTGCTATCACGGAAAGCAGGGTGCGCACCCGTTCATAGTTCTCGCTGCTGACATAGGTCTGCCGGCGCTCTTTCACAACGTTGTTGCCGAACAGATGTTCGGGATACTCCTGAAGGCTGTTCTTTTCCGGTGTGTTTTCTCCCGAAGAACCGGAGACGGTGCTTCTTCCTCACCGCCGGACACACCGGAACCGGGAACTTCTACCTTGTCGGATTTGGCAGGAATCCCGGACCGATTTTCCGTTTCCGGTTTCTTGTCATCTTCTTTTTGGGAGTCAGCAGCGTTGCTCCCATAACGATTTTCCAGGACAGAGGCGGGAATATCCCCGGCCATTACGCGGCGTATCTGCTCCTCATCGATTTTAACTTCCTTTCTCTTTACCATGAATTCCATATTTTTGATAGTTGAACAATTCTTTTCCGGCAGTTCTGCATTTTCATCACGTTGTGAATGTAAGAATACCACCCTTATTACATGCTTGCATTATCTGACGGGTATGTGCATCCGACCGGCAAGCCGGTCAATGTATCCAATCCCCCACGTGTCCAGTCTGACATTAAGCCGGTCACGCATTCACACATGGGGGAACGGTTGCCTTATTATGTTCTTACATATCCCCGTTCACCCGTTACCGGACGGTTTAAGGCAACCACACACCATGTACCTGACGCACACTTGGATGATTGAACTGCCGAACACATGCTGACATGCGGCAAAATAACGATAATTTTTCCGGATTGGCACTATCATGGCGGTCTGCTGACGGTCTGTGACACAGTATGTCATCCTGTTACACCGTCCAAGTACCCCGGTGGCTCCGGTTTTGGGTATTCAAAAAATGATAAAGATGGCGGCGGAAGGATTTTATAGACGGAAAGTGGATAAGATGCCATATTTTGATTTTTCGACAGAAAAATTCATGTTCAAACGAACATGGCAAGTTGTGTTTTGGGGCACCCGAAATATTTCCAGCGCCCCAAAACTACTTGCTAAAACCTTTCCCTCCAAAGTTGGGGAAATAGATTGAAAATTGGTTATCAAATCGTATCGAAAATAGATACAATCCAGATTGCCTCAAAGAAATCCAAGGAAACAACATAAAACGATTCTTATGGACTAAACCGTCTTCATTTATCATTGACCACACACTATAGGAATAATTCTGTAACCCGTTAACTTAGAATGAGGAGACACAAGACTGTCATAGAAACATTTTCTATCGTGTTCCCATGTCCATATCGCTAAATCTCTAATTACAAGCTCCGACCATAATGCTTTGTATTAAATTTTAAAAATTAGAACAGATACTCTTTTATCCATTTGCAAAACAATGATATACCTTCCGAGAAGTTAGTTGCGGGAGGTAATGTATAATTTTTCCGAATTAGGTCTGTTGATGCACATGTGTATTTGACATCACCTTCAAGTGCTTTTGAAGAAATATAGTTAGCTTTTATGCCTAATTTATGTTCTATAGTATGGAGTAATGTAATTACCGAATGTGGATTTGATGAACCAACATTATAAATTGAATAATTTTTGTCAATATCTTGCTCCAACACTGCGGTTATTGCAGAGGTTACATCATCAATATATGTGAAATCACGAATCATTTTACCTTCATCGTATAAGGTGATGACCTTATTTTCAAGAATGGATTGTGCAAAAATCCATGGAGCCATATCAATCCGTCCAAATGGACCATATACTGAGAACAAGCGTAATCCGATTGTCTTGATACCAAATGCGGAGGAATATACATATGCTAGTAATTCGTTAGATTTCTTAGTCATTGAATAAACACTCTGTGGATGATTTGTATCCATACCTTCAGTTAATGGTATGATTGCCCCATTTGTAATCACATCCCCATAAACACTACTTGAACTTGCATAAATAAATTTACCTATTCTAGCACAATGACAAAGATCAATAACATTCGCAAAGGCGTGAATATTATTTTGCATATATGGCTCAGGTGTTTTCATTGATTGTCGTACACCAGGAGAAGCAGCTAAGTGAATTACAACATCGGCTTGTGAAAACACATCTATTAAGTTATTATTCATTAGCGAGAGATCTACATTCACAAACTTGAATGCCTTGTACTCCTGAAGAATTTCAAGCCTACGTTGTTTTAAGCGTAGGTTTTCTCCAGACCCAAACATTGCATCTATTCCGATAATTGAATATCTTTTATTAAGTAGTTTATCAGCTAAAGAATAACCGATGAACCCTGCTACTCCAGTAATAATAATAATGTTATTCATATTTAGCATTAAATATTCTTACCAATTAAACATAGCAACTCTTGAGAAAAGTTGTTGATTCTTCCTGCTGCTGGCATTAATGTCATTTCGCTGAAATACACACGTCCATGATATTCATATAAGTCCACATGACAAAATGAAATCTCAGACGAGAGTCTTTCTACCACCTCCAACATCTTCATTAAAGAAGTTGGTTGCGGTATCTTCATCCGTCCTTCATTTTTAAGAATATATCCGGGACATTGAATCCAACCATTGGTCTCATATATTTGAGATTTCTGCTCATCATAACATTCAGTGTCATAAATGACTTGACAAAATTTGGCCTTCCCATGAACTGAGAAAAATTTATAAGAAACAAGTCCTGATGAGAACTGCTTGTCATTCTCAAGCAACTCTTCAGCAAAAACAAAGGGCTTGATGCCCAGATAATGCGGCTCTGCAGTTTCAATGCCGAAAGGTAGCGATAGTTTTCGGCGATAAAAGTCTTCAATGAATGACTTATCTACAGAAAACTTATCATACACAAGAATAGTAGAACCGTTATCGTGATTGCACTTTAAGACAAATGAATTTGGTAGTGATGAAAAATCAATAACCCCAACATTATCCCAATATTTATAAACGGTCAGCAGTATATCTGCACATCCTTTAGATTTTACAAATTTTCTTACAGCCAATTTATCCGCAAGAGTTGTCCATATATCAACTGGATTAAAGAATGCAAGATTAAAAAGCTTTCGATTTAGAGAATTAATAGGCTCATTTTCTATAGAATAACCAAATTTTTCTTTAAATAGTATTTTTGCTAATGACATAGGATTGAACTTTCCAATAATGATATTTCTATAATGATTGTATAGTTCCTTAAATGTAGTTATTTGTGGCTGAAATATCCCATCTTGCATCTTAACAATCACATAGGCTGAACGCGCATCTTCATAGTCCCTGGACAGATTAAAATTGGCATCAATATTTGTTGACAGCAATAAATTAGAAGGTATTGTTCTATGCCAATTTTCCAAATACCATTGCATCTCGTCGATGTCTAATCCTCGTTCTTTAATCTTGTACAAAAATTCTCTTCGTGCGAGATTATTAACAGGCATATTTTTTTTAGAACAGAAATGGAGAATTTTGGCATTAGCTAAATATAATGCACCAAATCGAATTTGACAATTCCATATGCCATTCATTTCACAAATGATTCCGCCCAACTCCTCATTGGTTTTAGCCAGCGGTGGTTCGTCAAGTTTAACTCCTGATTTCAAAGATTCCAGATAATTATTATACCAATGAGCATAGAAATCATGAGAAGATTCATCATCCTTTGAATACATGACACCTCCACTATAATATGAAAGGACTTCATCAAAATTATAGTTGAGATGTTGATTCTGTTTCTTAAAATATGAACGCATTGGATGGGACTTAAGCGGTTGATGCCCATCCAAAACAGCTCCTATCGAAAAAGTAAAATTATCAATTTCTGATAAGTCATTTACAATTATCGTATCACAATCTATGTATAGGAAATCTCCTTCAACATATTTTCGGAGATTCACTTTCATTAATCTAGATCTTTCGACCTTATTTACTGGCCTTTCAAATTGTATGGATTTCAATTCATTGATTAGCAACTTAATATCTTGTCGATTACCATTTAGTGAACTTTCAGTCGTGTCGTCACAAACAAGAACGACATATGCTTCTGGATTATATTTCCTAAGGAATTTTAGTGAAATAAGACATTGCTCAAGAAAATAATCTTCTTGAGAACTTGCGAGAACATATACAATTTTAGTTTTCATTTGCGTTGATGATTATATAATTCTCTTATACTGCTGTCATTAAGAAGCCAATCATGTTCCTTGTTACCGAAGAATTGTTCTATTACATTCATTTTAAGATCACTTATGGCCTCTATGAAAGCATCAATTTCTGTTTCTGTCAATTTGCTTAAGTAATTCTTGTACTTTCTCAATACTTTAAGATAGTATGACGAAAGATGATTTTTAATGTTTGGAGATGCATGTTTTTCTAATAGAAATTGAAGGGATTGAGTGCAAAAGCGAATAGTATCAGCGTATTTCTTTCCGCTCTGAACGCCCCTCATGTCCGAATTGGGGGTCTGAATATAGATGTATCCGATAACCGGGTGATAAATAACTGTATCAGCAAGATAAAATGCTTTTAAAGTGTGGACTACATCCTCCCAGAAAACACCTTCCTCATAAAAGAGATTATTGCATAACAGATATTCTCGGCGAAACCATTTGGACCATGATGCTCTGATTCTGTTTGAATAGGCATTCATTGCTTCAAATTCCAAATAGTCAATTCCTGACATAGGCCCAATTGGCTTTTCCCAATAAGGTTCAATGACGATGTTATTGGATTGGTCTTTCGATGCCGCATGGAACTGAAATATATCAGGGGTAGAACTAAGTTCTGATGAATGTAGATATTTTAGGATTCCATCGCCAATAGAATCATCGATATCAACAAACCACACATAATCTCCATTAGCAACACGCAATCCAGTATTACGGGCTGCCCCTTGTTTCCTATTAGTGTGATGACATATCACTTTGCCATTACTTAGATTAAGATGATTGAAATATTCTAAAGTTCGTTCTATTGTATTATCAGATGAGCAATCATCTACAATGATTATCTCATATTCTGATTGAGATATTCCTGACCTGATAGCTTCATTATTTATGGACAATAAACACCTCTCAACATATTGAGCAGCATTGTATGCCGGGATTATTATGCTAAGTCTAATCATATTGGTATATTATTTGTCAAATAATTCTTTAAACGGCAACAGATTTCCGTCATCTTTCTTTCTACTCAAAGATATAGAATCATCAAGAATCGCAAATACTACTTTTTTATATTTATTAAAAAACTCTTCTTCTAAAAAGACCTCTTTGAATAATCTAGCAATATCTCGTGGTGGGTTATGAAATATGCCACAACCCCATGCCCCGAGAACTAAAGCGTCATGAGAATTTATCAATCCAAGGCGTAGGATTGTCCGGATTTTATCCTTCGCTATAATGATATCTCTTTTATTGAGCATTCCGTCATTTAAAATTGGTTCTCTGATTGCCGGAACAGAAATAAAAGACATATTAAACGGATTTTGAAGCAGTTCATATCCTTTATTTTCGGCTTCCCTGAAAATAACAGCATCTCTTACGTATATGCCGTCAAAATTGCCATTTAGCGGATATTGAGGATGTTTAGACTGCAAGTTACACTCTAAGGCATGGGGCGAATAAGGATAAAGATACACATAAAGATTACTGCGTCTAAAAAGGCTTTCCTCTTGACCATAGCATCCTCCAATTACCCCACCTCCAGGACCGTCCTCACATGCCATATTTAAAACAGCTGGATGATAGCCCTCTTCTTGAAGCATCTTACCTGCATCTATACAATCCATATTCAAAACTCCGAATATGGTTTCTGCTTCAATTCTTCTAATATGATTAACAGTTATCGGTTGCTTATATATTTTATCATATGATTGAAAAATCGGCATATTTACCAATCCTTGATGAGTAACATAATTGCCTTTATTGACAATAAACTTATTCGCCGCAAAAACTATGGCCCTTAGTTTTCTCATAGATCTTTTACGAGAATCGCCATCAGTCATATTTTTAACATCCTCCATTAACCGAGACCATTTCTCTGCATTCCAAGAGTTTGTAATAGAAAATTCAGATATAAAATTGTCTATCATATCGATAATGTTATTGTTATCTAATATTAAACATTGCAAATATGTCGTCAGTTGTTGCATCTTCAATTTTGAAACACCCAAGTTGAGACGGATCTATATAAATATAGCCTATACAAGAAAGTTTGCTATATTCATCACAAAATTCCGGGAACTTATTTCGCACCAACGTTTCGGTATTCGCATCAATCTCTTCTCTATGAGAAATAATCTCACATTGTATTAGCCCCGCATTATCCCTTTTATTGGAGTTGCTTGTAAATAATCTAGTACCTCTTGGAATGCTTATAATAATAGAATCTGTACATGCAGACACAAAGCATATGTTATAGAAGCCTGCACTTCAATACTGCTTTTTGCTGTTAGCACAATAAAGGGAGCATGCAACTGAAATAGAGGTTGTGACAACTCGTTCATAATGTTGTGGTTATTTAGTCGGCATTGATGATGTATTGTTAAGAAGAATCTCCATTGCTATTGCATTCCCTGGAATAAAACTTCCAATTTTATCACTTTCTTTAGGTATGTTAAGCCGTTTTATTAGTCGTACGAGTTCATCTTTTGTCCAATTGGACTCAGCCATAAGGCAACAATCATCATGAAGCAAGTTTACATTTTGTCTCTGTTCTACTACTCTGTACCTATCGCCAGTCACAAACATAATTGCAGGAATATCAAGATATTTAATCTCGCTCAATGTATTTCTCCCAGAACGGGTAATAATGAGTGAGGCATGCGCATAATAGTACTGAGGGCTAATGATATCCTTATATAGGAATACATTGTCCGTGATACTCATTCTGTACAGAGCATCATATATATTTGCACTTGAACAAACGATATGCATTCGATATTCTGATAACTCCTCGGCAACTTTGATACATAATTCCCCAATACGTATTGAAGATTCGGTAAATTGACAACTCACATTAACGGTCCCGCCTCCTAAAATACAATAAATATCTTTGGACGGGATATTTTTGAGTTTAAGAATCTCCCTGCGCAGAATCGTGTTAAGTGAATAGAACTGTTTATAATCGTAAAACAATGGCTTTCTGATTTTCCGAAGCCCATGAACGATGGCAACATCTGCCATAGAATATAATGAATTAAAGTAGTCCATCGCTTCTTTGTCATTATATGAATTGTCGACATCAGAAGGATTTAATAACACTACAATTTTCATTCTCGGGAAAGACAATTTAATGGAATGAACTATCAAGGGTTCACCATCTATCAATATTAAATCCGGGGTATATTCTTTAATTGTGGTATGAATGTATGCTCCCATCTTATTTGTCGGGACTAAGCCAATCGAACAATAGTCCATGGGGGTGGCTTCGTGCAAATCTGCATAGCCCTTGGACTTAAGATATTCATTACCTTGAAGATAACTAATCATACGAATATTAGCTCCGTATTGATCTCGAAGTTCCTCCAATAAGGAGACTCCTGCTACAACTCTCCCAAGTCCGGGAAAACCGCGAAATATTCCAAGAATCCTCATAAACCGTTTATTATTTGATTAATCTCCGAGATGTAATATCTATGAATTTTATGCGCATCTGTGTTCAAAAACACTCCGCCTTGCGTTAAAAGGAACGCATAATCGTAGTATTTTTTCACCTGTGTCTCAATGTAGGGGCTTATATCTCCATAAGGGTAAGCATAAGATATTACCGGACCGAAAAGCTCTTCAAGAATCTTTTTGGATTCTTTTAACTGCCATTCTATATCGGCATCATCCAAACGTAACAGAGACTCGTGAGTTACTCCATGCGAACCGATTTCCCAACCGGCACAAATTAATTCCTTAAGTTCTTCTACATTCAGATGCATTCGTCGAGACTTATCCTTAAAATTCCAATCATTGGATTTTCCCAAATAATCTGTACATACATAGACCGAAGCGGTAAAACCGTATTTGTTTAGAATAGGTAAAGCATTATCAAGTAACCCTGTATAACCATCATCAAAAGTGCAGACAATCCACCTTTCTCTTTCATCTATCGATTTCTGTACATAAGACTTCATAGAGCATAAACCAAGTCCCTTCTGATGGACTCGATCTACAAAAGATTCAAAGACTTCTACTGGCGTTGTGATATTATCATGCTTATCACCACTTACATCGTGCAATGTAAGAGATAAAACCGCGCTAGGTTTATACTCAAAATTCGTTTTGGGGGTATCGCATTCAAGAAATTGTTTCCATCGAGAAGCAATCTTGGAGGGTGTTATTCCTGAGAAGAACATTGAATAGAAATTTCCATATCTAAAATCCCTATCTTTAAGACTAACTAGTATCGAAAGTTCATCTGCCATACTATGTGGATTCAGAGAACTAAATACAATTTGAGGAAAATGTTCTTGCGCAGCTTCTGCTACATAACCGGTATTGGATATCATAATAGGCAACCCCATAGACATTGCATCAACTACAGAGTTACCCATTCCTTCGCAAACAGAAGTTTGAACGTACATGTCCCAAGTCATTTGTCTATTTCTAAATTCATCTCGGCTCAACCTACCTAAAAAGTTCACATCACTTGAAATGCACAATTCATCCATCTTTGCTTTATACAGTTCCTTTACATCATTGTCTATGTGGCCAACGAGTTCAAGCGAAAGATGTAAATCTTTCATTGTTCTATTTACAACAGCGACCATTTCCAAAAGATGTGAGATTCCTTTCTTTTCATTGAGATGTGTCGCGCCAGTTCCTAATGTAATATGCCTACTGGATATAGACTTGATTTGCTCGGATTTCCTACTAGCAGAATTGGGAATAACATGAATATCAAGTTTGTTCGATGAAAACAATTGAACATTATCTGCAATTTCCTTAGATAGAGCGAAAATTTCAGAGGCGCAATCAACCACGAATTTATTATAATAAGATTCAATAGGATTCCATTTGCTGATATTAGCATCTGAACCTCGGAACATTAGCCATAATTTAAGTCTCGATTTGGACGCCAAAAGAGCGGCATAGTAGGCGTTAAAACCACCTCCAAACGATACAATAAGCCCACCAGAGGCAAGTGATTTAATATTCTCTTTGAGCTTTTCCTCCATTGCTAGTTCATATCCAAGAGATGGCTTATATCCTCCGGATATAATAGATTCTGATGGAACAGAACTAGAAATAATTGTGATATCATGTCCTACTTGTTCCAGCATATTCACAAAAGCATGACAACTGTAAGCTAAGCCGCCACCTTCAATACTATATTCGTTTGTAACTATATAAATGTTCATCTTTTCTCAATTACATATAGGCGCTTAGTCCTCTTGTTTTTTGGATATTTATATGTTAGATAAGACGATATTTTTGACATCGGAAACATTGATTCAACATCTTGTGGATTTAGTCTAATACATACAGGGAAATCCAAATCTTCGCAAGTATAAGAAGCATCTATTACTTCGAGTATAACCAACTTTGGTTTTCCCGCTTTGTTATAGAAAGAAACAAGTCTTGAAAGATATTCTTCTTTAGTTGTGCAACCATCTGCATAAGCACAATTCACCATGATAAGAATATCTGCACATTCATCCTTGAGATCTACCTTTGCGAAATCTTGCTTTTCTATGATTGATATTCTGTGAAATAAGTCGGAAATCTTAGCTTCAGCTATATTAGCAGCCTCAATGTTTCGTTCATATGCAGAGATGAAATCAAACCCTAAATAACAAGCTATAGCTGTAACATCTCCTTGTCCAGCACCAATTTCGATTATACGTTTTTCTCTATCTATAAATTGCAACACTTTGTATGTAATCTCCCAATACGAGGGGAAAGTAGGCTGTAAAAATTGCTTGCTCCAGGATGTCCTCATATCCGTAGGAATATTGGCATTATAAGTGGTTAGCATGTCGTGAAGCCGTTCCATAATTGTGCTAATTGATTAAGTATGTATTCGTCGCCTTTAGAAAGATCTAATCGTATTTCAGGCTCTTTAAGTATGCAGGGCTGTGCATACATACCTGGAAGTATTCTTAATTCACCAAATGCACGACAGGTTTCGATATCGTTACTGAAACAGGGCGAATCGATATAAAGAACGCGAGTCCTATGCCCATTTTTTTCGACATTCCAGGCTGTAGCTCCAGTTCCTTTATCGCAAATGGTTGTAGCGTATCTATTAAGAATGGGGTATATTTGATCCTTAAACTTATCGCTACCTTCCAAGCCTATTTGAGGAAGGAGTTTTAAAGGTAACTCGTTTTGAATCGCGAATTCAATCATTTCTATTATCGCTTCAATCTTCCGTGATTGGATAACAGTGTTAAGTCCAATCTTTATTCCAGCCTCCTTTACAGCCTTAATGTTAGACTTGATTTTGCTAAGAAAACCATTTCCTGTACTTTTAATGAATGCAGATTCATTTATGTATGGGAATTGGATATTGAATTTCAATCTTGTATTAGCAAGCTTTTCAATCATATTGGTAGTAATCAATGAAAGATTTGTTGCACAGCTAATATCTCCTGTCAACTTATTGTTGGCATATAAAATCATATCCACAATTTCCGGATTGAGTAATGGTTCTCCTCCACTAAAGTTAATCTCGCTGATGTGCAGATTGGCTATAATATCGACGAAACTCCGGAAGTCATCAAATGTCATTTGTTCTTGAACAATGGACTTATCCTGTCCCTCGTTATGACAAAAAGGACAATGATAATTACAACGATTTGTAACTAATATGCGAAATTTATTCCAACCAATATTCATCCCAATATAATTTTAGCTCCGTAATATTTTTCGAGTTCACTCATAGGCTCACCAAGTAAATCAAGACCGTCAGCATTGTACATTTCATTCGGTAGAAACATATAATCATTTCTATCTGGATTGAATTGCTCTCTAATATCTTTGTGGTTCAAGAGCCCAGCCACAGACACTGATCCTCCATATAGATGATTCAGTATAAGGTTGGTCTTTACGTTGTGCATACCCTTAAATGCTTCTGTAAAGTAATCATATCCAGATAAGGGACAGATAAGATTCACCATCGCATCTGAAGGGAGACTGTTTATGATTTCTTTTTGTCTCGCTATGCGTTTGTCAGCATCAATGAAGTATTCATTGTTACCACCGCGAAAAACGTCCTTTAATATGGGGACAGTGTAAATAACGCCTGGATAATTTTCTTTTATCCAAGTTATACATTCTTCATAATGCTCTATGCATTGTGTTGACAATTCTTTCAGTTGACGTTGACTTGTTTTAGTGTGTTCCATCCTTCGAACAAGAATTTGTCTGACCTTTTTATCAACGCCAAGTCCATAAAGCAATTCGAGATCTTTCTGGATATCATAAATAGAACCGGTGAACATAAGTGTACACTTATTTAACGGTGCATACTTCAACAAAGTCATTGTTCTTTCACGTTTAGATCTTGGTATGATAGCCTCCCTCTTACCTTGCATAGTGATGAGTGATAAATCTATACCAAAATTCGGAATAGAATTAAGGAAATCCAATTTGTCTTCTCTGATATATGCACCGGTAGTAACGGTTGTTATCTTTTTTGTCGGGAAATATTCCGATGCAATTTTGATAAAATCATATATCTGAGGATGAAGAAATGGGTCTGTATGAGGTGCGACCAATACACCAGCACCCAGCCTTACGTAGTTAACATTCGGGTTGATAAAAGCAAAGCCTTTTATAAGGTCTTCCTTATCAATCATTGGAATCTTTGGATAGTGTCCCAAATAGGAATCTGTGTGCACTTTACAAAATACACACCCTATACCACAGTACTGGCTTAAGATCGGAATATTGCCGAATGTAGCAATCTCCATTCTGAATGCATCGAATTGTTCTTGATTAAGTACCATCTTACACTTTATTAATCCAACTTGTGTCGGGTTCTACATACTTTACCTTGTTTGAAAAGATTAGCTCCTTCCATTTAGTTCCACAATAGTTCCATGTTTGAAATTCTGGATGCTCATTCGCATACATTTTATAGTTTTCTATAGCATATGTACATAGAGACACACGTCATTCTTAAAATTTTCTCTTATAAACATTGAAACATCTTTTGGAAATTCATGCAAAAAATATTTATGATTTGATTGTTTCGCCATTATACAAGGGAAACAAGGAGCTGTATATGAAAAACCATAGACGGTATAATGAATACCACAAATATTGATTCTATCGCAGATTTTATAGTCTGCGCCAATGTCTTCCGGAGATAATGTTATATTTCTGTGCTTTATATTCTTGATTGAATATATTTCGTTCTTAGTCAATGGCCTACCTTTGTCTTCTATCATTTGACCTACAATTTGTGGCGCAAATACAATGTATGGAGAACAATAAGCAGGAATAGGCAATGTACCGTTGGTCACAATATTGATATTAGAAATATAGCCTTCGTCTTTCAGTAATTCAAAAGCTTGAACCGCCGGCTCTAATATCTTTGACAATAATGGCTCGCCTCCAAGTATTCGGATGGTTTCTATACTTCCTTTACGAATCGATTTAATCTCACGACACAGATAGTCTATATGCCGCATATCCATATCCAAAGAATTCCTAACTATTGCATACTGATTCTCAGCATTACAAAGACGATTGCAATGTCGACAAATAAGATTGCAACGATGTGTAATATCCACTTCTATGATTAACTTTTCCATCATCGTAGTGCTGGTGCGATATATTCATTATACTTCTGTAATCCCTCAATTGAAAGTGGACAAGATAGTACTTTAACTAAATTGGGGCAATGTTTGCAAGGTAAATCAATAGAGGTATCTCTCCCTTCAAAAAGAAGTTCAACTAATGCCTTGAACCCCTCGCTTTCTGTCCATTGAGTCAAAGACCCATCTTTGACGTTTCCAAGACTTCTCCACTTATTAACACTACATCCAAGGATATCCCCATTCCAATTAATTTGTGGACTTGAGAAGCAATGATAGCATGGAGCTTTATATTCGTGATTATGCTTCAGACGGTATTCATCACGGTCTGCTACTCCAAGACCACTTTCTCGTCTTACAAATTCCTTGTCTTTTACAGGTGAGAATTGGGAATAATTAAGTTTGGGATTAAAAGCCATGTTGTACTTCAAGCACAACTCTTTAACCTTTGGTAAATCCTGTTCGTTATGGCCGAATATCACGAATTGCCATGATAACTTAGGGTACTCTGAGTTATATCGTTCTTTATAATTGTTCAGTCGCTCGATATTTTGAAGTACATTACAGAGATTACCACCCACGCGATAAATTGAATATGTCTCTTGTGTTGCTCCATCAATAGAAATATTTAGATACTCAACTCTATATTTGACCAGTGCTTCCAATGCTTCTTCCGAAACATTGTTGAAATTAGTACCGTTTCCGCAATATAAAGTAACTCCTTTTCTGAAAGCATACTCTAAAATTTTGACAATATCCTTGTTCAGAAATATTTCTCCCCAATTGGACATTTCTATTCTTTTAATCTCCGGATTAGTGTCAATAAAATTTGAAAAATCCTCAAAAGAAAGTTGACCTTTTCCCACAATCCCTGCATGAGTGATTCCTTTGGACGTTGAACACTCAACACAATGTAATTGACAGATTGTGGATAAATCTATCGACGCTTCTGTTATCTTAGGTAATTTAATCATTTTGTCTAAAATATTGAATAGTTTTACATAAACCGTCTTTCAGACTAACTGTGGGTTTCCAACTTATGACTCTTTCCGCTTTAAGTATTGAAGGCTTGCGCTTCCTGGGATCGTCTTCTAATCCGCTTAAATGTACAACAGGAACGTCACTATGTGTCAATGTTTTAATTATTCCTGCCAATTCATTAATGGTGTGCTCTTCATACGGATTCCCAATATTGATAGGAGTATCGAAACGGACGTCAGATTTAATCAACTGCTTTACAGCTTTTATTAAATCATCAATGAACATAAAGCTTCTAGTCTGATCACCACTCCCATATATCTCTATGGATTCTGACTTAAGAGCCTTATTAATAAACTCCGGTATAGCCCGACCATCAGCAGAATTCATCTTCGGACCATAAGTGTTGAATATACGTATAATCCGAACATCCATCTTGTGTGTGCGAATATAGTCCATACAAAGAGTCTCAGCGGCTCTTTTACCTTCATCATAACATGCTCTAGGGCCGGTACAACTTACGTTACCATTGTAGGTCTCTTCTAAGATGTCTACATTAGGATCTCCATAAATTTCACTTGTAGATGCTTGAATTAACATGGCATTTTGAGTAAGAGCATAATCCAAGAGATTTTTGGTTCCCAAAACGGATGTCATTAAGGTGTCTACTGGCTGTTTATAGTAAGCCTTTGGAGAGGCAATGCAAGCAAGATTAATGATGACATCAATTGCGATAGATATAATTCCTCCTAAATCACAGGTTCTAACATCTTCATTAACAAACGTATATGTACCGTACTCTAAGTCTCTAATATTTGCAAGGCTCCCAGTACTCAGGTTATCAAGGATTACAACTTTGTGTCCATCTTTAATTAATGATGCACAAAGATTAGAACCGATAAAACCGGCTCCGCCAGCGACTAATATGTTCATACAGTGTTGCATTTTATATTAAATCTTTTAATTCAAGAGTACTTATGGTTCCTCTAATATTAAATTTGTCAAATATCGAATGATTGACAAGCTTAATTACAATGTCGTATCTCTGGATAAGTTCCGATTGATCTTTAATAAACAGGGATTCTATTTCCGGTGAAAGAAGAGATGTATCAATTATCGGGTCAAAGGCCATTATCGTAACCCCTTGGTCATGTAGTCTTTTAATTATTTCAATCGACTTTGAATTCCGGATATCGCTTATATTGGCTTTGTATGACGCTCCGAGTATAAGAATGGAACAATCTTTGTCGCCAATTAAATCGGAGATCTTTTTTATCACGATAAAAGTCTCATTCTCATTGATGCATCTTGCTGTTGACACCAACGGCAAATCTAATGATTTGGATTTAGCCCTTTCTATTAAATAATATGGGTCAATACCAATACAATGCCCACCAACTAAGCCGGGGTAAATAGATGCGAAATTCCATTTTGTTGAAGCACATCGAGTGACCTCGAATGAATCAATTCTCTCTTTTCCACAATAAAGGGAAAATTCATTGGCCAAGGCAATGAGGGTATCGCGTTGAACATTTTCATACATCTTAGCCGCCTCAGCCACTTTAATGCTTGAAGCTCGACAGAGCGGAGCCGATATAATCGACGAATAGAGTTTTTCAATCTTATTCAATACTTCTGAGGATGAGCCAGAAATAATCTTAGGTGTTATTGAAAGATGATGTATCTCCTCTCCGACATTAATTCTTTCAGGAGAATATCCAACCCCAAAATCTATGTTAAGCGTTAAACCAGAATACTCTTCAAGGATAGGAATACATATTTCATCAGTTGCACCAGGGAAAACAGTCGATTCAAATATAACCAAATCTCCTTTTTTAAGATTGCTTCCAACAACGAAACATGCGCTTTTTAATGGGAACAAGTCCGGCTCGTGCGACGACGTGACGCCTGTTGGAACACATATTACAAAAACATTACAATCTCTGATAGCGTTACTATTAGAAACAATAATGCTGTTCCTAATAGCTGCATTTATATTTTCCTCTTTCTCGCACCTCTTAGCATCAATACCACGAGAAAGCAGAGTTGTTCTCTCATTATCTGAATCAAACCCTACGCAATGATAGTGTTTTGAAAATAGGCAAAACAATGGCAACCCAACATAACCAAGACCTAATACAGCAATCTTGGGAGTAAAAAATTGTTGTATATCTTCGTTTTTATTCTTATTCATGATACTTTTTTTATCTCATATACTTGAAATTAAGAATGACAAACACGCTATAAACTAAAGATGCAAGAAGTATACGATCTGTAATGAATTGCATTCATCAATCTTATCGTATACATTTATAGAATCCGAGCCGTTAATGTCATTTCCATTGTTGTATGGAAGTTCCACCGTTGATGAGTCGGCGAGGATCTATTTTCAAGACAGAAGCTATCTTGATAACCATCTCAAGTGATGGTTGCGCCGTGTTAGAGCACCATCGAGAAACAGTTGCTTCATTTTTTCCTAGTTGCTGTGCCAACCATTTACCAGTACGATTCTTTTCGGCTAAAACCACTTTTAATCGATTAATCATCTTATTATCAGTAACTACCTCCGATTTCATAGATTAATTTATTGATGTAATGTGCAAATTTACAACAAAATCCACAATCTTCATTCATTCCAGAGAATGTTTTCACAGATAGACGACATTCGAAAGTTGAATGATTACTTTACTTCCCATTGAGGCATCATAAATATGTAACACAAAACTTACAATGAGTTTTTAAGTTTCGCAAGTAAATTTTAGCCCACCAGATCAGAATCACCTACTTGTCGAAGACCAATTTCACTGCTTTGATTTGTTTGTCGTTTGATATTACCTATTCAGTCAGATCCATGGTATCATAGTTATATGAGCTATATAATCAACAATTAGAATTGGATTGATAATACTTCCCTTGTATTTGCAGGTGATATGCAGATGTTCCTCGGTGCAGCGTCCCGTATTGCCTGTAATCCCAACAACATCACCAGACAAAACAGCCTGCCCTTGTGATACAGAGATTTGAAACAGGTGGTAATAGCTGACGGTGAAGCTGCTGTGTTGTAACGTGACATACTTTCCGGAGACTTTGTCCTATCCTACCTTTCGCATTCTACAGTAAATCCTCAGTTAGGTTTGTATTTTCTGTTTGATTGGGTAAGGATAAAGTTGAAATGGGTTAATATGAAGTATATCGGATTGCGATAATAATATCTATAGTGCTAAAAAGTCGCCACTCTCTTTGCCCATTCAATGATTTTGGCTACTTTTGCGGTTGAGTTATTTGACAGTAAAACATAGCAAAACGCTGAAAATCGCACGGTTTCTTAGTCGTTACCGCTACTTCAAATAGCTTGCTAAAAGTTTATTCCTCAAATGGTTAAGTCAAATCATTGAAAATCTAAAATAGAAGATATGAACTTAGAAAAGATATAAGGCTGTAGGATTTTTCCAAAAAAATGCAAGAATAAAAATAAAAAACGCTATCTTTGTGAAATAATAAAGCGTTCTTCAGATTTGATGCAAAATATAACGAATATATGTAGTTCGCTCGTTTCTAAATCGTTACCTGTTCAAAATTATAAGAGCTTTAATTATTTGTTTTTCAATAGGAAAAGGAAAATTGAATGTCGTGCGGTATGTGTGCTAAGATTTTTATGAATTCCGCACACATCGGCAATCTCCTTCAAATAACTGTTCATGCGTTGATTACACAATACAGGTAAAAGTTTTCCGGTACACTCTGCCACATCCTTATATTTATCAAGTATAGAAGCTGCCACAGGCAGCACAGGAATGTTACACATGATTTTAGTCTTTTGGCGGTTCTTCCTTATCCAAAGTTCCCCTTTGTTGTCTTTTACCAAGTGTTCGGGTGATAAATCTTTCACATCGCTGAACGCCAAGCCAGTAAAAATGCAAAAGACAAAAACGTCACGTACCTGTTCTACTCGTTTAATTGTAAACTCTTTGGCGAGAATGATTTTAATCTCGTCCATCGTCAGAAATTCAGGATCGGTTTCTTCCAATTTGAAACGGTAGTAAGCAAACGGATCTTTCTTTATCCAGTCGTTTTCCAAAGCAATACGGATAATCTTCTTCAAGTTCTTCAATCGGGTGATAGCTGAATTCTGCGCACAACCTTTTTCAATTTTCAAGAAAGCATCGAACTTAGAAATGAAGTTGGCTTCCAAGTTATTCAGGGCAATATCAGATAACTGATATTCTTTCTTAATGAATTCCTCCAAATATCGGGTAGTGGTTTCATACCGTTGAACGGTTTTACTAACAAAGTCTTTGCCGATCAGCTTACGACTTTGTTCGTTGTGTTCTCTGAATACTTGCAAAAGGGTTTTGCTTTCTTCATCCACACCATAATACAGTTTTCTCACAAGATCAACGGTGATAACCTTGTCGGAAGTTTCCAGTTCCCTATAAATTTGGTGTATGCGTGAGCGTGTGATTTCTAAGTAGTGGTTCAGTTCCACCGACATACGGTCTTTTCCTTTTGAATTCTCTTTTGCTTGATTCCATAGGTTTACGGGACAACTTCTTTTGATAGAAATATCTACCATACAGCCGTTTACAGTGATTCTCATGCACACAGGTGCTTCTCCGTTCTTTAATAACTTGGCTTTTTTGATAAAGAACAAAACAGAAAATGATTTTCGAGCCATTTTTACATCGTTTTTTTAAGTTACAAAACTATGTATTCTCTTCCAAAGTAAGTCTATGCAAAATACTATGAATCAGTGAGAAAGATGCAAATTCGTGGGACTTTTTAGAATTAAATTTTAGTCCCACGATTTATCCACCGATAATATGCTTGAAACGGCTATTTTCTGCTACCTGCCAGAAAAAAGAAATCCCTGATAATATCTGATTATCAGGGATTTGCTTGATTTTTCTTTTGTTTTCAGTGATCCGCCTGGGGCTCGAACCCAGGACCCCAACATTAAAAGTGTTGTGCTCTACCTGCTGAGCTAGCGAATCAGACCTTATTGCTGTTAAGCGGGTGCAAAGATAGGCACTTTTGTTTAAAAAACAAATGGATTAAGGGAAAAAGTTTTGAGAACGACTTCTGCTTTTACTCTTCTTGTTGATTATCAGTCTGTTCAAACTTGTGAATTTTTTCTCTGTTTATGATGAAACGTTGATAGTAGGAGAGCATAAGGGTGGTAAGCGGAAGTGCTATAATCATACCCAGCATCCCCATCAATGACCCCCAAATCGATAAAGACAGTAAGATGATGGCAGGATTCAGGCCCGTAATCTTCCCCATGACACGCGGTACGATGAATCCGTCTTGAATGGCTTGTACTATGATGAATACCGCAAGGGCCGATGCAATGATAATCCAGAAGTTTCCTCCCGTATCCGCTGCTTTCAGTATGGCCAGCACGATGGTAGGTATAAAGCCGATAATCTGCAAATAAGGTACTAGGTTTAAAGCGCCGATGAACAAGCCGAGTCCAATGGCCAGTGGGAAATCAATAATCAGAAAGCCTATACTGAACAGAATACCGACACACAATGCCACGAATGCTTGTCCGCGGAAGTATCTGTTCATGCCGTCTTTCACATCGTTCATTACATTGATTACGAAGGGCCGGTATTTCTGTGGTACCAGGTGGGTCCACCCTTCGGAAATGCTTTCGTAATCCAGCAATATGAAAACTATATAGAGAAGAATGAGGAAGAAAGTGAAGAAACTGAACAGCAGATTGACGGATTCTGACAACAAGGACCAGAGCCGGGGAACGGTTTCCTTGATGGCGTTCAGCATATTCTCTTCCTTGAACAATTGGGTGACAAACTGGGTGTCTATGTTCTCACGAAGGAATTCAGAGAGTGTTTTGGGCACATTGCCGTCGTGGGTTCCGTTGGAAAAGTAGTCTATTACCAAATCTTTTACCCTGACGAATTCGTCCATCATGGGAGGCACAAGCAGATAGAAGGCGGTTCCTCCTACAATCAGAATACTGAATAAGGCGCAGAAGATGGATATGACCCGGTTCTTGAGCCTTAATCTGTACTGGAAGAAGGTGACCAGGGGGTATATCAGATAGGCAATGAGCCATGCGATGAAGAATGGCAGCAATACGCCGCTTAGACGCTTGAAGAGCATAAGGATGCCGATAATAATGACACCGAGTATGACACCGCGGATAAAACTGTCGAATGTAATCTTTTTGCGTTCCATAATGCTCTGTTTTTTGTATTCGTTAATGACCGCTTTCCTTTTGGTCGGCTTGGATGGCTTGCTGATAGCACTCTCGGCATAGCGGTTCGTACTCTTCGGTTTCCCCCAGCAGTACTTGTTTGTCGTTCTTGACGGTACGGTGGGAGAACGAGGCAAGTTGACCACATTTCACACAGATGGCATGTACTTTGGAAACTTCGTCTGCAATGGCACACAGTCCCGGCATAGGGCCGAATGGAATACCGCGGAAGTCCATATCCAGTCCGGCTACAATGACGCGTATACCATTGTTGGCAAGCTGGTTGCATACATCAATCAGGCCGCTGTCAAAGAACTGGGCTTCGTCAATGCCCACTACATCTATCTCTGAAGTGAACAGCAGAATACTGGCAGATGAATCGATGGGAGTGGAGGCTATGGAATGACTGTCATGCGATACTACATCGGCTTCGGAATAACGGGTGTCTATGGCAGGCTTGAATATCTCTACGCGTTGTTTGGCAAACTTTGCCCGTTTCAGTCTCCTTATCAGCTCTTCGGTTTTGCCGGAGAACATGGAACCGCAAATGACCTCAATTCTTCCCCTGCGTTTGGTTTCCTGTATATGATCTTCTGAGAATAATACCATGCTTTCGAGTGTTATATTTAAGCGCAAAAGTAACACTTTTGTTTGCTTTCCGATATTTTTTCATTATTTATTTCTACATTTGTAGCGTTAACACGGACTGTGTAAAGGATATGCAAACCCTATTAAACGACATAGAATTAGATATTCAGGAATTGAAATGTTTGATGCAGGCCATTTCAAGTGATGCCAATCCGACATTGAAGATTGTGGCAAAACGGAATATCCAGCAGATGAAGGCACGCTTGGAGGCGTTGCAAGAACTGCTTGAGGAGGCGCCAACGGCTGTTGTGTCGCCCCTGGAGGAACCCCCTGCTGTTACTACTCCTTTGACCGAATCGGTTTCTCCGGTCGAATCGGTTATTCCTGATACAGTGAAGATGGTATGTGAGGAACCGGAAACAGTTCCTATTTTGGCAGAACGCATCAAGCCTGCCAAGGATTTGAAACATGCCATCAGTCTGAACGATTCATTCCGTTTTGTCCGCGAACTGTTCGCAGGCGATGCTGCACGGATGAATGAAGTGGTACGACGTTTGGGTGAGGCCCCTTCTTTGGACAAGGCTATGGATATTTTCTTCGGAAGTGCAGCCGGATGAAGAGAATGAAGCCGCTGTCGATTTTATGGAACTCCTCAAAAAATATTTCAGCTAAACAACCGATAAGTATGGGAAAACTTTATGTAGTGCCTACCCCGGTAGGGAATTTGGAAGATATGACATTCCGTGCTATCCGGATTCTGAAAGAAGTGGATTTAATATTGGCTGAGGATACACGTACTTCCGGCATATTGCTGAAACACTTCGAAATAAAGAATGCGATGCAATCTCACCATAAATTTAATGAACATAAAACGGTTGAAAGTGTTGTTAATAGAATAAAGGGGGGAGAAACTGTAGCTTTGATTTCGGATGCAGGTACACCGGGTATATCCGACCCGGGCTTTCTGGTGGTCAGAGAGTGTGTGCGCAACGGCATCGAAGTGCAATGCCTGCCGGGAGCGACAGCTTTTGTACCGGCATTGGTGGCTTCCGGACTGCCGAATGAGAAGTTCTGTTTTGAAGGTTTCCTTCCACAGAAGAAAGGAAGGATGACCCGTCTGAAGGCATTGGCCGAGGAGTGTCGTACCATGGTGTTCTATGAGTCTCCCCACAGATTGGTAAAAGCTTTGACGCAGTTTGCCGAACATTTCGGTGCCGAACGTCAGGCTTCTGTTTCGCGGGAAATCTCAAAGATGCACGAAGAAACGGTGCGTGGAACGCTTACAGAATTGATTGAACATTTCACGGCGAACGAACCGCGCGGTGAAATTGTGATTGTAGTAGCAGGAATAGACGATTAAATAACTTCATTAACCAAACGTAAAACGAAAGCGTATGAAAAAGTTAGCAGTTTTAATTGTATGCGCGGCTGTAATGGCTTCGTGTGACAGCTTCTCTGGTGGCAGTAAGAACCAGCTGAAAGCTGAAAATGATTCTTTATTGATGGAACTGACTCAGCGTAATGCTGAATTGGACGAGATGATGGGCACTTTCAATGATATTTCAGAGGGATTTCGCCAAATAAATGCGGCAGAGAGCCGTGTGGATTTGCAACGTGGTGCAGTGGCAGAAGGCTCTTTGAATGCCAAGCAGCAGATTGCGTCGGATATTGAATTTATCCGTAAGCAGATGGAAGAGAACAAGGAACAGATTGCCAAATTACAGTCCATGCTGAAGAATAGTAAGAATAACTCTGCCCAGTTGAAGAGGGCTGTGGAGTCCCTGACTCAGGAGTTGGTGGCAAAGACCCAGCGTATCGAGGAATTGCAGGCTGAGCTGGCTTCCAAGAATATCCGTATCCAGGAACTGGATGCTGCCGTAACCGGTTTGTCTACTGAGAAAGAAGAATTGACTGCCGAAAATGAGGCGAAGGCTCAAACCGTTGCCGAACAAGATAAGGCACTCAATACGGCTTGGTTTGTATTTGGTACGAAGAAAGAGTTGAAGGACCAGAAGATATTGACAAATACCGGACTTTTCAAAAAAGGCCAGGTGCTGAAAGATTCTGATATCAACAAGGACTACTTTACACAAGTGGATATCCGTACGACAAAAGAGATTAAACTATACTCTAAAGATGCTGATATCTTGACTACTCATCCCGCGGGCTCTTATGCGTTGGAGAAAGATGATAAAGGACAGCTGACTTTGAAGATTACAAATCCGAAAGACTTCTGGAGTGTGTCCAAGTATTTGGTAATCCAGGTAAAATAACACTGTTATAGACTGATACAGAACGGACGCAGGTTATTGGAATTGATAATCTGCGTCTATTTTTATCTATCTCTTTCCTTTAAATTATGGTATCCCAATATAAGAACCTGTTTTTTGACCTGGACGATACGCTTTGGGCATTTTCCCTTAATGCACGCGATACATTCGAAGAGATGTATCACAAGTATGATTATGACCGTTTCTTTCGTTCTTTCCAGCATTTCTATACGCTTTATCAGCATCGCAATGTAGAGCTGTGGGAAGAATACGGCAGAGGGCAGGTCAGTAAGGAAGAGTTGAACCGCCAGCGTTTTCTATATCCTCTGGAGGCAGTAGGGGCGGGGATGCTGCTTTGGCCGAGGCTTTTTCTGATGATTTCTTTTCGGTCATTCCCACAAAAAGTCGGCTGATGCCGCATGCGTATGAGGTACTGGAATATTTGGCGGGGAAATATAACCTCTATATCCTTTCCAACGGTTTCCAAGAGCTGCAATGTCATAAGATGCGTTCGGCAGGCATTGACCACTTTTTTAAGAAGATTGTTCTCTCTGATGACATCGGTATCTTGAAGCCCTGGCCCGAAATTTTTCATTTTGCCCTTTCTGCCACACAATCCGAGGTGCGTGATTCTTTGATGATAGGCGATAGTTGGGAGAATGATGTGGCAGGAGCCAAAGGAGTGGGCATGCACCAAGTGTTTTATAATGTAACAGGGAAGGAAGAACTGCCTTTCCAACCGACTTATCATATCAGTAATCTGAAAGAATTGATGCAGATTTTGTGACATTGAAATTTTTAGTTGTACTTTTGTCTGCAGAAACGTATATTATACAGCTATGGACACAATCTTACCTTTCGCTTTACTTTGTTTTACCTCCTTCTTTACGTTGACAAACCCTCTCGGCACCATGCCGGTGTTTTTGACCATGACGCATGGAATGACAGACCGTGAACGGCAGTCGGTAGTATCGCGCGCCACTTTGGTTGCCTTTATAACAATTATGGTCTTTACGTTTGCAGGGCAGTTCCTCTTTAAGTTCTTCGGTATCTCTACCAATGGTTTCCGTATTGCCGGTGGAGTTATTATCTTTAAGATTGGCTTCGATATGCTGCAAGCCCGTTATACCCCAATGAAGCTGAAAGACGAGGAAATCAAGACTTATGCCGATGATATTTCCATTACTCCTCTTGGAATTCCGATGCTTTGTGGTCCTGGTGCCATAGCCAATGCCATTGTGCTGATGCAGGATGCCCATACCATTCAGATGAAAGGAGTTCTTATAGGAATGATTGCCTTTATTTATCTGATTACCTTCTTCATATTGCGTGCTTCCACGCGGTTGGTCAAAATCCTGGGTGAGACGGGAAACAATGTGATGATGCGCCTGATGGGACTTATCCTGATGGTTATTGCCGTTGAGTGTTTTGTCAGCGGAGTGAAACCGATATTGGTGGATATATTGAAAGAAGGAGGCATACCATCACTGGCACACCTCCTCTAAACACTTTATTTATAAAAACACATTGGGAAAATTCCCAAGTTTCTTTAGGCTACTATTGATTAATAGCCTGGATTTTGTTCTATGTTCGGATTGGCATTGATTTCACCGACGGGAATCAACGGGAGCGCTTTCTTGGAGTCGCGGTTGAATGTACGCGCTTCTTCGCTCAATACGTCGTGCCATCCTCTGTCATTAACGTCCGTGTAGCGTGTAACGGTTTCACCTCGGCGCATAACATCGAAGTAGCGCTGTCCTTCACCTACAAGTTCCTTGCGGCGTTCGATGTAGATGCGGTCTAATGTGATGTTTCCGCTGGTTACTTGTTTGCTTTCATCCGTTGTGCGGTTGGAGATGATATCGTTCAGCAAGTTGGCAGCCTTGTTCTTGTCTCCGGCTTGGAAAGCTGCTTCTGCTGCTGACAAGTAAACTTCTGACAAGCGTAGCAATGGGACATTGGAGTAACGCACATCTCCGTTTACAGCTGGCATTTTGTTGATGTAAACTTTGCGCTTGTCAAATCCTCCTGCTGCCGCTGCCAATAATATGTCGTTACGGATGTCTGCCGGGTCGGATGTAAGCATGTCAGAGAAGTCTTTTGTGACAATTACATCTCCATATCCGGGAGAAGCGCCAGCCTTGTCGGCATATAAATAGGCAATACCTTCACGGTCTGTCCAGTCAGTATTGTTGTTGATGGAAATCTCGAACATGATTTCTTTTGAATGATTGGCATCACTTTTGCTCCATGCAGCAACATATTCTGACGGTTCCCAAAGTTTGTAAGACGAGTTTGATATGATGTCTTCTGCTACGGATAAAGCTTTGCTCCATTCGCCTTTTGTCATATATACACGTACCTGCAAGGCTTTGGCAGCCCAAAGGTTGACATAACCCACTTCATTGGTTTTGGGCAGTGCATTTGAGTTGATTGCATCTGTCAAATCTTTTTCAATACTCTCATAACATTGAGCTACCGTGCTGCGGCTTGGCTTTTCTGTCGATTCTAGTGGGGAGGTAGCGATGGGCACACCGAGTGAGCTGCCTTGATCTACCGTATAAGGTTTACCGTAGATACGTGTAAGGTCAAACAGTGCCATGGCGCGCAGAACTTTTGCTTCTGCATCATATTGGTCAATAGTGGCTTTTGCCTCTGCCGCATCGGTCAGGTTGCCACTTTCTGCTGCCTGAATCAGACGGTTGGCGCGTGCAATGACTACATAAGGCATCTGCCATACGGCTGTTGAGGTGGTGAAATTGTCTGCAGTTGTATATTCCATATAGTAGTAGAAGTTTGCTCTTCCACTTCCCCCGTTATATTCATATTGGATATCTTCCCCTCTCATGTCACCGTATACGAACATGAGGCGTCCATAATAATTAATCAGGCTACTGTTACCTTTAACGGCAGCATAAAGTCCCGTCCGCACATTGGCCAAATCATCGCTGTTCTTGATTGCGGTTTCAGCATCTATTCCGTCTGCGGGTGACTGATCCAGCCAACTGTTGAGGCATGATGAAGTGCTGACTGCCATAGCTGCGCAAAGCGTTGCTGTGTATAATGTCTTTAATATTTTCATTTTCGTATCTTTATTAGTTAGAAATTCAATTCTATTCCGAATGTATATGTTCTCAATGCCGGAGTCTCAAATGTGCATAGTCCGTCTACACGCATTTCCGGATCTACAAATAAGTCTTTAGACTTCCATGTAAGCAGGTTGGAACCAGAGAAGTAGATTCTGGCTTTGCTGAGCCCAAGCTTGCTGATATAGTTTTGCGGAATGCTTACACCTAATGTGAGGTTCTTCAGACGTAGATAATCAGTAGGCATCAGCCAGCGTGAAGACAGTGAAGCAGCGCTTCCATATTCAAATTTAGGCAATGTGGCATCCGTGTCGCCCGGGCCTGTCCACATCTTTGAGATGTCATAGTATGTCGGTACGGCACCACCGTATAGATATGAACCGCCATTGGAGTGCTGCCAAGTGGAGTAGTCAAAAGCATCACCACCCAATGAATAAGTGAAAGTGAAGCCCAAGTCGATAAACTTCCATTTGAGGTTGTTGGTAAGACCGCCTTCTATACTAGCCTGATGCTTGCCTACAATAGTTTTGTTGGCTTCAGAGATATTTGTAGTTGTCTTGCGGGCATTCTCTGTTCCGTCATTCAGATAGAACATTTCTTTACCGGTCTCTGCGTCGACTCCGGCGTATTCATAAACATAGTATGAATAGTAAGGTTCGCCTACACGGTGAATCAGCGGTCCTGATACGATTTCATTCTGCTGGCCATCCAATTTGGTCAGTTTGTTGCTGTTGTGTGCCATGTTCAGAGAAGTGGTCCACGTGAAATCCTTGTTTCTGAAATTGGTTGATGTAATGGTCAACTCAAAACCGGAGTTCTTCAGTGAACCGATGTTTTGCGGGGTGGTATACCCATAATTGCCATCATAATATCCGCCGACTTGTGATACGGGGAGGTCATATATAAGGTCGCTGGTTTTACGCTGATAGTAGTCGAATGTTACAGAGATACGGTCGATGAATGAAAGGTCGAGACCGATATTCCATGTTTTGTTCTTTTCCCATTTCAGGTCCGGGTTTGCAATTCCGACGATTGACATTCCTGACTGTCCATTGTATATGATTCCGTATTTATAAAGATTCATATAAGCGTAATAGTCTGATGGTTGCGTTCCGTTTACACCGTATGACACACGGAGCTTTCCATCTGTCAATACACTCTTGACAGGATTCAGGAAACTTTCGTCTATGAATCTCCATGCTCCGGAAACCGACCAGAAACTTCCCCAACGGTTTTCTCTTGCCAGACGTGAACTTCCGTCGGTACGATAGCTGAGACCGAGATAATATCTGTCTGCGTAGTTATAATTGGCACGTCCGAGGAACGAAGTCATGCGATAGCTCTGTCTGTTGGTTTCGGCACTTGTTGAACCGGCATTTGTCAATTCGTACAAATCACCCGGATAGTCTTGGCCTGCCATGTAGTTGAAAGCATATTCCGTATCTTGTGTTTCAAAACCAAGCAGGGCGTCAATATTGTGTAGACCGAAAGAGTTGATGTAAGAGAGCTGGGTTTGTGTATTCAGCTGGTCATTACGATTGACGATACGCTGCATGACACCACCGGGGGCACCATTGTTTGAGTGTCTGTCCCAAAGAACGTCATTGGTTCCTTGTGCGTAATCATAAGCAATCTTTTCACTTAAATTCAACTTGTCCCAAATATTGTAGGTCAACTTGATTGTATTGAATGCCTTCATCAGGGTATAAACGTCAGAGCTGTGTTCTCTTTCATACAAAGGATTGACTCCAAATACGCCGCAACCATTGTTTAATGTGCCGTCTTCATTATAAGGGGTTGATGAGGGGCTTTGGAAGAATGCGTAATTGGCCACAGGTCCATCATAGGAGGTAGCTTCATTAGTTTTGTTTTGTCTTACTTTTGAGAATTGGCTTGTAACCTGAACTTCAAAGTCTCCAAACTTATGAGTGAGGTTTGCATTACCAGTGAAACGTTCCAGACCTTGTTTGTAAATGATACCTTCCTGATTGGTATAAGCTACTGAGGTGTAGAACTTGGTACGGTCATTGCCACCAGATACGCTCAGCTGGTAGTTCTGATGAGAACCGTTACGGAAAAGCAGGTCTTTCCAATCCGTCCATCCGGTTGAGGGTTTTGAAGCAAAGTCCTCGATGTTCTGGTCTGCAAAAGTTGCGGCATCTGCATCGGACATGTTTCCGGTGTATAACCCGTAATTCTTGAGACCGGTCCATAAGAGTTCGCGGCGCGAGTCACCGTCAAGCATAGGACGATAATCTATTGCCATGTTTGAGAAACCCCAGTCGGAACGGAAACTTACATTTGTTTTGCCTTGTTTTCCGCTTTTCGTCGTAATGACCACAACACCGTTAGCAGCACGCGAGCCGTAAAGAGAGGCAGCAGCCGCATCTTTGATAACTGTGATAGACTCGATGTCATTGGTATTGAGTGAAGACAAAATATCAGTTCCTGCATCACTATAAGTGAACTCGGATAAGTCTCCACTTGTGACCGGTGTTCCGTCAATAACATAAAGCGGATTGTTTCCGGCATTGATGGAACCCATACCACGTACACGGATACTGCTTACAGAACCCGGATTACTTGAACTTGAGCCAAAAGTAACACCAGCGACATTACCAGAAAGTTTGTCGGCAACAGAAAGAACAGGTACATCTTCCAAGGTGGAAGTGTTTACAGTAGAAGCAGCTCCGGTAAATGATGCTTTTTTAAATGTACCGTAACCGGTAACCACAACCTCTTCAAGCAGCTCAGAATCGGATTTCAAAATTACCTTTACATGAGGTTTAATCGTTACTTCTTGGGTTTGCATACCAACAAACGAAATCACCAGAGTTTTCGCGGAACTACAATATATGTATATTGCTGAAAATTAATAATTTACAATCATTATAAAACAAGGCTTACTCTATTATATATTCTATATAAAGGTATATGGCGAAGGGAGGTAAGTGGTTTGAAGTACCCATTTCATACCATTTTGAATAATTAAAAGCTGATAATAAGCACGTTATTATTAAATTTCATTCTACCCTTTTAATTTGTGATGTACTAATTAACCCAACAAATGTTTTTTATTCAAGAATAACGATAAATTATATAGAGGAATTTATCTTGAAATATAGATTTTATCCATAAAAGTCCCAAAATTCTTTTTTGTTGAGAAATATTTAGTTTACATATATTATTTATAATGTATGAATGTGGAATATACATAGAAATATTCAATTATAATTGAAATATTTTATATCTTTGTATATAAACTAAATCATGTTTGAATATGAAAAATTATATCTCCCGTCCTTTATACATAAAGAGAATTGAACCGTTTATTGATAAAAGTATAATAAAAGTAATAACCGGCCAACGTAGGATAGGTAAAAGCTACATTCTTTTACAGATATCAGATATCATAAAGAAAAACATACCGGAAGCCAATATCATTTTTGTAGATAAAGAGCAACTTGCCTTCACGGAAATTAGGAACTACATGGATCTTTATCAATATGTTTTAAAGAAGGTTACTGGGTATAATCATAACTATCTTTTTGTAGATGAAATCCAAGAGATTGAAGAATTCCAATTGTGTCTGCGGAGTTTATTGAACGAAAATAAATGTGATATCTATTGCACCGGAAGTAATGCTAAAATGCTGTCCAGTGAACTTGCTACTCAATTGGCAGGAAGATATATAGAATTTCCCATTCACTCACTTAGCTATGGGGAATTCTTAACTTTCAATCAACGCCAAGACTCCACCGAAAGTCTAAAACTCTATCTTACATTCGGAGGTATGCCATACATTCATAATCTAACAATGGACAAGAATGTCATATTCGAGTATTTGAGAAACGTTTATTCTACTATCCTACTAAAAGATGTGGTTGCACGTGAATCAATCCGGAATGTATCTTTTTTGGAGAATCTCGTAGCTTATCTGATAGATAATACCGGCTCTCTTTTTTCTGCCCAGAATATTAGTAAATATTTAAAGTCGCAACACGTCAACATTCCCACGCAGACAATTCTGAACTATCTAAAGGCACTGTGCAATAGTTTCTTTATTTACAAAATTCAACGAGCAGAAATCCAAGGAATGAAAATCTTTGAGATTGGTGAGAAATATTATTTTGAAGATTTGGGATTACATAATTCCATACAGCATTTCGATTTTCGAAAAGACATCAACAAGTTAATGGAAAATGTTGTATGCATTGATTTATTAAGATATGGATATGAAGTATATGTCGGAAAGAGTGGAAATAAGGAAATTGATTTCATTGCTTCCAAGGACGACCATAAAGTCTATATCCAAGTAGCATATATGCTTCCCGATGATGCAACTGTTAGGCGAGAATTTGGCAATCTTTTGGAAATAGCAGACAATTACCCCAAATATGTAGTTACAATGGATGAAATGCAAAGCGGGGGAAATTACAAAGGAATTAAACAGATTTCACTGCGAAACTTTTTGTTGGCAGAGGATAAAGAAAGATTGTAAATCTATAATTTAATTTCCAATATGAGAAGAGTAAATCAACAGATTTCCTCTGACAGATTATATGAAACAAAGTTGGAGAATCGATACAAAAGCATTGTGATATTTGCATTATAATAAGATTATAATTTTTTTTGTATAAAGCATTCACTTTATGGAGAAGAATACCCTTTCATAACCAATGGATATATATCCGCTGAATATTTTTGTGACCGTGTAGCTGAAACCGGAACATTAACCCGTTATATCACAAATGGTAACAATGTAGCTTTAATATCTTCTCGTCGTTTAGGAAAGACGGGCTTAATAGAACATTGTTTTCATCAAAAAACATATCGAAAAGGAATATTATATTTTCTTGATTGATATATATGCGACTAAGAATCTTCAAGAGTTTGTTTTTGAGCTTGGCAAAGGAATTATGAATGGTCTGAAACCACGAGGTAGAAAAGCGTGGGATTTGTTTTTAAGTTGCTTGTCATCGCTTCGGGCGGGAATTTCATTTGATTTTGCAGGAAATCCCGGTTGGAATTTGGAGATGGGAGATATAAAAACTCCTTCTATTACTTTGGATGAAATTTTTTATTATTTGGAGAAGGCCGACAAGCCCTGCCTGGTGGCTATTGACGAATTTCAAGCTATTGCCAAATATCCGGAAAAAATATTGAAGCTGTATTGCGTACCCATATTCAGCATTGCGCAAATGCAAGATTTATTTATGCAGGTTCCCAACGGCATATGATGGGCGAAATATTCACAAGTCCAGCACGCCCTTTCTATCAAAGTACAGCCATCATGGAATTACATCCAATAGACATAGGAACTTACACAAAGTTTATTAGGAAACATTTCCTCATAGCCAATAAAGACATTACAGAAGAAACTGTTCAGAACGTATATGAACGTTTTGAGGGCATTACATGGTATATTCAATTCATCTCCAACTCATTGTATGCAATGACAGCTACAGGTGAAATTTGTACGGCAGACAAAGTGAGCATAGCGATCGAAAACATTTAGTCTCAGTTGAATTTTACTTATTCCTCTCTTCTTTATCAACTTCCTCCCAAACAAAAGGAGGTATTGTTTGCCATTTGCAAAGAAGGAAAAGCAAGGGAAATAACTTCTTCCAGATTCTTGAAAACCTATAAATTGACAGCCAGCTCAGTACAAGGAGCTATAAAAGGATTGTTGGACAAGGATTTTGTTACTTGTGAACTTGGAGAATACAAGGTTTACGATAAATTCTTTGAAATATGGTTATTGAAGCAGTCTAAATAAGATTGATATGTCAGTGCATCTGCAATGATTTGTGTTGCCCTCTTTATACAACAAGAACCAGATTTCGTTATATTAAAAAAGGAGAGTATTCTAAATTTAGATACTCTCCCTCTTTTATTCATCTGATTTGCACAATCTAATGTGGCACTTTATCATTTCTGCAAATTGGGATTATTCGTTACTTCACGCTCTGGAATTTCAAAGATCAATCTGGAGTCATCGTATGAGATTGTTTCACCAGTCAATGCGTAGTTGTTGTCACCACGTACCATTGATTTGTGGAAACGTTTCAAGGTAAGTAAACCTCGTCCTTCGGCCCACATTTCTACACGCCAGTTGTAGTATATGTTTTCCAGTAATTGATCAGCATTCATATTGTCCACTTCTGCAGCCGTGGCCTGATCCCGCTGTTCTAATAGAGCCTTCAATGCTGCTTTTGCCTCGGGCAGATGATTTGCCCGTGCATTGGCTTCAGCATTTATCAGGTACATCTCTTCAACTCGCATGTAAACAATATCATTTGTCCATGTACGGTCTCCCATTGCTTTTCTTCCGGCATCATAAAATTTATACCAGCTAATCAATACAGACGGATGAAACCACTGTTTACGAGTATCTGTTTCAGGTATTTCATTATACAGATTATGGTCTATCATTTTATAATCACCTGCAGAACAGTAGCTATAAGTGAAATAATCTACCTGTCCCCAGAATGTGGGCAAACCTCCGGTGTTATCTTTGGTAATATCAAATGCCCACATCCATGAACCGATATTGATACTCCGGAATCCAGATTCGATAATTTCAGTTTCACTCATCAAAGGATATCCTGAGTTATTGATAATATCGGAAGTTAATGCAGCAGCATTCTCATATTCACCTTTGGTCAAATAAACATAGGCAAGTATTCCTTTAGCTGTCCATTGGTCGATTTGGTCCTTAGTGCCGTTGGGACGACCAATACCTGCTGATTCCAACTCTTCCAAAATATTTATTGATTCCTTCAAGTCGATAATAACCCGTTCATACACTTCCTCCACTGTGGAGAGTCCTAATGTCTCTGCTGTGGTTTGAGAACGGTAAAGAGGTATGGCCTTAGCATTTTTATCAATATCGTAAGGTTTTGCATATAAATTCACCAAATTGAAATACGAATGAGCCCTCAAAGCTTTTGCTTGTGCATAATAATTTTGGTTATCCTCATTAGCCGGTACACTTTCATCTCCTCCTACAGTGTCAAATATTTCATTGCAGGCCTTGATGATGCGGTAATAATACCTCCACAGCATGTAGGTTCTATTTTTTGTGGTAGTATTACACTGCAATCTAGCTGCATCGCTAAACCAGCCGTAGGTTTCTCCGCTCATTGCCAGATCCCCACTCATTAAATCTGTGGCAATATCAATGGATTTTTGTCCGAAATCGTCGTGATTCGTCGTACCGCCTGTCTGCCAGGCAAATGTTGTGGAATACGTACCTAATGCCTGACCTAACATGATATTAGGATTCCACACTGCATTTTCTTTTATCTGGTCAGATGAAATATATCCATTTGGATCTTCCTCCAGAAAAGATTCTTTACAGCCAGAAAGCACCAAGGCTACTAATGCAGAACAAGCTGCTATTTTATATATTACATTTCTCATATTCAAATGATTTTATTGTTAGAACTGAATCTTAATACCTCCCATAATAGTACTCAATGGAGCATACTGACTTCTGTCAGAGCCTCCGGAATCCTCATTAGGATCTGTACTGACGGTATTTCCTGCCATTGAGACAAATCCCTTACGAGCCGAAATGAACATCAGGTTGTCACCGGAAACATAAACCGACAAGGAACCAATGTTCATTCTATTCATCCATTTTTTAGGGAATGTGTAGGATAATCTTACATTGGATAAATTCAAATAAGAACGACTGGTAATGAACCGAGTAGAAGATGCATTTGTATATTCGTCATATCCGGAAGTTAAACGTGGCACGTCTGTTATATCACCCGGCTTTTGCCAACGATTTTCAATGTCATTATGCCAGTTTCCACTACCAGGTGTATTGTTAGACATTAATGTAGCATATACACCGTCGTAAGCATATCCTCCTAAGCTATAGGAGAAAGTCGTATTTAATTCGAAACCTTTAACAGCTAAATCAAAACCGAATCCCCCTTGTAAAGTCGGAATACCTGATTTCCCGACATATTTCTTAGTTGCGTTGTTATAATCGGAGGTCTTTTCTACTTCCAAACGCTCTATCTTATTGTTTTGCTGGTAAGTTACCATATCTGTAATCAAGTCCTTGCTTCCATCGGCTTTTACATTATAGTATGAGTTGTATAATGCCATACCGGTTTCTGGATCTACACCGGCATATTCTCTTATATAGAAATCATACAGAGAATGTCCTTTCGACCATCCGTAAGCACCTTGTATCTCCAATGGCTTTTCTTTTCCTGTGGTATCATCCATAGGCATCTGGGTCATTTTATTCTTATAATGTCCACCATTAACACGTAAATCAAGACTTATATCATTCGTTTTCACAAGATGTGCCACCAAAGAAAATTCGAGACCCTTATTGACCATTTTACCGTCATTGACGGGGTATTGTGCATATCCCAGCGATGGAGATACTTGCTTTAGGAACAACATATCTTTGGTAGTCTTATTGTAGTATTCCACTTCACCTTCCAAAATATCGGCTATATTAAACTCGATACCAGTATTCCATGTTTCGCTGCGTTCCCATGTCAAATCAGGATTACCTTTATATTTAAAGCTAAAACTGATTTCATCATTCAGGTTACCGATCGTATACAAATCATTGTAAGGATAATAACCTGCAATGGTAGGATTGGTGATAAAGTCTTGGTTACCCAACACACCCCAACTTAACTTGTATTTCAAATTCTTCAACCAGCTCACGTCTTTCATGAAATTTTCGTTAGTGATGGCCCAGGCGGCGCCGATAGAACCGAATGTTCCCCATTTCTGCCCTTTGGCAAAACGTGATGAACCATCACGTCTTAATGTTCCATGAAAGAAATATTTATCGTTATAATCATATCTAATTTGTCCGAAGTAGCTTTCCATGTCAAACCCGTAGGTTTGAGAATCCATATAGTCCATAATTACAGCATTAGACCATTCTGTATTGTTAGGACGAACAATCTTTGATTTCTGGCCATAGTTGTCAGATGACTTGTAGAATGTAGATTCATGCGCAACGAATGCATCGAGATTGTGCACACCAAAACTTTTCTTCCATGACAATATCTGGTTTGACGTGAAGCTGAAGAATGTACTCATGTTTTTGAAAATACGTCCTAACCCCTCTGCATCACCATAATATGGATTTGTCAATTCATTGTTTTTTGTACCAAGATATTGCAATCCAAAGTTTACCGTTCCTTTGAAGTCTTTCAAGAAAGTTGCTTCAAACATGGCATTTCCGTTGAATGAATGAGACTGGTACTCATTCTTGTCCAATTGAATCGCTCCGGCTGGATTTACGCCTGAAGCGTAAGGACGTCCATAACCTTCAGCCATACCATAATCATACAGATATCCTCCGACCACATTATCCTTTATTTTATTGCCATCTGCATCACGTTGGAATACCGGAAATATGGAAGGCATAAAATTAATGAATTGGAAACCATTGTTCATGTTGTCACCTTGACCGGGCTTATTCAGTTCCATATAGCTATAAGCCATATTAACATTTGATTTCAACCATGAGGTGATGTCTTGAGACAGATTGGAACGGGCATTAAAACGTTCAAAATCCGAACCTATATAGTATCCTTCATCTTTCAAGTAACCGAAAGAGGTATAATGTGATAACTTGTCGCTACCTCCTGATATCTTAACATTGGCTTCTACTTTTTCTCCTGTACGGAAAATATAATCTTCCCATTTCTCCGGAGTAAATTTGCGGACTACACCTGCCTTCATTCTTCCAGTAACAGGATCTATCAGATTTTTACCTTCAGCCTTCCACATATTATATACGGGGGGCAATACCGTAATCTGCATCAAAAAAAAGGTCTTCGCTTGCATATTGTTTGGCAGTAGCTTCATCCTTAGGATTGTTCGCGCGGTACATATATTTGTTTTTAATACCTTCCCATGTCAGTTCAAGAAACCTTTCAGGATTTTCCATCGTGTCATAAAGAGGAATTATACGGGTGTTGATACCATATTTTACATTTGCCTCAACCTGCGTTTTTCCTTTTTTACCTCTTTTGGTGGTCAGCAAAATTACTCCATTGGCAGCTCTTGAACCATATAGAGCTGTTGCTGTTGCGTCCTTCAATACGGTAGTTGACTCTATGTCTGAAGGATCAATTCCACTTAAATCTGAACCAAAGGGGATTCCATCCACTACATACAGCGGAGCACGGCTTGAATTTACAGAACCTAAACCGCGAATTCTGATGCTTGCATTTGAGCCGGGTTGTCCACTAGTTGAAATAACTTGTACACCTGCTACTTCACCGGTTAGCGCTTTAGATAATTCGGACGGATTTTTGTTAGCAATACGGTCTCCTTTAATTTCAGTAGCGGAACCTGTGAAGGATCTTTTTGTAGCAGTACCATAGGCAACAACTACAACTTCATCCAAAAGTTCAGTATCACTCTGCATGACAACCCGTACATGCGGCTTAATTGTAACCTCTTGAGTCTGCATGCCGATGTACGAAATTACCAGAGTTTTCGCGGAACTACATTATGTCTATATTGTTGATAATAAGCAATATAAAATAAATAAAAAGAGCTCCTGAAATAAAGTATTCCTCTAGAGAAGATACTCTATACATATCCACTGTAAATGACAATCTACTTATATGATACTATTTGTAATGGTAATATCCTGATTTGAAGGTGTTTAATTCTGTACTGATGTGCTATAATCATAACGTCAGGATCTTTTTTCTCAAAAACTAGAAGGGCTTTGTCAATATCTATCATTTAGTTGCTTTTTGTCAATTATTTACTCGTGTTGTTTATTCCATCTATGAGAATGTAAACCCTTATGTAAAATACTATTGAATTTATAATGGTTACATAAACACTATCCTACCTATTTATCCATTTTATGCATAGAACACCATGTAATTGTCTCTATCTTATAAATGGGGATTATTCCAAATACAAAGTAATTGGAGTAAAGAATTCTATAGCTATGAAAAACTACTGTTTGGAGCATGTCAAAAACGTAATGAGGAAATTTTCTTGTAAGAGAATATAGTCTACATAGAATAACGAAGACTGAGTGGATATATTTTTTTTATTATAATTCAGGGGAATAAAGAATGTACTTTGTAATCCGCGCTGACTCTCGTGTCATGCAGACAATTCAGGTTTGCTGTTTATTGAAGAGAGGATATTTCTATCGTTTCAGCTCCTCTCCATAAAGTTTACGCAGCATGATACGTGCAGGTACACTTTTTAATTTCTCCATTGGGCAAGCCTTGTATAATGCATTCATTGCGCAATGCTTTTTCTTCAAGCATACGGCGTTCGGCTAATGCCAAACCGAAATGTAACTTTTCGCTCAGTTCTTTTCTTTCATTCTCTGACATAACTTTGTATTTTATTAAATCGTTCAATATGATGTATATGCATCTCCATCCCCCGTCCGCCTTCAGCAACAATAATACGGGGGTGTCTCGCTATTATCTGCCAATAGCCAATAGTCCACACAGGGCATATAAATATTGAAAAAGTTATTGATACCTGCTTGATAACGCCGAATCACAACCTCTTTGGGAATGTCGTGCCCACCATTACGTACACGTTGGGCTACACGCTGAATAGCCAAGTCGGGCGAACTCAACCAGAAATATATTAAATTGACTTTATATCCTTGCTCTTGCGCACGATGGACAAGGCGGGTGTAAGTTCTTGTGGCAAGTGTGGTTTCTATAGAAAAGTTTTGTTGATTTCTCAGCAATTCATTAATCCTTTGTAACATCAACCGTCCGGCTTCAATAGCCATACTTTCGGGATTGAAAGGAGATAATCCACGAGCTATTTCATCTGCATTAACAAACTCCTTGCATTCCAGAACATCCGGTAGCACAGTGTAAGATGCCGTAGTCTTACCAGCACCATTACAACCACTAATGATGTAGAGCTGTTTTTTAGAATCCATATTCATGCATTTATCTAATTGCAAACATACGATATTTTTATAAGATTATGGATAATTGATAGTTATTGTTTTTTAAAAGTTGATTGTTCCGCAGGTATGAGAAGTACAGGACTCTTTTGAGAACTCCACATTTCTCACATATCATCTATCCTTATTTTCTTCTTGATGAAATATCTGTTTACCAAAGTACGTTTTACGAATTGAGGTGGAGCAAAGTACTTGCCTTTCCCACTTGCGCTATATAGATAGCCCTCCCCTCTAGTGATCATTGATGAATACCAAATGGCAGGCAAATATCCTGAGAATAGTGTGGAAACGCTTTTATTGTTCTCCTCTAATAACAGAGGGAATGCTTTATAGCATCCCCTCTCTCAAAAAACACTTTATTTATAGAATAATTCCGGTAGAATTATTTTCCTCCAAGATTCAACTCATCGTTGTAATCAGTTTCATTCAAAGGTACATCCCATGTCCATTTGTTGACACCGGAGGCAGGAATGGTTTTTGCAACGGAAATGTGAGCATTACCACCTTCGGCAAAACTGTGACGGACTATGTCGCGGTTCCATCTCTTGTAGTCGCTCCATGCAAAACCTTCACCCCAGAGTTCCAATTCGCGATAGTCCATAATTTCATTCCAAAGAGCTTCGCCACTCTTGTCGCAAGTGTATTCAGGATTACGTCCGGAAGTGGCATTCAGTTCTACCAGTGCGGCACGAGCAGCAGTCTCGTCATTCAAGAAATAATTAGCCTCTGCCTCTACCAATACCATTTCCGATGAACGGATGAAAGGCAGGTAGCTGACGCCCGGAGTGTCGAATACATAAAACTTCAGTTGTCCCCCCAGATACATATAACCAGCCTGATAAGGAGCTTCCAGGCCACTGACCGCCATTTTCTGGCAATAGGCAGCTGCTTCTTCCCAAAGAGCATCTGCTTTTTTCTCATCATCTCCCATTCCAAGAATGCCGTAGCCTAAATCCATGGCTGAACCGTCATTGAAGTTATAGCCGGGGAATTTGTCTTCGGTTAGGAACAGTGCCTTACGAGCATCGTTGTTGGGAATGCGATTAATCAGTTCACGACCGATAGAGCCTGCACCGTTTGCCGCCCCTGCCGCATTGGCATAATATCCGTTGCATGCATACTGAGTACCATAACTCCAATACCAGTTATTCTCTTGTGCACTACCAAAGCTTCCGAAAATCCATTCACTGGTTGGATTACAGAACCCTGCATGATATTCTGCATTGCTCATGAGTGGGTAGTTCTGGCGAGCCAGCTTAGCTTCAGTCAATGCTTTGGTATAATCTTGCTTGGTAAGAGCGGCACGGGCGTAGATGGCATGTGCCACATTGATGTTCGGCATCCATACTTGTGAGGCATTACGGTCCATACCGCTTTGCTCAAACAGCATGATGGCTTCGTCCAAATCTTTATAAATCTGTGCATACGTTTCAGCTAATGTGGCATAACCTTGTCCACCGGTAGATTCGTCCAAACGAAGTACTATCCCCTGCGAAGCACCATTGTTGGAATCTTGCCAGCGCCAGCAATAATAGTGTACCAGTTTTTCGAAAGCGTATGCACGAAAAGTCAGTGCAGATGCCTTGACAAAATTCCTTTCCGCTTCCGTACCTTCGGCATTGTCTATATTGGCAAGAATGGTGTTGGCATTACCTGCTATGGTATAATAGTAATACCATGCGTAAGCATCGTAAATGGAGTTAGTACGTGTGTGGAACTCTTGATTGAAGATAGGAGACCATCCGGATGCGTAATAATTGTAATTGTAATTTTCACTCGGGTAGCTTTCGTACTGAATCATTATGTTGTTCTCACCAGCAAATCCACCTCCAAAATAGGAGTGTTGTGTTGTCATGATTTTGGCGATACCGTTCAATGCCTTCATGGCATTGGCCGTGGTACCTACGGCATCGGTTGCTCCGGTTGAGTCAGTAGGTGCTGTATCCAGATAGTCACCGGCGCAAGAAGACACCAGCATCATACCTGCCAATAGGCTTCCTGCGAACAATTTATTGATAATCTTTTTCATTTCTAATACAAATTATATGGTTATACCTTTAGAATTTCACAGTCAGTCCGAAGTTATAAACACGGGCTGTCACATACGTATCGTCCGAACCTCCGTTGAAGGAATACTGCGGATTCAATCCTTTGCGTGAAGTCAATGTAAAAAGGTTCTCTACACCGGCAGTCAGCGAAAGGCCTTCTATACCTACACTTTTTAGCCAACGCTTGGGCAAGCTGTAGGAGAGATTCAGGTTCTTGAATACGAAGTAAGAAGAGCTTGTCAGCCAACGGTCACTGGTGGCATTCAGGTCGGACGATTTGTAAAAGTCGGCGCGCGGAGTTCCATTCGGATCAATGCGATTGGCAGAAGTTTCTGTCATTCCCGCAGGAACTTCTTTCCAAGAATTCAGGATGTCCTTGTGGTAAGCGCTGCCGGCAGCACCGGATTCAGACACACCCATCAAGCTGGCATAGCTACCATCGTATGTTTTACCGCCTAAAGAATAAGTAAACAGCATGTTCAAATCCCAGTTTTTCCAAGAAAGAGCTGAGCTGATAGAACCGTAAACCGTAGGAAGTGCGCTGCCGGCCCAGTCACGTTTGGCGTATGAAGTCGCGGTAGCATAGTCCGTACCGTTGATGGTAGTCAATGCACCGGCTTCTTGGGCGGCGGCTTTCTTGTCCGGATCCAGTGTATAGAGAGAAGTACCGGTCATCTGGTCCACACCTTCGAAGTGGTAAGTGTACCATTCGTAGATGGAGTGTCCTTCGGAGTAGTTTTGCATACCATGCAAGATGTCCTTTCCATCGGGCAGTTTCACGATTTTATTCTTCAGGAAAGTAGCGTCTGCGCCGATGTTCCATTTCCAGTCATTGTTGTTGATGACATCGGCATTCAAAGAGATTTCCCAGCCACGGTTGGACACGGTACCGATATTCTTGTATTGCGTCAGGTTCATCGGGGCAGTATCATCGACCCAAGGATAAGAACCGGCAGAAAGCGGTAGGCGTACCTCAAACAGCAGGTCTTTGGAACGTTTGTCGAAATAGCCTATTTGGAAGTTCAGACGGTTGAACAGACGCCCCTCTACGGCAACATCCACCGTCTGTGTAGTTTCCCACTTGATGTCCGGTGCTGAAAGTGATTGTTTTACCAAAGCGGCTTCACCACCGTTCTTGTCAATGGTATAAAGAGCCATGTGACCATAAAGGCTTACGCCCATATTGTTACCGACTTCACCATAGGACGCGCGCAACTTCAAGGCATCCACCCAATCTACATCTTGCAAGAAAGCTTCTTGTTTCATGTTCCAGCTGGCACCAACAGAATAGAAGTTACCCCAGCGATTGTCCTTGTGGAAGCGTGAGGAACCATCACGACGGAACGAACCTTCTACGAAATAACGGTTGTCATAATTATACTTTACGCGTGCCAGATAAGACTCCGTCTTGTCCTCATCATCACTTCCGGAAAAATAAGAGTTGTTAAGGAAATTACCCATAGTAAGGTTTCCGTCTACAGCCATACCGGTGTTCATTCCGGAAGTGTACTTGCGCTCCCAACTATAGTTCTCGTGAGCCACCATAGCTTCCACGTTGTGTACCTGATTAAATTGATAGTTCCAGCTCAGAATTTCCTGCAAGGTTACAGTCTTGTATTGGTAGGCATAACTTGTCAAACGACCGCCATTCGTAGCACCGTCTCCAATTTCGGGATTGTCATATTTCTTATTGTTCGAAGTGCTGTTGTTCAGGTCACCTTTTACAGTTAATGAAAGTCCATACGGCAACGAGATGGTGGCAAAAGCTTGTCCGCCCAATACGTTGCGCACACTTTCCTGCTTATTATACAACATTTCGTAAGCGATGTTGCGGTTACTCAGATAAGATGAGGTGGTGTCATAAATTTTGTTACCATCGGCATCCAGTTGGTATGTACCGTCGGCATTGTGCATAAACAACGGATAGACCGGAGCCATATAACGAGTAATATAGAACGGATTGGCGTAATAGTTGCCACTGGCATTACTGTTATAGTCACGCTTGGTCCACGAGCCAGTCAGGTTCACGCCACCCTTGAACCACTTGTTAGGTGTATAAGTAGTGTTGATACGCCCGGAGAAACGTTCGTAACCTGTGGCTTTTACATATCCTTTCTCATTCAAGTAGCCTATGGAAGAATACACGTTGTATTTCTCTCCCGAAGTGGCGGCAGAAAGATTGTATTCCTGACGGTGTCCCGTGCGTTCGATGGCATTCTGCCAGTCCAAGTCGTCATAGCCAGCCAGGCGAGTGGCAATCAGTTTACCGTTATTGTCAAACAACTTATCACCAGCGGCATTGTAGATATTACGACCGATAGATTCACTAACCACGTGTCCCGTGGCATATGCGGCAGCATCGCTTGCCGACATGCCGGCATTGCTCATCATGGCATTCTTCTTGGCCATCCAGGTAGCTTCCATCCAGCGGTCTGCATCCAGACGGTCGTACTCGGGAATACCTCTGTTATACATACCTTGATTCATTTGCAGCGTAATACTCGGTTTGTGAGTGTTTCGTCCGCTCTTGGTTGTAATGATGACAACACCGTTGGCAGCACGGTTACCGTATAATGCAGCCGAAGCAGCATCTTTCAAGATGGACATGCTTTCAATATCATTAGAGTTTAGTTCGGCCATGTTTCCATCGAAAGGGACTCCGTCCACTACATACAGAGGATCTGAAGCACCTGAAACCAATGTACCAAAACCACGGATACGGATGCTGGGGGCAGAACCGGGTTCACCATATGTATTGTTCACTTGTACACCCGGTGCGGCACCTTCAAGTGCACCGGTTACGCTGGTTGTGATGCGCTTCTCTATTTTCTTATTGTCAACCACCGAGATAGAACCGGTCAACGATTCTTTTTTAGCAGTACCGTATGCCACTACCACAACCTCATCCAAAGCTTCTGCATTGCTTCTCATTGTCACCTTTACACTCGGCTTAATCGCCACTTCCTGCGTCTGCATACCAATATAAGAAATCACCAAAGTTTTCGCGGAACTACAATATGTCTATATTGTTGATAATAAGCAATATAAAATAAATAAAAAGAGCTCCTGAAATAAAGTATTCCTCTAGAGAAGATACTCTATACATATCCACTGTAAATGACAATCTACTTATATGATACTATTTGTAATGGTAATATCCTGATTTGAAGGTGTTTAATTCTGTACTGATGTGCTATAATCATAACGTCAGGATCTTTTTTCTCAAAAACTAGAAGGGCTTTGTCAATATCTATCATTTAGTTGCTTTTTGTCAATTATTTACTCGTGTTGTTTATTCCATCTATGAGAATGTAAACCCTTATGTAAAATACTATTGAATTTATAATGGTTACATAAACACTATCCTACCTATTTATCCATTTTATGCATAGAACACCATGTAATTGTCTCTATCTTATAAATGGAGATTATTCAAATACAAAGTAATTGGAGTAAAGAATTCTATAGCTATGAAAAACTACTGTTTGGAGCATGTCAAAAACGTAATGAGGAAATTTTCTTGTAAGAGAATATAGTCTACATAGAATAACGAAGACTGAGTGGATATATTTTTTATTATAATTCAGGGGAATAAAGAATGTACTTTGTAATCCGCGCTGACTCTCGTGTCATGCAGACAATTCAGGTTTGCTGTTTATTGAAGAGAGGATATTTCTATCGTTTCAGCTCCTCTCCATAAAGTTTACGCAGTATGATACGTGCAGGTACACTTTTAATTTCTCCATTGGGCAAGCCTTGTATAATGCATTCATTGCGCAATGCTTTTTCTTCAAGCATACGGCGTTCGGCTAATGCCAAACCGAAATGTAACTTTTCGCTCAGTTCTTTTCTTTCATTCTCTGACATAACTTTGTATTTTATTAAATCGTTCAATATGATGTATATGCATCTCCATCCCCCGTCCGCCTTCAGCAACAATAATACGGGGTGTCTCGCTATTATCTGCCAATAGCCAATAGTCCACACAGGGCATATAAATATTGAAAAAGTTATTGATACCTGCTTGATAACGCCGAATCACAACCTCTTTGGGAATGTCGTGCCCACCATTACGTACACGTTGGGCTACACGCTGAATAGCCAAGTCGGGCGAACTTAACCAGAAATATATTAAATTGACTTTATATCCTTGTTCTTGTGCACGATGGACAAGGCGAGTGTAAGATCTTGTGGCAAGTGTGGTTTCTATAGAAAAGTTTTGTTGATTTTTCAGCAATTCATTGATTCTTTGCAACATCAACCGTCCGGCTTCAATGGCCATACTTTCGGGATTAAAAGGAGATAATCCACGAGCTATTTCATCCGCATTGACAAACTCCTTGCATTCCAGAACATCCGGCAACACAGTATAAGATGCCGTAGTCTTACCAGCACCATTACAACCGCTAATGATGTAGAGTTGTTTTTTAGAATCCATATTCATGCATTTATCTAATTGCAAACATACAATATTTTTATAAGATTATGGATAATTGATAGTTATTGTTTTTTAAAAGTTGATTGTTGTTGCGAGAGTCTAGAATAAAAAATGAGGTTGTGCAGTTCACATTTTGACAACCTCTATCAAAAACACTTTATTTTCCAAACAACTCCGGTGGAATTATTCCCTTCCAAGGTTTAACTCATCGTTGTAATCTGTTTCATTCAGATGCTGTTCATAATTTAATTTGCAATTCCATATAAAAAATAGGTTCCTTTGTTACAAAACTTTCTATTGGCAATCGAAAGTTTCTCTATTTATATCATATTTTTTTGTATATTAGCAATATATATAAGAGAGGAAGATTGTGTGGATAAAAGTCTATTACGCTAAGTTATTTATGAGCAGAGAAACGAGCAAGGTGTTTGTTGCCGGCAGTAATGCCAATCTACTTAGTAAAGAGTTGGGCACTTTTCTTACTGGCAGATATGTCACTATGGAACTTTATCCTTTTTCTTTCCATGAATTCCTGAAACTAGAGCAAGTAGCAATAAAACAAGATACATTTTATGCTGCAGAAGGCAAGGTGCTACTCCTTAGTGAAATACAAAAATACCTAGGAATAGGAAACTTTCCTCAATACATTCAGTCAGATAATGATAACTACTTGCTTTCACTCTATACCGACATCATTTATAAGGATGTAGTGGTGCGAAACAAGATAAGCAATGAAAGGCAGCTTGGAGAGATGATGTATTATTTGGCAAGTAACGCTACTCATCGCTTTGCGTACAATTCTGTAACTAAGGCTGTCGATGTTAAAAGTCCGGACACGATAAAATCATATATAGGATTTGTGGAAGATACTTACTTGGTACGACAACTATCAATTATCTAAAGGCATAATTATTACTTTGGAAGACGAGGAAGAAATAACCGTTAATCCCCGGCAGCAGATTTCTATACGTCCTATTTGGAAATGATTGTTGCAGAAATAAAGTGGAAAAGATAGAATAACAAAAGCCGCTTACTTCACAGTGAACGGCTTTTAAAACACTTTATTTAGAAAACACCCTATCAAATAGAGATGTTTTGAAAGTTCAGAAATCAGATATACTCCTTCTTACAGACTTATTTATAAGCAGGATTCTGATCATTATTTGTCAGTTCTCCATTAGCATCAATCTCTGCTTGCGGAATAGGTAATTCAAATCTATCAGAACCAGCAGGAAGGTCTAATTGACTGGTCCACAAATCGTGTCCGTCAACTCCAGTTCTTGTCAATGCTAAACCTCTACGTTTCATGTCGAATAGGCGATGTCCCTCTGCAAATAATTCACGCCTTCTTTCTTGTTGTATCTCATCTGCTAAACCGGCATCCGTTCCACTATATTTATCCAATCCACGAGCTATCCGAACAACATTTAATGCTTCTTTAGCCACATCATAATGCTGTTTGTCAGCAGCTAATTCAGCAATAATAAGATACATCTCAGAACCACGCAGCATATTGAAAGAGCCTTGTCCCATTTCATTATTACGACTATGAATCTTTGTTGTCAAGTATCCTGTTTCACTGATATAATCGTTTATTTCAGAATCTTTCGGGAACTGAGTTTTGCGTATATCTTTATCTTCCATTAGATTAATCAAAGCCTTTGAAACTCGTAATGAGCTATAACCAATAACAGCATCTTCATAATCATCTCCACACAAATACCAGAAAGAGGGTAATGAAAGATAGAATTGATTATCATCAGTTGGACATTCGAAAGCCCAAAGTGTTTCTGAGTTAACTTCACAGAAATCAGCTGTGTAAACTGCCGTATTCATCAAATTAACACCTTTCAATGCAGCATTGGCATGTTTGATACCATTTGTTTCATCACCTAAATCCAAATACAAACGTGCAAGAATTCCATGAGCAGCATTCGCACCGATATATGCCTTGGATGAAGAAGAATGTTGGTCCAACAATCCACATGCTTTTTCCATGTCAACGACAAGCTGATTGTAAACATCTTTTACTGTAGCACGAGGAAGGTCTTCTGTTCCAGAAGAAATACGTAAAATTATGCTCGGATTATCCGGGTACTTGTTTACAGGTTTGGCATACATTCTTACTAAGAAATGATAAGTATAAGCTCTTAGAGATAGCGCTTCACCTTCAATTCTGTTACGCTCTGCACTTTCTGCCAGGTTTCCGATATTATCCAAAATGGCATTCGTATTATCTATGATACTGTAACATCCCTTCCACGGGTCATCAGTATAGGTACTTCCTGGAGAAACTGTATATTGATAAGGAGACACAAAACGTCCATAATTGTAGTTGGGGTCAGGTGTCACCAATGCGTCATCTCCCATAATGTCAGGCAAGAAGAAAATATATTGGTTGGTCATATGAGCCAACCAGCCATTGGTCAACCAGTCATAAGCACCGGTCAACACTTGCTGCGCACCGTCTATCGTAGTAAAGGTGTTAGAATCGGACATTTGGTCCGAAGAAGTAGTATCCAAAAAATCATCACCGCAATTTGCCAAGCTAAGACCTATTGCAAGTGCTATTATAGTTTGCTTTATTCTATTCATCGTAATCTCAATTTTAAATTAGAAACCAACATTTATACCAAATAAGATTGTACGAGGCAATGGAACCGTACCTGCACCGTCCAATACTCCGGTTACACCTCCCAATTCCACATCGTAACCTTTGAAACTACCATCCAAGTTCCATACACAGATATTCTCCAGACTTCCAAAGAAACGTACTGTCTCCAACTGTATCTTCTGTGTCCATTTTTTTTGGTAGAGTATAACCTAAGTTGATATTTTTAAATTTAATGAAATCTGCATCGTGCAAATAGCGGCTTGATGTAGAATGAGAACTTGAAGTGTTATTGGGCAAGAATGCAGGATTCGGAGCGTTTGGATTCTCTTTTGTCCAATAATTCGCTTGATCTTTGATGGCTTGATAACCGTTGTTGTTACCATCATTCAGCAAATTGGCTTCGTACGCATCATATATCTTTCCTCCAAAACTATAAGTAAAGAGGAATGAAAGGTCTAATCCTTTAAATGTAAATGTATTATTCAAACCTCCAAATACATTGGGAAGTGCAGAACCAAGTTTGTATTTGTCTGCAGTAGAGTAAGTTGAAGTGGTAGTTCTTTCACCTGTCGGATTACCTTTATCATCTTTTACGTCTTTATACCAAAGTGGAGCACCGGTTTCTTTATCTACTCCGGCCCATTCTTGCATGTAAAATTCATAAAGGCTGTAGCCTACCGTACGAACTTTTGTACCAACAACTTCCTGTTCTTCGGGATAAGAAGTGATTTCATTCTTGTTAAAAGAGATATTGAAGTCGGTTCCCCAATTAAAGTCTCCGGCTTGAATATTCAGGGAATGCAAATCTACTTCTATACCAGAGTTGCGCATACCACCCAAATTAGACATAATTATGTCCAACCCCGTAGAACCGGCTAAAGGTTTTTCCAATAACAGTTCATCAGAGTTTTTGATATAATAGTCAATGGATCCATGTAGGCGACTGTTAAGTACTGCAAAATCTAACCCCACATTGAAGTTTTTGGATTTTTCCCATGACAAATCAGGATTTGCTAATTGAGAATGTCTGAAGCCAGACTCTCCGTTATAATTGGCTCCACCTTCATAGAAGGCTTGATAACCATATAAGTAATCAGATGTTTTGTTACCTGAAGTACCATAGCTGGCACGCAGTTTCAAGTCATCGAGCCAAGTAATATCTTTCATGAAGTTTTCTTCGCTGATACGCCAATTTAATCCGACACTCCAAAATGTACCATAACGATGTCCCGGTGCAAAACGTGAAGAACCATCGGAGCGGATACTGAATGAGGCAAAATATTTATTCTGATAATCATAATTTAATCGACCAAAATAAGAAAGCATGCGCTCTTTATCTGTTACAGAACCTACTTCTTGCGGAGTAGCAGCTACATTCAGCTCTGTCAAACCACCAATCGGAAATTTTGTTCCTTGTGCATAAGTGCGCTTGTACTCTTTATTATAGATTTCATAACCAGCCAATACCGAGAAGTGATGGTCTTCCTTTATGTTGAAATTATAATTTAATGTACTGGTCAATCCAAAAGTGTTGTTCCAAATGGCATATTTGTACAAGCGTCCTTGTGCAGCTTTACCATTACCATGTTCCGCATTATACCATTGCGTTTCATCCAAATTGATATAATCATATGAAAGACTTGTTTTCCAATGAACTCCATAAAAGTTGAAATCCACGTAGGGATTTACCAAAACACGGTATGTGTTAGTTGCATATTTGTCAGTTTGTGCAAATGATATAACATTCATATCCTGAAATATGGGATTCTTGAAGTTATAAAGAGGTTTGCCATTTTCATCATATTGCATTTGGAAATTTTCATCCAAATCATATACAGGAACAGCATTGGGTAGGAAAATACCATTAGTCAAAGGACTAGCACCGCCACCTCCACCTACAGGAGTGTTTTGTTTTGCCAAAGAGAAAGTGGAATTGATACCCATACTGAACCAAGGTTTAATTTCCGTTGAGACATTTGTACGACCTGAATATCGTTCAAAATCCGAACCAATCACAATACCCTCTTGATTCATATATCCCATAGAAATGAAGTATTGATTTCTCGTTTCCTCCATTTACACTGATATCGTATTCTTGTGACATCCCGGTTCTGAAGACTTCATCCAACCAATCGGTATCAATCATCAATTGAGCACCAGATGTCAAGTCGCCAGAAGCATCCAGAGGGTTAGCAACATTATATGGATTTCGCCCATACATGCTTTGTGTGGATTTGTTGGCTGCAGCGGAAGCTTCTTCTGAGGACATGCCTTTAGCAATATTATTATTATAGAAGCCTCCATAATACAGAGCATAATGTTCGGAGGCATTCATCAAATCATAACCACCAGAAGGGAGTTTGGAAGATGACATTTGAGCTTTAAAACTAACCTTGGCTTGTCCTTTTTTACCCTGCTTCGTTGTGATCAGAATAACACCATTGGCCGCACGTGATCCGTACAAAGAAGCAGCAGAAGCATCTTTTAAGATGGTAATAGACTCAATATCATTCGGATTTAAGTTTGAAAGTGGATTTGCACTTGTTCCATATTTACTGGTATTTGCAACTTCACTTAAGTTTGCAGCTTCAATAGCAACTCCATCTATAACATAAAGTGGGGTACTTGAGGCAGACATAGACCCGATACCACGAATACGTACCTGTGTAGACGAACCCGGTTGACCGGAGACACTTGCGATCTGCAGTCCAGGCGACAATCCTTGTAATGCTTTCTCAAATGAAGTAACTGGAAGCTTTTCCATATCACTGGATTTGATAGTAGCAACAGAACCTGTTAGTGAGTTCTTCTTTGCAGTACCATAAGCTATGACTGTTACTTCATCAAGAATTTCACTGTCGGACTTTAAGATGACTCTTAAAGAAGGTGCGACAGCCACCTCTTGCGTTTGCATACCAACATACGAAATTAGCAGAGTTTTCGCGGAACTACAACACTCTTATTTTATTAATAATCAAGCGATTATACCATGTGATAGAAATCACTATAGCGAAATTTCCTTTCTCACAAGGTGTATGTATAGGGGTACAATGTATAAAACCTTACTGCTGTGATACTATTTGTTGGATTAATGACTTGGTTATCATATGTATATCATAAAGTTAATACGTTGCTTAAAGATTTTAAATGATTCTTCCTCTTATATGAAGAATATCTTTTGTCAACATCTATCATCCTAGCTGCTTTCAATGAAGCATTTACTCTACATTGTCATTTTATTAGCGAAAGTACTAAAGTCTATGTAAAAGAATATTTCAATAGCTTCAAAAAACAGTAAACTCAAAACTTTGTGATTAGCTAAACAATCAAGACAACTGTTGTTTCTTCATAACAGTTTTCATCATTTTTGCTTCCACACTTCCACCCGCTCCTTGTATCCCTCTATTCATCGGCATTACAGACGCTGTGGAAGCAATGCAAAAGTGTGGAAGCAAAATTTGCTTCCACACCTCCAATCAGTCTTAAATATTGATAACACACCAATGTCAATCTTCTATTTACACTATACTATACTTAATTGATTCTCAGCAATTTCTTACTGCAAAATTTGCAAACCTATTGCAGCGATACTGCAAAGCTGTTGCAGTGGTACTGCAAACTAATATGCAGTGCGGCTGCAAGCAATATGCAGTGATACTGCAAACAATTTGCAGTAGTACTGCAAAACGTATGCAGTGAGTTTGCAGCGAGCAGGCTGAAACTGAATAGTGAGTGAACAGACTTTAAAGGAGAAGTATATGACTAACGATATGAAAGTGTAGTATTGGCTATGCTAAGTTCGTGTTTTTTTAGGCAAAGGCATGAGTGCATGGTTCTTTTCTAAATCATGCACTATAGTCATATCCATTACATTTGTATACACTTGTGTGGTTTTAACACTTTTATGCCCCAATAATTTTTGCACCGTTGTAATGTTTACTCCATTATAAATCAATAGAGTTGCATTAGTATGGCGAGCAGTGTGAAATGAAATTTTTTTTGATAAACCAGCTAGGCGGGAAATCACAATTAAATCCTTGTTCACATTAGAGTTATCCCTTAAATGAAAGAAGCTTTGTAAGTCATCCCGATATTTGTCCAGAATAACAAGCCCTTTTCCTTCGAATAAGAGATAAAGAGGTAATCTGACTTCTGTACTCGTCTTTATGGATTTATAAATTAGCCAGGTTTCTTGACGAATCTCCACGATGTTATCGGGTGATAAACTGATAAAATCAGAATATCTCATTCCTGCATAGCAACAAAACAAGAATGCATCTAAAGTCTTTTGCAATTTAGTATATCTGCCAGCCAAGCTTAATTTCTCCAACTTCTCCAACTCTTCAGGAGATAAGTGCGTATGCTTGTTTTCTATAGTTTTAATCTTGTACTTTCGAAAAGCGTATTTTTGTATCTCCATATAATCCTTGTTGATGGCGACATTTATATGTCGCTTCAGATGCTTCATATGTTTGGCTATCGTATTTGTGTGATAACCTCTTGATTGCAAGAAATATTCAAAGGAGGATATGAATTCGAATGTTAAATCAGAAAAGGTTACATCCTTTTTGAACTGTTGTAATAATGAAAGAGTGGAGAGATGATTTCGTTTTGTACTTTCTTTTAAAGTAGAGTTTGCTATCTCTTGCCTAAAAAAAGGAATAAAAGAGGTTTTGTTTTCGCTTGTGCTCAAAACATCCTTTAGTAACTCTAATGAAATACGCCTTCCTTGCTGCCACAATTCCAACTCTTTTTTTCTATCATAGCCATGAACTCATATATCAATCTATTCAGCGCATCTGCATTAGGATGATTCTTCACAATAAGCTTTTTATTGTCCCACTGTTCTGGCTTTAAATAAACTTTGGTTGAAAAATACTTTTTCTTTCTGTCCAAATAGGCTTCTACTTGCACTAATGCCATTCCTTTTTTATTCAGGCTTCTTTTTCTGTTGTACACTAGATTGTAAATAATTTTACTCATTTTACTTGATTTTAATTAATACCAATAACAAATAAGACGATATTCTGTGCTCGATGGGATTAGAATAAGAATTAATATCTCTAAAAAGTGTCTTTTTGTGTTTAGCTATTAATCGGTATTTAGCCTCCGGGAACTCTCAATTTGTTTCAAAATCAGGTCCGTTCTCTGTTTTAGCGGCTTATTTATTAACCATTTTGTTTTAAAATATGTGTATTTCTTGGAAAAATCATCCTAAAAGAGGGAATCATAGTGATAGTAAACATAAGCCAGTTTAGGTTTTTTAAGTGTGAAAAATCTGTTATTAAGCATAAAGTGGCATGTTTAATTAACAAATTGATAGATTTACAAGGTTTTTTCAATAAAATAGTTGTTCGTTTCAGTTTTATTAATATATTTGCACTTTGTTAGAGTAAAGAAACAATTAATGTAAAGTTAAACTTTAAGAGAGAATTTATGAAAAGAAAATTAATGCTGTTATTGGCCTGTCTTTTTGTCGGAATAGGCCTAGTAACTGCCCAAACCCAGAAGGTTACAGGTGTTGTAATTTCTGAAGAAGACGGGCAGCCAGTTATTGGAGCCTCTGTATTGGTAAAAGGTACACAAATTGGTGCTATTACCGGTGTAGATGGTGATTTTACATTACCAAACGTACCAAGTTCCGCGAAAACTCTGGTAATTTCGTATATTGGTATGCAGACCCAGGAGGTGGCAATAAAATCCAGCGTAAAAGTGGTGATGAAGTCTGATACTGAGATGCTTGATGAGGTAATGGTGGTTGCTTTCGGTACAGCAAAGAAGTCTGCATTTACGGGTTCGGCTAAGGTGGTTGGTACCGAAAAGCTGGAGCAGTCGCAAGTGACGAATGTTACCGATGCTTTGGCAGGTGCTGTGCCGGGTGTGACATTGACTTCCAATGACGGTGCTCCAGGTGCAAAATCATCCATCAAGATTCGTGGTTTTAGTTCTATCAATGCAAAGAATGACCCTCTGATTATTGTGGACGGCGCTCCTTATAGCGGTGATATTAATAATATCAATCCTAACGACGTTGAGTCAATGACAGTATTGAAGGATGCAGCTTCGAATGCACTTTACGGTGCTCGTGGTGCTAATGGTGTAATTATCATCACTACCAAAAGAGCCAATATGTCGGGAGAGGCTAAGGTGACTTTTGATGCTAAGTGGGGTGCTAACACTCGAGCGTTGCAGAAATATGAAGTGATTGACAATCCTGGCATGTACTACGAGATGCATTATCGTGCCATGAACAATTATTATAAGTCAACGGGAATGAATGACCAAGCTGCATGGCTTGAGGCAAACAAGAATCTGTTTGGCTCCAACGGTGGATTGGGATACAATGTATATACGGTTCCCGATGGGCAATTCCTCATCGGTCAGAACGGTAAACTTAATCCCAACGCCACATTGGGTAGAGTTGTGAATTATAAAGGACGTGACTATCTGCTGACTCCGGATGATTGGGAAGATGTGGGAATGCGTACCGGTCTGCGTCAGGAATACAACTTCTCGGTGAGCGCAGCCAATGAAAAGTCCTCTTTCTATGTTTCTTTAGGTTATCTTGGAAATGAGGGTATCACTGAAGGCTCTGACCTGAAACGTTTGACAGGCCGTTTGAAAGCCGACTATCAGGCAAAGAAGTGGTTGAAGATTGGTGGTAATATGGGATATGCACGTTTTGATTCTAACTCGTTGAGTAACAATGGTACCAGTTCGTCTACCGGTAATATATGGGCGTTTGTTACCCAAATGGCTCCCATCTATCCCGCCTACGTGCGCAATGCTGACGGCAGCATCATGGTGGATAATAATGGTATTGGAATGATGGACTACGGTAGTGGTATCAATGCAGGTATGCAGCGTCCTTTCATTGCTGATGCCAACCCTATTCTAGACAATAAACTAAATACAAGAAACTCTGAAGGAAATGCCATTAACGGCAACGCCTTTGTAGATATAACTCCTATAGAAGGCCTAAAGGTGACATTCAATGGTGCTTTCAACTTGGATGAGACACGTCATAGTTACGTTTACAATCCTTACTACGGGCAGTTCGACTCCACTGGCGGTACAGTGAGTAAGTATCATACACGTACTTACGATTACAACCTGCAACAACTTGTTTCTTATGCCCGTTCGTTTGGCGACAATAACTTCGATATTCTTTTAGGTCACGAATATTATGATTATCGCTACTATGAACTTGGGGCCAGCAAGTCGCAGATGTTCTCTCAAGGCAATAAGGAATTGGACGGTGCCATTATCGACGGACAAGGTGCTTCTTCCTATAAAGAGCGTCGTAACAATGAAGGTTTCTTCGGCCGTTTGCAATACAATTATGACGAACGCATCTTCGGCTCGGCTTCTTTGCGTCGTGATGCTTCCAGCCGTTTCCATCCGGACCATCGCTGGGGTACATTCTGGTCGGTAGGCGGTGCGTGGCTTATCAACAAAGAAAGCTGGTTTGATGCTTCATGGGTGCAGGAACTGAAGCTGAAGGCTTCTATTGGTTCACAAGGTAATGACAATATCGGTGACTTCCTCTATACGGATAGATTTAACATTATCAACTCTAACAACAGCCTTGGTACTTCATTTAAATCTAAGGGCACTAAAGACATCACTTGGGAAACCAACACTAACTTCAATATCGGTGCAGAGTTCCAGTTGTGGAACCGTGTAACCGGTAGCATCGAGTACTACAGACGTAAGACTTCGGATATGTTGTTCTCATTTACCGTGGCTCCATCATTGGGTTATGCTTCCTATATGGACAACGTTGGTAACATGGTCAATAGTGGTGTGGAAATGGACTTCAATGTGAATATCTTCGATACACGTAACTTTACGTGGGATGTGAATGTGAACATTTCAACCTTGAAGAACCGTATTACGATGCTTGATCCTGATAAGTTGATTACTACTGAGTATACAGCTGATGGAAAAGGATATAAGGGCTATTCTAACGGAAGCTTCTTCATTGGTGAGGATTTGTCTATGTTTACATGGCGCTTGAAGGAGTATGCCGGAGTGAATGAAAAGGGTGAGTCTTTGTTCTATAAGAATGTCAAGGACGAGGCCGGCAATATCACCGGACGTGAAACGACTACGAATCATGCTCAGGCTGACTATTACATCACAGAGGAAAGCTCAATACCTAAGGTGTATGGTGGTTTCGGTACCAAACTGAAAGTATATGGCGTGGACTTCGGCATAAACTTCACTTACCAGATTGGTGGTAAGCAATATGATGGTACGTATGCTTACTTTATGTCGTCACCTTATGGTACGGCTGGTTACAACTACCATAAGGATTTGCTGAACTCATGGACTCCTGAGAACACAAATACTAATATCCCTCGTTTCCAGATGAACGACCAATATTCAGGGGCAATGTCTACGCGCTTCTTGACAAATGCAAGCTTCTTGAATATCCAGAATATTAATGTGGGCTACACGTTGCCTTCCAAGTGGACAAGAAAGTTGGCCATCAACTCATTGCGTGTGTATATGTCGGCAGAAAATGTTTTCTATTGGTCTAAACGTAAAGGGTTCGACCCACGTCAGTCATACGACGAGACAACCAATGCTACTTTCTATTCACCGATGCGTACCATCTCTGGTGGTGTGTCATTTGAGTTCTAAACCTAATATATAGATTACAATGATTATGAAGAAGAATATATTCAAATTATTTTCGGCTATGGTCGTATCGGCCACGGTATTGACCGGCTGTATAGAAGAGGTTTTCCCCGAAGATTCTACAGCGACCTCCGATCAGATTGGTGCATCGGCTACAGCAATTGAGGCTTCGCTTAATGGCTTGCCATCGCAAATGGTACAGGGTTATCTGGTGTACGGTAAGCAAACCCATGAGACCGACCTTGCTTATCCCTCATTGATGTTGGCCCAGACAGAACTGCTGGGTGATGTTGTGGCTACAGATTACGGGTATGACTGGTGGTGGCGCTTCAATGCCAATAATGGTATGAACGACACCGGCTATTATTCATATTTGCCTTACTTCACCCTATATAAGTTCGTTAAATCGGCCAATGACGTGATTGCGGCCGTTGATGTGACTGATCCCACAATTACCGATGAAATGCGTGGACTTGGAAGTATAGCCCATGCTTTCCGTGCATTGGACTATTATACGCTGATGGTACTTTTCGAACCGGTAGAAAACATCTATACCGATTGTAGCAAGGTACTGGGGCTGACGGTGCCCATCGTGACTGAGGCAACAACTAACGACATTGCGAAGAGCAATCCGCGTGCAACGCACGAAGAATTGGTGAATTTCATTCTTGCCGACCTTGACAAGGCAGAGATCGGTCTGGAGTCTTATACACCTGTCAGTAAGAACTTCCCTGACTTGGCGGTCGTATATGGTCTGAAGGCCAAGGTATATATGTGGGATGGTCAGTTTGCTAAAGCAGCCGAGTATGCCCGCAAGGCTATTGATAAGTCGGGAGCAACACCTATGAGCGAATCACAGTGGCATAATCCCACTACCGGTTTCAATACGGCTACTTCTGCATGGATGTGGTACCTTCACCCCACGGCTTCCAATATGGGTAATCTTGCTAATTTCATTGGTCACATTTCCAATGAAGCGGATTGGGGATATGCTTCTTTGTCTAAGCTCCAGATGGCACGTTCACTTTATGACGCGATTCCTGCTACCGATTTCCGCAAATATTCTTACCTTGACCCGGACAGAAGTACTTACGCTTACCAGTCAGTGAGAGGCAATGCATGGCTGGATGAACAACCGGATTATATGTCATTGAAGTTCCGCCCCGTGGGTGGTGACTATAACACTTATTCTGTGGGTGCGGCTGCAGATATTCCCGTGATGCGTGTGGAAGAGATGTATCTCATAGAGGCTGAAGCAGTAGGTGCCAGCCAGAATGTGGCAGCAGGCGTACAGTTGTTGAATAACTTTATGAAGCAGTACCGCCAGAGCAATTACAATTTCAGTACGGGTGATTTGCGTAATTTCCAACTTGAGGTGTTGAAGCAGATGCGTATCGAGTTCTGGGGTGAGGGAATCGCATTCCCTACGGCTAAACGTCTGAAACCGGATGTCATTCAGAATTATGAGGGTACCAACTTTATAGAAGATATCTTCAAGATAAACTGTAAAGGTGTGAAGCCCAACTGGACATTGATGATTCCTAAGACCGAGGTCGATTCAAATACCGCCCTTCAGGGAATGAACAATCCGGACCCGTCCGGTGCTATTGCTAAACGTCCTACTCCGATAGGGGAGTTTGCACCGGGTAACAATTAACCAATGAACTAACTTTTAATAGAATTTGTATATGAATAAGATATTCAATAAATTGTTTTTGGGCTTGGCCGTATGCGGTTTGGCTATGACGGCTTGTTCAGACGGTGTGGAGTGGGAGCCTTCTCCGGTTCCTACCGAGGGTGTACAAGCTTATATTTATGCTGATAACACTGATTTGACTTATTATCCGAATGATGAACAGTTTTTTGTGGTCAAAATCGGCCGTCAGAAAACAGATGCGGCTGCATCTATCCACTTGACTACAGATGCAGAGAACGTAACAGTGCCGACAACGGTTGATTTTGCTGCCGGTGAAGCACTCAAAGAAGTAAAGATTGCGTTTGACATAGCTGTGGGTACTACTGCATCTTATACTATTGCCATTCCTGAGGAAGATTCCTATGTTTATGGCTCACCCAAGGTGACGGTCAATATAAAGCGTGACTATACTTGGCTCAATATAGGTATAGGCTACTATGCATCTCAATTATTTGGCGAGGGTTGGGATCAACCTGTACTGAAGGCTAAAGAGGCTAATATCTATAAGCTGGAAGATTGCATTACGAAAGGATATCCCATCATGTTTACGTTAAGCGATGACAATCAAGAACTGATAGGTTGGGATCCTCAACCTACTGGTTATGACAAGACGGACTATGGTATGCTATATTTTGCAGCTGCAGGTATGGAGCGTAAAGGGAACGTGTTGTCTTTCCCGATGCAGGGCTTAGTAATACTTGACGGTGGTAAATGGGGAGTACTGTATCAGGGATTCACGGAAACGTTGGAGATGCCGGAAGGGTTCTGATTATCCTGGCAATTAGATAACATGTAATTTGAAATGGCATGTAAGATGAAGTTCGACTTCATTTTACATGCCATTTTTCTATTGTATCTGTTTTTATTTTATTCCCCCTTTTTAAGGCGCTTCCGCCAAAATTATTTATATTTGCTGCCCGAACCAACAATACGTATATATAATAAGGTATAGAAACTATGAAAGAATTTGTAATCTCCGAAGCGCAGGCAGAAACAGCGGTATTGGTAGGTCTTGTCACGAAGACTCAGGATGAGCGTAAGACCAACGAATACCTGGACGAGCTGGCATTCTTGGCTGAGACAGCCGGGGCGGAAGTAGTGAAGCGGTTTACCCAAAAGCTGGATGCAGCGCATTCCGTGACTTATGTCGGCAAGGGCAAGCTGGAAGAAATTAAAGAGTATATCCGGAATGAAGAAGAAGCCGAACGCGAAATCGGCATGGTGATTTTTGATGATGAACTCTCCGCCAAGCAGATACGCAATATAGAAGCTGAACTCAAAATCAAGATACTGGACCGTACGTCCTTGATTCTCGATATCTTTGCCATGCGTGCCCAGACTGCCAATGCAAAAACGCAGGTGGAGCTGGCGCAGTATAAGTACATGCTCCCCCGTCTGCAACGTTTGTGGACCCACTTGGAACGCCAGGGTGGTGGCTCCGGTGCCGGTGGAGGTAAAGGTTCCGTGGGACTTCGCGGTCCGGGTGAAACGCAGTTGGAAATGGACCGCCGTATCATCTTGAACCGTATGTCATTGTTGAAGGAGCGTTTGGCTGAGATTGACAAGCAGAAGTCTACCCAGCGGAAGAACCGCGGACGCTTGATTCGTGTGGCATTGGTGGGATATACCAATGTAGGAAAATCCACATTGATGACTTTGCTTTCGAAAAGTGAAGTCTTTGCAGAGAATAAGCTGTTTGCCACGTTGGATACTACGGTGCGTAAGGTGATTATTGAGAACCTGCCGTTCCTGCTATCCGATACGGTGGGCTTTATCCGTAAATTGCCGACGGATTTGGTAGACTCCTTCAAGTCTACTCTGGATGAGGTACGCGAGGCGGACTTGCTGTTGCATATCGTAGACATCTCTCATCCGGATTTTGAAGAACAGATAGAAGTTGTGAACAAGACGTTGGCAGATATCGGTGCCGCCGGTAAGCCCATGATTCTTGTATTCAATAAGATAGACGCTTATACTTATATAGAGAAAGCGGCTGACGACCTTACCCCCAGAACCAAGGAAAACTTGACACTCGAAGAACTGATGAAGACGTGGATGGCTAAGATGGAGGATAACTGCCTCTTTATTTCTGCCCGCGAAAAAATCAATATGGAGGAACTGAAGAGTGTGGTTTATCAGCGTGTGAAGGAATTGCACGTGCAGAAGTACCCCTATAATGACTTTCTTTATCAGACCTACGAAGAAGAAGTTTAATTTTAGTTATGAGTTATAAGTTATGAGTTATTTGCTGGCAGCGGTTTGAATCGGTAGTGCCGGCAAAGGCAATAACTTATAACTCATAACTCATAACTCGTTATAAGGATGAATTACAGAAGACTGACCGAAGATGAAATTCTCCGGTTGAAGAGCCAGTCATGTCTGGCTGATGATTGGGGGAAAGTAACCGTTGCAGAAGAGTTCTCAACGGAATTTGTGCATCATACCCGTTTTTCGGGTGAGGTGTGTTTGGGAGTGTTCCATTCAGAATTTATGTTGCCGGGAGGAATCAGGAAGCATTCCGGTTTGCGGCATGTGACGCTGCATAATGTAACGGTGGGAGATAACTGTTGCATTGAGAATATCCAGAACTACATTGCCAATTATGAAATAGGGCATGACACCTTCATTGAGAATGTGGATATTATTCTGGTAGACGGTGTGTCGAAGTTCGGTAACGGGGTAGAAGTGTCTGTCCTGAATGAGACGGGAGGCCGTGAGGTGCTGATTAATGATAAACTCTCCGCACACCAAGCCTATATTCTGGCGCTTTACCGCCATCGCCCGGAGCTGATTGCACGGATGAAGGAAATCACGGATTTTTATTCCAACAAACATGCTTCTGCTGTAGGAAGCATCGGGAACCATGTAATGATATTGAACACCGGTTCCATAAAGAATGTGCGCATCGGTGATTATTGCCGCATCTGTGGTACATGCCGTCTGTATAACGGAAGCATCAACAGCAACGAGGTGGCGCCGGTACACATCGGGCATGGGGTGATTTGTGATGATTTCATCATCTCTACCGGGTCTCATGTAGATGACGGAGCTATGCTGAGCCGCTGCTTCGTGGGGCAGGCATGCAAGTTGGGACACAACTACTCTGCCTCGGATTCTTTGTTTTTCAGCAACTGCCAGGGAGAGAACGGGGAGGCGTGCGCTATTTTTGCCGGACCTTATACGGTGACACACCATAAATCCACGTTGCTGATTGCCGGTATGTTTTCCTTTATGAATGCCGGTTCGGGGTCCAATCAGAGTAACCATATGTATAAGTTAGGGCCTATCCATCAAGGCACTTTGGAACGTGGTGCCAAGACGACTTCCGATTCGTACATCCTATGGCCTGCAAGGGTAGGGGCATTCTCTTTGGTAATGGGGCGCCATGTCAACCATTCTGATACTTCGAACCTGCCGTTCTCTTACTTGATAGAGCAGAATAATACCACCTACCTTGTACCCGGTGTCAACCTGCGTAGTGTGGGTACCATCCGTGATGCCCAGAAGTGGCCGAAACGTGACGGGCGTACCGACCCGAACAAACTGGATTACATCAACTATAATCTTCTCAGCCCCTACACGGTGCAGAAAATGTTCAAGGGACGGGAAACGTTGCAGAATCTGCGTCATGCCAGTGGCGAGCTTTCGGATATCTATTCTTTCCATAGTGCGAAGATACGTAACTCGGCTTTGGTGAAAGGTATCCGCTTCTATGAAATAGCCATTCATAAGTTCCTCGGAAACTCTGTCATCAAGCGCTTGGAAGGCATTGACTTCCGGAGCAATGAAGAAATACGTGCCCGTTTGAAGCCCGATACTGCCATTGGCAGCGGCGAATGGGTGGATATTTCCGGATTGATAGCCCCAAAGAGTGAGATAGATGCGCTGATAGACGGTATTGAGTCCGGCAAAGTCAATCGCTTGAAGTCTATCAATGCCGAGTTTGAGAAGATGCACAGCAACTACTATACCTACGAATGGACCTGGGCGTATGAGAAGTTGGAAGAGTTCTATGGTATCAAGCCGGAAGGTATGACGGCAGAAGACGTCATACATATTGTCGAAAAATGGAAAGAAGCAGTAGTTGGCCTCGACCGCATGGTGTATGAGGATGCTAAGAAAGAATTTTCACTGGCTTCCATGACGGGCTTTGGAGCTGACGGCTCACGCTTGGAAAAGGAACTCGATTTTGAGCAGGTACGCGGCGACTTTGAAAGCAATCCGTTTGTAATGGCTGTGCTGAAACACATTGAGGTGAAGACGGCGCTGGGCGATGAACTGATAGGGCGGATGCAGCGGGTGTCAGAAAATTAATTATGATTTGTTGCGTTTTTACTCTAATTAAAGAATTATTTCAATAATAGTTTTTACCTTTGCTCGGTAAAGGCGATTTTGTGCTGCCTTTGCTACCCGAATCACTTTTAAACATTAAATATACGAGTAATTATGGCAACAACACCTCCGTTCAAGTATCAGCCCATGTTCGAGAAGGGGAAAGATACTACTGAGTATTATCTGCTTACAAAAGATTACGTGTCAGTAAGCGAGTTTGAAGGAAAACCTATCCTGAAGATTGAAAAAGAAGGTTTGACGGCAATGGCCAATGCGGCTTTCCGTGATGTGTCGTTCATGTTGCGTCGTTCGCACAACGAGCAGGTTGCTAAGATTCTGAGTGACCCCGAAGCAAGCGATAACGATAAATACGTGGCACTCACCTTCCTGCGCAATGCAGAGGTAGCATCCAAGGGGGTACTTCCTTTCTGCCAGGATACGGGTACGGCAATCATCCACGGCGAAAAGGGACAACAAGTATGGACCGGCTACTGTGATGAAGAAGCTCTCTCACTGGGTGTTTACAAGACTTATACCGAAGAGAACCTGCGCTATTCGCAGAATGCTCCCCTCACCATGTACGATGAGGTGAATACGAAGTGCAACCTTCCCGCACAGATTGACATCGAAGCTACGGAAGGTATGGAGTACGAGTTCCTCTGCGTAACCAAGGGTGGTGGCTCTGCCAACAAGACTTATCTCTACCAGGAGACAAAGGCTATCCTCAACCCCGAAACATTGGTTCCCTTCCTTATCTCAAAAATCAAGACTTTGGGTACGGCAGCTTGTCCTCCCTATCACATCGCATTCGTTATCGGCGGTACCTCTGCCGAAAAGAACTTGCTGACTGTGAAACTGGCTTCCACCCACTTCTACGATAACCTACCCACTACCGGCAATGAGTTCGGCCGCGCTTTCCGCGATGTGGAACTGGAGAAGCTGGTACTGGAAGAAGCTCATAAGATTGGCCTCGGTGCCCAGTTCGGCGGCAAGTATCTGGCTCACGACATCCGCATCATCCGCCTGCCGCGTCACGGTGCTTCCTGTCCTGTCGGTTTGGGCGTTTCCTGCTCTGCCGACCGTAACATCAAGTGTAAAATCAATAAAGAAGGTATCTGGATTGAAAAGCTCGACAGCAATCCGGGTGAACTGATTCCCGAAGAACTCCGTAAAGCCGGTGAGGGTGATGTGGTGAAGATTGATTTGAACCAGCCGATGGAGAATATCCTGAAGGAGCTGACCAAGTATCCGGTTTCCACCCGCCTGTCTCTGAACGGCACTATCATCGTAGGCCGTGACATTGCTCATGCCAAGCTGAAAGAACGTTTGGACCGTGGTGAGGACTTGCCGCAGTACATCAAAGACCATCCCATCTACTACGCCGGTCCTGCCAAGACTCCTCAAGGCATGGCTTGCGGCTCCATGGGCCCGACTACTGCCGGACGTATGGACCCGTATGTAGACCTCTTCCAAAGCCACGGCGGCAGCATGATTATGCTTGCCAAAGGTAACCGCAGCCAGCAAGTGACAGATGCCTGCCAAAAGTATGGCGGTTTCTACTTGGGCTCTATCGGTGGTCCTGCCGCTATCTTGGCACAGAACAACATCAAGAGCATTGAGTGCGTGGAATATCCCGAACTCGGTATGGAAGCTATCTGGAAGATTGAGGTGGAGAACTTCCCTGCATTCATCTTGGTGGACGATAAGGGCAACGACTTCTTCAAGCAACTGAAGCCCTGGAATTGCAGCAAGTAAAACAGAAGCCTTTTAGAAAGGCATAATATAAGGAAAGCCGTAACGGAGAAAATCTTGTTACGGCTTTTTTGTTTTGTAGAGGAAAACAAAGTGTTTCGCGGCATAGAACACTCTGTTTCATCAAGCAAAACAAACTGTTCCTTTATGTTGAAACAAATTGTTTCAATAGGAAGAAACAAACTGTTCTTTCATGTTGGAACAAAGTGTTCTTCCCTATTGGAACACTCTGTTCTGCCTTGATAAAACAGATTGTTCTCTATAGGAGAATAAAACTGAAACTCGTTTGTTGTCGTATTTTTGTTACATTCTCCTTTTCATTTCTCGGTTAACTTCTTTATCTTTAGCCCTCCAAACAACCAATTTAATAAAACATGGAACTGACTCTTACACGACAAACTCCGGCACAACACATCGTATGGCTGGATGTGGTACGCCTTGTTGCAATGTTTACAGTAGTTTGCTGCCATTGCACAGACCCTTTTAACTTCTATCCGGGCACATCGCCCGACATTGTTGACATCAAGTTCTGGGGAGCTGTCTACGGTGCGGCGCTCCGTCCTTGTGTACCGCTTTTTGTAATGATTACCGGTGCATTGCTGTTGCCGGTACGGGGTGACGCCTCGGCATTCTACAAGAAACGTATCCCCCGCGTATTCTTTCCTTTCCTCATCTGGTCTGTGATTTACAATCTGTTCCCCTGGATAACGGGACTGCTGGGAGTGGAGCCGAAAGTGATTCTGGATTTCTTCCCTTATTCGGGTGAGGAAGTGATGCGCCAGTCTCTGGCAGTGAGCCTGGGATATATTGCAGAAATGCCTTTTAATTTCTCTCTATTGGATGTACACATGTGGTATATCTATCTGCTGATAGGGCTTTATCTCTATCTTCCGATATTCTCGGCATGGGTGGAGAAGGCCTCGGAACGTGCCAAACTATGGTTTCTTGCAGCATGGGGAGTGACACTGCTGCTGCCTTATTATACCGAGTTTGCCGCTCCGTACCTTTGGGGGACTTGCTCGTGGAACTCGTTCGGTATGCTGTATTACTTTGCCGGTTTTAACGGCTACCTATTGTTGGGCCATTATCTGAGGAACCATAACTGGACGGGCCGGCAACTCTGTGGCATCGGCATTCCCATGTTTGCCATTGGCTATGCCGTAACATTCCTTGGTTTCCGTCGTATGACCTCCTTGCCGGATTTTACGGATGAGATGCTCGAACTCTTCTTCACCTACTGTTCGCTGAATGTAGTAATGATGACCATCCCTGTGTTTATGCTTTGCAAGCGGGCCAATTTCCGTTCGGAGCGCATCAAGAAAGCATTGGCAAACTTGACGCTCTGTGGTTTCGGAGTCTATATGATACACTATTTCTTTACCGGACCGAGCGTAGTCCTGATGCGTGCTATCCATGTTCCTGTCTATCTTCAGATACCTTGTGCCGCAGTCGTCGCTTTCTGTACTTCCTGGTTTCTGGTGGCAATGGCATACCGTTGTTTCGGGAAGCGGACCAAGTGGGTGCTGGGGTAGTTTGAATGAAAGATTGTTTATCTTTAAAGGAGGAGATTTAGGGCTTATTATCTCCTCCAGATTCTCCACATATAGTAAGCGCAGTGCGTGAATGCGAAAACAAACGAGATAATCAGCAGCACTTTGCTTTCTCCCCATCCCACAGTCTGTTGGTGCCACAGTCCGGTGATGACACAAAGAACGGCAAGGATAAGTCCAATCATGTTCAAGGTCACCTGCCCGTGGCGGGTGTCGCCTCCATGCTCCAGCTTACTGTGCTTCATGCCGTAGCCCACGTAGATGTCCAGACCGATGAGCATCCACAGTACCAGGCGTATCCATGTATCGGCAGGAAGGAACAGCATCATGCAAAGGCAAGTAAGAATACCCAGTATGGGGATAAGTGGAACAAGTGGGGTTTTAAAGGAACGGGGCACGTCAGGCATGGTTCTGCGTACTACCAGTACAGCGGCACAGACCAGCGTGAAGGCCATCAGCGTGCCGATGCTTGTCATCTCTCCGGCCAGCCGTGCGGGTACAAAAGCTGCCAGCAGGCCCACAAGTACCATGAAGAGCAGGTTGCTGCGTGCCGGAGTACGGAACTTTTCGTTGATATGCGAGAAGAAAGGAGGCAGCAGCCCGTCGTGGCTCATGCTTAGGAATACGCGGCTCTGTCCCAGCAGTGTCACCATGATGACGGAGCAATATCCGAACAGAATGGACAGTACGATGGCACGGTTCAGCCAGGGATAGTCCGGCTGGATGATACCTGCCGCATCAGCCTGCCCCATGTGCTCTATGGCTATGGCAACGGGAGCAATACCTTGCTGTCCGCTGAAGGCGGTGTAGTGTGCCACTCCCGTCATGACGTGGGCAAAAACCATATAGAGCACGGTGCATACCAGCAGGGAGACCAGAATGCCGATAGGCATGTTCCGCTTCGGGTTCTTCGTCTCTTGGGCGGCTGTGCTCACGGCGTCGAATCCGAGGAAGGCGAAGAATACGATGGCCGCCCCTCGCAGGATGCCGGAGAATCCATATTCGCCCAGTACGCCCGTATTGGCAGGGATGTAAGGTGTATAGTTGTCGGTATTGATGTATTTCCAGCCGAGTATGACAAAAATCAGTATGACGGAAACCTTCAGGAATACAATGAAGCCGTTGAAGATGGAGCTGCCTTCCGTACCCCGTATCAGGAAGAGGCTCATCAGCACGACGATAAGGAAGGCGGGGATATTTACGACTCCACCATCCCAGGGACAGGCGGTGAGGGCTTGCGGTAGATGTATGTCCAGTCCCTCGAGAAAGACGACCAGATAGCGGCTCCAGCTGATGCTTACCGTGGTTGCGGCTACGGTGTATTCCAGTACCAGGTCCCACCCGATAATCCAGGCGATGAGTTCGCCCATCGTGGCATACGAGTAGGTGTATGCGCTGCCGGCTACGGGTATCATGGATGCAAATTCCGCATAACATAGTCCGGCGAAGCAGCATCCCAGTGCGGCAATGGCAAAGGACAGTGTGATGGCCGGTCCCGTATAGCCTGCCGCCACCGTTCCGGTGATGGAGAATAGACCCGCTCCGATGATGACTCCCACGCCCAGGGCAACAAGGCTCCACGGACCAAGTACACGTTTCAATGTTTTCTTTCCGGAGGCATTAGCCTCCGCTTGCAGTGCCTCGAATGGCTTTCTGATGAATAATCCCATTGTGCTTCAATTCTGATAAACCGGGCGCAAAGGTACGGATTATATTGCTTATTCCATATAGCGCGCTACTTTTCCACTGATTTGCAGTAGGGAGATTTCACATAATTTGGTATCATATTCCGCGGAGAGAATACGTTCTTCTGCATCCAGCAGACTCTTTTGGGCTTCGCGCATCTCGATTCCCGAGAGGTTGCCCAGCATATATCGTTCCATGGCAATCTCGTGGTTCTCCTTGGCAGCCACAAGGTTCTGGCGTTCCAGGTTCAGCATTTGCAGGTTATTTTGGTAGGCCTGCCATAGGTTGCTGAGGTCGGCGCGCAGGGCTTGCTCCAGTTGCTCCCGTTCCAGGCGAGCGTTCTGCACGGCAATGCGGGCATTCTTGCGTTCGCGGCGCCGGTTGCCGTCGAACAGATTGAAGCCGACCGTGACGCCGAAGTTCAGACCGAGGTTGCTGCGGCGGCTGTTGGCAGAGATGTCATACTTGTTGAGGGTGTAGCCGTATCCGCCGTTCATCTTCACGTATGGGTAGTCGCGCGAGCAGACTTTCTTGTAGTCCAGACGGGCCAGGGTATTGTTCTGTTCGGCACGTAGCAGTGAGGCGTTGATGGTGAGGGTGGCGTTCCACAGCTCCTCGAAGTTCAGGGAGGCGGTCACGTTGATGAGGCTGTCTTGTATGATAAACGGCTGGTCTACATCTTTGTTTGCCATGAGTTCGTTCAGCTGGATACGTGAGGTGTGCAGCAGTTCCTGCTGTTTCATGTATTGGGCACTGTCGGCATTGAAGTCCACTTTGGCCTGCTGGTAGTCCAGGCGCGAGAAGTTACCGATGTGGTAACGCTCTTCCACAATGCGCAGGCGCTCTTTGGATAGCGATACGGCATAACGGAAGTTCTTCAAGCGGATTTTCTGCTGCACATAGTTATAGTATTCGGCGGCTATGTTGGCTATCAGGTCCTCGATGGCGATGCGCGTATTGGTCTCGCCTTGGCGTTCCAGCTCCTTGAGCCGTTGGTAGTTGGCGGTAATGTTGAAACCGTCGAAGATGGTCCAGTTCAGGTTGATGCCTGCATCGAGAGTTTGGTCAAACACTCCGTTGTCCTTGGTTGTCTCTCCGGTGGCTCGGGCTTTGGTCTCGGTATTGTCTATGGTTCCCTTGTAGCCGGCGGAGAGGTCCAGTGTGGGCAGGTAGCCCGCATTGCCCAGTGTGGCGTTGTTCTTGCTGACCTGCTCTTCATTGCGGACAATGCGCAGGGAGTAGTTGTTCAGCAATCCCTGCTCCAGGCAGGACTTCAAGGTGTAGGTAGGCGCAGGCTGTGCGTAAAGGCCCAGCGCTGTGCAGGCAGTGGCTATGAAAATTAAAACAATGCGTTTCATTCGGTCTTCAGTTTACTTCGGTTCGTTGATACATAACTATATATGGCAGGCACGATGTACATCGTCAGCAGTGTGGAGATGAGCATGCCGCCTACGACGGCAGTACCCATGGCGATGCGCTGGTTGCAGCCTTCGCCGGTGGCGTAGGCAAGCGGTATCAATCCCAGGATGGTGGAGGCACTCGTCATCAGGATGGGGCGCAGACGTTGCAGGGAGGCGTCCTTGATGGCTCGCATCTTGTCTTCACCCGCTTCCTGCTTCTGATTGGCAAATTCCACAATCAGGATACCGTTCTTTGCTACCAGACCAATCAGCATGATGATGCCAATCTGGCTGAATATATTCATCGTGATGTCTCCGAAATACATGAATACCAGCGCGCCGGCAATGGCGAGAGGCACCGTCAGCATGATAATCAGCGGGTCTTTGAAGCTCTCGAACTGGGCGGCCAGAATCAGGTAAATCAGCACGATGGCAAGGATGAAGGCGAACATCAGACTGGAGGAGCTTTCGCGATACTCCTTGGAGTCTCCGGTCAGTGCGGTACGGAAGGTCTCGTCCAGTGTCTCCTTGGCAATCTTGTCCATTTCGTCCAGTCCTTGCCCGATGGTCTTCCCGTCGGCAAGCCCCGCGGAGATGGTGGCGGACACGAAACGGTTGTAACGGTACAGTTTCGGAGGGGCGATACCGCCGGTCAGCTCTATCAGGTTGTCCAGCTGCACCATGTTCCCGTTGTCGCTTCGGATATAGATACCTTTCAGGTCGGCGGGCTTGTTGCGTTGCTGGCGGTTGATTTCGCCCAATATCTCGTATTGCTTTCCGTTCATGTAGAAGTAGCCCATACGCTGTCCGCTCAAGCCGTATTGCAGAGTTTGGGCAATGTTCTTGGTGCTTACGCCCATGATACTCGCCTTGTCACGGTTGATGTTGATGCGCGCTTCAGGCTTGCTGAACTTCAGGTTTACGTCTGCCATCTGGAATACCGGATTTTCGTAGACCTTCGTCATGAACTTGGGGAGCACCTCCTGCAATTTCTCGATATTAGTTGCCTGCAATACATACTGCACGGGCATACCGCCGCGCCGTCCTCCGAATGAGGAGGACTGCTGTACGAAAGAGCGTGCCATGGTCTTTTTCTGCACTGCCTTCGACAACTTTTCGGCAACCTCCATCTGGGTATAGTCACGGTCTTTCATGTCTTTCAGTGTAATACGTACGTTACCGCTACCACTGGATACACGCGCTGTTACCGCTTCTGCATCCGGGATAATGGAGTCCACCAGATGGTTGATGTCTTCGGTATAGTCGCGGATATACTCGTATGTCACCCCTTCGGCACCCATTGTATTGATGCTGATTTGTGAACGGTCCTCCAATGGAGCCATTTCAGCCGGAATAGTATTCCAGAGGAATCCGATAAGTAGGATGGTGACGATGGTGAAGGGCAGGGCAATCCAGCGCCGTTTCAGGAAGGCGGCCAGTGACTTGCTGTATACCCGGTTCATTCCTTCGAAGAAAGGTTCGGTCTTGCGATAGAACCAGCTTTGCTGTTCCCTTTTGATTAAAAGTTTGGTGGCAAGCATCGGCGTAAAAGTCAATGCGGCGAAGGAGGAGATAATCACCGAACCGGAGACCACGATACTGAATTCGCGGAACAGTCGTCCTGTCGTACCGTCCATGAATACAATAGGGAAGAATACCGCCACCAGCGTAATGGTAGTGGAGATGACGGCAAAGAAAATCTCCTTGGCTCCTTCTATGCCGGCTTCTTTCGGGGGCATCCCTTTCTCGATGCGGACATAAATGTTCTCCGTCATCACGATGGCGTCGTCCACCACCAAGCCCACGGCAAGCACCACGGCAAGCATGGAGAGCACATTGATGGAGAAACCGGCCAGATACATGACGAAGAAAGCTCCAATCAGCGAAACGGGGATTACAATACATGGCACAAGCGTCACACGCCAATCGCGCAAGAAGAGGAAAATGATGATGATAACCAGTACAAAGGCCTCATACACCGTCTGCTTCACCTCGTCGATAGAAGCGCGGATAAACTTGGTATTGTCAAAACCGTAGTTGTAATGAACATCTTCGGGAAGGTCTTTCTTCATCTTCTCCATGCGGTCATATACGGCGTTGGCTATTTCAATGTGGTTGGCACCCGGCTGCGGAATTACTACGACACCTACCATGGGCACACCGTTCATCTTCATATAACTTTTGATGTCGGCTGGTCCCAGTTCGGCACGTCCAATGTCGCTGAAGCGGACAATACGGTTACCGTCTTCCTTCAGGATAAGATTGTTGAACTCTTCGGCTGTATGCATCAGACCCAACGTACGGATGGTGAGCTCGGTAGTGTTTCCTTCGATACTTCCGGAAGGGAGCTCTACGTTTTCGTTGTCCACCGCATTCTTTACATCCAGAGGAGTGATTCCATAGCCGGACATCTTGATGGGGTCCAGCCAAAGCCGCATGGAATAGCGCTTTTCTCCCCAGATACTTACACTACTTACATCTGAAATAGTCTGAAGCTGCTCCTTGACAGTCAGGTCGGCTATTTCACTGAGCTCCAGTAGGGAACGTTTGTCACTTTGGAGGGCAACCATCAGGATAGGGGTGGCGTCCGCATCGGCTTTTGATACGGTAGGCGGGTCACAGTCACGAGGCAGATAGCGTTGTGCACGCGACACTTTATCACGTACGTCGTTGGCGGCGGTTTCCAGGTCAACGGAAAGCTCAAACTCTACTGTAATGCGTGATGAGCCTTGCTGGCTGACACTGGAGAGGGAGCGTATGCCGGGAATACCGTTGATGTTCTGCTCCAGAGGCTCCGTTATCTGGTTCTCGATGACATCGGCGTTGGCACCCGGATAGGAGCAGGATACTGATATGATGGGATTGTCTACAGATGGGTACTCGCGTACACCCAGATAATTGTAGCCGATGAAGCCAAACAGCAGGATTATCAGGGTAAGTACTGTCGAGAGTACCGGTCGCCGTATACTTAATTCGGATATATTCATTCTTTACAATTGATAATTAACGGTTGATAATTGACAGTTGTCAATTGATATTGTCCAGTGTTACCGGTAGTCCGGTACGGAGTTGCAGGGTTCCCGAGGTGATGATGGTATCTCCTGCCTGCAAGCCTTGCAATACTTGTACTTCCGCTTCCGTACGGATTCCCGTAGTAATCTCTACCGGCTGGGCTTTTCCCGACTTATAGAGGAATATCTTGTCTTTTCCCATTTCCGGTACAATGGCTTCGGACGGTACGGCAAGGGCGTCCTGAATTTCATCCTTGTTCAGCTTGATGCTGGCATAGCGGCCCGGAAGCACAGCTCCGTTGGCATTGGGATAAAGTGCACGGATTGTCAGGGTATGGGTAGTAGGGTCTATCTTTGATTCGCGTGCATAAACCGTGGCGTGGAAGGTATTTAGCTTTCCTTCGAGAGTGAAGTCCAGTCCGGCGCCGGTCTTTACGTCATTGGCATACCGCTCGGGTACGGCAAATTCCACCTTCAACGGCGAAATCTTGGTGAGTTTGGCTACAATGGTTGTAGGGGAAGCGTAAGTACCCACACTGACTTGGCGCAGACCGATGACACCGTCGAAAGGAGCACGCAGCTCAGTTTGTGCGATGTTCGATTCTATCAGGTCAATGTCGGCATTCAGGGTGGCCAGCTCGGTCTTTACTTGTTCGTAGGCTTCTTTACTGACCGCATCCCTTTCCAGCAGGGCGTTCTGGCGAAACACGCGGTCTTCTGCCAACTTTAATTGGGAGACGAGGCGTTGCAATTGTGCTTGCAGCGGCCGGTCATTAACTTTGGCAAGTAATTGTCCTTTCTTGACGAAGCTGCCTTCTTCAAAATTTATCTCTATGATTTTGCCGGATGTCTCGAAAGAAAGGTCCACTTCCTCATCCGGCAGCAGGCTGCCGCTGATTTGTATTTCATCCTTCAGCAGTTGCGGTTTGATTATTTTTGCGTTTACGTTTAGAATTTTCTTACCGCTACGTTGACCGGTCATCACCTTGTCTGCAGCGGCTAATTCTTCATTCTTTAGGTAATTGGGAGTAGATTCCTCCTCCAATCAGTCCGGCACCAATCACGATAATGATGCCCCATTTAACTCTCTTATTCATGTTGTAGTATTAGTAGTAATAAAATCAGCCTTAGATTAGACTACGGGAAAAGAGAATAGTTTAAAAGATAAAGAGTTAAAAAGTGTAAGAATATGGATTGGAAAGGTGATAAAATGACAAATCAGTAAGCAGCCCGGTATTTTCCCTCCTCCTTGTCCTCCAGCATGTTCAGATAAGAAGCGTAACGGGATTCGCTGATATAGTGCTTCTCGACAGCCTCGCGTACAGCGCATCCGGGTTCGTGGCGGTGGGTACAGTTGCCGTAACGGCAGTCGGCAGATACCTTGAATATTTCCGGGAAGTAGTGGCCTATCTCTTCTTCTTCCATATCGAATGTTCCGAAACCTTTGATGCCCGGAGTGTCAATGATATATCCGTTGCCCGGAACCGGGAACATTTCTGAGAAGGTAGTGGTGTGCATACCTTTATTATGATAGGTGGATATCTCTCCGGTTTTAATCTCTATATCGGGCAGTATTGCCTTGATGAGTGTCGATTTCCCTACTCCGGAATGTCCGGAAAAGAGGGTTATGCGTCCTTTGAGTTCTTTCTCGATAGTGTCGATGCCTTCCCCTTTTCTGGCAGAAACCTTGAAACAAGGATAGCCGATGGTGGTGTAAAGGTTGATGAGACTGTCCAGATAGTGCAGTTCCTCTTCATTGTAGGCATCCACTTTGTTGAATATAATCTTGACGGGAACACGGTATGCCTCGGCAGAGGCGAGAAAACGGTCTATAAAGGTAGTGGAGGTCTCGGGATAGTTCACCGTCACTATGAGCATGCACTGGTCGAGGTTGGCGGCAAGAATGTGCGATTGCTTGGAAAGGTTGGAGGCGCGGCGGATGATGTAATTCTTCCGGTCCTCTATCTCGCTGATAAAGGCCGTACCTTCTTGGTTCAGTATGATGTTCACATAATCGCCTACAGCCACGGGATTAGTGCTTCGTATGCCTTTCAGCCGGAAGTTCCCTTTGATTTTACATTCAATCTCCCTTCCGTCGTCAGTCCGTACCAAGTACCAACTTCCGGTGTTTTTTATAACGAGTCCCCTCAAAATAATTGAAAGTTGAAAGTTGAAAGTTGAAAATGGAAGGTTGAAAGGCTTCTATACTTGGTATATCGGTTTATTTTCAACTTTCCATTTTCCGTTTTCAACTTAATTAAACGGTCATGATTTCTTTATCCTTTGCAGCCAGCATGTCATCAATCTGCTTGATGAACTTGTCGTGAATCTTCTGCAGCTTTTCTTCACCGCCTTTCTGGGCGTCTTCGGCCAGTCCGTCCTTTACGGATTTCTTCAAGGCGTCGATGGCATCACGGCGTGCATTACGTACACTTACCTTGGCAGTTTCTCCTTCTCCCTTACACTGTTTGGCAAGTTGTTTACGGCGTTCTTCCGTCAGTGGCGGGATGCCGATACGGATAATCTCACCATTGTTTTCGGGCATGATGCCGAGACTGGAGTCAATGATGGCCTTTTCAATGACGCGGAACATGCTCTTATCCCATGGCTTGATGGCAATGCTGCGTGCGTCCGGAGTGGTTACGGCTGCCACATTGTTGATAGGAACCATACTTCCATAAGAATCCACACGGATACCGTCCAGCAAACGGATATCGGCTTTTCCGGCGCGGATATGAGCCAGTGCCTCGTCCAGATACATGATGGCCATGTCCATACTTTCTTGCGCTTCGTCTAAGATGTCTTTTACGTCTCTCATATTATTTTCGTTTTGAAATAGCTTTGATTTGAAACTTTGCAAATATAATTATTAAATTGAAAATTGAGAATTAAGAATTAAATAACATTCATTTTTTATTCTCCATTTTCCATTCAATTGTGCACCAGTGTACCGATTTCTTCTCCTTGCATCACTTTTTTCAGATTACCCACTGTGTCCATGTCAAAAACGATGATGGGCAGGTTATTCTCTTTGCACATGCAGGTGGCAGTGAGGTCCATCACTTTCAGACCGCGCTTCAGCACTTCGTCGTAGGTGATGTCGTGGAACTTCGTGGCTGTCGGGTCCTTCTCCGGGTCGGCGGTGTAGATGCCGTCCACACGGGTACCTTTCAGCATGACATCCGCCTCAATCTCGATGCCGCGCAGACTGGAACCGGTATCGGTAGTGAAGAACGGATTGCCTGTACCGGCGGACATGATGACTACTTCGCCTGCTTCCATACATTCGATGGCACGCCATTTATTGTAGAATTCACCGATGGGTTCCATACGTACGGCAGTCAGCACGCGGACCTTCACGCCGGCAGCTACCAGAGCCGAACTGAGTGCAAGGCTGTTGATGACGGTTGCCAGCATTCCCATCTGGTCGCCTTTCACACGGTCGAACCCTTTGTTGGCACCGCTCAATCCGCGGAAAATGTTTCCACCGCCTATCACGATGCCTATTTGTACTCCCAATTCGTGGATTTCTTTGATTTGAGCTGCGTACTCGGCAAGGCGTTTCTCGTCGATGCCGTATTGCTTTTCACCCATCAGGCTCTCGCCGCTGAGTTTCAATAAGATTCTTTTATAGGTTGCCATAATATATAGTTTTGTTACATTGCTTTGCAGCAAAGATAAAGAATTAAACTGAAAAGTGCAGCAGAATGTGGTAGGATAGTTGCCTAACGCACAGTCTTTAGGAACTCGTCCATGCTGTGATATAGCGGAACGCCATAGCGGTTGCAAGTAATCCGCACATTGTCGTAGCGGTAGAAACCGGGTTCACAGATAACGTGCAGTTTGCCCGAACGCATGTGCAGTCCCATCTCCAGCAGGGTGATGGGGGACTTGCTGCTTGCCAGGATATTCATGATTATCAGGTCGGCTTTTTCCAGATGTTCCAGTTCCCAGTTCACTTGATGTTCAAAGTCGGACATTTCGCCGCTGAGTCCCTTGTCCCTTCGGGGATTGTATAGGATGTATTTACCTTGGGGGCGTGCGCGGAACCAGTCGCAGGTTGCCTTTTGCCAGTCTATGCTTTTGCCCATGTCGATGGTGCCTGCCAGGAAAATTCTGGTGTATTCGGCTTCGTTCACTTCGGCTTTGCCTTCATCCGGGTGGAGTACTATAACCTCGGACTGAGCCTGCAGCCCGATAGGAAACAACAGCAGTAAAAGCAGGTAGAGACTTTTCTTCATGGTTGGTGATGGTTTTATAGGATTAGTTTCTTTTCTTGCTTCTTATCGGGAGTCTTGGGAACAGTTTCCTGAAACGGACCAGTTGGCTTGTAATATTGCCTCCTGCGATGACGAACGTTACGGCTACGATAATCATCACCAGTCCGAAGCTTTCTCTGACTGTCAGGCTTTCTCCAAAGACGGCTATTCCGAAGAAGATGGCTGTCACGGGCTCCAATGCGCCGAGAATGGCGGTCGGGGTGGAGCCGATATATTGGATGGCACCGGTAGTGCAGAGGAAGGATATGGCGGTGGGGAAGACAGCCAATGCAAGCAGATTGGCCCACAGATACCACTGGTCCGGTGTGTTCAGTACGCCGGAATAGAGCAGGCGTGCCACAAAAAGCGATAGGCCGAAGAGAAGGACATAGAAGGTGACTTTAAGCGTAGCCACATTTTTCAACGATGTCTGGTTGATGCCCACGATGTATATGGCATAGGAAAGGGAAGACGCGAAAACCAGCAGTGTCCCTATCAGGCTCAGTGTGCTGCCGTCCTCGCTCTTGTAGAGCAGTCCGATACCTCCCAGTGCAAGCAGCATGCAGACGATGGTTTGCAGTGCCAGCTTCTCTTTGAAAACCATGGCCATAATAAGCGCCACCATGATGGGATAGACGAACAGCAGTGTAGACGCTATGCCGGCGGCCATGTAGTTATAGCTCAGAAAAAGCGTCAGTGAGGAGAGGGCCACGAGCAATCCCATGATGATGAGCGGAAATGTTTCTTTCCGCTGTATCTTGAATGACCGCCCTCTCGCCTTTATCATAATGCCCAGCAACGGGATGGCGAAGAGGTATCTGAAAAAAAGTACCGAGTCCGGGTCCATGCCGGCCTTGTACAACGGGAGGGCAAACAGTGGATTCATGCCGTAGGAGGCTGCGGCGATGGAACCTAAAATATATCCTTTGGCTTTTGCGTTCATATCTTTATCTGTAAATTAGCGCGCAAAGGTAGATATTTACTTTGATTTCCTCCTTCTTTTCTGTATGAAAACCGTATGAATTCTACACTTATGCCTTCAGTGTGTAGTCACCGGCTTCTTTCGTCACTACTTTCTGCAGTTCTTCGAGCGTCTTTTCACCGTCCGAAAACTCTACGGTGGCTACAGGAGGGTTCAGGGTTACGGTGGCGTGTATGCCTTCCATACTGTTCAATGCTTTCTCTACATGCATGCGGCAATGGTTGCACATCATGCCTTCTACTTTGAATTCTTTCTTCATGATTGTTTCTGTTGGCGGTTCAACTTCTTTGTTTTCTTCTCCTTCATGTATTCTTTTCCGTTTCAGCAGCAGGCTGTTGCTCACCACACTGACACTGCTGAATGCCATGGCCGCACCGGCTATCATCGGGTTCAGCAGGAAGCCGTTGATGGGATAGAGTATTCCGGCCGCAATGGGTACACCTATTATATTATATATAAATGCCCAGAAGAGATTCTGCCGGATGGTCCGGACGGTGAGACGCGACAGACAGAGAGCTTCCGGTATCTTAGCCAGGTCGGAAGAGATGATGGTCATTTTGGCTACATCCATGGCGATGTCGCTGCCTCCACCCATGGCGATGCTTAAGTCGGCTTGGGCAAGGGCGGCGCTGTCGTTGATGCCGTCGCCCACCATGGCAACCTTCCGGCCTTCTGCCTGCAACCGGCTGACGAAGGCAGCCTTGTCCTGCGGCAATACACTGGCCTGGTAGTGGGCGATGCCTGCTTTGCGGGCAATCTCACGGGCGGTGGCCTCATTGTCTCCGGTCAGCATGTGGACTTCGATGCCGGCGGCGCGCAGCTCGCTGACGGCACGGATGGAAGTTTCCTTTATCCGGTCTGTAATTCCGGCTATTGCCAGCACGTTTTCTTCATCGGCAAACCAGATGACGGTCTGTGCTTCCGATGTCAGTCGGGTTGCCTCTTCCTGCAGGGAGGGGGGGATGGCGATATGGTTTTCTTCCAGCAGTTTCCGGTTCCCGGCGAGGTAGGTCCGGCCTTGTGCCCGTCCTTTCACGCCTTTTCCGGTGATGCTTTCAAAGTATTGAATGTCTATGGGGGCCGACTCCTTGAGGTGGTTCACCACGGCTTCTGCCAACGGATGTTCCGAGAGCTTCTCCAGACTATAGAAAATGTCCGACAGCGCATTGCCTGCAGTGGCGCCAGTACCGGGCGTCATTGCCTGCGTATTCCATATCAGTTTGCTGACTACCGGTTTTCCTTCGGTCACCGTTCCGGTCTTGTCGAGTACGACGGTGTCTATCTTCTTGGCAATCTCCAGGCTTTCGGCATCTTTTATCAGAATGCCCCTTTCGGCGCCCTTGCCGATGCCTACCATGATGGCGGTAGGAGTAGCCAGTCCCAGTGCACACGGGCAGGCGATGATGACCACCGTGACAAATGCCAGCAATCCGTGGGTGAATCCGCCGGTTCCGTCCAGTAGCATCCATGCGATGAAGGCAAGCACTGCGATGCCTATAATGGTAGGCACGAATATCCCGGCTATCTTGTCCACCAGCTGCTGCACCGGTGCCTTGCTTCCTTGCGCGTCCTGCACCATGTGTATAATCTTCGCCAGCAGTGTATCCGTGCCGATTTTCTCTGCCCGGAAGCGGAAACTTCCCTTCTGGTTGATGGTACCTGCAAAGACCTTGGCGTCTTTGTGCTTGGATACTGCTACCGGTTCGCCGCTCAGCATACTTTCGTCTACGTAGGAGCTACCTTCCGTCACGATGCCATCCACGGCAATCCGTTCTCCGGGCTTCACCAGGACGATGTCTCCGGGGCGAATCTGCTCGATAGGGATAACGCGCTCAAAGGAAGAGTGAGGGACAGCGTGTCCTTCATCCACAATGATGGTCACAGTCTTGGGTTGGAGCCCCATCAGTTTCTTGATGGCGGTTGAGGTGTTTCCTTTCGCTTTTTCTTCCAGCAGGCGGCCCAGCAGGATAAAGGCTATGATGACACTTGCCGCCTCAAAATATACATGCGGATGGATGCCTCTGGATAGCCAGAAGTCCGGAAATAGCATGTTGAACAGGCTGAACAGATAGGCGGTCCCCGTACTGATGGCTACCAGTGTGTCCATATTGGCGCTGCCATGCTGCAATTGTTTCCAGGCGCTGGTGAAGAATCCCCGCCCCAGCCAGAATACGACGGGAGTGGACAACGCCCACATGATGGGATTGGCATGGGGCATATCCATGAAGAACATGCCTATGATGACAACGGGCATAGACAAGATGATGGCCCAGGTTGTGCGGAATTTCAATGCGCTGAATTTCTTGTTGTGGGCCTCTTCCGCCTCTTCGAGCGTGTTGCCGTCCTGGTTTATCAACAAGTCATATCCGGCCGCCTGCACAGCCTGCTGCAAAGCCTCGGAAGAACAGTTTGTAGGGTCATATTCCACGGTTGCCGTTGCCGAAGCGTAGTTTACGACCGCTTTCTTGACACCTGACTGATGGTTCAGCGTCTTTTCTACCCGTGCGGAGCATGAGGCGCAACTCATTCCCAATACGGGAAATGTCTCTTGAACTATATTCTTTTCTGCCATAACAATTTTGTATAAGTCATTACTCTTGCTATGAGTGACTTGGTTCCAAATGCAAATACCGTCAGTTTCATGCCTTGAAACCGATGGTGCCAAAAGTTGAAACTTGTTTGGCACCGTATACTGGCTACCTGACGCCTTGTTCTGGAGGGTGGAATCCATATTTTATATCAGTCATAGCGATACAAAGATAATGCTTTTTCCCTTGAAATTGTTCATAGCCTACCCCTCACGCCAAGCAGGTTCCTTCTTGCTGGGAAATGCCCGTCGGATGACTTCCCGGCTCAAGCCTGTCTGCACCACTCCCCGCATCAGCAGGTAAGTGAGGAAGGCAAGCCATAGAGCATGGTTTGCCAGGACGGGATGCAGCCCATAATATAAGATAAAAAAGCTGACAGCTGCCGCTGCCATGGAGAGGAGCATTCCTCGCGTGGCGGTGGCACCGATAAAGATGCCGTCCCAGATGAAGGCGGCTATCCCGACGGCGGGCACGGCAAGCGCCCAATAAAAATAGGTGTCGGCAACAGCTATCACTTCTTTGTCATCCGTCAATAGTCCGAGGAAGGCATTGCCTCCCAGCGCATAAACCAATGTAAAGAGAACCGCTATCACCGCTCCCCATCCGAAGAGGTGCCGGACGGTGTCTGTAAAGGCTTCCCGGTTGCGTGCGCCTATGTATCTGCCGCTTAAGGCTTCGCCAGCGTAGGCAAGGCCGTCCATTACATACGAGAATAAGGTGAAGAGCTGCATCAGCAGCGTGTTGACCGCCAGAATAATCTCTCCCTGCGAAGCTCCCGCCGAAGTGAAGAACAACGTGACTGCCACCAGGCAAAGGGTACGCAGAAAAATGTCCCTATTCACTTGGAAGAACCGGAACATCGCCCCTTTCTCCCAGATACCTGCCCCTTCTCCCCCTTTAATTTTTAATTTATAATTTTTAATTTCCCAGAATCTTTTCAGCCTGCCGTAGTTGTGCATCCAAAGGACAATGCCCATCAGGAAGCCAGCATACTGGGCAATCAACGTCCCCAAAGCTACTCCTTCTACTTTCATCCCACACAGATAAACCAGTCCGAGGCTGGCAATGATATTGACCACATTCTGTGTGATGGCTATATACATGGGGATACGCGAATTCTGCATACCGATGAACCATCCCGTCAGTCCATATAGCCCCAGCATGGCAGGGGCACCCCAGATGCAGATATGGAAATAAAGCGTTGCCATCTCTCTGACTTCGTCCGTGGGATGGATGAGAAGAAAGGCTCCCTGCTTGATAGGCGTTTGCAGCAGGATGAGGCAGAATGCGACTGCCACGCCTATGCCCACAGAACGCAACAGCAGGCAGACTACCTCCGGCAAATTCCGCTTGCCGAATGCTTGCGAGGTCATTCCGCTGGTACCCATCCTCAGAAAGCCGAATATCCAGTAGATGATATTGAACAGCATGCCACCCACGGCAATAGCGCCTATGTAGGCGGGCGAACCCAGATGGCCGACGATGGCTACATCAATCAGGCCGAGCAGCGGCACGGTGATGTTCGATACGATGGAAGGTAAGGCTATTTGCAGTATTTGTCTGTCTCTGGGCTTCATTTATATTATTTAATTCATTAAGGTCGGCAAAGTTAACTATTTTTCTACTTTCAACTATTGATGGTTGCCGTAAAAATGCGTAGTTTTGTAGGTAGATTTCTATGAGACTGATTGGGCTGTTAAACTATATATATACACTAAAATGAAAACCTTAACGTTGCTTTTCTCCTTGTTCTTGATGTGTCCGCTGTCTGTCTGGGGACAGTCGGCAGATGAGTTGCTTTCGAAAGTGTCCGATGCACTTTCCGAGGGTAAAGATGACTATGCGGTGAGTTTGTTTCGCCAGGCGGCAAATGCCGGTGAGGATAGGACGGAAATGTTCTACTGGACCAATGTGGACAAGAGCAGTGAGGTGGCTCCCCGTCTTGCGGATGTGCTGGCTGTGCACTACAAGGAAATGCGGAATTACGATAAAGCCTACCTCTTCTATAAGGAGTTCTTGCAGCGTCATCCCGAAGACGTACCTGCACTTGTCTCTTGTGCCGAAATGGAGATGATGCGGGGAAAGGAGAAAGATGCCTTAAAAACCTATGAAAAGGTATTGATGCTGGATGCCGACAATCTCCAAGCCAATATCTTCTTGGGGAATTATTATTATCTCCAAGCCGAGAAGGATAAGAAGAAGCTCGAAGAAGACTATAAAAAGATAACTTCCCCCACAAGGATGCAGTATGCACGCTATCGCAACGGATTGTCAGACGTGTTCACCAATAGCTACGGCAAGGCTAAGGCATACCTGCAACGCGTGCTTCAGGTATTCCCCTCCATGGAAGCAGGCAATACGCTGGAAAAGATAAAGAAGATGGAGCTGGAGCTGAAATAGCTGTCCGCATTCCGACTAATAGGAAGGGGCTGTTTGTCTCTTATTTCTCTCCGGTCTCTTTTAATCTCTTCAGATATTCCGAAGGTATGTAGCCGAATTCTTCCTTGAAGCATTGCCGGAAGTAGAACAGATTGTTTATACCTACCTTGAATGCTATTTCCGAAATGTTGTATTTGCCTTCCAGCAGGTATTGCTCGGCGTGTTTCATCCTTATCTTGCGGACATATTCGTTGGTGGAAAGTCCGGTAAGCGCTTTCATCTTGCGGTAGAGGGTGGAATTGCTCATGCACATTTTATCCGAAAGATAGCTGATGTCTATTTTGTCTGAAGAAAGCCGTTCCTCTATCAGCTGGTTTATCTTGTGGATAAACTCGTTGTCCAGCTTGTTGAGCGATTCTGTAATGACAGCCGCTTTATTGCTTATGGCGGCATTGGCGCTGAAATGGTTTGCCAGGTTGCGCCGCGACTGGAGCAGGTTTTCTATACGGCTATGCAGCAGGCTGGCGCTGAACGGTTTGGTGAGGTAGGAGTCGGCACCTACCTGGTAGCCTTCCTCTTTGTCGCGCAGCGAGTCTTTGGCTGTCAGCAGTATAATGGGTATGTGGCTGGTGCGCACGTCTTTTTTCAGCTCACGGCACATCTCGTTTCCGTCCATTACCGGCATCATAATGTCACTGACGATGATGTCAGGTATTTCTTTCAGGGCGCTTTCCTTGCCCAGCTTTCCGTTGGCGGCAGTCTTTACTTCAAAGTGGTCGGAGAAGGATTCGGCTATATAGTCGCAGATGTCCGGATTGTCTTCCACTACCAGCAATATGGGTTTGTCGCTGGATGAAACTTGATTTACTTGTGCCTCTTCTATATGCTGGACGTTGCTTTCCTTTTCCTGCGAATCGGCATGCAGTGCCTGCGGGTAACTGTTGTCGGTAAGCAGGCTGACGTAGAAGGTACTACCTTGATTGGGAGCACTCTCTACGCGGATTTCCCCTTCGTGTAGGGCTACGAGGTTTTTCACCAGAGAAAGTCCGATACCGGTACCCGAAGCCTGGTGTTTGCCGCCTTCCTGGTAATAACGGTCGAATATATGGGGTAGTGCCTCCGGCTTGATACCGTATCCCGTGTCGCTGACCCGGATTTCCGTATAGTTCACTTCGGCACGTTCCACCTGTCGGATACCGATGCTGATGCTACCCTTTTCCGTGTACTTTAGGGCATTGGATATCAGATTGTCCAGGATGGTCTGGATAATTTCCTTGTCGAAGTATATAGGCATATGCTCTCTCCACCACCAGCCGGATATCGACGGCTGGCTTCCGGTTCAGTTCCTTGTACTTCAGGCCTATCTCGCGGATAAGGGGTACGAGGTTGTCTCGGCTCACGCAGAGTTTCTTGTTCTGGGTCTCGGTCTTTCTGAACTCCAATATCTGGTTGATGAGGTTCAGTAGCCGGATGGCACTTTGGTGAATGACGGATATCTTCTGTGCGTCTTTGGTGGATAGTGTATCACTTTTCTGTATGTCTTCCAGCGGACCCAGTATCAGCGTAAGCGGGGTGCGCAGTTCATGGGTGATGTTGGTGTAGAAGCGCAGGCGTTCGTTGTTCAGTTCCTGCTCGTGTTCGTGGCTCTGCTTCTCCAGTTGGTACAGTGCTTCAGCATCCAGTCTTTTCTTGTAGGCATAGAGTATAGAGAAAAGGATGATAAGGGACAGCAGGATATAGAATGACTTTGCCCACCAAGTAAGCCAAAGGGGTGGGGCGATGCGGATGTTCAATGAGGTGGTTGCGTCCGACCATGCTTGGTTGCGCATGCGCGTTTTCACTTGGAACTGGTATTTCCCGGGAGGAAGATTACGAAAGGTGACATTATTGGGGTCTGTAAGCGTATACCAGGAGTTCTCGAGTCCTTTCAGCATATAGGCATATTCCACTTGGTTGACCAGGGCATAGTTCTGGATGTTGAACCGGATACTGAAACTATTCTGTGTATATTTCAGTTGCACGTTCTTCTGTCCGTTTAAGGCAATGGTGCTCTGTCCGTTTTCCGGTTTGTTCAGCGGGTCGGTAATTTCAATGTTGGTGATGAATGCGGGTGGTGATTTGCGTTCCTGCAATACAACTTCCGGGTTGAAGTAGCACAGACCGTTTATAGAGCCGAAGTAAAAGTTACCGTCTTGTCCGTAGGCTACACTGCCCCGACTGAAGCTTCCCATGGGGAGGTTGTCGTGATAGTCGTAGTTATAGAAAATGTCTTTACTGTCCACAAGACAGCTGATACCTTTGTTGGTGCTCACCCAAATATTTCCTGCCTTGTCCTCACCGATGGCTTGTATGTGGGTGTTAGCCAGTCCGCTTTCACGTTGGTATACTTTGTAGTTTCTGTCTGTCAGGGAGGGAAGCATACCAAACCTTCACCCGTGGCCACCCACAACCGCTTTCTGCTGTCTTCGTAGAGAGCATTGATGGTATTGGAGGGGAATTTGGCCAGGACGTTGAAGAGCTGGATGCTTTGGAGTTGAGGGTCATAGAGGCCCAGGCCTCCTCCGAAGAATCCTACCCATACTTGGTCTTCGGAATCCTTCAGCACACAGCGGGCCAGATTGTTCTCCAGATTGTAGTGTGCCTTGATTGTCTTGCTGTCACAATCTATAAGATAGACGCCTTCGCTGGTTCCGACCCAAATGTTTCCCTGCTTGTCTTCATGAAAGGAACGTACGTCAGTGCGTGACTTGTCTTCGGAGAAAATCTGCCGGAAGCTTTGGCTCTTGGGGTTGTAGTAGGCTATTCCTCCATAAAAAAGCCCGAACCATAATCCTCCCTTTGAGTCGCACAAGGCTGCCTGCACCGTATTGCTTCTGAATTTCTTGTTGTCAGCATTGTATATGGCTATTCGTCTTCCCTTGTTGAATACGTTGATTCCTCCTCCATCGGTTCCTATCCAGAGGTTACCGGCTTTGTCCATACAGACACCGGAGGCTATTTTACTGTTCAGGCTGTTGTTGGTGGATGGAAAAGGAGAATATTTATAAGTGCTGAAGAGTGACGGTTCGCGTTTTATGAAGTTGATGCCGCCTCCCCAGGAACCTGCCCATACATTACCGAAGGAATCTTGGAGCAGGCAACGGATACTGGAGTTGGACAAGCCGTATTCATCGTCTCCCTCCCGGATAGAAAGCGCATGAATCTGGTCCGACGAACGGAAAAGCTGTTGGGACAAATCCACTACGGCAATGCCGCCGAATTCCATGGCTATCCAAAGTCTGTTGTCATCCAGTTGGTGTATATCATATACACGGTGCGATATGCAGTTGGTTTTGTCGTCGAAGGGGATGAAACTTTCCGCTTCCGGGTTAAACAGTACCACTCCTCTATCGGTTCCTATCCATATGTTTCCGCTTTTGTCTTTGTAGACACATGTCACTTCGTTGCCGGGCAGGCTGTTGGGGGATTGCGGCTCGTGTGTGAAGTTCTTGACTGTCTTGTCTTTTATGGAAAGTATACTGAATCCCCGGTCCACATGCCCGATATAGAGTAGTCCGTTACCACCGTCTATGGCAGACCAGATATGGTTGCTTGCAAAACCCGGTACGGTTTCGGTATTGTAATGGGTGAATTGCCCGGTTTGCTTGTCAAAATAGTCCACGCCTTTCCAATAGGTGCAAATCCATAGGTTACCGTCGGAGGCGGCAATGATTTTGGTAATGTCGTCCGTAACCAGGCTTTCAGGGTTGTTTTCGTTGTGTCTGTAAGTGATGAATGAATCGTTGGCATAATTGTATGCATTGATTCCGGCACGCTGGGTTCCTATCCATAAGATGGAGTCGATGGGATCGTCCAGCAGACAGTTCAGTTCGTTGCCGGTGATGCTTTGCTTGCCGGTTGTTTCTTCTTTATAATAGGTAAGGAAGCGTATTCCGTCGAATTTATTTAAACCCTCTTCTGTGGCAAACCATAGAGAGCCCCGTTTGTCTTGGGCTATGCTTACCACATGGTTGTTGGACAGCCCTTCACGGATACTCAGATGTTTTATGGTATATGGCTGCGCGGATAGCAGGAATGGCAGGCATAGGAAAATGGAAAGTAGAATCTTCTTCATAACGGGTCGTTTTTCATTGCATGAGTCAAAAGTACAAATAAAATCTTTAGATGATGTGCACAAATCGTGCATTGACAGATTTATATGCCTTCTCTGCAAGATTTATACAGCTGTTGAATCGAAAATTGGCATATGTTTGCATTGCCGATTATTATAAATCGGAACAAAATGTACTTTTTTTGTTTAACTTTAATAATAATATTTATGAAGAAGCATTTCTTTAACGCCACTTTCTGGGCGTTATTATCGCTGGCTTTATGGACTACTGGATGTAGTGACGATGACGGATACTCTGATGTAGACGGGCAGATTCCGACAATGACATTGGTGACGGATCATATTGAATCCGGTGCCGGCCATCGTTTTACCATTGAAGGTTCGTTGGCTGACCAGGATGGAATTGTATCCGTCAATCTGCAATGTGCCGATCTTTATCTGAACAAGACCATTGATTTGGTCGAAATCTATGGAGCTCCCCAAACGGAGTATGAGTTGAGCTATTCTTATGACCTCAAGCGTGATGAAATCGGTGAACGCTTCACCGTGAAAGTGACCGTAACAGATGCGGGCGGGCGTGAAGTGTCGCAGGATGTGTTGATAACGATGGATGGGGACTTTGAGAATCCTACATTTACAATTGCCCCTGGTAAGGAGGTTACCGTACTGATAAAGGATGAAACAAAGTTCAACCTGAATTTCACGGTGAAAGATGACCGCATACTGGATTATGTACTCATTGAGATTCCTGGGGTAGAAGGTTTTGAAAGCCGCCGTATAGAGGCTGGCGGGCAATCTACTTTGAGCTTTACGGAGAAGATTATTCTGCCTAATGAGGTGAAAAGTTACGATGTGACTTTGACGGCTGTGGATGCCAGAGGCAATCAGACAGTGACCAATAGTACCATCAGTGTATCTGAAATGCCTGACTTCCCCAAAATGTATCTGGCCGATGTGGCAACCGTAGAGGAATTGAACAGTGATATTTTCGGTGTACCGATGGTGATTAACCATACGGGCGAGTACCAATATCGTGCACGTTATTATAATAAAGCTGCCGGTACGGAAATTTTCTTCTTACCGCAAAAGACAGACTTTACTCCTATCTGTTTTGGCCTTGATCCGGAGGATAATACAAAACTGACGGATGACCCGGAAACGACTAAACCTATTGTCTTGGATGAGGCTGGTGTTTATTATGAAATAGACATCAATGTGAAAGAGTCTACTTATAGTATGCGCACGTACTCGGTGACAGAGGCTACAAATCCGATGAAATATGAATATGGAAAGCCTTGTTTTGACCGTTGGGAGAATGGGGAATCGTTCATTGATTTCTATATCGGTTGGGGAGGTTCTCCTCAGGATGCGGGAAATCAGTTGTTTGCCCAGGATAAAAATAATCCTCATCTTTTCTATTATCCGGAAAATGGAACTTGGACGCTGGAAGCCGGTGAAGAAATGAACTTCATCATATCCAATTATCATCCCGACGGATGGTGGGATCATGTGGAATGGCGGTGTGACGACTCTCAGAATGTAGAGAAGTTTGGTTACTTCAGTAAGAAAGGGGATGTGAATCCTAATTGGGAAGGCACCAATCAGCGTTGGGAAGACGGCTCGATGGTAGGTGACAACTGGATGAAGCCTACGGTTACGGTGACCGGCAACTACCGCTTTGAGTTTGACGCGCATTTGGGTCGCGGCAAGATTGTTCCTGCTAATTAAAAAGTAACATTAGATTTAAGATATGAAAAAGCAAATTCTATTATTATGTCTTGCGCTGATAAGCCTTTGCGGTTATGCGCAGCAGATAACGGTTAAGGGTGTGGTGACTTCGGCCACCGACCAGCAGCCGTTGATTGGAACTACAGTTCAAGTGAAAGGTACCGGTACGGGTACAATTACCGGTATCGACGGTGATTATACATTACCCAATGTAGACAAGAATGCAGTGTTGGTATTCTCTTCTATTGGTTTTGAGTCTCAGGAAATAGCTGTAGGTGGACGTACTACGATTAACGTGGTACTGAAGGAGGCTGCGGAATTACTGGATGAAGTGGTGGTTATCGGTTATGGTGCTGTGAAAAAGAGCGATTTGACCAGTTCTATTGCTACAGTAAAAGGCGATGAAATCACTGAAACCGTGACCGGTAATGCTATGGATGCTTTGCAGGGTAAGGTAAATGGTGTACAAGTCACCAGTGGTGGTGGCCCTGGAGCTACTCCGAAGGTGCTGATTCGTGGTGTAACTACCGTAAACGGTACGAATCCGTTGTATGTAGTGGATGGTATGCCGGTAGGTGACAATATCAACTTTCTGAATAGTAACGATATTGCTTCCATGGAAGTATTGAAAGATGCTTCGGCTGCCGCTATCTATGGTACACGTGCATCAAACGGTGTCATCCTGATTACTACAAAGAAAGGTAAGACTGGTAAAGCCCGCATCAATTGGAATTCTTCTGTTGGTTTCCAGACCGTGGCCAAACCTAATATTGCCGGTGCGGCTGAATATAAAGAAGTGTTCAATACTCGTTATACGAATGATGGCCTTTCTTCTATCTGGAACGATACGGGTGCTACGACCAATCCCGGTGGTACAGACTGGTGGGATACTGTAGTCAATAAAACAGCTTTGGTGCAGAACCATTCACTTAGTGTTGCCGGTGGCTCAGAACAGTTTGTTTATAACTTTAGCGTGGGCTATTATCGTAACAACTCACAGTTTGATGTAGGTTATTGGGATAAGATAAATATCCGTCTGAATACTGAATATACATTTAATAAGTATGTAAAATTGGGAGTTGATATTGCTCCACGTGTCGAATCATGGGATGATACCCCAAACCAGTTCTCGGCAGCCATGGCTATGGACCCGACAACTCCGGTATTCCGTCCGCAGGACCAATGGGAGGATAATGAGTACAACAACTATCAACGCTCTTACAACAACCAGGAGTGGAATCCCGCCGGTTCAATTGCCCGTAGCAATGCTCATTCTCGCGAGTTGGGTGCCATTCTGAATACCTATCTGCAGGTAAACCCGATAGAAAAGCTGACGTTGCGCACCCAGTTCGGTGCCAATGCACACTATCGCCGTTCTGATTCATTCGTTCCGAAGTTCAATATGGATCCGTTGGAGAAACAAGACTTGAACGAAATCACCCGCCGCAATCAGGAGTGGTTTGACTGGAACTGGACGAATACAGCCACTTACATGGACACTTTCGCTGAAAAGCACAACTTGAATGTAATGGCTGGCTTTACTGCCGAACGTTTTGCATGGTACAATACTCAGGCACGGCGTGATAATGTTCCCAATAATCTGGACCAGATGCAGGAAGTGAATGCCGGACAGCAGGGTACGGACGAGGCCAACGGTGAAACCACTTACAATACACTGGTTTCTTTCCTGGGCCGTGTCATGTACAACTACGATAACCGTTACTACATTTCGGCATCTCTCCGTGCCGACGGTTCCTCCCGTTTCCCGAAGGGCAGCAAGTATGCCCTCTTCCCGTCTGTTTCCGCTTCCTGGCGTGTCATCAGTGAGGCATTTATGCAGGACCAGGACATCTTCAGTGACCTGAAGTTTCGTGGAGGCTGGGGCCGTGTAGGTAATCAGAATATCAACAATAATGCTACCCTTACTTTGTTGAGCGAAACCCAATACTATTATGGCAATACGTTGGCAAATGGTTACTTCGTGTCTACAGTAGGTAACAACCAGTTGAAGTGGGAGACTGTGGAAGATTGGAACGTAGGCGTGGATATGTCATTCCTTGATTCACGTTTGGGTGTAACATTCGAATATTTCCAGAAAAAGTCCATTGACATGCTCTACCAGAAACAGAACATCCTCTCTTTGGGATATGATAACTGGAACAGCCAGATTTGGATGAACATCGGTAGTATGCAGGCCCGCGGTTGGGAAGTGGGACTTACCTGGCGCGATGAAATCGGCAAGGATTTCTCTTACGATCTTGGTCTGAACCTTTCTGCCGTGCGCAACAAGGCCATCAAGTTCTCGGGCGACGGTCCTATCAATGTCGGTGGATTCAATAGCGACCAGATTATCCGTAACGAAGATGGTGGTTTTATCTCCCGTTTCTACGGTTACGTGGCCGATGGCTTGTTCCAGAATTGGGAAGAGGTGTATGCGCACACTGACGAACACGGAACACTGATTCAGCCCAATGCAAAACCGGGAGACATCCGCTTCAAGGACCGGGACCATAACGGAGTGCTCGATGCCAATGACAAAGATTATATCGGTAATCCTTATCCTGATTTAATGATGGGTCTGAATATTGGTATGCGTTATAAGAACATTGATTTTGCAGCCAATTTCTATGGTACGTTCGGTAATGATATTTACAATGTCACCAAAGGACGGTACTCCGGTTCAGGCGGACAGAATGTTTGGGCAGGTACACTGGAGAAAGCATGGCATGGAGAGGGTACCGGCAATGATATTCCCCGTTTGTCGAGCAATGACTTGAACCTGAACTATAACCGTGTTTCCAGTTTCTATGTGGAAGATGGTTCCTACTTGCGTTGCAAGCTGTTACAGATAGGCTATACGCTTCCTAAGAAATGGGTTGGAGGTGCTGACTTGCGTCTTTCCTTCTCTGCACAGAATCCGTTTACCATTACCGGTTATTCGGGAATGGACCCCGAACGCCCGATGGTTGACGGTACTACCGACAGCTCTGGCAGTGCCATCAATACCGGTATTGACAACGTGGCTTATCCTAATCCGAGAACATTCTTGTTTGGCATTGACTTCAAATTTTAATTCTTGATTATCCATGAAACGAATATTTACAATAGTAGTTCTGATTGCTTCGCTGGTGTTTACCTCTTGCGAGGACTTCCTGACCGAAGACGTACGCGGGCAATTGAACGTGGACACTTATTATAAGTCCATAGAAGAGTGTGAATCCGCAGTCACGAGCTGTTATCAGGCCATGACATATGGAGGATGGTGGCAAATCAACACCGTGTGGTTACTTTCCGAAATGTGTGGAGATGATGCCTGGATGGGGAATACCTCTCAGTCTCAGAGTGATTATATCTCATTGGCACATTATCAGGGAAACGGTGCCAGCAATGGTCCTATCTCCAATTTTTGGCAGTACCGTTACAAAGGTATTTTACGTTGTAACATAGCCATAGATCGCATTGCGGCTCTCGAAACCCAAGAGACAGAAACCAGAGACCGTCTGGTGGCAGAAGCCCGTTTCCTGCGTGGCTACTATTACTTCGAACTGGTGAGAAATTTTGGCGGGGTGCCCTTGATGACCAGTTTCCAAATGCCGGAAGAAGTGGAGGGAACAGAACGTGCTACGGCAGAAGCCGTGTACAAATTCATAGAGGATGACCTGATGGCAGCTGCCGAAATACTGCCGCAACGCAGTACTGCGCAAGTAGGGCATGCTACCCGTGGCGCCGCTTTAGGATTATTGGGTAAAGTGTACCTCTATCAGGAGAAATGGCAGGCTGCCCATGATGTGTTGAAGACTGTGATAGATGAAGGCGAATACCAATTGCTTCCCGATTTCGGGCAGGTATGGAATGTCGACTATGACAACAGTGCGGAGAGCCTTCTGGAAATCCAGTATGAATATCATCCCACTTTGGGCTTAGGAGGGGCGCTTGCTACGGTAACCGGTGCCCGTAATGGTCCTGGTGATGGTTGGAGCTGGTGTCAGCCTACGGCAAATTTGGAGCAAGCTTATATTGAGGCCGGTGATACGGAACGTTTGAAATGGACAATAATCAAGTCGGGCTGTACAGAAATTGCCGGCGAAGACCAATTCGAAGATTTCATTGACGCAAGCAAAGCGTTGAATAAGTATCAGGAATATCTTGATAAATATGGTTGGGACCCCAATTGCTATATTATCAATCCCGCTGACCATAAGTCTGCGCGTATCATCCGCAAGTATTTCCTGCCGATGAAATATCGTGCTCAAGGCGATGCAACGGCTTACGCCACGGACAAGAGTCCTTTGAATCACCGTATTCTGCGTTATGCCGATGTCCTTTTAATGTATGCTGAGGCTTGCAATGAACTGGGTGATGACGCTTCTGCCCGTGATGCTCTCAATCAGGTGCGCAGACGTGCCAAGTTGGATGACGTTACGGCAAGTGGAAAGGCATTGCAAAGTGCCATTCGCCTGGAGCGCCGTTTGGAATTGGCTTTCGAGCAGAACCGTCTGTATGATATCCGCCGCTGGACTGATACAAATGGTAAAAAGGTGATTAGCAATATCCTGGGACCGAACGGTTCCTTTGTGAAGTGGAACACTGAAGAGGCTACCCGTGACGCTCTTGAGTGGGAAAATCAAGGTGAAGCAAGTGACAAAGGCATCACTTTCAATGAAAACCGCGACATGGTGTTCCCCATTCCTTTGTACGAAATCACGATGTCCAACGGTTCCATTACCCAGAACCCGGGTTGGAATTAAACACATTCTGATGAAAACAGATTGTTGCAGGAACTGATTATTCAATAGGTCTTTATATTCTGTCGCGGATAGTTTGCAATGGATTATCCGCGGCAGTTTTTTTAATCCGAAACAATATCATGAATTTGAGACACATTTTTATTCTTCCGGCACTGCTTGCTGCAATGGCTTGCAGCGACGATTCTCCCGTTACGCCGGATACTCCAGACACTCCTGAGGGTCCGGACATTACAAACAGCGTAGAGAAACTGGTGAGCATCGATGCCGGACAGACTTTCCAGACAATAGCCGGCTTTGGCGCTTCGGACTGTTGGTCGCCTGCCTTTGTGGGCAAGTCATGGACTTCGCACCGTGCGGGGATTACGGAACTGCTTTTTTCTTCAGAGATTGTGGGCGGCAAGCCGAAAGGAATCGGCCTTTCCCAATGGCGGGTGAATCTTGGTGGCGGCAGTGCCGCGCAAGGTGAAGCCAGCGGCATCGAGGATAAATCCCGTCGTGCGGAATCCTATCTTACGGATGACTTGACGTACGACTGGACCCGTTGCGAGGGACAACGTTACTTCATGGACCGTGCCAAGGAGCTGGGATGTAACAATTTCGTTCTTTTCAGCAATACACCTCCCGTGCAGTACACCTATAATGGAAAAGGATTTTCCGCCAGAGGGGGACTTTCCAATCTGAAACCGGAGCATTATGGTGACTTTGCAGGATATATGGCCGATGTAGCGGCCCGTTATACCGGTGAAGGCTATCACATAAGCCATATCTCGCCCGTCAACGAGCCGCAGTACAACTGGGACAGCGGTCAGGAGGGCAGTGGCTGGACCAATGACGAAGTGGCTGCACTGGCACGCGAGTTGGATATGTCGTTGGATGACCGGGGGCTTTCCACAGACATTCTCTTGGGCGAATCCGGTGATTGGGAGTATCTGTATAAAGTGAAAGGCGATGCCAACCGCAGTAATATATTCTCAGCTTTCTTTACACCCGGCTCTTCCGCCTACGTGGGTGACTTGGCACACGTGAAGAATCTCATTTGCGGACACAGCTATTGGACTGACGGCACATGGGACGGTATGCGCAACGTGCGCAAGCAAGTGGCCCAGGCTGCCGGTCAGTATAATCTGGATGTTTGGCAGAGTGAATGGAGTATGCTGGGCGATAATTACAGCAGTTCCGAATTCGTGGGCTACGAGCAGGCTTCTGAGATGGATATCGCTTTCTACATGTCGAAGGTCATCCACAATGACCTCACTGTGGCTGGGGTGTCTTCCTGGAGTTACTGGACATCGATGGATGTTTCCCGTTGGGGGCATAAGAACCGTTTTCTCTTGATTTCGCTGGTACCTGCCGGTGGCGAGTATGGTGATATAGAGCAGGAGGGAAGCTATCAGGCTACTGCCACTCTTTGGGTACTGGGCAATTACAGCCGCTTTATCCGTCCGGGATACCGCCGTATTGCCCTCGACTTGAACGAATCGCGTACTTTTTTCGGTTCCGCCTGGCTTTCTCCCGAGGGGGATAAGGTAGTGGCCGTCTATACAAACATGTCTGATAAGGCGGTTCGCTTAGGTGAAACGCATGTGGGATGGAGCAATGAAGCGAAGTCAATAGCTACTTATACAACTACCGGTAGCAAGAATCTGGTGGAAGGAACGGTGGCGGCAGGCAAGCAGGTGATTCTGGAAGCCAAGAGTGTGACAACCGTGGTGTATAGCCTGAAGTAAGGAATTAGTTTAACTTCAAAGAAAATCTATATGAAAATGTATTTTAAGAATAACAGGACTGCTCTTATCTTTTTGCTGGCAATGCTGGTCGTTGCTCCGATAAAGGCGCAGGTGGCATTTGGCGATGCCGCAAAATTCAATGACGGATGGCTGTTCCGGCTGACGGACGACTCGGCTATTGTCCGGACTGACTATGACGACAGCGAATGGCGGAAGCTTTCTTTGCCACACGATTGGTCCATAGAGGGGCAATTGTCGCCCACACTGGCCAGTTGCACCGGGTACCTGCCGGGTGGGATAGGCTGGTATCGCAAACACTTCAGGGTTGAAGACAACGCAACACGTCATTATATCTATTTCGAAGGGGTATATAACCGGAGCGAGGTTTACCTGAACGGGCATCTGCTTGGCAGGCGCCCCAACGGCTATGTATCGTTTCTTTACGACATGACCCCTTACCTGAAGGAAGGCGACAATGTGCTGGCTGTCCGTGTAGACCATAGCCGTTATGCCGATTCACGTTGGTATACGGTCGGGCATCTATCGCGATGTATGGCTGGTGGCTGCTCCCGATACACATATTGCGCAATGGGGTGTGGGCTGGCATGCCGCTTCGCTGACAGACAAGCAAGCCGTCGTTGCGGTCGATGTAGAGGTGGAGAAGCACAAGGCAACTTCCGACAAACTGGAACTGAAGGCTTCACTGTACGATACTGCCGGAAAGAAGGTGGCACAACGCCGTGTGCGTGTTGCCGATGGAAAAGAGGGCATTGCCAAGCAAAGTCTTGACTTGAAAGTGTCCAAACCCCATCGTTGGAATCTGGATAATCCGTATCTGTATACATTGAAAACCGAATTGCTTGCCAATGGCAAACGCATTGACGGCAGTGAGACCAAAGTGGGACTGCGTACGCTGGAATTTGATGCCAACAAAGGTTTTGCCCTCAACGGCAACTGGATGAAGGTAAAAGGTGTATGCCTGCATCATGATGCAGGAGTGCTGGGTGCAGTAGTGCCGCCGGAGGTATGGGAACGCCGCCTGAATAACTTGAAAGGGATTGGCGTAAATGCCATCCGCATGAGCCATAACCCACAAGCCCCCGTTCTTTATGAACTGTGTGACCGCCTGGGATTTCTTGTAATGGATGAAGTCTCTGACGAATGGGAGTTTCCGAAACGCAAATGGGTACAAGGCTGGAATGTGGGTACTCCGAGTTATGACGGTACTTTCGACTTCTTCGAGGAGTGGATAGAACGGGACGTAACCGATATGGTACGTCGTGACCGCAATCATACCTGTATTTTCTTGTGGAGTATCGGCAATGAAGTGGATTATCCGAACGACCCTTATTCGCATCCCGTTCTTGATGGAGCTAAAATCAACCAGCCTATGTTCGGGGGCTATAAGCCGGATGCTCCCGATGCCATGCGCATCGGAACCATAGCAAAGCGTCTGGCTGCCTGTGTACGTGCCGTGGACACTTCCCGTCCCGTGACCGGAGCTTTGGCGGGTGTCGTGATGTCGAACGAGACGGAGTATCCCGATGCTGTGGATGTGGTGGGGTATAACTATACGGAAAACCGCTACGACCAAGACCATGCCACTTATCCGGACCGCATTATCTATGGAAGCGAGACGGGTTCGGGGCTTGATGCCTGGTATGCCGTCCGCGACAAGGATTTCATCTTCGGGCAGTTCATCTGGACCGGTACGGATTATCTGGGTGAATCGGGCAGATGGCCGTCCCGCGGTTTGTACACGGGTTTGCTCGATTTCGGAAGTTTCCCCAAGCCACGCGGACATTTCCGGGCTTCGTTGTGGTGCGAGAATCCGGTCACGTATGCAGGAACATATCCGGTATATGTCCATCCCAAGCATCCCGAGCATGTATTCCTTTCGCCTGATGCATGGGACATCTGGAACTATGACGAGGGGCAGAACATACGTGTGGTGTGTTATACCAATGCTCCGCAGGCGCGTTTGCTGCTCAACGGCAGGGTGGTAGGCGAGATGAAACCTTATGATGAAAAGACCGGCATCATCTACTGGGATATTCCTTTCCGGGCTGGTGAGCTTCGTACTGAGGGCTGCGATAAGGAAGGAAATGCCTTGTCGAGCTATTCCATCCGGACATCCGGACGTCCTTATGCCATCCGTGCCACGGCGGATCGCACTATTTTGTCCGGCGACCGCGCCACTGCGCACATCACCGTAGAGGTGGTTGACGAAGAAGGTACTGTTGTGAAACTTGGCGACAATGAAATTACGTGTACAGTTGAAGGAGCGGCGCGTCTGCTTGGGCTCGAAGGCTCTGACAACAGTGACATGAGTGATTATACCGATAACCGTCACCGCGTATACCACGGGCGTTTGCTGGCCTATATACAGACTACCGGAGGAGAGGGACCGGTTAAAGTAAAGTTTGCTTCCCCCCTTCTGAGGAACTGAAGTAAAGTTTGAAGTAGGGCAGTAGTACACTACTATGGACTTATGTTTGTGCCATCGTATTGGCACAGTCGTGCCAGTACGATGGCAAGGCTGTGCCAGTATGGTGGCACAACTTTGCCAATGCGATGGCACGGGTTGTGCATTTCTTACAGAATGTATTGCACTTCCTTGAACAGATATTCCCGTTCACTTCCTCCTTCATCCTCCAGCACGAACCGTCCGTCTTGCTCTACACGCAGCAACCGGGCAAGGAACTTGCCGTTGGCATCTTCATAAGGGTGCAATCCCCGGCGACGGAAAAGGGAGCGGGCATACCGTGTGGATATCTCGTCGGAGTAGACGGCGAAGTCCTCCATTTGGAGGCTATTGTAGTAGATTTGTACACGTCTTAGGATATGGGCAAGGATTTCATAACGGTCGTGCTCCTTTCCGGTGATTTGTTTCAGTGAGACGGGGTTGGGAGCATCACTGTTGAAGACTTCCTGGTTGATGTTGATACCGATTCCGGCAATGCTGCGCCTGATATGATGTCCGGAAAGGTCGTTCTCTATCAGTATGCCGCAGATTTTCTTGTCTTTCCAATAAATGTCGTTCGGCCATTTGATGGTGATTTCATCAGACCATCTGCTCAGCTCTTCCTTAATGGCGAGGGAAACGATTTGTGAAAGGATGAACTGCCGGCGGGCTTCCAGAAAAGAAGGGTAGAGTACAAAGCTGAAAAGCAGGTTCTTGCCTTCTTCAGCTTCCCAGGTGTTGCCGCGCTGGCCTTTACCGGCAGTTTGGAACTCGGCAGTCACGGTTGTTAGTTCGGCAACGGATTCTTGCAACTGGTTGCAAAGCTGGCTGAGGTATTGGTTGGTCGATGCCGTCTCGTCCAATGCCACCAGCGGGAACGGGAATGTGTCAGGGCAGGGCTTCATATTCGGTACGCATTTTTTTGGTGAACTTCTTCAATACTTCTTCCATGGAGTGGTCTATCAGTTGCTTTAACAGTTTGTCGTCGACGTCACCGTCAAGGAACACCTGGTTCCAGTACTTTTTGTTGAAGTGATAGGCACCTTCGATGGCAACATAGTGCTCCCGCAGTTCGAGTGCATATTCGGGGTCGCATTTCAGACAAATCTTGTTGGCGCTTTCCAGGTCGATAAGTGCAAACATTTTATTCATGACTTTCATCACGAGCGAGTATTCGTCAAACGGAAAGCATTCCGTGACGGCTTTTTTGCTGAGGCAATATTCGCGGGCGGTTTCGATGTCCATGATGGTATTTACGGTTTTACGGTTTACAATTTACGATTGAAATAACTCTTGCTTGTCAATTTTCAACTCTCAGAACATCGGCGGATAGAAGGCTTCTTTGAGATGCTCTATCCTGAATGCACCCGGTTCGCCTACAGCCGTTATGATGTCGAAGCGGACGGGTGCATCCAAGCAGAAGTGCTTGATATAGGCATCGGCCGCTACGACAATACGTCGTATTTTCTGCCAGTTCACGGCATCCTGCGGCTCAATGTAATCCGTATTGCTACGGGTTTTCACTTCCACAATAATCAGTTCCTTATCTTTGTCGGCTACAATATCCAGCTCAAGGTGATTCTTCCGCCAGTTACGGTCACGTATGGTGTAACCGTTCTGTTCCAAGTATTTGGCAGCGGCGTCTTCACCGGCTTTTCCAAGAATATTGTGTGCACTCATTATTCTGCGTGTCTGGCAGGCATCAGCATACCGTCGTGTCCAGGACGGAAGATAGCGGGCAACTTATAAGTTTTACCATCCAATGTATTGACCACTGCACTGCGCGTTTGGGGGGCTGGATTTGTACCGGTAATCAGTTCAATGGCCTTGGCATACAGAGGTTCTTCATTGTTTCCATAATCTTTATGAATATAGAATACACCTTGTTCGTTATAAGGATTGGTTTCATCCATCAATATATCGGGTTCAAATCCTTTTTCATACTCCCCGAATCCTTTGGCGTTATAGCTTTGGAAGGTGATAGGAACAACACGATATGTGTTATTCCGGACAGTGTACTCCTCATATTCCATACCTACGTTCTTACCAGTGGTCTTTTCACCTATAAGTATTACGTCCAAATCTATTCCTTCTAAGGAATTAATGACGAGTTCACTGGCAGAGGCCGTTCCATTTCCGACAAGGCAGTAGACGCGGGGAAGGTTGAGGCTTCCGGCTGATAAGGAAGTACCCAAGTTGGGATAACTGGAGTATGCAAATAATTCATCTTCCCGTTTGTTATTGAGTTTTGCCATTCTTTCATCATTGTATCGTAAACTGCTGAATACTTTACCTTGAGAGGCAGTACCGGCAATACAAGTTGCTATCAGATTAGCCGACATGGTATGCCCACCACCATTGTACCGCAAGTCCAGAATCAAATCTGTGACGTTCTTGTTTTTAAAATCTTTGAAAACATTGAATAATTCTTGGTCAAAGCCTGCCTCGAACCCAGAATAAACGAGGTAACCGATTCTATGTCCTTCTATATCTTCCTTGACATTACTGAAGATGACGGGGTTGTTGTATGTGGCTTTGGAAGTTATGGTGTATTCCTTTTGCCCGGTAATGGTGCCTCCTTCTACGACATCTTCTGTCAAAGTATAGTTGATAGTTGCATCTGGTGACAATATGTCGTAATAGAAGTTATTAATATTGTTATTATTTATCTTCTTTCCATTTATCAGGCTTATCATTGCTCCTCGTTTGAGTCCAGCTTCGGAGGCCGGTGAATCGGGATATACACCTTGGAGGCAGAAATAAATGGTATTTTCTGCTTGTGTGCCAATGCTTATGGGGGTTATACCGGTGATACCGAAACTATATGCCAGTTCCTTGTTTACAATTTTGGTGGTACGGGTTGAACTAATATTGGGCAATAGCTGGATATAAGAGAAAAGATTATAATATGTCTTGCCGTCGCTACCGACATATGTTTTTTTATCCAATGTATTGGTAGTCATACTTCCCAATGCATCATAGAAGAAGTCTTCATAGCCTTTGTTATGGTCAAGATTCAACGTTTTGTATTCATCGTTCCAGAGATACATTTCCCTCAGATATTCATCAACTTTTGCGTTAATCTCCATATCTTCAGTGGTTTGGGGAACACTGGTCCCCTTTTGTGTAACTTCAAAACTTGCAGGAGAATAGCCGTCTATATTAATGGAAATTCTGGCTGTCCGGTCGGTGGTGGAACTTGTACTTACAGATAATTTCAAGGTGCTTTGTCCTTTTGTACCCGAGGTCGTATTCAGTTTGCACCAATCCGCTCCTGAGGTGACGGAAGCTACCCATTTGGCTGCAGCATTGAAGCTTACAGACAACTCATTATCCTGGCTGATCTCCAGGGATTTTCCCTCTGTCCAACTCTGATTGGTTATGCCGGTATTAAGTTTATTATCGTCATCGTCACTACATGAGATAAAACTTATACTGAACAATGTGAGTAGAAAGAAACTAAGATAATTTACATGTTTCATACCTTTTAAATTTAGAACTCTCCAAAAATACGTTTTTAATTACTAAATTAAAATGTTTTTAAGAAATACTTTAAGTTTACCGGTCAAAAAAATATTTCAGTGCTATTTAAGTGTTTCCGATATAAAAATTACGTAGGTTCGTTTTGTTTTTACAGAAGTAAAAGTAATTTTGCAGGAAATATGAGAAAGAGAGATAAAACGTGTGCGAAAGCAACGCCCGAAGAACCGAAACGCGAGCAGCGCATGGTATGCCTGATGAGCGAGGAAGAGCAACGGATTGTGGATCGTTATCTGGAGAAATACAAGATAACGAACAAGTCGCGTTGGCTGCGGGAGACTATTCTCATGTTTATCCATAAGAATATGGAAGAGGATTATCCTACTTTGTTCGGTGAGCACGACATGAGGAGGTGAAAATTAAAAAATTAAAGGGGGTGGCGTTGGACGATAGCTATTATATGAAGCAGGCGCTTTTGGAAGCCCATAAGGCCGGTGAACGGGGAGAAGTTCCCGTAGGTGCAGTTGTGGTGTGCAAGGACCGTATCATAGCTCGTGCCCATAATTTGACGGAGACTTTGACGGATGTCACCGCCCATGCCGAGATGCAAGCCATTACCGCTGCCGCTGCAACTCTTGGCGGCAAATATCTGAATGAATGTACTCTCTATGTCACAGTGGAACCCTGCGTGATGTGTGCTGGTGCCATTGCCTGGGCGCAGATGGGACGTCTGGTGTTTGGTGCTGAAGATGAGAAAAGAGGGTATCAGCGCTATGCCTCGCAGGCATTGCATCCCAAAACACAAGTAGTAAAAGGAATTCTGGCAGATGAATGTGCCGCCCTGATGAAAGAGTTCTTTGCCGCCAAGCGCAAATAATCTCTAATCCTTTATCCCTAATCTCTACTCTTTGATTTCTTCAAAATCCACATACTCTCCCTCGTCTTTGGAGAACAGTTTCTTGTGGCGGGGGCGTATTTCACCTTCTTCAGTTTGTGCCTCCTCAGACGATTGTCTATTATCATTGTAGGAATACCCTCCCGGCTGGTAATTACCATTTCCTTTTTGGTAGGGACCGGAGTTGGAGGAAGTACGGCGTCCGCCCAATCCGAATATGTTCCGGATGACAGTACCGATAATGCTGAGGCCAATGAGCAGAATGGCAATTATGATGATGAATAAAAATCCTAAAATATGAAACATGGGCTAATGTCTTTTTATGTGTTCGTTTTCTGCGAACTTCAATACAACAACCGTGCCAAAGATTTGTTTATTTACTTTTCCTTGTAATAAGCGAAAGCAGTATATACCAGACGATGATTGCAGAAAAGCTGCAGATTCCCAAGAAGATGAGGAACGGAATGCAGACAAGCAGGAAAATGAAGCTTGTTTTATTGTCTTTCCATGACAGATTCTTGAATTTGAGTGAGAACATTGGAATCTCCGATACAAGCAGCCATGAGAAAAGGCAGACCAGCAGCAACAGATAAACCGGATGGAAATTGCTGCTCACCAGCCAGTCGTGAGCGCCCGTCACCAATGAAGCCCAGAACAAGGCGTTTGCCGGGACGGGAAGTCCTACGAAAGAGCTCGTCTGGCGGGTATCGTTGTTGAACTTGGCAAGCCGCAGTGCAGAGAATACGGACAGAAATGCGAGATAGGGGAAAACGCCGGCCAAGCTTTCCATTGCGCCCGAATAGTCCATTTCCTTGAACAAGGAAAATACAATCAGGGAAGGGGCCACTCCGAAACTGACATCATCTGCCAGAGAATCCAAATCCTTGCCGATAATGGAGTGTGCGTCCAGTGCACGTGCCATCATGCCATCGAAGAAATCGAATACGGCACTGAAGATAATGAAAGCGAGTGCCCATTCATATCTGGCTTCGAATGCCATGACACAAGCAATACACCCGGAGAATAGGTTCAGGCAGGTCAGAGTATTTGGAATATGGCGGGTAATGCAGTTTGCCATTGTTGTTCTTTTATTATTTAAGTTTGGCTATCACAGTCTGATTGCCGGTAGTCAGTTGTCCTAGTTTAACGAATACTTCGGTGCCCAACGGTAGAAAGACATCCACGCGGGAGCCGAATTTGATGAAACCCATATGTTCGTCAATATAGCATTCCTCGCCCGGTTCGGCATAGGTCACGATGCGGCGCGCCATGGCTCCGGCTATCTGTCGTGCCATAATCTCCACGCCTTCCGGAGTTTCTATTACTACGGTGGAACGCTCATTGTCGGTGCTGGCTTTGGGCAGCCACGCTTTCATGAACTTTCCGTTTTGGTGCCATACCTTCTTTACCGTGCCGTCTACCGGATACCAGTTGGCGTGTACATTAACCAGACTCATGAATATAGATACCATGATACGGCGGTCGTGGAAGTATTCGTTTTCCTCCACTTCTTCCACCACTACGATTTTACCGTCGGCAGGAGCTACCACGACTTTCTCCGTTTCTTGTCCGAACAAACGGATGGGGCAGCGGAAGAAGTTCACGAGTATGCCATATACTATGAGGCTGATGACCGCTACTACGTAAAAAGGAACTTTGCATTCCAATCCGAAGTAAAGGGCAGTGTTGACAGCCAGAATCAGAACCAGGCTGCCTGCCAATGTATGTGTTCCTTCACGGTGTATGCGTATCTTTTTTAATCTTTTTAATCGACCCATGTATATCGTATTTGCTAATTTAGATAGAAATTATCTGCAAAAATAGGCTTATTTTGAAAATCTAACAAGGATTTGGAGAGAGAAATGTGCATGTTGATAACTTTTTGGGAAATATTTTGTTAGCTGTGATAGAGGTTGTAATTTTAGGCTCTCAATAGAAAGGATATATATGCAAGATTTTGTTCATTTACATGTCCATACCCAATACTCTCTTCTGGATGGTCAGGCAAGTGTCAGCAGGCTGGTTGACAAGGCCATGAAGGATGGTATGAAAGGCATTGCCGTGACCGACCATGGAAATATGTTCGGTATCAAGGAGTTCACCAACTATGTCAACAAGAAGAACAGCGGGCCGAAGGGGGAGATAAAGGACCTCAAGAAAAGGATTGCCGGTATTGAAAGCGGTGAGATAGAGTGTGAAGACAAGGAAGCGGAGATTGCCGGTTGTCGTGCCAAGATGGCAGAAGCGGAAAGCAAGCTGTTCAAGCCGATTGTAGGCTGTGAAATGTATGTGGCCCGCCGAACCATGGATAAGAAGGAGGGGAAGCCGGACCAGAGTGGCTATCACCTGATTGTGCTGGCAAAGAATGAGAAGGGGTATCACAATCTGATAAAACTTGTATCGCATGCCTGGACAAGGGGATACTATATGCGTCCGCGTACAGACCGCAGTGAACTGGAAAAGTACCATGAGGGGCTGATTGTCTGCTCGGCTTGTATCGGTGGCGAGGTTCCTAAGAAGATTATCAATGACCAGCTGGAAGAGGCAGAAGAAGCTGTACGCTGGTATAAGAATCTGTTTGGCGATGATTACTATCTGGAGCTTCAGCGCCATAAAGCCACTGTTCCCCGTGCCAACCACGAAGCCTATCCGCTTCAGCAGAAGGCGAATGCCAAGTTGCTGGAGCTTGCCCGGAAATATGACATTAAGGTTATCTGCTCCAATGACGTCCACTTTGTGGATGAAGAGAATGCAGAAGCGCACGACCGCCTGATTTGTCTGAGCACGGGTAAAGATCTGGATGACCCTACCCGAATGCTTTATACCAAGCAGGAATGGATGAAGACAAAGGCTGAGATGAACGCCTTGTTTGAGGATGTTCCCGAAGCCTTGTCCAATACCTTGGAGATTTTGGACAAGGTGGAATATTATTCCATCGACCACGCTCCTATTATGCCTACGTTTGCTATTCCGGAAGATTTCGGAACGGAAGAGGGCTATCGGCAGAAATATACCGAAAAGGACTTATTTGATGAGTTTACCCAGGATGAAAACGGCAAGGTGGTGCTGGATGAGGATGCCGCCAATGCCAAGATAAAGCGTCTGGGGGGCTACGACAAGCTGTACCGTATCAAGCTGGAAGCCGACTATCTGGCAAAATTGGCATTCGACGGTGCTAAAAAACTGTACGGTGATCCCTTGTCCGACGAGGTGAAGGAACGTCTGGTCTTTGAGCTGTACATCATGAAGACGATGGGTTTCCCGGGATACTTCTTGATTGTGCAGGACTTTATCAATGCCGCCCGCACACAGCTGGGCGTTTCGGTAGGACCGGGACGTGGTTCGGCTGCCGGCTCGGCGGTGGCCTATTGCTTGGGCATCACGAAAATAGACCCGATTCAATACGACCTTCTGTTCGAGCGTTTCTTGAATCCCGACCGTATCTCTTTGCCTGATATCGATGTGGACTTCGATGATGACGGGCGTGGAGAAGTGCTCCGCTGGGTGACGGAGAAGTACGGGCAAGAGAAGGTGGCGCACATCATTACATACGGCACGATGGCGACCAAGATGGCTATCAAGGACGTGGCGCGCGTGCAGAAACTGCCTTTGAGCGAATCGGACCGTCTGTGCAAGCTCGTGCCGGATAAGATTCCCGACAAGAAACTCAACCTGCCCAATGCCATTGCCTACGTGCCCGAATTGCAGGCTGCGGAGGCTTCGCCCGATCCCCTGGTGCGCGATACGATGAAATATGCCAAGATGCTGGAAGGTAATGTACGCGGTACGGGTGTGCATGCCTGCGGTACTATTATTTGCCGTGACGACATCACGGATTGGGTACCCGTCAGCACGGCGGATGATAAGGAGACGGGCGAGAAGATGCTCGTTACCCAATACGAAGGTTCCGTCATCGAAGATACGGGACTTATCAAGATGGACTTCCTCGGACTGAAAACCTTGTCCATCATTAAGGAAGCCGTTGCCAATGTACGTCTGCACCGCGGCTTGGAACTCGACATCGACAAGATATCCATTTCCGACCCTGCTACCTATAAACTCTATTGCGACGGCCGCACCATCGGTACGTTCCAGTTTGAATCGGCCGGTATGCAGAAATATCTGCGTGAGTTGCAACCGAGCACTTTCGAGGACTTGATTGCCATGAACGCCCTCTACCGTCCGGGACCTATGGATTATATCCCCGACTTCATCGACCGTAAGTGGGGACGCAAGCCCATCGAGTATGACATCCCCATCATGGAGAAGTATCTGAAGGATACCTACGGCATTACGGTCTACCAGGAGCAGGTCATGCTTCTGTCGCGTTTGCTGGCGGACTTCACCCGTGGTGAGTCCGATGCCTTGCGTAAGGCGATGGGTAAGAAACTGCGTGACAAGCTGGACCACATGAAGCCGAAATTCATTTCGGGCGGACAAAAAGAACGGCCACGACCCGAAAGTGCTTGAGAAAATCTGGGCCGACTGGGAAAAGGTTTGCATCCTATGCCTTCAACAAGTCACATGCCACTTGCTATTCGTGGGTGGCCTATCAGACGGCTTTCCTCAAGGCCAACTATCCGGCCGAATACATGGCGGCGGTCATGAGCCGAAGTTTGGCGAATATTACCGATATAACCAAACTGATGGACGAATGCAAGGCAATGGGCATCAATACATTGGGGCCGGATGTGAATGAAAGTAACCTGAAGTTCACCGTGAACAAGGAAGGCAATATCCGTTTTGGTCTTGGCGCGGTGAAAGGGGTAGGCGAGGGTGCTGTGCAGAGCATCATGGAGGAACGCGAGAAGAATGGTCCTTTCAAGGGTATATTTGATTTTGTGCAGCGTGTCAATCTGACAGCCTGCAACAAGAAGAATCTGGAATGTCTTGCTTTGGCGGGCGGGTTCGACAGCTTCCCGGAGCTGAAGCGAGAGCAGTATTTTGCCGTAAATTCCAAGAACGAGGTCTTCCTCGAAACCTTGGTGCGGTATGGTAACCGTTACCAGGCCGACCAGGCTGCGGCTGCAAACTCCTTGTTCGGCGGTGAGAATGTGGTGGATATCGCCACTCCGGAAATACCGTAGCGGAACGTTGGAGCGACCTCGACCGTTTGAACCGGGAGCGCGATTTGGTAGGTATCTATCTGTCCGCACACCCGTTGGATGAGTATTCCGTAGTTCTGGAGCATGTTTGCAACACTCACATGACAGAGCTGGAAGATAAGACGGCACTTGTGGGACGCGAAATAACAATGGGTGGCATCGTGACCGCCGTGCGTCGCGGTATCAGCAAAAATGGAAATCCTTACGGCATAGCCAAGATTGAAGACTATTCCGGTTCGGCAGAGCTTCCTTTCTTCGGAAATGATTGGGTGACCTATCAGGGGTATCTGGGTGAACGTACCTTCTTGTTCATCAAAGCCCGTTGCCAGCCCAAGCAATGGCGGCAGGATGAGTTGGAGCTGAAGATAACCTCCATGGAACTGTTGCCTGACGTCAAGGAGAAACTGATTGAGAAGATAACCATTCTCATTCCGCTGAGTGTGCTGAACAAGGCTTTGATAACTGAACTGGCAGAACTGACCAAGGAACGTCCGGGCAGTACGGAGCTTTATTTCAAAGTCAGAGATGAGGATAGCAAGATGACGGTCGATTTGATTTCCCGTCCCGTGAAGCTTTCCGTGGGGCGTGAACTGATTACTTATTTAAAAGAGCGTCCGGACCTTGAGTTCAGGATTAATTAGTTATCTTTGTTGGAAAACGAAGATAGGCTGCACCTCGGCATAAAAAATGAACAAGTTCATTTTGTTTTGCATTCGGTTTGCACTATCTTTGCTTCGAAAGCGAAGGTTGATAAAACGCAATTGACAGTAAATTAATAATTATAGTTGACATTTAATATTAAAAGAAATGGCTTTAGAAATTACAGACAGCAATTTTCAAGAAATCCTGGCAGAGGGAAAGCCGGTCGTTATGGATTTCTGGGCACCTTGGTGCGGCCCTTGTAAGATGGTGGGACCAATCATCGATGAATTGGCTACTGAATATGAAGGAAAGGTGATTATTGGCAAATGTGACGTGGATGAGAACGGTGATGTGGCTGCCGAATATGGTATACGCAACATCCCTACAGTCTTGTTCTTCAAGAATGGAGAGCTGGTGGACAAGCAGGTAGGTTCTGCTCCGAAATCTGCTTACGTGGCCAAGATAGAAGCGATATTATAAGGTACTATTTGACGATTTACGATTTACCCTTTCGGCATCATGGCGCAGCTAAATAGTAAATCGTAAATCGTCAAATAGTCAATAACATTAACCCTTTAAGCAATAGTAAGTATGGGAATGGAAGACGATTTTTTGCAGAATGATGTCGATGATGAAAAGACCATCGAGTACATCAAGAATTATTTGCCGCAGGAGTTGAAAGAGAAGTTCTCTGACGACGAGTTCTATTATTTTCTCGATTTGATTGACGAGTACTATTCCGAGAGCGGCATCCTTGATGCACAGCCGGATGCGGATGGGTACATCGAGATTGATTTGGGGAAAATCGTGGACTATATTGTCAAGGAAGCCCATAAGGATGAGATGGGTGACTATGATCCGGAAGAAATCCTTTTCATCGTACAAGGTGAGATGGAATATACGGAATCTTTGGACGAAGAATAGTCTGTATCAAAAGTATAGGAAAATCGCGGATGAGCATGGCTTCATCCGCGATTTTTTGTTTTTATGTGACCGGTGGCGTATTCAGAAAAAAGAAGATGGACGTACCGATGAGAATGACACCCAATACACCGTAGAACAGGCGAGCTTGTCGCCGCCCTACATTTTGTACGATAAACTGGGTGTTTCGGGCAGTAAAGAACCAGTTCCAGTCCAATATGGCTGCCAGCAAGGCGATGATGCCTGCGACGGCAAAAATCCCTTGAACGATGTATTGGCTCATGGAGAACTAAAAATTATAAATTAAAAATTAAAAAGAGGGGGGAGGGGTTATTCAAAGTCTTCCAGGGTGACTTTCCGCTCTCCGTTCTCTATTTCCTCAATGGTCACTTTGATGGTATTACCCGGCAGAAGCTCCTCTACCAGCTCCGGCCATTCTATGAAGCAGAGGGCGCCGCTGTAGAAGTAATCTTCGTACCCCATGTCATACACTTCTTCCAGCTTCTTGATGCGGTAGAAGTCAAAATGGTAAATCAGTTCGCCGGCAGTGTCGGAACGGTATTCGTTAACAATGGCGAAGGTAGGGGAGGTGATGACGTCGGAAACGCCCAATTCCTCGCAAACGGCTTTGATGAAAGTCGTCTTGCCCGCCCCCATTTTTCCATAGAGGGCGAAGACGGTATTGTCACCCATTTCAGCGATGAACTGGCGGGCGGCTTCGTGAATCTGGTCTAATGACTGAATTTTGATTTCCATTGTGTCTTTTGATTTAGCGTTGCAAATATAGCCAAAAACTTTTTCCCGTCTTGCAAATGGCATAGATAATGATGGAAAAGAATATAATGGATGCACCCGAGGGGACATTCAAGTAGAAAGAAATCATCAGCCCGCCCAGGCAACTGAGGTAACCGATGCCGATGGAAAGCCAGATGATGCGGTGGAACCGGTGCGAGAACAAGTTGGCGGTCATCTGCGGAACAGTGAGTAGGGAGATGACCAGCACGATGCCCACCATGCGCAGGCATGCCACGATGGTCAGCGCAATGAACATCATCAGTACATATTCGAATACCTGCACCGGAATACCTTGCGAGCGAGCAAACTCCCGGTCGAAAGCCACGTAGATGATGGGATGGAGATACAGCGCGAAAAACAGTATCAGCAGCAGGGCAAGCCCTCCCAATAGAGCGATGTCGCTCCAGGTAATCGTGAGAATGTTGCCGAAGAGATAGGCGGACAAGTCGGGGGCGAATCCCGGCGAGAGGAAAGTGAACATGATGCCCAGTGCCATGCCCAATGTCCAGAATACGGCAATGGCAGAGTCTTCCCGCATATCCTTCCGTTTGCTGAGCCACTCTACACCGAAAGCGGACAAGACTGCAAACAAGGCTGCCGACAGAATGGGGGAAATGCCGGTATACAATCCCAGACCGATACCGCCAAAAGATGCATGCGTCAATCCGCCGCTGATGAACACTAGTCTCCGGGTAACGATGTACGTGCCTATCAGCCCGCAAGCAATGCTTGCCAGCAGACTGCCGATGAGGGCATGTTGGAAAAAAGTGTATTGCAGTAGCTCCATTTATTCAATTAAAAATTAAGAATTAAAAATTAAAAGTTGGATGTGGAGTGTTAGGAATGGGGGGTGAGACGGCGTTCGCCGATGATGAGGAACACTTCATCCTTGATGTTGTCCGGCAAGGCTATGCCACGCAGTTGCAGGCTGCGTACCCATCCGGCTACGTCCGTGTCTTGCATGGTGTAGAACACGTCGCGGAACTCGTCTTCCTGCTCGGGAGTATAGGCATCGGGAGCGGTGCCGATGTATTTGTCCAGTTCCTCGTCATCGTAATATTCAATTTGTTTGCTGACGGCTGCCAGTAAGCTGTCACGTTCGCAGATTTCATGCTGTCCGCAGCATTCGGAATCCACTTCCTGCACTTCGGGCATGGCGTCCAGTTCGCCGCGGTCTATCTTCTTCTGCAGTTTCCGGTTGCGTATAATTCCGGCTGTGGCTGCCACGAGGGCAAGGACAATCAGGCTAATAATCAATATCCACATGGGCTTCCTTTTCTTGAAAAACATGTTCCATTAATAGAACGGACAAAGATACACATTGTTTTGTACACGACAAAATAATGAGTCAGATTGCAGGTAGTAGATTACTTCTACCCGACGCAGGCATTACTTGCCTGGAACGCAGTATAAAACTACTTTGGATGCATCCTAATCTTAGAATGTATCCTTTATTCCTAAGAATAAAGGTTATATTCTTAAGAATAAAGGCTGTATTTCTAAGAATAAAAGCTTTATTCTAAGATTGCATTGCATCTTGGCAGACTTTAAATCCCGCCTTTTGCAAGTCTTCCCAGTAAGCAGGGTAAGATTTGGTAACGACCTGTGGTTCATTTATCCGTATTTGGGGCAGTACAAGGCAGGCGGGGGCAAATGCCATGGCCATGCGGTGGTCTTCGTAGGTGGCGATAACGGCTGCAGCGTCTGCCGGGCAGCGTTCGCCGTCCCACAACAAGATGCTGTCTTGCTCGGAGCGCACGACGTAACCCAGTTTACGCAGTTCCGTAATGAGGGCGGTGATACGGTCGGTCTCCTTTATTTTGAGGCTTTGCAGTCCGGTGAAGCGGAAAGGGATGTCCATCAAGCAGCAGGTGACGACAAAGGTCTGCGCCAGGTCCGGGATGTCCACCATGTCTTCGTCGAGACGGGTGGCGGGAGTACCCTTCCGGGTCAGTTTTACTCCCCGGTCTGTATATTCGGTATGGACGCCGAGGCGGGTAAAGACTTCCGCGCCGCGGCTGTCGCCTTGATAGCTGTGGGCGAAGAGACCGAGCAGTTCGATTTCTGCCGTGTGCGCTTCTTCCTTCGTGCTGTCTTCACTTTCTTTTGCGCTACTTCTGTCTCCCCCTTTTATTTTTTCATTTTTAATTCCTTCTATTGCCATCATCTGATACCAGTAAGAGGCGGCGCTCCAATCGCTTTCTACGGTGAAAGGGGTATCCGTGTATCCGCCGGGGCTGACGGTGATGCAATCTTCGGAGACCCAGTCGGCTTGGGCGCCGAAGTCGCGCATCAGTTGCAGGGTCAGGTTGATGTAGGGGCGGGAGATGATGTCACCCGTCAAGTGCAGGCGCAGGCCTTTGGGAAGGACGGTACCAATCATCAGCAGGGCGGATATGTATTGTGAGCTGACATTGCCGGCGAGGGATATTTCGCTGCCGGTCAGTTCTGTTCCGGTGATGCGCAAGGGAGGGAACCCTTCGTTTCCGACGTATTCTATGCGGGCGCCGAGCTCTCGCAGGGCGTCTACCAGTATGCGGATGGGGCGTTGCTGCATGCGTTGCGTACCGGTGATGATTCGGGTGCCAGGAGTTACGCTGAGGTAGGCGGTGAGGAAACGCATGGCGGTGCCGGCGGCAAGGATATCTATATGTCCGGGATTTCCGTCGAGGGCGCGAGTCATCACTATGGTGTCGTCACAATCGCTCAGATTGCGGGGCAGGATATTGCCGTGGGCAAGGGAGTGGAGGATGAGTGCCCGGTTACTGATACTTTTGGATGCCGGGAGCTGTATGGCTGCGTGCAGTGAGGCAGGAGCGGAAACGGTATATCGCATGGTCGTATTTGTTAAGTTACGGTGGTAAGGAGTTTTTTTATTGTCACTGCAAAAGTAGGATAAATCTTTGGGAAATGGAAAAAAGGAAACTTGTTTCTGTGGTTTCAATCTTTCGTTTATCTTTGCGGAGGTAAGTCCTGCTATCGGGACGGATAGATATAATTAAGCATCATTCTTATGGAAATAGATTTAACCACCCCCGCCTTGCTGTTTTCGGCCATATCGCTGATTATGCTGGCCTATACCAACCGTTTCTTGTCCTATGCCCAACTGGTGCGCACCTTGAAGGAACAGTACATGGAGAACCCGTCTTCGGTGAAGGCGGCGCAGATTGCCAACCTGAGGAAGCGGCTCTACCTGACGCGTGCCATGCAGGTGGCGGGCATCGGCAGCCTGCTGCTGTGCGTGGTCAGCATGTTCTTTGTCTATATCCGTCTCCATCTGCTTTCGGCCTATATCTTCGGTTTGGCGCTGATATTGCTGATTATTTCGCTGGCCATATCGGTGTACGAAATATATATATCGGTGAAGTCTTTGGAGATACATCTCAACGATATGCACGAGTAGAGGCTCTACGGGATGATGTTCCGTACGGGGAGTTCCAGTTCTCCCCAGTCAATCATGGCATTGAACAGCCTGACAGTAGAGAATGAAGGCAAGTCTTCCGGTCTGATATCTTTTTCCTGCAAGATTCCTTCTTCCAGCAAGGCTGCCCGTTTGGTCCCTTTCAGCAGGGGATGTGCCGGCGTGTACCAGTGGGTACCGTCGGAAAGGGCGATGTTGGCGATGGAGGTGTCTGTCAGCAGGCCTTGTTTCACAATCAGAATGTCGTCGCATGCGCCGCGCAGGGCAAAGAGGCGGTTCAGCGGTTCGCGTCCGGCGCTTTTGTAGGTGTAGTCGATGTGGTCTGCCTGTATCAGTGCCAGCGAATGCACGTGCCGCACGGTGTAGGGGGAGTAGCTGACATCTTCAATACCTTTCTCACCATACACTACGCGTGCCTTGACGATGCCCGCCCCGGTGATGCCTGCTCCACAGCCGGGAGACGACAGATAATCGGACAGTTGCAGCGGTGTGCTTTCCGGCCAGAAGTGGGCGCGGGTATCGTTCAGCCTCCGGTTGTGGCGGGAAAGGTTGCAGACCCTTCCGTGGTCGATGCGTATGGTTTCAATAAATAGGCACATATATTTTCTGTATTACTTCGTTGTATTCGCTTTCCCACCGGCTTTTGGCGGTGATGCCGCCTCCTGCCTTGAAGTGGAGCTGGCCGTTTTCCTGCTCGATGAAGCGTATCATGACAGCGCTGTCCAGCTGTCCGTCGGCATAATGCCCCATGATGCCGGTGTAGAAGCCCCGGCGGTAGTCTTCGGCCTGGGCGATGATTTCTACGGTTTTGGGCTTGGGGGCGCCGGTGATGGAGCCGGCAGGAAGCAGGCGGAAGATGATGTCGCCCAGGTGTGCGGTGTAGTCTTCGGGCAGGGTGCCGCATATCTCGGAGCTGGTCTGGAGGATGGGGCCCTTATTGGTTTGCAGGCGGTCTATATATCGGTAGGAGGTCACTTCGACGTGTTCCGAAACCATGCTGAGGTCGTTGCGTATCAGGTCGACGATGGTGGCGTGCTCGGCTGCCTCTTTGGTGTCCTGCATCAAGAGCTGTTCCGCATCGGGCAGGGGTAGCGTCGATGGTGCCTTTCATGGGGAAGGACTTTATCTTGCCCTTCTCTATGCGGACAAAGATTTCGGGGGGAGAAGCAGACGAACCGGTCTTTCAGCCACAGCTTGTACAAGGCTTCGGAGTGGAGGAATATTTCTTCCAGTGTCAGATTGGTGGTGACGGGTACCCGGCAAGTGAGGTTCGTCAGGTAGCTGTTGCCTGCCAGCAGGTTTTGCTTCACGAGGTCGAACGAATGTCTGTATGCGGCGGGGGAAGGGGGAGTGATGTCCCACTGGATAGGGCCGGCGCATCGGGCGGCTGTGCTTCTGGCAAGGGCTGTTGCAGCCGTCTCCGTGTTGCCTGCCTTCGGGAATTGGAAAAGGCAGGTGGCGGGGTCTATCCGGTCGAGGGGCTCAATGTGCGACTGCTCTTGCGCGTAGTCTACGATGAAGAGGAAGGGCACATTGGCTCCGGCCAGTGCGTTCATGCGGGCGATGGTTTCTGTCCGGCTGTACGTCTTCATGCGTCAATAGACTGCGGAGGCTATCACCTGGATTATCAGAATGAGGAACACCATGGCAATGGGATATACCGTGGCATAGGCCACGCTCGGTATGTTGCTGTCCGTCATGGAGTCGGCGGCGGCAAGGCCGGGCGTACTGGTCATGCCGCCGGTGATGGTGCCCAGCAGGTCGAGAATGTTTATCTTGAACACGAACAGGCCTACGCATACTGCCACCAGCATGGGCACCAGCGTGATGGCGGCGCCTACGCCGAACAAGAGCCAGCCGCTTTCCTGGAACGTGGCCATCAGATTCCGTCCTGCCGATGTCCCTACTTCGGCAAGGAAGAGCAGCAGTCCCAGCTGGCGCAGCAGTTGGTTGGCAGGGCCGGACATGGACCACAGAATGGGGCCGGTCTTTCCGATGGCGCTCAGGAACAAGGCGACCATCAGGATGCCTCCCGTCAGTCCCGGAGAGAACGACAGACTGTCCGAGAAGGAGATGTTGAGCTTGCCGAAGAGCACGCCCAGCACGATGCCCAGGGCGATGGGAAGAAGTCGGTGTCGGACAGTTGCTTGGTGTCGTTGCCCAGCAGGCGTGCCACTCCCTTGATGCCGTCCTTCTCGCCCACCACCATCAGTTTGTCGCCGAATTTCAGGGCCAGGTCGGGCGAGGGGGAGAGGTCGATGCCGCTTCGGCGGATGCGGGTGACGGTGCAGCCGAAGTTCTTCATCAGGTTGAGGTCGCCCAGCTGCTTGTTTATCATATCCTTCTTGGTGAGCAGCAGGGATTCAATCTCCTGCATGTCTACGAGTGGCAGTTCGCCTTCTTCGCGCTGGCCCACGAGGACGGCGAGCTGGTTTAAGGCCTCTTCGCTACCCACGGCTTGTATGTAGTCTCCCTCGTGCAGGATGGTCTGGGCGGTGGGGATGGCTATCTGCTCGTTGTGCTTGTGGCGTGAGATGACGGCTCCGGTCATGGCGCGCGCATTGATTTGCATCAGGCTCCGGTCGAAGACGGCGGGGTTGGTTACGCGGAACAGACAGGTTGTCAGTTCCGGGAACTGGCTGCGGCGTTCCTTCTCCAACCGCGCCTCCTTGTCGAGGTCGATGCGCATGATACGGGGCAGCAGCTTAACGAAGAGAATCACGCCGATAACGCCGAAAGGATAGGCAATACCGTAAGCGATGGATGCCAGTGGGGAATGGGTGCTGTCAATGGCAACGGCGAGTCCCGGCGTACTGGTCAGGGCACCGGCTATCAGTCCCACGACACTGGGAGTATCGATGTCGAAGGCATATTTCAGTCCTACTGCCGTGAGGGCGGCGGAGCAGATGATGAGCAGGGTGATGATGATAAGCGTCTTGCCCTTGCTCCGGAAGGAGTCGAAAAATCCGGGACCGGCCTGGATGCCGATGGTGAAGATGAAGAGCACCAGTCCGAAGTTTCCTAATTCTTTGGGGATGATGACACCGAAGTGTCCGAACAGCAGGGCAATGAAGATGACGGCGGAGACGTCGAGCGAAAGCCCTTTAATCTTGATTCTTCCCAACATGAAGCCTAAAGCCACAATGAGAAAGAGCGCGAAATAGGAGGAGTTTAACAAGTCAGCAAACATAATCAGTTAAAGAGTTAGGAATTTATGTCACAAAGATAGTGCAAAAAAGTGAGATAGAAAAAGTCTTGCTTCCTTGTGGCATATAAAAAAAGATGATGTGCCATCAACCGTTTTGACACATCATCTTAATATATATATCGGCCTATATGACCGGTATTCCTGCGTGGGGCAGGGCGGTACTTATTTTTCGAGTTCCTTCAGCAGCTCCTCTACGGCAGCTTTCAGCTGTGTGTCTTCTCCCTTCACGATGGTCTCGGGCGAATTGGCTACTTTGATGTCCGGCTCCAGTTGCGAGTTCTCCAGATAGCTGCCGTCCGGCAGGCGATAACCGACGACGGGGATGCCGAACACGAGCGACGGGTCTTGCAGGCGTTCCCACGACACGCTGGTCATGGTTCCCGGCACGGGCATACCTACCAGCTTGCCGATGCCGCGGTGGCTGTAAACCCACGGCGTGCCGTGCGCATTGGAGTAGTTGGCCTCGCACATCACCATGATGGAGGGTTTGTTCCAGCGGCGGCTGGGCATGTCGCACGTCTCGCGACCGCGCACCACTTGGGTGAAGTATTTTTGTCCACTGAAAAGTATTTCTATATCCTCGTGCAAGCGTCCACCGCCATTGAAACGGGTGTCGATGACGATGCCTTCGCGGTTGTTGTATTTTCCCAGGATGTCCGAGTAGACGGAACGGAAACTGTCGTCTCCCATAGACTCGATGTGCACGTAACCCAATCGGCCACCCGACCATCGGTCAACGTCTGCCGCACGCTGTTTCACCCAGCGGCTGTAGAGTAAATCGCTGAACGCACCGTTCGTAATGGGGATAATGACCTCTTCCCAGTGCTCCTTGGTCTGCGGGTTGAAGAGAGAAACGAGTGTTTTCTTCCGTGCCTTGTTGTTGAGCAGCGTGTAGTAGTCTGCATCGGGGGTGATTTCCACGCCGTCTATCTTTTCGATGACTGTGCCGGCTTTCACCCGGGTGTTGGCTGTGTCGAAGGGGCCTTTCTCCACTACTTCGGCAATGAGCATGCCCTTGCCCGTGTAGTTCCAGTCGAAGAACAGTCCCAGGCTGGCAGTAGGTTCGGATTGCCCTTTGGGATAGAAACGGCCGCCGGTGTGAGATACGTTCAGCTCGCCCAGCCATTCGCTCAGCAGTTCGGCAAAGTCATAATTGTTGTCGATATGGGGCAGGAAGCGGCGATAGGCGGCGGTCATCTTGTCCCAGTCCACTCCGTGCATATTGGTATTGTAGAATCGCTTCTGCTGCTGGCGGTACACGTGGTCGAACATGTATTCGCGCTCCGCAGCCAAATCCATCTTGGCATCTACCTGGAAGGTGATGGGGGTCAGCGCGTCGGATGAAGTGTCCATTTTCTGCATCTTGCGGCTGCCCAGCAGGAAGAGGTTTTTGCCGTCCTTGTCCAGCTGCATGTCTGCCCATCCGGCATCCATCTTGTGCAGCAGTTTGGTTTCCTTCTTGCGGAGGTTCATCTTCCAGAGGTCGTAGCCACCTTCGAAGGCTGCCAGGTAGTAGAGTGTCTCGCCATCCTTGGAGATGATGGTGCTGCCCATGTCGGAAGAGTTCGGGGTGAGGCGCACCACACGGTCTTCGATGCCTTTCAGCTCTACGACGATGTCTTTCGGCTGGTCATCTTTTTCGTCAGCATTGCTGTCTTTCTTGTCGTATTTCTTCTTTTTATCCTTGTTTTTGCCTTGGGGGGGTGTCCTTCCCGGCAGACTTCTTCTGCTCCTTCTCCAGCTCCTTGCGCAACTCGTAGTCTTCCTTGCTCAGGCAGTATTTGTCGTAGGCGTCTTGGTTGAGGAAGACGAGCATGGCGTCGTTCAGCGAGCCCCATGAGGCGTGGGCACGCATGCCGTAGCGTTCGGTGGTGAAAAGGATGGCGTTGCCGTCCAGCGCAAAGTGGGGATAGCCGCTCATGTAGCCGCTATTGGTGAGGTTGATGATGTCTTTGCCTCCCTCTGCGCTGACCAGGCCGATGTCGGAGTAGGGGTCGTGCTTGTTACCCGTGAACTCAAGTGTAAACCATTTACCGTCCGGCGACCATGCGTAGTCAAATCCTCCGCCGGTGCTGTACCAGGTGGAGCCGTCCGTAATCTGGCGCACCTTCTTCGTCTCCAGATTGAGCACCATCAGCCGGATGCGGTCTTCGATAAAGGCGAGTTCCTTGCCGTCGGGCGAGAATTGCGGATAGGCACGTTCCACGGTGGTGGAGGGCAGCAGCACTTCTTCTTCAATCAGCGTGGCGTTCGGGAAGTTAGGGTCTTCCTTGCGGGCTATCTTGGCAAGGTAGAGCTGCCAGTTGCCACCTCGCTCGCTGGCGTAGGCCAGGGTGCGGTTGTCCGGCGCAAAAGAGAGGCCCCGCTTCGCGTGCCGGTGTGTGCGTCACCTGCTTGGTAGTGGCATAGTCTGCCGAAGTGACAAAGACTTCTCCGCGCAGCGTGAAGGCAATCTGTTTTCCGTCCGGGGACACAACGGCAGAGGTGGCTCCGTCGGAAGACTGCAGGTTGGCGAATTGCGGCCGGTCATCGCGCACCAGTTCTATGGCGACTTTCTTCGGGTGGCATCCGGCTGCTGGGTATAGATTTCGCCGTCGTAACCGTAGCACAACGTCCCGCCGTCACTCATGGAGAGGAAGCGCACGGGATGTGTCTTGAAGCTGGTGATGGGCTTCACCTCTCGGGGCTGTGCCAGCGGGAAGGCATACACGTTGAATGAGCCGCCGTTTCTCTCACTCAAAAAGTAAACCGTTCTTCCATCGGGTGACAACACCGGGTTGCGGTCTTCGCCCGCGCGGTCGGTGAGGTTGGTATGGATACCCGTCTTTGCATCATACAGCCAGATGTCGCGGGTGATGGAGGAGGTGTGGTGCTTTCTCCATTCATCTTCAAATCCCTTGCGGTCTTGGTAGAGGAACTGATGGCCCGCCTTGTCGAAGCAGACCGCTTCGGCAGGGGTGCCCAGCACTTGCTCCGTACGCCCTCCCGTTGCAGGTACTTTGTAAAGCTCGGTCATGGCCGAAGTGGGGAAAGAGCGCTGCTTGCCGGGTCCTGGATGGATGCGGAAAACAAGATATACTTTCCGTCCGGAGTGAATGTGGAGGGTATCTCACCGGTGGAGTGGGTAGTGAGCCGTTGGGCGGTTCCGCCGTCTGCCGGCATCACGAATACGTCGAAGTTGCCGTATCTGTCGCTGGCAAAGGCTATCTGTTTGCCGTCCGGTGACCATATGGGGGTACATTCGTAGCTCTCTTGGGTAGTAAGCTGTGTGGCGGTTCCACCTTTGGCAGGCACCTTGTAGATGTCTCCTTTGTAGCAGAATGCGATTTCCGTACCGTCGGGAGAGATTTGCACATCGCGCATCCAGAGCGGCGTGGCGGCATGTCCGGCAATGGCAGTAAGGCCTAGTGCAAGGATTGCAAGGGTTTTCTTCATAAGTGTGTGGGTTGATGTTAATATAGAATGTTTATAAACGTCATGATGCTGTCCACAAGGCAAGGAGCGAGGTACGTCATTTCATACCTCGTGCCTTGTATATCTGTTCTTTGGCATTGTTGATGCTTTGGAACTTCTCTTCTGCGGCTTTCTTGATGTCTTCGCCCAGCGTTGCCACCCGGTCGGGATGGTGTTTCAAGGCCAGACGGCGGTAAGCGGCACGCACTTCGTCATTGGTGGCGGTGGGTTCAACTTCAAGTACTTTGTAGGCCTCGTTCAGTGAGCTACCGCCTAGGTTAAGCATGGATTCCACTTCCTTGACGGATAGTCCCATGTACATGGCCACTTCTTTCAAGGCTTCTATCTCCTCGTTGCAGACGTGTCCGTCGCTTTTGGCAATTTCTACCAAGAATACCAGCAGTTGCAAGCGTTCCTCGTATGTCAGGTTGGCGGCAATCTGCGTTCCACAGTCACGGATGGTGTTTTTAAATGCCAGTGGGTTTTGTCTGTCCATCTGCTTGCGCTGTTCGAAGAGGTTGAGCAGTATCCGTTCTCCCTCGCCCACGGCAGCCTCACCGAATGTGCTTCTCAGAAAGCGGCGGACGAATTCCATTTCACTATGCATGATGCGCCCGTCTGCACGGATAATGTACGAAGCCATCACGAGCATGGAGAAGAGGAAACTGTTCCGTTGCCCGGTATAGGTAGTGCCGTGCGTTGGTTCTTCTCCATAATAACTGCCTGCGTCACTTGAATCGGTGTCGAACAGTGAACCGAATACAAAACCTGCCAAGGCTCCCAGCGGTCCTCCGGCCATGAAGCCGATGATGCCGCCTATCCATTTAGCTGCTCCCATAATTTTTCTTGTTTAAAGTGCAAAAATAGAGATTTCTTACGAGAATTCCAGTAATTTGATGAGCTATTCCCGCTGAAGCGAATAGGCACCGTCTTCTTTTTGTACATATTCAGCATATTTATGGCAGCAAGTCTGTCATTAAGAAATACTATAAAAATTAAGGAGTTAAGTCTTAGACTTAACTCCTTAATGCTCAACAGTCGGGATGACAAGATTCGAACTTGCGACCACACGCCCCCCAGACTTCGCGAGAGATAAACTGATAACGGCTGATTATCAATTGTATATACTCTATTGCATCTCTTTCGGTTTACACTATGGTTTACCTATAGTATAATGCTGCTTGTTAATACTAAATCTTTATTTGGAATTATTGCTAATTAGTTAATTCCTATATGTCTAATTCTCATTTGCAAAAATAATACTTTTATTATTAATCTGTGCCTTCTATCGAGTAATTTTTATAGTCAGTTTTCCTTTTCAAATCCCCTCAAACTCTTATATATGATAAGATAGCTTGGAGCATTATTCAGCACTGCAATGAAGAGTGCGTACGGCTTCAAGCATTAATGATAAAAACAATTACCGGGTCACACTTATTTTCAGAAGATGGATAAGCATGTAGATTCGATGATGCGTAGCAATTTCAGTATGTGGACAAGACATAAAGTTCCCCACGAAAGAATGTATGCCGCATGATAGGCCAAGTAAATGCGAGGAGCTATTTACAACGGTTCAACTATCACAACCAGTCGAAAGATTGGTCTATTTTTTTCTTCTCCCCTTCCTTGATTTCCCTTCAAAGCCTTATATATGAGAAAAGTATATAAGAGAAATAGAGAATAGAAACATAATTACTAACAATTTAAAACTAAGAGACATGGGAAATTTAATTAAAGGATTGAAGGTCGCAGCTTATGTGGCCGAGATTATCGTGGCAGGTTCCGTAGTAATCGAGCTTGCAGAAAAGTATTGTGGCAAATTCGGAAAAAAGAAGATTGCCACGGGTGAAGTCAAGGCCGTTGATGCTGCGACTGAAAACTGATAGTACGTCTGATGAATGGATTATGACAAGAAAGCGGACGTAATAATAACCGTATTGGAGGTAGCAACTTCAATACTCAAAGGAATAAAGAAGCTAAGAGGTATATTCATAAAAGCAAAGAAATGACACCTCTTGGCTTTTTGTTTTTTCATCGCATTTTATTAACCGACTAAAAAATAACAAGAGTATGGAAACAATGACTAATGAACTTACTGTCATTCCAAGAACAATCGGAATGGTAACAAGAATGATGGATGCAGTTAATATCGAAGATGCTGTAATCGTATCTGAAGAAGAACAGAAAGAGCATCCTAATTTTATTGAGAGTAACACTTCGGGTATTACACTTGAAGAACTTGAAAGGAACTGTATTGTCCCTAGTTTTGGGGATAACCAGCTTACAATCAGCCACCAGAAATTTATCCACCAGGTAGAGGATGCCGCGAAAGTATATTTTACCGGAGAGAACTTTGGTAACACGGAAATCAGAGTATCACATAAAATCCTGGGCAGGGTTCCGGGAGCATTGACAAAAAGGAAAGAAGAGCTTAGACCGGAGGACGAGACCATCTATTATCAACGTATGGCTTTCTGTTTTCATATCCGTTCCATGAGCAGAATGATGAACGGCGAGGAAGTACATTTATGTATCGGAGGTGTAAGAAGCCTGAACGAGGAAAACTTATACGCCCGAAAATCACCCGAGAAATTCAAGATCTTTATCGGGTGGAGGGTTCGTGTGTGTTCAAATCTGAAGATGTAATTTAAACTGTGTCAGCAAGGAATAAAATATTAATTTTGCTAACACAGTTTTTTTTATGAAAGAAGAATTTGATTTTTTTGAAAGTATCAAGAACAAGGCAATAGAGCAGCTGAAAGCCGGTAAGCCTTTGTTAGGTAAGGATGGTGCTTTTGCCCCCTTATTGAAAGTATCTTGAATGCAGCCTTGAAGGTGAAATGGATGCGCATCTTACCGATGAAGAACGTCAGTTGGGCAATCGTCGTAATGGTAAAATGCAGAAGCAAGTCCAGACTCCATTGGGTGAAGTCACAGTGTCTACCCCCTCGTGACCGTAATTCAAGTTTTGAGCCTCAGTTTATAAAGAAACGTGAGACCATCCTGGCGGAGGGCGTGGCGGACCGTATCATCGGACTTTATGCCCTTGGTAACAGCACACGCGAGATCAGTGACTGGATGGAGGAAAATCTCGGCAACCGTGTCTCTGCCGAAACGATCAGTTCCATAACCGACCGTGTTCTCCCGGAAATAAAGGCCTGGCGTTCCCGTACCCTTGATGCTGTCTATCCGATAGTCTGGATGGACGCAATCCATTACAAAGTCACTGACGAGAGAGGGTGTGCCGTTACCCGCGCAATCTATAACGTCTTAGGTGTCGACAAGGAAGGGGCACAAGGATTTGCTTGGCATGTATATCTCTAAAAACGAGGGAGCCAATTTCTGGTTAAACGTACTGACGGACTTGCAGAACCGTGGAGTTCATGATATCCTTATTGCTTGCGTTGATGGTCTGAAAGGCTTTCCGGATGCCATCCAAAGTGTTTTCCCGAACACAACAGTACAACTTTGCATCGTCCACCAGATACGTAACTCCATTAAATATGTCGGTAGCAAGCATCAGAAGGAATTCCTCAAAGACTTGAAACGGGTTTATGGTGCGGTAAGTAAAGAAGCAGCTGAAACGGAACTTTTTAATCTGAATGAGAAATGGGGAGAAAAAATATCCTATCGTTATCAAGTCTTGGCAGGATAACTGGGAAAAACTTACTGAATACTTCCAGTTCACATCGGATATACGCCGTATGATTTATACCACAAATACAGTTGAGGGCTATCATCGCCAGATACGGAAAGTGACAAAAAACAAGGGCGTGTTCCCTAACGACACCGCCCTTGAGAAACTGGTTTACCTCGCTTACCGCAATATACGCAAGAAATGGACCATGCCACTGGCTAACTGGGCGGCCATTGCACAACAACTGGCGATAAAATTTGGAGACAGGTTTAAATTGTTGTAATTTTACACTCGTCGGGACGGGTGGTCCCGCCCCTTGGCGCTGGCCGTTCCCCGACCGATGAGATTGAATGAGAATAGAGCATGACACAGTTTAATTTACACAACCTCAAATCTGGATAGTCACCTCATCCGGCTTCAGACTGTTTTGCCCGATTATCCTTATGATCGACTTGACCTCATTGAGAAATATGCAGGCTTCACGGGAACAGACTATATTTCCATCCACTATTTTCCTTTCAAAATATCCGTCCCTTCTGTAACGTTGTATCAGTTCCCCACACAGTTTCTCCGCAGTCTCACCGTTCCTCATCTGCCTCTCCTTCAATGTCGGCTCCACAATCACATCAGGATCCCATTCCAGTTTATAGTAGGGAATGTTGGCGAATTGAGGTATGTAGTCAAGGTAGATGTCAGGGACAGGTGTAGCGGACAAGTAACAGATACGTTTCACTTCACTGTCAAGCCGGATGAGAAAATTCATGTCCGTACTGCCCTTGAACGTCGCATCGCCCATAAGACATTGGAACTCATCGACCACAAAGAGGCATGAATCCAGCATATTATTTCCTCTAAGGACACCAAGAACCTTGTCCGATGAATCCAGTGTAACCAGTATCTTGGCAGGTCTCATTGGCAAGGGGGTAAATGGTGTGCTTCCATGATGACAGTCCAGGTACGAATCAAGATCACGCATCATTTGGATTATTGCTTGTCCTCTATTACCACTGAATGGGACATGGAAGTGAAAACTGTCGGGATATTGTCTGTGCTTCTCTTTCAACACCTGAAGTCGTGGCGAAATTATTACCACAGGAAAGTTCGAATCGAGAAACAGGGATGTACCACCACAACCGGTTACAGTCTTGTTCAGGATAAACTTACCATCCAATGGCAATTCCCCATTCAAGAGATTTTCATAATCACTCATATACCTGCAACCTTTCGGCATACTAATTGATATCATATTATTTATATTATTATCCATAATTGTTTTATTTTTGTTTATACTCATTTCATATATAAAGGTTTGCAATGTTTTTATATACCCTTTTTACACTTCGATGAGTAAACGGAACGCATCAATATTTTTCCTTATGCAATCTATTTCTTTTAAGTAAAATCTCTCATTTTGACAAAAAAAGTTGCATGAAACTATTGTATATCTTTCTTCTTTCGTTTGTTGTAGGCTCACGCCGCCTGAGTGGGTATTATAATAAAATATGCAGTATATGTATAATAAACTTGCCTCCGGTTAACTCACAAGGTGTTATTTTGCAATATTTTTCACCTGTATCCTTGACATATGGATTCTTTATTGGCTTTGACGAAATTTTAAAGGAGAGCTTATGCAGCATCTCCTTTATCTTTCCAATCAGTCAGTACATTCTCAAGTCCAGCACTTGGCATTGGATTTGACTACCACTTTGGTAAATTTCTGAAGTTCGGTTATCAATGCCTGCACTTCATTCCTTGTCGGTTCGGGAAGGGTAATGTCCTGTCGTGAGTTCCTGCCGATATTGACTTGTACAGGAGAACACATGCTGACAAGTTCAACCATTTCGGGCAAGTCGAATTTTATCAGAGGTTCACAGGTCACATAGGTTCTCATTCCAAGGCTCGCCAGTTTTTGCATGGCTTTGGCACGTTTCCGGGTACCTGGAGCATTCCTTACGATGTCCGGATAAAAGACATTGGTTTCAATGGTCGTGCACAAAACCGATTTCTTCATTACCGGATGCCCTATGAACTCCAAGAAACGTATGGGGTCCTTGGATTGGAAAAGATAGTTATTATCAAACTTGTCACAATAATCCAGAACCCGGGCAATCCAGTCCGAAGGTACGTCGAAAGCCCATGCGTCCGTTCCGCTACCAACGAAAATAAAATTGCCGTTACCCAGGTTTACTTCCAGTTCCTTGGGGTCAAACCGTATAGGAAGCAGACCATCGAATTTTTTCATGTAACAATAGGGGCAGTCATGAAAACATATTCCTTTTATTGCATTCCACGTGTGGGTAACAAAAGGATACATGTTACCCCGGCTTTTTGTCAGTGCCATAATTGTTTTTTTTAAAGGGGTGATTAAATCAGTGTATTGTAAATATCAATGTTCCGAAGTTCTTCTCTTCGGTCTTATAGGCGTTGCCCACATGGCTTCTGATTTCCTTTTCATCCATTGTGTCATCTTCCCAGCCATCAATGAAATACTCAGTAGCCAATTCCTCGTCAACACCCCATTTGCACATCCAGCAGGCTAACCTGAAGATGCAGTTTCCCCTGTTGCCTTTTTTCCAATATTCAGGATTGTTCCTTTTCCAGTGGGAGTTCATGATGCTGATGATGCTTTGTCCGACACTGTTCTTGTCCCGGATGATTGTGGCATCTGTACCTGTGGCTTTATGGTGGGGACATAAGGGTACGGTTCAGGATTTGGATTGGTCCAGATGTCAGGATCGTAACTCAGATAATTTCTGCGTGCCAGGTCTTTACAGCTTGCATCATTTCTGTTTGCCACATAGAATTTATCCAGTAGCTGTCCATACAAATCTTCATGTCTGGCCGGATCTGTATTGTCATGCAAAACCAGAGCCTTCAGTCCATTTCCACTGGGTGTAACAAAAACACTCAGGACACATTCGGTTATCATCAGCTTGTTCCGTAACCGGATCATTTCATCCGGTGTTGCTATATGGTCAAAATCCAATGCCGTCACACGCGAGTATTCAATCAGCCCCGCACCGTTAAGTTCCCTGAATGTACCGTTATAGGCAACAGCGGGCAGGAGTCTGGCTTTCCATTTCCGCATGTCACCTGGAGCTACACTTCTGATATGCTCTATTGCCTGCTTCAATGTATAGTCTCCAAACTCATTGTCATGCAATTGCATGTCTCCCGTGCGAATCATCTGTATAACATCTCCTAACTCAGGATAAGCCAGGTTGTACTTTGTCCAATTAATCTTTTCTGTCAATGTCGTTTTCATATTCTTTACCATAGACTTTATTGCTTTTTTATCCATCTGAGATTATCAGCCGCATTGTTGGACATGTCGCCGTCAATATGCTCCACTTCCGTATAGGCCTTCGGATCAGGATTGACCAGGAATGTCTCAGCAACGAGGAGATCGACATAAGCCTTCTCCCCGCCGATGATGATGTACTGTCTGCCGTTTGCCTCCCCGAATACCGGTACATTGCCTCCATTTGCGGATGATGGCATTGCCAGACCGGTACGGGAACCTCCTTTTTCAAGGCTTTTTCTGACATCCGACCATAACCTGTATTTCCTGATGTCCCTCATGCCCCGTGAATACAGACCTTCATACAGGTCACAGAGGAAGTCCACACTGTCATATATCCCCAGTTCATAGGCCTTCTCGAACCATCCTGTCGCTTCCTTGTACATTACGGGAGTCCCAAACAGCCCTTTGAGGCGTATATGCCCCATTGTGAAAGCCGACAGTCCGTCACCTGAATCCGCAGCCTGTCCGAGTAACCCGATACCTTTCCCTATATCCTGCGGACATCCCTGCCCTTCCAGGTATATATGGCCCAGATTGGCTTTGGCTGTGGGGAATTTATCTGCAATACTCTCTAGAAGAGCGATTGCCTTGCCGGTATCATGCTTTACAGCCATCCCTTTCAGGTAATATATGGCAACGGCGTTGATTCCATATACGAATCCCTGTGTAGCCGAACGGTCATACCATAGGAAAGCCTCGTCGGCATTTCCCTTATCCTCATAATACAGACCGGTTAGATACTGAGCCTCTGCATCACCTGCCTGGGCCTTTTCCAAAATTCTTTTTGTTTCTGTTTTCATGTTTCTTTCATTTTTGAAATTGAACATTTTTTTAAAATCACACATGTAAGGATTTCGGGGTTTTGTCAGACGGCAGTTTTTTATGTGTGTAAGTTGAAGTGGGAGAATATGCGGATGATGGTCCGATGGATTTGTCCGGCAATCGTTTCGGTATGTCAAGACTTTCCGGTAAAGTTATCAGATGAAGATGATAGCCAGAACCGAGGGAGTGAGTGTTAGTACGGTCTAGAGATTGAAAAAGATGTTCGGGCTGTAGAAATAATGATGAGGACTATATATGTTTTAAAAACAGCTGATTTTTTTTACTGACGTTTCCGCGGCCGAATAGTTTCTTTGCGGTGCCAAACGAAAAATGTACCAGGCTGATCTAACGGAGACCGAATGGCGTATATAACAAAAGTGTTAAATTTGCAGGAAGAGTAAAATATGATTTGTAATGCTGTATTTTTTAGTTAAGACTAGTTGTCAATGGCATATGCCTCTTTTCGAATTCCCAAAGTGACAGTTGTTTTATCACCACTATCGTAAATGAGGTTCTTTGTCGGAGTTGGGCTTATTGTTAGAGAAATTACGTGAAGATATACGTGTGAAACATAGCATGGGACCAATTGTAAATAGTATCGTGGACAATCAAAATGTCAAAGGGGAACAATGCTTCCTTGAACGGTGTTGACGGGAATAAAAAGCAAAAGGCATAAAACGTAATATCATAGTAGATAAAAATCTTTTTCTTTTAACTATTAGAATACGTACTTTTGATAGTGTAGTTGTCTTAATATAAGATATTGCTAACAATCATTACTAAATAATACTAAATATGAAACACTTATTCTTTGCTCTTCTGTACTTTTTCGCAACAGTGGCAACGGCCCAAACACTGAGCGAGTATCCTGATTTTGAAAGATATCAAAAGGATAATGAACGCATCATTCAAAACAAAACTTATCCGAAAGTGATTTTTATCGGAAATTCCATTACCGACGGATGGGCTAGCAAACGCCCCGTTTTTTTTACAGGTCATCAATTTTTAGGTCGTGGCATCAGCGGTCAAACCAGTCCGCAACTCCTGCTCCGCTTCCAAAAAGATGTGATTGACCTTAAACCAAAAGCTGTTGTCATCAACATCGGTACGAACGACATAGCCGAAAATACTGGTAAGTACAGCATCGAATATACGGTGAGTAACATCAAATCAATGGTAGAGTTAGCCAAATCACATAAAATCAAAGTGTATCTTTCTTCGGTTCTTCCGGTTGATGTGTATCCTTGGAGAAAAGACATTACGGATGCAGTGAAACAGATTTATGAGCTGAATGTGCGGATCCGGCAACTTGCCAAAGCAAAACATGTACACTACATTGATTACTTCAGTGAAATGAGCAAAGAGAACGGAGGCATGATTGATGAATATACGTATGATGGTGTCCACCCTACAGATAAAGGATATGAGGTTATGGAAAAAATCGTATTGTCTGCCATCAAATAGCCACAGATACAAACCGTTATTATGGACTCTCAATATTCAAATGGAATGCAAGAAAAGGGGGGGGGGATTCTATCAGTCATTTTAGACAAGTTTATGATGAACTGTATCCTAAATTGATGGTTCATGCATGTAAATTTGTTGATGAAGAGGTTGCTGAAGATATAGTACATGATGTATTTGTCGCTTACTGGGAACAACATCATATGATTGTTTCCAGTAGGCTGGCCGCCTTTCTATTCAAAGCCACGCAAAACAGTTGTCTAAACTATCTGAAGCACCAAAAGGTAGTGGAGAACTACCGGGAACAGTGGCAACTGGCCATTGATCGTTGTGAATATTACAACCAGAAAATTGAATCGACTGTTTCGATGTCTGAAACGAATGAGGAGTTGAACTATAAGTTGCTGGAAAATGCAATCAGGCAATTGCCTCCCAGACGTGCGGAAGCTTTAAACTTATTCTACTTCGAAGGGAAGTCACAAAAGGACATAGCCAATCAGATGCATGTGTCCTTACGTACGGTACAGACACACCTTGCCCAAGCCATCGCGGAATTGCGCAAGTCCTTGAGGCATGTCGGAATTTGGATTGCTCTAATGTTGAATTATATATTACTGTAATATGGATTTAAATGTATTAAAGCGTTTTTTAAATCATTCCGCTTCGGAGGAGGATTACAAAAAGATCAACAAATGGAGAAGGGAAGAACCTGCTAACTCGACTTTTTTGTTCTCGTTGGAGGAAATCTGGTCGAAAAAAGAAGAAGCCAACTATGCAACAAAGATACATCTGAATGCATCTTACCAAAAGATGATAGAGAAGATGATGAGTAGATCTGAATCCAAAATTAAGGAACAGGAGACATACAATACAACACAAAAAAACGATATCCATAAACCTAAATCATCACTCTTCCTAAAAATAACTGCATCAATAGCAATTGTATTGTCAGTAGGGTTGGGAACGTTATATTACATGGAGGTTACACGACCGGTTGGATTTAATACGGTAATTGTCCCCAACTCGCAGACAGCCAATTTGGTATTGGAGGATGGTACACACATCTGGTTGAACTCAGGTAGCCGGTTTACTTATCCCACCAAATTTGCTAGGGGTTACCGTACGGTCAAACTGGCAGGTGAGGCTTTGTTTCAAGTGAACCGTGATGAACACAAGCCGTTTTTGGTGGAAACGGAGAGGTTGAAAGTACGTGTACTGGGTACTACATTTAATGTGAAATCGTATTCCGGTGAGGATCCAACAGTTCTCTTAAAAGAAGGGCAGGTGGAAGTGTATACTGATAAGAATAAAAATATACGGATAAAGCCCAATCAAATGCTGACAGTCTCTCTCGAAACGGGTCTGAGTTCGATTCGTGAAATGGATGCTTCTACGGCTGGTACGTGGCGGACGGGGGAACTGATGTTCCCCGGGGAAACACTGAAGACCATTGTGTTGGAATTGAAACGGAAATTCGACAGGGAAATTGTCATTGAAGATCCTTCGCTTGAAAAAAAACGGTTCTTCTGCCACGTGCATAGGGAATCGACCTTGACGGAGGTCTTGGACCTGTTGCAGGAAAGTGGGCAATTGACGTATCTGGAAAAAGAACATATATTTATAATAAGAAAGGAGGACAATTAACAGAAAAAGAAGAAAAAGAAAAAGGATTGCAAATTGTTGCAGCAATTCACAATCCTTGTCGTCGAATAAATTAATTAAAGATTAAATCAATTACTCAGTTACAAATTTATGAAAAATCCAACCAGTTATTTCTATCTAAAAGAATGCGTAACTTTTTTTAGTAGATGGAATAGGAACTCTTGCAGTTTTGTGCTTTTGTTAACATTTTTATTCCTATTTAACGGAGTACTTGCATTGCATGCTCAAAATGTTACCATTTCACTGGATGTGAAAAACAAAAGCATCACGGAGGTGCTATCAATCATTGAAAAAAAGAACAATCTGTTTTTTACTTATGATTACAATCTGTTCAATCCCAAGCGAAAGATTTCGGTGTCTTTAAAAAATAAAAAGATTGAGGAAATCTTGAAGGTGGTTTTCAAAGGGGAAAATATCGGCTATAAAATTAAGGGAAAGAATGTGGTGTTGTATAAAATTGATTCCAAAGTGTCGAAAGGACAGCAGAGGAGTGCCAAAAGGATTTCGGGGATTATCCGAGACCTCTCTGGTGTTCCTATCATCGGCGCTTCCATTGCTGTGGAAAACGGTGCCGGTGGTACCATTTCTGATTTGAATGGTAAATTCTCTTTGAATGCGCACGAAAACGACTTGCTGACGATTTCGTACATCGGTTTCGGCAAGAAGGAACTGAGAGTGAAGAAGGATTATTACGAAATTACGCTGGAAGAGGATGCCAATCTAGTTGATGAAGTGGTAGTTGTGGGGTATGGTACGCAGAAGAGAGGTAACTTGACGGGAAGTATTGCTTCGTTAAAGACCAAGGAGATCAATACGACTGTGAGCTCCAGCCTGGCGCAATCTTTACAGGGTAAGATGCCGGGATTGCAGATAAGACAGCAGAATGGTGAGCCGGGTACTTTTAATTCTATGATTAACATCCGCGGCTATGGAGAACCTTTGTATGTCATCGATGGTATTGTACGCGATGGTAGCGTTGAATTCCAACAATTGAATCCTAGTGACATCGAAAGTGTTTCGGTGTTGAAGGACGCTTCCGCTGCAGTATATGGCATGAATGCCAGTAATGGTGTGATTGTGGTGACTACGAAGAGAGGGGAATCCCACCGTCCTCAGTTTACGTATTCGGGTAATGTGGGCTGGCAGAAGGTTACTGACCGTCCCCTCATGGCCAATGCGGCCCAATATCTGGAAATGTACGATGATGCGATTTTTTATAGAGACGGGGTGCATAGTATTACCAATGAAGAACTAAATAAGTGGAGAGCTGGCGGACCGGGTTATGAAAGCACGGACTGGTACAATGAAACCATGAAAAAAGCCAGTTTGAGACATAATCATAACTTGTCTATTGAGGGTGGCAATAAGATTATGAAATACTTCCTCAGTTTCAGCTACTATGATGAAGACGGTATTTTCAAGAGTGGGGATATGGGTTATGACCGCTATACGTTCAGAAGCAATGTTTCTGCCAAATTGAACCGTTATCTGACAACGGATGTGATGGTTTCGGGCCGTTATGGCATGAGGGATTTCCTGGGTGGTGATGGCTTTATATGGATGTACAAAGGTACCATCATCAGTCATCCGAACGAACGTCCGTATATTAACGATGACCCGGCTTATCCGGCGAATATCTACAATCAGGAAAATCCGGTGGTGATGTCACAGAAAAAGCATGCAGGGTATACGGTGGACAAGAACAAATCGCTTCAGTCGGCTGTTTCGCTGACTTATGATGCGCCTTTCTTGAAGGGACTGCAGGCGAAAGGCACCATTGCCTATGACAGCTATAGTGTATTCAATAAAAATTTATGGAAGAGTTATCGCATTTATTCGTCCGATTTGAATTATCAGTTGAAAAACAAGCCGCGTATTGCCAATAATGTGGAAGATGCAGACCGCATTGTGTTGCAGGCGCAGGTGACATTCGACAGAACCTTCCTGGACAAACATCATGTTTCGGCATTAGTTGCTTACGAACAGAAGAAATATGAGAAGAAACACTCTTACTTGAAACGTGAATATGATTTTTACACGACAGATGTGATGGATTATGCATCGGGGGTACAGACGAATAGCGGTACGGAACATGAAGAGACAACTATGGCATACATCGGTAAATTTAACTATGACTACATGGGTAAGTATTTATTTGAATATGCTTGCCGTTATGACGGCTCTTACCGTTATGCACCCGGCAAAAGATGGGCGTTCTCTCCTTCTTTATCAGCCGGCTGGAGAATCTCTGAAGAAAGCTTTATCAAAGATAATTTTTCGTTTATTGATAATTTGAAAATCCGTGGTTCTTATGGCGTCATTGGTGAAAATGTAGGAGAGCCATTCCAACACGTGATGGGTTTCACACCTAATGTGAATATTGGTTATGAGTTTGAAGATGGCAAGTTCCTGGGTACGATGGCAGCTCCGGGTGTGATCAATCGGGACTTTACGTGGGTGCGTTCGGAGATGTATAATGTGGGGGTCGAGTTTTCTGTGCTAAGAAACAAACTGAATTTTGAACTTGACTTCTATAAGAAACACAAGAGCGGAAAGTTGAAAATCAGAGAAGGCAACTTGCCGAATACGTTTGGTGGATCAATGCCGGTGGAGAATGTGGAAAGTGAACGTACACAGGGTTTTGACTTGACCATTTCTCACAAAAATCGCATCAATGATTTCTCTTACAGCGCTTCTTTCAACATGAATATTGCCAGAACCATGCATCGCACAGTGGATAAACCGGCTGCACGAAGCAGTTACGACCGTTGGAAGAATGGATATACAAACCGTTGGAATGACTTGGTTTGGGGATTCGACAAAGTCGGACAGTTCCAAAATTATGAAGAGATTTTACATGGGGCTATTCATTGCGACAATAGAGGAAATACGCAGTTGTTGCCGGGTGATTATATCTATGATGATTATAACGGTGATGGTGTGATCAATGGTTATGATACCAAACCGATATTCAGAAACAAGACACCGAAACTCTTTTATGGTTTTACGTTGAATGCACAATGGAAAAATATGGATTTGACAATGGTGTTCCAAGGTGCTGGTATGTACAACATCCGTTTCAATGAGGTATTCAGCCAAATGTTCTTCAACAATGGTAATTTACCTGCTTATTTCTTTGACAGATGGCATTTGGAGGATTCCTATGATCCTGACAACACCAATTGGGTGCCTGGTAAATGGCCTGCTAATCGTTTCTCTCAGGAAATGGGTTCTTCTTACCGCGATAGTCAGGCATGGAACATGAAAGCGTCTTATTTACGCCTGAAGAGCTTTGAAGTGGGTTATATATTGCCTAGAACATTTACTAAAAAATATGGTGTTGAAAATTTGAGACTCTATTTCAATGCATACAATCTCTTTACATTCACCGACTCGTTCTTGAAACAGTTTGACCCTGAAAAGACGGAGGGTGACTATGGTGCCGGATACAACTATCCTTTGACAAAGAGTTTTAATGTAGGCTTAAGTGTTTCATTCTAAATATTATACGTATGAAAAAGATGTTAAATTTTAAATATGTAATTGTGGGGTTCTTGCTCGTGTTATGTGGAGCTTGTTCTGATTTTCTGGATTTAGAACCAAAAAATAAAGGCAGTTATACCCACCCGACCCTAAGCCGGGTGGGTATAACTTATGTTTATAATTAGACCGCTAAGATAGCGATTATTTCTAATTTACTCATTTTTTTCATAGTTTTCTTTTATCGAAGGATATGTATTAAACAACTTAAAAAATGGTAGTTGATAATCTAATTTTTCCTTCATAATAGCATTGAATCGAGTTAAATCATTATCTATATCACTCCATTTTTTTGGCAGTTCGCTCATTTTCTTAATATGGTCTTTAATATCAATTTTGCCATTATTATCTATGTAAGCATGATATATATCTAAACTCTTAATATCTCCTTTTGTTACTCTTGCTTTTATCTCATAATGAATATACATTGTACTGTCATTATATTCTAATATTTTATCTAATTCTTTTCCAACAGAGATATATTCTAATTGTTTATCCTCGTAAAAATCTATCAATGCCTTCATGTAAGTGCCAATTTTTTCTTTCTCAGCTCTTGTCATTTTATTTACTACTTTAGCAAATCCTTTTCCTTCTATATAGTAAAATATGCTATCATCTTGTTCCTTTCCTTTTTCATAAAGTCCTTTAGTCATTGAAACTATTTCATATATAGGTCGGTAACTCACTGTATCTTTTAAGTCAATAGATACAACCTCTTTCAAATCGTTTGGGTCGCCAAAATTTTCATTTACATAGATTTTAAATTCTTTCTTAATCTTGTCTTCTATCGTTTCTTGCTTGTTGCAACAAATAAAGGAGAAAAATAATGAGATAATAGTTAACGACATTAAAGTTGTTTTCATACCATTTTGTTTTATTGGTTAATACTAAAATTAAAAAAAATCTTTTTCATTCAGCAATAACCTAACGTAAGAGTATGAAAAGCGCAGACCATTGCCATACGCCTTCTTGGTTCACCACAAACCACAATACATTATGGGGAAGTCTGCGCCTAAATAGGTACAACTCACCCAATATGTATTGGTTCATAGCTCGTTATATTCCGAGGTGGTGATTCAGAAGGCGATTGAGCTATAATTTCATAAGAAGCATTAACTACTTAATGCGTTACAAATATACTATTTCACTTTGAATATACAAACTTAAAAAGTATATTTGCAAAGTAAACTTAAATATATTGTTATGGCTAAAACACGAAAAATTGGCAGAGATGCAGAAACTGGGCAATTTATCCCAATAGAAGAAGCCAAAAGGCGTAAAAAAACTGCTATAGTAGAAACCATTAAAACACCTTCTACGATTAAGAAAAAGAAGTAGGAGATATTTTAAGGTAAATTTGTTTAGTTATATATTGGATAAGATAGGCATAAATTTCATCTGTTTTATATGACAATTTTATTCCAATTTTATCCAATATAAACATTACACAATGAAAAATTTCATGTTGCAAAATAGATAATTCATCTATAGTTTTAGGTATAATATCCATGTATAGTACAGTCTGATTATCATTTAGAAATAGACTTTTATATTTACCTTTTATATCTTTTTGTGAAAGATTTATACCGTATTTTTTCAAATTCATAATTAAGCCTTTTTTATTTCCAAAATGTACCATTATATGAAAAGGGTAAATTTGACAATCTATGATAAAATTCATAAAGCATTATTTAAAAACTATACTTTCTTTTTTTTAATATTTGTTTTAGGAATACTCATTCCCATAAGAAGTTTATTAAACTCCTTCTCTGAGGCTGTGACTTCTGCCTCCTTAATTGTTTCCTTTTCTTTTTTCTTTTTAGCCATGATAGTTTATAAATGTTAGACAAAAGTAATTAAATCTCTCAATATCACTAATGTTTCGGGTATTAAATCTGAAAACATATTCGTCAATATATCGCTGGAGGTGCTTTTTACTAACCGAGTAATAAGTTCCAAATATCATTCTTTTAAAGTGCGACCAAGCATTTTCAATACCATTTGTACTTACTTGTATGACTTCTCCCTTATCTGTTGTGTAGGTAGAGCCATAGTAATGTTTCTCATGGTCTACTGACCTTTGAATGTAATCATTGGTTATTCCTCCATAGTCCCAGCCGTCAGTATATATGACGCTTCCAAATTTAACATAGCCTTTTATCAGAGGGAGCAGTGTCCTTACTTTGGTATCGGGCACTACCTTTGCTACTAAATGACCGTTTCTTTCCAGCATTCCGAATACCGGAACTTTATCCTTGAAAGAACGACCTTGACATTTCTCAACTTTCTTATCCTTATGCCGATTTTTGTTCTTGCCTCCGACAAAGGTTTCGTCAATCTCAACTTCTCCTTTCAATTTATGTTCATTTTCAACTCCCATTGTATCCCTAATCTTTTGAAGCATTTTCCATGCTGATTTCTGAGTAATACCCAAATCTCTCGCCAACTGACAAGAAGAAACGCCACGTTTGTGCGATAGAAACAAGAACATTGCATAGAACCAATATCGTAGTGGTAACTTTGTGTTAGCAAATTTAGTTCCCGTTTTCACGTCAAAGTATCTACCAGTATTCTTGCATTTATACTTCCCATTGCGACACTTGTAGACTTTAGATGAAGGGTCAAACGGAGAAACCGGATTTCCACCCCATCTTTTGTCCTCATAGTATCTAATGCAACTCTCCTCGTCAGGAAATAACTTAGAGAATATTAATTGTTTATCTGTCTTTTTCATAGTCATACTATTAAATAAAGTACAATACAATCAATAAGTTCGTAACTATCCAAGAGAATGAAGCAATACTTATTAACATCTGCATTTCGCTTCATAAGACCAATCAATATGTAAAAGAGCGAGCATAACCAAAAGTTATGAAGAAGAATCAAGTGTCACTTTGTATATAAGTGCCAAAATAAAATACCGGGTGAAAGTGTCTTGTCGGATCCCAATGGTATCAAGTCGTTTCTAGCTGATCTCTATTATGGTTCACCGATTGAAGATTTTGTATATATGCCTGCTGCCGGATTTAACGCCAGAGGGAATACTGGTTCTTTGACGTTGGCGCAATATGCGCTGGAAGCCATCCATTCGGAATGGCCCAACTGGAACCAATTTGCCAATGACTGGTGGAATAAGGGGTATTTTTTGAACAGAAATATCAATCTGCTGATGACGTATATTCCCAATTTGGATATTTCGGTAGAGGAAAAGGATGCGTTGATGGGGGAAGCCCATTTCTTAAGGGCGTATACTTATTTTGGTTTGGCGAAGCGTTATGGGGGGGTATCCATCATTACGAAGTATCAGGAGTTTGAGCCGAATACGGATAACTTGAAGGTACCTCGTAGCACAGAAAAAGAAACGTGGGATTTTGTGATGGAGGAATGTGACAGGGCGATTCGTCTGTTGCCGGAAACCAGAAACAATCCGAGTGAAGAGAAGCGCAGGGCGACGAAGTGGACGGCGTATGCTCTGAAGTCAAGGGCAGCATTACATGCAGCTTCTGTAGCTAAATATTGGGACAAGGCTCCGTTGGAAGGGGAAGCGGTGGATAAGAATTTTGTTGGTTTGGACAAGTCAGATGCCAGCCGTTATTATCAGGCTTGCATAGATGCTTCTAAAGCTATCATCGCTTCCAATAGGTTTGGGTTGTATAAGGCGCATCCAGGTAGTGTGCAAGAAGCGATTGCTAACTACAGAGCGCTTTTCACAGATCCGAATGTGGCTGGTGAAGAGGCTATTTTTATCAAAGGCTATGGAGCTCCGGGTACTCGGATTGCACATGATTATGATGCCTGGAACAATCCGAATCAGAATGCGGAAGGATTCCCTCACAGAGGTAGAACCAATCCAATTCTTGAGTTGATTGACTTGTATGAGGATTATACCAATCCGGGGCATGCTGCTCCGATCATCACTACGGAAGATGGAAAGGTGAGCGATAATGAAGGCTATCGTCCGTATGTTGCTTATCGCCATTTTGATTCGCCGGAGGAAATCTTCAAGCATAAGGATGCCCGCTTTTTTGCTTGCATCACGTATCCGAACAGTGTGTGGAAAGGGAAGAAGATTGTAATCCAGGGGGGGGTGATTAAACCGAATGGTGACTTGATGAGTTCACCGGGTGCTTGTGAACATAATGGTAAGACGTATTATACATTCGGTGCTCAATTCTCGAAGGATTATTCGGGTTTTGACGGTACACCGAACTGTACGCGTACGGGGTTCTTGATGCGCAAATTCTTAAATGAGAACCTGACCGTGACCAAGGAGTTGCAGTCGACTACCGACTTTATGGATTTCAGATACGCCGAAATCTTGCTGAACTTTGCGGAAGCGGTTGTTGAAAAGGGTGAAACGGATGGTAATTTGCTGGATATGGCCAAGAAGGGACTGAATGACTTGCGTAAGAGAGCAGCTCATACTACAGAGGTTGACTTGACTCTTGATAATGTGTTGCGCGAAAGGAGAATTGAGTTGGCTTTTGAAAATAAGGGTTACTGGGATTTGATTAGACGCAGGGATTTCCATTCGGAATTCGATAACCGCCGTAAAATGGCGTTGGTGCCTATGATTGATTTACGAGGGGAAAAGCCTCAGTATATTTTTGTGCGTAAGTTTGTACCGGGTGCAAACTCTTGTACTTTCCAAACGCATCATTATTACAGACATATTCCTGGAACTTCTACCAATGGTTTAACTCAGAATCCAAAACACTAATTTAACAATAGCAACTATGAAACGTAACATTAAAAATATGGCTTTCGCTTTGCTGACATTGTTTGCAGTCACTTCCTGCGACTTGTTGGAAATAGACAACTATGATGGTCCGAATGCTACCATTGAAGGCAAAATCTTAGACATTGAAACTGGCGAACTGGTTGAACAGGATATTATTGACGGGGCACAAATCGAATTTATCGAACATGGGTTTGAGAATCCTGAAACGCAATACATGGTAATTAAGAACAATGGTACGTATCGAAACAACGTGATGTTTGCAGGTTCGTATACGATGAGTCTGATGCGTGGTAACTTTGTGTCTGTCAAAGATCAAGAAGTTGTGGTGAAAGGTAATACGGTATATGACTTCAGAGTGCAGCCTTACATCCGTATTAAAAATGCTTCCATTCAAAAAAATGGTAGCAAGGTTGTGGCTAAGTTCCGTCTAGAAAAGACGGTTGACCAAGAGGTGGCGGAAGTGGCTCTTTACGGTCACCGTGAACCGAATGTTGGCGAACCACTCAAGGAGTTTGTGGTAAAGCAAGGTGTGGATAACTCGTACCTTGGCAATGAGTTTACATTGGAATTGGACTTAAAACATGAAAATATAAAATCCGGCACGCAATATTACTTTAGAATTGGCGCAAGAATTAACATTGGCGGTGCGAAATTCAATTACGTTCCTGCAGTAAGACTAGCTTTGTAAGATGAAGAGACAATTACTCACTATAGGCTCTTTATGGGTCTGTTCTCTACTTTTTGCACATCCTTGTTCTTCGGGACAAGAAATGCAATGGATCGATCATGTTGAAATGTATACGTCTAAACGTCCACCGGTGGAAAAAAGACTTTTCCGGTCAGAAGTCGTCGAACGGGTTATTGAGGAGACGGTCACTCTACTGAAAAATGAGAAGCTCAAATGGATGTTTGCCAACTGTTTTCCCAACACATTGGACACGACGGTGTTTTATGAATCGGAACCGGAGGACGACACTTTTGTGGTAACGGGGGATATTCCGGCAATGTGGCTTAGGGATTCTTCCGCCCAGGTGTGGCCTTATCTGATGTACGCCAATGAGGACGAGCGGTTGAGGAAAATGATTCGGGGGGTGATTCTACGACAGTTCAGATTAGTTCTGCTGGATCCGTATGCGAATGCGTTCTACCGTGATCTCTCTGGAAAAGGGGAGTGGCAAAATGACAGGACACCAATGAGAGGGGGAATTCACGAAAGAAAGTGGGAAATCGACTCGCTGTGTTATGTTGTTCGTCTGGCTTATCATTATTGGAAAGTAACCGGTGATGACAGCGTTTTTACAGCGGAATGGATGCAGGTGGTTGAATCTATCCTGACAGTTTTCAAAGACCAGCAACGGAAGGAGAATCGGGGTAATTATTCGTTTTTACGTGTGACGGACCGGCAGTATGACACGTTATCCAACGATGGATATGGAAATCCGGTCCGTGCCAACGGACTGATTGCCTCTTCTTTTCGCCCTTCGGATGACGCGACTGTTTATCCGTTCCTGATTCCTTCCAACTTTTTTGCTGTGACCAGCTTGCGTCAGATGGAGGAGATCCTATTGAAGGTGAACAAAAACAAAGCAATGGCTCGTGCGTGCAATGTGTTGTATATGGAAGTGGGCGAAGCGTTGAAAAAACATGCCATACACAAGCATCCTACCTATGGAAAGATTTATGCTTTTGAAGTGGACGGATACGGCAATCAGCTCTGCATGGATGATGCTAATATTCCCAGTCTGCTGGCTTTGCCCTACATCTGCGATGTGAAGCCCTCGGATAGGATTTATCAGAATACGCGAAAATATCTGTTGAGTCTGGACAATCCGTATTTTTTCAAGGGCAAATATGCCGAAGGCATCGGTGGCCCTCACATAGGAATGGACATGGTGTGGCCCATGAGCATAATCATACGTGCCATGACGTCGGAGAACGATGAGGAAATCAAATTGTGCGTTGCCATGCTGTTGGCTACGGATGCTAATACAGGCTTTATGCATGAGTCTTTTCACAAAGATCAGCCTGAAAAGTTCACACGTTCGTGGTTTGCCTGGCAAAATTCCTTGTTTGGTGAATTGGTTCTTAAGATTATTAGAGACGGAAAGTTACATCTTTTAAATGAATTATGATGAAAAGGATTTATATTATAATACTACTCCTATACTGCTGGGTCTCGTTTTTACCGGCACAGGATATATGTTCTCCGGTACGAGAAGGTTATTTATCAATGTCTGATGAGAAGAAGAAGCTGACCGTTCTCTTGTCAGGCGCTTCTTTTGCATCCGTGGATAACGGTTGGTTTGAGTTGGGGTGTGAGGCGTTGCGTGCGAAGGGAATCAACCGGGCCATCGGAGGAGAAGCCATTGCGGATGTGGCGAACCGAATGTCACGTGGCGATTTGTATTCCCGTGAGGAATTGGACGAGGTGGATGTCTTCGTGATTATGCAGGTACACAACCGGGATGTGTATGCCCCGAATGAGCTGAAAAAGGACTATCACGAATATGCCTTGCCTTTTACCCGTGGGAACTATGCGGCCGCTTTTGATTATGTAATCAAGAAATACATATCCGATTGTTATCAACTTCAATTTGACAAAGGTTCGAAGTATTACGGTGTGAAAGGGGGGAAGCCGGCTGTGATTCTGCTTTGTACCCATTGGCACGATGCACGCGTGGTGTATAATGAATCTATCAGGAAACTCTCCGACAAATGGGGCTTTCCACTGGTAAAATTTGATGAACAGATTGGCTTTTCAAAGACCGTTGAGCATCCAGAAACACACCGACAAACGAGCACTCTCTTTGCCGATGACACAGAGTGTATTGATGGGGTTGAGTATGGATGGCATCCCAACCGGGGTAAAGACTGTTATATTCAAAACCGTATGGCTGCTGTTTTTGTAGCCCAAATACAATCCTTAGTTCTGTAAGAAAATGAAACATTTATACTTTTTGTGTGTTGTGTTTGTTTTTTTATTCGCAGGGTACGCCCTCTCTCAGGGATCGAATAAAGAACATAACTTGACTCCCGTTGACTATGTCAACCCTTATATGGGCAACATCAGCCATTTACTAGTACCCACTTATCCTACGATTCATTTGCCCAACAGCATGTTGCGTGTATATCCCGAACGGAGTGATTATACAGGTAGTCAATTACATGGATTGCCGCTCATCATTACCAGCCATCGGGGCACTTCGGCCTTTAACCTTAGTCCTTGCCAAGGAGAGCCGTTACAGCCGGTCGTAAACTATAGCTATGACCATGAGAACGTCAAGCCCTACTATTACGAAGTGTTTTTGGATGAAGAACAAATTGAGGTCAAGTATGCGCCTTCACGTCAATCGGCTTTATACCAACTCCGCTTTACCCAAACGGACAAACCGGCTTATCTCATTGTGAATTCCCGGCACGGAAAAGTTCAGGTAGCGGAAAACCATATCAGTGGTTACCAGCATTTGGATAACAACACTCGAGTCTATCTGTATTTGGAAACTGAGCAGATGCCAGTACAATCAGACATGCTGGTGGATGGGAAATTGAGCCGTACGACGACTGCAGAAGGTCACAATGCGTGTGCGGTGTTGGCCTTTGCAAAACAAACTGAGTATGTGCGTGTAAGATACGGTATTTCATTTATCAGTGAAGAACAAGCTCGCAAAAACATGGAACGTGAATTGTCCGGTTATGATGTGGTGGCACTGGCTGATAAAGGGCGGAATATCTGGAATGCTTCCTTGGGCAAGATAGACGTTAAGGGAGGAGATACTGACAGTAAGCGGGTATTTTATACTTCTTTGTACAGGGTATTTGAACGCCCAGTCTGTATCAGCGAAGACGGGCGCTATTTCAGCGCGTTCGATCATCGGGTACATAATGATTATGGTTTGCCTTTCTATACAGATGATTGGATATGGGACACATATCGTGCAGCCCATCCATTACGTGTACTTATCGATCAAAATACGGAGTTGGACATCATTCGGTCCTATTTGCGTATGGCAGAACAGATGGGAACGATGTGGATGCCTACTTTCCCGGAAATTACAGGAGATTCTCGACGAATGAATTCTAATCATGGAGTGGCTACGATTGCAGATGCGGCTGCCAAAGGAATCAAGTTTGATTTAACCAAAGCATACAATGTGTGCAAACGTGCTATTGAAGAGAAGACATTGGCTCCTTGGTCAGCAGCAACCTGTGGCTGGATTGATCTGTTTTATAAAGAAAAGGGGTATATCCCTGCTTTGCAGCCTGATGAAAAGGAAACTGATCCGAATGTACATTCCTTCGAAAAACGTCAATCTGTAGCCGTGACACTCGGAACGGCGTATGACGAATGGTGTCTGTCACGCATCGCTGAAATGCTAAATAAGGATGAAGAAGCTGCCTACTATCGTTGTCGTTCGTTTAATTATCGCCATATTTACAACAAGGAAACGTGCTTTTTCCATCCAAAGGATAAAAATGGCAAGTGGATTAGCCCATTTGATTACCGCTTTTCTGGTGGTCAGGGTGCCCGTGAGTATTATGGAGAAAATAATGGTTGGGTGTATCGTTGGGATGTGCCGCATAATATTGCCGACCTTATTGAACTGATGAATGGCAAGGAACAGTTTGTTGCCAATTTGGATCAGATGTTCAATGAGTCTTTGGGAAAAAGTAAATTTGATTTCTATTCTCAATTACCCGATCATACTGGCAATGTGGGACAATTCTCCATGGCGAATGAGCCGTCTCTGCATATTCCTTATCTTTATTGTTATGCTGGTCAGCCTTGGAAAACTCAGAAGCGTATCCGCCAGTTGTTAAAGATGTGGTTTCGCAATGATTTGATGGGCATTCCTGGGGATGAAGATGGAGGGGGCATGTCAGCCTTTGTTGTCTTTTCTTCTCTCGGTTTTTATCCTGTCACTCCGGGACTGCCTATTTATACCATTGGCAGTCCGATGTTCAGTGAGGTCCGTATCAAGTTACATAACAACAAGTTTTTCACAATTATAGCAGAGGGGGTGTCAGATGAAAATAAATACATCCAGTCGGCCACTCTCAATGGCAAAGAATTGAATCATGCCTGGTTTGCACATGAGGATTTGATAAATGAAGGTGTATTGATCTTGAAAATGGGAAACAGACAAAATAAGATGTGGGGTATCGATTGTCCACCACCCTCTCATGGGCTGAAATAAAGAAGTTGTAAATTATATCAACGACTATCCCAGTTCTGATTTTAATTTTACTATTGGTCAAGGTTGGGTTTATGTTTATTTATGACTGATTCCAATCAAGATTTATACATAGTGGTATGAGTTTGGGTTAAGAATATATGGGTATAAGCCAATAAAATTTTGGTAACCATGTCATATTACGGATATTCCCAAACTTTTCATTACTCTTTTTTTGCTCTCTGTAATACGTAACATGAGAGGGTGCTCTCCGTTTGATAACACTTTACTCTTAAAACAAATCACTGAAACCTTGATACTCATTGCTTTAAAGGTTGTGCAGCGGTTTACACTATGGTTTACACTAACCTTGATTTTGTCCCATTTCTACTGCTAAAATCAGGAAATGTATAAAAAGAAAAAGTGCCGATAATCATTGGATTACCAGCACTTTACTCAGTCGGGATGACAAGATTCGAACTTGCGACCACACGCCCCCCAGACGCGTACTCTACCGGGCTGAGCTACATCCCGTCTTTCTTTGAATTGCGGTGCAAAGGTACGTATTTATGGGGATTCTGCAAATTTTCTTCCTCTTTTTTTGTATTAATAATGAGTTTTTTTCTTTTGATATGCGTAACTTGTTGTTTTGTAGTTGATTATCAGCTGCTGTGATGTTGATTGTTGTTTGTATTTGTTTATATACAGTCTACTTTAATATTTTAGGAAAGTTTTAGGGAGAAAACGTGGCAGAAATTAGGTATATATTTTCTTCTGTTAATCAGTATTAAATAGGCGATATTTTTATAAACCTATTTTTCTTCTTTTGAGAAATAACCCTATATTTTTGCTGCACTTTAATATTTATAATATGGCAACATTTAAAGTGCTTTTGCATTCCTCTAATAGGAGGAAGGATGGAACCTATCCGGTTTCATTGAGAATCATAAAGAACATGAAAGCCAAGTATATTTCACTGGGGCTTTACTCCAAGAAGGAGGAATGGGACGTTATTGGTGAACGTTTCAGATGTGATAAGCGTGTCTGTCCTAATTATAAGGAATTCAATGCGCGAATAGTTCAACTGCTGGCACGCGCTCAAGAAGTCGAGCGCCATTTTGAGTTTGATAGGATTGATTGGACGCTGAATCAATTCGAGGATGCTTTCCTATATAAGGATAAGAAGGGAAAGTTCTTGGATTTCGCATTGTTGTGTATTAAGGATATGAAAGAAACGGGACATATCGGTAATGCAAAAGTGTGGGAAAAGGTCATCTGTAATATGAAATTGTTCGACAAGAAGCTGTCCACACGTTATTTTCAAGAGATAGACATCAAGTATGTTGGAAAATCCAGTGTAAGCTGCCCCCTAAAACCAAGCGATTCTGCCCCCTTGTGCTAAAATAATCCTACCCCTTGATTCCAATATAAAAATACCCCCTGCTTGGCAATGCCCGGCAGGGATTTTTCGTAGATTTGATTCCCGTCTTGACCGGTGGGATAAAAAATCATTTCTACTATGACAACAAAGATAGCAAACATCCTCCAATGTTACGCATTGGGGATGGGGATAAAGCAGATAAGCAGGAGCTTTGAGCTTTCCCGCAACACGGTGCGCAGATATGTGCGCCTGTTTCAAGAGTGTGGTATACCGATAAAGGAGTTGGCCGCCATGCCTTCCGCTCGCATCCAGGAAATGTTCTCTGAAGGTGTTGGCCGTAAACAGGGAACCGTCACAACGCCAACTTGAGCTGGAGGCACTCCTTCCTGAGTATGCTGCCCGGCTTAGCCGCCGAGGCGTAACAGTGAAAACCCTGTACGAAGAAGAGTACCGCGAGACCCATCCTGACGGATACAAACATGCCAGTTTCGGTAATTATCTCATGCGTTACCGGATGGTGACACATGTCGTAGGCCATGTCGAGCATTATGCCGGAGACCAGATGTATATCGACTTCGCCGGTGACAAACTGGAAGTCGTTGACAATGAAAACGGTGAATGCCGTAGCGTTGAAATGTTTGTGTCCATACTCCCCTGTAGCCACTATACCTATTGTGAGGCGGTCTGGTCCCAGTCAAGACAGGACTTGATTAAGGCGTGTGAGAACGCGCTTCATTTTTACGGCGGTATTCCGATGGCAATCGTACCTGACAACCTCAAATCGGCGGTAACCCGCAGCGACCGTAACGAGCCGGTAATCAACGAGGAGTTTGCGGCATTTGCCGAACACTACGGATGTACCGTATACCCCACACGGGTACGTCATCCAAAGGACAAGGCCTTGGTGGAGAATGCCGTGAAGCTACTTTACCGATCCGTCTACGCTGACATCGAGGGTCTTGTATTCCACTCGCTGGAGTCTCTGAATGCGGCCATATCCGAATCGCTCTCGGCCTTCAACGGACGCAGGATGAGCGGGCGTCCCCAGTCCAGACGGGAACAGTTCGAGCAGATTGAGTCCGACTGCCTCCGCCCGCTTCCCGCCATACGCCATCAGATGAAAGAGCGACGCTCCGCAACAGTAATGCGTAACGGCTATGTCACCTTCAGGCTTCACCATTACAGCGTACCGAAAGAGTATATAGGCAAACGTGTCGAGATTGTCTATGATGCGGACACGCTGGAAATATATCATGGCCTGCGTCTGGTGACCACACACCAGCGCGATGACACGCCATACTCCTATACGACCAAGGATGCCCACGGACTGCCCGGACGTCATGGAAGTTATGAAAAGGATCTGGAACAGATTTACGAACGGGCCGGCCAGACAGATAACGTCCTGCTGCTGTATCTGCGCAAGGTGGCGGAACTCAAGAAGTATCCTCCCGCGGCGTTCCGTTCATGCAGAGGCATCATGGCGTTGGAGAAGACCTTCGGGCTGGAACGGTTGGTGGCGGCAAGCGCATGCGCCACGCAACTGCGCCTATACGGATATCAGGAGATAAGGCGGATCCTTGAACGCGGGGATGATGCAGACTTCCTGTCAAAAGACGACATTGACGATGAGGTCCCCGTAACATCTATCCAAACAAAAACATCCGCGGAGCAGCCTACTTCGCACAATTAAAACATTTAAATAGAGACAACAATGGAAACAAATAATCTTACCGCACCGATAGCTGTCGAAAAAAGACCGCAACACGTTGACAATCGAACTGATGAACCGTATGAAGCTGCACGGCATGGCCGCCGCCTTCACTGAAAGCCTAACCTCCACTATGGCAGAAACAATGACAATCGACTCTTTCCTGCACATGTTACTTGCCAGGGAATGGGACTACCGTGCCAATGCAGCCATCCAACGCCTTATACGCGGGGCGGCGTTCCCGCTACAAGGCCTGCCTCGAGCAGATAGACTATGCAATCCCGCGTGGCCTTGACCGCAATCAGATGGAGCGGCTTGCATCGCTGGAGTTCATCCGCAAGGGACAGAACCTCTTCATCACAGGGTCATCCGGTACCGGGAAGAGCTTCCTTGCCACAGCAATGGGGTATGAAGCCTGCAAGAAGGGCATACGGACATATTATGCGAATGCTCCGAAACTTATGGGTACGCTTAAGGTGGCAAAAGTAAAAGGCACACTGGAATCGGAACTCAAGAGAATCGAACGGAGCACGCTGCTCATATTGGATGACCTCTTCCTTGTGAACCTTGATGCCAAGGAACGACCCATCCTGCTCGATATAATAGAGGACCGACATGGGCGCAAGTCCATCATCATCACCTCGCAACTGCCAACGGACAATTGGTATGATGCAATCGGAGACCCTACAGTAGCAGATGCCATTATGGATCGTATTATACATACGGCGCACCGGATTGAGCTGACAGGAGAAAGTGTCCGTAAAATGGCTGCATACAGAGGGAAATAAACTAAAATAATAATAACCCCATCGGTCAAGACTTTTTAAGGGGGCATTGTTGAATGTTTTAAGGGGGCAGAATCGCTTGGTTTTAGGGGGCAGCTTACACTGGATTTTCCAAGTATAATTAACCAAGAAGATAAATTAAAAAAGAGCTTCGATTACACACTTCCTGGTAATTCTGAAACAGACAAGGGTCAGTCATTAACTGTTTTTAGCTCTGAAAGCTCTCTTTTAGTTCCTAAAGATACAACAAATCTAAATATTGAACAACAATTTATGGACGAAATTATAGAGAAAGCTAAGAAATCATCCCCTATTGGTACAGAAAAGACGTGGGGAAGTAAAGTTTATATAAATGCTGGAATAGGATGAACATGTTGTCTGTGTACTTTATTTATATTGGTGTTCATTGTGTTGTTACGCTTTCACTACTTTATAAAAGATTATGTAATAAATATTTGGATAGTCAAAAATAATTAAATATATTTGTTCTTCATAAGGTATAAATGTGCTATATACAGTGTGTTAGTATAGTGCATTGAGTATTAATATGAACAAATATTAGGATTATGGCGACTAAAAAGAACGGCTTTAATACTGGAATTGCTAGTGAGTATTTGGTGTTGTCCATGTTGTATCGGTTGAATTATGAGGCTTATATAACAATGGGAAATAAGAAAAGTGTTGATATTTGGATAATGAGGGATGATAAAACTGCTGTCTCGATTGATGTGAAATCTGTTCGTGAATATGATTCTATTCCCGTAGGTAATGTGGAGGCAAAAGATAACCACTATGTTATATTTGTGATATATAATAAAAAATTTGAAATTGAAGGTACTCCTACACTGCCTGATTTTTATATAGTTCCTAGTTCATATGTGGTAGAAAACAGGAAAGAATATGAATTGAAAGCTGGTGGAGAACGTTATAATATCTTTAAAAAGGATATTGAAGGATATAAAAATCATTGGGAGCTGTTGAATTCTTCTATTAAAAGTGGGAATGTTACACATGGTAAACTGGAAAAAGAAATGAATAGCAAAGAAGAAAAACAATTAGTTAGTTCTCGGTGGAATGACTGCAGTACAATGAGTATTATTCATACTCCTACTGAAGAAGAGAGGAAAAAAGCAACTGATGAAATGGTTGACAATCTAATTAAGAATATAAAGAAATTTGCTGACAATGAAAGAGAAGATGAAGGTAAGGAGGAGGGGTAGATTAGTCTAATTATAATTCATGTATATAATAGAATGCCGTTTAATGAAAATATTGAATGGCATTTTTTTTGTTTTGAATGCTATTGTAAGAATAGATACTATTTATAAGTGTTGGTAAAATAGGGATTGCTTATGGGGAATTGATAGGGAATTGGAGAGCATTTTTTGTTGTCCGCGGTTAAAGAATGTCCGAACTTTATAGTGTACTAAAATAAATGATATTATGGTTTGTTTCGGAGTTGATTTGTATCGATTTTCATTAATTTGTAATGATTATTTTAGAAAAGTTGTATATAAAAAAGAAAAAGGAGATGAACAGATTGTTCTAACTCCTTCTATATCTGAAAGTAATATTAAGTTCTTGAAAATTAGCTCTTTGTTTCCCCCAGACGCGTACTCTACCGGGCTGAGCTACATCCCGAATTGCGGGTGCAAATGTACGGCTTTATTTTAAAATAGCAAATATTTATAGTGCTTTTTTTATTGAATGAACCTATATTTTGCAGTTTCAAGGCTTTCGGTCAACGTGTCCTGCTCTCTTTTTACTTGTATGCCTGCTTCGCAAGGCAATGGCTTTGAGCGGGCAGGCATACTTTGAATGAAGTTATTGCAGGTTTAGGCTGTTTCTTACGGAAGTGATAGCCGGACTTTCGGGCGTTACGGATTTCCGGGTACAATAATCGAATTCCGCAGATTTTTCGCCGCTAAATGATTTCCACTTCAGTTTCAATTTAACGGTCTTGCCTTCTGTATCAGGCAGGGCATCCAACTTGAAAGCAACCAGTCCGTCCGCATACCTGCCGTAAATGTCGCCCTTGGCATTGTGGCGGAATTCTACTTCATACGGGTTTTCCGGATTCTCGCTCAGCAGCAGATTGACAAAGTGCTTTGTTTGATAGTCTCCTTGCTGAGTTCTAAAGCGAAGGGTCAGATAACCGTCTTCTGCGATGGTTACCCAATCGTTCACTATTTCCACCGGGTCGGTGCCGTATACGGTATCGTTCTCTTCACCCAAATCCGGGGCGATGGGTTTGGTAAGGATACTGTCTATCCAGTTTATATGTACAGCTTGGGTGTAGATATCGCTGGGCTCGTCCACTTCCTTGTAGTTTACTAAAGCGCGGACTTCCTTCTCGCCGTAGGGAGATTTCGTCATGTTGGTAGGCAGCAGAGTGGTCTTGTCATCCAATTGCAGAAAGACTGTCTGGTCTGCATCGGTCTTTACCGTTACCAGGGCATTGGGGAATCTCATGGCATAATTATCATCGTCGTCCAGGCACGATTGGAGGCTTAAGGAGCTGATGGTTGCAATAGCGATTAAAATTTTCTTGTTAAAGATTGACTTCATTTTCATAGTGTACTCTTTTAAATTAAACATTTGGAATAGGTCTTGCTTTTATAGAAATAGCATATTTGCGAAAACCCTGCATGCAGCATTGTTAATTAATGATAAGAGCCGGAGTAAGCTGGTGCGGAATATTATTCCCCGATACATGAAAGATATTTGTATATCAGGTGGAATATGATTACCTTTGCTGTATGAGATGCACATCTCGCGTGTGTTGAGATGTATGTCTCGAACTGCATGAGATGTGCATCTCGTGCATGTTGGGGAATAGCTGTCCGGCCGTATGGAAACTGGCTTTCTGTTTAGGGGAAGTAACCTTCGGGTGGGGGTGTCAGCAGTCTGGTTGCAGTAAGAAACATTATGTTCATTGTGAAAAGAGTATGAGTATAGTCTATTTGGTTCGAAAGAAGGTTTTCCGCACGGCAGAAGGGGTGAAGCAACTCTATTATGCTGTGCAGCGTGTGTTACAGCGGCGTGGAGGTGTGACGGCAGAGCTGCTGGCGCAGCGTATGGCATCCAGAAAAGGGATGAGTTCGGGAGACGTGCAGAGTGTATTGATAGATTTGCCGAAGTTTATAGAGGAAGCGCTGATGGAGGGAGAGTCGGTGACCATTAAGGGGCTGGGTTCCTTCCATGTGGCGGTGACGAGTGACGGGTTTGAGCATCCCGACGATGTGATGCCGGGCAAGGTACGCTTATCCCGTGTCTATTTTCGTCCGGATAAGTCGCTGGTGGCGAGGCTGAACAGCGGGATGGATTTCTACCGTTATCCGCTTAGCCGATATTTCCCTCACGATATGTTGCGACCGGAAACGCTGCGAAAGGAGCGGGCCGAGGGAAAGACGGGAATTCCGGATGAAGACCCAGTTGGGATGGAAAATGATACGGAGGACTTTTCGGGGGAGGAGTGAGCGATGAATGTGGAAGAATTCAGAGAATACTGTCTCTCCTTGCCGGGAGTGAGCGAGAAGATGCCTTTTCCTAATGTGGCCGACAGATACAGCCGCGATGTGCTTTGCTTTTATGTGGGCGACAAGTGGTTCTGCTTTGTCAATATCGAAGTGTTCGACTTCTGCTGCATCAAGTGCCGCCCGGAGGAATCAACGGAGCTGCGGGCAAGGTACGAGGGGGTGAAGCTGGGGTGGCACATGAACAAGAAGTATTGGAACAGTGTGTATTTTAATCAGGATGTACCGGACAGCATTATCCGAGAACTGGTGGCACGCTCCTATCGGCTGGTTGTGGAGAGCCTGCCGAAGAGGGAGCGGGAGCGTTATACCCCCATGCACTCCCTATAAAAGTCGAACATTTCGAAGATAGTCTCCTTGTCTGCCGTCTGGTTGAGACAGATGTCACCCACTTCTTTCAATAGGGTGAAGTTGATGACTCCGGCGGTATTCTTCTTGTCATGCTTCATCAGTTCGTACAGCTGGTCGTACTGTTTGCAGTTGAAGGTGAAGCTGCCATAATTCTCTTTGACGAATTGGATGGTCTGGCGCATCTTGTCCTTCGGGAATCCGGTCTTTATATAAGAAAGGTAGAGTTCGCAGACCAGCCCCCATGCCACTGCATAGCCGTGCAGCACCGGACGCCTTTCGGCAAGGGCGAGGCTTTCGAAGGCGTGTCCCACGGTGTGCCCCAGGTTCAAGGCTTTGCGGATGCCATGTTCCAGTGGGTCCTCTTCTACGATGCGTTCCTTTACCTGCACGGAACGTCCTACCATGGACTTCAGCAAGGCATAATCTATCTTCTCCGTATCGAAGGCCAGCAGTTCCGCCAGATGTTCCGGGGTACTGATGAGGCCGTGCTTCAGCATCTCCGCATAGCCGGAGAAGAAGTTATGGGCATCGAGGCTGCGCAGGAACTCGGTTTCCAGCAGCACGCAGGCGGCAGGAGCAAAGACGCCGATTTCATTCTTCAGACCGTTGAAGTTGATGCCCGTCTTGCCTCCCACGGAAGCGTCGACCATGGCGAGCAGCGTAGTGGGAACGTTGATGTAGGCGATGCCCCGCTTGAAGGTGGAAGCGGCAAAACCGCCAAGGTCGGTCACCATGCCACCGCCCAGATTGATGAGCAGGGAGTGGCGGCTGGCCCCTTTCTCACTCAGGGCTTGCCATACGGCAGCCAGCGTTTCCATATTCTTGTGCACATCTTCTGCCCCGATAATAATCTCTTCCGCTTCTTCCAGGGCGGGGATACCGTCCAGATGCGGGCGGCAGAGGCGGTGGGTATGCTCGTCGGTAAGGATGAAAAGCTTGTCATGGGGACACTTCGCTATGGCATGCGTCAGGCTGTTTGCCAGTCCTTCGCAAAGGATTACTTCTTGTTTACTCATCTTGTTAATTACAAATTACGAATTACCAATTACTGATGTTACGGATTATGAAGGAAAGGGAGCCTTCTTCATTATATTGTGGCACAAAGATAGCTCTTTTGGCAATAAAACGTTATCTTTGTCCCGCGAAATTCTATGGGTGGCAAGGTGTTTCCGTCATCTGCCTCCCGCTATTTGTAATTAGTAATTTGTAATTGATTGATAGAAATGAGAGCATTACTTCCCGTTTATTGCCGTCCGTTGGGTTATTTCATCATAGCTCTGGCGTTGTTCCTTCCTTTCATATTCCTATTGTGGGGAAAAGTGACAGATGCCAACTTGCTGTTTTACAAGGAATGCTCCAAACTCCTGATGATGATGGGGGCACTGATGATAATCTTTGCCTTGACGAAGAACGAGAATAAGGAGATAGAGCAGGTGCGCAACAAGTCCACGCGCAATGCCATCTTTCTGACCGTTCTTTTTATCTTCGGCGGTATGCTCTACCGGGTGGCGCAGGGTGACCTCCTTTCGGTCGATTCTTCTTCTTTTCTCATATTTCTTATATTGAATGTGCTTTGCTTGGAATTTGGTATAAAGAAAGCGACAGTTGATAGATTATTTAAGCGGAATAGTCGATAAATAAAGCAAATCGTCATGTGGGGCATTAAACCTTTTGCCCGGAAGTCTGTCAAATGAAACAGTGAATAAAAGGCATTGTTCATTTAGAATAGACAAAGAATAGACACATGAAGAAAATTATCACGGGGATGGCGTTGCTGTTGGTAACAACGCTGTCTGCATTTTCACAGACCAAAAACATTACGGTATCGGGCCGTGTCGTGGAGGACACCAAGGAGCCTGCGATACAAGCTACCGTGCAGTTGCTTTTGTTGCCAGACAGTGTTCAGGCATCGGGTACGGCCACTACGGCACAAGGTTATTTCACTCTTCCCAAAGTCAGTGCGGGTAAATACGTGCTGAAGGTTTCCTACATCGGATTCAAGAGCCAGTACATCCCTTTACACCTTTATGCTACGACAACTGCCAAGAACGTGGGTACACTGACATTGGAAACGGATGCGGTGATGCTGGCCGAGGCTGTGGTTACGGCAGAAGCGCCGCAAGTGCAGGTGGTGGAAGATACACTGGTATATACTTCATCTGCCTATCGTACCCCCGAGGGAGCCATGCTCGAGGAGTTGGTGAAGAAGCTGCCCGGTGCGGAGATTGACGACGAGGGTAATGTGAAAATCAACGGTAAGGACTTGTCGAAGATTATGGTCGACGGCAAGGAGTTCTTCGGTGGAGACGTAAAGACCGGTTTGAAGAACCTGCCGGTAGATATGATAGAGAAGCTGAAAACCTACGATAAGAAGTCCGATTTGGCACGTATCACCGGTATTGACGACGGTGAGGAGGAGACGGTGCTCGACCTGACCGTAAAGAAAGGCATGAACCAGGGTTGGTTCGGTAATGCCGACGTGGCCGGAGGGACGGAAGACCGCTATATGGGCCGCTTTATGCTGAACCGCTTCGTGGACAAAACCCAGGTGTCGGTAGTGGGTTCTGCCAATAACGTGAACGACCAGGGCTTTTCGGGTGGTGGCGGTCCTCCGCGCTGGCGCAGGAACAACGGACTTACTGCAACGAAAATGCTGGGTGTGAACTTCGCTACCCAAACCGATAAGCTGGAACTGGGCGGTAGTGCACGCTACAACTATCAGGATGGGGATATTGCAAGTATCGGTTCTACCGAGGACTTTCTGCCGGACGGCAACTCTTACTCCAACTCGAACAGCAGGCAACGTAACAAAGCCAAGAATTTCAATGCCGATTTCCGTATGGAGTGGAAGCCGGACTCGATGACGAATATCATTTTCCGTCCCAACTTCTCGTACGGCAAAACGGACAATCTCTCCAATTCTGAGAGCGGTACGTTCAATTCCGACCCTTACAGTCTGGTGAGTGACCCCAATAACTGGCTGAATCTGGAGAAGATTCTTAATCCGGACGATGACCCGTTGAGGAGTATCCGTATAAATGCTATCAACAGCGGTTCGCTGAACGACAACAAGAGTGTGTCTACGGATGCAACCTTGCAGTTGAACAGAAAGCTGAATGACAAAGGACGCAATGTCACGTTCCGTGGAAGATTCGGTTATACCAATAATGACAACAACCAGTATACGGAGTCGGAAACACATTACTTCCAGTTACTGAATGCTTTGGGAGGAGACTCCATCTTGGTTCGTAACCAGTACATCACTACTCCTACCAAGAACTACAATTACAGTGCACAGCTGACTTACAGCGAACCGATAGCCCGCGCCACTTTCTTGCAATTCAGCTATCAGTTCCAGTACAAGTATAGCGAGAGCGACAAGACGACGTATGATTTGCAGGGCTTTCCGGATTGGGGATTGTCAACCCAGCTTCCCACGGGATATGAAGAGCATGCGGTGGATAGTCTGGGTAAGTATGCGGAATACCGCTACTACAACCACGATGCATCCGTGTCTTTGCGCTTTATCCGCGAGAAGTATCAGTTGAGCGCAGGTATGTCGTTCCAGCCGCAGCATTCTGTATTGTCCTATAAGCGCGGCGACTATATGATTGATACCACCCGCAATGTGTTCAACTTCGCTCCGAACCTGGACTTGCGCATCCGTTTCTCCAAGGTGAGCCAGTTGCGTATGACATATCGCGGGCGTAGCAGCCAACCGAGTATGGAGAATCTGTTGCCGATTGTGGACAACTCCAATCCGCAGAATGTACGTATCGGTAATCCGGGCTTGAAGCCTTCCTTCACGCACAACATGCGATTCTTCTATAATACGTATAATGCCGAAAAGCAGCGCGGTATTATGTCACACGTCAACTTCTCGGCAACGCAGAATAGCATCAGCAATAGCCGTGTGTACAATTCGGAGACTGGTGGATGGACTACAACTCCGAAAAATATCAACGGTAATTGGAATGCGTTCGGCATGTTTGGCTTCAATACGGCACTGCCCAATAAGAAGTATACCATCAACTCCTTCTCCAATGCCAACTATCAGAACAATGTGGCTTATCTGACGTCCGGTAAGGGAGCAGATGCCGTGGAACGGAAGAATACAACCACCAACCTGACGCTGGGCGAACGTCTGAATGCCGCCTATCGTAATGACTGGTTTGAATTCGGCTTGAACGGAAGCATCTCCTATTCAATAGAGAAGGATAAACTGACGCCTGACAATAATCAGGAGCCCTATACCTTCTCCTACGGTGCCAATACGCAGATTTCCATGCCGTGGAACATGACGCTCTCTACCAACATTGCCAACCAGAGCCGTCGAGGATATACGGACAGCAGTATGAACCGTAACGAGCTTATCTGGAATGCACAGTTGTCGCAGACTTTCCTGAAAGGGAATGCCACCGTCAGCTTCGAGATGTACGACATTCTGAAGAAGCAGAGTAACATCAGCCGTTCGCTGACTGCAAGCGGCCGCTCGGTGTACGAATATAACGGCGTGAACAGCTATTGCATGCTTCACTTCATCTATCGTCTGAATATTTTCGGCAGCAAGGCCGCCCGCGATAAGATGCAGGGCAGACGCGGCTTCGGCGGTCCGGGCTTCGGTCCGGGGCATGGTCCTGGCGGTTTCGGAGGACGCAGGCCGTTCTAAAGCGGAGGGGATCACCCCCCTAATCAGCTTGTCATTCTGATACACTCTCAATTCTGTGGCAGGTTTCTTTTTGATTATTTTTCAGACGCGGATGACGCAGATAAGAATATTAAAAATCTGCGTCATCTGCGTCATCCGCGTCAAAGCGATAGCAAGTATAAGTTTTCAGACAAGTTGGGGGAAGAGGGACTTTTATGTTAATCTCTGTAATCTTCGGTGAAAGTTTCTGTGTTTTTCCTACATTTGTTTCACACTTAATTGTCTGTGAACATGCTTGATTGGAACTTCATTGCCAGCCAGATTGCTACGATAGCCTTCGACATTGTTTATTTCGGTGCCATCATCGGAACGATTGTCGTCATTATCCTCGACAACCGCAATCCGGTGAAAACCATGGCATGGATACTGATACTGATGTTCCTTCCCATCGTGGGGCTGGTGTTTTACTTCTTCTTCGGGCGTAGTCAGCGCCGTGTGCGCATGATAGGGAAGAAGAGTTACAGCCGTTTGTTGAAGAAACCTATGGCAGAATATCTGGCGCAGGACTCATGTGCGCTTCCCATCAATTACAGTCGTCTCATATCCTTGTTCCGTAATACCAACCAGGCTTTCCCCTTCGATGGAAACCGGGTGGAAGCCTATACCCTGGGGCTCTCCATGCTGCAATCCCTGCTGCGCGAACTGGGGAAAGCAACGAAGCATATCCACATGGAATTCTATATCTTTGAGGACGATGCCATTGGGCGCTTGGTACGTGATGTCCTGATGGAAAAGGCGCGTGCCGGGGTAGAGGTACGTGTGATTTATGATGATGTGGGTTGTTGGCATGTTCCCAACCGTTTTTTTGAAGAGATGCGCGAGGCCGGTATCGAGGTACGCAGCTTTCTGAAGGTACGTTTTCCGCTTTTCACCAGTAAGGTGAACTATCGTAATCATCGGAAAATAGTTGTCATTGACGGGCGCATCGGCTTTGTGGGGGGGATGAATCTTGCCGAACGCTATATGCGCGGATTCTCATGGGGCATCTGGCGGGACACACATCTGCTGCTGGAGGGCAAGGCTGTTCACGGATTGCAGACCGCCTTCCTACTCGATTGGTACTTTGTGGACCGTACACTGATTACGTCTACCCGCTATTTCCCGAAAATAGAAAACTGCGGTACTTCCTTGGCGCAGATTGTAACGAGTGAGCCCGTAGGCCCATGGAAAGACATTATGCAGGGACTTGTCATATCCATTTCCAGCGCAAAGAAATATTTCTATATCCAGACTCCCTACTTCCTGCCCACCGAAGCCGTACTTGTTGCTATGCAGACAGCCGCCTTGTCAGGTGTCGATGTGCGTCTGATGTTGCCCATGCGTGCTGATAACCGCTTGACGCATCTGGGTTCCTGCTCTTATCTGGCAGATGTGCTCTATTCGGGAGTCAAGGTCTATTTCTATAAGAAAGGCTTCTTGCACTCCAAACTGATGGTTTCGGATGATGAGTTGTCCACGGTAGGCTCTACGAATGTGGATTTCCGCAGTTTTGAACATAACTTTGAGGTGAATGCCTTCATCTATGACACAGAAACAGCGCTTCAGATGCGCGAAATCTTCCTTCAAGACCAGCGCGACTGCGTACAAGTATTCCTGAAGAACTGGGTGAAGCGCCCCTGGTATCGTAAGGCCGCAGAGAGTGTGGTGCGGCTGATGGCGCCGCTGTTATAATGAAGAATGATGAATGAAGAATTTCTTGAAGTGTATTCATATCGTACCATTCTTCATTCATCATTTAAATATCGTGAAGTTCACGCTCCCGTATACCCTTCTCTCCACAAAGTGCGGATGTTCCTCGAAACTGTTTTTCTTCCCGTGTTCCAAGACGAAGAGTCCGTCTTCTTTCAGCAAGTTGTTCTCGAAGATGAGATCGGGCAAGGTTTCCAGCCCGGCAAGCTCGTAGGGAGGGTCGGCAAAGATAAAGTCGAACTGCTCGCGTCCGCTTTTGAGGTATTTGAATACGTCACCGCGTATGGGTAGGCACTTGTCCGTCTTTAATTCCTGCATAATTTTGCAGATGAAGGCATAGTGGTCGCGGTCTTTTTCCACGCTGATTACTTGGTCGCAGCCTCTGGACACAAGCTCGATGCTGATGCTGCCCGTACCGGCAAATAGGTCGAGGGCACGGATGCCGTCCTCAAAGTCCATGTAGTTGGAGAGCACATTGAACAGATTCTCTTTGGCAAAGTCTGTGGTGGGGCGTGCCTTGAAGGAGTGGGGCACGTCGAAACGTCTTCTTTTGTATATTCCGCTGATTACTCGCATAGGGTTATGGCTTGCAGGTCAAGATTAGTGGCGGGATTCATGATGAATACCTGCCGGATGAATTTTCGCAGTTCGGGCAGTAGCAGTTCTTTGTCGTTTAGGTCACCGGTCAGGTGCAGCTCATCGCGTTCCTGCTCGAAGCCGAGTTGTTTCCATATATATAATAGGTAGTAGACACGGTCGGGTGTGCTTCTGCATTCAAAGGAATTGGCAAGAAGGAGGCGTCCGCGTTCGTAGCCGTATACGTCTACGGCATCTTTTCGCAAGTGTGCATACATCTTCCGGTTGTTGCCCAAGCGGCTCTTTGAGGAGAAGAACTCAATGAAGGGGCTGGCTTGGGAATAGAACTTGACATCGGGATACTGTTCGCGAAGGAAGGAGCAGGCACTCTTATCCATGCCGAACAGTACGACAGTGCTGTTCTTATGCAGTATGTTGTATTGTACGGTTTCGTTTTCCCGTTTAGGATGGTTGTGATAGAAAATGATTTCCGTTTGTTCGTCCTCGAAGAACTCCAGGGGAATGAACGTGAAGCGTTTGTCTGCCATGAGCACATTGACACGGCGGAAGGGGCGTTCCAGCCATGCCAGTTCGCGGAAGGTCTGTTTCAGATTGGCAGTGAGGGAGAAGGACTCGTCCACTGCACGGTCGTAGTAAGAGAACTCGCCGTCGCCCAGAGGGTTGAACACAGAAAAAGAAATCCATCCGTACTGAGACGGATGGATAATGTATACTGTTCCGATTTATTAAAATCAGTCGTTTCTATCATACGTTTGTCGGGGTGAGATTATTCCCAGTTACCGGCGTTGTTGTTAGCTGTTTCCAAGCTACCAATCATCAGACCGCAGTACTTGCCAAGTTTGGTTTGTACGTCCTTGATGTTGGCAATTTCTTGTGCATCCAGACCGTTCAAATAAACTTCGTACGGAGTCTTCACTTCGAGCAGACAGAAAGGAGCACCGGATTTAGCTGTATCGTTCTTGATGGCCATTTCGAACTGTGCACCGTTTCCGAAGGGAACATATCTCATAGAATCGGGGTTGAAACCTTTCGGGAAGATAGTATCCAATACGGCTACCCACATAGTGTCACGCTTGAAGTTTTCCAATCCCCATTTCTTGACGTCAGCATAGTTACCTGTCTTCTTTGCCTTATTGATGATGTTGATGGCTTTCTTTTCAGTCAGACCGTCTTCCAGCTGCTTATCGTTCAGTTCTCCTTGCTTGAAGATGAACGGAAGTTTCTGGTTTTTAACAAAGTCAATCAGAGAGTCGAAGCTTGCAGTATATTGCTGGTCATGTAAAGTACGATATTCCAATTGTGCTTTACGGATGTCAATCAGACGTGCAATGACGGCTGCGTCTCTGTGCTTCTTTGCTTTTTCAAAGTTGATAGGACCCATAATGCTGGTGTAACAAATATAAATTAGCACCAAAGCACATAAGCCTAAAATGACATTAAATACTGTTTTCATGATAAATATGTTTTTTAGTTGTTATATTCGCACCGCAAAAATAAAAGAAATTAATTTAAAAACGATAGTTCCCTTTACTTTTTCTGTTACAAAAATGATAAATAACTATTTAGAAAGGCAAATTAAGGAAAATTTTCCTTACCAACCAACTCCTGAGCAAGAAATTGCTGTAAAATCTTTATCGGAGTTCCTTCTGTCACCCCGTAGCGAGGTGGTTTTTATGCTTCGTGGTTATGCGGGGACGGGTAAAACATCGTTGGTCGGTGCCTTGGTGCGGACGTTGGATAAGTTGCAACAAAAGTCGGTATTGCTGGCACCGACCGGACGGGCGGCAAAAGTTTTCTCGGCGTATGCGGGGCATCCGGCGTTTACAATTCATAAAAAAATTTATAGACAGCAATCTTTCTCCAATGAGCTGAGCAATTTTTCTGTGAACGATAATTTGACAACTCACACTTTATATATAGTGGATGAGGCCTCAATGATTTCCAATGAGGGACTGTCCGGTTCCATGTTCGGCACGGGCAGGTTGCTGGACGACCTGGTGCAGTTTGTCTATTCCGGCCAGGGATGCCGCCTGCTGCTGATGGGCGATACGGCACAGCTGCCGCCGGTGGGGGAGGAGCAGAGCCCTGCCCTCTTTGCCGATGCCTTGAAAGGCTACGGGCTGGAAGTGGTGGAGGTGGACTTGACGCAGGTGGTGCGTCAGGAGCAACAGTCGGGCATTTTGTGGAATGCCACCCGCCTGAGGCAGTTGATAGCGGAAGACGATTGCTACAGCCTGCCGAAGATAAAGGTTTCGGGGTTTGCCGACATTAAAGTTCTGCCCGGAAATGAGCTGATAGAAACGCTGAACTCTTGCTACGACCATGACGGGTTGGATGAAACTATCGTGGTGTGCCGCTCCAACAAGAGGGCGAACATCTACAACAAAGGCATCCGTGCGCAGATTCTCTGGCGTGAGGATGAATTAAACACCGGTGATTTGTTGATGGTGGCGAAAAATAACTACTTCTGGACGGAAAAGGAGAAGGAGATGGATTTCATTGCCAACGGTGAGACTGCCGTGGTGCGCCGCGTGCGCCGTACGCGAGAGCTGTATGGCTTCCGCTTTGCAGACGTGACGCTGGTCTTTCCCGACTATAACGACTTTGAACTGGAAGTGAACATGCTGCTTGATACGCTGCATACCGACTCGCCTGCGCTGCCCAAGGCAGAAAACGACCGGCTTTTCTACTCCGTCCTCGAAGATTATGCCGACATCACCGTGAAGCGCGAGCGGATGAAGAAGATGAAGGCAGACCCGTACTACAACGCCTTGCAAGTGAAGTATGCCTATGCCGTGACTTGCCACAAGGCGCAGGGCGGGCAATGGAAGAATGTCTTTCTGGACCAGGGGTATATGACGGATGAATACCTGACACCCGATTATTTCCGTTGGCTCTACACCGCCTTTACCCGTGCCACGGGAACGCTCTACTTGGTGAACTATCCGGAAGAACAAATAGTTTGAAAAAGAGAGGGGTACCGATGCAGTATTCCGGCATTTTTTGTATTTTTGTAGATAGAACAACTATAACTGAACAAGTATGAAGAAGCTATACTCTCTCTTTGCCTTGATAGCACTGCTGTTTACCGCTTCCGGTTGCGAGGACGATTACCGAAGCATGGTACTTTTCGAAGGTGTGGAGCCTATCTACCAGATTGGGACATGTGACAATCTGGTGTCCAATCTTTCTTATTATCTTTCTGAAACAAACGAAGATACAGTGCTGGGCATTGACGGCGGCGACGGTTCCTATAATGTGATTAACGAGCACGAGTCGGTGGCTTCCGTGACTTTTACCGATGATGTCAACGGGTATCAGCGTATCAAGATTCATCCGCTGGCAGAGGGGGAGACGATTGTGAAGGTGATGGATGGTTCCGGTGAGGAAACACAACTGCGCATCACGGTGAAAGGTCGTAGGCAATATACGTTGACGAAAATGGGCTTCGAGTATGGTATCAGTAGTGGTGCACCGACGGAACTGCTGGGTGATGTTTCTAAGGCACTTGCCGAGCGTCCTTGGGTGAAGGATGGCGGGTATTATGTGTTGGTGCCCGAAGATTTCTCCAATAGTATGTGGAAAGGTGTATTGGAAATCTATCCGACGGGAAAAGAGGAGGAACCGCTAATGGGGATATACGAGACAGTTCCAGTGGAAGATGAGAACGGAGATACATATGCATTGTGGCAGTTTACTTATAATGGAGAGAAGAGGCTCTTTACGCGGACGGTCTCGGGAAATGGTAAATGTGTACTTGCGGAAAATGTAACTCCTTTCTGTCCTTCCAGTTTGCTGCCCGAAGGTGCACTGGTGGTTTATCGCGAAATGTTTATACTTCGGATGGAATAAGGTTTTAGTGGAAATCTTGTCAAGAGCAGATTTACGAAAGATTAACAGACGGGAGGCTTAGGCTTCCCGTTTTTGTTTCTGTTGCGCATCATCTGTCTGTTCTGTATGCATCATTCGTTTGCTTCGAATGCATTGTCTGTTTGTTCTGGACTAATCATCCGTTCCCTCCACTTCACTGTCCCAAACCTTAGGGTTTTTCACGGAAACCCCAGGGCTTTGGAGGGTAAATGCCAGCCATTTCACTTGCTAAGGTGTGGCATTTAGGATGGTAAGGTGTGGAGTTTGGGGAGCCGGCATGTGGCATTTCAAATGGAATACCGTGGAGGATAAAAAGAAAAGGAGAAGCAATGCTCCTCCTTTCCCGGTAGTTTAATTTTGAAATATCTAAAAAATGACATTACAAATATACAACATCACAGAGGCGATGTCAAGTGTTTCGCCAATTATTTTCAATTATAATCCTGCCAATTCCAAAACTTTGTCAATGGCAGCGTTCAGTCCGTCAGCATTCTTACCGCCGGCAGTTGCAAAGTGGGGCTGGCCACCGCCACCGCCTTGGATAAGTTTGGCAGCTTCTTTCACCAGGTTACCGGCTTTCAGTCCGCCTGCCACGAGGTTGTCGCTCAGCATGACGGTCAGCATCGGCTTGCCTTCGGCTTCTGTTCCCGCTACGAAGAACAGGTTTTCCGTAATCTGGCCACGCAACTGGAAGGCGATGTTCTTCACTGTTTCTGCCGGCAGGGGAGCACAGAACTTGATGACTTTAACGCCATTGACTTCCTGCACGTTCTTCAGCAGTCTTTCTTTCAGCTGTGCTTCTTTCTCTTTCATGAAGTCCTCTACCTGCTTCTTCAGTCCGGCGTTTTCGTCAATATACTTACGGATGGTTCCGGCAAGGTCGGGTGCGTTGTTGAAGAGCGCCTTCAAGTCGTGCAGCGTGTCCTCGATGGTGTTCATCAGTTCCTCCACGCGTGCACCCGTGTAGGCTTCGATACGGCGCACACCGGCAGCCACGGAGCTTTCGGAGATAATCTTCACCATACCGATGTTTCCGGTTGCAGCCACGTGCGTACCACCACAGAATTCTACGGAAGAACCGAACTGGATAACGCGTACATGGTCGCCGTACTTCTCGCCGAACAGAGCGATGGCGCCCAGTTCTTTGGCTTCTTCGATAGGAATGTTGCGGTATTCTTTCAAAGGTATGTTGGCGCGAATCTTTGCATTAACGATGTGTTCCACCTTGCGGATTTCCTCGTCCGTCACCTTCTGGAAGTGTGAGAAGTCGAAACGCAGGGAGTCCGGTGTAACCAAAGAGCCCTTCTGCTCTACATGCTCGCCCAATACTTCGCGCAGCGCAGCATCCAGCAAGTGGGTAGCAGAGTGGTTGGCGGCACAAGCGGCACGCTTGTCGGTATCCACGCATGCCATCATCGGAGCTTCCATGTGTTCGGGCAGCTTCTTGGTGATGTGGATAGGCAGGTTGTTCTCCTTCTTGGTGTCTACCACTTCGATGGTTTCAAACTCGTTCACCAATACACCGGTGTCACCTACCTGACCGCCGCTTTCGGCATAGAACGGAGTCTTGTCCAGTACAATCTGATACAAGGTTTGGTTCTTCTGCTTCACTTGGCGGTAGCGCAGAATGGATGTTTCGTATTCCGTATAGTCATATCCTACGAATTCGGTAGTACCCTCCTTTAGCGTAATCCAGTCACCGGTCTCTATGGCGGCGGCATTGCGGGCACGCTGTTTCTGCTGCTGCATTTCGGCGTCAAACTCCTTGATGTCGGCAGTCATGCCGTTTTCGCGGAGAATCAGTTCCGTCAAGTCGAGCGGGAAACCGAAGGTATCATATAAGGTAAAGGCATCCTTTCCGCTGATTTCGTTCTTGCCGGCGGCTTTGGCGTCTGCCATGGTCTTTTCCAGCAGGCGGATACCCGTCTCCAGGGTGCGGAGGAAGGAATCTTCTTCTTCCTTGATAACTTTGGCAATCAGTTCCTTCTGTGCATCCAGTTCGGGATAAGCGGCGCCCATGTTCTCGATGAGTACGGGGAGGAGCTTGTACATGAATGCCTGCTTCTGTCCGAGGAACGTGTAACCGTAGCGCACGGCACGGCGGAGGATACGACGGATGACGTAACCTGCCTTGGCATTGCTCGGAAGCTGTCCGTCGGTGATGGAGAAGGCGATGGTGCGGATGTGGTCGGCAATTACACGCATGGCGATGTCCGACTTCTCATCTTCGCCATACTTCTTGCCTGCCATGTCTCCGATGGCTTTCAGTATCGGTTGGAATACGTCGGTGTCGTAGTTGGAGGTCTTTCCTTGCAGTGTGCGCACCAGTCGCTCGAAGCCCATGCCGGTGTCGATAACCTTGGCGGGAAGTCCTTCCAGGCTGCCGTCCGCCTTGCGGTTGAACTGCATGAACACGAGGTTCCAGATTTCAATCACCTGCGGGTGGTCTTTGTTCACCAGCTGGCTGCCGGGTACTTTGGCCTTCTCTTCTTCCGAACGGGAGTCCACATGGATTTCCGAACACGGACCGCACGGTCCCGTATCACCCATTTCCCAGAAGTTATCGTGTTTGTTGCCATTCAGAATGTGGTCTTTCGGCAAGAACTGCTCCCAGTAAGAAGCGGCTTCGTTGTCGCGTTCCAGTCCTTCTTCGGCGCTACCTTCGAATACGGTGGCGTAGAGGTCTTTGGGTCGAGTTTCAATACATCCACCAGATACTCCCATGCCCAGGAGATGGCTTCCTTCTTGAAGTAGTCGCCAAACGACCAGTTGCCCAGCATCTCGAACATGGTGTGGTGGTAGGTATCGTGACCCACTTCCTCCAGGTCGTTGTGCTTTCCGCTTACGCGAAGGCATTTCTGCGAGTCAGCAACTCTTTTGTATTTCGCCGGGTGGTTGCCCAAAATGATATCTTTAAACTGGTTCATTCCCGCATTGGTGAACATCAACGTGGGGTCATCCTTAATCACCATCGGGGCCGAAGGCACTATCTGGTGACCTTTACTTTCGAAGAAACTCTTGAAAGAGTCTCTGATTTCGTTTGCAGTCAACATACTCTCTATTGATTTATCTGATTCTAATTTGATTTACCTTCTCTTGTCGTTTTTTGCCCGTTTCTTACTACTAACTACTTGCTACTTAGTCTTAATATTCTTGAAAAAACTGTGCAAAGATAGCTTGTTTTTATTACTTTTGTCGCATTGACAAGCGAAATATTTCCTAAGATGCGCAAAGTTTACTACATTTATAATCCCCAGACGCAGACGTACGACCGTATTTATCCTACCGTGAGGCAGCGGGCGCTGAGCATTCTCCGCCGTTTGTTCATCGGTATGGGGCTGGGTGCGGGCAGTTTCATCGTATTGCTGCTTATCTTCGGCTCTCCGTCGGAGAAGGAGTTGCGAAAGGAGAACAGCAAACTGCAGGCGCAGTACAACGTCCTCTCCCGCCGGCTGGACGAGGCTATGGGAGTGCTGCAAGACATACAGCAGCGTGATGACAATCTGTACCGGGTGATTTTCATGGCCGACCCTATTCCTTCTGCCATCCGTCAGGCTGGATACGGCGGTACCAACCGCTATGAGCATCTGATGGATATGGCTAACTCCGACTTGGTTATCAATACCACGCAGAAAATGGATATGATTAGCAAGCAACTCTATATCCAGTCCCGCTCCTTTGACGATGTGGTGGAGATGTGCAAGAATCATGATGAAATGCTGCGCTGCATTCCTGCCATACAGCCGGTTTCCAATAAAGACCTCCGTAAGACCGCTTCGGGTTACGGTACGCGTATCGACCCCATTTATGGTACCAGCAAGTTCCATGAGGGTATGGACTTTTCGGCTCCCCAGGGCACGGATGTCTATGCCACGGGAGATGGCACCGTGGTGCAGATGGGCTGGCAATCGGGCTATGGCAACAGAATTGTGATAGACCACGGCTTCGGTTATCAGACGGTGTATGCACACTTGCGCGATTTCCGGACGAAGTTGGGCAAGAAAGTGGTACGTGGTGAGGTCATTGGCGGGGTAGGCAGTACGGGCAAGAGTACTGGTCCGCACTTGCACTACGAAGTACACGTCAAGGGAAAAGTTGTGAATCCCGTCAACTACTACTTCATGGATCTCAGTGCCGAGGATTATGACCGCATGATACAGATTGCGGCGAACCATGGTAAGGTGCTTGATTGACGGATGATTTATAGAGAAAGGATTACATCATGCTGAATACAGATAAGAATTTAAAGTTATATTACTCCATCAGCGAGGTGGCTGCCATGTTCGATGTCAACGAATCACTGCTCCGTTTCTGGGAAAAGGAGTTTCCGCAACTCAATCCGAAGAAGGGGGGGCGGGGAATACGCCAGTACCGTAAGGAGGACATTGAGACAGTGAAACTTATCTATCATCTGGTGAAGGAGCGCGGAATGACCTTGCCCGGCGCCCGCCAACGGATGAAAGACAATAAAGAAGCTACGATACGCAACTTTGAAATCGTAGATCGCCTGAGAGCTATCCGCGAAGAACTGGTAGGCATGAAACTGGCATTGGATGAGTTTACTTACGAGGATGTGGAGAGCTTGAAGGAAAATATTCAAGGACTGAAGTAGAATAAATACCACTCCGTTTATTCCTCTACTCTCGTCACTTGTTTTATATTCTGTATCTGCTTCAGGTTATTGCAGATAGTGCGCACGTCGTCCACATCGTGTACATAGAGTTGTATCTTTCCTTCGAAGATACCGTCGTTGGTTTCGATGGTCAGTTTACGGATATTCACGTTGAGCTGGCGGGAGATGACTTGAGTTACTTCGTTCAGCAATCCCATGCTGTCTATACCTTTTATATATATGGTGACGAGGAACGACAAATCCTTGTGAGTGTCCCACTCGGTGGCGATGATACGGTTTCCGTAGCTACTCTTAAGGCGGGTGGCAACGGGGCATTGGCGCTTGTGGATGACAACACGGTTTTGCTCGTCGATGTATCCCAGTACGTCGTCACCCGGAATGGGATGGCAACAGTCGGCCATAATATAGTTCTTTGAGATGGTCTCTTCCGTCAGCTTCAGAATCTGCTTAGTGTTGATTTTCTCTTGCGGTGTTTTCTCTTCCGGTTGTTCTTTGGCATCCTTGTTGTCCTTGTTACCGAAGGAGAAGGTCAGGAACTTCTTCCAGTTGCTGTTCTGCTTTTCCTTGAACACGTTCTTGTCGGCATCGCCCAGCACAACCCGTTTGTTGCCGATGGCAACGAGCAGCTCGTCGCGGGTGTGGAAGCCGTGCAGCCTGGTCAGCTTGTCCAGAGCAGCATCATCCATACGTATATCCTCGTTTTTGAAGAATTCGTTCAGTATGGTTTCACCTTCTTTCTGATAGGTTTTCGCCTCTTTGCGCAGGATGGCGGCAATCTTGGCGCGGGCGCGGGCGGTGGTGGCATACACTTCCCACTCCGGCTGCACGCGTTGCGATTTGGAGGTCAATATCTCTACCTGGTCACCGCTTTGCAGTTTGTGGCTTAGGGGAACCAGTTTGTGGTTTACCTTGGCGCCGATGCAGTGGCTGCCGATGTCGGTATGCAAGGAGAAGGCAAAGTCCAGTGCCGTAGAGTTCTGCGGCATGGTCTTGAGGTCGCCTTTCGGGGTGAAGACGAAAATTTCCGATGCAAACAAGTTCAGTTTGATGGTATCGAGAAAATCGATGGCGTCCGGTTGTGGGTCGTCCAGAATTTCCTTGATGGTACGCAACCATTTCTCCAGTTCGCCTTCATCTTCGCTGCCTCCGCCTTCTTTGTATTTCCAGTGGGCGGCAAAGCCTTGTTCGGCAACGTCATTCATGCGTTCACTGCGGATTTGTACTTCAATCCATTGCCCGTTGTTACCCATAAGGGTGACGTGCAGGGCTTGGTAGCCGTTGGCTTTGGGATGGCTCACCCAGTCGCGCAGGCGGTCAGGGTGGGGCTTGTATATCTTGGATATGGAGACGTAAATGTCGAAGCAGTCGTTTAGCTCTTCCTCTATATTGCGGGGCTCGAAGATGATGCGGACAGCAAGCAAATCATAGATTTCCTCGAAGGGGACATGCTTGGTCTGCATTTTGTTCCAGATGGAGTAGATGGACTTTACACGGGCAAGGATACGGTATTTCAGTCCCATTTTGTCCAGTTGCGCCCGTATCGGAGCGGTGAACTCATTGAATACCTTGTCGCGCTCCACGGCGGTGGCTTCCAGTTTCTCTTCTATCTCGTGGTACTCTTCCGGATGTTCGTACTTGAAGCTCAGGTTTTCCAGTTCTGTCTTGATTTTGTACAAGCCGAGGCGGTTGGCGAGCGGGGCATAAATATAGAGTGTTTCGCCTGCAATCTTGAACTGCTTGTTGGGCAGCATGGAGCCGAGTGTACGCATGTTATGCAGACGGTCGGCTATCTTGATGAGGATAACCCGGATATCGTCGGACATGGTGAGCAGCAGCTTCTTGAAGTTCTCTGCCTGCGCCGAGGCACGGTCGCCGAAGATACCGCCGGAAATCTTTGTCAGCCCGTCTACAATCTGGGCGATTTTGGGACCGAAGATGTTTTCAATATCCTCTACGGTGTAGTCGGTGTCCTCCACCACATCATGCAGCAATGCCGAGCATATGGAAGTAGACCCCAGTCCTATCTCATTACAGACAATCTTTGCCACAGCAATGGGGTGCATGATGTAGGGCTCGCCGGAACGACGCTTGATGCCCTTATGCGCCTGGTTGGCAAAGTTGAATGCTTTGGTTATTATTTCGACGCGCTTGCGGTGCTTGGTGGCCAAATAGTCGTTCAACAGTTCTTGGAATGCCTGTTCGATCATTTCCTCTTCGGCTTTTTCCTTTTCCTTCTGACTTATATTTTCTTCCATATACTGCTTTCTCCTTTCTTCACTTCACTTTTTGCAAAAATAAGCAATTTTCAACACCGGGCAAGCGTTTATGTCTTTATTTATAAATCTTCAAGCGCTTTCCTGCGGAGATTCTGGTACTGCGCAATCCATTCCAACTTTTTAACTGATTGACAGTGACGCCGTATTTCCGTGCAATGCTGCCGAGATTCTCGCCACTGCGTATCTTGTGGTAGGTGACATTCCCCGTAGCGGTACTGCCTTTGCTGCTACGTGCCGTCGAGCGTGTATTGGAAACGGCCACGACTCTGCGGTTCTTGAACAGCTCGTTACTGCGGTGGGCATAGATGGTGTCTTGCTTGTCAATGAAGGCACTGATGTAGTTGATGGGGAGGCGTAGCGTCTGCGGCTTGCTCTCTCCGGGGATGATGCTTTTCTTGAATTGGGATTCAGGCTCTTTATCTGGTCCAGGCTGATGCCGCATAGGTCGGAAATCTGCTCGAAATGAAGGTTACGGCTTACTTGCACCGTATCGGTTGCTTCCGGAATGTCGGTTTCCATGGGGCAGATGTTGTGCTTGCAGTAGTAGGTCATTACGTAGTTGGCGGCAATGAAGGCGGGCACGTAGCCGCGTGTCTCTTTGGGCAGATAGTTGTAGATTTCCCAATAATCGGTTTTCCCTCCCGAGCGGCGGATGGCTTTGTTGATGGTGCCCGGACCGCAGTTGTAGGCGGCAATCACCAGGTTCCAGTCTTTGTAAATGTCATACATGTCCTTCAGGTAGCGTGCTGCCGCCCAGGTCGCCTTTATCGGGTCACGGCGTTCGTCTACGAGGCTGTTGCTTTCCAGTCCGTATATCTTTCCGGTGGCGAGCATAAACTGCCATAGTCCGCAGGCTCCCGCGCGGGATACGGCAGAAGGGTTGAGAGCGGATTCTATGATGGGCAGGTATTTCAGCTCGAGCGGCAGGCCGTAGGCATCCAGCGCTTCTTCGAAGATGGGCATATAGAAGTTGCAGGCGCTCAGCATGAAGGCAACCTGGTTGCGCAGACGTCCGGCATACATGTCGATGAACTTGCGCACAATCTCGTTGTATGGCATTTCCATGACGGTCGGCATGCGCGACAACCGGTCTATGTATACAGAGTCACTGAACATCGGGTTTACGGTAGAGGTGCTGCAGTCTTTTCCCAAGTCTATGTAATTCTTGGCTTTCCAGTCATTGAGCAGGCTGTCCAGCGGATAGGTCATGCTTTTGGGCAGCTCGATGGATTCCTGGCGTTCCGTGCCGTTTTCGCGGATAAGCACTTCCACGCTTTCTTGCGCATGCATGGCCGGAGCGGTGAAGAGGGCGCAAAACAGAAGCGAGGAACCGAGAATAATTCTTTTCATATATATGGCCTTGTGTGTCATTAGGTAATAATTTATGCTTTAATTTTCGTTTTTAGAATCGGAAACTGCATTGCACGCCGACGTTCTTATTAGAGGAACCAGTCATCTGGCTGTTGATTATGGCAGGTTCCACTTTCATGCTGAGGTCGGGGGTGATGTCAAAGTTGGACAGCTCTGCGTCTACGTATGCGTCGACAACAGACAGCAGGTATACACCGATAAAGGCGAAGATGCTCAAGTCGCGGTATCGTCGGAAGGTATCCTTACGCTTCCGTAGTGTCTCCGTCAGCTGGCTTTCGGTATAGTTATAGTTGGGAGGCAGCAGGTCGGTAATGGTACTGGAGTTGAAATTACCATTTACGGCATCCTTGTAGGCGGCCGAATAGTCCTTATACATCTTGCTGTTCCACGTAAGGGCATAGGCACAACCGGCAAATCCTCCATAGAAGATGGGCAGTTTCCAATACTTGCGGTTGTAAATTTGTCCACCGCCGGGAATGACGAGGGCAAGCCAGGTGGCTTTTGTGGGATTAGGTACCCACCTTTTGGGGTCGATGGCCTTTGCAGACTGTCTGTAGGCACGGGCTGTTCCTTCAGGTCGGGGCTGGCAGTCATTTCCAGCATCTTCCGCTTGTTTTCGGCTGCAAGACTGTCGGCAACAGTGAGGCTGTCCCGGTTCACCACGGTGTTGAGTGTATCGGTCTGATGCCGCTGCGCACGCTTGGAAGCGGCACGTGGACGGTCCTGACCATACATAGCAATCCCTGCCATCTGTAAAAAACAGAGCAGCAGGGCAATGGCTAACTGATATATTCTTCCTTTTTTCCTCATTTATTTCTTCAGCGTATCAAGAATGCCGATGATACGTTCCAATTCTTCTTCGTTATTGAACGGGATACTGATTTTACCTTTTCCTTTCTCCGAGCAGGTTAGCTGCACCTTGGTACTGAAAAAGCCCGAGAGCTGTTGTTTCAGCATATTGAATTCTTCGGGCAGTTTGGCGCGCTTGGGGGCAATCTACGACCACCGCTCTTCACGCTTTCGCCTTCACTCAGTGACTTTACGATTTCTTCCACTTTGCGTACGGAATACCCGTGCTCCAGGATTTCTTCGAAAATCTTCACTTGCAGTTTGGGATCGCCAAGCGTTACCAACGCGCGGGCATGTCCCATGTCTATCTGCTTGTTCTGCAGTCCCATCTGGACGGGGGCGGGCAGTTTGAGCAGGCGCAGGTAGTTGGCAATGGTGGTACGCTTCTTACCTACGCGTTCGCTGAGGCGTTCCTGCGTCAGTCCGTATTGTTCCAACAGATGCTGGTAAGCGAGGGCTATTTCTACGGAGTTCAAGTCTTCGCGCTGTATGTTTTCGATGAGCGCCATTTCCATGACGTTCTCGTCATCTGCAGTGCGGATATAGGCAGGGATGCTTGTCAGTCCGGCAAGCTGCGAAGCACGGAAACGACGCTCGCCGGCGATAATCTGGTATTCGTCGTCGCTAAGCTTGCGCAGGGTGATGGGCTGTATGATGCCGATTTCGGAGATGGAATCGGCTAACTCCTGCAACGCAACCGGGTCGAATTCATGACGGGGCTGGTTGGGATTGACCGTAATCTTCGACAGCTCTATCTCATTGATAGAGGAGGAGCCTTCGGTCTTTACTTCATCCATGGAGAAGAGGGCGTCTAGCCCGCGTCCTAATGCATTTCTTTGTGCCATCTGTTTATTTACTATTTGACGATTTACAATTTAACCATACGGGATGATTTGTTTGTGCATTGTAAATATGGTATTTATCACTAATCATTAATCACTAACCACTATAATCACTTCTTTTCGTTTCTGCTTATCAATTCCTTGGCAAGTGCCATGTGGTTTTTGGCTCCGGTTGAGTCTGCGTCATAGAGAATGGTGGGCAGGCCGTAGCTGGGAGCTTCGCTCAGTTTCACATTGCGCTGGATGACGGTGTTGAATACCAATTCCTGGAAGTGGCGTTTCACTTCATCGTAAATCTGGTTGGCCTGGCGCAGACGCGAGTCGTACATCGTCAGCAGGAAGCCTTCGATTTCGAGGGCAGGGTTCAGCTTGGACTTGATGATTTTAATGGTATTCAGCAATTTGCTGATGCCTTCCAGTGCAAAATATTCCGCTTGTACGGGGATGATTACCGAATCGGCGGCAGTCAGTGCGTTGACCGTAATCAGACCCAAAGACGGGGAACAGTCTATCAAGATATAATCAAACTCATTCTTCAGCGGAGCGAGTACTTCTTTCAGTATCTTTTCGCGGTTTTTCAGATTGAGCATCTCTATTTCGGCACCTACCAGATTGATGTGGGAGGAGATTACCTTCAGTGTGTCTATCTCCGTGTCATGAAGGGCCTCGCGTACGTCTGCACGGTCAATAATGCACTCGTAGATAGTACATTCCGACTGCTTGATGTCCACACCCAATCCTGAGGAGGCATTGGCCTGCGGGTCGGCATCTACAACGAGCACTTTCTTTTCAAGCGTGGCGAGTGAGGCTGCGAGGTTGATTGTCGTCGTAGTCTTGCCTACACCACCCTTTTGGTTAGCCATAGCAATTATTTTTCCCATAATCTCAATATTTATTGGCAGCGAAATAAGTGATAATTCCGGATAGCGCCTACAAATTTGGAGAAAGATTGCAAAAACGGTTGATAAGTCGGCTGTTTTGTTAATAACTCACAGACGTTTACCGCTGTTTTTCTTCTTGTAAATTGCGCGTAAAGCGTTCTTTCTCTGTTTAGTGGGCAAATATACGTATTTATCTTGAAATGAAGCTGATTTTTTGTCTCGCTTGCAGAAGATTAAGATTTGTAAACCAATGGAAGACATTGGCTTGGACTATTCTCTCTACTTGCATGAGATGTACATCTCGTGTTGTTTGAAACGTGCATCTCATGTTGCTCGAGATGTACATCTCATGCAGATGGACTACCGTGTGGAAGATGGTCGGGGGATAAGTTGTTCCCGGGCAGAAGGAGAGGAGCTGGTGTCAGACCAAGGCTTTGACGAACTCCCAGCAGAAGTACGCACACATCACACATTTCACTACTGTGCCCAGCAAGAATCCAAGCAGCGAGCCCAGCCCCGATTTCAAGGCCTGGTCTGTCTTGCTGCCTCCCATCAGTTCGCCGGCAAAGGCTCCGAGAAAGGGGCCGAGGATGATGCCCCAAGGCATGAAGAACAACCCTACGATGGTGCCTATGAGGCAGCCGCGCGTTCCCCACCGACTGCCTCCGCTGTATTTGCTGCCCAGCATCGGGACGAAATAATCCAGTATCTGTACAAGGACGACTGCTGCCAGCCATAAAAGTAACTGCGTGGTGGAAAACTGCGCCTTGTCCGTGAAATGTAGAAGCAACAAGCCTGCATAGGCTACGGGCGGTCCCGGAATCATAGGCAGGATGCAGCCTGCCAATCCGACAATCAGGCAGAGGATGCCCAAGATGATGAGAAGAATGTCCATAGGTGTATCGTTTCTGTTGGTGAAGATGACAGCGGTTGTTCCCTGCTACTCGAATCGGTTGTATATGACAATGGGGCGGGAGCGGCGTGTGCTCATCGACGGGAACCATATATCGTCGGCTGTGAGGCCGCATTGCTTGATGGCTTCGGCGCAGTATTCCAGTCGTCCGAAGTCGGCATCGACATTGTTTGTACCGAATGTGAGTTTGATTCCACGTGCTTTGGCGCGACGGATAATCTCGAAACTGGGAATCCGGTAGCGTGCATTGATTTCCAGAGCGATTCCATGTTGTTGCAATACATCCAATACGCGTTCAATGCGTCCGTCCGTCCAGTACTTGTCGTAATCATGCGCCATAGTATCGGGCAAGAAGGTAGGGTTGGCATAAATGTCGGCTGGCTCGTTGGTCAGAATCAGGACTGTTTGGTCGACAAGGTGGTCCATATACTGTTCAAGCGTAATGTCATCAAAGAGTGCTTCTTCGGCCCGGTAGATGCGCGAGTTACGTCCCTTGTGGTCTATGATGGTCATGGCGTCGGTAAACAGGTAATCGAAAATCCCCAAGGCTTCCTGCGAGAAAGTTGCCGTCCATTTGCGTCCCTCACCTTGTACACCGCACAGGAATGGCATCCCTTTTACTTCATTAAAATAGTCGTACACTTCTTTGTCATCGGCCAGCATACGTCCTACGCCTCCTTCTCCAGCATTGGGGGCGACACCATAGTTGATACCGTAATTCATGGACATGGCGTGTGCCATTTCCTTCGTCAGCCCTCCTTTCAAGTGAACGTGATAGTCTATAACTGGGAAATCGTGCTGCTGTAGCCTGATTATCTCATCCGTGCGCTCGTCTACCGGAGCAAGCGTGTCGGCTTCGTTGCGTGCCTCCTTGGCAAGCCGTTCGATGGCGAGATTCCGGAATGACACTTCGCCGTGTATGCCTTGCAGGGCAATGGAACCTTGACTCAGCAGTTGCCGGGCGTGCTCCTCTGTGCGATATGGGTGTCCGGGTTCGGTATAACAAACAACTTCGGTTCCGTTAATGCAGACAATGATGTTTTGTCCGCGTACGGTTATCTCGAAGTCAAACCATTCTCCATCTTTTGCGAGTGAGCGATAGAGGTTGCGCACCGAGGCGAGTGAGCCGCTCTTGCGTGTGCCGTCGATGTCTCCGTTACGGAATATCACTTCATAACCGGACTCGCCGTCCGTATGAAAGAGGAGGCCTGCTTCGGAGCCGGGTTGTGTGAGGGCTTCTCCGGTGAGTCGGAAATTTTGGTATTCTTTGTCGTTGAAGAGCTTCCGGCCTTCTGCAATGACCGGGTCTGCCGTGTGAAGCGTAGATGTCCCGTCATTCCATTGGTCAAGTGGCTCGGGAGAACTGCTCCTGCCACAGCTTGTCAGGGTTGTTAGAAACAGAATAATTGCGGCAGCTGCCGTCTCGATGCGTGCAGCAATGGTAGAATGGCAAGAAGTGTTCATTATAGCATGGATTTTATGAATGATTATATTCCAATTATTGTCGGTACAAAGTTAGCCTTTTCTGAAAATATCTTTGAATACAAAAGAATTATTATCTTTGTAGTATTCTGTTTAAAGCCTTTTTAGCTACTTTTGCACGATAATAAAAAAGAAAGTTATGGAAAATCAGAGACCTTTGATATTGATTTCCAATGATGACGGCATCATTGCGAAAGGTATTAGCGAGTTAATCAAATTCCTCCGTCCGCTGGGCGAGATTGTGGTAATGGCGCCGGATGCACCTCGCTCTGGAAGTGCGTGTGCGCTGACTGTAACGGAACCTATCCACTACCAGTTGGTCCGTAAGGATGTTGGGCTGACGGTATACAAGTGTTCCGGTACGCCGACCGATTGTGTGAAGCTGGCTTTTCATACGGTGCTCGACCGCAAGCCCGACTTGGTGGTAGGCGGCATCAACCACGGCGACAATTCTTCTGTAAACCTGCATTATTCCGGTACGATGGGCGTTGTGATAGAGGGATGCCTGAAAGGAGTGCCTTCCATCGGATTCTCCCTTTGCAACCATGAGCCGAACGCTGATTTTGAACCTGCAGGTCCTTACATCCGCGAGATAGCCCGGCTGGTATTGGAGAAAGGACTCCCTCCGTTGACATGCCTCAATGTCAACTTCCCCGATACCAAAGAATTGAAGGGTGTGAAGATTTGCGAACAAACCAAGGGGCAATGGACCAATGAATGGGAAAACTTTGCCCATAGAGGAGATGCCCATTACTACTGGCTGACCGGCGAGTTTGAGAACAACGATGCCGAAATGAGAAGAATGACCATTGGGCGCTTGATAACGGTTATGTGGCAATCACCCCGACCACGGTGGATGCAACGGCATACGGCTTGATTGATGAACTGAAAGCATGGTTCTGAATTAATTGACAATTATCAATTGATATGAAGTATTACTTGATTGTCGGTGAAGCTTCCGGCGACCTGCATGCCTCCCATCTGATGGCTGCATTGAAGGAGGAGGACTCGCAAGCGGAGTTCCGTTTCTTCGGAGGCGACCTCATGGCTGCAGTGGGCGGTGTGATGGTGAAGCATTACAAAGAGTTGGCGTATATGGGGTTCATTCCCGTATTGCTGCATCTGCGCACCATCTTTGCCAATATGAAGCGCTGCAAGGAGGATATTGTTGCGTGGCAGCCGGATGTGCTGATTTTGGTGGACTATCCGGGCTTTAATCTGGATATAGCCAAGTTTGTCCATGCCAACACAAGGATTCCTGTCTTTTATTATATTTCTCCCAAGATTTGGGCATGGAAGGAATACCGCATCAAGAATATTAAACGGGATGTGGATGAGCTGTTCTCCATCCTACCGTTCGAGGTGGAGTTTTTTGAAGGGAAGCACGGGTATCCGATACATTATGTCGGCAATCCGACAGTGGATGAAGTGACGGCTTTTCTTGCTTCCAGCTCAGAGACATTCGACGACTTTGTCCGGGCAAACGGACTTTCGGCCAAACCCGTTATTGCTCTGCTGGCTGGTAGCCGCAAGCAGGAAATCAAGGACAATCTGCCCGACATGCTTCGTGCGGCAGCTTCTTTTCCCGATTATCAACTGGTGCTGGCCGGTGCTCCGGGTATTTCCCCCGAGTATTACAAACGTTATGTGGGTGGGGTGGATGTGAAGATTATCTTCAACAAGACATTCCCTTTGTTGAGGCAGGCAGAGGCTGCACTGGTCACTTCGGGGACGGCAACGCTGGAAACAGCTCTGTTTCGTGTGCCGCAAGCGGTATGTTACCATACTCCGATAGGGAAGGTTATCGCTTTCCTGAAACGGCATATACTGAAAGTGAAGTACATTTCCCTGGTCAATCTCATAGCCAACCGGGAGGTGGTGAAAGAGCTGGTTGCAGATACCATGACGGTAGAGCAGGTACGCTCGGAGCTGAACCGCATTTTGTACGATAAGGAATACCGCCGTCAGATGCTCGAGGGATATGAGTATATGGCATCCTGTCTGGGAGAGGCAGGGGCACCCAAACATGCTGCCCGCGAGATGGTGGCATTACTGAGGAGGAGGGAAGAATAATCGAAAAATTAAGAATTTGTTAAAATGGGAAAAGCCGGTGCAGTAAATGCCCGGCTTTTGTATTTTCTATACAGAAACAAATGAAAAGGACTTTGATTATGAAAAAGCTACATTGGTTATTTATGGCAATATGTTTGGCAGTGATGCCCGCTTTGCAATCATGTGATGATAACGACGGATATTCTTTGGGTGATTTTACCCCGCCTTTGTGGGCCACTGTGCGTGTTACGGGAAATGCCTTTTATTTAAACTGCGATGTTTGGGGGACGCTCTGGCCGGTGAATACGGACATAGGGTGGTATGATGCTGTGGATGGGCAGCGTGTGATTACCGTGTTCAATCCTTTGTGGGACAACTATGCAGGATATGACCATGCTGTGAAGCTGCTGCGTCTGCAGAACGTCTTGACGAAAGAGGTGGAGACGCTGACTCCCGAAACCGAAGAGGAATTCGGTAATGACCCCGTGCGTATATATAAAGGTGATATTACCATCAGTGGTGGCTATATGAACATTTTTTTCATGCAGAACCTGCCATCTTCGACTGATAATAAACACCGCATCAGCCTGGTGCGTCCGCAAGAAGATGATGCTTTGTATGGCGAAGATGGATACGTCCATTTGGAACTCCGCTATAACGACTATGATGACCTGACGGGACGTCGTAGTCCTGGTGCTGTCTCCTATAACTTGAACAGTCTGGACATCCCCTCTGAAACCAAAGGCATCAAGTTGAAACTCAATTCAGAAGAGAATGGAGAGGTGGAAGTAACCTTTGATTTGAAAACTGCGGGGAGTAATGAAAAGCTGACTACTAATGTGGATTTGTCCAATATGCAGTTGAAGTAAGAAAGAGTTTGCGAGAGTATATAGTTAGAAAGAGCACCCGGGATTTTGATGTCATCCATCTTGCCCGGGTGCTCTTTTTATATCTGTTTTATGTAAGTTTGGTCATGTGAACTGTCGTTAGAACATCGTCAAGGCATATAGATAAACGACTGCTGCGGGAATTGCCATCAGGGCACTGTCGAAACGGTCGAGCATTCCTCCATGCCCCGGCAGAATGTTACCGGAATCCTTGATGCCCAATTGGCGTTTCATGAGTGATTCGGTCAGATCGCCCCAAGTGCCGAAAATGACGACAACGATTGCCAGACCTACCCATTGCCATCCTGGCATAAAAGGAAAGAAATGTGCAAAGCCAAGAGAGGAAGCGATGGAGAATATTCCGCCGCCGATGCTGCCCTCCCAGGATTTTTTAGGTGAGATACGTTCGAACAGACGGTGTTTGCCTATCAGCGAACCTACGCAATAGGCACCTGTATCGCTCAACCAGATAAATACGAAAATGGAAAGCGGTAGAATAGGGTTGTAGGTCACACTGCTCGTTTCCGGGGAATTCTGAAAAGCAAGTACGTTCAGCAGGGCAAAGGGGAGTGCCACGTACAATTGGCTTAGCATGGAGTAGGCCCAGTTACCCGTCGGATTCTTTTTCTTGAGGTAAAGTTCCGTAATCATCATGTAGAGCAATAGTCCCAAATAAGGAAGGAATACTCGTGCTCCTACAGACTGCTGGGTACAGAAACTCATCAACGCAAGGAAAAGGTAGGCTCCCCCCAATGCAGTGATGGTCTTGTTTATGCTTACTTCGCCGCTCTTGCTGACTAATTGGGCAAACTCATGTACGCTCAGTGCGCTGATAATGGTGAACAGTATACCGAACGAAAGGGGGCTGTAAAGAATACAGCCCACCAATACTATGACGAATAACACGCCGGTAACGGCACGTTGGATAAAGTTATTTTTCATGCTTTTCTTCTTCCTTAACTTCCTTTTCTGCTTCTATGGCTTTTTGCTCTTCTTCTTGCTCCGCTTTTTTCAGCTCGGCAGCAGTCTTGTTTGCACTGATTTCTTCCGAACGGGAAGCCCATGGACGTTTCCCAAAGATGTGTTCAACGTCTTCGGCAAAGATTACTTCTTTGTCAATCAGCAGTTGTGCCAGCCGGTTGTGCCCTTCTTGGTTTTCGGACAATATTTTCTTGGCACGTTCGTACTGTTCATTAACCATCTGCTTCACTTCTTCGTCAATCAATTCCGCAGTCTTTTCGCTATACGGGCGGTTGAAGGAATATTCCTCATTATTATAATAGCAGAGGTTGGGTAGTTTTTCGCTCATACCTAGATAGGCAATCATACCGTACGCCTGCTTGGTCACGCGTTCCAAGTCATTCATGGCTCCGGTGGATATTCTACCTAAGAATAGGTCTTCGGCGGCACGTCCTCCCAAGGTGGCACACATCTCATCGAGCATCTGTTCCTTGGTGGTAATTTGCCGTTCTTCCGGCAGATACCAAGCCGCGCCCAAAGCACGTCCACGGGGTACAATGGTTACTTTAATCAGTGGATTGGCGTATTCCAGTAACCAGGAGATACTGGCATGGCCGGCTTCGTGTATGGCAATGGAACGGCGTTCGGCCTCGGTAGTGATTTTGGTTTTCTTTTCCAACCCACCCACAATACGGTCTACGGCGTCCAGAAAGTCTTGCTTTCCGACGAACTTCTTGCCGTGGCGGGCGGCTATCAAAGCTGCTTCGTTACATACATTGGCAATGTCTGCCCCCGAGAATCCGGGAGTCTGGCGTGCCAGAAGGTCTACATCCACACTATTGTCTATCTTGATGGGGCGCAGGTGTACACCGAATACTTCCTTACGCTCATTAAGGTCGGGTAGGTCTACATGTATCTGGCGGTCAAAACGTCCGGCGCGCAGCAATGCCTTATCCAAAACGTCCACACGGTTGGTGGCGGCTAAGATGATAACACCACTATTGGAGCCGAAACCGTCCATCTCGGTCAGTAACTGGTTCAATGTGTTCTCGCGCTCGTCGTTGCCACCCATAGCGGCTGCTTTGGCACGGGCACGCCCTACAGCGTCAATCTCGTCGATGAACACGATACAAGGCGCTTTTTCCTTTGCTTGGCGGAACAAATCGCGGACACGGGAAGCTCCCACGCCGACAAACATTTCCACAAAGTCGGAACCTGCCAAAGAGAAGAAAGGTACGTTGGCTTCTCCGGCCACGGCCTTTGCAAGCAGGGTCTTTCCGGTTCCCGGAGGGCCTACCAGCAAGGCGCCCTTGGGTATCTTACCTCCCAAATCGGTATATTTCTGGGGCTCTTTCAAGAACTCGACAATTTCTTCTACCTCTTGCTTGGCTTCAGCAAGTCCTGCCACATCCTTGAATGTAATCTTGATGGGGGAACCTTTTTCAAACAATTGGGCCTTGGACTTTCCTACGCTGAAGATGCCTCCACCTCCGCCCATGCCTCCACCACCGCTCATGCGGCGGGACATGAAAATCCAGAAACCGATAAGGAATGCAAAGGGGAGAATCTGCCACAAAATGGCACCGAAGTAGTTCCGCTTTTTTTCGTAGTTAATGGAGCCGTCAAAGTGGGCGTCGTCTCTTTCCTTTTGCAGGAAATTGCCCAGGCTCTCGCGTGAGGGGGCCTCGGTCGTAATAAGCGGATTCTTGCCTACGCGGCTGGAGTCCTGGCGAAATACGTTTCCTACGTGCTGGGGTTTGACGTATGCTTCGACGGAATTGTCGTCGTAGCCGATGACTTTGCTTATATAACCGTCTCGTACATATTGCTGGAATTCATCATAAGAGATGTTTTTAGTTGCCGTACCACTTTCATTGGTCAGGTACAACCCCAGCAACATCATCGCTATAATCATATACAGCCAGTTCAGGTTGAACTTGGGCATATTCACTTTATTGGGTTTCTTGTTGGTATTATTGTCCATACGTTTTGATTAATCGAGGTCAGGAATTTGAGTTAATTTGGCGTCTGCCCATAGGTGCTCCAGATTGTAGAATTCCCTTGTTTCAGGCAGGAAGACATGCACCAATATGTCCGAGTAGTCCATAGCTACCCATTCGGCATTGCGCAGCCCGTCTACGGCAAAGGGCTTGGTATCGGCACCCTTGCGTGTGAAGTCCCTGATGGATTCTACAATGGCTGTCACTTGGCTGGGAGAGTTTCCTTGGCAGATGACGAAATAATTGCATATTGTATCGTCGATTTTTGTCAGATCTGCGATGACGATTTTTTTTCCTTTTTTATCTTGAATACCTTCTGTTATCTGTTGAATCAGTTTCTTCGTTTCGTTCATTATACATTATTATATTAAAACAGTTGACAAATATACGTTGATTTCTCATATCAAACACGCAAAAGAGGAAAACTCTTTCAATTTTTGATTTTTTTTAGTTATATAATCCTTTGGATTACGGTATCTTATCAGTTTTTTGCGAAAAAAATACTCGTTTTTGTTTTGATTTATAGAAATCTTTGTATCTTTGCAACCGCAAAACGGAAATAATAACAATTGGGCTATGGTGTAATGGTAACACTACAGATTCTGGTCCTGTCATTCCTGGTTCGAATCCAGGTAGCCCAACGAACTTACCTTATTTAAGTCAAAAAACCACTAAAATCGCAAGTTTTAGTGGTTTTTTGTTGCTTTTCGACCATGTACGAAAATTTCAGTGTAGGTATTCGGTGGCAAATTCAGTGACAAGGCTTCTGTAAGCCGGAAATATTCTGTAAATTTGTAGCATTTCAACATTAAAGCAGAATTTTATGGCAAAAGAATTAGCACTGAAGTACGGCTGTAACCCTAACCAGAAGCCGGCTCGCATTTTCATGCAGGAGGGGGAGTTACCTATTGAGGTTTTGAATGGACGTCCGGGGTATATTAATTTTATGGATGCCTTGAATGGATGGCAGTTGGTAAAGGAACTGAAAGAGGCGACCGGTATGCCTGCTGCAACTTCATTCAAGCACGTCAGTCCGGCGGGTGCCGCCATCGGCTTGGAACTCAACGAGACAATGAAGAAGATTTATTTTGTGGATAATCTTCCGCTCTCTCCGCTTGCTTGCGCATATGTGCGTGCCCGCGGTGCCGACCGTATGTCTTCCTATGGTGACTTTATCGCTTTGAGTGATGTGTGCGACGAGGCTACTGCACGTTTTATTAACCGCGAGGTCTCGGATGGCGTTATTGCTCCGGGGTATACGGACGAAGCACTGGCTATCTTGAGGGAAAAGCGTAAAGGAACTTACAATGTGATTCAGATAAGTCCCGGCTATAAGCCTGCCCCGATTGAACATAAGGATGTCTTTGGTATCACGTTTGAGCAGGGACGTAATGAGATAAAGCTGAATGGAGATGAACTCTTTGCGAATATTCCTACTCGGAATAAGAATTTCCCGGAAGCAGCGAAACGTGATTTGATGATAGCCCTTATCACTTTGAAATATACGCAGTCGAATTCTGTATGCTATGTGAAGGACGGTCAGGCTATCGGTATTGGTGCCGGCCAGCAGAGCCGTATCCACTGTACTCGCTTGGCGGGCAACAAGGCCGACATTTGGTATTTACGCCAGCATCCGAAGGTGTTGAATTTGCCATGGGTAGAGAAAATCCGCCGTGCCGACCGTGATAATACGATTGATGTCTATATCAGTGAAGACCATGACGATGTGCTGGCTAACGGTGTTTGGCAGCAGTTCTTTACGGAGAAACCTGAAGTGCTGACCCGTGAAGAAAAACGGGCTTGGTTGGATACATTGAAAGGTGTTTCTTTGGGTTCGGATGCATTCTTCCCTTTTGGAGACAATATTGAGCGTGCCCATAAGAGTGGAGTAGATTACATTGCCCAAGCGGGTGGTTCTGTACGCGATGACCATGTGATTGAAACTTGCGATAAATATGGCATTGCCATGTCGTTCACGGGTATCCGTCTGTTCCATCATTGATAAGGGGTATAAAAGTAGGCCCGCCCCCACGGCTGCATAGCTGTAGGGGCGGGTTCCTTTTTTATTAAGTCTTATCTTGTTACGTTATCCTTGGTTTTTGATGTTCTCGTCCACCACTTTTATCTTTTCTTTCACAAGCTCGATGTCTGCTTTCAGCTTTTCCACCTTGCGGTTGATTTCTGTCAGCAGACTATTTCCCTTCTTGGAAGAAGTGGTCAGGAAGCCGAGATTGTTTTCATATGTCTGGAGCTCGTTCTTCATATTGTCGAAGGCACGTACCAGCTTCTCACGTTCCCGGTAAAGGGCTTGTGGACTACCTTCCTGAATGGAGCTGATAGTCGACTTGAAATTGCTTAGCTTCTTGTTGGAGGCACTGATGTTGAAGCGTTCAAACAATTTGTCTATCTGACTATGGTATTGCTTATAGATTCGGTCTTTCTCTTTGAAAGGTACATGTCCTACGCCGTTCCACTCTTTCATGAGGTCGCGTACCAATTGGGTAGCTCCCTCCGTATCCATTTGGTCATCAATAGCATTCAGTTTCTCGATGATGTTTTTTTTCTTTTCCAGATTTTCCTGCTCTACGCTGCGCTGTGAAGAAGTGGCTTTGTTCTTTTGTTCGAAGAAGTAGTCACAAGCGGAGATGAAACGTTTCCATACGGCATCCGAATATTTCTTTGCTACCGGACCGATGGTTTTCCATTCTTTCTGAAGTTTGGTCAGTTCATCGGCGGTTGCTTTCCAGTCGGTACTGTCCTTAAGAGCTTCTGCTTTTTCGCACAAGGCACGCTTCTTTTCCAGGTTTTCGTTCATACCTTCCTTCAGGGTCTTGAAGAACTCTCCCTTTTTACGGAAGAACTCGTCGCACGCTTTGCGGAAACGTTCGAAAATCTTCACGTTCATTTTTTGCGGAGCGAAACCGATGGTTTTCCATTTGTTTTGAAGTGCGATGACTTCTTGCGTCTTGCTCTCCCAAGAAGCAAAGTTTGTCAGTTCTTTGTAGTCAATGGCTTCTATGATTTCGCAAATTACAGTCTTTTGGTCAAGATTGTGTTGTTCCACTTCCTTCAATGCTTCGAAATGTTGCTGGTGACGTCGATTTACGGTTGTAGAGGCAGCTTTGAAACGTGCCCAGATTTCGTCGCGTAGTTCCTTGGCTACCGGCCCTGTATCACGAAATTCTTGATGTAGCTTCTGTAACTGATGGAAAGCTGAAACTACATCCGCTTCATCCGCCAGCTTTTCGGCAGCTTCACAGAGATGTGTCTTGATTTCCAAATTCTTCTTGAAATCGTATTCGCGGAATTCATTGTTCAGTTTCAGAAGGTCATAGAATTTCTCAACATACAATTGGTAGTTTTTCCAAAGCTCGTTGACCTTAGCTTGCGGAACGAGTTTAACTTCGTTCCATTGCTGCTGTAGTTTCTTGAACTCCGTATAGCTCTTGTTGGCGTCATCTGGAGATTCAACCAGCTCCTTCAGCTCTTCGATGATGGAAAGCTTTACCTGCAGGTTCATTTCCTTCTGCTTCTCCAGTTCGGCTGTGAGTGCGCTTCTTTTTTCTTTGATGACGGACATGATATTCTTGAACTCTTCTTCCACACTGTCTGTTTGTGGAACAAAGTTCTCCGCGGCGCCTCCGTTTTCAATGAACAGTTTTCTGGCCGCTTCCTGCTCAGCATTGTGCAGCTTGTAGAAAGATTGCTTCAAACCGTCTATTTCAGGTTTTGCCACGTTCTCCACGTCTGCAACCACCTCTTTGAGTTTGGCAAGTATTTCCTCTTTCGTGAGCTTCTGAACTGGCTCTACCGGCTTTTCCGAAACGATTTCTTCAGCGGGAGTTTCTGTTGTTGCCGGTTCAGAAACCTCTGCTGTCTTCTTTTCTTCTTCTAATTCCACCGGCTTTTCGGGGAGATTAGTGTCATGAGTGTCCGTCATTGTATTTACTTTTTTAGAAACGGGTTCCTCCCGTTCGGGTTACATTAGGCTACAAATTAATGAAATAAAATGATTACTTCATACAATTTGCCTTGATTTTTTTCTATTTTCTTGTTTTTATGACAGTAAGACAGTGATACCCATGTACAGCATCATGCCTATAATGTCATTGGTAATGGAGATAAACGGGCCGGTGGCAATGGCCGGGTCAACCTTCAGTTTCTCTAAAGTCATGGGGACCAGCGTTCCGAAGATGGAGGCGAACATGACGACTGCAAAGAGGCTGATGGAGACGGAATAAGTGACCGTAGCCGTAGCTCCGAACCGGATAAAATTATAGATGTATACCAGCAGGGAGATGATGGTGGCATTGATGACCGCCACTACTGCTTCCTTGGCTACCTGCTTGAAGGTGTCTTTGGCATCCAGTGAGCTGTTGGCAAGGCCTTGCACGATGATGGCAGACGACTGGGTTCCCACGTTTCCCCCCGTACCACCAATCAACGGAATATAAAGGGCCATTTCCGGATGGGCGGCGAAAGTCGTGTCGAAGTTACCCAATATCATGGAGTTGCCTATACCACCTAACATACCGATAAGTAACCATGGAAGGCGGGCAGAAGTCTGGCGCATGACATTATCGTCCGTTTCTACATCTTGGGACAAACCGGATGCCAACTGGTAATCACGTTCCGACTGTTCGCGGACTTCGTCCATGACGTCGTCTACGGTAATCTGGCCTACCAGACGCCCGATACTGTCTACAACAGGAGCTGCCACCAAGTCATACTTTTCGATGATTTGTACCACTTCGTCAATGGGGGTATCTACATGGACGGAGATAGGATCTTTCCGCATCACATGCTTTACCTTGGAGACAGAAGGGGAAGTTATCATTTTCTTCAATGGGAATACCCCTTGCAGACGGTCTTCGTCGTCGATGACGTATACGTAGTAAATTTCATCCAGCTTTTCAGCTTGCAGGCGCATTTCCTTCAGGCACTCCGGCATACTCCAGTTTTCATTGACAGTCACCATTTCCGTACCCATCAAACCACCGGCAGTGTCTTCATCATATTTCAGCAGGTCAACGATGTCACCGGCTTGTTCTATATCTTCGATGTGCGAAAGTACTTCCTCCTGCTTGTCTTCATCAAGTTCGCGCATCAGGTCTACGGCATCGTCCGTGTCCATATAATCCACGAAACGCTTGGCAATGGTCTCCGAAGGAAGAAGTTCCAGGAATTCTTTCCGGATGTCTTCGTCCATTTCAACCAGTACGTCCGCTGCCGTTTCGTTGTCAAGGAGGCGGTAAACGAAGCGGGCTTCCTCCAAGCCGAGGTCATTGCACAGTTCTGCAATATCCGCCGGGTGAAGGTCTGTCAAAAGTGTTTTGACGTTTTCCGCGTCTTTCTGTTCTATCAGGCTTTTGACTTTGTCTATGTATTCTTCGTCTATTTCCATGATTGTTCGTGTTTAATCACTAGCCATTAATCATTAATCGTTCTCAATGCCTGTTCCACTTGGTTGGTCAGCTGAATAAATTCCTGTACGGACAGTTGTTCCGGGCGTTTATTAAATAATACGTCCTCCGTCAGTGGACAGTCTTTGCCGAGTATCGGTTTTATGGAGTTCCGCAGAGTCTTGCGTCGTTGGTTGAACGTGGTTTTCACTACTTGCTTGAACAATTTCTCGTCGCAGCCTAAATCGTGCGTTTCATTGCGCATCATGCAGATGACGGCACTTTTAACTTTTGGGGGTGGGTTGAAGACATGTTCGTGTACCGTAAACAAGTACTCCACTTTGTACCATGCTTGTATCAGTACACTTAGGATTCCGTATGTCTTGCTGCCCGGCCCGGCGGCTATGCGCTCGGCTACTTCCTTTTGTATCATACCCGTACAGCAGGGAATCAGATCCTTATATTCCAGCATTTTGAAGAATATCTGGCTGGAGATATTATAAGGATAGTTTCCCGTCAGCACAAAAGGTTGCCCGCCAAACAACCGTTGCAGGTTCATTTTGAGGAAGTCGTCCTCAATAATGTTGTCTTCCAGTTGCGGATAGGCTTCCCGTAGGTAGGCCACTGACTCGTAGTCCAGTTCTACTACTTTGACGTTGCGTTCTTTGGGCAGAAGAAACTGGGTCAGTACTCCCATTCCCGGACCAACTTCGAGGATGGGAATTTCGGGACAGACATCTACCGTGTCGGCAATGTCTTGTGCCACTTTCAGGTCTTTCAGGAAGTGTTGCCCGAGAAACTTTTTAGGTTTAACTACTCTCATGTATCAACTAAATCATTACTTTTGCTCCGTAAACGTAGGCTGTAGTGTGAACAACAACCTATCTTTACACGGAGCAAAGGTAGTTCTTTTCAATGAAGAATGAAGAATGAAGAATGAAGAATTTGGGAATATCGTATGAATAAGCTGCTAAAAAAGACGTTGAAAATCATCTTACCCATTTTATTGGGTGGTTTTATCCTCTATTGGGTATATCGTGATTTTGACTTTTCAAAGGCAGAAGAAGTTCTCCTTCATCAGACGAACTGGTGGTGGATGTTGTTGTCCTTGTTCTTCGGTGTGATGAGCCATGTGTTACGAGGCTGGCGTTGGAAGCAGACTTTGGAGCCGCTGGATGCTCATCCCAAAACAAGCGATTGCGTTGATGCCATTTTTGTATCTTATGCCACCAATCTGGTACTGCCCCGTGTGGGAGAGGTTTCGCGTTGTGGAGTACTTGCCAAATATGATAATGTTTCCTTTGCAAAGTCCCTGGGGACGGTGGTGACGGAGCGGTTGGTAGATACGCTTTGCATTCTGCTGATTACGGGGATTACTTTTTTGGCGCAGATGCCTGTCTTTTTCCGTTTTTTCGAGGAGACGGGCACCAAGATTCCTTCGCTGGTGCATCTTGTGACTTCCCCTTGGTTTTATGTGGCTCTTTTTTCTATTATTGGTGTTTTGGTACTTCTCTATTTTCTGTTGCGTATGCTTTCTTTTTTTGAAAAGGTAAAGGGAGTAGTCTTGAATATATGGGAAGGTGTGATGTCGCTTAAGAATGTGAAGAATGTGCCTTGTTTGTTCTTTACACTTTACTTATTTGGCTATGCTATTTCTATCATTTCTATATAACTTTCTATTGCTTCCAGTTTACGGAGCACCTTAGTTTCCTTGCCGGGCTGGTGATGTTTGTCGGCGGAACGTTTGCAGTCATTGTTCCCACGCCCAACGGGGCAGGACCCTGGCACTTTGCTGTCATCACTATGATGATGCTTTATGGGGTAAATGCTACGGATGCGGGTATATTTGCTCTGATAGTGCATGGCATACAGACGTTGCTGGTGATAGTGTTAGGCATCTACGGGTCGTTGCACCTGGCATTGGCGAATAGGGCAAAGAAATAGACGTTTCTTGTGGTGGGTTCCTATATTGTCACTTCTTGTGTTAGAGGACAGAGACAGTACTTATAGAGAGTACTCCTTTAAAAGTACTGTAATACTTCTTTGCAAGTACTTCAGTACTTCCTTATAAGTACTGAAGCCTAAAGGTTGTTGGAAGATTGGTTTCTTTAAACGATATTGTTGCTTGGATATAGAAGTGGGAGAAATTCCTAAATATGGTAGCTATATTAGGTGCAGATGTTCTATCGCAATATGTGAAGATGTAAAAGCCATGTTTAAGATAGCTGATGATTTAGTACTTTAGAAAAATCCCGGTTTATTGTACTTTCCGGGAATAAACCGTTATATTTGCGAAAACTAACTTTTTAGAATTATGAGTACAATCTTACAGTTAGCTCCACAGAATGTATGGAAGCACTTTTATTCACTGACCCAGATTCCCCGTCCGTCAGGACATATGGAGAAGATTACCAAATTCCTTATTGATTTTGGAAAAGGCTTGGGGTTGGAATCATTTGTCGACGAGGTCGGCAATGTTATTATTCGTAAGCCTGCCACTCCGGGTATGGAAAACCGCAAAGGCATCATCCTTCAGGCGCATATGGACATGGTGCCTCAGAAGAACAACGATACTATTCACGATTTTACAACAGATCCCATTGAAACCTATGTTGAGGGTGATTGGGTGAAAGCCAAAGGTACCACGCTGGGAGCAGATAATGGTTTGGGAGTAGCTGCCATTATGGCGGTGCTCGAAGATAATAACTTGAAGCATGGCCCATTGGAAGCTCTGATAACCAAGGATGAAGAAACGGGAATGTATGGTGCATTCGGTTTGAAACCCAGAACTATGCAAGGGGAAATTCTGCTGAACCTTGATTCTGAGGACGAAGGCGAACTCTATATCGGCTGTGCCGGTGGTCTTGATATTACTGCTACTTTGGAATATAAGGAGGAGACGCCTATGGCCGATTTCGTTGCTCGTAAGATTACGCTGAAAGGTTTGCGTGGCGGTCACTCCGGTTTGGAAATCAATGAAGGGCGCGGTAATGCCAATAAATTGCTGGCACGCATCGTACATGATTTGCTGATTGAGTTTGACTCCCAGCTGGCAAGTTTTGAAGGTGGTAATATGCGTAATGCTATCCCTCGCGAAGCACATGCAGTATTGGTGTTCAATCTTGAGGATATGGACGGTTTGGAAGATTATATGAAGGAATACGAGGCACAACTGAATGACGAATATGCTCCGATTGAAAGTGGTATTACCCTGAGTATAGAAGAGGTAACTCTACCCACTGCCGTTGTTCCTTCAGAAATTCAGGATAATATGATTAACGTGTTGATGGCTTGCCAGAATGGTGTGATGCGTATGATTCCTACTGTTCCCGATACTGTAGAAACTTCCTCCAATTTGGCTATCGTAATCATTGCAGACGGTAAGGCCGAAGTTCGTATTTTGGCGCGTAGTTCTTGCGATACGATGAAGGATTTCCTGGCAGACAGCCTGACAGCTTGTTTCGCTATGGCAGGTATGAAGGTGGAATTGAGTGGTGGCTATTCCGGATGGCAGCCTAATGTGGATTCTCCTATACTGCATGCCATGAAGCTGTCCTATAAGCAGCAGTTTGGTGTGGAACCTGCCGTGAAGGTTATTCACGCAGGTCTGGAATGCGGTATTATTGGTGCCAATTGTCCAGGACTCGATATGATTTCTTTCGGTCCCACTTTGCGTTCTCCGCATTCACCGGACGAGCGTGCGTTAATTCCTACTGTTTCCAAGTTCTATGATTTCTTGGTGGCTACATTGGAGCAGACTCCTGAAAAGTAGAGAATACTTTATGTTATGAATAGGGGCAGGGTGCTTTATTAAGTATCCTGCCTTTTTTGTCTGTGACAGTTTGTCCTCTTTCTGCCAGAATGTCCCAGACTTATTACAATGGTATGTCAATATCCTTGCACTTTCTCCCTAAAAATTGACCTAAGTCAAGAAATGTGTTATAAAACATGTTTTCTATCCGTTTTTTGCTTGTTATCTTGAACAAAGGCTCTATTTTTGTGTTGTAAAACATGAAAACAATAGAAAACTAGTAGATTTTTTAAGGATAACAAGATTGATTTTAGGAGGATAACAAAATGAAAATGTTAAAGAGTTTTTTTAAGCATGTCGGCGAAGCCGATAAGAACATTTGGGGTTACGTAATGCTTTAAGCATTCCCCCCCCCTCCTTCGTGAAGTATTGAATTTTAGTTTTCAGGTATTAGTTTAATTTTTTAAGATTATGAAAAAGAAGATTGCAAATTCATTTAAGCACATTTTTACCGCAGCTGGTAAGAATTGGATGGAGGCAATGAGATATTATAGCCTCCAAATGTGAGTACACTAACATTTAAGTATAGCACAAGGGATATGTTTGCAAACATATCCCTTGTTTTTTTGTAGGAGTAGAATAAGATTTTTTATGTCCAAAAGTACATTTGTTTGAACTTTATTCACTTCCTTTGTTATTAATACAAAGACTAACAAACGAATAATTATGAGAGTAATTCAAAGAATTTGTAGCATATTGTTACTGCTGGTTACATTTGGGGCTTCGGCATTGTATGCGCAGACGTACGATAAGTTGTGGAAGCAGGTGGAGCAGGCTCAAAAGAAAAGCCTGCCTCAAACAGTGATAAAACTGGCTGATGAAATCTATCGGAAAGGTCGGCAAGAGCAGAATGCTCCGCAAATGTTGAAAGCCTACATTTGTAGGGAGACTTATCAAGAGGGGCTGACTCCGGACAGCCTTACTCCAGTCTGAAATATATGGAATCTTGGGCACAATCGGAGAGGAATCCGGTGAACAAGGCTATTCTACACTCTTTGTTGGCATATGAATATGCTGACTTGATGCGGAAGAATCGCCGTGTCTTGCTGTCACGTACTTTACTGACTGTTGACGAGGTTCCAGCAGATATCCGTGAGTGGAGTATCAGCCAGTTTGTGGATAAAATAGATAGGTGTAACCGTGCATCCTTGCAGGATTCCATCCGCTTGCTCAATACATCTGCAGAACAATATGTGCCTTTTGTGGTGTTGGAAGACGGTAGCCGGTTCTATGGGCACGATATGTACCATCTATTGGTGAGCCGTGCTGTTGATGCTTATCGGCAGCTGGATGGTTTCAGCGTGGATTCTTTGGTACAGACCCGTATCGAAAGGATTTATCTGGATATGATGAATGCTTATCGCCATCGTGCCGGTTCGGAAGATGCTATGTTGCTCTGTTCTCTTGATTATTGGAACTGGAAGTTGACCGGTGGTATCAGCCAGCAGCCTTATCCTACTTTCCGAATGCGTCAGGAAAAGGCTAATCGGGAATATCTTGAGGTTTTGAATAAATTGATAAAGGAATACGGTTCACGAGAGGTTTGTGCCGAGGTTTACATTCATAAAGCCAACCACCTGCGCCGTTTGGAACCGAAACGCGCTGATGAGGCTCTAAAAGTCTGTGAAGAAGGCTTGAAGCGCTATCCTGCGTATAAGCGTATCAATGAGTTGAAAAATATCCGTGAACAGATTTTACAGCCTGAACTCATTCTGACTATGAATGAAAGCGGTTATCCCGGCGATTCGGTGAATATGAGGCTGCATTATCGTAATGTCGAGGGCTTCACTCTCAACTTATATACCACTACTTTAAGTGAAGTACCTTGGATGGACCATGGTATAAATAAAGATACTTATAGAAAGTATGCCCGGAAGTTTTCTTCCACGCATTTTGGCTTAAAGCCGTTGCCAGGCAAGGATAAATTGCCTGAAGATGTCCCTTATCTTGCCTCGGACACTGTATTTAAGTTCATGATTCCTCGGGAAACGGGAGTCTATATTCTTCAAATAGTACCTGATACTGAAACGGCCCGTACAGATGATAAATTTCTGGTATCTACCCGCTTCAAGGTGCTGACATTGGATTTGGGTGACAACCGTATGGAAGTGGCTACATTGGATGCCCGTAGTGGACAGCCGATTGCTGGTGCCAAGGTGAGTTTCTACTCTTCTTATGATGAGAAGAATAGAAAAGCGATGGCAGAGGTACTGACTGATGCCGGGGGGAAAGCTGTATTACCCTGGCAGAGTGAAATCCGAAGTTATGTGGCGCGTAAAGGCAGAGACACAGCCATGATGCCGCAGAACGTTTATATGAATCATCCTTATTACGGTATTAAGGATACAGATTGGAGGCAGATGGCATTGCTGACAGACCGTTCGCTTTATCGTCCCGGGCAGACCGTTCATGTAAAAGGGATAGCTTACAAGCAGAATAGTGATAGCGCCCAGGTACTACAAGGAGTTGATTATGAGCTTGTCTTGTTGGATGCCAACCGCAAGGAACTTGCCACCAGGAAGGGGCGGACCAATGATTTCGGCTCTTTTGCTACGGAGTTTGTACTTCCGGCAGCTTGCCTGAATGGCATGTTCAGCATACGAACCAAAGAGCCTCAATCTACCGTCACTTTTAGGGTAGAGGAGTACAAGCGACCTACGTTCGAGATTGCCTTCACTCCGGTTTCGGAAGCTTATCGGCTGGGTGACAAGGTTGTGTTGAAAGGAAATGTCAAGGCCTTCAATGGCATGATGGTGCAGGATGTGCCATTGGCATATACGGTGACTCGCCGGAATCCGAGACCTGGTTATTGGAGCAATGCTGATAAACCATTATTGTCTGACACCATACAATTGGATACCAACGGGGATTTTTCCATACCCTTGACTTTGGAAGCTCCGGCTGTAGATACAGACGGGTATGGGAGTGTGTATACTTATCATGTGGAGGCGGTGGTGACGGATGAGGCCGGTGAAACGCAATCCGCTTCGTATAACTTGTTGGCAGGTCCTAAGGCTTATTCCTTTGATATTCGCTTGCCTCAATATGTTTGTAAGGAAGATAGTATGCTTTTCACTTTTGGAGTGAATAATGTAATGAATATTCCTCAGCACATTGAAGGTTCCTATTGCCTTTATCCATTTGCAGAACAAAATGGGGCAAGGAATATTGCAGGTTCTGAACCCTTGGATGATGTTGTATTGGAGGGTACCTTCACAGCCAATCGGCTCCAGGATTTTTCGGCTTGGAACAAGCTTCCTTCAGGTAACTATCGCTTGAAACTTTCTGTACGTGATAGTTTGGGACGTGAAGAGAATAACGGGGCATATGGCAGTGACAGTTTCATGCTCTTTTCAAAGAGTGACAAGCGTCCGGCTGCGTTTACAGATTTCTTTTATTATAAAGAAAATGAGGAATTTGATGTACAGTACCCTGCCGCTTTTCTTTTGGGGACTTCTTATCGGGATGCATATGTGCTGATGGATGTCTTTTGTGACAGAAAACGCATTGAAAGCCGTGTGTTGCAGTTGAATGATACTATTATTCGTATGGAATTCCCTTATAAGGAAGCATATGGCAAGGGAATCACCATTCTTTTCAGTTTTGTGAAAGCTGGCGAGATGTACAGTCATCAGGTTGAACTGAAGAAGCGGGAGCCGGAACGTGCTCTCGACATGAAATGGGAAGTGTTCCGTGACCGTTTGCGTCCCGGACAGGAAGAAGAGTGGAAGCTCGTCATAAAGACGCCTCAAGGTATGCCTGCTGCGGCTGAGATGTTGGCTACGATGTACGACGCTTCACTGGATAAGATTTATAAGAGTAACCAGATACTACGGGTTTTCTATCCGGATAATCTGTATGGGGCATTCCGTGGTGCGAGCCGTTATAATAGCAATTACTTCTCCGTTTATTTCCCGTTGAAGGCTTGGAGGGTTCCGGTGTGGTCGTTTGACTACTTCTGTTCTCCTTATATGGATGGAAGGATGCGGATAGTGATGGTAGAAGACAATGCGCTTTTGGAAGAAGTAAGTGTTGTGGGGTATGGGACTACCCGGAATAGCTCTTTGACCGGTAATCTTAGAATACGTGGTGCCAACCAGCCGATGCTTGCTTCCAAAGCAGAATCCGGGAATGCCGTTGAAGTGAAATATGTTCCTGCACAAGTAGCGGAAGACGCGGTGGAAGATGTTGTTTTTGAATCGGAAACGATACCGGTTGGCGAGGCCTTGCAACCTATTGAGGGGCTTCGCACCAACTTTGCCGAAACAGCCTTTTTTTATCCTCAACTTCGTACAAACGAACAAGGGGAGCTTGCGTTTTCTTTTACGATGCCGCAGAGCTTGACTCGTTGGAATTTCCGTGGTTACTCACATACTAAGGATATGCTGACTGGGATATTGGATGCTTCCGTTGTAACTGCCAAGGAGTTTATGCTGACTCCGAATATGCCTCGGTTTGTCCGCGTTGGAGATAAAACACAGATAGCCGGAACAATAGCCAATCTGACGGGTAAAGCGGTGAAAGGAACAGCAGTATTCACACTGTTCGACCCTATGACGGAGAAAGTTATTGCTACTCAACGTCAGAAATTCTTGGTAGAAGCAGGAAGAAATACTGCTGTCAACTTCCATTTCGAAGTGTCCGACCGCTATGATTTGCTTGGTATTCGTATGGTTGCCGATGGAGGTACGTTTAGCGATGGCGAGCAGCATCTGTTGCCCGTATTAAGTAATAAGGAGTATATTACGGAAACGCTTGCTATGCCTATCCGTGGCGAGGAGACCCGTACGTTCTCATTAGACAGCCTTTTCAACCGTAATAGCCGTACAGCGACAGACCGTCGTCTGACTGTAGAATTTACCGGGAATCCGGCTTGGTATGCTGTACAAGCGTTGCCGGCATTGAGCCTGCCTGCCAATGATAATGCCATTTCTTGGGCTACAGCTTGGTATGCCAATAGTCTGGCAGGCTTCATTGCCAACAGCCAGCCCCGCATTAAGACTGTATTTGACAGTTGGAAGGCTGCCGGTGGCACGAAAGAAACCTTCCTCAGCCAGTTGGAGAAGAATCAGGATGTGAAGAATATCCTGCTCAGCGAGTCTCCGTGGGTACTGGAAGCTACTACTGAAGCCGAACAGCAGGCACGTATTGCCACGCTGTTTGATATCAACCAACTGAATAACCGCAATCTTTCCGCTTTTACCAAATTGAAAGAATTGCAGGGTGAAGACGGTGGATGGAGCTGGTATAAGGGAATGTCCGGTAGCCGCTATATAACTGGCTATATTACAGAATTACTTGTTCGTCTTCCTCTGCTGACGAAAAATGAACTGCCTGAAGAAGTTGCCGCCATGCGGCAGAAAGCTTTCGGCTATTTGAATCTGCAGGCTTTGGAAGAATATCGCAATATCCGTAAAGCTGAGAAAAATGGCGCTAGAATTACTGTCAACTCCGAATCGGCAATGACATATCTGTATCTGATAGCCCTTAGCGGCGAACAAGTGCCGGCAGACAATCAAGCGGCTTACCGCTATTTCCTATCAAAAGTAGGTGCCAATCTTAAAGATGGAACCATGAGCAGCAAGGCGCAGTCTGCCATCATCCTGAAAGCAGTAGGGCGTACAGCCGAGGCGAATGAATTCATCGCTTCCCTCAAGGAACATCTGGTACAGACGGATGAACTGGGTGCATACTTTGCTTTCCAAGCAAATCCGTATAACTGGGGTATGCTGCCCATCCCTGCCCATGTGGAAGTAATGGAAGCCCTGCGTATGGCAGGTGGCAACGATGCTTTGGTGGAGGAAATGAAACTCTGGCTGCTGAAACAGAAGCAGACTACCAGTTGGAATTCTCCGGTTGCAACGGCTGATGCTGTTTATGCATTGCTTTGTCAAGGTACTAATCTGCTGGAAAGTCGGGGAGACGTACGTATCACGTTAGGTAACAAAGTTTTGGAAACATTGTCGCCTACAAAGACCATAATCCCGGGTTTGGGTTATGTCAAGGAAACCTTCGCTCAAGGAAGTCCGGAGCTGAAAGCTAAAACCGTCACCGTAGAGAAACGGGATGCAGGCATTGCCTGGGGAGCTGTTTATGCCCAGTATCTGTCACCCATATCTGATGTAAAGCAGCAGGGGGGTGAATTGAATGTAGAGAAGAAACTTTATGTAGAGCGTATATCGGCCGGTGGTAGCAAGTCCTTGCAACCGGTTACGGAAGGGACCGTATTATCCGTCGGTGATAAAATAGTGGCCCGTTTGACTATCCGCTTGGACCGTACTATGGATTTTGTTCAGTTGAAAGACCAGCGGGGTGCCTGCTTTGAACCTATAGGCTCGCTTTCCGGTTATCGTTGGAGTAATGGCCTCGGTTATTATGCAGAAGTGGAAGATGCCGCAACCAATTTCTTCTTCGACCATTTGGGCAAAGGCGTTTATGTCTTAGAGCACAGTTATCGCATAGCCCGTGGCGGAACATACGAAACGGGGGCTGGCCACGATACAGTGTGCGTATGCTCCGGAGTATGCTTCGCATTCGGCGGGAGGGATAATTGTAATAAAGTAACAATAGAGTATGGAGCGGAGCGCAATTTGTACAAATTGCGCTCCGCTATTTTAGGTACTCTCGCTAAAAACACCTATTTTTGTCCGACTAATATTGAATGAGAGTGGCAGAATTAGGAAATCTTGATATTAAGAAAAATAGATGAAGCGGATATTGATAACTTTATATGTGCTTGCAAGTGTGGTATTGACTGCTGTAGCGCAAGCTCGTTTTACCTCGAATACAGAGATGTACAGTTTCGGCCAGATAGAATGGAAGCATCCCGTGACTGTGCAATATACCATCACCAATACGGGTGACCAGCCTTTAGTGCTTACAGAAGTAGAGCCGGATTGCGCCTGCTCTGTGGCCCAGTGGACAAAAACGCCTATTGCTCCGGGGGCAAAAGGAACAGTAAATGTGACTTTTGACGCCAAGGCATTGGGACATTTCCAGAAATCCGTGGCTATTTACAGCAATGCGCAACCCAATCTGGTCTATTTGAAGTTCAATGGTGAAGTAGTACAGGAAATCAAGGACTTTACCAAGACGCATCCCTATCTTATCGGTCAGATACGTATTGACAAGAACAGCCTCGACTTTCCCGATATTCAGCATGGTGAGCAGCCGGTGATTCATATCGGCGTGGTCAATCTTTCCGACCGTCCTTATGAACCGGTACTGATGCATCTGCCCCCTTATTTGCAGACAAAAGTAGAACCTAACGTGCTGCAAAAGGGAGAAAAAGGAGTGATTACACTTACATTGAATTCGGAAAGACTGACTGGCCTCGGACTGACTCAAACGTCGGTCTATCTTTCTCGCTTCTCCGGTGACAAGGTGGGCGATGAAAACGAGATTCCCGTTTCTGCCATTCTTTTACCGGATTTCTCCGGAATGACGGAAGTGGAGAAGGCAAATGCTCCTGCCATCAGCCTTTCTACCAAAGAAGTTGATATGAGTGCGATATTGGCAAAGAAGTCAAAAGCACGTCAGGATATTACCATTACCAATACCGGGCGTTCTCCTTTACAGATAAACAAGCTCCAGGTATTCCACCCGGCAGTGGGAGTTAACCTCAAGAAGAGTGTATTGCAACCCGGTGAAAGCACTCGCCTGCGGGTAACGGTAGTGAAGAAGAATATAGGCAAGAAGCGCCGTCATCTGCGTCTGCTGATGATTACCAATGACCCGATGCAGCCGAAAGTTGAAATCAACATTAAAGCAAAACAATAAGAAGTCGTAAAGTCCTTCATAACTCATAACTTATAACTCACAAATAGCCATGGAACATCCCGAAAATAATGAAGCATATAAAGGCTTGGTTGTCAATGCAGGCATTGAGCAACCTTCATCGGTCAATCCTTACTTGAAGAACCGTCCCAGGCGGAAGAAACGCGAGCTTTCCGTATCAGACTATGTGGAGGGTATAGTGAAAGGTGATGTTACGGTACTCAGCCAGGCTGTGACGCTGGTGGAAAGTGTGAAACCGGAGCACCAGGCTGTGGCGCAGGAGGTGATAGAGAAGTGTTTGCCCTATTCGGGCAACTCCGTCCGTGTGGGTATCAGTGGTGTGCCCGGTGCCGGTAAAAGTACCTCTATTGATGTATTTGGCTTGCATGTACTGGAGGAACACGGCGGCAAGTTGGCCGTTCTTGCCATTGACCCGAGCAGTGAACGCAGCAAAGGCAGTATTCTCGGTGATAAGACGCGTATGGAGAAGCTCTCCGTTCATCCCAAGTCCTTTATACGTCCCAGTCCCTCTGCCGGTTCGCTGGGTGGCGTGGCACGCAAGACGCGTGAAACGATTGTGCTTTGTGAGGCTGCCGGTTTCGACAAGATATTTGTAGAGACGGTAGGGGTGGGGCAGAGTGAGACTGCCGTACATTCTATGGTAGACTTCTTCCTGCTGATACAGCTGGCGGGTACGGGCGATGAGTTGCAAGGCATCAAACGCGGCATCATGGAAATGGCCGATGGCATTGTTATTAATAAGGCTGATGGCGACAATCTGGAGCGGGCCAGACTGGCAGCAACGCAGTTCCGTAATGCGCTGCACCTCTTCCCGGCTCCGGAGAGCGGTTGGACACCCCAAGTGCTGACTTATTCCGGTTTCTATAATCTTGGTGTAAAAGAAGTGTGGGATATGGTCTACAAATACATTGACTTTGTGAAAGATAACGGCTATTTTGAATACCGCCGCAATGAGCAAAGCAAATACTGGATGTACGAGACCATTAACGAACAGCTGCGCGACAGCTTCTACCACAATCCGCAGATTGAAGCGATGCTGACTGGCAAGGAAAAACAAGTGCTACAGGGCAACTTGACTTCTTTTGTGGCTGCCAAGAACTTGCTGGACACCTATTTTGCAGAACTGAAGAAATAGGGGCATATCCCTTTCTCTATATCGATGACTAAGGAAAACAACATGGAAGTGGCGCGGCGGTTTACCCGCCGCCTTCATGAACTCCCTTCTGAGGAGCTGGAGCTCATTGCCGGTTTGTTTGTACGCCGTGAGGTGCACAAAGGAGAACTGTTGATTAGTGAGAAAGATATAGCCAGGGATATTGTTTTCGTAGAGAAAGGACTGCTTCGCCAGTTCTATTTCAAAGAAGGCCGGGACATTACAGAGAACTTTGCCTGCGACGGTGACGGCGCTATGTGTATCGTCAGCCTTTTCACCGGACGCCGTAATTGCCTTCAGCTGGAATCCCTGGAGGAAGGCGTCATCTGGAGCATTTCGTATGCAGGACTGGTCGAACTCTCTGAGCGTTATCTGCATATAGCCCGTCTGCTTCGCCATTTATTGGAGGGGTCTTTAATGCTTTCCAATATAAAGCAGACTCTTGGCGTTTCGAAACCTCACGCGAGCGGTATGCGCGCTTCGTCAGGGATTATCCGGAGATAGCCCGGCGTGCCTCAGTCAACCACATAGCATCTTATCTGTTAATGACTCCCGAGTCTCTGAGCCGGGTACGTGCCGGAGTACTGTGACGGTGGAACGGCTGTTTTATACGGCTTTCCCTTCTTTCTCGAAATCCTTGCGTGACTTGCTTTGTGTCACGATGTACACTCCCAGGAATACCAAGGCTATGGCTATTCCCTTTTCCAAATTGAACACTCCCAATCCTAAGATGATGGCAACGGTTGAGGCCACGATGGGCTGCATGTAGTTGTACATGCTCACCACAGTGGGGCGCAACAGCCTCTGCGCACTCATTATGAAGATATAGGCAAGGAAGCTTCCTCCCACAACCACATATCCCGCTTGCAGCAGGGCGGCTGTAGATATTTCGCTCCACTGTATGGCAGCCACGTCGTGGTAAGAGAACGGGATGTAGCACATGGAGGCATAGACAAACATCCATTTGTTCAGGGTGATGGGAGAGTATTTTTGCGACAACCCCTTGAATACGGTCAGATAAATGGAGAAGCTGATTTGGGCGAGCAGGCAGAGAAGGTCTCCGATGAGGCTGCCATTGCCGGCACCGGTGGTCTGGCTGCTCATGATGAGTATAAATGCTCCCATAGCCCCTACAAAGATGCCCAGCACTTTCTTGTTGGTGACCGGTTCTTTCAGATAGATTGCAGCCACTATCATGGTGACGATAGGCAGCGTGGTTGTAACGATGGAGGCGTCTATGGGCGAAGTCATGGAGAGTCCGAAGATATAGACACCCTGATTGAATACCAGTGCGAAGAGTGCGGCGAAGAATATCTTCAGCATGTCCCGGTGGTCCACCTGCTCGCGTTTGCAGAACAAGGAGAGGAGCCAGAAGCAGGCGGCTGCGCCTACCATGCGGAATGTGGTTACTGACAACGCGGAAAACTCCGCTAAGGCCGACTTGCCGATAGGTGCCATCAGCCCCCATAAGATATTTGCGGTAAGGGCGAACAGATGCCCTTGAATGTTCTTGTCCATACTCTTTTGTTCTTTGCGGGTGCAAAAGAACAACTATTTTCTGAAAAGAGAAAATCTTTCATTATATGATTTTTCTGGTTCATGGGCGTAGAAATAAGAGATTATCGTGTATATTTGCTTCTAATTAAAAGCAAGAAACCATGGAAGTACAAGCCAATTACATCAAGCGTATCGAAATACACGGATTGTGGCATCGGTACGATATTGCCTGGGACCTGCGTCCTGACGTCAATATACTTTCCGGCATCAACGGAGTGGGGAAGACCACTATCCTGAACCGTTCGGTCAACTATCTGGAACAGACATCGGGTGAAGTGAAGAGTGACGAGAAGAACGGCGTACACGTCTACTTCGACAATTCTGCAGCCACCTTTATCCCCTATGATGTAATCCGCAGCTACGACCGCCCCCTTATCATGGGCGACTTTACGGCACGCATGGCCGATGCCAACGTGAAGTCGGAACTGGACTGGCAGCTCTATCTGCTCCAGCGCCGTTATCTGGACTACCAGGTGAACATCGGCAACAAGATGATAGAACTGCTCAGCGGTGATGAAGAGCAGCGTAGCCTGGCTCCCTCCCTTTCCCTCCCCAAGCGGAAGTTCCAGGATATGATTGACGAGCTTTTCAGCTATACCCATAAGACGATAGACCGCAAAAGCAACGACATCGTTTTCTATCAGAACGGTGAGCGCCTGCTGCCCTACAAGCTGTCTTCGGGCGAGAAGCAGATGCTGGTCATCCTGCTGACCGTGCTGGTGCGTGACGATGACCACTGCGTACTCTTCATGGACGAGCCGGAAGCCTCCCTGCACATCGAATGGCAGCAGAAGCTCATCGGCATGATACGCAGCCTGAATCCCAATGTGCAGCTTATCCTCACCACCCATTCGCCCGCCGTCATCATGGAAGGCTGGCTGGATGCCGTCACCGAAGTCAGCGAAATCTCCTCCCTAATCCCTAATCCTTAATCCCTACCCAAGTGTCCACTTCTTTAAAACATAACCTTACTTCCGCCTATTTGGATGCCGCCCGCAAGTTGTCTCCCAAGAGAGCACGCAGGCGCATAGTGGCGTATGTGGAGAGCTATGACGACATCGCTTTCTGGCGGACGCTGCTGTCCGAGTTCGAGAATGAGGAGCGTTATTTCCAGGTGATGCTTCCGTCTGCCACCTCCCTGGCAAAGGGCAAGAAGATGGTGCTGATGAATACGTTGAACACATCGGAGCTGGGCCGCAGCCTGATAGCTTGTGTAGACAGCGACTACGACTTCCTGCTGCAAGGTGCCACCAAGGTGTCGCATAAGATAAACAAGAATCCCTATATCTTCCAGACTTATGGCTATGCCATCGAGAACTTCCACTGCTTTGCCGACAGTCTGCATGAAGTCTGTGTGCAGGCCACGCTGAACGACCGGCATATCCTGGACTTCCCCGCTTTTCTGAAGCGTTATTCTCAGATTGCCTATCCGCTGTTTCTGTGGAATGTCTGGTTCTACCGCCAGCACGACACACACACTTTCCCGATGTACGACTTCAACGCCTGCGTGCGTTTGCAAGAGATAAACCTGCGTCATCCTTACCGTAGTCTGGACGAGATGCAAAAGACGGTGTCGGCAAAGCTGTCCGAACTGCAAGCCCGTTTCCCCCGCTACATCGACCGGGTGGAGCAGCTGGGCACGGAGTTGGAACGTTTGGGACTGACTCCGGACAATACCTATCTTTATATCCAAGGACACCATATCATGGATTGTGTAGTGCTGAAAATCCTTATCCCGGTATGTACGGTGCTGCGTCGTGAACGCGAGCAGGAGATAAAGCGCCTGGCAGAGCATAACGAACAGTTCCGCAACGAACTGACGGGGTATGAGAACAGTCAGGTCAATGTATCCGTGATGCTGAAAAAAAACAGCGGCTACAAGAACCTTTATCTTTATCAGTGGTTGAAAGAAGATATCATGGAGTTCCTTGAGCGGGAGGAGCAGTCGCGTAGATAAGATTGCCGTTATGATAAACATACGATTATGGAGATATTGAAGAAGATAGACGACCTTTTAATCGGGTGGGGCATATCCCCTTCCCGTGCCGACATGTTCGACCAGTTCATAGCCTTTGCACTGATACTTGCCGTTGCTTTTCTGGCGGATGCCCTATGCCGGAAAATTCTGCTGAAAGTAGTGGCACAACTGGTGAAGAAGACCAAGGCTACGTGGGACGACATCGTATTCGACCGTAAAGTGATGGTGCACCTCAGCCGCATGGTGGCTCCCGTTATCATCTATCTGTTTGTTCCATTGGCATTTGTCGAAGTCGGTTCATCGGCAATGGATTTCATCCGGCGTATCTGCCTTATTTACATCATCATTACTTTCCTGAGTTTCGTTAACTCGTTTCTGAAGGCTGTTTACAGTGTATACAGTGAGAAGGAGCAATTTCGTGACCGCCCTTTAAAGGGGATGTTGCAAACCATGCAAGTCATCCTATGGCTGGTGGGCGGCATTGTGGTCGTGGGCGAACTGATAGGCCGCGACCCGCTTTCGCTGCTTGCCGGATTGGGTGCTTCGGCAGCCATCCTGATGCTGGTATTCAAGGATTCCATTATGGGCTTTGTCTCCGGTGTGCAGCTTTCGGCCAACGACATGCTGAAGGTGGGCGACTGGATTGAGATGCCCAAGTACGGTGCCGACGGTACGGTGATAGAAGTCACGCTGAACACCGTAAAAGTGCGCAACTGGGACAATACCATTACCACCATCCCTCCTTACCTGCTTGTCAGCGACTCCTTCCAGAACTGGCGCGGCATGCGCGAGAGCGGTGGGCGGCGAGTGAAGCGCAGTATCAATATCGACATGACCAGCGTCCGTTTCTGCACCCCGGAGATGCTGGCAAAATATCGCAAGATACAGCTACTGAAAGATTATGTGGAGCAGACGGAGGAAGTGATTGAAAAGTACAATGTGGAAAACGGCATCGATAACTCCATCCTCGTCAACGGACGCCGCCAGACCAATCTGGGTGTGTTCCGGGCGTATCTGACGGCTTATTTGAAAAGTCTTCCCGACGTAAATCAGGAACTGACCTGCATGGTGCGCCAACTCCAGCCTACCGACCGCGGTATCCCGATAGAACTTTATTTCTTCTGTGCGCTGAAGGATTGGGTGCCCTATGAAGGGGTGCAGGCGGATGTATTCGACCATGTGCTGGCAATCATCCCCGAATTCGATTTGCAGGTATTCCAGTCTCCGTCCGGCAGAGATTTCCAGCGGGTACTGCCTGCTGCTTCCGAAGAAAAAGGAGCTTGATTCCGACCATCAAAAAGGCCTATATCTATTGTATTTCTCATAGGGAGTCATTACCTTTGAACCCTATACTGAAAGGTCAGAACATCCCCATCTTTTCTCCCAAAACATCCCCATGTTTTGGGGTATTACATCCGGGTGTTTTGGGTGAAAACATCTCCATGTTTTGGGGCAATACATCCGGGTGTTTTAGGTATTCAGTCATATAGTGAAAGGTATTCGGTCACGGAGTCTTTACCGTAAGGTATAGGCTTTGTGTATGCAAGTTGTAGGTGTGCCTCGCGTCGGGCGGGAATATCTTTCGTTTTTTACGAACCTAATTATAAAGAAAGATTGGTATGTCAATGAATTATGTGGTCCGCAAGAAGGTGGACAAGAGTGGAGACAAGGAAGTGGTGCGCTACTACGCCGCGTCAAAAGTGCTTCAGCCGGAACCGGTGAGCAATGACGAACTGGCCAAGAGGCTGGCTTTTGTCAGCTCCCTGCAGGTGGGCGATGCCCAGTCCGTGCTGGTGCAACTGCCGGATATTATAGCGGACTATCTGGCCAGTGGACGCACGGTGAACATCAAGGGACTTGGAAACTTTTTTCCCTCCATCACCAGCGAATCGGTGGAACGGATAGAGGACTGTACGGCAGATAAAGTGCGCATTTCGCGTATCTGCTTCAGGGCGGCAGGCAGTTTCATGCAGCGCGTTTGCCGTCATCTGGACTTGTTCAGCTTTCAGGTTCAGGAATTGAAGAAGGAGCTGAAGAAGAAGTAAACGGTACTTTTAGTTTCTTTCTTGAAACAGCGCGTACCCCTTGAAGCCGGAAAGACATTCGAGGGGCACGTTGTTGAAGAAGTTGTGTGTTTCTTTATAGTCTTGCGAGTTCTTCTTTTTTACTTCACCCAGCTTCCGTTCATCCAGCTGCATTCTTTCTTGATGTCCTCGAAAGAACTATAGCTCAGGTTGGCGTCCACCTTGTTGCTTGTCACGGCGATGAAGTCGGCATGGGTGTAGATGCCTTCTTTGCTGCTCAGCTCGGAGGTGAGGGTGATGTTGGTCAGCTTGGAAGTGCCGTTCTTCAGGGCGTTTTCGGTAAGGGCGGTTTCCACGGTCAGGGGCTGGCCTTTGCCGCAGACCTTGGCGTTGTCTATTTCCACTTCCGTGCCGGCACGCAGACGGATGCCTTGCTTGCTGCCGCCGTTGCCGACGAGGATGAGGTTCTTCAATACGGGGTGGGCAACGGGAGTGGCGGCGTTGTTGCTGCCGTTGTTGTCGCACTCCATTAGGCAGTCGCAGTCGTAGCCCAGTGTGGATTCGGCTTCTTGGTAAGCCACGAGGTTGGTGCCTTTGCCGTTCCAGCCTTCGGTCCAGTCGAAGGAGTCGTCGCTACAGCTTACGGCTACGAGGTTGCTCACGTTTACCGAGCCGCCGAAGAACTCAAAGCCGTCATCGGAACCTTTGTAGGCTTGGCAGTGGTCCACGATGGTACCGTTGCCTACGCCGTAGAAAGAGATACCGTTGGCTTCGTGCTCTTCATCGAAGGCAAAGCCGGTGTATTCCAGACGAATGTATTGCAGCGTGCCCGAGTTGTCGGCATCATCGTTGCCGCCGTAAACGGCACCGCCTATTTCAGAACTTCCCTTGCCGCCTTCGGCATTGGTGTGGGCGCGTCCGCAGATGTGGATGCCTCCCCATGCGCCCGGCTCTTCTTTTTCGCTGGTCATTACGATGGGTTTGTCCGGCGTGCCTACGGCGTTGATTTTACCGCCCTGCTTCACGAGGATGTAGTCTGCGATGTCATCGTAGACGGCGATAATCTTCACGCCTTCCTCTATGTGGAGCGTGGCACCTTCTTCTACGATGTATTCGCCGCTCAGCTTGTAGGTGTTTCCGGCAGCCAGGGTCACGTCGGAGGTGATGGTACCTTTCAATATCGTACCGTTTTCGATTTCATTGCCGTTTCCGTTGCCGCCGTTGCCGTCATTGTCGTTGTTGTCGTCGCTGCTGCAAGCGGTGAGGATAGACATTCCGGCTACAAAGGCCAGAGAGTAGAATTTCCATTTCATTGTTTTCATAATTCAATTGTTTTAGTTGTTATATCCAATTTATCTGTCTGTCATTCAGATTGATTCTCTTAAATCTGCTTGTTTGTCAAAGAGTGTTCTCCGTTCCCTTCAGGGGGAGGGCGGGGGCTTTATAGGTTGTAGCTTATTCCCACCTCAAAGTTCGTTCCCTTGTGGTAGCGTTCCACTTCCATCTCCTGCCCCGTGGTGGGCACATCTTGCTTGAAGATGACATCGCGGTTCAGCAGGTCGTTCACTTGCAGCTTCAGGTTGAAGTGCTTGTTCAGGCTATATCCGGCGCTGAAGTTCAACGTGTGCAGCGTCTGTTGCCTGACATCGCCCAGACCCGACACGCCTACCGCATGGATGCGGCTGCCTTGCAGGTTGTAGAGCAGGGCGAGGTTGAGCTGCCTGTCTTCGCCGAAGCGTGGCGAGTAGGTGAGGTCGGCATTGGCAAGGATGGGCGATGCGCCTTGCAGCGAACGTTCCTTGTTGGTGTAGGCACCGCCTTGGGGCAGCTTCACGTTGGTGTACATGTAACTGATGTTGGCGCCTAGGCGCAGGTCTTTGACGAGCCGTTTGCGCATCTCCAGCTCCACGCCGGCAGCCATGCCGTTGTCGGCATTCTTGAAGCTGTGCAGCGTGGCGCCGCCTTGCAGGTCTTGGATGCGTTCGATAGGGCTGTCGAGGTATTTGAAGTAGCCGGTCACGGAGAGCATGTCGCCGTCCTTGCCGAAGCGTTCGTAACGTAGGTCGAAGTTGTAGTTGTAACCGTTCTGCAACTCTTCGTTACCGCGGATTTGTGCCGAACCGTAGGACTCTTGATAGAGGAAGGGGGCCATCTCGATGAACGAGGGACGGGTGACGGTGCGCGAGGCAGAGAAGCGGATGCTGTTGGTGGGGTTCACCGCATATTTCAGGTTCAGGGCGGGGAAGAGGTCGTTCTTGTCTAAATTGCGCCGACGGGAGTACCAGTCGCCGCCGTCGCTGGCGTAGCGCACCCATTGCTTGCTCATTTCGTAGCGCAGGCCGAGGTTCACCAAGAGGGCTTCGGTGGGATAGAAGTCGGTCAGCAGGTAGGCGGAGTAGATTTCGTTTCCGGCGCGGTAGCTGTCTTTGGGCTGCATCACACGCTGTACCACGATTTGTCCGTCGGCAATGTTCTGCTGGTTGAGGAAGCCGTCGGTGTTGTAGATGTCGGTGATGACGGGGTTCAGTTTGTTCAGGTTGTAGTAGAAGCGGGTAGCGTTGTAGTCGCGGTTCTTGTCCTTGTAGTTGAAGCCGAGCTTGAGGTGGCTGGTGTCGTTCCACTTCCAGCGCATGGCGAGGTTGGCGTTCCACTCTTCTTCGTCCAGGCTGCCGAAGTAGCGCATGGTCTCTTGGCGGTTCAGTTTGAAGAGCCTGAGACTGCCGTCGTTGTCTTTGACGTACATCACTTGCCGTCGGTCGGGCTCTTCGCTGCCGGTCTTGCTGTACGAGCCTCCCCAGGTCAGTTGCCACCTGTCGCCCTCGCCGAAGTTATGGATTCCGTTCAGTTGATGGTTTTGCAGGGTGTATATGTGCATGATGTTGTTGCTGCCGGTCAGCTCGTGTCCTTCGGCATCAGTACCTTCGCGGCGTTGGTAGGTGTCGATGGCATTGCGGGCGTAGAAGAAAGTGTAGCCTATGCGGTCGCTCCGGCGCAAGGTGTAGCCCAGGTAGCCGAGGGCGGCGAGCTTCAGTTCCTGCGCAAAGCTGTCGTAGGAGAAGTCGTCCTGCACGGTGCCAGTGGCTTCGAGTGTCTTGTAGAAGGCATCTTCCATGTTTTGGTAGCCGTTGCTGGCGCTGAAGGAGGCAAGCAGGCTGAGTGTCTGGTTGCCTATACCGAAGTTCTTGCCGAAACCGAGGTTTCCACCCAGTTCGGGCAACGAGCTCTTCTTGCTGGCGGCAAAGGAGGTATCGAAGATATTGTGGGTCTTCACGTATTTGTCAAACTCCATCAAGGGGGCATGTCGAGGGCGGCCGCGTCTACGCCGGGTGTCTTCAAGAGCGAACCGCTGCGGTCCATCTGATAGCGGTCTTTGCCTAAGGTGTTGAACTTCCCGCCCGTGTTGAGGCTCAGTTGGAAGAAATCTTCCGGTATGTTTTCTTTGGTGCTGATGTTGATGTGCGCACCGCTGTAGTCGGCAAAGGCGGCTGCGTCATACACTTTGCTGACGGTGATGTTCTGTACGGTGGACGAGGGGAACAGGTCGAGCGGCACCAGCTTGTTGTCCGGGTTGGGCGAGGCGATGGGCAGTCCGTTCAGCGTGGTGGTGCTGTAGCGGTCGCCCAGTCCGCGGACGATAAGTTGTCCGGCGCTGGCGATGGAGATACCCGTTATTTTCTTTACTCCTTCTTCCACATTGCCGATGCCTTTGAGGGACATCTCTTTGGAACCGAGGTTCTCGATGGCGAGGGTCGCTTTTTGCCGTTCCATTTGCAAGGCACGTTCGCCTTCGAGGTTCTTCTTGGCGGTGACCTGCACTTCGCCCAAGGTTTGCGTGTCCGGCTCCATGTCGAAGTTCAGCACGGTTTCACCCTTTATCTCTACGGCGTTCATCGTCATGTCTTTGTAGCCGATGTAACGGACGGTGAGGGTATAGGTCCCGTTCTTCAGCTCCAGTGTATAGTTACCATCCAAATCGGCGACGGCGCCTTGTGCTGTTCCGCTTACTTGCACGGTGGCTCCCGTCAGCGGCTCTTTGGTTTGTCGGTCGGTGATTGTCCCTTTGACGGTTCCCGCCGTGGCAGCCATGACGGAAAGTGTGAGGAATAAAATAAGGAAGAAAATCTTTCCCAAGTCTAATTTCATGCTCATCTCTTTTCTTTGTACGTTTTTTAATCCGCTGCAAAGATGAGGCAATGACATTACACCGGTGATACATGGAGCATACGTTTCATTTTCAAATCTATTACGATTTGGTTACCGCACATTCTTCCGGATTGTTTGTTATCCTTATATATAGGCTGCTTGGGACGAAAAAGGTTTCTAATGGTTGCTTATTAGAGTTTTATGGCTATTTTGTATCTCAAACCAATATTGATAAATATATGGCTGTTCATCGTGACGATAGTGAACGTTTCCGGCGCCTTTCCATTCTTGGCCGGATAGGTTGGTGGGAGGCTGATTTTTCTTCAAGGCAGTATCTCTGCTCCGAATATGTCTGTAAGTTGTTAGGCTTGGAAGGGGAATACCTGAGCTTTGAGGATTTCGGTAAAATGATACGCGAAGACTATCGGACGCGTATCAGCCGGGAGTTCCTTGCCATTCAGAATATGGAGGTCTATGAACAGACGTTTCCTATCTATTCTACTGAAGGAGTGGTCTGGGTCTACTCGCGCGTGGGGTATAAGGAGCATTTGCCGGATGGTACATTGAAGGCTTTCGGAGTGTTGCAGCGCGTAGAGATGCCGAAGGAGGAGGCTGCGAAGCAGGCTTTGCAAAGAGTGAACGATTTACTTTATCGGCAGACCTCAATATCCCATTCCCTATTCCGCTTCCTGAAAGACGAGGATATAAGTGCGGGCATTTACGACATACTGAAAGATATTCTTGATTTCTTTCGCGGCGGACGTGTCTATATATTCCAATATGATGAGAAGTGCCGGTACCAGAGCTGCACATACGAGGTGGTGGCTCCGGGAGTGGCTCCTGAGAAAGAAATGCTTCAAGGAGTTCAGGCTGACAGCCTGCCGTGGTGGACGTCACAGATTATGGCACAAAAGCCCGTTCTGCTGGAAACGCTGGGGCAACTGCCGGAGCACGCTTACGCCGAATATGAAATTCTGGCGAGACAGAATATAAAGTCCTTGATGGTAACTCCGCTGGTTGCCAATGACCAGGTGTGGGGATATATGGGCATTGATTTGGTGGACCGTACCCGAATGTGGACTAACGAGGATTACCAATGGTTTAGTTCGTTGGCAAATGTCATCAGCATTTGCATAGAGTTGCGCAAAACGAAGGATGAGGCTGTGCGCGAACGTACTTTCCTCAGCAACTTGTTCCGCTATATGCCTTTGGGGTATGTGCGGATGTCCATTGTCTGTGATGAAAAGGACAACCCCTACGGGTATTATGTGACAGATGCGAATTCTATCTTTGCCGATTTTCTGGGAAAACCTGCGTCGACGTTTATCGGCAAGACAGCCTCGTCTTTTCAAGGGAGGCGGCCCCCAGACTGGAATATCTGCTTGAGATAGTGAACACCGGGACACATAAGGAAATGGACATGTGTTTTGAGCTTACCAACAAGCACTGCCACGTGGTGATATACTCTCCGGAAAAGAATGAAGTGGTGGCGTTATTCCTCGATACGACAGACTCGGTACAGACTCATCTGGCTTTGGACCATAGCGAAAAACTGTTCAAGAATATCTTTGCCAATATACCGGCCGGGGTGGAAATCTATGACAAAGACGGATTCCTGGTAGACATCAACAATAAGGATATGGAGATATTCGGGGTCCGTGACAAACAGGATGTCATTGGAGTGAACTTATTCGAGAACCCGAATGTGTCCGCCCAATTGGCAGAACGTATACAGACTGAGGATATGGTCGACTTTCGCCTGAATTATGCTTTCGACCGGACTGAAGGGTATTACTCCACTTCCAAACAGCCGAAGGATGTGATACATCTTTATACGAAAGTGAGCAAGGTGTATGACAGTAAAGGTAACTTTACCGGCTATGCCATGATTAACATCGACAATACGGAACGGATTGATGCCATGAGCCGTATCTGTGATTTCGAGAATTTCTTCCTGCTTATATCGGATTATGCGAAGGTAGGTTATGCCAAGCTGAACCTGCTCGACCGGAAAGGCTATGCCATCAAGCAATGGTATAAGAATATGGGAGAGGACGAGAATACCCAATTGGCGGATGTCGTGGGAATATACAGCAAGATGTACCCCAGTGACCGCAGGAGGATGCTTGATTTCTTCAGTAAGGCCCGTGTGGGCGAAGCCAAACATTTCCAGGGAGAGATGCGCATTGAGCGTCCGGGCGAAAAGGGAAAATGGAACTGGGTACGTACCAATGTGGTTGTCAATCTGTTTGAACCGGAGAACGGACAAATAGAGCTGATAGGCGTCAACTATGACATTACGGAATTGAAGGAGACGGAGGCTATGCTGATTGAAGCCAAGGAGAAGGCAGAAACCGCCGACCGTCTGAAGAGTGCCTTCCTTGCCAATATGAGCCATGAGATACGTACGCCCCTGAATGCGATTGTCGGTTTCTCCAGTCTGATGGGAGAGACCGGGGACATGGAGGAAAAAAGGCAGTATATGGCGATTATTGAAGAAAACAATGACCTGCTGTTGCAGCTGATTTCCGACATACTGGATTTGTCCAAGATAGAGGCCGGGACATTTGACTTTGTGGAAAAAGAGCTGGACGTGAACATGCTGTGTGAGGACATCGTGCGCTTCATGAAGATGAAGGCTAAACCGGGTGTGGAAGTTCTCTTCGACCGTCATCTGCCGGAATGCCGGATTGTCAGTGACCGTAACCGTTTGAATCAGGTCATAGCCAACTTTGTCAACAATGCCATCAAGTTCACCACTGCGGGAAGTATACGTGTAGGATATGATAAGGTGGATGAAACTCATTTGCGTTTTTATGTGGCCGATACGGGCCTTGGCATTGAGCCGGAAATGCAGGCTCAGATATTCGACCGTTTTATAAAGCTGAATACGTTTGTGCATGGCACCGGCCTGGGGCTTTCTATCAGCAAGAGCATTATAGAGCAGTTGGGTGGCACAATCGGTGTGGACAGTGAACCGGGGAAAGGCTCATGCTTTTGGTTTGTGCTGCCGATTGTATAGTATGGAAATGTGCTAAAATACACACTCACCACAAATTATGCAGATTAACACAAGTCAAAGCTCTTGATTATCAGAACTTCTAAAGATGATTTGTGCCAATCTGTGTAATTTGTGGTAAGTGATGATACCCTCCGGTTATAATCCGAATGAGAACTTATCGATGGATTGATATACCACACTTGCAATACTCAGTACCACAATACCCAGCGTGCAAATGGCCAGGCTGGCACGTGTATAGTTGTCACTGCGGAATGCTGCAATCGGCTCGTCGCTCTTGTTGATGTACATTGCCTTTACAATCTTCAGATAGTAATAAAGCGAGATGATTGTATTGATAAGGGCAATGAATACCAGCAGATGGAAGCCGCCTTCGAAAGCTGCCGCAAAGATGAAGAACTTCGAGAAGAAGCCCGCAAACGGCGGGATGCCTGCCAGAGAGAACAAGGCTAAGGTCATCAGGAAAGCGAGCTTTGGATTGGTATTGTACAGCCCGTTGTAGTCGTCGAGCGTGAATTTATGGGCACGCAGGGCTACAATCGTGATGACTGTAAATACGCTGAGGTTGGCAAACATGTAAATCAATACATAAAAGACCAATGAAGTCATACCTTGTGAAGTGCCGCTGATAATACCCAGCATGATATAACCTGCCTGCGAGATACTGGAAAAAGCCATCAATCGTTTCAAGTTCTGCTGACGCAAGGCGAAGAGATTGGCAAGCGTGATAGAGGCGATGATGATCCAGTAGAGCACTTCTTGCCATTGAGCTACCATCGGGGCGAATACCTTGATGAGGATAGTCATCAGCACGAAAGCGGCAGAGCCTTTGGAGATAACGCTTAAATAAGCGGTTACCGTACTTGGAGCGCCTTCGTAAACGTCTGCTGTCCAAAGATGGAAAGGCACCAGTGATATTTTGAATCCCATGCCGGAGAAGAAGAATACGAATGCCATAATCTGCAACGGGTCGCCGGTGAGGCGTGCCGGTATGTCGGCAAAGTAGAGAGTGCCTACCGTACCGTAAATTAAAGATAATCCGTATAGCAGCAATCCGCTGGAGAACAATGCCGTGAGAATATATTTGGCACCTGCCTCGGCAGAGTGGTGGCGGTATTTGTCGAAGGCAACCAGGGCTGCCATCGGGATGCTTGCCGTCTCCAGTCCGATGAAGAACATCAGGAAGTGTCCGGCGGAAATCATGAAGTACATACCCAGCAGGGTGGAAAGTGTCAGAATGTAGAACTCACCTTGTTTGATGGCAGTGTCTGGACGGCGCATCCATTCGTGCGCCATCAGGAATACAATCAGTGTACCTATACTGAGGATGGATTTCACGATGCTCTGTATCGGCTGATTGTGATACATGCCGCCGAAAGCATCTGCCACAGGACCGGGAACGATGGTGATAAGTGTGTGTATGGTCAGCAGAGCAACGGGCAGCATTGTGTTCAGCACCGGTTTGCCGTCATTCTTGTGTGCATCCGGACTCATGAAGAGGTCGGCGACAAAAAGGATGACGATGACCAATATCAGCGAAAGCTCTTCTTTGAGCAGGAGGAATTGGGAATAATCCATATCTATTTACGATTTGACGATTTACGATTTACGATTGAAATTACTCTTGGGATTTACGATTTTATGATTTACGATTGAGGTTACTCTTGGGATTTACAAGTCATTTATCAATCGTAAATCGTCAAATCGTAAATAAATCAGTTATTGGCAGCACGCTGTCTCCAATCATGCCGCTAATCCACCATGGTGCCATACCGAGGGCGGCAACGCATGCGATGAGGATAATGACCGCTGTGCGTTCGTCCCAAGTGGCGTCGCTCAAGGTGAGGTGATGCTTGTTGGTGCAGGTGCCGTAGAGAATCTTTCCTACCAGTCGCAGGATATAGACTGCCGTAATCACGATGGAGCTGCATGCAATGACCGTCCACACGCGGTGGAACGTATCGGGATGCTGGAACGAACCGGTGAAGATGGTCATTTCGGCAATGAAACCGCTGAGTCCGGGCAGTCCCAGATTGGCAAGACCGGCGATTACATAGCAGACAGCCAGAAAAGGCATAATCTTCATCAGACCGGAGAGTTCGCGGACGTCACGCGTATGGGTACGTCCGTATATCATACCGATAAGGGCGAAGAACAAGGCTGTCATCAGTCCGTGAGAGAGCATCTGCAGAACAGCACCCGTGCAAGCTGTCTGGTTCATCATCAGGATGGCGAACAACACCAGGCCGCAATGGCTGACGGAAGAGTAGGCATTGATATACTTCAAGTCGGTTTGTACACAAGCGGAGAATGCACCGTATACCACGGAGATTCCGGTAAGAATCAGGAATATCCATCCCAGTTCTTGTGCAGCTTCGGGCATCAGGTACATGGCTATGCGGAAACATCCGTAACCTCCCAGTTTCATCAATACACCGGCATGGAGCATGGATACGGCAGTCGGTGCGGAGGCGTGACCGTCGGGGCTCCATGTGTGGAACGGGAACAGAGCGCCCAGCACACCGAAACCGAGGAAGGTGAGCGGGAACCAGATACGTTGCTGTTCGATGGGAATATTGTGCATCTGTGCTATTTCCCAATAGGTTCATAGAGGTGGCTCCGGCACCGTAGTAGATACCCAGGATACCGATAAGCAGGAAGGCGGAGCCGCCCATCAGCATCAGTGTCAGCTTCATGGCGGAGTACTCCTTGCGTCCCGACCCCCATACACCGATAAGCAGATACATGGGAATGAGGGCAACCTCGTAGAACATGAACATGGTGAACAGGTCTATCGAGATGAAGAACCCGAACACACCGATGGAGAGGAAGGTGAACCAAAGGAAATATTCTTTAGTCAGCGGTTGCAGCCTCCAGGAGGCGAATGTTCCGGTAAAGACAATGATGGCCGAAAGCAGCAGCATGGCTACCGAAATACCGTCTACTCCTACCGAATAGTGGATGTTGAGTGCAGGATACCAGACCATGTCGGCACGGAACAGCATTTCATCCGTGGCACCAGCGTGGCGTGCATTGAGGTACATCACGGTCAATGCTGCAGAAAGAACCAGCAGAGCCGATGCACCGGTCACCATCACCGCGCGTATTTGTGCGATGTTGCGGCTGAGCCAAAGACCCAGCAACATCAGCAAGGGGATGAGTACGAATAATGATAAAAAGTTCATCTTTATATTTACGATTTAACGATTTACGATTTACGATTGAAAAATCTCGGGTTATAGCAATAGTAGCAGTATCAGTGCCAGCGTGCCCAGCAGGAATACAAATGTATATTGCTGGATGCGTCCGCTCTGCAGACCGCGTATCTCGTCACTGGTAGCCTCGGCACTCCAGGCAAGGAAGTTGAAGAAGCCGTCCACTACATGGCGGTCCCACCAGGCGATGGGGCGGCAGATGCAGCCGAAGATGATGCGGTGGGTGATGAACTGGTAGACCTCGTCCAGATAGAAGCGGTGGTAAGCTGCTGTCCACAAGCCTTTGAAACGGTGTGCCAATGTATCGGCAACGGGTTGCCGGCTACCTGCATAGATGTAGGTGGCAATGGCTATGGAAACTACCGCTACGGCGATACTTGTACCTGCCACACTCCAATCCAGATGGATGTTATATGCTTCACCGTTGGAACTGATGAAGTGTCCGAAAGGAATGAAACCGGCAACTATCGTAACCACAGCAAGGAGCATCAGGGGCAGGGTCATCGCCAGAGGACTCTCGTGGGGGTGAGGCATGTGGCTGTCGCCCCCATCGCTTGCCGACTTTTGTCCCGGCTCAGAGCCGGCCCAAAAGATACCATAATAAAGACGGAACATATAGAATGCTGTCATACCTGCAATCACTGTCATAATCCATCCCATGATGGGGCTGAACTGGAAGCATGCCGTCAGGATTTCATCTTTGGAGAAGAATCCGGAGAACGGAGGAATACCTGCAATGGCAAGGCAAGCGATGAGGAACGTGATATGCGTAATGGGCATATACTTCCGCAGTCCACCCATGGCAGACATCTCGTTGCTGTGTACGGCATGGATGATGCTACCCGCTCCGAGGAACAGCAATGCCTTGAACATGGCGTGTGTGAACAAGTGGAACATGCCTGCCATGTAGCCCAGTCCTTCGTGTGGGTCGGCTGATGTACATACACCCAGCGCCACCATCATGAAACCGATTTGGGAGATGGTGGAGAATGCCAGTACACGCTTGATGTCACTCTGCACACATGCCACACTGGCGGCATAGAATGCCGTGAAGGCTCCTACGTATGCCACGATGTGCAGCACGCTGGGAGCATATTCTATGAACAACGGGAACATGCGTGCCACCAGATAGACACCAGCAACCACCATCGTGGCGGCATGAATCAGTGCACTGACCGGCGTAGGACCTTCCATGGCATCGGGCAGCCAGATGTGCAACGGGAACATGGCACTCTTTCCGGCACCACCGATGAACATCAGTCCCAAGGCAAGCGGAATCATTGCCGCACCGCCCTTTGCCAGCGCCATCTCATTAGGGCTGAAGGTGTATGTACCGGCATAATACCCATAGACGAGGATACCTATAAGGAATCCCAGGTCAGCAAAACGGGTCACGATAAAAGCCTTCTTCGAAGCGGCAATAGCCGCCGGCTTCGTATAATAGAAACCAATCAGCAGATAGGAGGACACGCCCACCAACTCCCAGAACAGATACATCTGGAAGATATTCGTTGCTACTACCAGTCCGAGCATGGACATGGTGAAGAGCGACAGGAAGGCGTAGTAACGCTGGAAACCGCGTTCGCCCTTCATGTAGCCGAAAGAGTATATGTGTACCAGCAGCGAAACGGTACTGATGACCACGAGCATCATAACCGAAATCGGGTCGAGTAGGATACCCATGTCGATACTGAGGCTTTCTGTGAAAGGCAGCCATTTGAAGTTATAGGGCATCAGCGCCTCGTACGTACCATCGGCAAGGCGGGGAGCGCTGAAGTACATTCCTGCGGTGAGATAGGAAAGCACTGCGACCACACCCAGTGCCGCAGTTCCGATAAGGCCGGCAGTGCGGTGTGACATCCATTTACCTCCAAGTCCCAGAGCGAGGAAAGAGAGGAAAGGGAGTAGAAGGATTAATATTGTATATTCCATATATACTATGTTTATCAATTATTACTATTCAAGAAACATCGCTTGGCGATTCTTGCTCTTACCACTTCATCTCATCCAGTTTGTTCACCTGGATACTGCGGATGTTACGGTAGATGTTAATCATGATGGCAATGGCTACAGCCGTTTCGGCCGCCGAGATGGCGATGGAGAATAAAGAGAAGAAATATCCTTCCAGTCCTCCGGGGAATAGGAAACGGTTGAACACCGCAAAGTTGATGTCCGTGGCATTCAGAATCAGCTCGATGCTGATAAGTATCGCCAGTGTGTTGCGGCGGGTGAAGAACCCATAGATGCCTGCGAAAAACATGATAGCCGAAACTATCAGATAATATTCCATGTGTATCATAATTCTTATCTTTTACGTGCTATTAATAATCCACCTACGATACATGCCAATAACAAGATGCTGACAGCTTCGAAGGGAAGCAGATAACCATACTTGTCACCGCTCAGCATGTGGTGACCGATGGTCTTGATGTTGACCTCCAAAGGTTCCACGTCGGTGGTGGCAATGAACTTATGCTTCAAAGTGATGAATACTACGATGATGGCACCGCCCACGGTGGCACCCAGTCCGGCAAGGAACCTGCTACGCTTTAACTTCTCGATGACATCGCCTTCGCCACTGGTAAGCAGTATGGAGAAGACGTAGAGCACTACGATACCGCCGGCATAGACCATAATCTGCACGGAACCGAGGAAGGTGTAACCCAGCAGAAAGTAGATGCCTGCCGTACCGAAAAGTACGAACAGCAGGTAGGTGGCCGAGCGCACCATGCGGTGGGTCGTTACCGTCAAGATGGAAAATACGGTGATAAAGGCCGCAAGGAAGTAGAATACTACTGTTTCAAGAGTTATTTCCATGTTGTTTAATTACAAGTTACTATTAACGAATTACTTTGTTGTCTCTTCTTTGGGAGCAGTGGGTTTCTTTTTTTCTTCTACATGGCTGCCCGGACGGTTCAGCGTCATGACCAGTTTCGTGCGGTCAAACACTGCATGCTCAAAATCCTGGTCGAACGTGATGGCATCGTGAGGGCAGGCATTCACACAGAGTTGGCAGAACATGCACGAACCGAGGTCGTATTCGTACTTAACCAATATCTTCTTTTTCTTGCCGTCTTCCGTTTCAACCATCTCGCCGGTCACCTTGATGGTGTCGTTGGGACAAGCCATCTGGCACAAACCGCAAGCTACACACCGATGTTCATTTTTATCATTATGGGGCATGGTCAGCGTGCCACGGAAACGGTCGGAGAGTTTCAATGTCGAGCGGTTTTCCGGATATTGTTCGGTAGTCTTTCGTCGGCAGAATACGGTCATGGTTGTCTTCATACCTGTCAGCAGAGAAGTGACGCCGTGTATGAGTCCGCCGATATAAGAGTTCTTTTCTTTCATTACTTTTGCCTTTATTAAAATTATCCGCAAGGAAATCTTGCTCCGGCGCTACGCCGGTTAGAAATGCAATTTAAATACTACAATTAATACCATCAAAATCAAGTTCACCATAGAGATGGGTACCAGGTACTTCCACTCCAGATTCAGAATCTGGTCAATACGCAGGCGGGGGAAGGTCCACTTTATCCACATCAGCAGGAAGACTACGAAGAAGGCCTTTCCGAAGAACCATACAAATCCCGGAATGTAATCCATCACTGCGTTGAAGCCGTCCAGGCCTACGATGTGTAGCGGCATCCAGCCTCCCAGGAAGATGGTGGCTGCCACGGAGGCTACGATAAACAGATTCAAATATTCTGCCAGATAGAAGAATCCGAAGCCCATACCGCTGTATTCCGTATGGTATCCGGCAGTCAACTCGCTTTCGGCTTCGGGCAAGTCGAAGGGACCGCGGTTGGTTTCCGCATTTCCGGCAATGAGGTAGATGATGAAGGCTATCAATGCAGGGATATGTCCCTTGAAGATGAACCAGCCGTCAGCTTGTCCTTCTACTATTTCGGAGAACTGCATGGTTCCCATCAACACTACCATTGTCAGTATGCTCAATCCGCAGGACAACTCGTAGCTGATAATCTGCGCACCGCTTCGCATGGCTCCAATCAGCGAGAATTTATTGTTGGAACTCCAGCCTGCCAGCAGGATACCCACTACGCCGATACTCGATGCAGCCAGCAGGAAGAACACTCCTACATTGAAGTCCAATACCTCCAATCCCTTGTTGATGGGCAGGCAGGCAAATGTCAGGAAAGAAGCGATGATTACCATGAACGGTGCCAGATTGTAGAGGAACCGGTCAGAGAATTTCAAATCAATGATTTCCTTTGTCAACATCTTGATGACGTCGCAGGGCACTTGGAGCAATCCCCATTTCCCCACGCGCATCGGACCGAGGCGGCATTGGAAGAAGGCGCATATTTTACGCTCCATGTAAATCAGGATGATGGCAAGCACGGCATACATCAAGATGATGCATACGCCAATCACCACGCATTCGAGGAATATTGCCAGACCTTCCGGCATCAGGGAAGTCAGCATCTGGTGTATCCAGTTGGTTACTATACTAAAGTCAAACACGTTGTTCATTTACTATTTACAATTTACTATTTACAATTTACGAGGCGCTTTTTGATTTACAATTCACAATGTACAATTTACAATTTGGCTGCGCTGTAATTCCGCATGGTAAATTGTAAATTGTCAAATCGTAAATCCTTTTATCTGTCAATATCTGGTACTACATAATCCAATGTTCCGCCAATGGCAATAAGGTCGGCGATTTTAGCTCCGCGGCAAATCGTATTTACGGTCGATACCAATGGCAAGCCCGTACTGCGGAAATGCAGGCGGTAAGGCATCTTGTCGCCATGGCTTTCGAGGAAGACGCCGAACTCACCGCGGCTACCTTCTACGGCTGCATAATAAGTGCCTTCCGGTACGCGGATAATAGGTTTCATCTTCTCCTGGTAGGCTCCTTCCGGGATGTTGTCTATCAGTTGCTCGATAATCTTCAGGCTCTCCAGAATTTCATCCATACGGATGAGGTAGCGTGCCCAGGAATCGCCTTCGGTGCGGATAATTTCTTTAAAGTCCACCTTGTCATATACGGCATATGGCATACGCTTACGCACGTCGCAGGCCCATCCGCTGGCGCGTCCGGTGCCTCCGGTAGCTCCAAAGGCGATGGCATCTTCCCGTGAGAGTATACCCACACCTTTCAGACGTTGCTGGGCAATGATGTTCCCGGTGAATACGTCGTGATATTCGTGTAGGATACCGCGGAGGTAGGGGATAAACTCCTTCACTTTCTTTACGAAGCCGGGAGCAATGTCTGCCTGCACGCCACCGATGGTGTTGTAGTTCATGATGAGGCGTCCGCCGCAAGTTTCCTCAAAGATGTCGAGTATCTTTTCGCGGTCGCGGAAACCGTAGAAGAAGGCCGTTAATGCACCCAGGTCCATAGCAAGACAAGAATAGAACAGCAGGTGAGAGTCTATTCGCTGCAACTCGTCCATGATGGTACGTATGTACTGCACGCGTTCGCTTACTTCCACGCCCATTGCCTTTTCGATACACATGCACAAGGCATGGCGGTTCTGGTGAGCGCCCAGGTAGTCCAGACGGTCGGTCAGCGCCAGTGTCTGCGGGTATGTAAGGCTTTCGCACATCTTTTCGATACCCCGGTGGATATATCCGCAGTTGGCATCGATTTTTTTGATGATTTCACCCTCCAGTGATACGCGGAAACGCATTACGCCGTGGGTTGCGGGATGTTGGGGACCGATGTTCACCACATATTCCTCATCACCGAAAAGTTGCATCTCCTTATTCTTGATGCTACCGTCGGGATTCAGCTCCAATTCCATGGTGGTGTCCACCGTTTCTTCGTTGTCCATACGCAACGGATTATCTTTTTCCGGCTCATTGTCTTTACGCATGGGATAGCCTACCCAGTCATTGCGCAGATAGAGTCGGCGCATATCCGGATGACCGATGAAAACGATGCCGTAAAAGTCGTAGACTTCGCGCTCGTTGAAATCCGCAGCTTTCCAGATATCGCTGACGGAAGGAAGTTCGGGATGTTCCCGGTTTAGAGTGGCGGTGCGTACCGCTATCCGTTCGCCGGTAACAGTAGATTCCAACAGATAGACTACACCGAGTCCGCGGGGGGTGTCCGGTGCGTCTTTCTCGTCGGGTATTCCCCAATCCATACCGCTGAGGCATTCCAGGAAGTCCATTTGTTTCTCTTTCCGCAGACGCAGCATTTCGTCGTGTAGGACTGAGGGCTCTATGTATTTTATTTCCATATTTTTAAGTACTGATTAGTGGTTCTCTTCTTTTCTGTTTACTCCACCGAAGTATTTCTCTATTTTCACTTTACGCTGCAATTGCATCATGCCGTAGTAGAATGCTTCCGGACGCGGAGGGCAACCGGGAATGTAGACATCCACCGGCAGAATCTTGTCCACACCGTTCACCACGTGATAGGATTTCTTGAACGGGCCTCCGCTGACGGCACAGCCGCCTACGGCTACTACATATTTCGGATCGGCCATCTGGTCGTAAAGACGTTTCAGAACGGGAGCCATCTTGTTGGTTATTGTTCCGCAAACCATAATCATGTCTGCCTGGCGCGGACTGGCACGGGCTACCTCAAACCCGAAGCGCGCCATATCGTAGCGGGCTGCGCCGAGGGCCATGAATTCGATACCGCAACAGCTGGTTGCAAACGTAAGCGGCCACAGTGAGTTGCTGCGTCCCCAATTGACGAAATCGTCCAGTACGCCAAGGGCGACATTGGCGCCTCCGGCATTAAGTTCCCGAACCAGTTTCTCCAACGTTTCGTTGTCTGTAAACTCCTCATAAGGGATAGATTTTATTTTGGGTTTCTTCGTTACTTCCATTCCAAAGCTCCTTTCCTCCAGGCATAAGCAAGACCCAGAATTAATATAATCAGGAAAAATAAAACACTGAAAAGTCCTGCCACGCCAAGTTCGCGGGTGATGACTGCCCAAGGGAACAGAAATACCGTTTCCACTTCGAACATCAGGAACAAGATGGCAAACAGATAGTAACCTACCCGGAATTGCATCCACGATTTACCGCGGGTAGGGATACCACACTCGTACGGCTCCATCTTCTGTGCATTGTACGAACGGGGTGCTATCGCATTGGAGAGCGCGATGACGATACCCACGAAAGCGATTGCCGTCAATAAGACGACCACTAACAAAGTAAAGTTCATAAACCTGATAAGATTTTAGATATATAATAATAGATACATCGCACCGGAGGACAAAACCTCTGATTTGTTGTCCGGCGAGGTCAGGGGCAAGCGTCTGCGCTTGCAGGCCTTCTAAATGATAATCTTTCTTAGCCCGAACACGTAATAATTCGCGTCGGGTACGGGATGAGGAGACAGATTCAACAAACGGTCGCATTCCGGTGCATAGGCATGCTGCTGCATCTTGTAGATGTACATGCGCAGGAGTACGCTTTTGTTGGTTGGTACTTGCGTATGGTCCACATGTTCTATGCAGAGGGAGTTTGGTGAAAACAAGTCGTAGAACTTCTGGACTGCTTGTTGGGTGGTAGGAGCTTGTGACAGCGTATAGCATTCTGCTTGTCGGGTGGCAGGAACGCACAAAATATCTGCAGCTCCGGTTGCACTGTCGTGCAATAGGGCTGCAAAGATTATGATTAAACAGTATTTAATGCATTGCTTCATACCACAATTCTCTCTTTCAAGGACGCAAAGATATAATAAGTATTGTTCAATTTGCTATCCCCGCATAACAAAAAATGATTATTTTTACACTTTTTATCCTAAATCAATTCCGTTTCCAGAAATCCGGTGTGAAAAGCAGCAGTACGGTAAATAACTCAAGACGACCCAGAAGCATTAAAAAGGATAACAGCCATTTAGCTGCATCGGGCAGGGCATTCCACGAATAGGCAGGTCCGGTTTCACCCAATCCGGGTCCCATATTACCGATACTGGAAATGACGCAGCCCATTGATTCTTCAGCCCCGACACCCATAGCCATCATGAGCAGTGTGCCGATGACTATAATGGAGATATAAATAAAACAAAAAGCCAGTACGGTGGAGACAATGGAGGGAGAGATTACCTGCTTGTTTATCCGTACCGGAAGTATGGCATTGGGGTGTAGGATGTGTTTGAACTCGTTTCGTGAGACTTTGGTAAGAATTACCATACGTATACACTTCAAGCCTCCGGTGGTACTGCCTGCACACGCTCCCATCAGCATGATGATGGTAAGCAGCCCCCACAAGACGGGTGTCCATTGCATATAGTCATCTGTCGCAAAACCGGTGGAGGTCTGGAGGGAGATTACCTGGAACAAGGATTTGCGGAAGGATTCTTCCATCCCCATGGGACTGGTATAGTAAAGCACGATGGCTATGACGGCAGTGAAGAGCACAACTGAACCGAAATAGAATTTCAGCTCGGCATTGCCGATGAACTTCTTGAATTTCCGGTTGACGAACAATAATAGCAAGGTGAAGTTGATGCCGGAGATAAACATGAAAATGGAGATGACATATTCTATATAAGGAGAATTGTAGTAGGCAACGCTGGCCTGCTTGGTGGAGAAGCCACCGGTACCGGTAGTGGCAAATGCATGGCAGATACTGTCGAACCAGTCCATACCTCCAAGCATCAGCAGACCGACAAGCAGAGCGGTTATGCCGGCATAGATACTCCAAATCCATTTGGCGGTGATACCGATACGGGGATGAACCTTGTCATGTGTAGGGCCGCTTGCCTCGGCGGCGAACACCTGCAGGCCGCTGACTCCGAAGATGGGAAGCACTGCAATGGTGAACATGATGATTCCCAAGCCGCCAATCCACTGTGTCATACTGCGCCAGAACAGTATTCCATGAGGAAGTGACTCGATGTCGTCCAAGATGGTGGCACCCGTACTGCTGAAACCGGACATGGTTTCGAAGAATGCATTGGCAATGTCGGGTATGTATCCGCCTATATAGAAAGGCAGCATTCCGAAAAGAGAGAATGCCACCCAGGCAAAGCTGACCAGTACATATCCGTCACGGCGCGTCAGTTGTCGTTCACCTCCCTTGCCGAGAGCCGCCAGCAATAAGCCTACCCCTGCTGTGATGCCTCCTGCTTTCCAGAAGTCGAGCATATCGCTTTCTCTGTAGTAGAAGGACACGCCCGAACAGACCAGAAACATGACTGTTTCCAGCAATAGCAGAATACCGATAATCCGTATGATTGTCTTGAAGTTAATCATTTACCAACTACTCATTCTCAATTAGTTAAAGTATTTTTCGATTTTCTTAATCATCATGTTCAGGCAGAATACCACCACATGGTCGCCGGGCTGTATTTGCGTGTTACCCATAACCACAACGCCTTCCCCCTGGCGGATAAGTCCGCCGATGGTGGCTCCTTTCGGGAGGCCGAGGTCTTTTACCGGATGTTTGGTAATCTTCGAGCCTGCCTTGACGGTAAATTCCGCTACATCGGCATTGGCAAAGGTGAGGCATTTTACGTTGCTCACATCGGCATCCAGCATCATCTGGTAGATATGGCTGGCAGCAATCATCTTTTTGTTGATGACCGTGCCGATGTCAAGGCTTTCGGCCATGCCTATGTAGTCGATGTTCTCCACTTCCGCTACGGTTTTGCTGACTCCCATGCGTTTGGCGGCAAGGCAGGCCAGAATATTGGTTTCCGAGTTGCCGGTCAAGGCTACGAAGGCTTCCGTGTTCTTCAGTCCCTCTTCCACAAGTAAGTCCATATCCCGCCCGTCGCCATTGATAATCATGGTGCGGTCGTCAAGCAACTCGGTCAGGCGGTTGCAGCGGTTCAGGTCGTTGTCCACGATTTTCACCTGCATGTAGTCCGGGACATATTGTGCGGTGCGTACGGCAATGCGGCTTCCACCCATAATCATGACGTTGCGTACGTCGGCATAATCTTCTTTGCCGGCTATCTTGCGGATGTAGGGGACGTATTTGCGTGTGGTGGTGAAGTATACGATGTCATGTAGCTTGATGGTATCGTCACCACGGGGAATCAGTGTTTCGTTACCGCGTTTGATGGCTACCACGTGATAGGGCAGCTCCGGTCCGCCCAACTGATGGAGGGGGATGTTCAGTATCTCGGCTTTTTCGCGCATCTTGGTGCCTATCAGTATCAAGGCTCCTCCGCAGAACTCCCACCATTGGCGTACCCAGCTCATGCGGATGGAGGACACGATTTCTTGGCGGCAAGCATTTCCGGGTAGATGAGTGAATCGACGCCCAGCTTCTGGAAAAATTCCTTGTTTTTGGGCAGCAGGTATTCGTAGTTGTCAATACGGGCTACGGTCTTCTGTGCTCCCAGATTGTTGGCAAGCATGCATGCGGTCATGTTCCGGCTTTCATCGGGGGTGACGGCTATGAACAGGTCGGCTTCTCCCACTCCCACTTCTTTCAAGCCTTTTATGGAGGTAGGGGAGGCTGTAGCCGTCATCAAGTCGAAGTTAGAGTTCAGTGTGCTCAACTTCTCTTCGTTGTCGTCCATCAGAATGATGTCCTGCTTCTCGCGGGACAAACTTGGCCAAGTGTGTGCCTACTGCGCCGGCACCTGCAATAATTATTTTCACTTTTAGTTCGCTGATAGTTGGTAATTAATAGTTGACCTATGGGGTAAATGCTCAAACTGTCAATTTTCAACTATCAATTATCAATTGATTATAGATTCCTTCTTCGTCCATTCCGCAAAGATGGTACAACTCTTGTATGGTGCCGTGTTCTATGAAGGCATCGGGTACACCGATACGTCTGAAATGGGGAATATAGTCATTGTCCGCCATGAACTCCAGTATGGCACTGCCCATTCCTCCTTTTTTGACACCGTCTTCTATGGTGACGACATGCTGGAAGTTGAGTCCCACCTCGTGCAGCAGGGCTTCGTCGAGCGGCTTGAGAAAACGCAGGTCGTAGTGGGCTATGGAGATTCCTTTGTCCTTCTCCGCACGCTCTATGGCACGTGCGGCCACGTTGCCTATGGGACCGAGGGTGATGACTGCCAGGTCTTTGCCTTCTTTCAGTCTGCGCCCTTTGCCTACGGGGATTTCTTCCAGCGGACATTTCCAATCCAGCAATACGCCGCGTCCGCGGGGATAGCGGATGACGAACGGACCTTGGTCCGGCAACTGTGCCGTGTACATCAGGCGGCGCAATTCATGTTCGTCCATCGGTGAAGATATGGTCAGGTTGGGAATCGGACGGAAATAGGCCAGGTCGAAAACTCCGTGGTGTGTCGGTCCGTCTTCTCCTACCAGTCCGGCGCGGTCCAGACAAAGTACGACGGGGAGGCGGAGCAGGGCGATGTCATGGATGACATTATCGTATGCCCGCTGCATGAAGGAGGAGTAGATGTTGCAGAAAGGCTGCATTCCTTCTTTAGCCATACCGCCCGAGAAAGTGGCTGCATGCCCTTCGGCAATACCCACATCGAAGGCACGGTCGGGCATGGTGTCCATCAGCTTGTTCATAGAGCAGCCGGTGGGCATGGCGGGGGTTACTCCGACGATTTTCGGATTTTCCTTTGCCAGTTCTACCAGCGTTTCCCCAAACACGTCCTGGAAAAGCGGAGGCAAATTGCTGGTATCCGCCTTGAGGCGTTCTCCGGTTTCCGGATCGAACTTGCCCGGTGCATGCCAGATATCGGGATTCTTCTCGGCAGGTTCGAATCCTTTTCCTTTCACAGTGTGCAGATGCAGTATTTTCGGTCCCTGCATATCTTTGATGTCCCGCAGGACACGGGCTATGTTTTTCACATCGTGTCCATTGATAGGGCCGAAGTAGCGGATGTTCATCCCTTCAAAGATATTCTGCTGCTGGGCGGCCATTGATTTCAGGCTGTTGGCGAAGCGAATCAGCGCTTTGCGGCGGTCCTCGTTCAAAAGTCCCATTTTGAACAGCAGTCTGGATGTCTTGAAGCGCAGCTGGTTATAGCGGTTGCTGGTAGTCAAGTTGAAAAGGTACTGCTTCATGCCGCCTACACTTCTGTCTATCGACATATCATTGTCGTTGAGAATGATAAGAAGGTTGTTAGGGGTAGACGAAGCGTTGTTCAGTCCTTCGAAAGCCAGGCCGCCGCTCATGCTTCCATCACCGATGACGGCGACCACATGGCGGTCTTTCTCGCCTTTTTCGGCAGCGGCAACAGCCATGCCAAGAGCGGCGGAGATTGAATTTGACGCATGTCCGCAGGTGAATGTGTCATAATCGCTTTCCTCTGGTGAGGGAAAAGGACGAACTCCCTTGAATTTACGGTTGGTGGAGAATGCTTCACGGCGTCCGGTCAGTATCTTGTGCCCGTACGCCTGATGGCCTACATCCCAGACTATGCGGTCGTACGGAGTATTGAATACGTAGTGCAAGGCAACGGTCAGCTCTACCGTGCCCAGGCTGGCAGCGAAATGTCCGGGGTTACACGAAACCTCCTTTATAATGTCTTGCCTCAATTCTTTACAGACTTCAGGAAGCTCTTCTACGCTGAGTTGGCGTAAATCCTCGGGAAATGTAATGGTGTTAAGCAAGTTATATGTTGTTGGTTCTGTTCTCATTTCTAATCTGAAGATTACAAAATGCAAAAATAGCAAAAGAAAACGGATGGCGGGAAGTTTTAGAAGGAAAAAAAGCCTCTTTTGTTCACTTCTGTTTTTACTTTCTCTTTGCATACGCCATATTTCTCGTTCAGCCTGCCTATGGTTAAGGGAAAAGATGCCTGATAGTAAATCGTTCCTCCATGGAGAAAATATTGTTCCATCCTGGGGGAAAAATCGTTCCACCATGGTGGAACGATTTTTTCTCCATATAGGAATAATTTAATTTTGGTAGGCAAAGATATTAGTCCTTTCAAAAATTGACTTGTACTCTCGTATGTGTGCATCTATGATAAGAGATGCTTTAAATTTAATGTTTATTGAAAATACAACTTAATAAATTATTTATTGCAACTTTTTGAGGTTTTGGTTGTTATTTAATATAGTATTATGTATATTGCGAAGTAGAATATGTCCTATTTATCAATATGTTATACAATTTTGAGTTGTATATAATGATATTCTTGGTTGTAATATGTGTCGGAATGGGGTGTAATCACGAATTGTTAAATGAATAAACAATGAATGATATGAAGAAAAAGCTCAACTTTGGAATTTTGGCTATTGTGGGCGTAGTGGTATTTTCCGCTTGCGGTTCTGATAGCGATTTGTTCGACCCGGAAAAGGCGGCGGCTAAGAAAGAGGCACAGTATGCATCGGCTTTCGTGCAGAAGTATGGAGAAATTGCAGTTGATCAGGATTGGGGATTTGGGGCAACACCGACAACGCGTGTTGCTAACACTAATAGCAATCAATGGAAAGATTTTACGGAAGTACCCGAGGGTGTTACGGCTACAGAAAAAGAAGTGGTTACGGAATGGTTTAAAACACATCAGAATCCACAATCCATTGGTGTGGATTGGACCGACTTTTTTGTTCAACATGTAAGTGGCTCACACTCTAATATGGATTTTTTGGTTGCAGCATCAGATGAGCATATCAATAATTTTAATGCTACTGAGGGGGCTATAATGCTAATGCAGAATAGTGGAACGTCTTCTTTTGGCTATAGGGTTTCTTTGGATGGTAAAATGCACTATAATTATACTATACAATATATTGGGGGTGCTTATTATGTGGGATTTGACTTTGAAGCTACCGGACAGAACCCAAATCAACAAGTGGCTGCAGATGGGTATTATAGTGATTGGATTGTGAAAATCTCTCCGGCCGTATATACGAATGCGTACAGAATCATAGCAGAAGACCTTGGAGACAGTGATGATTTTGACTTCAACGATGTCGTGTTTGATGTAGCGACCAATGGGGGAGCAACTATCATTACCCTGCAGGCTGCGGGTGGTACTTTGCCTTTGTATATTGAGGTAGGCGGTGATAGCCGTGAAGTTCATGAACTCTTTGGTGTTTCTAATACTACAATGGTAAATACGGATGCTGGGGCAACTAAGGCTCCGGTGATGTACAGAGTTAACGGTACCGGTGCCGTAAATATCAAAGTGGAAGGCCAAAATGCTGAAGTATATACACTGAAAGCGGAGATAGGCAAAGCTCCGCAGAAGATACGTGTAGAGACAAGATATGAATGGACTGCTGAACGTCAGGATATTAATGATAAATATCCAGGTTTTGCAGATTGGGTGGCTGATCCTACGGCTAATTGGTATTAATAGAATATATAGTATTTTTATTTAAGGCAGATGATATAATGAAAGGTTATATCACCTGCCTTTTTATGTTTCGACCGTTATATATTGAAATTTACTATCTTTGTGGCGTAGCAAGCAGTTGGTACATCATTTTTTTTCGAGAAAGTGAATGGTTTATTTATTCCGAGCTTATGAATCTTTATACACCTGTAGAAGTAGTTTCCAGTATGCCCCTTCTTTCGCAAGAGAATAATCTGTTGCTGATGGGTTCTTGTTTTGCGTCCGAGATGGGGCAAAGGCTGGCGGATGCCAAGTTCCGTTGTGACGTCAATCCTTATGGTGTGCTTTATAATCCGTTTTCCATTTCTGCGGCATTGCGTGAAATCATTGCGGGCAGATGCTACAATGAAAACGATATTTTCCTCTTTCATGAACTTTGGCACAGTGCCATGCATCATGGTAGCTTTTCCTCAGTCTCTGCAGAGGAAACATTGGCAGGTATTAACGGGCGTTTGAAAAGCGCCCATGAAAGGCTGGACCGGTTGGATTGTCTGCTGCTGACTTTCGGCTCTGCCTGGGTTTATGAAAATAAAAAGACGGGAACTGTAGTTGCCAATTGTCATAAGCAACCTGAGTCCTGCTTTACCCGCCGTATGCTTTCTGTCTGTGAAATAGTATCTGACTACACCTCTTTGCTTTCCGGCTTGCTGGCGCGGATTCCCCGGTTGAAAGTATTGTTCACCGTCAGCCCCATCCGCCACGTGCGTGACGGAATGCATGCCAACCAGCTCAGTAAAGCTACCCTGCTACTTGCCGTGAACCAGTTGCAAGCCACTTTCCCGGAACATGTTTTCTATTTTCCGGCTTATGAGCTGCTGCTCGACGAGCTTCGTGACTATCGCTTCTATGCAGAAGACATGGTGCATCCTTCCGAAACAGCCATTCGCTATGTCTGGGAACGGTTTACCCGGTCGTGCATCTCTGCCGATGCGTTACGGATTATGGAAGAAAGTGAAAATATCCGTAAGATGTTGTCACATAAGCCATTTTATCCCGCTTCAGAAGAGTATAAGCGTTTTTTAGGACAAATTGTGTTAAAAATAGACCAACTTAACGGAAAATACCCGTACTTAGATTTCCAAAAAGAGAGAGAAATATGTCGTATTCGATTGAAAGCATAACCGAAAGTATTGGCGCACGGCGTATGGGAAACGCGCCGGCTACCATAGACTGGCTGCTCACTGACAGCCGTTCCCTGAATTTTCCTGAGGAAACATTATTCTTTGCCTTGACCACCAAGAGGAATGACGGTGCGCGCTATATTGCAGATTTATATGCCCGTGGAGTACGTAATTTTGTGCTTAGCGAAGAAAGCTTTAGATTAATGGACAATGGACAATTGACAATTGACAATGCTATGCAGCGTGATGATGCGCAGTCAATTGTCAATTATCTCATTGTTCCCAACCCGCTGAAAGCCTTGCAAAAACTGGCGGAACAGCATCGGAACCGGTTCCAGATACCGGTCATCGGTATTACGGGAAGCAACGGTAAGACTGTTGTGAAGGAATGGCTGCACCAGTTGCTCAGTCCGGAACGTGCCATTATCCGTTCTCCCCGCAGTTATAACTCCCAGATTGGAGTGCCTTTGTCTGTGTGGCAGATGAACGAACAGTCCGAACTTGCTATTTTTGAAGCCGGTATTTCCGAGCCGGGGGAAATGCGTGCTTTGCAGAACATCATCAAGCCTACCATAGGTATCCTGACCAATATAGGAGGGGCTCACCAGGAAAATTTCTTCTCGTTGCAGGAGAAATGCATGGAGAAGCTGACGCTTTTCAAGAATTGTGATGTAGTGATTTATAATGGTGACGATGAGTTCGTCAGCAACTGTGTGGCGAAGTCCATGCTGTCTGCACGTGAGATTGCGTGGAGCCGGAAAGATATGGAACGTCCTCTATATATAAGTAAGGTGGAGAAACGGGATGACTGTACTGTCATTTCCTATCGCTATCTGGATATGGATAATACGTTTACTCTACCGTTCATAGATGATGCTTCCATCGAGAATTCGCTGAACTGCCTGGCCGCATGCCTCTATCTGATGCTTCCTGCCGAACAGATTACAGAACGTATGGCAAGGCTAGAACCCATCGCCATGCGGCTGGAAGTCAAGGAGGGAAAAAACAACTGTCTGTTGATTAACGACAGTTATAATTCTGACCTTGGCTCATTGGATATTGCACTCGATTTTCTTTACCGCCGTTCGCAAAGTAAGGGATTGAGGCGGACTTTGGTTCTTTCGGATATATTGGAGACCGGTCAGAACACGCTGACACTTTACCGACAAGTGGCACAGCTGGTAAACAGCCGTGGCATTGAACGCATCATAGGTGTAGGAAATGAAATATCTTCCTGCGCTGCACGCTTTAATATAGAGAAGACCTTTTATCCGGATACAGCGGCCTTGATACGTGCCATTCAGCGTGGGGAACTTCGCCTTGAAAACGAAATAATTCTGATTAAGGGTGCACGTAAGTTCGGTTTTGACTCCTTGACGGAAGTATTGGAGAAGAAGGTGCACGAAACCATTCTGGAGGTTAATCTTGGAGCGATGATTGCCAATCTGAACTATTATCGTGGCAAGCTGAAGCCGGAAACAAAGATGGTCTGCATGGTGAAAGCCTCCGCTTACGGTGCAGGTTCTTATGAGATAGCCAAGACTTTGCAGGAACATCATGTCGATTATCTTGCCGTGGCGGTTGCCGACGAAGGCTCCGAACTCCGCAAAGCGGGCATCACTGCGAACATCATTATCATGAATCCTGAGATGACTGCTTTCAAGACCATGTTCGATTACAAGCTGGAGCCCGAAGTATATAGCTTCCATCTGCTGGACGCTTTGATTAAAGAAGCGGAAAAGGAAGGTATCACAAACTTCCCCATCCACATAAAGCTGGATACCGGTATGCACCGCCTGGGGTTTGCTCCGGAGGACATGCCCCGGCTGATAGAGCGGCTGAAGGGACAGAATGCTGTGATTGCCCGTTCCGTCTTCTCGCATTTGGTAGGGAGCGATTCGCAACAATTCGACAGTTTTACACGCCGGCAGATAGAAATGTTCGAGAAAGCGTCCATGGAATTGCAGGAGGCTTTTCCGCATAAGATACTTCGCCATATCTGCAATTCCGCAGGTATCGAGCGTTTCCCGGGGGCGCAATTCGATATGGTGCGCCTGGGTATCGGCCTCTATGGTGTCAATCCCATAGACAATTCCATTATGAATAATGTGAGCACGTTGAAGACTACCATCCTCCAGATACGTGATGTTCCCGAAGAGGATACGGTGGGGTATAGCCGGAAAGGGCATCTCACCCGTCCGTCGCGTATAGCGGCTCTTCCCATCGGTTACGCCGACGGCCTGAACCGCCATCTTGGAAATGGACATGCCTATTGTCTTGTAAACGGCCAACGGGCAGCCTATGTAGGGAATATCTGCATGGATGTCTGTATGATTGACGTGACGGACATCGATTGCAAGGAGGGTGACAGTGTGGAAATTTTTGGTGACCATCTGCCTATAACCGTTCTTTCCGATGTACTCGAAACTATTCCTTATGAGGTGTTGACAAGCGTTTCTACACGGGTAAAACGTATTTATTATCAAGACTGAAGATAGGGGGCAGGGATTAGGGATTAAGGATTGCGATAAAATTAATCCTTAATCCTTAATCCCTAATCCTTAATTTTCCTATCTTTGCACTATAATTAATCAGATATAACTATGACAAACTTACTTTTATTAGGCTTTCTGCCCAGCGGTTCCGAATGGATAATTATTGCATTGGTCATCTTACTGTTGTTTGGTGGTAAGAAAATTCCCGAATTGATGCGTGGTTTGGGCAAAGGAGTGAAGAGCTTCAAGGATGGTGTGAATGAAGCCAAAGAAGAGATAAACAAGGCTCAGGAAGATTTGGATAAACCGGCTGAAAAGAAATAAAGGAACAAGGGTATTTACTATTTGACAATTTACTATTTACTATTTGATACTCTGAGAAGTTCAGGAGTATGGGTAGGCTTGTTGCCTTTTCCACAGCGCAGCCCAAATAGTAAATTGTCAAATAGTAAATCCCCACAGCGCAGCCCAAATAGTAAATAGTAAATCCCTTTATGTCAGAAAAAGAACTAACCTTTTGGGACCACTTGGACGAGTTGCGCCGGGTGTTGTTTCGTGTACTCGGTGTGTGGTTTGTATTGGCTATCGGTTATTTTATTGCCATGCCTTATCTGTTTGACAATGTGATATTGGCTCCTTGCCATAACGACTTCATTTTCTATGACTTGCTGCGCTGGATAGGGCAGAGACTGGATTTGCAGGATGAATTCTTTACCCAGGAGTTTCATGTGAAGCTCGTCAATATCAATCTTGCCGCACCGTTCTTTGTCCACATGTCTACCGCTTTCTGGATGTCGGTGGTAACGGCTGCTCCTTATATTTTCTATGAAATCTGGCGCTTTGTAAGCCCTGCACTCTATCCAAACGAGCGTAAAGGGGTGAGGAAAGCGCTGGGTATAGGTACGGTGATGTTCTTCATCGGTGTGTTGCTGGGGTATTTTATGGTCTATCCGCTGACATTGCGTTTCCTTTCCACTTATCAATTGAGCGCAGCCATCGAGAATCAAATTTCCCTGAACTCGTACATCGACAATTTCATGATGTTGGTGCTTTGCATGGGACTGGCATTCGAACTGCCGCTGGTGACATGGCTGCTTTCCCTGCTGGGACTGGTGCACAAGACCTTTTTGCGGAAATACCGCCGTCATGCTGTTGTCATCATTGTTATTGCCTCGGCCATCATTACTCCGACCGGTGACCCGTTTACCTTGACAGTAGTGGCGGTGCCGCTTTATCTGCTCTATGAGTTGAGTATCCTGATGATAAAGGATAAAAAGACTGATGATGAAGCGGAAGAAGTGGAGACAGAGGAATGATGGATTGTGAAGTAAAGGAATATTTTAGTATATTGCTGGAAGCCTGCCACGTTGAGGAAATCTCCTTGGACGTGGCCTATCGGCAATTGCGCGAGTTGCTGGAGCGTTTGTGCCGTACACAGATGCCCGACGGCAGCTTGCAGATGACGGACCTTTCTGCACGTATCAGTTTCGTGGCTTCGAAGGCCGGACTTTCCACCGTGGAACAGAACCGTCTGCATACCTTCCGGCTGACCTCCAATGCTATTCTGAACCGCCAGGCGGAACCGCAACGTGAACAGTTGTTGCGTGATGCCAAGACACTGGCATTCTTTGTCAAGCGCTTGACGGGGGAGGAGATACCTGCCGAACTTTATCGCCTGCTACCTCGTGCGGATGCCACCTATATAGTGGCACCGCCCGCCAAAGAACGGATAAAGCGCATGCGCGTCTGTTTTCAGTATGCCGATGATACTTATTTATATGTACTGCCCGTAGACACTGTGGCCGATGAGCCGTTGCGTGTCCGTTATAATGTACCTCAGATTAATGAAGAGTTTGCAGAAACCTGCCGGATTCTGTGGCGGCATGCCCAGGTCAATCTGCTGGATGTTACGGTGGACGAAGTCGGCATACTCACCCCTTCCTTTATTATACTTGAGCCCGATTACTTGATAGACATCAGTTCGCTTGCCGAATGCTTCAAGGATTACGGGCATCATCCTGCCAATTATATCCTGGCACGGCTCCAGTCGCCAGACAATACCCGTCCGTTACTGTTGGGTAATATTGCCAACCTCTTTCTGGACGAATGGATTCATGCCAAGGAGGCACCCGATTATTTGGCATGCATGAAGAAGGCCTTCCGTTCTTATCCCATCGAGCTGGCAGCATGTGCCGACCTGCGCGACCGGGAGAAGGAAGCCGAATTCTTTTCCGATTGCAAGCGCCATTTCGACAATATCCACCGGACGGTGACAGAAACATTCCGTGCATCCGGCTATGAGCTCGATAGGACTGATGCCGTGCTGGAACCTTCTTACATCTGTGAAGCATTGGGTTTGCAAGGGCGTCTGGACTACATGCAGCGGGATATGACCTCGTTCATTGAAATGAAGTCCGGTAAGGCGGACGAGTATTCCATCCGTGATAAGGTGGAGCCTAAAGAAAACAATAAGGTACAGATGTTGCTCTATCAGGCTGTGTTGGAGTATTCTATGGGAATGGACCATCGACGTGTAAAGGCCTACCTGCTCTATACCCGTTATCCGTTGCTTTATCCGGCACGTCCTTCGTGGGCAATGGTGCGCCGTGTGATGGATGTGCGTAACCGGATTGTAGCCAATGAATATGGCATCCAGTTACGGAACAGCCCGCAGTATACGGCAGAGCGCCTGAAAGACATCCATCCGGACACCTTGAACGAGCGCGGTTTGGACAATACCTTATGGAAACGCTTCCTTTACCCCTCCATCGATGCCGTAGCGCAACGCATCCGTTCGCTTTCGTCGTTGGAACAAAGCTATTTTTATACGCTCTATAACTTTATAACCAAGGAACTCTATACCTCCAAATCTGGAGATGTGGATTATGAAGGACGTACTGGCGCTGCCGCCCTCTGGCTTTCCACACTGGCTGAGAAATGTGAGGCGGGTGAAATTCTGTACGATTTGGCTATTTGTGAGAATCATGCGGCAGATACGCATAAACCGTATTTGTCCCTCAGAACGAAGCAAATGGTTGCTTCCCGGCAGGAGCGGGTTCTGCCCAATTTCCGTCAGGGTGATGCGGTGGTTCTTTACGAACGGAATACGGATACCGACAACGTTACCAACAAGATGGTGTTTAAAGGTAATATAGAGCGCATATCCGATAACGAGGTCTGTATCCGTCTTCGTGCCACTCAGCAGAATGCGGGTGTATTGCCTGCTGCTAGCCTTTATGCCATAGAGCACGACTATATGGACACCTCCTTTCGTAGCATGTATCTGGGACTTTCCGCTTTCCTTTCTGCCACCCAAAGACGGCGTGATTTGTTGTTGGGGCAGCGCCCTCCCGAGTTCGATACTTCTTTGGATACCGGTATTGCGACCGCTCCGGATGATTTTTCGCGGATTATTCTAAAAGCGCAGGCTGCCCGCGACTATTTCCTTTTAATCGGTCCGCCAGGTACCGGCAAGACCTCTCGCGCGCTGCGGGGCATGGTAGAAGCCTTTTACCGGGAGGGGAAACAGATTCTACTGCTTTCGTATACCAATCGTGCTGTAGATGAAATCAGTAAGGCGCTGGCTTCCATTGAGCCTGAAATAGACTTTATCCGTTTAGGCAGTGAGTTGTCTTGCGATGACTCATTCCGCCCGTATCTGATTGAGAATGTGTTGGAACCTTGTGCCACTCGGCGGCAGGTGCAGGAGCGCATTGCCCGTTGCCGTGTTTTTGTCGGTACGGTTGCCACGCTTTCTTCCAAGACCGAACTTTTCCGGTTGAAGACTTTTGATGTAGCGATTGTGGATGAGGCTACCCAAATTTTGGAACCACAACTGCTGGGGTTACTCTGTACCCGCAATCCCGCAGGCGCGGATGCCATCGGCAAATTTATTTTGATAGGTGACCATAAGCAGCTACCCGCAGTGGTCTTGCAGTCGTCCGAGCAGTCGGAAGTGTGTGACGAAGCTTTGCAGGCCATCGGATTGTATAATTTGAAAGATTCCCTTTTCGAACGCCTTTATAGGAATCTCTCCAAGGAAAGTGCCAATCGCCAGGCATCAACCTCTCATTCTTCATCTTTTATCCCTCATCCCTCCTACGACATGCTCTGCCGTCAGGGTCGTATGAATATCGAGGTAGCTTTGTTTCCTAACCGGGCTTTTTACGGTGGTCTGTTGGAACCGGTTGGTCTGCCGCACCAGCAGGGAGAGCTGACTCTTGCTCCTGAGCTGTGTGATTGTGAGTTTGCCGGCTTGCTGACTCGTCGTGTCGCTTTTCTGCCTGCCGCAGTCGAACCGCCGGCACAGTCGGCCAAGATGAACCATTCGGAGGCGCGGATTGTGGCACGGTTGGCAGCGGCTATCTATCGGCAGTATGCAGCTGTTTCCGGTTTCAACCCGGCTGTCACTTTAGGTGTCATCACTCCTTATCGCAGTCAGATAGCCTTGATTAAGAAAGAGATTGCTGCTTTGGGTATTGCTCCTTTGGAGGATATATTGGTAGACACCGTGGAACGCTTCCAAGGTAGCGAACGGGATGTTATTATCTACTCTTTCTGTGTGAACCGGGCTTATCAGTTGAAGTTTCTGGCAAATATGACGGAGGAAAACGGTACTCGGATTGACCGGAAATTGAATGTTGCCCTTACTCGTGCCCGCAGGCAGATGTTTATGACAGGAGTGCCGCAACTATTGAAACTTAATCCTATTTATGCCGAGCTCTTGTCTGTAGTTTGCCATTCGTAACCGTCTTATTTAGTAAATCTTAAATATTTTCTGCTTCTTTATAGAGTTTATTAATAACGCTGTGTGAGATAAACCATTATCTTTGCATCACGTTTTTTTCATAGAGATTTAGATTTAAGGTTAGAAGAATTGTGGAAGTCGTGAGACTTCCCTTTTTTTCATCTTAAATTGTGTTCCATTTACAGTTTTTTGTTTTTGACTGTAATTGAACGAAGAAAAGCCATTTCGTGAGAAAAGGCTTTTTTTGTGTGCGGAGTTTGCAAGGCATGTAATGCAGTTTGCAAACTCCGCATGATTCTGAATATCTATATAGAGACTTCTGATTAGTCCACTATAATCGGTTTGTACTTCGGAACCAGTGCCTTCATGATGCACCAGCCTATCAGGTAGGACACTGCACATACACAGAAGATGATGAAATATCCGGCAGGCTTGCCCTGGAATCCAAGAAATACCATTTGTGTCTTGTCGGCATAGTCGAACAGCAAACCGGAACTCATGTTGATAAGGAATGAGCTGATACCGCCCGCCATACCTCCGATTCCCACAATGGTGGCAATGGTGCTCTTGGGAAACATATCACCTACCACAGAATAGATGTTGGCCGACCAGGACTGATGGGCAGCGCCTGCAATACCTATGATGATAATCGGGAACCAATAGGCTTGTTCGCCAAATACTTCCTTGTTGCCCAATGGCTGTGCAAACAATGCCAATAGCGGGAACAGTGCAAAGATGAACATGGCCTGCATGCGTGCGGCGTAGGGGTTCTTACCGGTTTTGTTGATAATGATGGTGGGCAATTTCCCGCCATAGACGGACAACATCGTGATGGCATAGAGCACAAAGATAAGCATCTGTGCCGTGGGAGTATCTGAGGAGAATCCGTAAACGTCCGAAATGTATGCGGGTGCCCAGAAGAGGAAGAACCACCATACACCGTCAGTCATGAATTTGCCGAAAAATACAGCCCAGGTTTGCGGATATTTGAAACATTGCAGGAAAGAAATGCTCTTTTTCATCCTTGGTTGTCGGAGTAGTCGCCTTTTTATCCTTCTCATTGTCTTTGTCTTGTTCTATATATGCCAGCTCAGCTGCGTTTACGTGTGGATTTTCATCAGGTTTCTTGTACATGAATATCCACAGTCCCATCCAGATGAAACCCAATCCGCCGATAACGATAAAAGCCATTTCCCAGCCGTTGCCCACGCCCATGCGTTGGAAGTAGCGGGCCAGGGTGGGATACACAATGGGGCTATCAGTGCTCCGATGGTAGAGCCGGCATTGAATATGGAAGTGGAGAAGGCACGGTCTTTCTTTGGAAAATATTCGGCAGTCACCTTGATGGCGGCAGGAAAGTTTCCTGCTTCACCGATGCCCAGTATGATACGGGCGGCAATGAAGTAGTAAACGCTGGTGATGGCTATGGTAGAGGCCAATGCACCGGTAGCGCTAATCATGTTGGCGGCATTTTCAATGCCGAGGGTCATTTCTGTGGCAAGTCCGCAGAGGGCGTGCATACAAGCGCCGATAGACCATACGGCAATGGCCCATAAATACCCTTTTTTCGTTCCCATCCAGTCGATGAAACGTCCGGCAAACAGATTGCCTAAGGCATAGACGATGGAAAAGATAGCTGTGATGTAGCCGTAGTGTGTATCGGTCCAGTGGAATTCGGGGGAGATGAAATCTTTCCAGGTCAATGAAAGAACCTGGCGGTCGAGGTAGTTGACGGTTGTCGCGAAGAATAGCATGGCGCAGATAATCCAACGGTAATTGGTCATCCGCCCTGCGGTGTTTTGAAATGTACTCATGATAATAGATTTATATTTTGATGCAAATGTAGGGGTTTGTGTGTTGTTCGAGGTGTAATATTGAGTAAAAAGGATGTAGAAAATGACAAAAATAGGCATGGATTATTTAAGTCCATGCCTATCGGACGTTGCAGGGCAACTTTATTTCATATCGATGTATTTGATTTCGTCTTTGTCGCTGTATTTCAGGTTTTCACCGCCCATACCCCAGATGAAAGTATAGTTGCTGGTTCCGGCAGCAGCGTGGATGGACCATTCGGGAGAAGTGATGGCTTGTTCGTTGTGCAGCCATATCAAACGTTCTTCCTGCGGTTCGCCCATCAGGTGACAGATAGCGTTGCCGGGTTTCAGGTTGAAGTAGTAGTAAGCTTCCATGCGGCGAGTGTGCGTGTGGGCAGGCATGGTATTCCATACAGAGCCGGGAGCCAGTTCCGTGAGTCCCATCTGCAACTGGTTGGTACCGCCGTCTTTCACTCTTTCCAGTACATCTTTCACAATCAGCTGGTTTACGATACGGTCGTTGCTGTCTTCCATTTTTCCATAATGGTCGGAGATGCCCAGTGCATATTTCTTGGGGTTGGCTTTCTGAAGCTTGGCATCGGTGGTAATCAGCTGAGTAACATAGGGTTTGTAGGCCGGGGCCGAGTTGATGTAGAACTTGGCGGGATTGGTAGCGTCGTTGCTCTTGAAAGTTACTTCCTTATTTCCGCAGCCTACGTAAAGGGCTTCCTTATACTTCATGGGGTATTCCTTACCGTCTACAGTAACCACTCCGTCACCGCCGGTATTGATGACACCCAGTTCGCGGCGTTCGAGGAAGTAAGTGATTTCCGGACCCAGTTCACGGAACACTTCCAACTTCAATGTCTTGTTCACCGGCATGGCGCCACCGTAAATCAATCGGTCGTAGAGGGTGTAGGTTACGTTGATTTCATCCGGAGCCATCACTTTGTCCATCATGAATCTGCTGCGCAGAAGTTCCGTGTCATAATGCTTCACGTCCTGCGGATGGCAGGCGGTCTGCACTTTGTAATTCACTTGGGCATTGGCTGCCATGGCAGCTGCTCCCATCATAAATGCAAGTACTAACTTTTTCATAATTTGTTACTATTTAATTTTTAACTTTTAATTTTTGATTGATTTCTGGTATTTGATAATGGCACGACGGTTCATAATCATCAGGAACAATGTGCATAATACAAGGATACCGGAGCCTATCCATTTCAACGAGTAGGTCAGGTGGAAAATGACCCAAGCAAAGGGGCTGGATGCAAAATCCAGTGCGCCGCCTTCAAAGCCGGCGGGGATATTCACGGCAGCATCTTGTGTCTTCTCGTATACATCGTGGGCTGCTTGTGTGAAATAGGGGGCGAGGTCTGTTACGAAATAAAGACCGATGGTCAGTACAACGAGTCCGATGATGAACGTCTTTACTACATTTCCTTTCGTGATGGGCAGTACCAGCGGGAAGAGGTAGAACATTCCGGCCAGCGACGCCAGAGGCAGGAACTGGTTACCCGGCAGGATGACAGCCAGCAGTATGGTTACGGGAATCAGCAGCAGGGAAACCACCAGCGTTGCAGGATGGCCGATAACCAATGCGGGGCTCATACCGATGTTCAGGCCGACAGCACCTTTGAACTTCTTGGCAATCAGCTCGCGGGTAGCATCAGAAATAGGCTTCAAGCCTTCGATGAACAAAGCGGTGATACGCGGAATCAGCTCCATTACGGCGCCCATCTTGATACCCAAACCTAATATATAAGGTATCTTGTCTACCAGTTCCTGACCGTTCTTGCAAGACAAAGCACCGATACCGCAACCGACCAGAATACCCAGGAACAGAGGCTCACCCAGCAAACCGAATTTCTTCTTCATGCCTTCCGCATCAATGTTCAATTTGTCAAAACCGGGGATTTTGTCCAATGCTTTATTGATGACTACGGCAAATGGAACGAAACCTGCGCAGAAAGGCTGGGGAATGGAGATACCCTCCATCTTGTCGTAGAATCCCTGGAATTTGTCGGCGGTATAGTCGGCCATAATCAGGGTAATGATGTAGCAGATAATAGCGGCGAAGAAACCCCACCAGATATTGTCGCTGGCAAAATAAACGACTGCGCCGATAAATGCGAAATGCCAGTAGTTCCAAAGGTCGATATTGACCGTACGGGTCGTTTTCGTTAATAACATCAGAAGATTTACTCCCAAACATACCGGAATGATGAATGCACCCACCGATGTGTTATAGGCTACAGCCGCAGCTGCAGGCCATCCCATATCGAATACTTTCAACTGAAGACCGTAAATTTCAACGACTTGGCTCAGAGCAGGACCGAGGCTGCTGGTCAACAGCGCAGTGACAACTGACAGACCTACGAAACCGACACCTACCAGCAGACCACTCTTTAGCGCCTTACTGAATTTGATGCCGATGCATACTCCCAAAATTGTAAAGATTATAGGCATCATCACTGCTGCTCCTAAGCCGATGATATAGCCGAAAACTTGTTCCATTCTCTTGTGATTTAATTAGGTAATTGAGTTTGTTTTTGCAATAGTATGAATTAAAAACCGGGTCAAAAATAAGACCTTTTCTCAATTAATCAAACTCGAAAAGCATAATTATTTAGTAAATGGGACAATTTTGGACGAAATTGGTCGTTATCGTGCACAAAATTGCTCGTTTTCGTACACGAAAACCAAATAATACACTCTCTGCATTGAAAAGTATACATAGGAAAAACAACAATTTTGGGTGGAGTGAACTTTAATCCAGTTTACTGTGTTATTATAAGACATTGAAACAAACCGGACTATAATGATATATTTGATTTTTTTATTGGCAATAGGACTATTGGTCGGATGGAGCTTATGGAAAGCTCCATCCGATATTGATTTATGGGGAAAAGATTTAGAGGATTGATAGTTATATTGGTTATATTCTGAAAATTTAACTATATTAGCGCCCGAAAAGCATAAATATGGCGCTAAATCTGATAAAAAAGGATAAATCCCACTCTGTTGTAAGCATTAAGCTGGATGAGCAAGAGTTTCATAATATTTTTAAGGAATATTATGCGGCGCTTTGTTCTTTCGCGTTCCAATACATGGAGGATGCGGATATGTCAGCAGATATAGTACAAGACGTATTTGCCAAGTTGTGGCAGATAAGAGACGATTTCTTTTATCTTCATCAGGTGAAAGCTTTTCTTTATACGGCCGTACGTAACCATGCCTTGAACGAACTTGAGCATTCGAAGGTAGCTCATGAATACGAGCAAAAGATTATAGCCAAAAAAGCAGATGCTTTTTTTCGTGATGCGATTGTGGAAGAAGAGACTTTCCGGATTCTGTCAGAAGCTATAGAGAAACTTCCTACCCAAATGAGAGCCATCATGCAGTTGGCTCTGGAAGGTAAAAAGAATGCAGAAATAGCAGAGCGTCTCAATGTCTCTCCCGAAACGGTACATACTCTTAAAAAAGTGGCTTATAAAAAGCTTCGTGCATTCCTTACCGATTATTATTATTGCCTTCTGTTATTTATCTAAAAGCACATTTTTTTCTATTTTTTCAAAAAAAAGTCTTTATCGATTCACCATGTTTTCATTTTGGCTTGTATTATCATTAAAGATAGACTAAAACATGCCAAATTATGATAAAAGAGTACTTTCATATAGCTCATCTTATTTCCAGGCACCTATCCGGTGAAGTAACACCGGAAGAGAGCCGTTTTTTGGATAAATGGCGCAAAGAGAGCAAAAGCCATGAGCAGCTTTTCCAAAAGATTTGTAGTGATGAACATTATGCACAGCACGAAATTCGTAAAATGGAGTTTGATTCGCAGGCTGGATGGAAAGGTGTCGAAACACGTATCAAGAGGATGGAGCTCAGAAGGAGACATTTGAAACTGTTACGGTACGTTGCTCTTTTTATTGCACCGGTGCTGATATTGGTTTTTGCATTTCAGGATATTTCTGTACCCCATGTCATGGATGGCAATCAATTATTGGCTGCCCAGCAAATACTGCCGGGTGGAGCCAAAGCTATTCTTACATTGGATAATGGGGAAACGGTTTATCTGGATGAGAATGCCGATGGGCGGCAGTTGCAGTTGGCTGGTAAACAAATACAGATAGATTCGACGACCTTGAACTACAGCGCTGCAGACGGGCAGGTTGTGCTGTCAGCTTTGGCATATAATAAAGTTGAAGTGCCTCGAGGCGGTGAGTATACACTTGTTCTGAATGATGGTACAAAAGTACATCTGAATTCAATGAGCAGTCTACGTTTTCCGCTTGCTTTCGAAGCAGGGAAGCGGGAAGTGGAATTGGCGGGAGAAGCTTATTTTGAAGTAAATAAGACCGGTCATCCCTTCATTGTATCGACTCAAGGTATGCAGATTGAGGTGTTGGGAACAACTTTCAATATTTCGGCCTATCCGGGTGAAGAATATCAGGCGACTCTTGTCAGTGGTTCTGTTAAGGTGGACACCGGGGAGGGACAGAGTCTTGTCTTAAAACCTTCACAGCAGGCATCATTAATTCCCGGGAGCGGGAATATACAAGTGCGTACAGTAGATACTGCCTTCTATACATCATGGGTGAAGGGAAAATCAATTTTAAAGATCAACGGCTGGAAGATATTATGAGAATCCTTTCAAGGTGGTATAATATTGAAGTGGACTATTCAGACGAAGCGTTAAAGAACCTGCGTTTCGGTTGCTATGTGAACCGTTATGAGGAAATAGCTCCTTTCCTTGAGCTACTGGAAGCGACGGAAAACATACATGTCAAAATCAACGGTAAAACTATTATATTCTATAAATAACCATTTAATAATTTAATTATGACTAAGGAACAGAGCTACACCAGGTTTTGGGAAGGTAGTAAACGTATGTGGATTACATTCCTGTTTTTCAGTTTTATTATGATTGGCTTTGTGCAGGCTGCCAATACGGCGTTTGCCCAGACAACAGTTACTGTAAATGTGCAGGACGCCACTTTAAGTGACGTGTTATGGGAAATTCAACGCCAGACGGATTTTACTTTCATTTATAGTACAAATGACGTAAAGAATGTCAAGGTACGTAATTTGAGGGTCACGAATGGAAAAATCGCAGCAGTGCTGGATGAATGTCTTAAGAATAGCGGATTGGCTTATGTCGTAAAAGACGGGGCCATTGCTATCCGTCCAGCCAATGAAGTGAATGCTGTGAAGGCAGTAGAACAAGCTAATGTTATTTCCGGAACAGTGGTGGATGAGACCGGTGAGCCCGTCATTGGAGCCAATGTTTTGGTCAAAGGTACTACAAACGGTCAGATTACCGATTTGAATGGAGGTTTCTCTATCAAGGTGGAGCATGCATCGGCTACCTTGCTTGTCTCTTATGTCGGCTATGTTCGTCAGGAAGTGAAAGCTACTTCGGGTAAGATATTGAAGATTGTATTGGTGCCGGATGCAAATATGATGGAAGAGGTGGTTGTAACTGGTTACGGTACATTCAAGAAATCTGCTTATGCGGGTTCGGCTGCCAGTGTGAAGAATGAAAAGATTGCCGATGTGCCTTCCGTTTCTTTCCAGGATTTGTTGCAGGGAAATGCTACGGGTGTACAGTTTACTTCTGCTTCCGGCCAGCCGGGTTCTTCAGCTTCTTTGAGTATTCGTGGTATGGGCTCTTTCAATGCCTCCAACTCTCCGCTGTATGTTATTGATGGAGTGCCCGTTACTTCCGGTTCGATAAACTCCATCAGTTCGGATGGTGGTCTGGATGCCATGTCAACCGTCAACACTTCGGATATTGAGAATATTACGATTATCAAGGATGCCGCTGCTGCATCACTCTACGGTTCGCGCGCTGCGAATGGTGTGGTTCTGATTACGACGAAGAAAGGTAAAACCGGTAAGGCTTCTATCAGTTTGAAAGCCGATTGGGGATTCAGTGACTTTGCTATGGATTATCGTCCTACTTTGAGCGGAGCAGAACGTCGCGAATACATATACAATGGTATGGTGCTTGGACAACAGCGCAGCGGCAAATCGGATGCGGATGCCATAGCTTATGCTGATAAGAATATCGACAAATATGCTCCGGTTCCCTGGTGCGGCTATACGGATTGGGGAGATTATCTGTTCAAGAAAGGAAGCCATTCCAGTTATGAGGCTTCCATATCCGGAGGAACTGACAAATTCAAATACTATTCTTCATTGTCCTATCTCAACCAAGAAGGTATTGTAAAAACATCGGGGCTGGAAAGAATTACCGGACGTTTGAATGTTGATTTTCAGGCTACGGATAAATTGAAATTCGGTGCCAACATCATGTTTACCAATCTGAATCAGGATGTATATAGTGAAGGAACCGGTTATACTGCTCCTTTCTACTCCAGCGTAAGCAAATTGACGCCTTCAGATCCGGTTTACAATGAAGATGGAAGCTATAACCAGGACTTGATTTCGTTGTCAAGAAGAAATCCCGTTCTTGCCCAGGAGTACAATTACCAGCGTGAGTATGTTACCCGTATGTTCAATACGATTAATGCCGAATATGAATTTATCAAGGACTTGAAGTTAAAGTCTATTTTGAGCTATGACTATAACATCAGTAAGGGTAAAGAATGGAAAGACTCCCGTACCTCCGACGGTGAGAAGAATAATGGTGGAGCCGAAAAGGCATATAGTGAATATAACAAGTTGGTGTGGTCAAACCAGTTGACTTACAAGACTACTATCCAAAAGGACCACAATTTGGATGCCCTTGTCGGATATGAAATCGATTCCAAGTACAATGATTTCTTGTCGGGATATGCTACTAACTTCCTGACTCCGATAAAGAATGACATTGCCAACGGGCAGACTTTAGAGAGCATAGATGGTTCTTCCAAGAGGTCAAGAATGGTTTCTTACATCACCCGTCTCAACTATGACTACAAGAACAAGTATTATCTGGGTGGGAGCTATCGTATGGATGGCAGTTCACGTTTGCACAGAGATAATCGCTGGGGAAGTTTCTGGTCTGTTTCAGGAGCATGGCGTATTATCGAAGAGGATTTCATGAAACCCACGTCCAAATGGCTGACCGATTTGAAACTCCGTGCATCCTACGGTGTGAATGGTACGTTGCCCTCCGACTTATACGGCTATATGGGCTTGACGAGCCTTAGTGGCGGCTATATGGAGAATCCTGCATTGATTCAGTCGCAGATTGAAAATAGGGATTTGGAATGGGAAACGAATTACAACTTGAATATCGGTCTGGACTTCGGCTTCTTCAACCGTTTGAACTTCACTTTGGAGTACTATACCCGTACTACTAAGAACCTTTTGATGGACTGTCCCGTATCTATGACTACCGGTTTCAGTTCCTATCTGATGAATATCGGTGAGGTGAAGAACCAGGGTGTGGAATTGGAAATCAATTCCAAGAACATTGTGTCCAAAGACTTTGACTGGTCTACCTCTTTCACCCTTTCGCACAACAAGAATAAGATTGTGAAACTGGACGGCGAACAGACCCAGATTATCAGCGGCTCGCAGATTCACATGATTGGCAAGTCCTACCGTACATTCTACATGATAGAATTTGCCGGAATCAACCCCGAGACCGGTGCACCTCAGTTCTATACCAACGACGTGGACGAGAATGGAAACTATATCAAGGAAATCACAGAGAATAACAAGGATGCCAAAGCCATTCCTCTGAAGAAACATGCCGAGCCCAATGTGACCGGTGGTCTCTCTAATACTTTGCGTTACAAGTGGTTCGATTTGAGCTTCATGTTCTCTTATCAGTTCGGTGCTTATGGATATGATAACTGGGCACAGAAAACAGAACATGGCGGCAAGGACTTTACTCTTAATATTCCGGCCTATTATCGTGACAATTGGAAGCAACCGGGAGATATCAGTAAATATGAAGTGTTTATAGAGAAGCCGGCGGTAGCCATGAATGGCGTTACCACTACCCGCCGCTTGCACAGCACGGACTTTATCCGTCTGAAAACGTTGACTTTCGGTGTGACCGTTCCTAAAACATGGACCCGGAAAATCGGCGTAAACAGCCTGCGCCTTTACGCATCTGCCAACAACTTGTGGACTTGGGCCGCTTACGATTTCTATGATCCGGAATCAGTCAGTGCAGGTACAGCCGGCTGGGGAACACCTCCTTTGAAAACAGTAACTTTCGGTCTTAATTTGAATTTCTAACCTCATAATAAAGAAACACAATGAAAGCATTAAAATATATGATGATGGGGATGTTGGTCAGCCTGACCGCCTCCTGTGGCAATGACTGGCTTGATGTTGAATCCAGTACAAAGATTCCGACTGAAACCGCCATACAGAATCTGGATGATGTGGAATATAGCTTGAACGGTATCTACGACGTGATGCGCAGTACCAACTATTACTCGGGCCGTATGATTTATTACGGAGACGTGACGGGTGACGATGCGCAGTCCATAAAGACCGGAAAGCGTACCACCAGCTACTATATGCTGGACTATACAAAGGATTCCGGTCCGTCTTCCCACTGGTCTTATGCCTATAAGATTATCCAGAATTGTAATATCATTTTGTCTCAAATAGACGGATTGGATGTCAGTGAGGATGATACGGAATACTTCAACGACCTGAAAGGCCAGACCTTGGCTCTCCGTGGATTTGCCTTGTTCGACCTGACCCGTTTCTTCGGCTATCCGTATGCCAAGGATGGAGGAGCTTCTTTGGGAGTACCTATTGTGACAGAAGTATCCAATACGGAAAACAAGCCGTCGCGCAATACCGTTGCCCAGTGTTATGAGGCAATCATCAAGGATTTGAAGGAAGGTGCTGACCTGCTGGATGAAGAATTCAACAAGGGTAAGATTAATAAGTGGGCGGCAATGCTGTTGCTGAGTAGAGCCTATTTGTATATGGAAGATAATCAGAATGCCTTGATTACGGCTGAAGCTGCCATTGCGGGAGCGGAAAAGAATAAGTACCGTTTGTGGACCAATGATGAGTATGGCACGATATGGGGAACTGATTTTGCCTCTTCCGATCCGGGAGAAGTCTTGTTTGAGCTGGTGAATCTGACAGTGGACGGCGTTGGTAAAGAAAGTGTGGCTTACCTTTGCTGGCAGGCGGGTTATGATGATTATTGCCTGACCAGTTCTTTCTATGAACTGATGCAGGAAGATCCGGATGATGTCAGGAATCAGGCATATACGGTTGTTCCTAAGACAAAGAGAGCTTACATAGCCAAGTATCAGCCGCAGAGCGGCAAGGCTGTGGAAGATTCCAATATTCCAGTACTTCGTCTGTCCGAACTTTATCTGATTGCTGCCGAAGCGGCTGTAAAGCTCAATAACAATGACAAGGCTGTAAAGTATCTGGATGCTATTGTCAGCCGTGCCAATCCGGAAAAGACCGTGCAGGGTAAGACGGTGACGTTGGATGATGTTCTGTTGGAACGCCGTAAAGAGTTGTTCGGTGAAGGACACCGTTTCTTCGACGCCCTTCGTAATCATCAGACTATCGTGCGCAAGGAGTCGACCAAGGAATTCCCGGAAATAGCCGAGACTTCACATCTGAAGATGGTGGATGAGAGCGTATCTTTTGATTGGAACTATTATCGTGTAGTATTGCCCATTCCTAAGGCGGAGATGAATTCCAATCCGAATATGCAGCAGAATCCGACTTATGGTGATTAATTCCAAAAAAGCGAGAATATGAAGTATCAGACTACTATTGTAAAGTCTTTTTTTACTGTATTTATTCTAACCTTCATCAGTTCCGGCCTAAGTGCCGGAACTCTTGGTTTAGACGGTAAGAAGAAGGATAAGGAGAAGAAGGAGGAATTGTCGGCAGACGGACCTTATGTGATTTATGAACCGGACGGCAAGGTGTGCGTCATAAGTGTTACAGCCCAAGGGCAGATAGAAGATACGACTTATACAGTACTTCCTCAGGATTTCACCCTTCATGTCACGGACCACAAAGGGCGTTATCCGTTTGATGTGAAGCTGCATCCGGTCAAACGTCCGGAATGGCAATACAGACAACCGGATAAAGTGTTTGTGATGTCTGACCCCCATGGCAAGTTGAATTGCGTGATGAGCTTGCTGCGAGGCAACAATGTCATTGATAAAGACTACCATTGGAGTTTTGGAACCAACCATCTGGTGGTTATCGGTGATATATTTGACCGTGGCAAAGATGTGCCGCAGATATTTTGGCTGTTCTATAAATTGGAGAAGGAGGCGGCAGATGCAGGTGGTCATGTTTCGTTTCTGTTGGGTAACCATGAACCACTTGTGACGGCAAATGATTTGCGTTATACCAAAGAAAAGTACAAGACATTGGCCCGAAAACTGGGTATGGATTATCCGGCATTGTTCGGTCCGGACACAGAACTTGGCAAATGGCTTGGTACCCGTAATACGATGCAGACCATCGGACCTAATCTGTATGTGCACGCAGGTTTGGGAAAGGAGTTTTATGACCGTGACTTGAATATTCCCACAGTGAATGAGGAAATGAGCCGTGCATTGTTCATGAGCAAGAAGGAACGTAAGGCCTTATCGCCTCTCACGGCTTTCCTATATGGTAATAGCGGACCTATCTGGTATCGTGGATTGGTACGGACGGATGCAAAATACCATCCATTGGCACAAGACTCCCTGCAACTGATGTTGAAACGTTATGACGTCGAACATATCATTGTGGGGCATACTATCTTTAAGGATATTTCCACTTTCTATGATGGACGGGTGATTGGAGTGAATGTGGATAACGAGGAAAACCGAAAGAAGAAACGTGGGCGCGCTTTACTGATTGACGGGAATACCTATCTTGTGGTGGGAGATAAAGGAGCGATGCGAAAATTGTTCTGAGGCTGTTCTCTTTCTGATTATTTTTTAGGCGTGGAAGTACGTGGATTTCACGGAGAGACAAAGAAAAACTCCGTGTTTTTCGCGTAATCCGCGCCTAAAAAATATCATAATGTAAATATGCACTCTCGGATAGCTGGGGGGGAGGGAGTGCCTTCTCAAAGAGCGGCGATAACGGCAATGTCCGTAGCATTGTCTACGATATGTGCCGGATGAAACTCTTCCAGTTCTGTGCGGGGACGGAATCCCCAGGTGACTCCGCAGGCAGTGACTCCGGCATTGGCGGCCGTCTGCATATCCACTCCGGAGTCTCCCACATATAGCACGTCTTCACGGGATATCCGGGTGATGTCCAGAATGTCATGCACCACTGTTGGGTCGGGCTTCACGTTGACCCCTTCCCGTTGTCCGAAGACGGCGGTAAAACGTATGTTGGGGAAATAATGTGAAATCAGTTTCACGGTAGCCGATTGATATTTGTTGGAAGCCACTGCCAATATCATCCCTTTCTCCTGCAACTGTTCCAGTAGTTCGGGGATGCCGGGGTAAGGGCGGCTTTTATCAGCATTGTGCACGTCATAATAAGGCACAAACTCCTTGCGGACGCGCAGGACGTTTTCTTCGCTCTTTTCCCCTTCCGGGAGGGCGCGCTCGAACAGTTTGTTGATTCCGTTGCCAACCATGAAGTTATAGGCCGATTCCGGGTGAGTGGGATAGCCAAGCGCTTGCAGGGCATGGTTTGTACTTTGTGCCAAATCGGCTATTGTATTCAGTAAAGTTCCGTCCAGGTCAAATATAATCAACTTCTTCATTGCCTTCTCTATTTTTTAGTTTGCTGCAAATATAGGGCTTTTTGCGCTCATGTTCAAATGCTGTCTCGGGTTTCATCAGGTATTTGCAGAATAGGAAGCCCTGGGCTGATAATCAGTGCGTTATTACTGCATTCCTGCTGCATGCGTTTTGCAGTAGTACTGCAGATGGAGTGCAGCGTTACTGCAAATATGTTTGCAGTGATACTGCAACTGTATTGCAGTGGTACTGCACAAGCGTTGCAGTAGTTTTGCAGTGGGTGATCGGTGTATTTTTTGCCGTTCTTCCCTTTTCTTTGCACACTTTCGGGCTTTTTATGCAAAAACTTCCTATCTTTGCAGCCGAATTTTACTAAAAATAGGTATGAGTTACAATTTGTTGAAAGGAAAAAGAGGCATTATTTTCGGTGCTCTGAATGAGCAGTCCATTGCCTGGAAAGTAGCAGAAAAAGCAGTAAAAGAAGGTGCAACCATCACTTTATCGAATACACCGGTTGCTGTCCGTATGGGCGAAGTGTCCGCTCTTTCGGAGAAACTGAACTGCGAGGTGATTCCCGCAGATGCTACAAGTGTAGAAGATTTGGAAAATGTATTCAAACGCTCTATGGAAGTATTGGGTGGCCCGGTTGACTTCGTGCTGCACTCCATTGGTATGTCTCCCAATGTGCGTAAGAAACGTACATATGATGATTTGGATTACGATATGTTGGAAAAGACGCTGGACATCTCCGCTGTCTCTTTCCACAAGATGATACAAGCTGCCAAGAAACTCAACGCCATTGCCGACTACGGTTCAATTCTGGCTTTGAGTTATGTGGCTGCGCAACGTACGTTCTACGGTTACAACGATATGGCAGATGCCAAGGCACTGCTGGAATCCATTGCCCGCAGCTTCGGTTACATCTACGGACGTGAACACCATGTACGTGTCAACACCATTTCCCAGTCTCCCACGATGACCACTGCCGGTTCCGGTGTGAAGGGTATGGACAAACTGTTCGACTTCGCCAACCGCATGTCTCCTCTGGGTAATGCTTCTGCCGATGAGTGTGCGGACTACTGTATCGTGATGTTTTCCGACCTCACCCGCAAGGTCACTATGCAGAACTTGTTCCACGATGGAGGTTTCTCCAGCGTAGGTATGAGCCTTCGCGCCATGGCTACTTACGAGAAGGGACTGGATGAGTATAAGGACGAAAACGGAAATATCATTTACGGCTAATGGAACTCGCACTTTATCTTTTGCCAGTCACGCTGGGCGATACGCCTATTGAAACGGTGTTGCCTCCTTATAATAAGGAGATAATACTGGGAATCCGCCATTTCATCGTGGAGGATGTGCGCTCGGCACGCCGTTTTTTGAAAAAGGTGGACAAGGGAATAGATATTGATGCGCTGACATTCTATACGTTGAACAAGCATACGTCGCCCGAAGACATCTCCGGCTATCTGAAGCCGCTGGTGGAGGGGCATCCGATGGGCGTGATCTCCGAAGCCGGTTGTCCGGCTGTGGCCGACCCGGGAGCGGACGTAGTGGCTATTGCACAACGGAAAAACTTGAGAGTGGTCCCCTTGGTGGGGCCCTCTTCCATTATCCTCTCCGTCATGGGTTCCGGCTTCAACGGTCAGAGCTTTGCCTTCCATGGTTATCTTCCCATTGAACCGGCAGAGCGTGCCAAAAAGCTGAAAATGCTGGAACAACGCGTCTATAATGAACATCAGACTCAGCTTTTCATTGAAACGCCTTATCGCAATAATAAGATGATAGAGGATATTCTTCATAACTGCCGTCCGCAGACCAAGCTCTGCATTGCGGCGAACATTACTTGTGAAGGGGAGTATATCAAAACCAAGACCGTGAGGGAGTGGCAGGGCAAGACCCCGACCTTTCTAAGATTCCTTGTATTTTTCTCTTGTATAAATAATAGCTTCCAGGTGCTCGAATTCATATTCCAGGCAACTGCTGAAGAAGTTCCGTCCCAGGTTGTGTTCCATTTGCTGGAATGTCCATAGCTTTCCCCCCTTGAAATTCTTATTGCATAGGATGGAGTCATCGTCCAGGTCTAGCGTGAAGAGATAGACCAGGCGGTTGGTGGCTTCATTCTCAAAATGATACATGAAGTTGAAGTGCAAATGGTCTAATGGGGCGGTGGGAAGCGTTTGTCGTAAAATTCTGTGTGCGCCTTGTTCCAATGTTTCTCCATATATCAGGTAACCCTCCATCAGCAAGTCGATTTTATCTTTCTCGAAAACGTTGCATTTGGGGCGGGGGAGGAGAAACAGCATGCCGTGTGAGGCAACGGCAATCCGGATGACCGGATTGATATAGTCGTTTTTCCGGTTGATGGCTTCTGAGGCGATGGCTTTCCCCATGACATCTCCTTTGGTATTGACTATCGGTACGAAAACCGTGTGGTTCATCACTATATTGAAATAGAAAATGCCGAACTGATTGAACAGAATGCCCGATATAAAGACGAGGGGAGGCGCCACATAAAACAGAATGTGGCGGGTAGTGTCTCCCAAAGGGTAACTGACCAGAACCGCCAAGAAGATAATCAGAAAATGCAGCAGGCTTATGATAAGGATTACGCGTGCGGATACGATGGCGGCTTCTGCCCCTTGTGCAAAAAGTTGCTTGCAGCATTTCTGTGTCTGAGACATGTGGTAGTCCAGAAACCTTCTCCTATTGAGGTAGATGATGAACGGGGGGATGATGGCGCTGATTTCCAGCGTGAACGGAAGCATGAAACGGGGACAGTAGTTTACGAGGAATAGGGTTGTTACCGATAATAGCAGTAACATTCCGGTAGTACAGTAAAGTATGATTTGCGGAACATGCGTTCCTCTATGCCTCACCGAATAGATGCTAAACAAGAGTCCTACACCTGCACCGATGTAGATGGACATGTCCTGCGTTATAAACTCGCATAATATGATGGATATTATAACGGGGATGAATCCCAGCGACATATTGAATCTTGATGATAAAATTCTTTGATGGCTCATTATCCGTATTATGATTTTGTCGTTTACATCATAACAACTGGGAAATTTAAATGTTTCCTATTTTACTTCTTTTTTGTATAAAATGGATCTGTTTTTCCGCATGATAAGAGGAGCGTACCAATGGAGCGCTTTCCACTTGCTGAAACCCTTTTTTCAATCCTTTCTCTCTGTAGAGTGCAAATTGTTCGGGAGTAATATATGCTGCTACCGGATAATGCTTGTGTGTGGGTTGAAGGTATTGGCCTATAGTCAGTATGTGGCAGTCCACCCGGCGGAGGTCGTCCATCAGTTCTTCCACTTCTTCCGGAGTCTCGCCCAATCCCACCATAATGCCGGACTTGGTGGTAGTATTGCTTTCTGCAATTTGCCGCAACACTTCCAGGCTTGTTTCATACTTGGCGGCACTGCGTACGAGGGGGCTGATGCGACGGACAGTCTCCATGTTGTGCGAAATGATTTCCGGTTGTGCATCGATGACTTGTGCCACGAGTTCCTTTCTTCCCTGGAAGTCGGGAATCAGCACTTCGACGGTGGTGTCAGGGTTGAGCCGCTTGATTTCCCGGATGGTACGTACCCAGTGCGACGCGCCTAAGTCGGGCAGGTCGTCACGGTCTACGGAGGTGACGACTGCATGGGAGAGTTTCATCAAGGCAATGGACTCTGCCACATGTGTAGGCTCATCGGCATCCAGTGGCAAGGGCTTCCCGCTTGCCGTGTTGCAGAACTTACAGCACCGGGTGCAGATATTTCCCCCAATCATGAAGGTTGCGGTGCCTTTCCCCCCAACATTCCCCCATATTGGGGCAACGGCCGCTGCTACAGATGGTATGTAGGCAATGCGATTCGACAATGCGTTTGGTCTCGGTATAGCGCTCGTTGGCACCGATGCTTATTTTGAGCCACTCAGGCTTACGTACTCTTTCGGGCATTATTTCAATTCTTTGTTGAAGAAGTTGGTCAACCGCGTGTATAGGTGTAACCGGGTATTTCCTCCGTAGATACTGTGGTTGCGGTTGGTGTAAACCTGCATATCGAACTGTTTGCCGAGTTGTACCAGTTGTTCGGCATATTCGGCACAGTTCTGGAAGTGTACATTGTCGTCTGCCATGCCGTGTACCAGCAGCAGGTTGCCGTGAAGCTTGTCGGCACGGGTAAAGGTGGAACTGGCCTTATAGCCTTCGGCGTTTTCTTTCGGTGTGCGCATAAAGCGTTCGCCATAAACGGTGTCGTAGTAGTTCCAGTCGGTAACGGCGGCTACGGCTACTCCGGCCTTGAATACCGGTGTTCCTTCACTCATACTCATAATGGTCATGTATCCACCGTAACTCCATCCCCAGATTCCGATGCGGTTTTTGTCCACATAAGGCTGGTTGCCCATGTAGAGGGCGGTTTCCACCTGGTCTTTGGCTTCCTTGATACCCAGGTTCAGATAGGTGCATTTGGCGAATTCGGCACCCCGTCCTCCGGTGCCACGCCCGTCTACGCAAACCACGATATAGCCTTGTGATGCCATGTAGGTTTCCCAGCTTACACTGAACTTGTCAAGCACTTGCTGTGAACCGGGGCCGCTGTACTGGTACATCAGTACCGGGTATTTCTTGCCGGCAGAGAAGTCGGCAGGTTTCATCATCCAGCCATTCAATGTGGTTCCGTCGGAAGTCTGGAAAGTGAAGAATTCCTTCCGTGGCATGTCATAGCCGCTGATTTCCTGCTTCAATGCCGCATTGTCCATCAGGGTGGCAAGAGTCTTGCCGGTATTGTCGTTCAGCGTAATGACGGTCGGAGTGTCCAGATTGGAATAACGGTTCATATAGTACTTCATGTTCGCACTGAACTGCGCACTGTTTGTTCCGGCTTGTGACGATAGTCTGGTCTTTTTACCTTTCCGGTCAATCTTGTAGATGGCACTGCGCATGGGGCTTTCCTCGTTGCTGCTGAAGTAGAAGCTTCCTTCTTCGGGGTCATAACCCAGGAACTCCTGCACTTCATATTGTCCGGCTGTCACTTGTTTCAGCAGATTGCCGCCTATGCTATACCAGTACAGATGGTTGTATCCGCTCTTTTCGCTGACAAAACTGAAATTTTCCGGATAGAAGACGATGTTGTCGAATACATTCTCGCGGATATAGGTATCGCTTTCATCACGCAGAGCCAGTTTGGCTACCGTGCTGCGAGGGTCGGCAAAGTATAGGTCGAACCGGTTCTGATGGCGGTTCAGTGTCATGACGGCAAGTTTGTTGGGGTCTTGGGTAAAGCGGATGCGGGGAATATAGCCGTCTGCATCTACCGGCACGTTTATCTTGCGGGTCACTTTCGACTTGATGTCGAAGGTGTGTACGGACACTTTGGAATTTACTTCTCCCGTTTTAGGATATTTGTAAGTATACTCTCCCGGATACTTCTCGAAAGGGGTGAAGTGGGGGGCTTGTCCGGCAAAAAGAGGGAAAGAGTAGGAGGGAACATCTTTCTCGTCGAAGCGGATGAAAGCCAGCATCTGGCTGTCGGCACTGAATTCCAGCGCACGGTTGAAGGAGAACTCCTCTTCGTAAACCCAGTCGGGGATGCCGTTCAGCACCTCGTTCTGTTTCCCGTCTTCCGTCACCTGGCTTTCGCTGTTGCCGTAGAGCAGTTTTACAAGGAAGATGTTGTTGTCGCGTACAAAAGCCACCTGGTTGCCGTCCGGTGAAAATACGGGCACCTGTTGCGGGCCGCCGTCCGAAAGCTTTTCCACAATGTTGTTGATTTTACCGTCCAGATTGCGCTTCAGGCTGTAGATGTAATGCACAGCCGTATAGGAATGACGGTAGATGGGAGTTGTTTCGGTGGCAATGAGCAGCTTACTGCCGTCCGGAGCAAAGCTGTAGCTGTCGAATGTCTTGAACGTGCATTCGCGTGCGGTAGCGGCATCAAACAGCACTTCCACGGGTTTTCCCGTTTTGAAGGAGTACTTGATGATTTGTGTCCTGTCCGCATTCATCTGCGAATAATGTTCCCCGTCTCCCGGGATGGGGATAACGCCGGAAATATTCTTCGGAGTGAACTTGCCCGATACGATTTCTTTCAAATCGAGTGCCTTGCCATTTTGGGCGAAACCTGCCAGCGTACAGAGGCAGAGGAGAAGTGCGATGCTTATCTGTTTCATATCTATCTTTTATGCTTATCTGTTTCCCTATTTTTTCTGGGGAACAAATATACAACAAAGGGAAGATTTATCGAAGCAGTGGGCCGATTTTATTCTTTTTGAACAGAAAAAGCCCGTCCTGCTTCTTGGGGGCGAAGCAGGGACGGGCCTCCGTCACTCATAGATGATGATTGGATGAGATGATGATTGGAATATCTTTCGTTACAAGCACTTGACTTTTCTTTGATATTCTGCAATGGCTGCATCCAGTCGTTCGTGGGCGGTTGTGTCACCCGGAACGTTGTGCGACGGATGGATGTACAAGTGTACGCCACGGTCGGCAAGGATTTCAGCAACGGTAGTGATGGTCATCCATACCATGGTGACGAAACTCAATGTAGACAGCGGGCCTACCTTGTCGAAGTGGTTCTTCAAAGGTACGGAGGCGTCTACCAGGGGAACGCAGGAATCCACTACGATATCTGCCAACTGGAAGAGGTTCTTTCCGCTGGAGTGACGGCTGGCCTTGTCGCCCGTTTCGCTGGCCGAACCGTATACGATAACTTTCATGCCGCGCTTCTTGGCTTCCAATGCCATGTCTATATTGACGGCATTGATACCGGTATGTGAGAAAATCCACATACAGTCTTTGGAATCAAAATCATAGTTCTTCATGATTTCCTGGCCGTAGCCTTCTGCCCGTTCCAGGAAGAGGAACTGGTGAATACCCATCTGGCCGATAATCTGCGTGAAGAATGTCAGAGGCAATTCGCAAAGCGGGTGGAATCCTACAAAGCTGCCGATACGCGGATACATTTCTTCTACGGGAATTGTTGCGTGGCCGCAACCAAACGTGTGGACCCAACGACCGGCTTCGATGGAATCTGCCATAACAGTGGCTGCTTTTTTGATGTTTTCCAACTGGGTAGCCTCCAGTTTTTCCATAATGCCATGGGCATTCTTTAACCATTCGAGTGCTAACATAACTTTTTTTGTTTTTTAAGAAGTTAATAAATTTATTTGAGTGAGCGTTTATACAAAAGGAGCATGACGGCAAGTGAGGCAATCATCAGATAAGGATAAAGCCCGATGCCATTGGTGTATTGGGAAACCATTCCCATCAGGCCGTTCATTGCAGTCTGGCCGACGAGGGCTATGGCAAGCGCCACGCTGAATGCTGTTCCCGATAAGGACGGGTACCGGCTTCCAAGAATGCTGAGTATCACGGGATACGTGGCCGACAGCCCCATACCTACCAGTACCATGCCGACTGCCGCGCGTGCAAACCCCGGCGAGAACATAAGGAAACAGAAGCCTATGGCAGTGAGTGCAAGGCTGTAGGGCAGCACGGTTTCCGGTTTTATCTTCTTGAATATCGCAACCTGCACCATACGTGCCACGGTCAGTCCTGCTACCATGCAGGTCAGTGCAATCAATGCCTGATTGGCCGGAATATCCGTCATCTGCCCAAAGTAACTCGTGGACCAGTTGTTGCAGACACCCTCGATGCCGCTTTGGAAAAAAAGAATGAAGCTGAGTAGCAGTAAGCTGCTTTCTTTCAGCAGTCCCAATCCCTCTTTTACCGGGAAACCTTGCGCCTGCTTAGGGGCGGGGAAGCGTACGGGGATACAGAATATAATGCCCGCAAGCATCACTACGCCAATTCCCAGTAAGATGGTTTCGAATGAATAATGCCTGGAAAGGGAGCCCAGCAACATCGGTATGCCCAATGCGCCCAGTCCGTAGAACATGCCCAGAAAACTGAGGCGTGAGCCTTTTTCGGATTCTCCTGAGATGTCGGATACCAATGCATTGGTTTCTCCGTTGAGGATGCCTCCGCCCAGGCCGATGCCGACGATGGAAGCTTGCAGCAGTGGCACGCTTTCAAAGAAGGCAAGTCCTTCCATCCCCAGCAGTACGATGATGCAGCTGGGCACCAGCAGGGCTTTATGTCCGAACCGGTCTACGATGGGACCGAAAATCAGGGAACCGGCCAGCATGCCCAGAGGCAGGAAAGTGACCAGTGAGGTTGTCTGCAACCCGCTCAGATTCAGCTTGGCTATGAGGGATGGCAGCACTGCTCCCAATGTAATCATGGAGACTCCGAAGAAACACATCCCGATGCACGCTGCCGTGAATACGAGATTCTTGTGATAACTGTTACTCATACAAGTGATTTTTGATGGCAAGAAACGCTGCTCCTATCAGTCCGGCATTACCGGACAATTGAGAAGGTACAAATTCCACCTGCTTGATGCTGAGCGGTTGCGCCCATTTGCAGGCTTCCTTGTAAATGTCATCTATAAAGATACCGGCAGGGCCGAATACGCCTCCGCCCCAAATTATCTTCTGCGGGTTGAGCAGGCTGACCAGATTTGCGGAAGCCATGCCCCACATCTCGACAGCTTTGTGCAATACGGAGATGGCAATAGGGTCTTTTTCATTATAGGCACTGAACACATCATAGGCCGATATGCGACAGATGGGTTTCTGGCGCAGTTTTCCTTTATATGACTTGTTGGCGCGTACGGCATCGCGTACCCGTGCCCCGATACCATTGCCGGAAGCGTAATATTCGAAACATCCGCATGCGTCATACTCTTCCCGGTAGGGAGGTTGCAGGGCCATCCAGCCGGTGGCGCCGATAATGTCGTTGGCTCCGTGCAACACGTGCCCGTCGATGATGATGCCGGCACCGATACCGGTTCCCACGGCAATGAATATGGCACTGTGACATTCTTTGGCGGCACCTTGCCACATCTCTCCATACATATAGCAGGTACGGTCGCTGTCGATGTATATCTCGATGCCCGGAGGCGTTACACTGCGCAGCTCCTCATAGAGGGGGTAGTTGTCCCAGCCCGGTATGTTGGGGGCCCATACCCGGTTGGTTTGGGAGTAAACGATACCGGGGATGCAGACACCTATTCCGTCGACGTGTATACGGCTTCTGCGTGCTACGGTAAGAAGTTTGGCGAGGATATCCGCGGCGAGCTTGCCCACTTCGTGTCCGGTTCTTCCTTTCAGGAGCCGTTTGCGGTTAAACATCATGCTTCCGTCCGGAAAGAAAATGGCGCTGGCTATTTTTGTGCCGCCTATGTCCAATGCGATTGTTGCCATGGTGTTATAGTATTTATAGGTTGATTCATTAAGGTTGTATGCAAAGCTATGAATTTATTTCATTTTTGAGGTGTATAAACTGAGAAAATTGTGTGTAAAAAGAGTGTCTAATCACTAAATTGTGTTTAATGTAATTGCGCTTGGATGTACTCTTTCTCAATTAATTAGTTATATATCAGTGGATGAAACATTTTTTAGTGCAGGTGGAAATTCTTTGTTTTATGTTCGTTAACAAATCGGGTGGAAAGTATTCTTGTTTTTGCAGGTTCATCCCACAGAAAAATCCTATATTTGCCACTTACATAAGGAATATGTATGGAAACCAAATCTACGCTCTATAATGAGTTCCCTTTTTTCTGAAGCGATATTTTCCCTATAAGGTACAGAAAATATCGCTGAATGCCGGTTTTACGTGCCCCAACCGGGATGGAAACAAAGGAGTCGGCGGTTGCACCTATTGCAACAACCAGACCTTCAACCCCGATTATTGCCGTACGGAGAAATCCATTACCCGCCAGCTGGAAGAGGGCAAGCAGTTCTTTGCACACAAATATCCGGAGATGAAGTATCTCGCCTATTTCCAGGCCTATACCAATACGTATGGCGAACTGGAAGACCTGAAGCGGAAATACGAGGAAGCCTTGTCGGCAGACGGGGTGGTGGGCCTGGTCATCGGCACCCGTCCTGACTGTATGCCCGACAGCCTGCTGGACTATTTGGAGGAGATGAACCGGCATACATTCCTTTTAGTGGAGTACGGCATAGAGAGTACCGACGACAAGACACTTTGCCGCATCAACCGCGGGCATACTTTCCATGCCGCCGCCGATGCGGTGGAAAGAACCGCTTCACGCGGAATCCTGACCGGTGGGCATGTCATCCTCGGACTGCCGGGCGAGACGCACGAAAGTATCGTGGTACAAGCCGGCGTACTGTCCCGTCTGCCGCTCACTACCCTGAAGATGCATCAGCTGCAACTGATAAGGGGCACCCGCATGGCTTTAGAGTACCGGCAGCATCCCGAAGATTTCCATCTGTTCGGTGTGGACGAATATATCGACCTCGTGATAGACTATATCGAGCATCTGCGGCCGGACTTGGTGCTGGAGCGTTTCGTCTCCCAGTCTCCTAAGGAACTGCTCATTGCACCTGACTGGGGACTGAAAAATTATGAATTTAATCATCGGGTTCAAAAAAGAATGAAAGAACTCGGTGCATATCAGGGAAAGAAGTATGAAATGTGAGAAAAAAGAATTATTTTGCCGCAACTTTAAATATGGAATCAATCTAAATAAAGAATAATTATGAACCCAAAAACAGTGATAAAAGGAAAAATCCACTACGTGGGAGTGAATGACCGCAATAAGCATTTGTTTGAAGGTATGTGGCCGTTGCCGTATGGGGTTTCCTACAACTCTTACCTGATAGATGATGAGACGGTCGCTTTGGTCGATACGGTGGACATCTGCTACTTCGAGGTGTATCTGCGCAAGATAAAGAGCATTATCGGCGAGCGCCCCATCCAGTATCTCATCATCAACCATATGGAGCCGGACCATTCGGGCTCTATCCGCCTGATAAAGCAGCATTACCCCGACATCATCATTGTGGGCAACAAGCAGACCTTCGGCATGATAGAGGGCTTTTATGGCGTGACGGGCGAACAGTACATGGTGAAGGACGAGGATTTTCTGGCTTTGGGGCATCATAAGCTCCGTTTCTATATGACCCCGATGGTGCACTGGCCCGAGACGATGATGACTTTTGACGAAACGGAAGGAGTCCTTTTCGCCGGTGACGGCTTCGGCTGTTTCGGTACGTTGGACGGCGGGTTCCTGGATACGCGCATCAATCTGGACAGATACTGGGACGAGATGGTGCGTTACTATTCCAACATCGTGGGCAAGTACGGCTCTCCGGTGCAGAAGGCACTTGCCAAGCTGGGCGGTCTGCCCATTTCCACCATCTGCTCCACGCACGGGCCGGTGTGGACGGAAAACATAGCCAAGGTTATCGGCATCTACGACAAGTTGAGCCGCTACGCCGCTGACGAAGGTGTGGTCATTGCCTATGGTTCCATGTACGGCAACACGGAGCAGATGGCGGAAGCCATTGCGGCGGAACTTTCTGCACAAGGCATCAAGAACATCGTGATGCACAATGTGAGCAAGAGCAATCCTTCTTATATCATTGCCGACATATTCAAGTATCGCGGACTTATCATCGGCAGCCCCACCTACAGCAACCAGATTTATCCTGAGATAGAATCCTTGCTCTCCAAGATTCTGGTACGCGAAGTGAAGGGACGCTATCTGGGATACTTCGGCTCCTTCTGCTGGGCGGGTGCCGCCGTGAAGCGCATGGGCGAGTTTGCCGAAAAGAGCAAGTTCGAGATTGTGGGCGACCCGGTAGAGATGAAGCAGGCCATGAAGGACATTACTTACGAACAATGCGAAAACCTGGCACGTGCCATGGCAGAGCGTTTGAAGAAGGATAGGAAGTAGTTGAAAATTACCCCTAATTTATTAACCTAATAAAACAATCACAATGAGACTAATCATTCAACCGGATTATCAATCCGTATCAAAGTGGGCGGCACATTATGTGGCTGCCAAAATCAAGGCCGCTCATCCGACACCTGAAAAACCGTTTGTATTGGGATGCCCCACCGGTTCTTCTCCGTTGGGCATGTACAAGGAACTTATCGACCTGAACAAGAAAGGCATCGTGTCTTTCCAGAACGTAGTGACTTTCAATATGGACGAGTATGTAGGTTTGCCCAAGGAACATCCCGAAAGCTACTATTCCTTTATGTGGAACAACTTCTTCAGCCATATAGACATCAAGCCGGAGAACACCAATATCCTGAACGGCAACGCTGCCGACCTGGATGCCGAGTGTGCACGCTATGAAGAGAAAATCAAGTCCTACGGTGGCATCGACCTCTTCATGGGCGGTATCGGCCCCGACGGACATATCGCTTTCAACGAGCCGGGTTCTTCCCTTTCGTCACGCACCCGCCAGAAGACATTGACTACCGATACCATCATTGCCAACTCCCGTTTCTTTGACAACGACGTGAACAAGGTGCCCAAGACTGCCCTGACCGTCGGTGTCGGTACTGTGCTTAGCGCCCGCGAGGTAATGATTATCGTAAACGGACACAACAAGGCACGTGCCCTCTATCATGCAGTCGAGGGTCCCGTGATGCAGATGTGGACTATCAGCGCCTTGCAGATGCACGAAAAGGGTATCATCGTTTGTGACGATGCGGCCACCGAAGAATTGAAGGTGGGTACTTACCGCTACTTCAAGGATATTGAGGCAGAGCACCTGGATGCGGAAAGCTTGCTGAAATAAGCAAACTAATAAAAGTTTTGCAATTCCACCCTCACCACCCTCACCGCTTGTCTGCATCTGCTTGTTCATCGGTGTTTCAGGGGTGAGTGAGAGCAATTTAAAAGGGTGAGGGCAAATTTTGCCCTCACCCTTTTTGTTCTCCTGATTTTGGTTGACTGTTTTCAGGACAGGGCGTTATGTGATGAAAACGGGCTCTGCTCCGCTGTAAGGCTTTGGGTGCCAATGTTAAAGATACCAAATACTCACTGCAAAACCAGTGCATCGTTTTTGCAGTGCCGCTGCAACATAGATGCAGTGCCACTGCAACTGTTTTGCAGTGCTACTGCAACGCCTTTGCAGTGTTACTGCAAAAGATGTGCAGTAGGTTTGCAGTGAGGGCTTGTGATGAAAAAGCCATGGGCGTGCTTTCTTTTTTGCGGAATATGTGCTATCTTTGTCATACTTGTAATTTAAACAGTAGCAGCTATGGAATTGAGTGGCAGACGCTATCCGATAGGGATACAGAATTTTGAGCAACTGCGTACGCGGAATTGTGTGTATGTGGATAAGACGGAGCTGGTGTACAAATTGGTGAATACAGACCAAATTTATTTCTTCAGCCGCCCCCGTCGGTTTGGCAAAAGCTTGCTCGTGTCTACGCTGGAGGCCTATTTCCAGGGGAAAAAGGAACTTTTCGAAGGGCTGGCTATGGAACGTCTGGAGCAGGAATGGGAGGTTTGCCCGGTGCTGCACGTTGATTTCAGCTTGACGAAATATACTGAGCTGCGTGACTTGACGGGGCAATTGAATTTGTTTTTATCTCGTTGGGAAGAAATTTACGGAAAAAAGGAAGAGGAAGAGGGGGCGGCAGAGCGTCTGCAAGGCATCATCCTGCGTGCCTACGCCAAGACCGGAAAGCCGGTTGTAGTGCTGATTGACGAGTACGATGCTCCTCTGCTTGACAGTAATTCCGATGCCCTTTTGCAACAACAGCTTCGCAACGAGATGCGCAAGTTCTTCAGTCCTCTCAAGGGGCTGGGGCAATATCTCCGTTTTCTTTTTATCACGGGTATCAGCAAGTTCAGCCAGCTGAGCATCTTCAGCGAACTGAACAATTTGCAAAATATCAGTATGCGCGATGACTTCAGTGCCCTCTGCGGCATCACCGAGGAGGAACTGCTGACGCAGTTGAAACCCGATATTGAGCGGATGGCCGAGGCTAATGATGAGACTTACGAGGAGGCATGCTTGCATTTGAAGCGGCAATATGACGGTTATCATTTCAGTAAGGCTTGTGCGGATATTTACAACCCGTTCAGCCTGTTCAATGCTTTCAATTCCAAAGAATACAAGAACTATTGGTTCTCCACGGGCACGCCTACTTTCCTGATAGATATTCTGCGCCATGCAGACTTCGATGTGCGTGCGCTGGAAGGTGTTGAGGCTACCGATGAGCAGTTTGATGCGCCTACGGAACAGATAACGAGTCCCATCCCGGTGCTCTACCAGAGCGGTTATCTGACCATTAAGGGCTATGACCGTAATTTCCAAATCTATCGTTTGGCCTATCCCAACGGTGAGGTCCGTAAAGGGTTCATTGAATCCCTGCTTCCCTCTTACGTGCACTTGCCTGCCCAGAACAACACCTTCTACGTCGTCTCTTTCCTTCGCGACTTGATGAAGGGTGATGTGGAGAGCTGCCTGGAGCGTACCCGTTCCTTCTTTGCCTCCATTCCCAATGATTTGGAGAACAAGACCGAAAAGCATTATCAGACCATTTTCTATTTGCTGTTCCGGTTGATGGGACAATATGTGGAGTCGGAAGTGAAGAGTTCCGTAGGCCGTGCGGATGTGGTGGTGCAGTTGCAGGATGTCGTTTATGTCTTCGAGTTCAAATACGACGGTACCCCGGAAGAGGCGTTGGCTCAGATTGACAGCAAGCAGTATGCCATCCCTTACCGGGCGGACGGCAGGCGTGTGGTCAAGATTGGTGTGAATTTTGACAGTGCTACGCGGACGATTGGCGGGTGGAAAATAGCTAAAGCGGATTAGAAGAAGAAACTTTATTAATAAATTAGGGAAACATGAAATTAATTAGGTTAAACAGCTTTTTATATTTGTTCTGCATATTGAGTGTTTTTGCATCATGTGTGCAAAAAAACCAGATAGTAGTGTAGAAGATTGGAATCGTACTTTTATAAATACAAAGAAGCTTATTTCAGAGGCTTGTTTGGATAGAGAATTAATTTTGGGACGTCCTTTTTTAATCCAATATGTAGATTCATCTTTGCTTATTTATGATGATATTGGAGATTCTCTTTTTCTTTTGGTTGATTTGAAAGAAAACGATAGGGTTTATCGTTTTGGGCAAAAAGGTGAAGGAAATAATGAATTCTTGCAAGTTTTTGCTTTCTGTAATATGAAGTCCGATTCTATTCTTGGTGTTTATGATGCATATAAACATGAATTGCGTGAGATAAACTTAGATAAGGTTAAGCGTGGAGAAATGAATTTTCCAGTTGTTTTTAAAGATACTTTATCGAGTATTAAGCTATCCCCGACAAAATATGACGCATATCTTGGATTAGGATTCTATGAAAGTAACATGTTGAGTCTTACGGATAATTCTATTGGAAGTAAGTTCTTTTTTGAATATCCTTATAAAGATAGTCGCGAGAAAGCTATTTCAAATCGTTTGCGAGGGATGGCTTATCAAGGGACTTTGTGCTCTAATCGGTCATTGGACAAATTCTTGTATGCTGTGTGTAGTGCTCCTATCTTTATGCTGTTTTCTGTAAATAAAGATGGAATTGAGAAAACTTATGAATTGATAGGTGGATATCCCAATTATGTTACAGAAGAAACAGGTGAATATCGATCGGCTCCAATGAGTGCAGATAATAAAATGTCTTTTACCATGGCATATGCAACGGATAATTACATCTATCTGCTGTATTCCGGAAAGAATTTTAGAGATGCTGGTATGGATGCATTTAAAGCTAATGTCATTTATCAGTTATCTTGGAATGGAAAACCGATAAATAAGTTTGAAACTGATTATCCACTGACAAATTTTTGTGTTTCTGATAATGATGATGTCTTGTATGCTTTGGCTGATAAAGGTGAAGTGGAACTGGTACAGTATACTTTGAAATAGATTAAGTTATGTTTATGGTTGGCTCGCTCTATCCAAATACTGTTTCTTATCAGTTCTTGGTTTTTCTTAAGCATTTTACCTGCTGCGCAATGGTATCACGCCGTCCTTTATTAAGCAAACGGTAAGAAGATGATTAAGATGGGTGTCTCTTGTTAAAAAAATATCTAACTTTGAGGCGGATTAATATTTGAACACACACAACGTGGACGAGAAAAGAGGGAGACGGCAAATGCTATTGATATACGTTGCTATAGGGATTATTGCAGCAGTAATTACTGGTTGGTTTGTATATCAAAACCGGATGGAGTACTGGGAAACGCAGGCACGCAGTGCTTTTCGTGTAGCTTTAGGGAAGGAGTTGCAGAAAAGGAATGAAGTTGACGTGTATTTCAGTTCGTCAGGGAATATTAGGTTACCGGATGATTCCATTGACATTAAGAAGGAGCCGATAAAGGTGGAAATGGAAAGTGAATATGGTAAAAAGGACTTTTTTGTTCCTTATGAAAAGTACTTTCATAATGTGGAGCAATCTTCTAATTTGAGAGGGATGCACTCTTATATACTGCATATGTTCCCTTTGCAAGCTGATTCGTTGAATAGGATATGGTATCGCTTACTGGAAGAAATGAATTATTCTGGGAAAACGGTAGTACGTATATCTGTGGCTGATTGGGATGAACGTGAAACTTATACTTTTTCGGACGATTCACTTTATATGTTAAAACCGGATAGTCTTATGTCTTGTTATTTGGGCTATAGGTGCGAAATTGGTGTGACGGGATATTTGTATTATTCTTGGTTGAACATTTTTACTGCTAAGGATAAGATTCTTTTGTGCGCTCTTGTTCTTTGTTGCTTTCTGCTGTTTTTTCTGCAAGAATACATTGCTAAAGTCTATCGCCGTTTTTTTGTCAAAGAGGTGACGGTAGAAAAAACAGTTCCGATATTTGTGGAGAAAGAAATACCGATGATTGCAGTAGATAGGAGTGAGGCGCATGTTTATCGGTTGGAAGATGATTTGTTTTTTGATGCTGATTCCGGTGTGCTGTATAGAGTAGACAATAGGGTGAAGTTGACGGCAACCCTTGCAAGACTGCTGCAAGCCTTCTTGGATGCGGAAGATTATAGGTTGTCAGTCAATGGAATTATGGAACTATTGTGGCCGGACGGTTCAGTAACACCGGGTAATGTACATACTGTAATAACAAGATTACGAAAAGCCCTGTCCGAAGTCTCTGATTGGGGGATAGAAAATAAAAAATTTTGTTATCAACTAAAAAGTCCCATTTCATTGAAAAAATCCTTGAATGAATGATGGAATCTCTCATCTGACAAAGCCTAAAATAAGTGCTTGTCAGACGAACGGTTATCGCGTCCTGCCATGGCTGAATATGCAAAGAATGTGTATATTGGAATTGTGGATGCTGGTGCGGAACATTGTTTTGAAACCCTATTGCATGGTCAGGCTTCTTCGTTTGGCAATTATCCCATTCCGCAGGTGAAACAATATTTAGGGGGGGGAGAGAGGATATAATGCATCTCGTGGAGTATTTGTCTATTCTTGTTATGATTTCCCTTATTTAGCATTGTATCAGCAGGATGAGGATAAATTTTCATTAGTGTGGGAATGGCGAACAGATGGTGACGAATACGAGATTCGGAACAATGAGGTGATTTTTGACCGCAGGGTAAAAGGTGTCCGGGGACTCTGTATGAGTAAGGATTTTATTATTACATTGCAACGAGACCGTAGAAAAGATGATACGGATGAATCTACAGTGGGAAGGGATGCAAGCAAATGCCCTCATACTGTTTTCTTGTATGATTATGATGGAAATTTAGTGAAGATTGTTGATTTGGGTATTCCCGTAATGCGTATAGCTTCTGAAGAACAGAGTAATACGTTGTATGCCATAGGGGTGAATCCGGATTTTGTCTTGGTGAAATATGAATTATAAGATAATTAATTGACGGCTCATGGCGTGTAGGATATACTGATTACCAGTATCGATAACCGAACGGATTTTTAATAGGAATATTTTTTCATCGTGAGTATAGGTGAATAAAAGTAACTTTTGTATTCATTTTTTCTTTTTTCTTTTATATTATTGTTTAACTTTGGCGCTATTAAGCGGATGCCTCTTCGAGTGCATGGGTAGAAATGAATAAGCAACAGAAAGGAAGGAGTTGATGAAACGCTATAAGAAGATTCTTATGATATGGATATGTGCCATTGTAGTGGTGGCAGTGTCTGTGATAGTAGCATTATATGATAATGCCAACCAGGGACAAGACGTGGCTAAGGAGGTTGCTGTAGAAACTCTGCGGAAGGTTGCGGAACGGGTCGTGAATCGGGAATTTGATGGGCTGGGGATGTTCTATGCATTTGGGTCTGATAGTGGTAAGAAGCATACCAAAAGGAAAGCGATATCAGAAAATGGTGAATTTGAAGTGATAATAGATTCATTGAAAGAGGCACAAGGACTATTCCCGTTGGATGTCGTAGGGTTTAAAGCCGATATGTTGAATTATTATGGAAAATTTCCATTGGAAGAGATTTGTCTTGAGTGGAAAGCTGAGATGAATGATCGGTATGGCGGAGTCATGTGTGCTCTTTTTCTGAAGGTTAATCCGATGGGAAAGGGCATTGTGCAAGAATTATCTACTGGAGATGAAACTATAATTGCTTCACAGAATGATTTAGGCACTTACTATTTGGACGATATGTACACAATGAGGTTGACAGCTTATATGCTGCTTGATTTTTGGCACTGTGTGGATTGGGCAGACCATGTGCTGCAGATACTATCCTGTATTTTGTGCATTCTGTTATTGGGACTGGCGGTTTATATAGGAGGGCAACAGTATAGAAAGAGAAAAACGGCTGATACGTTGACAAAGAGCACTTACCGGTTCGGGAAGTATATATTTGATTCCGTCAACCATACACTGACTTATGAAGGTGAAAAAATATCTTGTACGCCACAAGCTGCGAAGTTATTACTTGGTTTTGCCAAGTCGTCCGAACTTTTCCTGACGAACGATGAAATAGCGGAAATTTGCGGTTGGCCATTGAGTGATTTGAATTTAGGCAGCCGCCGCAGAAAAGCAATAAGTTTATTGGGTAAACTCTTTGAGGCGGACGATTCCGTTCAGATTCTTCTTCTGCCGGAAAGGAAGGGGTATCAAATTGTTATCTCCAAGTAGATGAAATGTTAACCCATATTGGTGTGTCGGGTGTGAACTTTTTTTCACGCCCCAACTTTGGGCGTTTTCCGAATAAAGACTTGCAAAAGCCAAAATAATCCTTTTATCTTTGCTTGTGTAACAAAAAACAAAAACACTATGAAAAGCAAGGTGAAGCTATTAGGAACTTTGGCAATTAGTGCCATTTCGTTTTTAAGCTATGTTCAAATTAGTCATTCGGAAAAGCTAGATGATTTGCTATTGGAAAATATAGAGGCATTGGCTGCTGGTGAGAGTGGGGATGATAGCAAATGTTTTGGGAGTGGTTCAATAGTTTGTCCTTTAACAAATCAAGGAGTAGCTCATGTGCAAATTTATTATAGCCTGCCTCATTAGCCTATCCGCACTGTCCTTTTCCTCTTGTACACAGAAAAAAGTAGCAACTTCTGTTGCCTACATGGATTTTCCGCAAACAATCGAGCTGAAAGCGAGGGTGCAGCCATTGGACACCGCTTTGTTCCGTTATCCGTTCCGCGTTCGGGTGCAGGGTGATAAGGCTGTGGTAATGGATTTGCATGGCACGGACTACTTTTGCCATGTTTTCCACTATCCGGGTTTCCGCTATTTGGCTTCGTTCGGCAAGCGGGGCGAGGCTCCCGAAGAGATGCTTTCTGCTGAAAATATCCGATGGCATGGTCAATCTCTGTGGGGACTTGATGCTGGTAAGTCCGTATTGACCAAGTATGATTTTACTTCGTCGGGTTGCTCAATCGTTCCTCAGAAAGTGATAAATATGGATGCTGACATGCTTCGCGTTTTAGACTTTGTGATGGTTGACGACTTTACCTTCATTGTTCCGGACGGATCTGGCAGCAGCCGCTTTTGCTGGGTAAACTATCAAGGGAAATTATTGCGCAGAACCGGTCAAATACCGTCAGCCAATGCGGAGGCTTTACAGAATGCCCGTCCTGCATTGGCTCAGGCATGGCGTAGCTTCATCGACTATAATCCCCGAAATGGAGTGCTGGCAGCAGTTACCCAGTTGGGCGAAGTACTTGAAGTCTTTAATTTGAAAGATAGTACGCATGTGGTACGCATTGGTCCGCACGGTGAACCGGAGTTTAAGATTTCTCAGGGTTATGGTATTCCTACGGGTATCATGGGATTTAGCGATGTCCAAGTGACAGACAGTGCCATTTATGCGGTTTTTCATGGGCGCTCTTTTAAGGAAATTGCGCAAAATGTACAGCAAGGTGTCTATTTGCCGGATGGAGGACGGTATATCTATGTTTTTAGTCTGACCGGCGAACCTCTCTGCAGGTATGTGTTAGATCATTATGTTTATGGCATATCGGTAGATGAACAAAAAGGAATAATCTTGGCAACGGATGTGAATAAAGATGATCCGATAATAGAGTATAGTATGAAATAAAGTAAACTATAATATGGATGGAGAGGAACGGACGGTTCACGTTTGGTTGGTGCATCTCGTACCGTCCGTTCCATAACCCACCAAGAAAGGAGGTCGAGGCAAAGATAGTAATTTGAATTGAAAACAGAGTGTGTTTTCTGCCATTTCGATAGATATGGTAAGAAATGAGTTCTCCAAGATTTTTATATCTTGATTCTGGTACGCAAGCATTATGCTTGTGGTAAATGATAAAAAAAGAATAATCTTATACTAATAAAACTGAAGAGTAGTATGAAGAAAATGATTAAGATAGCTTTTGTTGCAGCATTTGCAGCGATTGCAGGATATGGAGTTTATGCAAATCAGAAATCTGAAGTATTATCTGATTTGACATTGGCTAATGTGGAAGCATTGGCAGGTAGTGGTGAAACAACTATAGAATGTTGTTTGGCACTTTGGGGCACTTGTAAGGGGGATATTAAAGCCCCATATGTGTGTGCTTCAAGATGATTTGAGGTATGATGAATTAGTGTTATCTAATTTGTATTGTTGATTTTCGTTGTAGTCATCTATGACATTCTTGAATATAGATTAGATATACTTATGAGATAGGTAAGGAATCATTGTCATGTAATTAGGACGTACTTAAATGCTTTGATTCCTTATTTTAAAAATCATTGCAGATGTATTTAATGCTTTGAATGCAGCGTTTTTATTAGTGATTATTTTGATGTTGATTGTTTTACGTTAAGTGAAAATATTATGAAAATAAAATTTCTTTTATTATTGATTGTAATGTGCTCTTGTGAAAATAAGCCTCAAACATTCTTGGACTTGTTTTCAAATAGCATAAGTAAAGAAATGGTGGTTCAAGACTACGTTCCAACTGATTCATTAAGCATGCCAGAAGCTATATTGTCGGATGGTGATTATCTTGTGTTTTTAGAACCGGCGTTACCTCAACTGCTGACTTTTTATGATTGCGAAAAGAAAATATTTTCTCATGGATTGAATAAAGGGCAGGGACGAGATGAAGCCATAAGTGTTCAGACTATAGGTGTTGGAAAGAGTGCAGGAGAAGTGTATGCTTCGGATTTAGCAACTCAGTCTGTTTTTCTATTATCGCTTAATAATAAAATAAAGAAAGTAAGGAAAGATTCTATCAGTATCGATACTCGATTCTGTGAAGTTGCCTATGATAATGAATTGGCTTTCTTCTTATTGGTGGGCGATGAAAAACGTTTTCTGATGAAAGCAAACGGACAATATAGAAAAATTGGTGAAAACATCGTGATTCCTAATATCTCTCCGGAGATTGTTTCCCAAACATTGCAGGGCCCTTGTACTATTTCGAGTGAGAAAAAACGGATTGCTTGGTTTTCCGTCTACGGTGATGTTATGGAGATATATGATTACAGCGACTTAAACAATGTTGCTCTTGTAAAATCACATATTTGCACTCTTCCAGTGTTTAATAGTAGCGATGGATCATTGGGCTTTCAGACAAAGCTGAGTGTCTCATCGGTTACCTCGGACGATAATTATATATATGCTCTTTATAATGAGAGAAATTTGGAACAAGCCGCACAAAATAGAGCACAAGCTTTCTTCTCAAAGAAAGTTCTGTTATTTGATTGGAATGGTACTCCCCGTTTTATTGTTGAGCTGGATAGGCCGATAAAAAGTATAACGTATGATAAAAAGAGAAACATGGTATTGTGTTTAGGATTAAATAATGATTTGGAATATGCCGTTTTCGGCTTTCCTGTAGATGTGTAATTTTGCTCTTTTTGAAGTGATAGAATATGAATTTGAGAAAATGTGGTTAATGAAATAATTTGGTGATGAAGGATGGGTATTTATTTATAATATTGTCGATTATTGTATTGTTCTTTTTTGCTTGTACGAGAAGAAAAAATGATGATATGACACATTTAGTAAAAGAGTGGGAAAAAAAAGAAATTATTTTCCCAAATAATCTATATTTTACATTATATGGAAAGGATACTGTTCAATATCCGGCTCATTTGCAATATACAATTCTTAGCTATGTGGATTCGGCTGGATGTTTCAGTTGTAAATTGCAACTGCCTATGTGGAGGGAGTTTATACATCGGTTGGATTCAACTTATCCAGGAAAGGTTTCTGTATTACTGTTTTTACATTCAAAAAGTGAAATAGAATTATTGTATGCTTTAAAAAAGAATGGCTTTGACTATCCAGTTTGTATAGATGAAAATGATAAACTTAATCGCTTAAATCATTTTCCATCTGATATGGCTTTCCAAACTTTTTTGCTGGATAAGGATAATAAAGTGTTAGCGATGGGGAATCCAATTCTTAATCCTAAAATAAAAGAATTGTATCTGAAAATTATTCGTGGGAATGATATTGTATCAACTGCTGGAAAAGGCATTACCCAGACTAAAGTCCATATAGATGTCTCATTTTTGCATTTAGGTAACTTTGATTGGCAGGAGGAACAAAAAGCAACTTTTATATTGAAGAATGTGGGTGACAAACCATTGGTTATACAAGATGTTGCCACTTCTTGTGGTTGTACTACCGTAGCTTATTCAAAGGAACCGGCATTACCGGGTAAGGAAATAGCTTTGGAAGTGGTTTATAAAGCCGAACATCCGGAGCACTTCGACAAGACGATAACGGTATATTGCAATACAGAAAATTCTCCGTTGGTTTTGAAGATTAGTGGGGATGCAAAATAACTGATTGATGGGATGAAGGAGCGGCTGCAATTGAAAAAATGGTTGAATGGAATAACAAACGTATTATTCTGTCTGTGCCTGCTTGTTGTGATACTGATAGTATTGCAGGTGTTTGTGGTGACCTCCTTCAAGATACCGTCGGACTCGATGGAACCGTCGTTGCTGGCGGGTGATTATATTCTGGTGGATAAATGTTCGGGTGGAGCACGCCTATTCAATGTGCTTGATGCCGTGGAGAAAAAGGAGGTGAGGATGCACCGTATGTCCGGATGGAGAAATTTTCAGCGGAATGATGTACTAGTGTTCAATTTTCCTTATCCGGGCAGGTGGGACAGCATTGCGCTGGACGTGATGTTGTATTACGTGAAGCGCTGTATCGCCGTGCCGGGTGATACGTTGGAGATAAGGAATACACATTATCGTGTGTCCGGATTTGATGGTATCGCAGGAAATGTGCAGGCGCAGGAGGAATTAGGTAAATTGATATCTTCGGGCATGACGGAGGAACGGGGCCTTGTTCTTAAGAGCTTTCCCGATGGTGGCTGTAATGGGTGGACTATCAGCGAGTTTGGGCCTCTTTATATACCGGCCAAAGGCAGCGTGGTAGGAATGAATCCGGAAACACGGTTGCTGTATCGGAACGTGATAGAGTGGGAACAGAAAAAGGAACTGACATTGCATGGAGATTCGGTTCTGCTGGGGGACAGTGTGATACACAATTACCGCTTCTGTGAGAACTATTATTTTGTTTCGGGTGACAAGATGGTGAATTCAAAAGATTCCCGCTACTGGGGATTACTGCCGGAACCATTTATAGTGGGAAGGGCATGGCTGGTATGGAAGTCCGTCAGCCCGAATACTGGAAAAATGAGATGGAAACGTATCTTTAAAAGAATAGACTAAGATGAAAGTTCTGTTTAAATTGCTCTGGATATTATTGATTGCCGGGATATTGGAGGCTTGCAATGCTTCCGGCAGATTGGAGTACGCACTGGAGTGTGCTGCAACCAACAAAGGCGAACTGGAAAAGGTACTGGAACATTATAAAGATGAGCCTGAAAAATATAAAGCCGCTTGTTTCTTGATAGAAAATATGCCTTATCACTATGCCCTTGAAGGTGAAGAACTGGATTCTTTGAAAACAGTGCTGGCTTCGGCAGATGCTTATGGGGTGATGCTGAAGGATACTGCCGTACCGGATTGGGATTATTATACCCCTTCCGGATTGCAGAGAAAACCGGATGTACTGAATATAAGGGCTGAATTCTTGATAAATAACATTGATTTGGCTTTTGATGGTTGGAAAAAGCGTCCGTGGAATGCTTCCCTTTCTTTTGCAGATTTCTGTGAATGGCTGCTTCCCTATCGTATCGGAAATGAGACTCCGGACAACTGGCGGCAGATATACCATGACCGTTATTCCTTTTTGCTGGACGAGGTTTATACGGGTATCGATGTAGTGGAGGCGATTAGCGTAGTTTGGGAGTATTTGCAGAAGGAAGACCCTTACCGGTTTACATGGGTCTTTAACTATCCGCATTTGGGAGGAGAGTACCTGCTGCATAATCGTATCGGCAAGTGTCAGGATGCTTGTGATTTTATGATTTATGTGATGCGGGCCATCGGCGTCCCGGTAGCCTATGATTTCTATACTTTCAATGCGGAAACACGGAAAGGGCATGTGTGGAATGTGGTGAGGGATGTAACGGGTGTCTGCCTTCCTTTTACTTTCCCTTCCCGGAAGCCGGAACGGGGGAGTTTCTATATTGACAGTCGGCGCCCGAGCGTGGTTTACCGCCGGTGTTTTGGCAGACAATGGGACATGGATGGTGATTTTATGCGGAACCGGTCCGTACCGGCTGCTTTTAAGGATGTGTTTGCAAGAAAAGTGTCGGATAATTATTTTGATTCGAATCTGGAACTGCCGGTAGAAGGGATGGACGGGAATTATGTTTATGTGGGGTTGTTCAGTGCTTATGGGTGGCGGGGAATAGATTTTACTAAGGTAGAAAGTGGAAAAGCGCTTTTCAGGAATTTGGCTTCGAGGCAGGTTTATATATTGTTGGCATTCGCAAACGGGCAGTACCGCCCTATTGGAAATCCTTTTTATTTTGATGGCAAGGATATACATCCTTATGTTGCAGATACCTCCAAGTGCTATTCTGCTGAATTGTATCGGAAATACCCTCTTTCGGAACGTATCAGGAATTATATGGGAGGGATAAAAGACGGGCATTTTGAGGCGGCTTGTGATAAGGATTTTAAAAATGCGGAGTTGTTGTGTACTGTGAAAGATACGCCCGGTATCAATTATAATCACGTTATTCTTGAGAAACCGGTAAGGGGTCGCTATGCCCGTTTTTGTTCTTCGGCAGAGGGATATGCGGAAGTTGCCGAAATGCATTTTTATAAAGGAGAGGAAGAGATTGTCCCTATAGACAGTTGGGGAGATGCTCCAGCCACAGCAAATACTTTTGCCTATCAGGTCTATGATAATGAACCGTTGTCGTATTTCATTTCATCAAAACCCGGTGCAAGTGTAACGGTGGATTTTGGAAAGGTTGTTACTATAGACAATTTTATGTATATGCCCCGTAACGATGATAACTTTGTCAGGATAGGGGATTATTATGAACTCTTCTATTGGGGAGAGGGCTGTTGGAACTCATTGGGGAAGAAAATGGCAGAAAAACCTTTTCTACCATATGACGGGATACCATCGGGAGCTTTGCTCTATTTGCATGACAGTACCCGTGGAGAAGAAGAACTGATATTTCATATGGAAGATGGTAAGCAGGTATTTGTATCGGATTGTAAGGATTGATTGGACTGCCTTTCAGATTGGAATAGAAAAAATGGAATAGTGATATGAAGCATTGGTGTGTATGGGTATGGTTTACAGCAGGTCTGTTTGTGGCTTGTTCTTCGGAAAATCAGTGGTTGGACACAGCTTTGAATCTTGCCGGTGATAACCGTGCGGAGTTGCAAAAGGTACTGGACCGTTACAAGGAAGAGGACGGTGACAAATATCGTGCTGCTTGTTTTCTGATAGAGAATATGCCTTTTCATGGTGCTTACGAGGGAAAGGCCTTGGAGAATTACAGGAAGTATTTCAGTGAATACGTTTCATTTCCTTATTCCAGGCATGTGCAAGAGTTGATTGATTCCTTGAAAAGAGCAGATGGAGAATTTTCTATAAATCAATTGACTTATAAGAGGGACATTATGACGGTGGATTCCGCTTTTTTGGTCAATCATATAGAATGGGCATTCAAAGTCTGGCGGGAGCAACCTTGGGGAAAGCATGTTGATTTTGATACTTTCTGCGAATATATATTGCCTTATAGAATAGGGGATGAGCCGCTTTCTCTCTGGCGCAAAGAAATTTATGAGTGCTATAGCCCGATTTTGGATGAATTCAGGAAGACAGATGAGGCTGATAATCCTAAGGTTGCCGCCCAGTTGTTGATGGATACGTTGCGGAAAGCGAACTACCGGAATACGGCTCTTTTTCCGGTGGGGCCTCATTTGGGACCGGATGTACTGAAATGGCATACGGGCAGTTGCCGAGAGTTTACGGATGCCATGATATATGTGTTGCGGGCATTGGGCATTCCGTGCGGAGTAGATAGGGTGATGGTATTAGGAGACAACAATGCCTCTCATTTCTGGAATTTTGTTTTGGATAAGGAAGGAAAGACATACATTGCAAATCTTCCTTATGAAGAAGTATGGAGCAAAGCGGAAGAATATAGCATTTCGAGGGGAAAAATGTACCGGGCAACCTATAGTATTGATAAGGAGGCGGTACGGAAACTGGGGAAATATTCCGATGTTTACCCGGCATTCCGACGTCCGTTCTTCCGCGATGTCACTGCACTTTATACCGGTAGCAGGAATTGGACTGTAGCTCTTCCGGATTCTTTGCTTTCCGGACAGTTTCGTGAGGGGGATATGGTGTATTTGTGCCTTGCCAACAGACTACAATGGCAACCTATAGGATATACTTTCTTTAAAAAGCGGGAGGCTCGTTTTGAGGATGTGGGAGGCGGGGCGGTCTTTACGCTGGCTGCCTGGAACGGAAAGGAATACGCTGCAGTATCTTCTCCTCTTCTGGAGCGTGAAACCGGAAAGATACGGTTCATTGTTCCGGAAGCTGAAAAGCAGGAATTGGTCTTGTATAGGAAGTGCCATCTTACTTTGAGTGTTCTTTTCAATGACCGGATGATTGGGGGAGTAGTGGAAGGAAGCGACCGGGCAGACTTTGGGCGGAAGGATACTCTACTTTTGATAAAGGAGGCTCCGTATCGGCTATATACTGTGGCCCGGTTGAAGTCTGATAAACCGTATCGGTATATGCGCTATAAGGGTGCTGACGGATGTTTCTGTAATATCTCGGAACTGGCTTTTTATGAGAATACGGAAGATACCATACCTCTATATGGGGAAATCATAGGTACTCCGGGAAGTTTTGAAGACAATACACATGAATATTTGAACGCATTTGACGGTAATCCGGATACTTCATTTGATTATATACATCCGGATGGAGGATGGACCGGGATGGACTTTGGAAGTCCCCATCGTGTGGAGAAGGTGGTGTATACTCCTCGTAATGAGGTGAATTTTATTTATAAAGGTAATTTGTATGAATTGTTTTATTGGGGTGGAGGAAAATGGAATTCTGTCGGGCGGCAAATGGCTGTGTCAGATTCTATTGTCTATTCAGGGTTTCAAGGTGCTTTATTTTATCTGAAGAATCACACAGCCGGTAAAGATGAACGGATTTTTGAATATAAAGACGGGAAACAAATCTTTTGGTGAATTATAGAATACTATTGAATATTTGATAGATAGAATGAATAATGTACGTAATCTATTGACTGGAAGTTTGGTCTACATTGCTTGTATAGTTTTATTGTCTTTGGCATGTAACGTTTCTTCCGGACTTCCTGTAGCTGATGTTATAGGGCAATGGCTCTATTTCGATAAAAGTGCATTGGTAGTTGCAGGATGTCTGTTGATGGCTGGATTGATGATGGAAAAAAGGTATTTTCTTTTTATACCGGTTTCGTGGGTATTGGTAATGCTGGGGGGCATTGAGGCTGTTTGGGGATTGAGGCAGCTTTATGGTTATGCTGTGTCCAACCATTCCTTGTATGTATTGACAGGTTCTTTCTTCAATCCGGGGCCTTATTCCGGCTATTTGGCCATGATACTTCCGGTCTGTCTGTATCAATGGCTGACCAAGAGGGGGGAGATTCTCTGCTCTGACCGGAATGATGGAAGAAGATGGGAAAAGGTGATGGATAAGGCTGGAACTATGGTCACTGGTGGTGTGATGCTGCTTATCCTTTGTGTGCTTCCGGCAGGAATGAGCCGTTCGGCATGGTTGGCGGCAGGAGTTTCCTGTCTGTGTGTATATGCTTGGCATATGGATTGGACGGATAAGTTCAGATTATTATGGCAGCAGCAAAGGCAGCGTGTGGTGATGGTAGTGGTCGGTGGATTCTGTGTCTTGCTATTGGCGGGCTATTTACTGTTTGTCTTGAAACCCGATTCTGCACGTGGCCGTCTTTTCATGTGGAAGATAACTTGTCGTGCCATTGCAGAAAAGCCGTTGACCGGATATGGGATTCATAATTTCGCAGCAGCCTATGGAAATGCGCAGGAAACTTATTTTGCAGCAGGTGATTATGAACCGTGGGAGGAACGTGTGGCGGGAAGTCCGGAATATGCATTCAATGAATATCTGCAGGCTGCGGTCGAACTGGGCATTCCTTTGGCGGTATGTCTATTGGTTGTGGTCGTGCTGTGTTTGTATAGGGGAGTCCGTAAAGGACGTTATGGTATCTGTGGGGCTATTCTTTCTTTGATGATATTCTCTTTTTCCTCCTATCCGCTACAACTTCCGGTATTTATCGTTACATTTGGAGGATTGCTTGTGGCGTGCTTGTCCGGTGCCGACCGTTGGCAATGGTTGGGGCTGGCTGTATCAGTAGGCATCATTGGCGGTTTTCGCCTGAAGAATGACTTGCAAGTGGAGCGAGCCTGTCGGGAGTGGATGAATGCGCGGGTGCTGTATAATGCAGGTGCGTATCAATCGGCAGAGAAAGAGTACGGGCGCCTTTATCCTCTGTTGAGAGACCGGGCATCTTTCTTGTTCGAATATGGGCATGGATTGCACAAGCAGCAGCAGTTCAGTAAATCCAACCGTATTTTGAAAGAAGCTTTACTGCGTAGTTGTGACCCCATGATACTGAATGTGATAGGCAAGAACTATCAGCAGATGGGTGATTGCTTGTCAGCGGAAGACTGGTTTATCCGTTCCACCCATCGTTTGCCGGGACGTATTTATCCCTATTATCTGCTTGCGAAGCTTTATGCGGAACCAAGCTTCAGGCAACCGGACAAGTTTGAAAAAATGAAGCGGATGGTATTGACGAAAGAGCCGAAAGTGCATTCTACGGCAATACGACAGATGAGGGAGGAAATAAAAAAGATTCAGCTTATTTTTGTCCATATTAAAAAAAGATGAATAAAAACGGAAAGTGTTAATAATGAGCGAACTAATTGCTAAAGTGCTATGAAAAAAGTGTCCACATGCAAATATCGGTTCGTTTTTGAAACGATTAATTTTATCAATTTATAATTGAGTATGAATATGAAGACACAGAACTATCGATACCTGCTATGCATGGCCGTTGCCCTGCTTGCCGCCTGCTCCGATGCCGGAAAGGGAAAAGAGTCCGAGGAAGGGGTGGCAACCGTCCTGCCAAGTGAAAGCAATGAAGTGACCGTGAAAGTCCTGAAGCGGGCGACCTTTGAGCATGAACTGGTGAGCAACGGAAAAGTAACCGCCGGTGCCATGGCGGATTTGCGTTTTGAGACCACCGGTGTAGTGGCACACATCTACGTGAAGAACGGTGCCCCGGTGCGCAAAGGGCAGAAACTTGCCGAACTGGATAAGTTCCGTCTGAAGAACAAGACCGCGCAAGCCAAGGATGCTCTGGACAAAGCGGAACTTGAGCTGCAGGACGTATTGATAGGGCAAGGCTATCCGGTGGGTGATGCCTCCAAAGTACCTGCTGACATCATGAAGCTGGCCCGCGTGAGGAGCGGTTACGACCAGAGCCTCGCCCAGTATGAGCTTGCCGCGTATGAAGAGGAACACGCCACGCTGGTTGCGCCTTTTGACGGGGTAGTGGCGAACCTGTTCTCCAAACCGTTCAACGAGGCAAGTACCTCGGAAGCCTTCTGCTCCATTATCGGCACTCAAGGTATGGAGGTGGACTTCACGGTGCTGGAAAGCGAACTGCCGTTGATAAAGAGTGGCGACAAGGTGATTGTTACCCCTTATTCGGATGCCGGCTTTAGGCAGGAGGGGCGCATCACCCAAATCAATCCTCTGGTGGATGACAAGGGGATGGTTAAGGTGAAGGCTGCCGTCAATGGCAAGGGACGGCTGTTCAGTGGGATGAACGTGAGGGTGAACGTGCACCGCTCTCTGGGCGGACAGCTTGTAATCCCGAAGAGTGCCGTGGTGTTGCGTTCGGGCAAGCAGGTGGTGTTTACCCTGAAAGACGGAAAGGCGCAGTGGAACTATGTGCAGACCGGTCTGGAGAATGCGGAAAGCTATAGTATGGCCGACGATGCCCTGAAAGAAGGCGATACGGTCATTGTGACGGGAAATGTGAATCTGGCACATGAAGCATCGGTGAAGGTGGTTGATAGATAATGAGTGATAAGTGGTAATTCAAAATTCATAGTTCAATTGATAAAGTTTTTGATACAGCGGCCTATTGCCGTACTGATGGCATTTACAGCATGCTTCATTGTCGGGCTGGTGACTTACTTCACCTTGCCGGTATCCTTGCTGCCCGATATTGCCATCCCGGAAATTACAGTGCAGGTGTCGGCGCAGAATACCTCGGCGCGTGAATTAGAGAATACGGTGGTGAAACCTCTGCGGCAGCAGCTCATCCAGGTGGCGAAACTGAAGGACATGGACAGCGAGACGCGCGATGGTGCAGGCATCATCCGCCTGGGCTTCGACTTCGGTACGAATACCGACCTTGCCTTCATAGAAGTGAACGAGAAGATTGACGCCGCCATGAACTATCTGCCCAGGGATGCCGAACGCCCGAAGGTGATAAAGGCAAGTGCGACGGACATTCCTGTCTTCTACCTCAATCTGACCCTAAAAAAACGACAGTGCATACGGCAAGACGGACGAACGTGCGTTTCTTGATTTGTGCGAGTTTGCCGAAAATGTCATAAGCGTCGCATCGAGCAGTTGGCAGAAGTGGCAATGGTGGATGTCACGGGTTTGGTCGAACGCCAGTTACAGATTGTGCCCGACCCGGATAAGCTTGCTGTGTTGGGGCTCTCCATTGAAGACATAGAAAACGTGCTGGCGCAAAACAACGTGGAGCCGGGCAGCATGACTGTGCGCGACGGCTACTACGAATACAACATTAAGTTCTCCACCCTGCTGCGGACAGAGGAGGACGTGAAGGGCATCCTGCTGCGAAAGGAAGGACGTATCATCCGCTTGGGAGACTTCTGCCGGGTAGAGATTGTTCCTGCCAAGGAGAAAGGTGTCTCCATGAGCAATGGCAAGCGTGCCGTTACCCTTGCCGTCATCAAGCAGGCGGACGAGAATATGGAAGACATGAAGCTTGCCATCAACAGCACGATGGACTACTTCAAGAAAGTATATCCCGACATTGATTTTAGCATCAGCCGTAACCAGACGGAGTTGCTGGACTATACCATCTCCAATCTTCAGCAAAATTTGTCGTTGGGTTTCCTGTTCATCTGCATTGTGGCGGTACTCTTCTTGGGGGATGTCAAGTCGCCGTTCATCATCGGGTTGAGTATGGTGGTATCTATTGTCATCTGCTTCCTGTTCTTCTACTTGTTCAAGATGTCACTCAATATCATTTCTTTGTCGGGATTAATCCTGGCGTTGGGTATGATGATTGACAGCAGCATCATTGTGACGGAGAACATTTCGCAGTATCGCGAACGGGGCTATTCGTTGCGGCGGGCTTGCGTGACGGGAACGAGTGAGGTGATTACGCCCATGCTGAGTTCGTCGCTGACCACTATTGCCGTATTTGTGCCGCTGATATTCATGAGCGGCATTGCAGGGGCGTTGTTCTACGACCAGGCATTCTCTGTTACGGTGGGGCTGCTGGTTTCCTACTTCACGGGTATCATGCTGCTGCCGGTCCTCTATATGCTGGTCTACCGGACGGGGTTGCGCGGCAGGTCGTGGTTCTCCCGCATCCGCATCAACAATCCGTTGAAGGAACATACGCTGGACCGTTTTTATGATGCGGGCATCGACTGGGTATTTTCCCCATAAGACGGTAAGTATCATATTCTGTGTGGTTTCTATTCCTCTTTGTGTCTTTCTGTTCTATTCCATAGCCAAGGAGCGTATGCCGCAGATAGACCAGAATGAACTGATAGTCCACGTGGAATGGAACGAAAATATACATGTGGACGAGAACCGGCATCGTGTGAATGTGCTGTTCGGACAGTTGTTGGACAAGACTGTGGAACAGACGGCTGCCATAGGCCAGCAGGACTATCTGCTGAACCGTGAGCAGGCTCTCTCTTCTTCGGAGGCAGAATTGTATTTCAAGACTTCCTCGCCTGACGGGATTGCTCCCTTGCAGAAGCAGGCGGGCGAGTGGCTGACACGGGAATATCCGTTGGCGACAGTCTCCTTTTCTCCACCCGAAACCGTGTTCGAGAAGCTTTTCGTGACCGGGGAGGCCGATGTGGTGGCGGAACTTTATGCCCGCAATAAGGAGAAGGCGCCGGCGGCGGAAGAATTGCGCGGACTGGAACAACAGTTTGCGGAGCTTACGGGGACAGCGCCCGTAGGTATCGCTTTCGAGAACCAGCTTGACATAAGCATCCTGCAGGAAAAGCTGTTGCTCTATGACGTTTCGTATGACGAGCTTTACCGTACGTTGCGGACAGCATTCAAGGAGAACAGCGTAGCTATGCTCCATTCCTACCAGCAATACCTGCCTATCAGCATTGTGGGCGAGGAGCGGACAGTGAACGAGGTGCTGCAGCAGACATTGATACAGACCCGTCCGGACAGTAAGGGCGAAGTGGAGCATATTCCGCTTCGGGAGCTGGTAAAGGTGCGTCCGGCTGAGGACTTGAAGACGATTACGGCAGGACGCAACGGTGAATATATACCGTTCCGTTTCTATGAAGTGGACGATGCTCCGGAGTTGATGGAAAAGGTGAAGCGGGAGGCAGATGCCACGGGTGACTGGGATACGGCCTTTTCCGGCAGTTTCTTCTCCAACCGCCAGATGCTGGACGAGTTGGTGGTGATTCTTTTCATCTCTATCTTGCTGATGTATTTCATTCTTGCCGCCCAGTTCGAAAGCTTCGTGCAGCCGCTCATCGTGCTGCTGGAAATTCCGATAGATGTGGCGTTTGCCCTGCTTCTGTTGTGGATATGCGGACATACCCTGAACCTGATGTCTGCCATCGGACTGATTGTGACGTGCGGTATCATCATCAACGACTCCATCCTGAAGCTGGATGCCATTAATGAATTACGGAAAGAGGGGATGCCGTTGCTCGAGGCCATCCACGAGGCGGGGCGCAGAAGGCTCCGGCCCATCATCATGACATCGCTCACCACCATTTTCGCTATGGTTCCGCTGCTGTTCTCGTTCGACATGGGCTCGGAGCTGCAGAAGCCGCTTTCCATAGCGATGATTGGGGCGATGTTCGTGGGGACACTGGTCAGTCTGTTCATCATCCCGTTGATATATTGGTTTATTTATAGAAAAGAAAGAGCATGAAGAAATCAAGTCTTATACTTTTGTTCAGTCTGGGAGCCCTTTCCGCTTTTGCCCAACAGCGGATAACGCTCGATTTGCAGCAGACCATTGCCCTGGCGAATGACAGTTCGCTGGAAGCCTTCCGCACCAAGAACATGTATCTGGCCGGTTATTGGGAATACCGCACCTATAAGGCAAACCGCCTTCCCAGCCTGACGCTGAACATGACTCCGGCACAGTACAACCGCGATATCACCAAGCGTTACGACTCCGAACAGGACCTTGACATCTATCGCAGCCAGCAATCCTTCTATGCATACGGCAATCTTGCCGTCAGACAGAATTTCGACTTGACGGGCGGTACGTTCTATCTGGATACGGAGCTGGGCTATATGCGGAGCTTCGGTGGAAACAAGTATACCCAGTTCACCAGTGTTCCGGTTCGTTTGGGCTACTCGCAGAGTCTGGTCGGTTACAATCCTTTCCGTTGGGAACGCAGGATTGAGCCGCTGAAGTACGAAAAGGTGAAGAAGGAGTATATTTACAATGCAGAGCGAGTATCCGAGCAGGCCACTACCTATTTCTTTGCGCTTGCCATGGCACAGGCGGAATATGACTTGGCCAAGGACAATGCCGTCTCCACCGATACCCTCTACCGCATCGGCATGCAGCGCTTGAAAATAGCCGCCATCAGCCGTGCCGACCTGCTGACGCTGAAACTCGACGTGGTGAATGCCCGCAATACTTTGCAGAATGCCGCCAGTGCCTTGAAGCGCGCCATGTTTTCGTTGGCATCTTTCCTGAATATGGAGAAGAACACGGATATCAGGGTGTCGCTTCCGGGACGTCCGAGGGCGCTGACCATACCGGTTGATGAGGCTTTGCTGGCCGCTCAAGCCAACAATCCGGAATTTCTGGGGCTTCGTCAGGAAGTGCTGGAAGCCGAGCAGACAGTAGACAAGACGAAGAAGGAATCGCGCTTCAACGCCAGCATCAACGCCAGCGTCGGCTTCAACCAGGTGGCAGAGAAATTCGGTGAAGCATACAGGCATCCCATGCAGCAGGAGATGGTGTCGGTCAGTGTCTCCATTCCACTGGTGGATTGGGGCGTGAGGAAAGGCAAATACAACATGGCGAGGAACAATCTGAACGTGGTGAAGACTTCTGCCCGGCAGAGTGAAATCAGCATTGAGGAGGAGGTTATCATGACCGTCAGCGACTTCAACGTCCAGCAAGCCCTCGTCGCCAGTGCCGAAGAGGCCCTCGACCTTGCCATCCTGGCGTATAACGAAACCCGCCAGCGCTTCATTATCGGCAAGGCAGACATCAACAGCCTGACCCTCTCGCTGAACCGCCAGCAGGAAGCGCAACGCAATTACATCTCCGCCTTGCAGGACTACTGGCTGAATTATTACAAGATACGGAAACTGACGTTGCACGACTTTGCCAGCGGATTTTCGCTGTCGGAAAAATTTGATTATAATAACTGATGAAACGAGTTTCTTCCTTCACCGTCATAGTGGCGTTTGTCTGCCTTGCTTTGGTAGGGGTGGCGTTGATACCGCTGCTCCCCGTCAAGCTGAATCCGTCACGTAGCCTGCCCGGCTTCACGGTGGGTTTCAGCATGCCTGGCACTTCGTCGCGGGTGGTGGAGATGGAAGTGACCAGCAAGCTGGAATCCATGCTGGCGCGTATCCGCGGAGTGAAGCGGCTGAACTCCACTTCGGGCAACGGCTACGGCAACATTACTGTGGAGCTGGACAAGCATGCCGATGTCGAGGCAGTCCGCTTCGAAGCTTCCACCATCATCCGGCAGACGTGGCCCCAATTGCCCGAAGGTGTCAGCTATCCCACCATTCACATGAAAGTGCCCGACGAGAACGCCTCACGCCCTTTCATGTCCTTCACACTGAATGCCCCTTCCACTCCGATATTGATTCAGCAGTATGCCGAGGAGCATATCAAGCCGCGGCTGGCAAATATTCCGGGTATCTATAAGGTGGAACTCAGCGGTGCCACGCCCATGGAGTGGAGACTGGAATATGACAGTGAACAGTTGCGCTTGCTGGGTGTGACCCTATCGGACATCAGCGAGGCAGTACAGCGGCATTACCGGAAGGAATTTCTGGGTACGCACAATGTGGATACAGGTAACGGTAGCCGGGAATGGATACGCCTGGCACTGGTGCCGGAGAGCAACTCCCTTGGTTTTAATCCTGCTGCCATCACCGTGACGGCTACCGACGGGAAACTGCTCCGCTTGGACGAACTGGTGTCGGCTGTCCGTATGGAGGAGGAGCCGCAAAGCTATTACCGCATCAATGGGCTGAATTCCGTCTATCTATCCATTACTGCGGAAGAAACTGCCAACCAGTTGCAACTGAACCGTGCCGTGATGGACGAGATGGAAGCTGTTCGGCAGGTACTTCCTGTCGGATATGAAGTGCATACCAGCTATGATGCGACCGAGTACATACGGGAAGAACTGGACAAGATTTACTTCCGTACCGGTTTGACGGTACTCATCCTGCTTGTATTTGTATGGCTCATTACTCGTAAGTTGAAATATCTTTTTCTGATAGTTACCAGCCTGGCTGTAAATATAGCGGTGGCACTTATCTTCTACTACCTCTTCGGACTTGAGATGCAGCTTTATTCGCTGGCGGGTATCACTGTCTCGCTGAATCTGGTGATAGACAGCACCATTGTCATGACCGACCACATTCTGCATCGGCGTAATCTCAAGGCCTTCCTGTCGGTGTTGGCGGCAACCCTCACTACGATGGGTGCGCTTGTTATCATTTTCTTCCTTGACGAGAAGATACGGCTCAACCTGCAGGACTTTGCAGCGGTAGTGATCATCAATCTGGCTGTTTCCTTGATGGTGGCGTTGTTCTTTGTTCCGTCGATGATTGAGAAGATAGGACTGGTGAGGCGGATTACGGGGAAGAAGAGGCGTCTTGTCTTGCCGGGGCTGACGCAAACATTCAAAACAAGGTTGGGACGGATTTTCAGACGTTTCCCCGTTTATTTCTCCTGCTGCTATTCTGCTCTCATCCGTTTTCTGTGCCGTTGGCGCTGGGCTGTATGCCTGCTGTTACTGTTGGGTTTCGGTCTGCCCGTTTTTCTGTTGCCCGACAAACTGGAAGGAGGGGGAAAATGGGAAGCTGCTTACAATAAGGTATTCGGTTCGGATACCTATAAGGAGTCGGTGAAACCCATTGTGGACAAGGCGCTGGGCGGCAGCTTGCGGCTTTTCATACAGAAGGTGTACGAAGGCAGTTACTTCACCCGTAATGAGGAGGTGGTGCTCTATGCCAACGCCAACCTTCCCAATGGCAGCACCCTCGAGCAGATGAACACTTTGATGAAACGTATGGAGACCTACCTCAGCCGGTTCAAGGAAATCAGGCAGTTTCATACTTCCATCTACAGCCCCCGGCGTGCCAGTATGCAGATTTATTTCAAGAAGGAAGCCCGGAACAGCGGTTTTCCCTATACACTGAAAGCCAATATGATAAGCAAGGCACTGGAACTGGGAGGCGGCAGCTGGGGCATCTACGGATTGCAGGACCAGGGGTTCAGTAATGACGTCCGCGAGAGTGCCGGCTCCTACCGCATCAGGATGTACGGCTACAACTACGACGAACTCTATGAGTGGGCGGAGAAGCTGAAGGCCAAGCTGCTGACGCACCGGCGTATCAAGGAAGTGCTCATCAATTCGGAGTTCTCCTGGTGGAAGGATGACTATCAGGAATTCTACTTCAACCTGAACAAGGAGCGCATGGCGCAAGAGGGCATCGACGCGCAAGTGCTTTTCTCTGCGGTGCGCCCCATCTTTGGCAAGAATCTGGAGATTGGTTCGGTAGCGGCCGAGCAGGGGATGGAGAAAATCAAGCTCTCTTCCCGCCAGTCTGCCGAATATGACATCTGGGCGATGCAGTTCTTCCCCTATGGAGTAGGAAACGGCAAGCATTACAAACTTTCCGAACTGGCTACTGTGGAAAAGGGACAGATGCCGCAGGAGATTGCCAAAGAAAACCAGCAGTACCGCCTCTGCCTGCAATACGAATATATCGGCTCCAATGAGATGGGCAACAAGATACAGAAACGTGACCTGGAGGAGTTCAACAAACTGTTGCCGATGGGTTATACAGCCGAGTCGGACAGCAACAGTTGGTCATGGGGCGAGAAGGACAACCGCCAATACCTGCTTCTGCTGGTGGTGATAGCCATCATCTTCTTTACGACCAGCGTTCTGTTCAACTCCCTGAAGCAGCCGCTTGCCATCATCTTTGTGATTCCGGTTTCTTATATCGGGGTATTTCTTACTTTCTATTGGTTCCGGCTGAACTTCGACCAGGGCGGTTTTGCCTCGTTCGTCCTGCTGTGCGGCATCACGGTGAATGCCAGCATCTATGTCCTGAACGAGTACAACAGCATCCGACGTCGTTTCCCCCGTCTTTCCGCTCTTCGTGCCTACGTCAAGGCGTGGAATGCGAAGGTCGTTCCTATTTTCCTCACGGTAGTTTCTACCATTCTGGGATTTATCCCTTTCATGATAGGTGAGGACAAGGAGGCTTTCTGGTTTCCATTGGCGGCGGGTACCATTGGCGGACTGGTGATGTCCGTCATCGGTATCTTCTTTTTCCTGCCGGTTTTTGTGTTGAAACAGCGTGATTTTCTTAGGAAATGATTACTTTTGCTCGATTTTGTTACCTGAATGGATACTTGAATTTTAAATATGGAAAGTGCGGAGTACTCTTTGGATGAGTTATTATGTCAGTCTCTTCTGTTGTTTCGTCAGTATCGGTTTTATGATGCTCCAGAATGTGGAGAAAAGGCATTCCGGATATTGGAGGAAGCCCATGTATGGATGGGGCGTACGCAAGAGTGTGTGGATATGGCGAAATGGGGGTGCGTGATAGAGTGTCTTGCGCAGAAATACTACATAGAAGATGATACGGATGCGATTCTGGAAGAAATTGATGCTGCCTTGGTTGCGCATTGGAAGAGGATAGAGAAAATCCATGCAGAAGTCACCACCGTTTATTTATGGCTGGGGTACTATTTCCTGCTACGTTTCAGAAACCGGGAATCCCGTTCCCATTCCCGTTGTAAACAGATAATGTCCAGCTTGTTGTGTGCTTTGGTCGAAATCTTCCGTAAGGTGGAGAAGGGGGGAGCCCCGACAGAAGTCTTGTCACATCTTTCGGTAGATGTTTGGGGAGAGACCGTCTGCTGGATGGAGCAGGTACATGATTCCCGTCTTTGCGAGAAGCAGTCGTCAGCTTTGCTGGCACAACTCTATAACCTGAAAAGTGTGGAGTTGGAAAAAGGTCCGGGAAAGCAGGATGCTTTGCTCCAGCAGATTCTGGAGTTTTATTGCTTTTAAGGGAAAATTATCTCTGCTTAGTTTTATCATTTCTGCTTCCACACTTCCACCTACTTCCTGCATCCCTTTATTCATCGGCATTACAAGTGCTGTGGAAGCAACTCAAAAAGGTGGAAGCAACTTTTGCTTCCACAGCGGAAATACGCCGGAAGGTAAGTTAATATCTTGTTTGTTAGTGTATTAATAGAATGTGCAGCATTTTGCAAATATCTTGTTTACACGATATGCGTTTCGTGTAAACACGGTATTAACTTCGTAAAAGACCGTTTACCGATAGACTGCAGCTGGGCTCATAATAGGAATAAGATAGGTGCACAGTATGGGGAAACTATGAGTATAATAGGTGTTCAACGGTTATGAAGCACCTTGTTGACGGTCGTTAGTCGAGTGGTTGACGGCCGTTGGCAGAGCGCATCACGGCCGATAGGCGCTGATAACTCCGTACAGAAAATGGAAAGGAAGCCTATGTAAGGGGAAACAAGCTCTGAGCTATTTGTTTTGTTTGCCACATTTATCTTGTTTTTGTACATTATTGAAGCGGTTTTTTGTATCTTTGAAGGGAGGGGCTGTAAAAAGCTTGTTCTCATCCAAAGTTTAATTATATATACATGAATTATGAAGCGATGTATAGTGCTGTTCATAACATTCTGCTGTGCAGTTGTTTCTAATGCGCAGACAAATGGCATTGTGACTGATGGGGAAAAAGGATTGCCGTTGGCTGGTGTGAATATTTATCTCCAAAAGGATTCTGTGGGCATAGGAGTTATACGTAATGATAATCTGGTAAAGAACATGTTCATATGAAAAAACTGCTATATCTTGGACTTTTGTCCGTTTGCGTACTGTTAGGTTCTTGCGTAGAGAAGAACGTATTCAATGCTTTTGATAAGGTAGAGAGGTATATGGATGTATATTCTGACAGTGCATTGCTGCTGTTGGAGCAAATTCCTCATCCGGAGAAGCTTCGTGGAAAGCAGCGGGCAGACTATGTGCTGCTGTTGACACAAGCCCGTGATAAGAACTATCTGGATAGCATGCAGTCGGATTCGTTGATAAAGTTGGCGGTAGATTATTATAAGAATGGGGGTGATAACGTGAAAGCGGGGAAGGCATTGTTTTATTATGGCAAAGTGATGGATTTGCAGGGGAATGATACGCTGGCTATGCAAGCCTATTTGAATGCTTTGGCTAAATTGGAGAAAACGGAAGAGTATAAGCTACAAGGCTTGGCATATGAGTATATCGGTATTTTGAATGCAGATAGAAAGCTACACAAAGATGCTCTTGATAATTATCAAAGTTCGGTATATTGTTTTCAAAAGGCAGCCGATACTTTAGGGGTTATATATGCTTATCGGGATATTGCTCGTATTTATTATGTAGAACAACAATATGACAGTGTTTATAACTACATCAATAGGGCTTTGTCCTTGTGTGAAGAAAAGAAAGGATGTATCGATTTTGAACGAGTAACTCCTTCTTTGTTACAAGTAAAAGGAATTGCAAAAAGAAATGAGGGAGATTTGGAAAATGCAATAATCTTGTTGAAAACTGCGGTAGAGACTGAACAAGATAGGCATTCTATGCATCACTGTTCAATGTCATTGGGGAACATTTATTTAAATCAAAATAAGTTGGATGAGGCAAAAAGATATTTTACTTTAGCTTTGAAATCAGAAAGGCCTCGTACTCTGGCAGGGGCATACCACTATTTGTATCTGTTGGAAAAGAGGCAGAAAAAGTATGCAATGGCTCTCTATTTCAAAGAGAAGTCTGATTCGTTGTTGTCCGTTGACCTGGATGCTAAACAAGCATCTCAAATTTTGACTTTGCAACGTAAATATGAAAAAGGAAAGCTTCTTTTAGAAAAGCAACAAGTTGAACACGAAAAGAAAATACAGTTTTATTTTGGGATGGTAATCGTTTTATTTATTATCCTATTATGTCTTGTTTTGTATTTTCTTTTAAGAAAAAGATACAAAGAGATGTTCCGGAAAAATATGCAAGTAATAAAGGAGAATGAGTGCATGATTAAACGATATGTTTATGAACTTGATGTGTTGAAACAAAAAGCAGGTGAAACAGCGGAAACAAATAGAGAGAAGGTTGGTAAATTGAATCAAAAGATTTTGCTGTTGGAGAGTGAGAATAAAAAAATACGTGAAAATGTATGTGTAAATGGTGTTTATCTCTTGGATCAATTGAAGAAGGAAAAGTTGATTGTGAAGAATATGACCAAACAAGAGAAAGAACAGCTCCTTGAATACATGGATTTGATATATGGTAATTTGATTTCTCGGTTAAAGAAAGATTTTAAATTAACGAGTGGTAACCTGATATTGATAGCTTTGCTTAAAGTTGGTTTCACTACCACTGAGTTGATGTTTACTTTTGACTGCGAGATGAATTCTATTTTTACGAAAAAACGGAGATTGAGGGAGAACTTAAATTTGGATACTACTGATAAATTGGAAGAATTTATAACTCTTTATTAGAAGAACTTCTTGCTTTTCGTCCATTAACTTAGTAGCTTTTTTTTTAGTATTTTCTTGATATATAGTTTGTTATTCTCTTTTGTGTTGTCCACTTGTACTTTCCCTAAGAAGTGATTAAATGGCTATCTTTGTTACATTCAAAACTAAAGATACTATGAAATCATTTTTTATTTTGTTAAGTTTATACTGCTTCTTTGTGGTAAATGTAGTGAATGGAAAGTCAGTAACTTTTCCTTCAAGAGTAGAAATCATCATGGATGAGGATTTTGATTTACCGGATGGTCCGGGGAATGGTCACCGTTCTATTCCTCCAGTGACTCCTTTTTTAGCATTTTTGAATGATGACCACTCCATTGACTTGGAGTTCTATCAATCTATAGGTGAGATTGAAATTGTAATTTCTCAGAATGGGGATGTTGTTTACTCTTCTACTGAGAATATTGACTCTCCAATATTGAGAAAAGTACAATTACAGAAAGGCTTAGTTGGTGATTTTTTACTTGAGATAAAAGGTTTGGATGGAGCTTATGCATTCGGTAGATTTACTATTCATTAATAATGGCTATATAGCACTATGAAACAAATCTCATTTTGCATCACTTGTATGAATCGGCTTAAACATTTACAAGAAACTTTGGAGAAGAATATTCTTGATAATTTCTTAGTAGATGAGGTCGAGTTTGTTGTGCTGGATTATAATTCGCAAGATGGATTAGAAGAATGGATTGCTCAATCTATGATGAAATATATTGAGATGGGTATTCTTGTCTATTATAGGACTACTGAACCAGCTTATTATCGACGCAGCCATAGCAGGAATATGGTTTTCAGATTGGCAGAAGGAGAAGTAGTATGCAATTTGGATGCAGATAATTACTTAGGTAGAGGGTTTGCAGAGTTTATGTTAAAAGAATTTAACAATAAAGAGCGTCTATTTTATACGAGTAATCTTTGTTATCGTGATGTTTTCGGAAGGGTCTGCTTGGAAAGAAAGGAGTTCGTTGAGGCGAGAGGATACAATGAAGTGTTTGTAGGATATGGTTTGGAAGATGTTGAATTTTTCAATCGTTTGTTGTGTAGAGGGCTTGTGCAGGAAATTTTTAATCAGAAGGAATTTTATAATGTTTTGATGCATGCAGATGAAGAGCGGATAGCACAAGAGTTTTTGTTGAAGAAGTTGCAGAGTGTCTATCTGGATTATATAAATCCCTACTCTACGAGAGTATTGATGTTGTATAAAGGACAACGTTTTGGCATAGGAGTGATACAGAACAATATTGCAATGAATTATAATCATCCGGATGAATCAGACATGCTAAAACAATGTATAGGGGATAAATATCGACTTGTGATAAAAGGAGAATGGAAAGAAGGAATATGGGATGAGATGGAGAACGGAATTCGACTGAATTTTAAAGATGAGGAAATGATACTTAGAAACAAATCTAATTGTTTGTATGATTTTAATCATCAATATTATAAAGTTAAAGATGCGAATCTGATAGTGGTAATTGTCATGGGTGTAACAGAGGCTATAAACTATCTGAAGATGAAAAAAATGGATAATGATTGTAAAACGGTAAATCCGAATGGGTTCGGACAAGGGATTGTATATCGGAATTTTGATTATACTAATAAAATACTCTTGGCATAATATGAAACAGAATTATACGTTGATGGGAGGAAAAGCGTGGTGTTGTTTTTCTGTTTTTTATTCTCGAAAAGCGTGGGGAAGCCTCTTGACTGAGGTTGTCTCATTCTATCGTGAGTTCCAAAGTTTGTTTCATTATTTTGTGGCTTATTTCTCTGAACAACAAGGAGAACATATCAAAGTCACTTTTTCGTTTGATATTGAGAATATGGTTGAAATACAGGAAAGGGTCGATACTCATTTTTTACTTTTCTTGAATCAAAATCCGTCAGTCCATCCTAAACAGTTCCCTTTCGGAGAAGATTTGTGGTGCTTTTATCCTAACAATTCTTTGGTCTGGAATCAGTATAAGATACAATATCCGGATTTAGATTTATTGCTGGATAAACAATTTACACTTTGCCTTTCCGGATTTTTGAGTGATACTTATGTGGGAGGCAAAAAGCAAATGGAGGGAGAGAACTTTAATTTGCTGGAGCAAATACAACAAAAAGTGTTTACAGAACAAAATGGGATTAGGCTTGCCAAATGGGGATGTTTGATAGAATGTTTAGCTCAAAAGTCTTTGATAGAGATGGATGTGGATGAACAACTTACAGATGTGGATGAATTCTTGATAGCTTTGTGGCAAGAGATGAAAGTGCCTTATATGGGTACATTTCAGTTCTTATTGTGGGTAGGAGATTATTTTCTATTTCGTTTCTATGACGAGAATTCTTTGTTTCGCTCTCGGACTTCTTGGATGTTGGAGCAAATAGTATTAGGTGTTGAACGGCTTTTCTGTCAGTTTGAGTATAGAGTGAGGTCTGTTGAACCATTGTTTTTATTTCCAGTTGATGTTTGGCGAGATTTAGGTGAATGGTTACTGTGTGTGGAGAAAGTTTGTATATGTGAGTCGGTAAAAAATGTATTAGCTAAGTTATATGCTTTACCTGAAATGGAGTTTTTGTTACATTGTAATTTCCCAAAGAATACTTTGCGTTGGAAATATCGTGAAATAATATTTGTGGATAAATAATAGAGATAGTTTTATGCTATACATAAATTGAATGTTTAATTAAAATTTTGATGACAATGAAAAAGTTAGGTAAGATTAAATTGGATCAGCTTAATAAAGCTGAACTCAGTGAAAAGGAGTTGAATCGCCTTTTGGGAGGAGAAAACTGTTGTTTGTGTGCTTGCGCTGGACCGTCTGGACCGGTTGACAACTTTAATGCAAATGTTGCAGGTAGTCTGTACTCTCCATCGTGGACTGGCGGTACTCATGGATCACATAGCATGTAGGAATAGTAGTAAATAATACAAGTTTGATGTTTTTTATTCTTTCCTTGTTTATAGGAGAATAAAAATTGTATTTTGCAACTGTTTGAATTGTGAAGTAAGTAATTTGTACCGTTATTTTGTGAAGTAGTGGAAGTGCATGATATGTGTGTTTTCTACTACTTTCAGAATGAGGTATATTGATGATTGTATTTATGAAAAATTGTTTTTTACTGATAGCTATTGCTTCATTCTTATTAGGATGTAGTGGCAATAAAAAGGAGAATACTTTGCAAGATGAAGAGGGTACTCCAGTTATTAATCTATCATCAGACAATGTGTCTAAGGTTGCTTTACTACCATTGAGCGAAGCTGCTGCGAAAGTGGAGATTGTTTCGTTGGAGGTGACGGACGAATCTCTAATAGGAGAAATTACTAAAATGAAGGTGACTGATTCTGACATCTGGGTGAAACATTATAAAGACAATCATGTCCTCCGATTTTCACGTTCCGGAAAGTTCTTGAATAAGGTAGGCAAAGTTGGACAAGGACCGGAAGAATATATCAGAATGGCTGATTTCTTCGTGGACGAGAACACCAAAGAAGTATATATCCAGACGACAATAGTTGGAGTTAAAGTCTATGATTATGAAGGCAATTATAAGCGGACAGCTGCAAAAACATCTCCGGATGATGTATTTATGACAATGTATTTCCAATTTGCATTGTATGATAACAAGTTCTTTATAGCTCAAAATCTGGCATTTATCAATAAACCGACACCAAAAGATTCGGTATGGTCTTTTGCATGGGTTGATAGTACTTACCAGAAAAAAAAGATATTCAAAAATCCGGCACATATCGGGCGTGAAGAGGAAATTATGAAGAACGGAATTAATTTCCAGCAGTTTGTTAACTATTGGTTAGAACCTTTTACCAGTATAGATACCTATGGCAATCAGTTGACCTTGAAATATCCGGATACCGATACGATTTATCGTTATGACAGCCCTGCGAATGAGTTGGTACCTCAATATATCATTTCAACCCATGAAGAAAAAGGTGATTATGGGGCGACTCATGTTTGGTTTAGGGAAAGAAGCGCTTTCGATTATTTTTCCATATATTCTTATTATCCGAGTAAGGATAATATCTATCTGCTGTGCAGTAAGGGGGAAACCATTTATACTTATTGTTATGGCAAACAGACTGGAAAAGTGAAAGTAAAAGAGCGAAAATCCGAGATTACGGAACGAATGCTGGGTAATCACACCCTTCGTAGGCTGGAAGGTGCTAAGTACTTTATCTTGGATAATGATTTGTGTGGAGGGTCGTTCCATGTAGATTATCGTTCACAAGGAAAGTATTGGATAGATGTACTTATTCCGAACAGTGAAGACAACTGGATAGATATAGACGAGATGAGAACTTCTGACGTAAAGGATGAATCTCTAAAAGCAAAATTCATCCATACTTTGGAGAATGTAGAGGAAGAGAGTAATCCGATATTGGTAATTGCTACATTAAAATAGTAAATGATGGATAAGTCTTTTTTGATAACTACTGGGAATCAGCATCAATATGTATATTCGGATGCTTTGTGCTATTTTCTTTATGTGCCGGAAGAAATGGCAACTGTAATGGAACATATGGATGCATCACTTGTTGATAGAACAAATTATTACGAACGTAAACTGAAATTTCTGAAAGAACATTGTTTTTTTGAAAAGAGAGAGGTAACATTTCAAACAGATTATAGTGAAGAATTGGTAAAACGAAACCTTGCAGGGTTGCGGCAATTATTGATTGAAGTAACTGATAGGTGTAATTTGGAATGTAAGTATTGTGGTTATGGTGAATTTTATTCTAATTATGACCGGCGAGAAACAGGTGACCAGTCTTTTGAAAACGTAAAACTATTGGTAGATTATTTGACTAAACTATGGTGTTCTGATTATAATGTTTCTCATAAAAATGAGATTACAATTGGATTTTATGGCGGAGAACCTCTGCTGAATATGAAACTGGTGAAGGAAACAATTGCCTATATTGAGAGTTTGAATTTGCCTTCTTTGATTTTTAATTACAATACAACCACGAATGCTATGCTACTGGACCGGTATATGGACTATTTGGTGGAAAAGAATTTTAGTATTCTGATTAGTTTGGACGGGAATGAGGTGCAATCTGCTTATCGGGTAGATAAGCATGGAAATTCGTCTTTCTCACGTGTAGTCAGAAACGTAAAGAAACTGCAAGAAACCTATCCGGATTATTTTGAAAAGAAAGTAAATTTCAACTCTGTATTGCATAACTTGAATTCTGTTGCAGAATGTTATTATTCCATCAAAGAACTGTTTGGGAAGAATCCTCGTATGGCGCAGCTAAATACTACTGGGCTTATTCCGGAACGTGTTGAAGAGTTTTCTAAAATGTTTAATGATAGAGTGAGGAGCTTTGATGAAGCAGTGCAACACGAGGATTTGAAGTATACTTTCATTAAGGATGGCAGCCGTTCCGTGAGCTATCATTCGATGTTGATGCGATATGGTGGTAATCGTTATGCTACTTATTTGGATTTGTTTGATACGGGGTGGGAAGACCGATACATTCCCACAGGCACTTGTCGCCCTTTTGAACGCAAATTATTTTTGACAGTTCGTGGAAAAATTCTTCCATGCGAAAAGATTGGACAAGAACATGCTATTGGATATCTGAAGGATGGAAAACTGAATTTGGACTGTGCAGCTGTAGCTAAATATTATAGTTCGATGTACGAAAAGGTAGTAAAAAGCTGTCGACACTGTTATTTAAAAAGGAGCTGCGGTCAGTGCTTGTTTTTGTTGAAGGAAAAGAATGGGCAATTGATATGTCCCGGCATACAAACGGATGCTAAGTTGAAAGAGGAGTTTGGGATTTTTTTAACGTATGCTGAGAATTATCCGAATCATTATGAGGAGTTGTTATCTTCTATTGTAGTCGATTAATTGAAAAAGGAGTAAATGCAATGAATTATTTATTTTATTTGGAGCCTTATGCGTTTTTGTTGCGTAGTAATGACAAAACAGTAGTTTATAATACTCTGAATGCAACTTATTTGATTTGTCCTGATTATCCGATTGTACAGTTGATTATTGAACAGTGGCAAAATCCGACGAATGGGTATAGTGTTTTGTTGGATAAGGAAATGATGGAAAACGAAGTTGTAAGACATTTTGTTGAGGCTGTAAGAGAATTGTTTTCGGGTGATTGTATAGAATATGACGGGGAAATTTCCTAAGCCTTATATCTTTCAGCCAACTTTGTTCTTGAATTCAGATATACGTGTCAAAGATGAGGAAAAAAAAGCCTCTTTGGGAAATCGTGTTATGGAAAACCTTAATGAAGTAAATCTGTATTTACCGGCAACGTGTGTGAGTTGGAGTGTCCGGCTTGTACTTCTTACTTCCATCAAATAAATCACTGTACTGTTCACTCCGGTGATGGACTGAAAACAGACGATTATCGTCGATTAATACGCCAATTCTTGATGAATGGCATTAAACGGATTAATATATTTGCAGGAGGAAATCCGAATAAAAATAGCTATGTTAGGCAATTGCTTCCTGACATGGAAAAATCAAAGGTAGATGTGCATTTGTATTTGGATAATACATTCTTGTGTAGTGAATATGAAGAATTGGTGCAACAGACCAAATGTGTTTTTAGAAGTTTTAGTCCATGCTGAAGGTTTTGGTAATCAGCTGACTGAAGATATGCAGAAGTTCCCGTACGATAGAGTGAAGTGGAATTTGATAGTATCCAATGAATCTGATATGGAACGTATAGAAAAAATGGAGATACCTGCAGAAACGGTAGTTCAAATAAAACCTTTTTATACAGCGGAAAATAAAGATTTCTTTAGAGAGTATGTCTACTTGGATATGCAAGATATATTGGCTGCCCCTATTGATAGAAAAACGATATTTAGGCATCGGACTTTGAATGATAATTTTTTCGGTAAGTTAACAATTTATCCTTCGGGAGAAGTCTATGCCAATGTGAATTGCAGTGTATTAGGAAATATACAAGATTCATCTTTAAAGGAACTTCTCTATAAAGAAATAACAGAAGGAAATGCTTGGCTTAGAATTAGAGGCAATGAAAAACCTTGTAACCAATGTGTTAATAGGGATTTATGTCCCTCTATCTCTAATTATGAGCTGGTGATAGGAAAAAACAATTTATGTAATATACCAATTGAATAAGTGGACGTATTCCCATATTATCGTCAGCTTGATGCCATGGATTGTGGTCCTACTTGCCTACGTATGATAGCTAAGTTTTATGGTAAGAGCTATTCTTTGCAGACTTTGCGTGCCCGTTCTTTTATTTCTCGCAATGGTGTTTCCATGTTAGGCATCAGCGATGCCGCTGAGTCTATTGGTTTCAGAACGTCCGGAGTTCGTGTCTCTTTTGAACAATTGGCGGAAGATGTTCCTCTGCCTTGCATTTTGCATTGGAATCAGAGTCATTTTGTGGTTTGCTATGATGTTAAGAAAAGAAAGGGCAATACTCGTTTAGAATAGCAGACCCTGCAACTCAGTTGGTTACGTATAATGAACTGGAATTGAAGCGATGCTGGTTAGCTACCAAATCGGACGGAGAAGAGAAGGGGACTGCACTTGCACTGGAACCCACTCCTGACTTTTATAATGGTGAGGGAGAACCGGAACTGAAAGAAAGAGGGTTGCGTTTTTTCTTCCGTTATCTGACTCCCTATAGGAAAGAGTTGTTTCAGCTGATATTGGGCATGTTGGTGGTGAGCTTACTTCAGCTTATCCTACCTTTTCTTACGCAAGCCTTGGTGGATGTGGGTATCAGTGACGGAAATTTGAGCTTTATTACCTTAGTGCTGGTTGCGCAGATTATAATCTCGGTATCACAACTATCGGTAGAGTTTATCCGTAGCTGGATATTGTTGCATGTGAATACGCGTATATCCATCTCCCTTATTTCGGACTTTTTGGCAAAGTTGATGAAGTTGCCGCTTCATTTTTTTGATACGAAGATGGTGGGAGACATTATACAGCGCATTGGTGACCATGACCGTATAAAGAATTTTCTGACAGGTTCTTCTATTAGTACGCTCTTTTCCTTTGTCAGTTTTTTCATCTTTGCTATTGTACTTGCTTACTACAATTTGGTGGTATTGGGAATCTTTCTTAGGTAACAGCTTGTATATTGCCTGGATACTTGCTTTTATGAAATATCGCCGTGAATTGGATATCCGTCGGTTTGCACAAGCAGCCGGAGAGCAGAGTAACCTTGTGCAGATGGTGACCGCTATGCAGGAAATAAAGTTGAATAACTGCGAGACACAGAAGCGCTGGCAGTGGGAGCGTATTCAGGTGAAACTGTTTAAAATCAGCGTAAAAGGGTTGGCTCTAGGGCAAGTACAACAAGTAGGTTCTGTATTTTTCAATCAGACCACGAATATTATAATCTCGTTTATTGCGGCAAAGGCGGTGGTGGAAGGGGAGATGACACTGGGTATGATGATGTCTCTGACTTATATCATCGGTCAGCTCAGTGCGCCGGTCTCTTCTTTTATAGGATTTGCGCAGCAGTTTCAGGACGCCAAGATAAGTCTGGAACGGCTGAATGAGGTACATGGGAAACCGGATGAGGAGCAGGATATTGCTTCCAAATTGTCTGTTTTGCCTGAGAAGCGGGAGCTGAGAATGGAAAATGTGTGCTTCAGTTACGATGGAGCGGATAGAGACTATGTGCTGGATAATGTCTCTTTGGTGATTCCCGAACATAAAGTGACAGCTATTGTAGGTGCGAGCGGGAGTGGAAAGACTACTCTGGTGAAACTGATGCTTGGTTTCTATTCGCCCAATAAGGGGGCTGTGAAGGTGGGTGATGCTTCGTTGGAGAACATAAATCCTCATTTGTGGCGTGCCAAGACGGGAGCCGTGATGCAAGATGGTTTTATCTTTTCGGAAACCATTGCGCAGAATATTGTTGTGGGAGAGGAGCAGGTTGATGTGGAGCGGCTACGTCACGCCGTGACGGTGGCCAATATCCGTGATTTTATAGATTCTCTTCCATTGGGATATAACACCAAAATCGGTATGGAGGGGAATGGTATCAGCCAGGGGCAGAAACAACGTTTGCTGATAGCACGTGCTGTGTATAAAAATCCGGAATTTCTTTTCTTCGACGAAGCCACCAATGCCTTGGATGCAAATAATGAAAAAGAGATTATGGAACATCTGCATGAATTCTATAAAGGGAAAACCGTGGTGGTAGTGACGCATAGGCTCAGCACGGTGAAGGATGCCGATAAGATTGTGGTACTGGATAAGGGATGCATTGTGGAGGAAGGTACCCATCGGGAACTGACGGAGCGGAAAGGACTATATTACCGGCTGGTTAAGAACCAGTTGGAATTGGGTAGTTAATGAATGGAGGAAGAAAAGAAATATAAAGATATAGAACTTCGCAGTGAAGAAGTGCAGGAGGTGATGAACCACATTTCTCCTTGGGTGGTGAGGTGTGGGATTACTGTCTTGGCAGTGATTCTGTTGATGGTACTGGTTGGTTGTTGGATATTCAGGTATCCGGACACCTTGGCGGCAGAGGTGACTCTGGCTACGGAAGAGCCTCCCGCCTTTGTGCTGTCACATGCTACGGGGAAGCTGGATACACTTTATGTGAAGAATGGGAGTCTGGTGAGTACGGATGCGGATTTAGGAGTGATTGGCAATGCTGCGTCTTCTGAAGATGTGCGTTTTCTTAAGGAGAGGATGAAAGCCTGGGAAGCGCAAGATTATGACTGGCGGGAAGGGGTGGAGTTTTTTGCCGGCAGGCGCTGGCAGTTGGGGGAACTGCAATCGGCTTTTGCAGCTTTCATTACTTCACTTACAGAATATGCACGTTTTATGGAGTTGGACTATTACGCTCGGAAACTTCGTTTTCAGGAAAAACAACTGGGTGGACAACGCTCCTATCTTCGGTTGGCAGAGCGGGAATATGAGTTGATTGATAAGGATATAAAGCTTGCCGAGAGTATGTATACCCGTGATTCTATTCTATATGTGCGTAAGGCTATGATTGCTGCGGAATTTGAGGAGTCTGGAAGCAGATATTTGCAAAGTTTGCGTTCTAAAGAAGAGGTACGTATGAGTTTGCTTCAGGCAGAAATGCAGTTGGTGCAACATGAGGAGAATATGTTGGATATACGTAAGCAAGCATACGATGAGGAACAGAGTCGTCGGACTGATTTAAAGAATGCCATAGGGCAGTTAGCCGCGCAATTGAGTGCATGGGAGCACTCTTATTTATTGAAAAGTCCGGTCAGGGGGGAAGGTTACTTTTATGACGGTTTGGAGTCGTAACCAGAATGTGAGCCGGTGAGACGGTTTTCACGATTCAGCCATCCGACAGTTCAAGGGTGTTAGGTAAGGCTCTACTTCCTTTGCAGGGTTCGGGTAAGGTACATGTGGGACAGCGGGTGCATATACGTCTGAATAATTATCCCGACCAGGAGTTTGGCTATGTAAAAGGGCAGGTTGCAAGTATCTCTCCTGCTCCAACGGAAGAGGGAATGTATATAGTAGAAATAACTTTGCCTGACGGCATGCAGACCAACTACGGCAAACAGCTACCTGTTTCGCGTGAGTTGAAAGGTACGGCAGACATTATCCTTGCTGACAAGAATGTACTGGAAAGGTTGTTGGCTCCGTTGAGGAAAGTGGTGGAATATGAAAAATAGTTCTATGTAAATTTCGTAATTCATTTGTTTTTAGTATGTTTGTGCTATTCGTATATATAGTATGAAATACTAAGGAAGAGAATGTTCTTAATGAAAGTATGAAAAAAAGAAGAGTTAAAGCATTGACTGTTGTTTTGGCAATATGTCTTATAACTGTTTTTATTCGATGTCAGTCGAATGAAACTCCTATTCAGCAACTTATAGTTGTTGTGAATGGGGATTCTATTGAGATGGTTTTTGTGAAAGGAGGTACATTTATGATGGGATGTACAGATGAGCAGGGATGTGACTGTGAGGATAACGAGAAACCAGCACGTAAGGAGTCGGTATCTGATTTTTACATAGGAAAATATGAAGTTACTCAAAGGCTGTGGAGGGCGGTTATGGATACTGATTCCATTTTGCCGTTTAATGGGGGATGCGAAGATTGCCCGATGGAAAATGTAAGCTGGAAAAATGCGCAGGAGTTTATCGGTAGATTAAATGCTATGACCGGTAAAACATTCCGTCTTCCGACTGAGGCCGAATGGGAATACGCAGCGCGTGGTGGACACAAAAGTAAGCACTATAAATACAGTGGCAGCAATCAGGTAAGTGAGGTGGCTTGGTATGTTGGGAATTCCTCTGGCGGACAATATGGAGAAGCTGGAACTACCCGTCCGGTAGGTCTGAAAAAAAGCAATGAATTGGGATTGTATGATATGAGTGGCAATGTTTGGGAGTGGTGTGGTGATTTGTACACTAAAGAATACAAGCAAGGTGGTAAGTCTATCCATCCGGGATGGCCTTTTGAGGGTACTTATCTTTTTTTCCGCCGAATATTGCGAGGTGGAAGTTGGGGAGGAACAGCAAAGGGGTGTCGGGTGTCGTACATTGATTACGACATTGAGAATTATAGTGACGAGTATGGAGGTTTTCGCCTTGTGATGGAGCCGGAATCGATTAAATAATGTAATTAATGATGATAAGTGATATTTTACTACTTTCAGAGTAATGAATAGAAATGGTATGAGATATATGTGGAAATTCTTTTTATTATTGATGTTGGTTGTAACTTCGTGTTCCGAAAAGCAGATTGATGGCAATGTAATTAATGTTGCGGAAGCAATGAGTAGATTGTCAGAAGGACAATCTGTACAAAATTTGTTTTCCAGCATAAGTTATATTCCTTTGGAGACTAATGAGCAGGCTATTATAGGAAAATATCCGGAGTGCATAATTATGGATAGTGCGATATTGGTATCTTCTGTCCATCAGAATCTGAAGCTTTTTGACCGTACTAACGGGAAGTATATTCGGGATATTGGACACGTAGGTGCTGATCCGGAAGGATATGCAAAGGATTCATGGGGGAAAGTGAGCTTTTGGGCTGATGCGGTTCGGAGAACCGTTTATCTATTGGGATGGAATAATGATTTCCTACTATATGGATTTGATGGGAAATATAAGGATAGAATTCGATTGCAAGATACAGTCAATTGTATTCTGTCCCAAAATTACTATTTGATGGATGCGGACAGAATTTGGGGACATAATAAAATGAAACTCTCTCCGGAGACGCCATCAGTCTTTTATATGGATAGAAATACGATGTCATTGACCGGTATTGCTACATGGAATTCAGCCCTGCTTCCCATGGATGAGGTTTTGTCGGTTTCAAATTTGTTGGGGGGCAATGTTGCTTATGGAGGTGACTTGGCAATGGCAGAATTTGTTGGTGACCGGAAATATTATACGGCAATCAATAGCCCTTCGTTATGGAAATCTAAGGATGCCATCCGAGTGAAACAAGCTTTTAATGATACTATCTATACTATTTCAGAGCAGGGACTTACTCCATATCTGGTTTTTGAACTGGGTGAGTGGCACTGGAATGAGCAGCAGCAATTGGATGTAGAAGGATGTGATAAAAAAATAGCCATAGACTATATTCTGGAGAATGCAGAGTACATCTATTTCCATTTTCATACAAGCTTATATTTAGAAGAAAGTCAGTCATATTGTGGATTTTACCATAAGGAAAAGAAAACTGTTGTTTGCCAAAAGGGTGATAGCTTATTTGATAAAATGAATAATCAGCATATCCAAATCAGGGGAGTCACTTCGGATGGACATTTTTTTGCTTTGTTACAACCGGATGAACTCAGTGATGATAATCAACGGAGAATGGGAATAGAAGAGGAAGGTAACCCTATTATGGTCATGCTTTATTAAGTACTTATTCCGTCGTCTTCCCCCTTGCATCCAAATACCCTCTTTTAAACATATCCACGAACAGAAAGAATAGTGACAAGAGCAGTGGCCCGAAGATGACACCCATGAATCCGAAAAGGGACAAGCCGATTACAACTCCGAAGACAGTGATAAGCGGATGAATGTCTGCCATTTTCTTCTGGATGATGAAGCGTATCAGGTTGTCGAGCTGTGAAATGACTGCACCGCCATAGATGGCCAGCCCGATAGCTTGAACCCAGTTGCCTATCAATGCCATGTAGACAGCTATCGGAAACCATACCAGCGCTGTTCCTACCATTGGGATGATGCTGGCGAAGCAGGTCAGGAAACCGGCGAACAAGATGTTGGGAGCACCGAAAATCCAGTAGCCTATCATGGCTACTCCTCCTTGTATGACGGCGAGTAAGGGGATGCCGATGGCATTGGAGCGGACAATCATGTTGATTTCGTGGATGACGTTTTGTGTATTGTCATCGTTGAACGGCAGTAGGTCGTTGACGTACTGTTCCATCTTTTTGCCCCCTATCAGCATGAAGTAGAGTACAAAGACCAGTACGAAGATGTTGACGGCAAAACTGCTGATACCTCCCATGATGGCTTGCCCGATGCGGGGAAGAATTGAAATGACGTATGCCACCGTGTCTTTCCCCAAGATATAGTAGCCGGTTTTGGCTTTAATGATGTTGGCCGCTTCTTCGAAAGGAGCTATAATGGCTTGCGGGTCCAGATTGATGTTTTGAAGATTGACCACAGCCAGCCATACCACCAGCCCAAGCGGAACCAGAAAGCAGAGAATTGCCTCTGCCGTAATGAGGGTGGCAGCTATGCTGCGCTTCATTTTCCGCTTGTCGGAAAGATACATCATCTGCTTTCTCACCAGGATATAGATAGTCAAGGCTCCCAGCAGACCGCCCATGAATGGGGCTATTTGTCTGAAAAGAATGATTCCCAGCCCGATAATGATAGCTATCAATGAATATTTCCAGTATTGTTCTTTTGTGCTCATAAAGTTCCTGTATTTCTTAGTAAAGAAACATAAAAGAAGTTGAAAAGGTTTGGAAATTGTGGCCGGAATTCAATATTTATCCTTCGTCCAGCCAGCCTAACCCCTGGCGTATGATTTCCGGCTCCCCATTGGTGCAATCCACTACGGTAGAGCCTTCCGTACCGCCGATACCGCCGTCTATTACCAAATCGACAATATCACCGAATTTCTCGTCAATCAGTTCCGGGTCTGTGCAGTATTCAATGTCCTCATTGTCATCATGCGGCAATGTAGTTGTCATGATGGGAGCATCCAGCAGGCGGGCTATTTCCTGAATGATGGAATTGTCCGGCATACGGATGCCGACCTCCTTACGGTTACGGAATATCTTGGGCAGGCGGGTGGTGCCGTTCAGAATGAAGGTGAAAGCTCCGGGCAGATTACGCTTCATCAACTTGAAGGTGCTGTTGTCCACTTTGGCGTATTCGCTGACCTTGCTCAAGTCGTAGCAGATGATGGAAAGATTGTTCTTCTTGGGGTCGATATTTTTAAGACGGCAGATACGTTCGATGGCTCGTTCCTTCAGTCCGTGGCAGCCGATGGCATACATGGTGTCGGTAGGGTAGATAAGGATACCTCCGTCATTCAGTAGGTCGACCACCTGCTGCAGGTCGGCGGGATTGTTATTTTTTTCATAAAGTTTCAGAAGCATGGCAGAAATGGATTTGAGTTTTATATTACATGCAAAAATAGATAATAATCGGCTTATAAACAAGCGATTCACCTTTTAAGCATCTCTTTCTCCAGTTTCTTTATCTTCTTCCAGGCCTCTTTGAATTTGGGACAGAGGGTGACGGCTTTCTCATAGTTTTTCATGGCCGCCTCCTTCATGTCATGCTTCAGGCATTCGTCACCCATAAGGATGTATTCGCGGGCATACTTCACGAGGGCTTTCTCTTTCTCCAATGCTGCTTGCTTCAGTGCACGGTTTTCCTCTTTCAGACGGTTGATGATGTTCAGCTTCCGGCGGATGAGGCGCTGCACGTTGGGCTTCTCGATGTCGTAGCGGGAATGGATGGCTTTGAAAAACTCATCCAGGAAAGTGCCGAAGTCCCCTTTGTCGAAGGCTTTGGCGGCGGCAACGTATTGAACGTCTGCCTGTGCTTGCTTCAAGGCACGGTCGATGGCGGTGCGGTTGTTGAAGCGTTCGGAGAAGCTGACAATCTCCGGACGCACGAATACATCGGCACGGCTGATGGGCTTTTTCAGCTGGATGCCTTCCAGCGAGGTGCAGCGGCTGAGGGCTACGTATGCCTGCCCACCGGCAAACACGCCGCCGGTAAAGTCGATGACTACCCGGCTGAAGGTCAGCCCTTGGCTCTTGTGGACGGTGATGGCCCATGCCAGGCGCACGGGATATTGTGTAAAGGTTCCCAGTTCTTCCTCTTCAATCTGTTTCTTTTCTTCGTTGTATTTGTAGCGGATGTTTCGCCACGACTCTCGTTTGACGTCACATTCCTTGCCGTCGTCGGTGATGACGTAGAGGGTCTCTTCAATAGGGTCGAAGCCGCTGATGACGCCGATGGTGCCGTTCACCCAGCGGCGGTCGAAGTCATTCTTGATGAAGATGATTTGTGCGCCCGGTTTCAGTACCAGTTCCTGCGAGGTGGGGAGGCTGCTTTCGGGAAAGTCTCCCATGATTTCGCCGTAGAAGGTGACCGGGTCACCGGGAAGTTCCGCCAGTTTTTTGTCGTTGATGTAGTCCACATTGTCACGGCGGGTGGCGAGGGTGATGTACATGTCGGCTTCCGATTGCTCTATTTGGGTGCCATAGCGGGTGTTGAGCAGCTGAAGTTCGGCAGAGCCGACGGTATTGTTGCGGATGTGGTCCAGCACATGGATGAACTTGCTGTCTGTTTGCCGGTATACTTTCTGCAGTTCGATGGAGACAAGGTCTATCTGGCCGAATACCCTGGCAGAGAAGAAATAAGGGGTAGGGTAGAATCGGTTCAGTATCTCCCGTTCATCTCCTTTGACGACGGGTTCCAACTGGAACACATCGCCCACCAATAATATCTGTTTGCCGCCGAAGGGTTCGCGCAGGTTGCGGGAATAGACGCGCAGGATGCGGTCTACGGCGTCGATGATGTCGGCGCGTACCATGGAAATCTCGTCGATGATGACCAGTTCCAGTTCTTCCAGTAGTTTGCGGTGGGGTTTGGTGTATTTGAAAAATTCGTGGATGCGTCCCCGTTGCAGACTGAAGTTCGGGTCATCGGGCAGCAGGGGGTAGAAGGGCAGTTTGAAGAAGCTGTGCAGGGTACTGCCTCCGGCATTGATGGCGGCTATGCCGGTAGGGGCAAGCACTACATGCTTTTTCTTCGTATTCGCGCAGATATATTTCAGGAAGGTCGATTTGCCCGTACCTGCCTTGCCCGTCAGGAATACGGACTGACGGGTATACTGAATGAGGTTCAAGGCATCTTGAAACTCTTTGGTTTTGTGTATCGGGAACGAAGCTCAAAAGATTTCAGATTTATGATGGATTCCCGACTATGCCGAAATATTTCAGGGCGTTGGCGATGCCGTCTTCATCAACAGAAGTGGTTGTGTAGTTACTGGCAGCTTTTACGTCGTTATTGGCATTGCCCATGGCTACACCGATACCGGCATGGCGCAACATGCTGATGTCATTTCCTCCGTCGCCGAAGGCCATGGTCTCTTCCAGCTTGATGCCGAAGTGGCGGATAATCTGGTCGATACCGTTTTGCTTGGTGTTTCCTTTGGCTGTCACGTCTACGAAGGCAGGATGCCAGCGGCCCATCTCGCAGTGGGGGACGGAGGGCAGGATGATTGCTTCTTCCTCGGCGTTGATAAAGGGAGTCAGCTGGAAGAAGGCTTTGTCGGCATGGCTGTCGGTATAGGGCTTTGCTTCGATGGGGTCCACTTTCAATTGGTGATGGAAGATTTCCTCCACTACTTCGCCGGGCTGGTTCACGCAGATGTCGTGCTCTCCCACCAGGATGCATGGGATGTTGCGTTCGTGGCAGAAAGCTGTCAAGGCATCCACTTCCGCTGTCGGTATGGGGCTTTTGTAGATAACGGTGTCTTCTACAAAGCAATAGGCGCCGTTCATCGTGATGTAGCCGTCTATCAGATTCCGTTCCTGCAAGGCGGACAAGTTGTTGATGATGACGCGCGGACGTCCGGTAGAAATGAAGATATGTATGCCTTTGGCCTTGGCGGCAGTCAACGCTTCAATAGTGGAAACGGGAATTTCGTGGGTCTTGAAGCTGACCAAGGTTCCGTCGATGTCAAAAAACAGAGCTTTTATCATAAGGGGTTCTTTTATCTTGTGCGCGAAATTACTTAAAAAAGCGAAGATATTTCGTACTTTTGCGCACAAATAAATGATAAATAACAAATGAAGAAACATTCTTTGAAAGATTGGATGATAGCGGTGCGTCCGTGGTCATTCCCCGCCTCTTCGATGCCGGTGGTGGTGACGTTGGCATATCTGTATTGGATGCAGCAGGACATAAACTGGGTGAACGGCATCTGGGCATTGCTGAACATCGTCGTGTTTCACGCTGCCGGGAATACCTGGAGCGATTATTTTGACTATAAGCATAAGGTCGATGCAAGGGATACCTTTGGCGCCAAGACCTTGACCGACGGGATGTTTGCTCCGCGCGAGATATATGGCTTGTCGATGGCATTGCTGGCAGTTGCCCTTGTTGCGGGTGTCGGCCTGCTGTGGCGTACGGGGTTGCCGTTGCTGTACATCGGTATAGGCGGCGCGGCTTGCTCGTTGCTTTATCCGCCGCTCAAGTATCGTGCGTTGGGCGATGTCGTCATCTTTTTGGCGTATGCCTTGCTGCCGACGTTGGGTACCTGCTATGTGGCTACGGGAGTAGTTGACTGGAATGTCTTGTGGATAGCTCTGCCGGTGGGACTGATTACGGTGGCCATTCTGCATGCCAATAATACACGGGATATGCGTACCGATGCCCGTGCCGAGATTCAGACACTGGCCATGAAGCTGGGAGGAAAGGCGTCGATGTACGTTTATTGTGCCGAAGTCCTTTTCCCTTTTGGCTGGATAGCCGGCTTGATAGCTGCGGGAACTCTTCCTCTATGGACCCTGCTGGTGATGCCGGCACTGGTTCCTGCCATAGGCAATGTACGGGTGGTGTCCCGTTTTCCCGGAAAGGGAGAAAGTGCCATAGCCGGTCTGGATGAGATGACGGCAAAACTCCAGTTGTTGTTCAGTCTGCTGTTCACGTTGTCGTTCGTTGTAGCCGGTTTGCTGTCATGAAGAAGCTGATTTTTACCATTCTGCTGGCTGCCGTGCTGTGGACGGTCATGTTTTCGCCTTGGACGGCTCCTTTCGTGAATTTCTGGTGGATGATGACCGGTTCTGCGCTCACGCTGTCCGTGTTTGCCACCTTGTTCAATCCCGGCTGGTGGCGGGAGGTGAAGTGGAGCTTGCCGAATGTCTTGCTGGGAATTGGCATTGCTGTTGCTTTGTGGGGCGTTTTCTGGTTGGGAGACAAGGTGTCATCTTGGATGTTCGATTTTGCCCGTCCGCAGGTGGACTCCATTTATGGGATGAAAGAGGGAGAGTCTCCTTGGCTGTTGGCGGCATTGCTACTGTTGCTGATAGGGCCGGCGGAAGAGATTTTCTGGCGCGGCTATGTGCAACGCACGCTTTCCAAACGCTGGAATCCGAATGCGGGTTTTGTGGTGGCTACTTTGATTTATGCACTGGTGCATGCCGGTTCCTGCAACTTCATGCTGGTCATGGCGGCTCTGGTGGTGGGGGCGGCATGGGGCGCGCTTTACCGTTTCTTTCCGAACCGCTTTGCCGCTATTATCTTGTCTCATGCAGTGTGGGATGTGGCGGTATTTATATTTTTCCCGATATGATTATTATTTACAAAAATAAGGTGGCAGTAATGGATTGTATACTGAGCCCTATTCAGTCGTATACTGAACCTATTTCAGTATACGACTGAATAGGGCTCAGTATACGACAGAAATAGGATGTATTTATACATGTTGATAATCAGATAGTTGTAAATTCTCTTTCGGGCGGTATAAAAACAAGACAAATTGATGCGTTGAATTAGTGAAACTACAATAAAAAGACAAGCAAATGACTTACAATTTTGATGAAGTAATAGAGCGCCGTGGTACCGACTCCGTGAAATGGGACGGTGTGAAGAGTGTATGGGGACGCGATGACCTCCTCCCCATGTGGGTGGCGGATATGGATTTCCGCACGCCCCCGTTTGTGATGGAAGCCTTGCGGAAGCGTCTTGAACATGAAGTGCTGGGCTATACGTCTGCGTGTGAGGAATGGTATACTTCCATTTGTAGCTGGCTCAGTCGTCGCCACGGTTGGGACGTCACTCGCGAGATGCTGACTTTTGTACCCGGCATTGTCCGCGGTCAAGCCTTCGCATTGCAATGCTTCACCAATCCCGGCGACCGGGTAATGGTGATGACTCCCGTTTATCATCCCTTCTTCCTGGTGACGCAACGCATGAAGCGCGAAGTGGTTTACTCTCCGCTCGACCTGAAAGACGGACAGTATCAGATTGACTTTGAGCGTTTCCGTAAGGATATACAAGGATGCAAAGTATTGATTCTCTGCAATCCCCATAACCCGGGCGGGCGTGTATGGACGGTGGACGAATTACGCCGGATTGCTGATATTTGTACGGAAAGCCATACGTTTGTCATTTCCGATGAAATTCATGCCGACTTGACTCTGCCACCTTACAAACACCATCCTTTTGCTACTGTTTCGGGGGCTGCCGCGCAGAATTCCCTCACCTTCATGGCACCCAGCAAAACATTCAATATGCCGGGATTGGGAAGTTCGTACGCCATTATCCTCAATGAGGACATCCGCCACCGTTTTCAGGAGTTCATGGAAGCGGGCGAGTTCAGCGAAGGGCACATGTTGGCCTATATCGGTGCGGCTGCTGCCTATATGCATGGTGAGGAATGGTTGGAACAGCTGCTGGACTATATAAAGGGCAATATCGATTTCACGGAGAACTACCTGCGCGAGCATATTCCGGGCATCGGCATGATACGTCCGCAGGCTTCTTACCTGATTTATCTGGACTGCCGGGGATTGGGGCTGACTCAGGAGGAACTGGTGAGACTATTTGTGGACAAGGCACACCTGGCACTGAATGACGGCACCATGTTCGGTGAACCGGGTAAGGGATTTATGCGGCTGAATATCGGCTGCCCGCGTTCGGTGTTGGAGCAGGCGCTGAAGCAACTGGAAACTGCGGTTGCAGACAAATGATAGAAAAAACTATATCTCCTATATTATGAATAGATTACCTTTCCTTGGACTATTGTTTGCGTTGCTGTGCCTTGTTGCCTGCCGGCAGATGAATGAGGCACATCTGTTACATCTGGCAGAAAAGCAGGTGAATATGAATGTGGACAGCGTGTATGCCTTGCTGGTACAGATAGAGAGGCCATCGCAACTTTCGGATGAGGAGAGGCTGTTGTATGGATGGCTGAATGCTTATGTGCACTATAAGCGGCACAACTCGATGGCGGAAGATTCCTTGATATTGCCTGCTTCCGATTATTACGTCTTCCGCAACGACACGGCGAAGAATCTGTTTTCCTATCAGTTGAAAGCCTGGTACTGGTATTGGCTGAAAGAGCACGAACGGTGTATAGCTGCCATTGACAGCGGCGTAGCTTTGGCCAAGGCGCTGCAGGACACGGGAAGAATGGCTGATATGCTGATTGATAAGGCATACTGGTATGTGTATGTCTGGAAAGATTATGAGAAAGCGATAGAAACTTTCCGTACCGCCATAGCTTTGGACGCAAGAGCCGGAAGCTTCTTCTCTATGGGAATTGCCATGGGGCTGAACAAGAATGATTCTGCATCCTATTACATGGAGCGCAGCATAGAACTGGCAGTGGAGGCAGGAGATACCAGTAAGATAGTGCATTATTTGCGTAACTATGCCCAGATGCAGGCTTACTCTTTTGATGAACCTTCCGGTGCAATAGCTACTATTCGTCGTATGGAGCAGTATGTCATCGACCCGGTACAGTTGCGTATGGGAGATCTGGTGAAAGTGGAAGTGTTCTTGAAAGAAGGGCTGCTTGATTCGGCGGAATACTATTTGAATAAGGAGAGGAAACGTGGCGAGGGCCGGAACCGGTTTCTGACGGAAGAGAATATGGTGGCAGTATATAGGGCATTGATAGATTATACACGTCACCGTACGTTTGATGTGCTGGACGTGGCGCGCTATAATGATTCTGTAGCCAATGCTCTTACTGCGTTGCAGAGTACTGTCCGGCGTAAGGACGAGTCGAAGGAGACGCTTTCGCAAGCCAACTTGATTCTGACGGTGGAACGGAAGCAGGCACAGTTGAATTTGTTGCTGGCACTGTTGGTACTGGTGCTTGCAGGTGGCGGTGTGTCCCTTTATGTCCGTAACCGGCGTAACCGGTTGATTGAAGCGGAAGAACGGGCGGAAACACTGACCCGGCTGTTGGAAGATGCGACCAAGAACCAGTCGAAGGAGGAAGACGGACAGTTTTTCCGGAAAATACTGTTGCAGCAATTAGGCATGATACGGCTGGTGGCTAAACAACCTACCTCGCAGAATCAGGAGCTGCTTCGCCGCATTTCGGGTATTACCAGCCATGAACTGCCGGTAGAGAGTTTGCTGGTATGGGAGGACTTGTACCCTATCATAGACCGGATGTATGATAACTTCTACACAAAGATGGACAGCCGTTTTGGCGATGTGCTCATTGACAAAGAAAAGCAGCTTTGCTGCCTGCTCTGTGCGGACTTCTCGACGAAGGAGATTAGTGTGGTGACACAACAAAGTATTCCCACCATTTACCAGCGAAAGACGAATATCCGCAAGAAGCTGGGGATGGAGGAGAAAGAGGGCATCGTAGAGTTTATAAAGAGCATATAGACCGGGAAAGGTATAATATAGAGTGTTGTAAGGTTAAAACGTTGATATGTAGTGATTCGTGGTTCGAGGATATAGACTTTTTATTCCTTGGTATAGACTGTTTGAGGCATGTTTTACCCCTATCTTTGTTTCAGCGAAATACAAAGAGTAAAACATTGAAATCAAACGCATAATGAAAGAAAATCTACTGAACAACGTTAGAAAAAAAGTGATGGTATGGATGGCCTTGGCAAGTATGGCCACTTTCCTTTCCGCCCAGACTTACCGGCTTTCCGGTTGTGTGCAGGACGAGAACCGCCAACCGGTAGAGGTGGCGAATGTGCTGCTGAAGCAGGCAAAAGACAGTGCCTATATTACCGGTATGCTGACCGACACGCAAGGTTGTTTTTCCTTTGACCAGCCACTGGGAGAATACTTGTTGCACATTACCCTTATCGGCAGCGAAGACCTCTACGTTCCCGTTGTGCTGCGAGGAAACAAAAACGTTGGCGAATTGACATTGAAATCTTCTTCCGCCTTGCTGGACGAAGTGACCGTTACGGCCGCGCGTCCCGTTATCAAGCGTCTGGTGGATAGGGTAGTGTTCGATGCACATAATACCATAGCCTCTGCCGGAGGCAGTGCACTCGACCTTCTGCGTGAAGTGCCCGGTCTGCAGGTTGGACAAAACAGCATTGGTATTATAGGTAAAGGGGGCATCAGGGTTTATATCAACGACCGTGAGACGAAGCTGTCGGGAGATGAACTGATAGATTACCTCCGTTCCTATGACGCCTCTCAGATACTGAAGGTGGAGGTGATTACCACGCCTCCGTCCAAGTACGATGCCGCCGGAAATGCAGGCATCATCAATATTCGCTTGAAGTCACGTCCCAAAGATTACGTGGGTGGTACGGCTTCCGCTTCCTACAGCGCTGGTGAAAAGGACAATTACGGATATGGCGGGGTAAGCCTGAACCTCAGCAAGGGGCGCGTGTCATCCTTCCTCAACGGGGGTACTACGCAGGGCAACTATGAGACGCGTGAGAAGAATTACCGCTATTTTCCGCAGAACACCTGGAACAGCCGTGCCGACTACACCAATTACATGAATAGCTTCTACCTTCAGGGAGGTGTGGACGTATCGTTGGAACGGGACTGGACTGTAGGTATGCAGGCCATCTATAATCACAGTGCTCCCAAACCGGGCAACGCCCTTTCATGGACGGAAGTTTACGATGCCTCTACCGCCGTATTGGATTCTTTGCTGTACTCCAACAGTGACAAGGATACCAGTTCCGACCGCCTCAATCTGAATTTTCATACCGATAAGGTCTGGGATGACAAAGTCAAGAAAATGACTTGGGATGTGGATTACCTGCGTGACAACCGGGACGAAAATATGGGCTTTCTCTCGAAAACCCTCCTGCCTGACGGTACGGAGATTCCGGGCACAAACTTCGATTACAACTATCTGCAACATCGCAAGGTAGATGTAGTCTCCTCCGCTCTTGATTTCATCCTTCCTTTTGAAAAGTACAAGATAACGGCAGGTGCCAAGGTCTCCTTTACCAACACTCGCAACGGTATCAATTACGATACATCGGACCCTACGCTGGTGCAGGATGATTATTTCCGTTACAAGGAGCAAATCTATGCCTTATATGCTGATTATAGCCGTGAATTTTCCGAACGTTTTTCCATGCAGTTGGGCTTGCGTATGGAGCACACCCGCACTACCGGTATTTCCGAAGCGAAGGATACGGAGGACAAGCACGACTATACGCGCTTGTTCCCTACTGTCTATCTGCTTTATTCGCCTACAGACGGGCATGCGCTGAACTTCAGTTTCTCCAACCGCATCTCCCGTCCGTCACAGAATATGGTCAATCCTTTTCCGTTCTATCAGAACAAGTACACTTACGCTTGTGGTCGTGAAGACTTGAAACCCAGTTATACTTACAATGCCGAACTGGGATATACGTTGAAGAATAACTTCAATGTTTCTGCCTATTATTCTTATTCGGACGATGTCTTCTTCCAGGTTGTGGACTTGGATGCTGAAACGAATGTGACCTCTTTCCTCTGGGAGAATTTCATGCAGACGCATGCTTTCGGGCTTAACAATTCATACACTTTCCGTACCAAATGGCTACAAACTTACGCCCAGCATGGAGTGAGCTATCGCCGGACCACCTCCAGCGCTGCCACCACCTCTCCTGAGGAGAAAGGGTGGGCTTATAACGCCAGCCTGCGCAACACTTTCTTCTTCAATGAAAAGAAGACTCTTCTGGCCACGTTGTCCGGTTCCTATTCTTCCCGTCAGTATCAGGGCATCTATCTGATGAGCCCCACTTACAGCGTCAGTGCAGGTATGCTTTATCGGTTGTTGAACAATAAGCTCAGCCTCAGCCTGAATGTCAACAATTTGTTTGTCAGCCATTCCAAATTGGAAACCATGTCCAACGGGTTGAAGATAATTGCCGACAATCAGTTTGCCTTTGCCAGTTTCCGTATCGGTGTATCCTATACTTTCGGTGGTGATATACGTAGTAAGGGTCAGCGGAACAGTAACGAGGATATTCAGAGGAGGCTATAATAAGAAGTTTATTGCGTGTTGGCAATTGGAAGAAAATATTTATCTTTGTGATACAAGCGATTGTAACAACGATTAATATAAAACCATGATGAAACAGAAACTTCTTTACCTTTTGCCACTCTTCCTATTGTCGGGATGTGGACAGGCTACTTACAAGAATGCATCTCTGCCGGCAGAAGAGCGTGCCGGACTTTTGCTGAAGGAACTGACGCTCGAAGAGAAGGTGTCCTTGATGATGGACAGCTCCAAACCAGTGGAACGCCTGGGCATCAAGCCCTATAACTGGTGGAATGAAGCGTTGCATGGAGTGGCGCGTGCCGGGCTGGCCACAGTGTTTCCCCAACCGATTGGTATGGCGGCATCCTTCTCGCCGGAGACTGTATACGAGGTATTTACTGCCGTATCCGATGAGGCCCGTGCCAAGAATGCCTACTATGCATCTCAGGGAAGTCGTGAACGCTATCAAGGGTTGACGATGTGGACTCCTACGGTGAACATCTACCGCGACCCCCGCTGGGGAAGGTATAGAGACTTATGGGGAAGACCCTTATCTGACCAGCCGTATGGGTGTGATGGTTGTAAAAGGTTTGCAGGGTACGAACGATGGAAAATATGACAAGCTGCATGCTTGTGCCAAGCACTTTGCCGTACACTCCGGTCCGGAATGGAACCGCCATGAGTTTAATGCGGAAAATATCAAGCCCCGTGATTTGTATGAAACTTATCTTCCTCCTTTCGAAGCTTTGGTGAAAGAAGGAAAAGTGAAGGAGGTGATGTGTGCCTACAACCGTTTTGAGGGCGATCCTTGCTGCGGTAGCGACCGCCTACTGATGCAGATTTTGCGCGATGAGTGGGGATTTGACGGTATTGTCCTTTCGGACTGTGGAGCTATTGCCGATTTTTACAGAGACTATGGTCATAAGACGCATCCTGATGCAGAGTCCGCTTCGGCAGCTGCGGTGCTGAGTGGGACTGACTTGGAGTGCGGTTCGAGTTACGAGGCCCTGGTAGAAGCGGTGAAGCAGGGAAAGATTGATGAAAAAGCAGTGGATGTAGCAGTCAAGCGTCTTTTGACGGCTCGCTTTGCCTTGGGTGAAATGGACGAGCCGGAGAAGGTGTCCTGGACTGGCATTCCTTTTTCTGTGGTGGCTTCTGCCGGACACGATTCTCTGGCGCTCGACATGGCGCGCAAGTCAATGACACTGCTTATGAACAAGGATAATACCTTGCCGTTGAAGCGTGGAGGGCTGACTATAGCCGTGATGGGTCCGAATGCCAATGATTCTGTGATGCAGTGGGGAAATTATAACGGTATGCCTCCGCACACAGTTACCATTCTGGACGGAATTAGAAAAGCTTTGGGGAGTGATGATCGGCTTATTTATGAACAAGGCTGCGGATGGGTGGAGAGAGCTCAGATACAGAGCGTCTTCAACCGTTGCAAGACTGCCGACGGGAAACCCGGATTTACTGCACGCTACTGGAATAACGTGACTCGTGACGGTGAGCCAGTCACTACTGCCCAAGTGACCACTCCTTTCCATTTCTGTACATCCGGTGCCACGGTTTTTTGCTCCGGGTGTGAACCTTACCGACTTCTCTCGGCTACCTACAACAGCGTATTCACTCCCGACCAGTCGGGAGAGGTGGTCTTTGACATCTATGCTTATGGCTCAGGGAGATTGCGGATAAATGGGGAGGAAGTGAGAGGATTCTCCAATCAGCACGGTGGGCAGAAGAGTGCTTATACTTTGCAGGTACAAGCAGGAAAAACGTATGACGTTGAATTGGATTTTGAATATTTCCGTAGCGATGCACAGCTGAACTTTGACCTTGGATTTAAGAATGAAGTGGATGTGAGGAAATCTGTGGAGCGTGTAAAGGATGCTGATGTCGTGGTCTTTGTGGGAGGAGTCTCTCCGAACCTCGAAGGCGAGGAGATGGGTGTTGAGCTTCCCGGATTCAGAGGAGGCGACCGTACTGATATTGAGTTGCCTGCTGTCCAGCGGGAACTGATTGCCGCTTTGCACCATGCCGGTAAAAAGGTGGTGTTGGTGAACTGTTCAGGTTCTCCTATCGGCTTGGAGCCGGAAACCGGGAGGTGTGGAGCTATCCTGCAGGCATGGTATCCCGGTCAGGCAGGCGGTACGGCTGTAGCTGAAGTCTTGTTCGGTGATTACAATCCGGCAGGACGCTTGCCGGTAACCTTCTACCGTAATGTGTCACAGCTTCCAGATTTTGAGGATTATAATATGACGGGCCGGACTTACCGTTACATGACCCAGGAACCGCTTTTCCCCTTCGGTCATGGATTGAGCTATACCTCTTTCTGCTATGGCGCTGTGGTGCTTGGTTCGGATAATATAAAGTCCGGTGAGAAATTGAGATTGAGTGTCCCCGTAACCAATACCGGCAAATGTGACGGTGAAGAGGTTGTGCAGGTCTATTTGAAGAAAAACGATGATGTCGAAGGACCGAGCAAGGCATTGCGTGCTTTCAAACGGGTACATATCCCGGCAGGAAAGACGGTCGATGTAGAGTTTGATTTGGGTGATAAAGAGTTGGTGTGGTGGAATCCGCAAAGCAATGCCATGTGCGTTTCCGAAGGCAGCTATGAACTGATGGTGGGCGGTAGCTCGCAAACTGCTGATTTGCTGCGCCGGTCTTTTGTCATTCAGTCTTGATACATCACTGACAGAGTCAAAAAAAGTTTTTCCGCTTGAGGGTGAGTTATGACCCTCAAGCGGAATTTTTATATACTGGGAATACATGTTCTTAATAATCCTTAATACTATATGTTAACTCCCTTGTTTCTTGTACTTCTCTAATTTTAATTGATATATTTGTGATATCGTTATGATATCAATTAAATTTATAGAATATGGAAACAAAAGAGTGTAGTTTCAGTGGTTTCAAGATGAATGGCTTTCTGGCCTTGTTCCTTCATTTGGTAGTGCTTACGGCGGTGATAATCTTTGGGTTTCTCATTTCTGTGCCTACCTTGATCCTTTCGGTGTGTCTGTGTCTGGTATGGTTCATTATGTTTGCCGGCTATATGGAGCTGGAACCGAACGAGGCGCGTGCCATGGTGTTCTTTGGCAAGTACAAGGGAACATTCAAAGAGACCGGCTTTTTCTGGGTAAACCCTTTCCTTAATAAGAAGAAGCTTTCGCTTCGTGCACGCAACCTGGATGTGGAGCCGATAAAGGTGAACGATAAGATTGGTAATCCTATTCTTATAGGACTGGTATTGGTGTGGAAGCTGAAGGACACCTATAAAGCCATGTTTGAGATTGATTCACAAACAATGGCTGCATCCGCTCCGACAGCGGGTAATGCGAACCAGGTCAGTCTTGGCAATGCGGTGGCCAACCGTATGAATGCGTTCGAGAATTTCGTCATGATACAGAGTGATGCCGCTCTTCGCCAGGTTGCTGGTCAGTATGCCTATGATGATAATGAGGCTGATACGGAAGAGTTGACACTTCGTTCGGGCGGTGAGGAAATCAATGAACAGCTGGAGCAGAAATTGAATGAACGCCTGGCCATGGCAGGTATGGAAGTGGTGGAAGCGCGTATCAACTATCTGGCATATGCGCCCGAAATTGCCGCTGTGATGCTGCGTCGCCAGCAAGCATCTGCCATTATTACGGCACGCGAGAAGATTGTGGAAGGGGCAGTCTCTATGGTAAAAATGGCGCTCCATAAACTTTCTGAAGAAGAAATTGTTGAACTGGACGAAGACAAGAAAGCAGCAATGGTCAGCAATCTGTTGGTAGTGCTTTGTGCGGACGAGGCTGCCCAACCGGTAGTCAATACGGGAACGTTGAACCATTGATAAAGGATACGGATGAAAGAGATGGGAGGCATAGGACGGTGGGCTCTTATACTGCTCTTGCTGGGCAATGTATATGGGGGCTTTGCACAAGATGCGAATACTGCGCGCGCGCAGCACATTTATGAATTGTTTGTGGCAGGGCAAGGTGACAGCATCCATGCGGCATTGAACCGGGAGTTGCAGGAGAAACTGGCTCCGGCACTCTTCAATGATTCTTTCCGGCAAGCAGAGAAAATGTTTGGTAAATCCATATCAAAAGGAGAATGGAAGACCGATTCTGCCCAGGGAATTACTATCTATTATTCCGATGTGGAATTTGAACGTTATAATCTCCGCTTTCTAGTGGCTTTTGATGCTGACGGGGCACTGAATACAATCCGGCTAGTCCCTGCACCTGCTGTTAGCACTGCCCAACCGGTAGCCTATGATAAGACAAAAATGGATGAAAGGGATATTACGCTGGGAGCCGACGGCTACAAGCTTCCCGGAACGTTGACTTTGCCCAAGAGGGCAGTCGGTTCGGATGTATGCAGGGTTCCTTGTGTTATTCTGGTACATGGTTCCGGTCCTCACGACCGTGACGAGACGATAGGTCCCAACAAGCCTTTCCGTGACCTGGCCTGGGGATTGGCGGAACGCGGCATTGCCGTCGTCCGCTATGAAAAACGGACAAAAGCATATGGTGCGGCTTGCGTTCCTGCCGGTCGCGAACTCGATTATGATACTGAGGCCGTGGACGATGCCGTTGCCATAGTGGAGCAGGTAAGGGCTTTGCCCGAGCTGGCTCCTGACAGTGTGTATGTGTTGGGGCACAGCCTGGGAGGTACATTGGCTCCCCGTATTGCCGGGCGTTCGAAAGGTTTGGCAGGTATCATTATCCTTGCCGGACTGGCAAGACCGCTTGAAGATGCTCTTGAGGAACAGTTTTATTATACCTCTTCTTTGACGGATTCTTCAGTCAATGTAAAGGCTCAACTTGATGAACTGAAACAACAGTTGGCTAATGTCAAAAAGCTTGGTACGGAAGAGTTTGATGAAGCAATTTCCTTGCCATTGGGGCAGCCCCGCTCCTATTGGCTGTTTGCCAACGCTTACAAACCAGTGGAGGTTGCCGCTAAACTAAAGCTGCCCATATTTGTTCTTCAAGGGGAGAGAGATTATCAAGTGACTATGGAAGACTTCGGTTTATGGCGTTCCGGTCTGTTGCATTGTAAGAATGCGTACTTCAAATCTTATCCGAAATTGAATCACTTGTTGCAGGAAGGCAGCGGCAAGGCGACTCCGTTTGAGTATAGCCATGCTTCGCCCGTCCCGGCATATGTTATGGATGACATTGCCTCCTTCGTGCGGGGCAAGCAGAATACTCTTTGATTGGTACTTGGTTATATCAAAGTAACTTCAATCATAAATCGTAAATTGTTAAATAGTAAATAAATAGTGGCTAAAAAAGAAACTTCAACCAAAAGCTTTGTCCTCCGTGTGGATGCTGCAACGATGGATGCCATTGAAAAATGGGCAGCCGACGAGTTCCGTAGTACCAATGGACAGCTTCAGTGGATTATCGCTGAAGCATTGCGGAAGAGTGGGCGGATGAAGAAGTCCAAGAATCCTCCTCCGTCTGAAGAGAAAGCAAAGGAGGATTAGTAATAACAGATTCTAAATCGTAGATAATATGATTAATCTTGGTCCTTATTCCGGCAAGAATTGCCCTAATGTCCGTTTCCAACCCACTGTGCTTGACCGTATTCTGGAAGGTACGGCCCTGCTTATCGTGCTCGTTACGTGAATTAGCATTTTAATAGTTCTTTTACCATTTATCCTCCTTTTTCATCTTTATTTGTTGTTATAAATCTGCCATTACCTACTAATGGTTACTCTTTCTCTTCTTTTCGCAATTTTTAGGTATTGTTCTCCTTTTTAACTACCTCTACCTTTGCTCCCAACAAAAATTAAGATAAAAGATGAGAAAATTAACTGGCTTATTCGTTTTATGTTTGCTTTCTGCCAATGCTTTGCAGGCTGCTGAACCTGAAAAAGTTACTTCTGCAGCAGAGAGTACGGAAATTTCAACAGACAAAGAGAAAAAGGAAAAAGTAGCGAATGATGGCGACAACTACAAGAAATTCCGTTTCGGTGGATACGGAGAAATGGTTGCAAGTTTTAAGGATTATGGTATTAACCGTTTCTATGGTGCGCCTGAAGGCAATCCAGACAAACATAGGAATACAATTTCTATACCCCGTTTCGTGTTGGCTCTGGATTACAAGTTCAATTCCAAATGGATACTCGGTGCTGAAATCGAGTTTGAATCCGGTGGTACGGGTACTGCTTATGAACTTGAGAATACGGAAAACGGTGAGTATGAAACGGAGGTGGAAAAGGGTGGCGAAGTGGCTATCGAGCAATTCCACATTACCCGTTTAATTGTTCCACAATTCAACATACGTGCCGGTCACGTCATTGTCCCGGTAGGATTGACCAACGCCCATCATGAACCAATCAATTTCTTTGGAACTTATCGGCCGGAAGGAGAGACAACCATCCTTCCTTCTACGTGGCATGAAAACGGACTCGAGTTTTTTGGTTCTTTTGGAAAAGGATATGCCAGCTTTGATTATCAGGCCATGATAGTGGCCGGTCTGAATGCCAATGGCTTTGACCGTAACACCTGGATAGCAAGTGGCAAACAAGGCATCTTTGAAGAAGACAACTTTACTTCACCGGGCTATGTGGCTCGTCTGGACTACAAGGGGGTTCCGGGGTTGCGTATAGGCGCTTCGTTTTATTACTGCGCTGATGCCGGTTCCAATTCTGACAAAGCGGATACTTATTCGTCTACCGGTAAGATTCCGGTAAGAATTTATACGGCAGATGCCCAATACCGTAATAAATATGTGGTTGCCCGTGCCAATATGGTATACGGAAATTTGGGTAATTCAGCGAAGCTTAGTGAGGCAAATACCAAATTGTCGAATAAATCTCCTTACAGCCGTATAACCCCCATTGCAAAGAATGTAGTCAGTTATGCAGCCGAGGCCGGTTTGAATATCAGCGCTTTCTTCAAAGGAAACAGGAAAGTTCCGGTTATCTACCCCTTTGCACGTTATGAATATTATAATCCGCAAGAAAAGGGAGAGGCCAGCCAGATAATGGAGAAACGTTGTCAAGTAAGCATGTGGACTGCTGGATTGAATTGGTATGCCTTGCCTAATCTGGTGGTAAAGGCTGATTACACTACCCGCCAAATCGGAACAAACAAGGTTTTTGGAACTGGCAAGTATAATAGTGAAAATGAGTTTTCGATTGGTATTGCCTATATCGGTTGGTTTGTCAAGAAGTAGATGAATAGTAATCAATTAATTTTATACAGATGAGGAAAAATTTCTTTTATGCGACAGCTTTGGTATTAGGGCTGGCATTTACGGCTACTGCTTGTAGCGATGATGATGACAACAGTACAGTTAATCCTGCTGACATTGAGTATAACTCGGAGAATGCGGCAAGTTGGCACAACTACATGAGAAATGTGGCGGCTTTGTTGAAGGCAGATGCCACCAATCTTTATGATTCTTGGAATACGAGTTATAAGGGTGGGGCAAGTTTTGCAACTTCCTTCAAAGCTCATAATGGTGCCTATAACTTTTCAAGTGCCTGGAACTGTATAGAGCAGGTTATCGACGGTTGTGTTGAAATCTCCAATGAGGTAGGTGAGACGAAGATTGGTGATCCATATAATAAATATATGGCAAACAATGTTACAGAGGCCCTCTATGCTGTTGAGTCATGGTATAGCTGGCATTCCCGTGATGATTATACCAATAATATTTACTCAATCCGCAATGCCTATTACGGCTCTTTGGACGGTAAGGTGAGCGACAAGTCAATTTCAAAATTGGTGGCTGGAGCCAATGCGGAGTTGGATATGAAAGTGTCGGCAGCTATCACTACGGCAGCATCGGCTATTCAGGCTATTCCCCAACCTTTCCGTAATAATATCAACAGTCAGGAAACGGTAGCGGCTATCAAGGCTTGTGAAGAACTGGAAAGTGTATTGGATAAGGAGTTGAAACCTTATATCAGGGACAATAGCACCATTAACAGCAATGAAGCACTTGACCCGATTGTTGAAAATTATGTCAATGTTGTGGTTTTGCCTACCTATAAGGATTTGAAGGAGAAGAATAGTACGCTGTATGACGCTGTGGTGGCTCTTGCCAACAATCCCTCTAACAGTGCTTTTGAGACGGCATGCAATGCTTGGATAACAGCCCGTGAACCTTGGGAGGAAAGTGAGGCGTTCCTATTTGGGCCGGTGGATGAGCTGGGGCTTGACCCGAATATGGATAGTTGGCCTTTGGACCAGAACGCCATTGTCCAGATTCTGAATTCCCAGAAATGGGGCGATTTGGAATGGAGCGAGGGTGATGATGATGCAAAAGTTGAATCTGCTCAAAATGTACGCGGATTCCATACTTTGGAATTCCTGCTTTTCAAGGATGGCAAGCCTCGTACAGTTAAATAAGAATTATTTATAAACAATACTCAAGAAGTAAAGGGGAGGATTTGGAGAATCCTGCCTTTACTTCTTTGGCATGTTTGGATATGCCATTATTAAAAAGTAGATAAAGATGATGAATCGTTTAATGAGATATTCATGTCTTCTCCTTTGTTTGTCGGCAGGTTTGACTGCTTGTGATGATGATGGGATTGACGTGTTGGATATAGAGATTCCTGAAGGATACGCTCTGTCTGCCGGAACGTCCACAATCTTCATGAATTCATCCAAGGCCTATGATTCACCGGCAGACTGGGTGTCGGGTGTTTACAACAGTCGCTTTAATGATGGTGACGGGCTTTACGATGATGTGCGTACGAGTAGCAATGGCATGGGAGGTGGTCTTGGCCCAGTCTATGCGGGGTATTCTTGTGGCAGTTGTCATCGTAATGCCGGCCGTACCAAACCGACGCTGTGGAGTGAAGGTGGATCGGGTAGTTACGGGTTTTCCTCGATGCTGGTTTATATAAGCCGCAAGAATGGTGCGTTTTTTCAGGATTATGGTCGTGTCCTCCATGACCAGGCAATTTATGGAGTGAAACCGGAGGGGAAGCTTTCTGTGGAGTATACTTATGAGACTTTTACCTTTCCCGACGGAGAGAAGTATGAACTTTGCAGACCGGCTTATTCCATATCCGAATGGTATGCTGACAGTATAAAGCCTGAAGATATGTTCTGTACGGTGCGTATCCCGTTGAGACATGTCGGTATGGGGCAAATGATGGCTTTGGAACCTACGGAGATTGAAGCGCTTGCTGCAAAAAGTAATTATCCGGAGTATGGTATAAGTGGCCGTTGCAATTACATTACCGAACGTGGTGTGAGAAGCTTGGGGCTGTCGGGAAATAAGGCTCAACATGCGGATTTGACTGTTGAACTTGGTTTTTCAAGTGATATGGGTGTTACCAATAGCCGCTATCCGGAAGAGATATGCGAGGGGCAGTCCCAGGTGAATCAAGGCAGCATGATGGGGCTTTCTTATGCCCAGTTGGATGTTTCTACAGAAGATATGGAAGATGTTGACTTGTATATGCAGAGTCTTGGTGTTCCTGCACGGCGTAATGTGAATGACCCGCAGGTGATAAGGGGAGAACAGAATTTCTATAAAGCCAAGTGCCATCTTTGCCATGTCACCACGTTGCATACCAAGCCTCGGGGCTCCGTGCTGTTGAACGGTACCCGTTTGCCATGGTTGGGAAGTCAGACAATTCACCCCTATTCGGATTTTTTGCTGCATGATATGGGCTCCGAAATTATGGGAGTCGGTCTGAATGATAACTATGTAAGTGGGTTGGCGCGTGGCAATGAATGGCGCACTACTCCGCTTTGGGGTATCGGGCTTCAGGAAAAGGTAAACGGACATACCTACTTCTTGCACGATGGTCGTGCTCGCAATCTTGTTGAAGCCATAATGTGGCATGGGGGAGAGGGAGAAGCATCGAAAAATCTCTTTAAGAACATGAGCAAGGATGACCGTGATGCCCTGATTGTATTTTTAAATTCACTTTAGAACTAATAAGCTTTATATAAAAAGTAATTATGAAGAAATTTTTATATGTCGCCATGCTGGCTGTTTTGCCTTTGACCGCTATGGCGCAACATGAGGAAGATACGGAGAATGGTGTAGTGTCATTGGCCGGAAGAGAAGGTTTTACCATTGAAACAAAGAAAGGTGACTTTGTTTTCAAGCCTTATCTGTTGGTACAAACGAGTGCTAATTTCAATTGGTATGATGATGAAGGCTTGGATAAGGCTTATAACCAAGATAATATTGCCAATTCGGGTTTTTCCATTCCTTATGCCGTACTTGGCTTTACTGGCAAGGCTTTTGGAAAAGTAGCTTTCAATCTGTCCATCAATGCTGCTGCAAGTGGAGGAGCGCTGTTACAGCAGGCGTGGTTTGATGTACAGCTGAAAAAACAATTTGCGATTCGTGTCGGAAAGTTCAAGACTCCATTCTCGCATGCCTATCTGACAACTCTTGGCGAAACACTGCTTCCCCAGTTGCCGGTTTCTCTGACGTCTTCTGTAATTTTGCCTTATTCGTTGAATGCCGTGACGCCTAATATCGGTACGGGATTTGACCTGGGTGTTGAAATTCACGGTCTGGTGGCAGATAAGTTCGGTTATGAAGTCGGCTTGTTCAATGGAACCGGAGCTTCCGTGAATACAGCTTCAAAGACGATGAGTGATGACTGGCATATCCCTTCATTGCTGTATGCCGGACGTCTGACTTATATGCCCAAGGGGGTGATGCCTTCCACACAAGGTAATCCTAACCGTTTGAACGAGGATAAGATATTATTCGGTCTTTCGGGTTCTATCAATGTGGAGAGTGAAAATGAGAGTACCAATGATACCCGTGTGGGGTTGGAATTTGCCATGTTGAAGAACAAGCTCTATCTGGCGGCTGAAGCTTATTATATGAATGTAGGTTTCACCAAACGGCAAAAGATAAATGAATCGTATAGCTTTTTAGGCGGTTATGTGCAAGGTGGTTACTTTGTCGCTCCCCGCCTACAGCTTGCCGCACGCTACGATATCTTCAATCGTAACGGTACGGATGACGACGGTTTCCTGAATATGCCTGCTGTAGGTATGAATTACTTTTTCAGAGGATGCAACCTGAAATTGCAGGCAATGTATCAGTATGTAGCCCGTTGGGGACACGACACGCAGCTCGACCGTGATAATGATAATTTAGGTCTGGCCACTCACTCTGCCACGGTGATGCTTCAATATACATTCTAAATGAAGTCAGGAAAGGATTCGTCTATGAAAAAATACATTCTTTTCTTTTCTGCCCGTGCTTCTTATAGGTCTGCATGCATGCGATGAGGGGAGAATTTATGAGAATGCCGTAGTGGCCACGGGTGAAGGACGCACAGTGAAGATGACAGGCCGGATTAGTGGTGTGGATAAGTGGTCGGGCGACTATAGTGTGGTAGTGGCAGGATTTGATGATGAAAGCGATTATGCCATTGTTTCAAAGGTTGTTCCGGCATCCGAATCGGATAATGATGAAATCCAGTTGACAATGTCCGGCATAACGGATGAGGTGACAACTGTCGAGCTATGTGTAATCAATAAGTTGAGGAAGCGCATTGTCAGTTTGGTGGCAATGGAATGTACTGAAATCGCTGATACTATACTTATGGATGCAGGAACAGTTGATGCAAGTATGTACAATGCCATTCAACAAAAAATATTCAATGCCACTTGTACGGCTTGCCATGGTCTTAGCACCACTCCGGGTGGTGGCTTGAATCTGCTGGAAGGACATAGCCATGCTGATCTGGTCAACCGGGCTTCAACGACGGTGGACGGTAAAATGAGGGTTATGCCCGGTAATGCGTCAGAAAGTGTCTTGCATCTCATATTGGGTACGGACATCAGCTCGGATTGGCGTATAGACCATTCTCAGATGATAACCTCATCTGATATGCAGTCTTTGATTGGCAACTGGATTGACGATGGTGCACAGCCGTAATAATGATGGGCCTTACTGGTAATACCGGTACTTTTTTGAACAACAACGACTAATTGATATTTAATATGAAAAATAAACAACAACAAACTAATCAATTGGAGAATACCTTAACCGAAATCTTTAAATATGAGGTAGAAGCGGGTGTTTCGGAATATCATGTAATGATTCATGCCACCAGACCGGAAGCGACTTATGAAGAACAGCTGAATGCGGTGGTCGACACTTACTGCCAACTGCGTGAAAGTGAACTACAAGGTGCTGTTGCCATCTTTAAACGCTACTTTCTAAGTGACGCCGCCAATCAAGCAGATATGCTACTGGCGCTTTCGGCAGAATATTCGGATTGTGCACTCTCCGTGGTAGAGCAGCCGCCGTTGAACGGTACAAAGATTGCACTGTGGGTCTATCTGCAGAAAGGTGTAGAAACACAGGTGCTTCATAACGGATTGTTCGAAGTGAGACATGGCGCCTACCGTCACCTTTGGGGAGGCGGCTCTTTCAATCGTGCTGCCAATTCGGAATACCAGACCCGTCTGCTGTTGAATGACTATGTGATGCAGCTGATGGAACAGGGCTGTAAGCTGGCTGATAATTGCATACGTACCTGGTTCTTTGTACAGAACGTGGATGTGAATTATGCCGGAGTGGTGAAGGCGCGTAATGAGGTGTTTGTTACCCAGGACTTGACGGAGAAGACTCATTATATTTCCAGTACCGGTATCGGTGGCCGTCATGCCGACCCAAAAGTGACGGTTCAGATGGATACTTATGCTGTAGATGGTTTGAAATCTGAACAAATTCACTACCTTTACGCACCGACACATCTGAATCCCACATACGAATACGGTGTGAGTTTCGAGCGAGGTACGTATGTGGATTATGGCGACCGTCGCCAGGTGTTTATTTCGGGTACTGCGAGCATCAATAATAAAGGTGAGGTGGTATGTCCCGGAGACATTCGCAAGCAGACGGAACGTATGTGGGAGAATGTGGAGGCTTTGTTGAAAGAGGCTGGCTGTACGTTTGATGATTTAGGACAGATGATTGTTTATCTGCGGGATGTTGCAGACTATACCGTGGTCAAAGGAATGTATGACGAGCGTTTTCCGGATACTCCGAGAGTGTTTGTATATGCTCCCGTATGTCGTCCGGGTTGGCTGATAGAGATGGAATGTATGGGAGTCAAGTCTTTAGAAAACAAGGAGTTTGCTCCATATTGATTTTTTACTTTTAATTGATAGCTCTTAATTGAAAAAGTTTCTCATAGCTGTTTATGGTTGTTTGCTGCTCATGCTTGCTGCAACTACGTTTGTAGAGCAGACGTGCAGTACGGATTTTGTAGAAAAGCATGTTTATCATACGATTTGGTTCTGTTGTTTGTGGGGAGCCCTTGCTGCGATGACTGTTGTTGTGCTTGTAAGACTGCGGTTGTGGCGGCATCTCCCGACGTTGTTGTTGCATGGCTCCTTCCTCGTGATTTTGGCGGGAGCCATGACTACGTTTCTTTGTGGCCGGAAAGGATATGTGCATCTTACTGTCGGCAGTGAGGTGAACTGCTTTTTGGAACAAGACGGCAGGCAGGTTGTAGAGTTACCGTTCACCTTACGTCTGGACAGTTTCCGGATTGAGTACTATCCGGGTACGGATGCTCCTGCAGATTATATCAGCTATATTCACGGTGAGACGCCCGTCTCCATGAACCGTATTCTTTCACGGCAGGGGTTCCGCTTTTATCAGTCTTCCTTTGATGAGGATATGCAGGGGAGCTGGCTGACAGTGAATTATGACCCGTGGGGGATAGGGATTACCTATAGTGGATACCTCTTGTTAGGTGTCTCCATGCTCTGGATGCTGGTCAGCCGGGGAGGAGAGTTCCGCAGGCTGCTGAGGCATCCGTTGTTGAAGAAGGGAGGAATGTTTGTCCTATTGTTGCTGTGTCTGGGAAGTGGGGTACATGCGCAGAAGAGAAGCCTTCCGGCACTGGCACGCAAGCAGGCGGATAGTCTTGCCCGTAAGCAGGTGATTTATAATGACCGTGTGGTTCCTTTCAATACCCTTGCGCGCGATTTTGTACTGAAACTGACGGGAAAATTGTCTTATGGAGGCATGACGCCGGAGCAGGTGATTGGCGGATGGCTTCTGCGTCCGGAGGTTTGGCAGAATGAGCCGATGATTTATATCAAAAACGAGGCACTCCGTCGCCTGCTTCATTTGGAGACACCCTATGCATGTCTGGCTGATTTGTTCGACGGTGAGAAGTATCGCTTGCAGAAGTTCTGGAAGGGGAAGCAAGACCATCATCGGAAAATGACTTCTCTGGAAAAGGCCATTGTAGAGGCGGATGAAAAGGTGGGACTGATTTTGATGCTCCAAAATGGTACATTGATTCGTCCTTTGCCGGAAGACGGGAGTGTGGAGCCTGTTTCCGATACTAAAATACAAGCCGAATTGCTGTATAACCGTATTCCTTTCAGCAAATTGCTGTTCATGTTCAACCTTACGGTGGGGATGCTGGCTTTCTTCCGTCTGCTGTATCGCGGCCTGCGCCGTTCGTCGGCATTGTCAGACTCTTCCGGTAGGATTGTAGCGCTCTCTTTCTCTTCGCGTTTGGCAGATACTTTTTTCCCGTTTTCTCTTTATGCGGCGTTTCTCTTTCAGCTCTTCGGGTATGGTCTGAGGTGGTACATCGGTGGGCGTATCCCGTTGGGCAACGGATACGAAACGATGCAGTTCATGGCATTGTGTGCGCTGTTCCTGGCTTGTCTGTTTCGGCGGCGCTTCCCGTTTATGGTGCCTTTCGGTTTTTTGCTGTCCGGTTTTGCCTTACTGGTGTCCTATTTGGGACAGATGAATCCCCAAATCACTCCCTTGATGCCCGTGCTCGTTTCTCCGTGGCTCAGTACGCATGTGTCGTTGATAATGATGTCTTATGCTTTGTTTGCCTTTATGATGCTGAACGGCATACTGGCATTGTGTCTTCGCCGTTCAGCCCGGATGTTGATGCTGCTCAGCCGATTGCTGCTTTATCCCGCCGTTTTCTTTTTGGGAGCCGGCATTTTTCTGGGTGCGGTTTGGGCCAATGCTTCTTGGGGGCGTTATTGGGCTTGGGACCCGAAGGAAGTATGGGCGCTGATTACCTTTATGGTTTATGGAGCGGCGTTCCATGCGCGCAGCCTGCGCATTTCCCGCAGTCCGTTATTCTTCCATATCTATATGGTTGCCGCCTTTCTGACAGTCCTGATGACCTATTTCGGGGTGAACTACATCCTTGGAGGAATGCATAGCTATGCCAATGCTTGATTTACGGGTGGTTCTACCTATTTATAATGACTGACTTTTTATTATACCTAATTTAAGTGATTGCGTACTGTCTGCCGATGCCCTATCTTTGCAACATCAGATTTGAATGAATTAGTTAGTCATAATTACGTAACCACTTTTATGAAGATAAAAGGATCCCCGCTTCCCGATGTGATATCGTGAAGCGGGGATTTGTGTATGGCGTGACGGATACTGTGGGTAAGGTTGGATAAGGATACTTGTGGGGCATAAAGAGTCATAGGATGGGGAGGGATGACATAGGGGATGAGCTTTGTCTTCAGGCACAAGATAAACCTTAATCAATAGGCAGAGGGCTTTTCCCGTATGGAGGAGCATACTTTTGCAAGGGATTCATCCGGTTTTTCCCTATAGGCCGCAGCGGGTAGGGAAACAGTTGCCGGAAGAATCTTATAGAGAGTCCTTGATGTCGCTCAATTCTACCAGCTTGTTGACAATAGCGTAGATGGTGAGCCCTGCCGGAGAATGTATCTGCAGTTTGCGTGCAATGTTACGGCGATGGGTAATGACGGTATGGATGGAGAGGTAGAGTTTGTCGGCGATGGCTTTGTTGGTCATGCCCTTCACAACGCAGGTGATGATTTCCTTTTCGCGCTGGCTCAGGGTTTCTTGTTCGCTGTCTTTTTTTCCTCTTCCTCCTCGGTGTGTAGCAAGTGGTTGATTTTGGAGGCGATGACATCTACGTCATCGCACATGGCGAAGTTCTCGTCATATTCCTTCAATATGTTGTTGTCGATGACGGAGCATACCATAGCAATGTACTTGATACCGGATTTTCCGTGTTCTGCCTTGAAGGCGGGCAGGTCGAACCAGCCACCGAAAGTGGGGTTGATGATGATAATGTCTGCCGGATGCATGTGAATGTAGTTCTGCAGCGATTCCGGAGAAGAAACCTCAATAGGGTGTGCATTCAAGTTGGGAATACGCTTCAAAACAGCCGTCAGGCCACTCCGGATGATGACCGAAGTTTCTGCAATGACAATCTTCAAAGAAGTATTATTGTTCATTTTTCAGTTTCCTTTCTATTTGCGCTACGGCGGGAACAAACATATAATCTTCTACCTGGCAGTGGGTGGCAAGGTCTTGTTCGCAGTTGAATATATCGAACAAGACCGCATTTAGGAGATTGTTGTTCTCCTTTTCCGGGTAGTATTTGATGATGATGTTCTTCAGCTCTTTCAGTTTGGTGTCTATCTGATTATGTTTGCTGGCAAAAGTGGCGATGTTGTATTCGTCCGATAGGTTGCCTTGGAGCAATTGCTCTACATAGGTGAATACGGCCTGGTTTTCATATTCCATGTGGCGGCGTACCTCCTTGGCATATTCATCGAAGAACTTCAGGATGAGGTAGGCTACATCGTTTGTACTGGAACAATCGATGGCTTCGATGAGTTTGCGGCGGATGGCCGGCAGGTTGAAGTCGAGGAAATATGTGTGGGCACGCTTCAGATAATCCATAAGGGCGGGAATGGAAAAGTCACTTTCATTGCCGCTGTAAGAGTATTGTTCTTCGCTGATAAAGTTGGCTACGGCGAGGAATGTGGGGCAATCTACGCCTTGCGCTTCGCAGACGTCCTTCACGCTCTTGTCTCCGAATCCTAATGACAGTCCGAAGCGGCTCATCACCATTAATAAGGAGTAATTGTCACAGATGAGGTCACTCATCTTGTCCGTGGAGCGGTACTTATGTTGCTCATTCATTGTATGTTATTGTTTTTAATTCTTTAATTCGTGCGCAAAGTAACGGCTTTTATCCGAGAACTGCAATCACTATTAGTAGGTATTTTGCTTGTCGGGAGACGGTTGGAGACTGGTGTTTGCCGAATAAACTAAAAGCTTTAGTTTTATTTAACGAGAGAAATTAGTTTTTGAACTAAATAATTTAGTTATTTGCGGAAAACAAAGAATGTTATGAAAGGATTGACTGCAAAAGAAGAAGAAATCATGGGCTTTTTCTGGGAAAAGGGACCCTTGTTTGTGAAGGAAATGCTGGCATTCTATGAAGAGCCGAAACCCCATTTCAATACTTTGTCCACCATTGTGAGGGGATTGGAGGATAAGGGATTCCTGAGCCATCATACATATGGTAACACCTATCAGTATTATGCGGTGGTCAGCGAGGAGGATTTCCGCAAGCGGACACTGAAGAACGTTATCAGCAAATATTTCAATAATTCCTATCTCAGCGCAGTGTCGTCTCTGGTGAAGGAAGAGGATATATCCTTGGAAGAATTGAAGCAGTTGATACAAGACGTGGAAAAGGGAAGGGACTGAGATTGTTGAGACTCTAATAACTCTGGCTTATGAAAAATATCGGATTGGTTTGTTTGCTGCTGGTAAGTATTTGCTGCGGATTGCAGGCAAAGAAAATCGTAAAGGTACCCTATTTCATGGCATGCAATACGCGTAGCATTGAAGTGGAGCAAGTGACGCTTGGAAAAGATACGACCTGGCTGGCGGTAAGGCTTTATGGCATGCAGGGCGATAGGGTCAGGATTGATTCGACAGCTGTGTTGCGGGCATCCGGAAAGGATTACGGATATTTGGGAAATACCGGTTTTGCCAGGGATGAATGGACGCATATTCCCGCTTCCGGTGAAATGACTGCTGTTTTGAAGTTTAGTCCGCTTCCGATGGATACTGAGAGCTTTGATTTTGTAGAGACACCGGACAGTGATGAAGGATGGGTAATTTATGGTATACAGCTCAACGGAGAGAAACCTCGGGTGGATATTCCCGAACGTTTGCGGAATAAGAAACCGGATGAGGTTTTGCCATTGCCCGGACCGGAATTGAATATGGGAAAGACTGTCATAAAGGGGCAGATATTGGGGTATAAACCGGAGTATGGAGTGACGTTACGCTACTATGACTCGCCTTGGTTCTTCATGTATTTCACCGGTAAGGACTTGAAGATAGCGGAGGATGGCACGTTCCGTTATGAGACAGAGGTGCTGTTGCCGAGCGGTGCTACGCTGTGGATATCCCGTTCGAAAATAGAATTGTTTCTCGTTCCGGGTGGAGAACTGGATGTCACAATCAATCTGCCTGAAATATTCTATTCGCAAAGCCGTCTTTTAAGCCGGAAAAGGGATGGTGTAACGGACAACTGTGTTTGGTTTGAAGGAGACTATGCCGGTCTGAATACCGAGTTGCTGCGGTTCGGTGAAATGAAAAGCTTATCGGGAGCTGATGATTTTTATGCAGATATTTGTGGGATGACTCCGCAGGCATATAAAAAGTATCTGTTCAGGCATTATGAAGATGTGCAAAAGAAACTTGTAAAAAACAAGGATATGAGCCAGGCTTGCCGTACTTATATCCGGGCAAATCTGGATATGAATCTGTTCAGCCTTATCTATAATTACAAGAGTAACCTTAGTTATGCCCCGATGCTTTCGGGCAGGAAGGGGGTGAAAAGGGCGGACATGACGGTGGACAGTACCTCATACTTCAAGGAAATACTGCAACTGGATATTCTGCATACCCCCGAACAGAAATATTACAATTATTATACGGACTTTGTGAAGACCGCTACCGGAAATTTCCGGGATAAGTTTGTGCAAGACCCTCTTTGGCCGGACATGCTTCTTGCCGGGCGTGCTTCCCGTAATCTGAGCAAGTACATGCCTTTGACTGAGGAAGAGCGTCGGACGGTGGACAGCATCGCTTCTCCCGACCTCAGGCAATTGTTCCTGATGAGAAACGGGAGGATTGAAGCCGAACTGAAATCAGAGTTGGAAGCTACTAAGGGAAAGACCGGATATAAGATTGTTGAGGTGGAAAAGGAGGTAGCGGCAGACAGTTTGTTGCAGGTCATTACTCGTCCTTATCGTGGCAAGATGGTACTGGTGGATATGTGGAACACCTGGTGTGGTCCTTGTATGCGGGCCATGAAAAGCCTGAAACCGTTGAAAGAGGAGCTGAAAGAGGTGGTTTATCTATATATTGTCGACGAAACATCTCCTGAAGGAAAATGGAAAGTAATGATACCGGATATACCCGGTATTCACTGTCGCATTAGCAATGAGCAAAGTACGGCATTGGCAAAGCTGTACGAATATCCGGGTATCCCGACCTATTTCGTCGTGAACCGTGAAGGAGATATTTCCTACAAAGCAACCGGATTTCCCGGAGTGGAGATGCTACGGAATGAACTGACCAAGTAACTGTAAATAGTAAATAGTAAATCGTAAATCCCTAAATAGTAAATTCCATGGGTCTGTTTTTTGTTTATATACTCAAATCTTCTGTTTGCCTGGCGATATTCTATTTGTTTTATCGCTTGTTGCTGGCACGCGAGACGTTTCATCGTTTCAACCGTTTTTCATTGTTGGGCATTTTGCTGTTGTCCTGCCTATTGCCTTTGGTAGAGGTAAGTGTGAAGCAGGAGACGGAAGTGCACCAGACGATGCTGACATTGGAGCAGTTGCTGATGATGGCAGATGCAGTGAATGCCACTGAGGCCGGAGCAAGGGCTGAAACGGCAACAGTCACCTGGATACAAGTGGCGCTGCTTGTCTATCTGGCAGGAATCGTTTTCTTTGCCTTCCGCAACGTATATTCGTTGGTACGGTTACTGATGTTGCTGAAATCGGGTAAAAAAGAGGATATCGGCAGCTACTTACCGGGCAGGAAAGAGCGCGTTACTTTGATTGTACACAACTGTGACATCGCTCCGTTCAGTTGGATGGGATATATTGTCATTTCACGGAAAGACTTGGAGGAGAACGGACGGGAAATCCTTATCCACGAGCTTGCCCATATCCATAACCGCCATTCCTGGGACTTGCTGGTGGCTGATGTCTGCATTTTCTTCAGTGGTTCAATCCGGCATCATGGCTCCTGAAGCAGGAATTGCAGAATATCCATGAGTTTGAAGCGGATGAAACGGTGATAAAGGAGGGTGTGGATGCAAAACAGTATCAACTATTATTAATAAAAAAAGCTGTCGGCACAAGGCTCTACTCTATGGCCAACAGCTTTAATCACAGTAAACTTAAAAAACGTATCACTATGATGTTAAAAGAAAAATCAAGCCCGTGGGCACGTTTGAAGTATCTTTATGTACTTCCGGTAGCTGCCATTGCAGTGACAGCTTTTGCCCGTCCCGAAGTCTCCGATAAAGTGGAGAAGATTTCAAGCGTCAAAGTTAACGATTTGGCTGCAATTGTAGAAACAAAAGTGGCGGAAAGTGCAGGTGACACTACGAAGCCTGCCGATGTGAAGTATGTACCGGCGGAAGTCCGCAAGCGGTTGAAGGGAACTCTGGTCTTCGAGGTGGCAGAGGAGATGCCGGAATTTCCCGGCGGCGGAATGAGTGCTTTCATGGATTATATCAAGACGAATATGCGTTATCCGGCATCTGCCAAAGAGAACGGTACGCAGGGACGGGTCACTGTCCAGTTTGTGGTGGATGAAGATGGAAGCATCAAGGACTCCAAGGTGCTCCGTTCTGTGGATAAGGATATGGATGCCGAGGCGCTGCGATTGATAAACACTATGCCGAAGTGGAAGCCGGGGAGACAGAAGGGGCAGCCGGTGGCTGTGAAATTTACGGTGCCGGTGATGTTCAGGCTGGACGACGACAAACTTGAAAAAACTTCTTCTGCCAATGGTATTACAGTTGAAGGATATGCAGGTAATGGGAAAGAGCCATTGTATATTGTGGATGGAAAAGAGGTGACGCCATCTGTCATGAGTGCATTGAATCCTGATAAGATAGAACGTGTAACGGTTTTGAAAGATAAATCTGCCACGGATTTATATGGAGAAGAGGGACAGAATGGCGTTGTTCTGATAACCCTGAAACAAGGAACTCCGGGTATGGTTATCCGCCGGGGTAATGAGGTGGCAGAGAATGCTAAAGTACAGCATAAGAGTAGTCTTGATTTAATAAAGACTGTCTATATTGATGGAGAAAAGGTTGACTTGGGTACTAAAACTATCGATGATTTAATACCTGCCGAGAATATTGAGGGTATTGAGGTGAAGAAAGAGGCAGGTGGAAAAGGTGAGATTTACATCACTACTAAAAAAACTAAAGCTGTAGAAAAGACCATTGCCAAAGGCAATATGAAAGTGGAAGGCAAAGTGGTGGATGAGCAGGGTGAGCCTGTTATCGGTGCGGCTGTTCTGATAGAAGGTACCACTACGGGAAGCGTTACCGATGTCAATGGCAATTTTGTCCTTTCTGTACCTTCTAAGGATGCTGTATTGGTTGTTTCGTATATAGGTATGGCTACCGGCAAAGTGAAGGTGCAGCCCAAGCTTACGATTACGCTGAAAAGTGAATAGTCTCTAACAATTATGATAAGGAAAATTCTCTCTTTGTTTCTGATTCTGGTAGCTGTGGGGGCAGGGCTTTGCTCTGCCCAGACAGCCGGTAAGAAATATTATTTGGTGGGCGGGCTTTTCTTCGAAGGCATGCCGCCTGGTGTGGGTTCGGACAACGTGGCGGCTTTCATAATACATGAGGACGGCGCGAGACACGAGGTTACGGAACTCCGCTTGCGCAAGGGCATTGTGCTGTCTGAGGAGGTGAGAGAATATGCTACTCCTGCCGACGAGGTGCCTGGTGCGGAAGCTTTCTTGATGAGTTACCGTGGAGGAACGGGGAAGAAGTTGCCGATAGGCGGTGCCGTACAGACTTTGAAGAAGGAAGAATGGATAGGAAAGGCTTTTCCGGAATTCAAAGTGAAAGACATAGAAGGACAGGAGTGGAGCAAGGCCGATGTGACGGGACGTCCTATGGTCTTGAACTTCTGGTATACCGGCTGTGGTCCTTGTATCCGTGAAATGCCGGAGCTGAACAAATGGATAGAAGTCTATCCTGATGTAACCTATCTTGCTACGACTTTTGACAGTGCTGCACAAATAAAGAAAATTGTAGAGAGCCGTCCTTTCCTCTTTACCCAGATAGCCGATGACTTGTTTTTCTTCGAGACCTTTCATGTGAGTGGTATGCCGGTCACTATACTGGTGGATAAGAAAGGCATTATCCGTCATATAGAACAAGGTACTGGAACTGCGAAACTTCGGTATATGCAGGATAAGTTGCAGAAACTTGTCAGCGAATAATTCTTTCCTGATGAATAGGGGATAAGGATTTCAGAGGATTTCTTTTGCCCTTTCACAGATTATCATACCTTTGCGAATATAAATCTAAGGAAGGCAAGGTTATGATAAAACATCTTTTTTTAATATGGGGACTGCTTGCGGCACTCACTGCTGAGCCGGTTCTGGCTTGTACATCTGCCGTCGTTTCTGGAAAGGTTACTCCTGACGGCCGTCCGTTGCTATGGAAAAACCGTGATACGGACTATCTGCGAAATCATGTTGCTTATATAAAAGGGGAGAAGTATAACTTCATTGCCGATGTGAATAGTGCTAACTTTCCTGCCTTGAAAGAGGCATGGATGGGTACAAACTCCGTTGGTTTTGCCTTGATGAACACCCAATCCTACAATCTGGTGGAAGTGAAAGATGGGGAAGAACGGGGGGCAGCCAACGGGAGGATTATCTACCGTGCCTTGGAGGTTTGTGCCACGGTGGAGGATTTCTGCCATTTCCTCGATACCATTTCCAAGCCCAGCTTGATAGAGGCCAATTTTGGCGTAATCGACGCTCAAGGCGCTGCCGCCATGTTTGAGGTGGATTATTATAAATATACGATGTATGATGCCAATAATCCCAAAGATGCTCCTTACGGCTACATTGCCCGTACCAACTTCTCTTTTGCCGGTGAAGCAAATCGGGGGGCAGGTTATGTACGCTATATGGAGGCAGACAGGGTACTGATGAGGGCTTCTGCAACGGGAGGGATCACACCGCAGGGTATATTCAATGATCTTTCACGTTCGTTTCGCAATGGCATGCTTGATATTGATTTGAAGAACGGGAAATTTAATCGCCCGCAAGGTTCCGGTTGGTTTGTCGACCAGGATTTTATTCCCCGTAACAGTACTTCTTGTTCCATTGTGGTGCAGGGCGTAAAACCGGGTGAGAAGGTGGAACTTACTACGATGTGGACAATGCTGGGATATCCTCCTACGGGTATTGCCGTGCCGCTTTGGGTGAAGGATGCGGATAGACTTCTGCCTCCGATGGTATGTTGGGACAAGGCGTGTGCCGCCGCTCCGCTCAGTGATTGGTCACTCCGGCTTTCCAACAATGTCTTTTGTTATAATCAGGGGATGGGAACCAATCGTTATCTGAATTGGGAAAAACTGTACAATATGGAGAATAATGGCTATATGCAGCAGCTTGTTACGGTAGAGGCAGAGGTGTTTCGCCGTACATGCCTATTGTTGGACAGCTGGAGACAGCAAGGAAGCATTGATTCTCAAGAAATGCAGAAGCTTTATCAAGATGTGGAAGCACTTGTCCGAAAGGCTTATACGCCTTTGATGGAACAATGACAGTATTCCAGTATTTCCCCTTCCTGCTCCGGGTGGAACCAGTGGATTTCCTCGTCTCGTTTGAACCAGGTCATTTGCTTACGGGAATAGATGCGTGAGTTCTGCTTTATCTTTTCGATGGCAAAGGGTAATGTCCATTCACCATCCAGGTACTTGAATATTTCTTTGTAGCCTACTGTATTTAGGGAATTTAGACTTTTATGCGGGTAGACCATGCGCGCTTCTTCCACTAAACCCTCTTCCACCATTTGGTCCACCCGGCAGTTGATGCGTTCATAAAGCTCTTCCCGGTTACGTGTTAATCCTATTTTGATGATACGGAAGGGGCGTTCTTTCTTTTGTTGAGTGCGGAAGGAAGTGTAGGCCTTTCCCGTCATGTAGCAGATTTCCAAAGCATGGACTACGCGTTTGGGATTCTTCAAATCTACTATTTTGTAATATTCCGGATCCAACAGCTTAAGTTCCGCACAAAGTCTTTCCAGACCTTCTGTTTCGTATTTGTGCAGCATGAGCTGGCGTGTATCGGCATCTACGGTCGGAATGTCGTCAATTCCTTTACAGACTGCATCTACATACATCATTGAGCCTCCGGTCAGCAGTACGGTGTTATGCTTTGTAAACAGGTCTTCCAGCAGCTTCATCACTTCCGCTTCGTATTGGGCGGCACTGTAATAGTCTGTCAGCTTCAGGGTACCGACGAAGTGATGCTGTACCCGTTGCAGTTGCTCCGGTGTAGGGGCAGCCGTGCCTATCTTTAAATCTGCATAGAGTTGTCTCGAATCGGCCGAGACGATACAAGTATGGAAATGTTCTGCCAATCGGAGGCTGAGCTCTGTTTTGCCTACTCCGGTGGGACCGATAAGTACGATTAGGGTGTGCATGCGGGTAAAAAAATAGGCACGGATTACGCGGATTACACGGAATATTCAATAACAACCGTGTGTTTCCGTGTAATCCGTGCCTAAAAGAAATCTGTATGGTATGTCTGTTTAATATTTCTCTTCTTCAAAGGAGTTTCCGGCTTCGTCCAAACCGCCGAAACCCTCTTTGTCGAAATCTTCCATATCGAAGTCCTGGTCGCCGTAAAAGTTTTCGTCCAAATCAAGGGAACCGCCAGCAGCTGCCATCTCTTCAAAATCAATGGTCTGCTTGGGAGCTTCACCTGCTTTCTTGGTGCATTTGGCTCCTTTCATTTCCTTTCCGGTAATGATTTCAGAAAGCTCGATGAAGAAGCAGCGCTCAGTCATATAATCGAATACATAGAGAAGTTTCTGCTTCTCGTCTTCAACCAGTTCGCTCAGCTGGGTCTCTTTCATCACCCAACTGTCCATTTCCGGATTGTCATCCATTTCTTCCAGCGTAATTTCTTTCTCTTTCTCCCAGTCATCATCGCAAATGAAGAAAGACGTCATTTGGTCGTTAGTGTAGCCTGCCGACTTTAGAATCGCTTCATGGAAGTCATAAAAGGTAGCTTCCGGGTCTATCTGTATTTCTCTGACAAAATCGTCCACCTCATCAGAGATGATTGTAAATCTGTAGATCATGATGATTTATAATTTATGATTTCTGACTTTGTGTAAATCATACGTTTTTCATTTTCCTGCGGGGATAATGCCGCGGGCTGATTCACGTATAAAGTTTACGATATAGCTTATTTCCGGTGTCATTTCCATTTCATCCTCGATTTTCTTCAAGGCATCCGTATTGTTCAGACCGCCTTGATAGATAATACGATAGGCATCATGGATTTTCTCAATGGTCTCGTTGGAGAAGCCACGGCGGCGTAACCCTACCACATTGATTCCCGCATAGCAGATAGGCTCGCGTCCGGCAATGATGTACGGTGGGATGTCCTTGCTGAAACGGCAGCCGCCTTGTATCATTCCATAACCGCCCACATGGCAGAATTGGTGCATCAGTACATTGGCGCTGATGATGGAATAATCGTCGATGACAATTTCACCCGCCATTTTTGTAGAGTTGCCAATGATACAGCTGTTGCCTATCAGAGCATCGTGGGCCACGTGTACACTTTCCATCAGGAGATTGTTGTTACCGACGATGGTTCTGCCTTTGGCAGCTGTACCGCGGTTGACAGTTACGTTTTCACGTATGATATTGTTGTCTCCGATTTCAGCAGTGCTTTCCTCCCCTCTGAACTTTAAATCCTGGGGAATAGCACCGATAACGGCTCCCGGGAAAATGGTGTTTCCATTGCCGATGCGTGCACCGTACAGAATGTTGACATTTGCCATAATCTTGTTGTTATCACCGATTACCACATTCTTGTCAATGAAAACAAAAGGAGCAATCTCTACGTTTTCCCCGATTTTGGCTTCGGGATGAATATACGCTAAGGGACTTATCATATTATTTACGATTTAGCTATTTACGATTTACGATTGAGAATACTTGCGATTTACTGTATATACGATTTTATCCGAATGTGATAATTCTCACGAATAATTTGAATCGTAAATCGTAAATAGTCTAATCGTAAATTTTATTATTTGTTCTTAACTATTTGCGCCATAAACTCTGCTTCGCAGACAACTTTTTCGCCTACAAACACATAGCCTTTCATGGTAGAGATGCCGCGGCGTATGGGGGCCATCAGCTCTACACGGAAGATGAGGGTATCTCCAGGTACCACTTTCTGGCGGAATTTCACACCGTCAATCTTCATGAAGTAGGTGGAGTAACGTTCCGGTTCATCCACTGAATTCAGAACAAGCAAACCTCCCGTCTGTGCCATTGCCTCTATCTGCAACACACCGGGCATTACGGGTTCCTGCGGGAAGTGTCCCTGAAAGAAAGGTTCGTTGGAAGTTACGTTCTTGACACCTACAATGTAGTTGGCACCTATTTCTATGACTTTGTCCACCAATTGCATCGGGTAACGGTGAGGCAGAAGTTCGCGGATGCGGTTTACATCCATAATCGGTTCGCGGTTGCAGTCGTAGGTAGGGGCTTGTATTTCGTGCAAACGGATTTCCTTGCGCATCTGGCGGGCGAACTTATTGTTGATAGTGTGTCCCGGGCGGGTAGCGATGATACGGCCCTTGATGGGCTTGCCTATCAAGGCCAGGTCACCGATGACATCAAGTAACTTGTGGCGGGCGCATTCATTGGGCCACACCAAAGGTTTGTGGTTGATATATCCCAATTGTTTGGCGTCCATATGAGGAACACCCATCACGTCGGCCAGCTTGTCATAGTTCTCCTGGGACATTTCGCGTTCGTAAATAACAATCGCATTGTCAAGGTCGCCGCCCTTGATAAGACCGGCTTGCAGCAACGGCTCAATTTCGCGTACAAACACGAAAGTACGGCTTGCGGCGATTTCATCCTTGAACTTCGTCATGTCCTCCAGCGTTGCAAACTGGTTGGGGAGGATGTTGGAATCGTATGATACCAATACATTCAAGCTGAAGTTCTCGTCCGGCAACACGATGATGGAAGAGCCGGTTGTTTCGTCACGGAATTCAATTTTGGACTTGATGATATAGAAATCTTTTACGGCATTTTGTTCTACAGTGCCTACGCGCTCTATTTCGTTGACATAATATTGGGCGCTTCCGTCCAGAATGGGAAATTCCGGTCCGTTTACCTGTATCAAGCAGTTATCGATACCCAATGCATAGAGGGCTGCCATACCATGCTCCACTGTGCTCACCTTTACTCCGTTTTTGGAGATTACAGTTCCACGGGTAGTTTCGGATACGTTGTCTGCAACGGCATCGAAGGTAGGCTGTCCTTCCAAGTCGATACGTTGGATTTTGTATCCATGGTTATCCGGAGCAGGATTGAAAGTAACGGTTAGGTCAAGTCCCGTATGAAGACCTTTTCCACTAAGCGAAAAGCTATCTTTTAGAGTCTTTTGTTTTAACATTGGTTACTTATTTAATAGTTGTTTAAGTTCATTCAATTCTTTGCGGAGCTGGCGCAGTTCCACTTGCATTTCCGGCAAACTTCTTTGTGCGATGGATGCCTTGAAATATTGTTTCAGCTCCATAGGAGGGGTACCGATAAGTTGGCTACCGTCCTTTATGCTACTGGGAACACCAGACTGTGCGCCAAGGTTCACTTTGTTGCCAATATGAATATGACCTGCAATGCCTACCTGCCCGCCGAACATGCACCATTCTCCTATCTTGGTAGAACCTGCTACACCTACTTGCGCCGCCATTACGGTGTGGGAGCCTATTTCATCATTGTGTGCCACCTGAATCAAATTATCCAGTTTCACACCGCTATGTACGATGGTGGCTCCCATAGTAGCACGGTCCACACACGTGTTGGCACCGATTTCCACATGGTCTTCCAGGATAGTGATACCTATTTGCGGTATTTTTTCATAGCCCTCGGAAGTGGGGGCGAAGCCGAAACCGTCTGCACCGATAACGCAACCGGAGTGCAGGATGCAGTGGTTTCCTACCCGGCAATCGTGGTAGATGGTGGAGTTAGCGTAAATAATACAGTCATTGCCCACTTTGGCACCGCTGCCAATCGTGACGTGCGGATGAATGACCGTATTGTCTCCCACCTCTGCGTATTCGCCAATGCAGGCAAAAGGCGCAATGTAAACATCCTTGCCAATTTTAGCTGTCTCGGCAACAAAGGCCAGAGAGTCAATTCCCACCCGCTTTGGCTTGCTTTGCTCATAAAGATTTAGCAATTTAGCAAGACTTTCATACGCATTGTCCACTTTAATCAGGGTGGCTTTCACTTCTTGTTCCGGAACAAAGTCCTTGTTTACCAGAACAATGCTTGATTGGGTTTCGTATATGTAGGGGGTATATTTGGGGTTGGATAGAAAGGAGATGGCTCCCGGTATTCCCTCTTCGATTTTCGCAAAGGTGTGAACGGTAGCATTCTCGTCTCCAACAATTTCTCCTTGGATAAATGTTGCAATTTGTTTAGCAGAGAACTCCATGTCTTATTCTTGTTAGATGGTTTCAAAACGCAAATAACGGACTTTTTTTTTATATTTCCTTGTCCTGAGGTGAATATTTTATACTTATCTATGCAAACGTTGGTAGCATAAGTAGTACTTTTTTACTTTCTTGGACAGAAGAGAGATATTGAGCATATCCGATGCTTCGGCAATATTCTTGATGCTGCCGTCGTTGTAGAGGATGTCAATACTGTCATCTGCCTCGTCGTACATATTCTTCTCGATGCTGGGGGTAGAGATGAAATATCTCGCTTCGGAGAGAGGGATGTTCAGTTGTTCACTGATTTGCAAAGTTAGTTCTTTTTTCCGTTCCTCACTAATAGGTTCGGTAGAAATCTCGACTTTGAAGATGTTTCGGTTAATCATGCCGGCGCTCAGGGTGGACAAACCTTGTCCGAATGGCGGCTCCATACCTTGAGGGCAGTCCAGATGTCATTATCGTCCAACTGAATGAAATTCTCCAAACATTCGGGATTGTTGTAGAATGCCTCCCGGCTGATGTCGTTGTATAGAAAGAATTTCAAGGCGGGTGAGGCAAAGAGGTCTATGCCGCGGCTTGCCAGTTCCTTGGCGCGGAGCAGGGTGCTAATCAGCATTTTCTCGTAGGCAACGGAGGTTTTGTGCAGATAGACTTGCCAGTACATCAGGCGGCGGGCGGTGAGGAAGTTCTCAATAGAATAGATGCCTTTGGACTCTACTACCAGGTGGTCATCCTTTACATCCAGCATCTTGATAATGCGGGCGGAGCCAATGTTGCCTTCGGTCACTCCGGTATAGAAGCTGTCGCGGCGCAGGTAGTCCAGGCGGTCCATATCCAGTTGCCCGCTTACCAGTTGGTGCAGGAAGCGCTTGGGGTATTCATCCTTGAAAATTTGAATGGCGAGTGTCAACTGTCCGTTCATTTCCTTGTTGATACGTTCCATCAGCATCAAGGAGATGTCTTCGTGGGAGACGCCCTGCACGATGGTATTTTCCAGTACGTGGGAGAAGGGGCCGTGGCCGATGTCGTGCATCAGGATAGCGGCTTCCACAGCTTCGGCTTCGCTGTCGAAGATAAAGTTTCCTTTGGTGGCAAGTTGCTGGATGGCCTCACTCATCAGGTAGAAGGCTCCCAAAGAGTGTTGGAACCGTGTATGCTGCGCACCGGGATATACGACAGAGGACAACCCCAGTTGCTTGATACGGTTTAGACGTTGCAAAAGAGGATGTCGTACAACATCGTACAACAACCCCTTTGGTATGTTGATGAACCCGAAGACAGGGTCGTTGATAATCTTTCTTTCGAACATTAAGCGTTAGTCGTTAATCACTTTTTTCAACTCTTCCGCCATCTGTGCCTGCACTTTTTGGGCTGCTTTTCGGCTGGCGGCGGCGAAGTTCTGTCTTGTCCACGTAGATGATGCCACGGCTGGAGTTGACAATCAGGCCGCAAGTCTTGTTCATGCCATACTTGCAGACTTCTTCCAGGGAGCCGCCTTGTGCGCCTACGCCGGGAACCAATAGGAAGTGTTCGGGAACAATCTTGCGGATATCTTCGAAGGCGCGGCCTTGTGTGGCGCCTACTACGTACATCATCTGTTCGTCACTGGCCCACTCCTGGGATTTGCGGAGCACTTTTTCGAAGAGGCGTTCGCCGTTGGTGTCTTCCGTCAGCTGGAAGTCGTGCGAGCCTTTGTTGCTGGTCAACGCAAGCAGGATTACCCATTTGCCTTCGTACGTAAGGAACGGGGTCACACTGTCTTCGCCCATGTAGGGAGCTACGGTTACGGAATCTATATCCAGCTCTTCGAAGAAGGTACGGGCATACATGGCAGAGGTGTTCCCGATGTCACCGCGTTTGGCGTCGGCGATGATGAATTGGTCGGGATAGTTCTGCTTGATGTAGTTTACGGTTTTCTCGAAAGCTATCCAGCCTTTCACGCCCATGCTCTCATAAAATGCCAGATTGGGCTTGTAGGCGATGCAGAGGTCGGCAGTAGCGTCGATGATGGCTTTGTTGAAAGCGAATATAGGGTCTTCCTCTTTCAGAAGATGTTCGGGTATTTTCTTGATGTCGGTGTCAAGACCTACGCAAAGGAATGACTTCTTGCGCTTGATGTTCTCGAATAATTGCTGTTTGTTCATATTATTTTTTAGTTACGGGTTACTTATCACTGCCTTACAGTTCGCTCTCTTTCAGTCTTTCTGCATTTTCCGCCACAATCAGGTGGTCGATGCAGTCTTGGATGTCTCCGTCCATGAAGGCGGCGAGATTGTAGATGGTGTAGTTGATGCGGTGGTCCGTGATGCGTCCTTGCGGATAGTTGTAGGTGCGTATCTTGGCGGAGCGGTCGCCAGTGCTGACCATCGTCTTACGCTTGGAGGCGATGTCGTCGATGTACTTCTGGTGTTCCTTGTCGTAGATGAAGGTACGCAAGCGCGAGAGGGCGCGTTCCTTGTTCTTGGGCTGGTCGCGCGTCTCGGTACATTCGATGAGGATTTCTTCGACTATGCCTGTGTTGGGATTCTTCCAGTTGTAGCGCAGGCGCACGCCGGATTCCACCTTGTTCACGTTCTGACCGCCGGCACCACCGCTTCGGAAGGTGTCCCACTTGATTTCACCTTCGTTGATAACTACGTCGAACTCTTCGGCTTCGGGAAGCACGGCTACGCTGGCGGCTGAGGTGTGTACCCGTCCTTGCGTTTCTGTGGCCGGTACGCGCTGCACGCGGTGCACGCCCGATTCATATTTCAGTGTGCCGTATACATTGTCGCCCGTCACGGAGCAGACAATTTCCTTGAAACCGCCGGCTGCACCTTCGTTGGCGCTGGATATCTCCATTTTCCATCCCTTGGATTCGCAGTACTTGGTGTACATGCGGAAGAGGTCGCCGGCAAAGATTGCCGCTTCGTCACCACCCGTGCCGCCACGAATTTCGAGGATGGCATTACGGCCATCCTGCGGGTCGGCGGGGACGAGCAGCAGCTTTATCTGCTCTTCCAGTTCCGGTTGGCGGGCTTGGCAGGCATCCAGCTCTTCGCGTGCCATTTCCCGCATCTCCTGGTCTGTTTCGTTGGCGATAATTTCTTTGGCTTCTTCTATGCCGCCCAGTACTTGCATGTACTCTTTGCGGGCATTCATCAGGTCGCCCAGTTCTTTATATTCTTTGGTGAGCTTGACGTAACGCTTCTGGTCCGCAATCACTGCCGGGTCTGTAATCAAGGTCGACACTTCTTCGAAGCGGGCGACAAGCCCTTCCAGCTTTTCGAGTATGGTATTGTTGTCTGCCATATATTTAATACTTGAACTCTCCGAATTCGCTCTTGATAATCAGTTCTTTCTTGTCGCTTTCTTCCACGCGGCCTACAATCTGTGCATCGATGTTGAAACTCTTCGAAATAGCAATCACCTCTTCTGCATGTTCGGGAGAGAGGTACACTTCCAGGCGATGCCCCATATTGAACACCTTGTACATTTCGCTCCAGTCCGTATCGCTCTGCTCCTTGATGGTCTTGAACAACGGTGGAACGGGGAAGAGATTGTCTTTGATGACACGGCAGTTGTCTCCCACAAAGTGCAGTACCTTGGTTTGTGCGCCGCCCGAGCAGTGTACCATACCGTGGATTTGGGGACGGAGCGCATCGAGCAGTTTCTTAACTACCGGTGCGTAGGTGCGGGTGGGGGAAAGTACCAGCTTTCCTGCATCCAGCGGACTGTCTTCGACACTGTCTGTCAGTTTTAGCTTGCCACTGTATACCAGTTCTTCGGGTACAGCCTTGTCATAGCTTTCAGGGTATTTCTCTGCCAGGTATTTGGAGAATACATCGTGGCGTGCGCTGGTCAGTCCGTTACTGCCCATACCGCCATTGTATTCTTTCTCATAAGTAGCCTTTCCGTAAGATGCCAGACCTACAATCACATCGCCCGGACGGATATTGGCATTGTCTATAACATCTGAGCGCTTCATGCGGCAGGTCACTGTCGAGTCTACGATAATGGTACGTACAAGGTCGCCCACATCGGCTGTTTCGCCACCGGTGGCATAAACGCCTACTCCCATTTCGCGGAGTTCGGCAAGCAGTTCATCCGTACCGTTGATGATGGCTGAGATTACTTCGCCGGGGATGAGCAGTTTATTACGTCCGATGGTAGAGGATACCAGAATGTTGTCTACCGCACCCACACAAAGCAGGTCGTCGATGTTCATAATCAGTGCATCTTGTGCAATGCCTTTCCACACACCCAGGTCGCCGGTTTCCTTCCAGTACATATAGGCAAGACTGGACTTGGTGCCTGCTCCATCGGCATGCATAATGTTGCAATACTCCGGGTCACCGCCCAAAATGTCGGGGATAATTTTGCAGAAAGCCTGCGGGAAAATACCTTTGTCGATATTCTTGATGGCGTTGTGCACATCTTCCTTTGATGCGCTGACGCCTCGCATCATGTATCGTTGATTACTCATGAGATAATAGGTTTGTTCAATTGAATGTGCAAAGATACATCTAATCTTCTACAACACAAAGCGAGGCACAAAGTTTCTCGCCTTTGTGCCTCGCTATAGAGTTGTGTATTTATCAGAATTGTACCTGGGGAGCTTGTTCCGCTCCTTCTGCCGCTTCGAAATAAGCTCGTTTCTCAAAACCGAAGAGACCGGCAAGGATATTCTTGGGGAAACGGCGAATGGCTGTATTGAAGTTCTTGGCTGCATTGTTGAAGTTGGTACGTGCTACGTTGATACGGTTTTCCGTACCTTCCAGCTGTGCCTGCAGTTCCAGGAAATTCTGATTTGCTTTCAAGTCCGGATAGTTTTCTGTGATGGCAAGCAATTTACCGAGGGCGGAAGTCACCGCACCTTGTGCTTTCTGATATTCAGCCAGCTTTTCCGGAGTAAGGTCTGCCGCATCCACTTTGATTTGAGTGGCTTTGCTGCGGGCTTCTACTACACCTTCCAGTGTTTCCTTCTCGTGCGTGGCATATCCTTTCACGGTATTCACCAAGTTCGGAATCAGGTCGGCACGGCGTTGGTATTGGGTTTCTACGTTCGACCATTGTCCGCTGACATTTTCGTCCATGGTTACGAGTCCGTTATAGCCGGTTACACCCCAAATGGCGAGAAGAGCTATAACAACGATAATGATAATGGTTGATTTCTTCATACTTTTCATTTTTAGGCCTCACCTCCGATTCCTCTCCGATAGAGAGAGGGGAGGAGGGGAAGGCAGTTATTAATCATTTAATTATATTCTATGTAAACGTTTTATTTTCTTCCAGTATCCTCGAAGGTGTGTCAAAACGGTTGATGGCACACAGATGACACATCCTCGGCGTTAGAACCGGGAACCGGCTCCACCGCCACCTCCCATACCGCCTCCGAAGCTACCACCGCTGAAGCCTCCTCCGCCACTTCCGCCGAAGAGACCTCCACCACCGAAGATGACCGGACCACCTCCGCCTCCTCCCCGGTAATTTTCATCGTATGACTGCTGGCGGCGCACTACTTTATGTCCGCAATTGCGGCAGGTGTAGGTCACATCTTCCGTTTTCACTCCATTGCGGCGTGAGATGAGTATGCTGCTGCTACGTTGCAATTTATGTTGTCCGCAGTTGGGGCATTTGTTGGCAGCGCGTTGGGCAAGGATGCCTATAATAGATGCCACTGCGAGGAAACCGATAAGCCCCAGTAGGATACCTCCTACGGAGAGGTCATCCTCCTCTTCCGTGTCATTCACCATAGTGCCGTCAAGACGTGAACAGACTGCCTTTACACCCGCTACCATTCCAGCATCCCAATTACCGTCTTTCAGATAGGGAATCATGTATTTGGTCTGTATACGTTTGCAGATGGCATCAGGAAGGTCCCCTTCTAAACCGTATCCCGTAAAACTGGATGCAGCGTTGGTCGGTTACCAGCAGAATGACCAAACCGTTGTTTTTTTCTTTTTTCCCTACTCCCCATTCATTGAGCAGCTGGTGTGAGAAATCAAAACAGTCTTCTTGTCCGATGGACGGGACAACGGCAACTACCGTTTCAATGCCAGTTTGCTGCTCCAATGCATAGAGCATACGGTCTATATTGTCACATGCCTCCGTGGATAGGATTCCGGCTGGGTTGCACACATAGCGTGTCTTGTCCTGAAGGTGTACTTTAGGAATATTCTTAGTGGTGTAGACTTCTTGTGCCTGCAAGGATAAGAGCAAGCATAAGAAGAATGCTATGGAAATAAATCGTCTCATACTACCAATATTTGTTGCGGCGAAGATAGGAAAAATCACATCAATGTATGTATTTTCCTACGAATTTCTTTACATGTTCGGTGTATTCCTGCGGATAATCCTTGTAAGACATAGCATGCGTGGCACCGGGCACAATCCATAATTCTTTGGGTTCGGGCTTGGCTTCATAGAGGGGATAAACCATCCACGTCGGTACAAAGGTGTCGGCATCACCGTGGATGAAGAGCATCGGCAAAGTACATTTCTTTACTTGCTCCAAAGCAGAGGCTTCCCGGAAGTCCCATCCGTACTCCTGCCGGCAGAGCCAGCTTGCAGTATGCAGTAGGGGGAAAGCGGGCAGGTTGAACTGTGCTTTCAGTTCTCCGCGAAACTCATCCCATACGCTTGTGTAGCCGCAGTCTTCTACGAAACACTTGATGAAAGGCTGTTGGTATTGTCCGTGTTCCACTTCGCCGGATACCATCATGGTGGTGGCGGCTCCCATGGAGATGCCGTGTACTACCATCTTTGTACTGCGGGACGCTATGCTGTCCGCATGGTTGCGCCCGAAAAGCTCGTCGGCGGTCTCGGTCCATTGCAACACGTCGAGCCGGTCTTTCCAGCCCATCTGTACATGGTTCCCTTCGCTCATCCCGTGTCCGTAAAGGTCGGGCAGCAGGATGTTGAACCCCATCTCCTTGCTGTACAGATAGCCTATCATCAGCATGCGCACGGCATTATCCGTATATCCGTGTACGATGACTGCTGTTTTGAGGGTGGGGTGGGCGGCGGCAACGTAGAGTGCATGCAGCGTCTCTCCATGGTCGTTCTCAATGTAGAAGTCCTTCAATGCTCCTACGGTCACCAAACTGTCTACCCACGGTTGCAGTTCGGGATATTGCTCGAACATGAAGTTGTAGGATTCGGCAATGTTGCGACTGCGTGTGATAAGGCCTTCGGGTTTCAGAGCATGCCCCAGCATATAGTACCCTCCGCACAGTACTACGGTGCAGAGGGCAGCCAGACCGAGAATCGAATATTTTATGGTTTTCTTCATTATTTATTCCAAATTTCCCATGCAGCAAAGGCTTGCAGCAGTAACATTTCCAGACCGTTCTTAGTGACGGCTCCTTGTGCCTGGCCTTTCTTCATGAAAAGGGTTTCGTTTGGATTATATAACAAATCATAGAGCAAATGGTTGGGAGTCAGTAGTTCGTAAGGAATATTGGGACAGAAATCCACTTTGGGATACATGCCTACTGGGGTACAGTTGACAATCACTGTGTACTCTTGCATGATTTCCGGTGTCAGTTCTTCGTATGTGAGGTATTTATCCTCTTTCTTGGCGCGTGATACGAAGGAACTTTTTATACCCAGGTTCTCCAGCCCGCGATATACGGCTTTCGATGCACCGCCGGTACCCAAAATCAGGGCTTTCTTGTGTTGTGGTTGCAAAAGTGGTTCTATGGATTGTGTAAATCCTATGATGTCGGAGTTGTAGCCAACCAGTTTCACTTTGCCTTTGGAAAGGCGGATAATCTTAATGACATTGACGGCGCCTATCTTGGCTGTGTCTTTGTCCAGTTCGTCCAGGTAGGGGATGACTTGCTCCTTGTAAGGGATAGTCACATTCAGTCCACAGAGGTTGGGATTTTCCTCGATAACTTCCATGAAATCCTCGATACGTGGAATTTCGAAATTTACATATTCTGCATCAATATTTTCTGCCTTGAATTTCTCATTGAAATATCCGATAGAAAAGGAATGTTTCAACGGGTAACCTATTAAACCGTATTTCTGCATAATATTTTAGTTATTGATTGAACTATATTCGTTTGTTTATGGAGTACATTATTGGTCGGAAGTAGTTGAGGAGGTGATTACCGGTTCTTTGATGATAACAAAACCTCCGAATTGCAATCCGTTGTCTTTTCCGTTCAAACAGAACTTTCTGTCGAATACGGGTTTATTTTTTGATTTCCAGATCAGTTTGCTAGAGAAGGTGATGACGTCTTGAGTACCATCGTTCCAGTCTATTATCACTTTTTCGTTATCGAATGTATCGTCGCCATTGAATTCTCCAAAAGTGAGAAAGTATTTGCCAGTTTCAAATTTCATTGTTTGCAGACCGTTGAAGTGTGCAAGGTAAGCTTTGGTTTGGCTTATTGGAACGTCCTTTTCATATATTTTTCCATTATAGATTGCCTTGATTCCTTGCTTGGCAATGTTGCCGGGAGTTTCAGGATTCAACAAATCATTACCTTGAGCATCTTGTACTGCGATATGCAGTTCGATAGGAGCAAAATCCCATATCATATCATCACTTCCCGAATCATCGCAAGCTGTGAAACCGGCAACGCAAAGGAGGGTAATAAATAATAAATAGAGGGTGTGTGTAGCTTTCATAAGGTCTCTTTTTTATATAAGTTTCTTCTATTTAGTTGCCACATAAAGTGTACATATCCCGAAAGTCAGCCGCTTGAAGTGCACTTCGCTGAAGCCTGCCTTGCGGATTACCTCCTGCATCACTTCTCCCTGCGGGAAGGCGCGAATACTTTCCGGTAGATAGGTGTAGGCGCTGTTGTCTTTCGAAATACATTTACCGAGCAGGGGGATGACAACTTTGGAGTAGATGGTGAACAACTGTTTCATCGGGAAGCGGTCTGGTGTGGAGAGCTCCAGTATGACGAGATGTCCGCCGGTCTTTAGTACGCGGCACATCTCGGACAGTCCCTTGTCCAGCCCTTCGAAGTTGCGGATGCCGAACGCTACGGTCACGGCGTCGAAGCTTTCGTCGGCAAACGAGAGGGAGGTGCAGTCCTCCCGGGCAAATGAAATCTTGTTCGAGAGGTGCGCCTGCTTTACTTTTTCACGTCCCACGTTCATCATGCCTTCCGAGATGTCGGTGCCAATCAGGCTATCGGGTTGCAGTTCGCGGCATGCAAGGATGGCGAAATCGCCGGTGCCGGTAGCTACGTCCATAATGCGCCGGGGGCGGAAAGGACGTAGGTACTTGATTGCTTTCCTACGCCAGCTGCGGTCGATGCCCATGGATAGGGTGTGATTCAGCTTGTCGTAGGCAGGAGCGATGTTGTCGAACATTTCTTCCACTTGTTCGCTCTTCTTGCCGTCATTACCGTAGGGCTTGATGTGTTCTTGGGGATAGTCCATTTACTTTAAATATTCGGTTACATTCTTTTCAATGCGTTCGGCAATGTTGCTGGTATCTTCCTTTACAAACTTCTCGCCGGTGATGTGTTCGTACAGTTCGATGTAACGTTCACTGATTGAAGTAACGATTTCGTCTGTCATTTCCGGTACTTGCTGTCCTTCTTTACCTTGGAAGCCGTTGTCCATCAGCCATTCGCGTACAAACTCCTTGGAGAGTTGCTTTTGCGGTTCGCCGTTGGCAAAACGTTCTTCGTAGCCTTCGGAGTAGAAGTAGCGGCTGGAGTCGGGCGTATGGATTTCGTCCATCAGGTAAATCTTGCCGTCGTGCTTGCCGAATTCGTATTTGGTGTCTACCAGAATCAATCCGCGTTCCGCTGCAATCTCGGTACCGCGTTTGAAGAGGGCCATGGTGTATTGCTCCAATACGGCATATTCTTCGGGTGTGGCAAGACCTTGTGCCAGGATTTCTTCTTTGGAGATGTCGGCATCGTGTTCGCCAATCTCGGCTTTAGTGGTCGGGGTGATGATGGGTTCAGGGAATTTCTGGTTTTCCTTCATCCCTTCGGGCAACTTCACGCCGCAGATTTCACGTACACCGCTCTTGTAGGCACGCCATGCGCTGCCACAGAGGTAACCGCGTACAATCATTTCTACGGGGAATCCCTCGCACATCACACCTACCGTCACCATCGGGTCGGGTGTAGCCATTTTCCAGTTGGGGCAGATGTCGGTTGTGGCATCCAGGAATTTTGCTGCAATCTGGTTCAGCATTTGTCCTTTGAAGGGAATACCTTTCGGCAATACTACGTCGAAGGCTGAGATGCGGTCGGTAGCTACCATGACCAACTTTTCACCATTGATGTTGTACACATCACGAACTTTTCCGTGGTACACGCTTTTCTGTCCGGGAAAGTTAAATTCAGTTGCTGTTAATGCTTTCATCTTTGTAATATTTACGATTTTGAGAATTTACTGTTTCTGTTCAATCTTACTATCGGCTTGTTCGGCTTTGCGTCGTTCACGTTCCGCTTTCGCTTCCTTGTCGAACTTCTCGTAGGCCTCCACAATCTGAGTTACCAACTTATGGCGTACGATGTCTTTCTTGTTCAGCTCCACGAAACTGATGCCTTTTACGCCTTTCAGAATCTTCAGTGCCTGCACCAGACCGGAAGTCTGGGAAGAAGGCAAGTCAATCTGCGTCATGTCTCCCGTGACAATCATCTTGGTGTTCATTCCCATGCGGGTGAGGAACATCTTGATTTGCTGGGTGGTCGTGTTCTGCGCTTCATCCAGAATGACGACGGCATCGTTCAGTGTGCGTCCGCGCATAAAGGCGAGAGGGGCAATCTGGATGATGTTCAGCTCCATATACTCTTTCAACTTGGCGGCAGGTATCATGTCCTGCAGGGCGTCATAGAGTGGTTGCAGATACGGGTCTATCTTGTCCTTCATGTCGCCGGGCAGGAAACCGAGCTTTTCTCCGGCTTCTACGGCAGGGCGGCTGAGAATGATTTTCTTTATCTCCTTATTCTTTAGTGCCCGCACGGCAAGCGCGATGGCTGTATAGGTCTTTCCTGAACCGGCGGGACCGATGGCAAACAGCATGTCATTCTTGGCAAATGCCTCTACCAGCTTCAGCTGGTTCTCGCTGCGCGGGATAATCGGCTTTCCGGTTACGCTGAATACAATGACATTGCCCGATTTTTCCGCTTGCGGGGCATTGCCTTTGATGATGTCTATAATGACCTCTTCTTTCAAAGAGTTGTATTCGGCACAGTATTTCTCCAGCTTGGTAATGTTCTCCTCGAATGCACACATTTCCTCCTCATCACCCAATACTTTGATGACATTGCCGCGGGCAACGATGCGAAGCTTGGGATACAAGGCTTTTATCAGCTGCATGTTGGCGTTGTTTACGCCATAAAATATTACCGGGTCAATATCTTCAAGAACAATCAGTTTTTCTATCATTGATATGTTTTAAAGTTCAATTCGTTCTTTTAGTGAAACGTTCTGCAAATGTAGTGAAACGTTTGGATACTTAAACAGTTCCATTGGGTATTTTTTTTGCAGTGGCTTCGGGTAGATTGTCGGTAATTGTTGCACGACGATGCCGTTTCCTTTTTTTGAGCATCCGATACGTTGTCGGTTCAGCGTCTGTTCCTTCATGTTGAAGATAATATTGGGGTCGAAGTGCTGCCCGTTGACGCGTGTCTCGAAGTGCAGATGCTCAGTAGAGGCGCGTCCGGTGCGTCCGGTCAGTGCGATGGGCTGTCCGGCTTTGACTGTGTCGCCACAATGTACAAGGTTTTTGAAGTTGTGGCTGTATATCGTTTCCAGTCCGAAGTCATGGCGTACGACGACGACATTGCCGTAGGCGCTATAAGGCTTGGACATCCGTACTACGCCGTTGAAGGCACTCCGTATGGTGTCTTTGGCGTAGGTCTTGATGTCTATGCCACTGTGGCGTCCCCGCCCCCGTCCGTAAGGGGAGATGACTTTTCCTCCAGGCAGGGGAAAGGAGTATTCCGTGTCCGGAATGTCCTCCAAAGGTAGCTCTATCAGTTCTCTTTGCGAAAACAGTCCCGGAGTGGCAACGCGGATATGGTTGGTTTCCATGGTGGAAAAGACCGTTTTCTTCCCTTGTGCCGTGGCACCAAGGGCTATGAGCAGGAGAGGGACAAGAATACGGATTCTCATTTATTCAAAATATTGTATAGTCCCACTGGTAGAGGAAGCATATTTCTCCAACAGTTCCAATATCATTTCGGCTGCTTCTTTCAGACCTTCCTGCCCGTTGTAGCCGTTGACAATGGCAAGGATATGGCGGGTTTCAAGTTTCATCTTGGTGCGTTCGTGGTCGCTGGTCGGGGTACCGATACCGCCTATACGGTCGCGGTAGACGGGCAGCCCTTCTATGTTCAGCATGCCGCGGCCTATACCCTCGAACAATTCCTCGGCACGTCCTATGCCCAGCTCAAGGTCGGTCCCTTGTATCTCGTCGGCATCAAATCCGCCGATAGAGTGGCCCGTACGTAGGGAGACAAGGTTGATAAGGTCTACCAACGTATCTATCTGATAGAGTTCCAATCCGCGCAGCAGTCGCCGTCTCAGTGCTTCGGCCGAGGGACGGTAGCGGCTGGGGTCCTTGCCGCAACGTTTATAGGCTTCGCGGGTGGCGGCAATGACGGGTTGGTACTTGATGCTGTCCGTGGTTTCACGGGCTCTTAGCTCTTGGGTGAAAGTTGCGATTTCTTGCCACAACCCTTCGCAATATGGGGTATTTGTCACTTCGGCAAATACGGCTGCACCGCGGAATTCGGGGCAATTCTGCTTGATTTCTTTAGAAAGTGTGATATGATACATTAATGCAATCCGTTTGAATGGGTTAACATGATTCCCGACAATATCCTTCCGGATTTGATACCCATCCGGCGTGCCGAGAAAAACTCTTCATATTGGGTAAAAGTACATATATTGGCTGTCTCCACTTGTGCGGAAGGTACTCCGAAGTCCAGTAGTTGCAGTCGGTTGGCAGCCCATAGGTCGATATGGTATTTGTGGGTGGCGGGTTTCCATTCGGAGATGTAATCCATCTGGAAACCGTTCTTGCGGAATGCTTCATAGACTTCGTCGCCTACCTCGAAGGCGGAAAGGGAGATGCCGGGGCCGATGCAGGCTATCACTTCTTTGCCCTCTGTGCCATAGCGGGCACGCATCTTGTCGAGTGTGTGGCCGAGGATGTAATTCACAGTGCCGCGCCATCCGGCATGAACAGCGGCTATCACGGCATTCTTCCGGTCGTAGAGCAGGATGGGAATGCAGTCTGCCGTAGAGATGCAGATGCAGCAGCCCGGTTCACGGGTTATCAGTGCATCAATGCCCTGCAACATGGAGTGGCGTTCTTCTGCTGTTGCATGCAGATAAGTTCCGTTAATGACAAGTGCCTTTGTCCCGTGGGTCTGAAACGGGATGACCAGTTCTTGGGGGCGTTGGGGCAGGGAAGAACATACTATTTCCTGGTTGCGGCGTACAGCTTCGGCTTCGTCTCCCGTGTAAGGTGTACAGTTGAGGGAGGCATAGTTACCTTGGCTGCATCCACCGTGGCGGGTGGTTACAAAACAAGAAATGCCGGGATATGAGGCAAGCAGCTCATATCCCAACATTTTCCTATCTTCTGTAAGAGGAATCATTTTTTATCTTCCTCCCAATCTTCTTCGTATTCAAAGTCCTCGAGGTCCTCTATGTCCTCGTCGTCATTGACGTATTCATAGCTGAGGTCCTCGTCCTCACCCTCTTCTTTCAATTCTTCCTGCAGGTGGCTGAGGTCTTTGGCGCGATGGGCAATGCTGTCCACTTTGCCTTCTATCTTATTACTTTCCTTGTTCAGCTCTTCCCAAAGGATGTCTTTCAGCGTGGAGATGCCCATGCCGGAGACAGCAGAGATGAATATATGCGGAATCCCTTCGGGCAGTGTCGGCTCTATCTCGTCCATCAGTTCCTGGTCGAGCATGTCGCATTTGGTGACGGCAAGCACTCTCTGTTTGTCCAGCATTTCGGGGTTGAAAGTGCGAAGCTCGTTCAACAGGATTTCGTATTCCTTACGGATGTCGTCACTGTCGGCAGGCACCATGAACAGCAACAATGAGTTGCGCTCGATGTGGCGCAGGAAACGCAATCCTAAGCCTTTGCCGGCACTGGCTCCTTCGATGATGCCGGGAATGTCCGCCATCACAAACGATTTGCTGTCGCGATAGGACACGATGCCCAGATTGGGTTCCAGCGTTGTAAACGGATAATTGGCGATTTTGGGCTTCGCCGCAGAAACGGATGCCAGTAAAGTGGATTTTCCTGCATTGGGGAAACCTACCAGACCGACGTCTGCCAGCAGCTTCAGTTCCATGATTACCGTCAACTCCTGCATCGGTTCGCCCGGTTGTGCAAAGCGGGGAGCCTGGCGTGTGGCGGTTTTGAAGTGCCAGTTGCCCAGACCTCCGCGTCCGCCTTTCAGCAAGATGACTTCTTGTTCGTGCTCGGTGACGTCGCAGATATATTCACCCGTTTCGGCGTTGTACACCACCGTGCCGCAGGGCACTTCAATCACCTTGTCCGCTCCGTCTTTTCCGAAACTGCGGTTTTTGGAACCGGATTCTCCGTGACCTGCCAGGATGTGGCGATCGTACTTCAGATGGAGTAGCGTCCAGTAGTTGCGGTTACCCCGCAGGATGACATGGCCTCCTCGTCCTCCGTCACCTCCGTCGGGGCCTCCGTTGGGTATGTATTTCTCACGCCGCATATGCGTAGAACCTCGTCCGCCCTTTCCGGAGCGGCAATATATTTTTACGTAGTCAACAAAATTCGATTCAGCCATATTCTGTTTTATTGTTATTTCACTGCGTCAATAGCCTTGCAAACATCGGCAAAGATTTCTTCCAATACGCCGAGCCCTGGATGTGTTGGTATTTGCCGTCCTGCTTGTACCAGTCAATCAGCGGAGCTGTCTGTGAGTGGTAAACCACCAGACGCTTCTTGATTGTCTCTTCATTGTCGTCTGCACGTCCTGATTCTTGTCCGCGCTTGATGAGGCGCTTCATCAGTTCTTCTTCGGGCACGTCGAGGTCGAGCATCACGCTGACTTCCTGTCCGCGTTCGGCGAGCATCTTCTTTAATGCTTCAGCCTGGGCGATTGTTCTGGGGAAGCCGTCGAAAATCACGCCTTTGCTATCCTTGAAGCTGTCGAATACGCTTGCCAGAATATCAATCATCAACTCATCGGGAATCAACTGGCCCTGGTCGATATAACCTTTAGCAGTCTTGCCCAGTTCTGTACCGTTTTTCATTTCAGCACGGAGCACGTCTCCGGTAGAGATGTGGTTGATGCCATACTTTTCTACAATCTTTTCACTTTGTGTTCCCTTACCTGAACCGGGAGCACCAAAAATTACAATGTTCAACATTTGCTTAGTTATTATTTAATGATTTACTATATTATGTCTGTATCAGTCTACTACAGTATAAATGTCGGGATAGTTGCGCCCGAAGCCGTCATAATCCAACCCGTAGCCCACGATGAAGTCGTTCGGAATATTCATGGCCACATATTCTATGTTTAAATCAACTTTCAGCTTATCAGGTTTCACCAGTAGGGAGGCAATATGAATCTCCCTGGGACCGCGAGTGCCGAGGGTGTCCAGTAAGCGTTGCATGGTGAGTCCCGTATCTACTATGTCCTCTACAATGACCACTGTACGGTCTGTGAGGTCTTCATTGATGCCTATTACTTCCTTAATTACCCCGGTAGAGGATACTCCTTGATAAGATGCCAATTTGACAAACGAAATTTCGCAGGGAATCGTGATTCGTTTCAGCAAATCGGCGGTAAACATGAACGAACCGTTCAGTACGCTGAGGAATAGAGGATTCTTTCCTGCCAGGTCGCGGTTGATTTCGTTCGCTACACGGGTTACTTCTTTCAGTATGTCCTGCTCCTTGATGGAGACTGTGAACATCTTGTCTTTTATTTGTATGGTATCCATAGATGGGATGTTTTTAGAAAGTTGCCGCAAAAATACGATTTTTATTCCACTCCATGCATCATCTTCTGTAATTTCTTTGAAAGCAGGAAGAGGATAAGCGATGCCGTGGCAGACATGACGACGAACACCATGAAGAAATCGTACATCGTCTCAATGCGATAGCCCAGTAGCGTCTTTACCTTTCCGGCTTCGGGGTAGAGCCCGCTCAGCGTGCCTGCAAACTTATTGGCAGTGGCGGTGGAGAGGTACCATATCCCCATCATCAGCGAGGCGAAGCGGATGGGCGTGAGCTTGTTCACCATGGAGAGTCCGATGGGCGAGAGGCAGATTTCGCCCATGGTATGGATGAAGTAGAGCCCCGTCAGCCAAATGAGACTCACCTTGATGCCCGGCTGAACATCTTTCACCCCAAAGCAGATGACGAGATAGCCCAGTGAAAGCAGTAGCAGGCCGATGGCTTGCTTGGTGGGCGAGGCGGGCTCCATGCCCCGTTGCCCAGGGCGCCCCATACGCCCGGCATGATGGCGGCAAGTATCACCACAAAGAAGGGGTTGAAGGACTGAATCCAGGAGGCGGGCATTTCCCACCCCAGGATGACGCGGTCGGTCTGCTCGGAGGCGAAAAGCGTGAGCGAGGCGCCTGCCTGCTCGTAGGCCGCCCAGAAGAAAATGACGAAGAAGGCGATGATGTAGATGACGAAGATGCGGTCGCGCTCCGTCTTGGTGAGTGAGCCTTCCAGCAGGATGCTGACGGGAAACACGATGCAGGCGGTGAAGATGCCGATGCTTATCCAATCGTCCCCGAAGCACCAGTAGAAGAAACCGGCAAGCGCGATGGCGAGCAGGGCGAGCAGCAGGTAGTTGCGCATGGTCCGTCCGTTGGCATGGGCACTCTCCGGGCGGTGTTGTCTGCCTGGGGCCGTTCCTTGCGGGCGTCGGGGATGATGCCGAGGGGCTTGCCGTCGGGGCCGATGAGGTACTTGTTCTTCTGGGTTTCGAAGAGGACGACCGTCAGCACGGTGACGATGGCGGCAATGAGGAAGCCCCATCGGAAGTCGTGAGGGTTGCCCGTCTCGCCAAAATAGCCGCAGACCAGCGGGGCGAGGAAGGAACCCACGTTGACACCCATATAGAAGATGGTGTAGGCGGAATCCAGCCGTTTGTCACCCGGCTCGTAGAGCTGCCCCACCAGGGAGGAGACGGTGGGCTTGAAGCAGCCGTTGCCCAATATAAGGAAAGTCAGTCCGCCGTACATCAGCCAATGCGAAAGCTCACGCGCCTCCAGCATCGAGGCACTGGCAAACATCAGGAACTGGCCGACTGCCATCATCATGGCCCCCCAGAAGACGGAACGGCGGATGCCCCAGTATTTGTCGGCGATGTAGCCGCCGATTAAGGGTGTCAGGTACACCAGTCCGGTGTAGCTGCCGTAGATGGAGGCGGCGTGCTCCTTGTCGAAAAGGAGTGCCTGGGTGAGGAACAGAATGAAGATGGCACGCATGCCGTAGTAGCTGAAACGCTCTGCCGTGCTGGTGGCGAAGATAAGGTAAAGACCTTTCGGGTGTCGGGATGTACTCATTGAATATGCTTTTATTGTTTTGGCTTTTATTATATGTTGAGGGTACAAAATTAGTCATTATTTTGCGTAAGTTAATGGGTATAATTAGAAACTTGCCGACAAGCCTGCGGGAACTTGCCGACAAGCTTGTGCAAACTTATCCGTAAGCCTACGCAAACTTAAAACAGAATTTCTGTTTCTGTAAATAAAGCTTTTGTTTATAGAAATAGAGCTTTTGTTTCTAAGAATAAAGGCTTTGTTCTAAGAATCCTTTGCATTGAAGACAACTTTTCCTTACGGAGCAGATATTTTTTCCCGGGGGGCAAAGCAACTTGATAAAAAACGTCTTCTCTTTGTACAGTTGAAATCAAAGCCCTATCTTTGCTCTACGATTTTAAGATAATCCTATTATGAAGATATTTCCTACTACAAGCATCAAGCAACTGGATGCAGATACCATAGAGAATGAACCGATTGCCTCCATCGACTTGATGGAACGTGCCTCACGCGCATTGGCCCGTGCCATTGCCGAGCGTTGGGAGCCGGACACGCCGCTCACCGTTTTTGCCGGACCGGGGAACAACGGTGGCGATGCGCTTGCCCTGGCGCGACTGCTGGCCGGGAAGGGCTACCGGCTCGAGGTGTATCTCTTCAATACGAAAGGGACGCTTTCGCCGGACTGCGAGACGAACAAGGAGCGGCTGGCCGACGTGCCGGGTGTGGACTTCCACGAAGTGACCACCCAGTTTGTACCTCCCGTGCTGACGGCAGACCATGTGGTGATAGACGGTCTCTTCGGCAGCGGTTTGAACAAGGCTCTGAGCGGCGGTTTTGCAGCCGTAGTGAAGTACATCAACGCTTCGCCCGCCACGGTGGTGTCCATCGATATCCCATCGGGACTGATGGGTGAGGACAATACCTACAACGTACATACGAATATCGTCCGTGCCCATCTGACGCTGAGCCTGCAATTGCCGAAACTGGCATTTCTCTTTGCCGAGAACGAGCCGTATGTGGGCGAATGGCAGTTACTGGACATCGGACTCAGCGAGGATGTCATCCATGACATGGAAACGGACTTCTGCCTGCTGGAGCATGAAGATGTGTCTGCCCTGCTGAAGCCGCGCAGCCGGTTTGCCCATAAGGGGAACTTCGGCCGTGCACTGCTGATAGCCGGTTCGCAGGGAATGGCGGGAGCTTCGGTGCTGGCTGCGCGTGCTTGTCTGCGTTCGGGGGTGGGGCTGCTGACGGTGCATGTGCCGTTCTGCAACAACTTCATTGTGCAGACTTCCGTGCCCGAAGCCATGACGGAGCTGGACATCAGCGACACCTGCTTTGCCGCCGCTACTGATACGGACGATTACCAGGCCGTGGCGATAGGTCCGGGACTGGGAAAGGCGGCAGAGACCGAGGCGGCTCTGCTGGAGCAGATAGAGATATGCCAGACTCCGATGGTGGTGGATGCTGATGCCCTGAACTTGCTGGGCGAGAAGCGTAACTATATAGGGCGTCTGCCCAAAGGGAGTATTCTGACTCCGCACCCCAAGGAACTGGAGCGTCTTGTAGGCAAATGCCAGAATTCGTACGAACGCCTGATGAAGGCTCGCGAGCTGGCGAAGAGCGCCGGAGTGCATATCATCTTGAAAGGCGCTTATTCTGCCATTGTCACTCCTGCCGGGAAATGTTTTTTCAACCCTACCGGCAATCCGGGTATGGCAACGGGAGGCAGCGGTGATGTGCTGACGGGAGTGGTGCTTGCCTTGCTTGCCCAAGGCTATGAGCCGGAGAAGGCTGCCTGCCTGGCCACGTATGTGCACGGACTGGCGGGAGATGTTGCCTGCAAGAAGCAGGGGGCAGTGGGGATGACGGTGGGGGATATAGTTGCCTGCCTGCCGCTAGCGTGGAAGATGCTGGAAGAATAAGGAGAGAAGTGTAATTTGGATGGCTTGTCATGTCAACAGAAATAAGATATTTTGAAAACAGAAAAGATTGGCGGAAGTGGCTGGCTGACAATTTTGATACTGCCGATGGAGTCTGGTTTGTGTTTCCTACTAAATCTTCAAGCGAGAAAAGTATTGTATATAATGACGCTGTTGAAGAGGCCCTTTGTTTCGGGTGGATTGACAGCACGATAAAGTCACTTGACAAAGAACATAAAATTCAGCGTTTCACGCCCAGGAATCCTAAAAGTACCTATTCGCAAGCCAACAAAGAAAGGTTGAAATGGTTGCTGGAGCATAAAATGATACATCTTGAATTTGAGGATAAAATACGAACTGTCTTGTCGGTTCCTTTTGTTTTTCCAAATGATATAATCGACAGATTGAAAGAGGATGAAAGAATATGGAAGAATTATCAGAGTTTCTCTGACCCCTATAAACGTATCCGAATCGCATACATTGAAGCGGCGAGGAAACGACCGGAAGAATTTGAAAGGCGATTAAATAACTTTATCTGTAAAACGAAAGAGAACAAAATAATAATAGGGTTTGGCGGGATTGAAAAATACTATTAACGCTAATTCTTTTCCGCTTATTTCTCTCTTGTCGTAATGTGGAAGCATCCTTGCTTCAACTCGTACTTGATGTAGCATTTATCGGCTTTCCGCAGGTCACGGAGCACTTCCGAAAGAACCAGTTTTAAGGTATCTGCGCTGACATCCTGCAAAGGACGTCCATCCTCGTCTTCTATTTTCTGAAAGCGCTTCCAACTGACATCGAATGTCGTTCCGTAAAAATGTGCCGAGTTTGGAGAAGCATTGCCGTTACGGCGGCGCAGGCGTTTTACGTCGTCTTGGGTGCGGAGTACGGAAGTCACAATTATCTTGTTTGGATTCAGCCCCTTGGCGGTCAGTGAATCAAGGAAGTTGTGTCCGATGGTGTCCAGCAGGCTGGCGGCGCCCGGAATGAGATAAGGGATGGAATGCGTCAGTGAATCCACGGCATAGAGCTCGTTTGTCGTGATAGGTTGCAGTTGCTCTCTCATCTTTTCTGCTTCCTCGCGGGATGAAAGTACACGTATGCCGATGGCTTGGGCTACATTGAGATGTTTCTCATTCAAGTCTCCGAACGAGCGCTTGTAGCTGACAACACCCCGAATGTTGCGCGGTTCGTTCAACTTGAGCGACATGTCCTTCTTCTTACAGCCGGCAAAGGTGAATGTTGCGGCAGCTGCGACAATTATCAGTATAGGTAGGATTCTGGAAGAATATCTCATCTTATAAATGTACTATGTCTGTGAAAAATCTGCGTTAATCTGTGTAATCTGTGGTGAAAACCTTGCAAAGATAATTCAAACCTTCTTAAGTTTGCACTATCTTTGCACACAAAAAAGACCGTGCAACGATATTTTATATACCTGGCTTATGATGGCACCGCTTATCACGGCTGGCAAATCCAGCCGAATGGAGCGAGTGTGCAGGAGTGTTTGATGAAGGCGCTGAGTACCTTGCTGCGTCGCGAGGTGGAAGTCGTGGGAGCGGGGCGTACCGATGCCGGGGTGCATGCCTCACTGATGGTAGCTCACTTTGACAGTGATTCTCCTCTGGACACTGTTTTTATGACGGATAAGCTGAATCGTCTGCTTCCTCCCGATATTTCCGTATACCGCTTGCGGGCCGTGAAGCCCGATGCACATGCCCGCTTTGATGCTACGGCGCGGATGTATAAGTATTACGTCACTACTGCCAAGATGCCTTTCAATCGTCAATACCGTTGCCGTCTGTTCCAAACACCGGACTTTGAACGGATGAATGAGGCTGCCCAAACCTTGTTTGACTATACGGACTTTACCAGCTTCAGCAAACTTCATACGGATGTCAAAACCAATAATTGCAAGATTATGCATGCCGCCTGGACCCGGGTAGACGATGTGACCTGGGTGTTCACCATCCAGGCCGACCGGTTCCTGCGGAACATGGTACGCGCCATTGTCGGTACTTTGCTCGAAGTGGGTCGCGGAAAACTTTCTGTTGAGAGTTTCCGACGCGTCATCGAACAGAAGGACCGTTGTCAGGCAGGAACCTCCGTTCCCGGAAATGCATTGTTTCTAGTGGATGTAGCCTATCCGGAAACTACTTTTTTAGAATAAAAGAGGGATGCACTACAAAACGTACCCCCCTCCTTTTAATTTTTAATTCTTAATTTTTAATTAACTCTATGTGGTTATTGCTTGCTTTCCTCTCTGCTGCCTTATTGGGATTTTACGATGTCTTCAAGAAGAAGTCGCTTCGTGACAATGCCGTACTGCCGGTACTTTTCCTGAACACGCTGTTCTCGAGCCTGATATTTCTTCCTTTCATTCTGGTATCTGCCTTTGCGCCGTCGGTGTTGGGAGGTACGATGTTTGATGTTCCCGTGGTGGGGTGGGAGGTGCATAAGTTTATTGTTGTCAAGTCGTTTATCGTGCTCTCTTCCTGGATATTCGGTTATTTCGGGATGAAGCATCTGCCGCTGACCATCGTGGGACCGATTAATGCGACGCGCCCCGTGATGGTGCTTGTAGGTGCCATGCTTGTGTTTGGCGAACGCTTGAACCTTTATCAATGGATTGGCGTGATGCTTGCCATAGTATCCTTTTTCATGCTGAGCCGTTCGGGCAAGAAGGAGGGAATCGACTTCAAGCATAACAAATGGATTCTTTTCATCGTGCTGGCTGCCGTTGCTGGAGCTGTCAGTGGGCTGTATGACAAATATCTGATGAAGCAGCTCAATCCGATGCTGGTGCAGTCGTGGTATAATGTCTACCAAGTCTTTATCATGTGCCCCATTATCTTGCTGTTGTGGTACCCCAAGCGAAAAGAAAGTACCCCGTTTCGTTGGGACTGGACCATTATCTGTATCTCCATTTTCCTTTGTGCGGCAGACTTTGTCTATTTTTATGCCCTGAGCTATGAGGACTCCATGATTTCCATCGTTTCGATGGTGCGTCGTGGAAGCGTTGTTGTTTCCTTCCTTTTCGGTGCGCTTTTCTTCCGTGAAAAGAATTTAAAAAGCAAGGCTGTCGACCTCATTTTGGTGTTGATTGGAATGTTCTTCCTATATTTGGGGAGTAAATAGACAAGAGATATATGGCAGAAGACCTATATATAAATGCTGGTAGCAAGACAGAGAAATATCGCGCTTTGCTTCCTCAACTGAAAAATCTGCTGGCAGGTGAAGATGACTTGATAGCCAATCTGGCGAATGTTTCGGCGGCGCTGAAAGAGACTTTCCATTTCTTTTGGGTAGGCTTCTATTTGGTGAAGGGTGAAGAATTGGTGTTAGGACCTTTCCAGGGACCGATAGCTTGTACGCGCATCAGGAAAGGCCGTGGTGTTTGCGGCACGGCATGGGATAGAGCCGAGACGTTGGTTGTGCCCGATGTGGATGCATTTCCCGGACATATAGCCTGCAGCTCGCTGTCGCGTTCGGAGATCGTGGTTCCGCTGAAGCGTGAGGACGGTGAAGTGTGGGGAGTATTGGATATTGACAGTGACGATTTGGGCGGTTTTGATGAAACAGATGCCCGTTTCCTTGAAGAAATGATTAAAATGTTATGATAAGAAAACTGAGTGCTTTTTTGATTTTGGCTTTCATCGGATGGGGGTATTTGCAGGCCCAGGAAGCCAAGACGTGTTTTAAGAATATGCCGGATTCTATATGTCCGTTGCTTAGCGCCGTGAACCGTGCGGATTTTATAGACTTTCTGGAAAGTAAGATGAAAGCTGAGGTGACCAACAGCTTTGGTGGTAAATCGGAAATGACGGAACTTTCTCCAGACTATATACATGTGAAGATGACGCCCCAGAGTTCATGGCAGATGAAGCTCTTGTCTATTAACGACAGTACGAAGGTGATTTGTGTGGTTGCTACGGTTTGTGCTCCGGCTTGCGACAGCCATGTCAAGTTCTATACGACAGACTGGAAGGAGCTGGTTGCTTCGTCCTACCTGCCGGCATTGCCCGTTCTGGATGATTTTATCGCTGAGGCCGCGGATACGGTGGATGTCTATGAGTATCAGGATGCCCGTCGCCAGGCCGACATGCTGCTGATGAAAGCGGACCTTTCTGCGAAGGATGCCACGTTGGCATTCACTTTTACCACGACCGATTACATGGGTAAAGAAGCGGCGGAGAAACTGAAACCGTTTGTCCGCCGTCCTATTGTTTATACTTGGAATCAAGGGAAGTTCGAGAAATCCTCTACTTCACTTTGATTCTGTCGAATCCCTCTCCATAGACTCCGATGACTGCACTTTGTGATACAAAGGCATTGGGGTCTATGTCTTTTATGAGCCGGAAAATGATGGTGGACTCCCGCTTCTTGGCCAGCACGAACAGCATTTTTATCTCTTTTCCCGTATAGAAGCCCGAGGCGTTGATGACCGTTGCACCTCTGTGAGGATATACCTGGATGTGCTTGGCTATCTCCTCATATTTATCGCTGATAATAAAGAATTGTACGGACTGGCGGGCACTGTTCACCACTTGGTCGAGCACGAAGCTGCATATGTATAGAGTAACGTAGCCATACACCACCTTTTCCCAATCTTTTAGAACAAAGTAACTGGACGAGATGATGATAAGGTCACATATCAACATGACTCTGCCCAGCGTGATGTCGCGGTACTTGTTGATTACGGCGGCAATGATGTCCGTGCCGCCAGTACTGCCGTTGTTGGAAAAGGCGATGCCGATGCCGCTACCGCAGAAGGAGGCACCGATGACACAAGCCATGAAAGGCTGGTCGTGCAGGAGGACAACACCCTCGGTCAGTTTCTGGATAATGGAAAGGAAAAAGGTCAGGGTGAATACGGCAAAGATTGTCTTTACGCTGAACTTCCATCCCAACACACGTAGGGCAAGCAATAGAAGCAGAAAATTGATGGCGAAGTACGTATATTGGACGGGAAATCCAGTGGCAAAATATACGATGGATGCAATGCCCGGTACGCCACCGGTAGTAATATCGTTGGGAAGCAGGAAGACTGTCCAGCCGATACCATATAAGACCATACCCAGGGCAATCATCAGATAATCCCGCAGTTCGCGCATGGTGTTCTGTCGGGAGGGAACATTTACTATTGTTTTCATTATAATTTTATGTGGTTGTGAAAATGCGGGGACAAAGATACAAAAGATATCATTTGTTTGTTTGAGTATAAGATTGATATTTATATTTTGATGTTACTATGAGTTTTAACATACAATAGCTTGCTTTGATAAAATAATTATCTATATTCGCTTTTATAATTAACGGTGATTATTGACTTAGATGACTATGAAACCACTTTACCAAGATCTGCCATTCCCAATAGACAGTCATATACATTATTATATAGAAGACTTGCCGCACTTCATTGTACCTTGGCATTATCATCCGGCCATAGAGATAATGTATATAACTAGAGGTATAGGAACCCGTTTTGTTGGGGATTGCATAGAACAGTATGAGGAGGGGGATGTATGTATGATTGGCCCTAATCTCCCTCATGAATGGCGTAATGATGATGCTTATTTTGATAAGGAGTCTGGTTTGCGTGCTACGTGTATCTGTCTGTTCTTTAAACGTGAGATATTTGATCCGAATTTTATCAGATTACCAGAAATGAATAATATTCGTGATTTGATAGAGAGATCACGGCGTGGACTGAAGTTTACCGGAAAATCGAAATTAGAGATAACCCGGTTTATAAGGAGTTCGGTGAATGATGTAGGGGTTCGGAAGGTAACGAATCTTTTAACACTTCTTGAGCTGATGGCCACATCGACTGAGTATGAGTTACTGGCCTCAGTGGGATTTACGAATTCTGTAAATTCAGAAGATTTTGAGAGATTTAATAAGGTATACAAGTTTCTCGTCAAGAACTTTGCGACTTCCATTAGGTTGGAAGAAGTTTCGACTTTGGTTGGATTGACCCCGACAGCTTTTTGCCGTTATTTCAAGGAGAGGACCAAGAAAACCTTTGTAGAATATCTGAACGAAATGCGTATCGGTTATTCGAAAAAACTATTACTGGAAAACAAAATGAAGATTTCTACTATCAGTGGGGAAGTCGGATTCCCTAACTTATCTAATTTTATATCCCAATTTAAAAAAGTGACAGGAATGTCCCCGTCGCAGTTCCAAAAGCAGTTTGGAGTAAAGGCTAAACAAGCCATTTGATTCTACTATTTTATCATTGAATATTTGGTGGTTAGAGCCTTGGTTTTCTACTTTTTTTGCAAGGTTTTATCCATTTGCTGCGAATAATGGTAAAATACCATAATTATCGGAAAATATAGAGGAAAGAGCGAGTTCCATATCAGCGTACTTTTGCAATATAAGATTTTAAAAGTATGATGCTGATGAATGATAAGAGAACAAATGAGTCGCCTTTGCTCTTTATAAAGGATTCTTTGATCGGTGAAAATGTGAAGAGGAGTTTGAAGACTTTGGCTGATTTACGAGGTGTTTTTCATAATTGTGAGGCTTATGAACAGATGTCTCCTGATACTTTATTGTATGAGGTGACTTGTCATCTGCCGGTTGAAGAAGGAACGCCAGGGGGACTCTATTTCGGAATCACGAGAATTTATCCAGGTAAGGTTGGTGATGAGTATTTCATGACCAAAGGACATTTTCATGCCAATATGAATCGTGGGGAGTACTATTGGGGAGTGGAAGGTGAAGGCAGATTGATTATGATGGATCAGAACCGAAGGGTTTGGAGTGAGCGGATGTTTCCGGGTAGTCTTCATTATATACCTGGAGGGGTGGCCCATCGTGTGGCAAATATAGGATATTCTGTTCTGTCATTCGCTGCTTGTTGGCCTTCGGACGCAGGACATGATTATCAGGTGATTTTGGAGAACGGGTTTTCTGCATCTTTACAGTGTGTGAATGGCAATCCCCAATTGATAGAAATATGAATATGAAGTATATCATAGCTGTAGATTTGGGAGGAACCATTACAAAAGTCGGTCTCTTACGCAATGGAGAACTGGTAGACTATGTAAAAATGCCTTCTCGTCAAGATTTGGATATGACAGCAAGTTTGCCGGAGATTGAAAATGCAATTGATTTCCTGCTAAATTCAAATGGTGTGAAGCGCCTCTTTGGAGTGGGTATAGCTTTTCCAGGGCTAGTAAATAATAAAAAAAGCATTATTATATCTACGAATGAAAAATATGATGATGGAGTGGAGCTTGATTTGGATAGATGGGCGGATGAACATTGGGGAGCCCCCTTTTACATTGATAATGACGCACGGCTTGCAGCAATTGGAGAATGGCAATATGGGAGCGGCAGAGGATATGATAGCGTTGTTATGATGACTATTGGTACGGGCATAGGATCGGGAGTCATTATGAATGGTGAGGTAATGTATGGAAAGCACTTTCAAGCAGGTTCGTTGGGTGGCCATTTTGTAGTAGACTACAAAGGAAGGTTATGCTCTTGTGGAAACAAGGGGTGTGTGGAGGCTTTGTCCTCTTCATTCTTCCTTCATAAAATTATAAAGGATCATGCTTGCCTGTCTCCTTCGTTTAAAATGTCATCTCAGAATTATGATTTTAAAGAAATCTTCCAATTGGCGGAACAAGGAAATAGAGACGCGTTATTGGTACGAAATGAATGCATTGAAATATGGGGAGCTGCTGTTATAAATTTTATTCATGCTTATGATCCTGAAGTGGTGATACTTGGAGGGGGAATCATGAATAGCCATAAAGTGATAGTGCCTTATATCGAGGAACGGGTGTCAAAGTTTGCCTGGACTCCGAGTGCAAAAGTATCTGTGGTAGTTTCTAGCTTGGGAGATTATGCAGCTTTGTATGGTTTGGAATATTGTTTAAGAAAAAAGATAAAAGATGAAGTATTCTGCTAATTACGATAAATATCCTTTTGTGCAGGTGTCCTATAATTCGGATGACTGTATTTCCGGTTGGTTTGCCATTACCGATAGTATCAGTGAACGTTTGAAGGTACTGGAGAAGCCGTTGAAAGTGGTTGTGATTGAGTGCTATCAAGGAGTGTTTGAGAATGATATACGTAATGCTTTTGCCGGTAGGTTCAATAATGCTTTATTTGTTCATACAGATAGTGCGATGTTGCCGGAAGAGAAAATCAATGATTTTTTCTATCCTGATATTACCGATGATGAATTATTCGGCTATCTGACCCGGTATACAATGGAATGTTTTTTTGATTTCGATAAAGTTACTGGTATCCGGCAACAGATAGAAGATTTGCAGTCTGGTATTGTAATAGTCTATGGGGTTGGTGCGGCCTATCTTTGTGAACATCCTGATTTGTTGATTTATGCCGATATGGCAAGATGGGAGATACAGTCCAGATTCCGTAAAAATGAAATATCAAATATAGGTGTCAACAATAAAGAAGAACGAACCTCCTTGCAGTATAAAAGAGCTTTTTTCGTAGATTGGAGAATATGCGATAGGCACAAAAAGATGCTGATGGCAAAGGTGGATTATGTTTTGGATACGAACCGGCGCAATCATCCTAAGATGATTACAGGCAAAGCGATGTTTGAGGGATTGGAGAAAGCGGTAAATGGTCCGTTTCGTGTAGTTCCCTTTTTTGATCCGGGGCCTTGGGGAGGACAGTGGATGAAAGATGTTTGCGATTTAGAACGGACGATGCCTAATTATGCTTGGTGTTTTGACTGTGTACCTGAAGAAAACAGTCTGTTGTTGGCCTTTGGGGATGAGAAAGTGGAAATACCGTCAATTGATTTGATTTTTGCTTATCCCCGACAGTTATTGGGTGATGCTGTGTATGGCAGGTTTGGTGATGAGTTTCCAATACGGTTTGACTTTCTTGATACGATAGAAGGCGGCAATCTAAGCTTACAAGTTCATCCTTTGACTGAATATATACAACAGAAATTTGGGATGCATTATACGCAGGATGAGAGCTACTATATTTTGGATGCTAAGGAGGGGGCAACTGTATATTTGGGTTTGAAGGATAATATTAAACCGGAGGAGATGCTTGATGAATTGGAAAAATCGCAAAGGACTGGTGAATTTGAAGTGGAGAAGTATGTAGGTATTTATCCGGCAAAGAAGCATGATCATTTTTTAATTCCGGCTGGTACGGTACATTGTTCGGGAAGGAATAGCATGGTACTTGAGATTAGTGCAACCCCATACATCTTTACATTTAAGTTGTGGGATTGGGGACGGATGGGACTGGATGGCAGACCGCGTCCGATTAATATAGCTCATGGGGCTAATGTGATACAATGGAATAGAACGGAGTCTTGGGTGAAAGAAGAACTGATAAACAAGGTCTCTGTTATTGGTGAAGGAGATTCTTGGCGTGAAGAAAAGACGGGACTTCATGAATGGGAATTTATAGAAACAAGAAGACATTGGTTCACGGACAAAGTTTTGCATAAGAATGAGTCGGGTGTTAATGTTCTGAATCTGATTGAGGGACGTTCGGTGATAGTGGAAAGTCCTATAGGACAATTTTCTCCGTTTGTTGTCCATTATGCGGAAACTTTTATTATTCCTGCTGCCATAAAGGAATATACAATAAAACCTTATGGGGAGTCTGAAGGAATGGAATGTGGAACAATTAAAGCTTTTGTAAGACATCATGCATAAAGATAATTTTGATAAGGGGATTGATATAGGGATAACAGAAAATCCGTTAGGTTTTATTTATGGTAAGGACGTTTTTGGCCCGACAGTAGAAAACCGGTGGTTGGATGATATCCGGTCTAGTTTGTTGGATCCGAAATGTGAAGGACCGGATATTGTCTATTCTATAGCTATGGATGTGGGTAAGACTGTTCATAAAGCGCTTTTGCAAAAACAGCATTTGCTTTTTGGAGTAGTGGCTTATGCCAAAGGAAGTTTGGGAATGGAACCCATTCGCAGTCAGGGACATATTCATAAGGTCTCACCTTTTAGTCAATGGTCCACTCCAGAGGTTTATGAGATATGGAATGGAGAGGCGGTCATTTACATGCAAGAGTCGGCTACAGATGAACCGGGGAGGTGTTATGCTGTTTATGCACAGCCTGGCGATGTGGTGGTGGTCCCTCCATATTGGGTACATGCTACCATTAGTACGAATGCAGATGAATCTCTTGTGTTTGGTGCATGGTGTGACCGTGAATATGGTTTTGAATATGCTGAGATTCGTCGTCATAAAGGTATTGCATGGTATCCTGTTTTTGAGGGTGATGGATTGAAGTGGATCAGAAATACAAACTATCATTTTTCGGAACTGGTAAGAAAGGCTCCAAGAGAGTATCATGATTTAGGTATTGGGAAAGGTAAATCCATTTATAAAATTTTTGAAGATGCTCCGGATACTTTCTTATATGTTCCGAATCCGTCAGTGAAAAAGGAAGTTTGGATAAGTTTTGAACCCTAAAATATAAGTTTAATATGAAAAACAGACATATAATATTTTTAATAGCTACAGTTGTAGCAACAGGAGGATTGCTTTTCGGCTTTGATACTGGGGTAATTTCAGGAGCGATTCCATTTCTTCAGTCAGATTGGGGAATAGATAATAATGATGTTGAATGGATTACGGCGGCTGGTTTGTTGGGAGCTATGTTGGGGGCTGTATGTTGTGGGCGTTTATCTGATATATTTGGAAGAAGAAAAATCATATTGGTTTCTGCTGTGATATTTGCAGTGGGAGCGTTATGGTCAGGACTGGCAACGGATTTGAAGAGCTTGGTTTTTTCTCGTCTGTTTCTTGGTATAGCTATAGGTGTGGCATCATTTACTGTTCCATTGTATATAGCAGAAATTGCTCCAGCTAAATCCAGGGGACGTCTGGTTTCAATGTTTCAGTTAATGGTTACAATAGGTATTTTACTTTCATACATGTCAGATACCTTTTGGGCTGATGAAAACAAGTTGGATTGTTGGAGATGGATGTTTTGGGCAGGTGTCGTACCGGCTTTGGTATTACTGGTAGGTATGTGTTTTGTGCCTGAAACACCTCGGTGGCTGTTGAGTAAAGGACGGTTGAAAGAATGTAGGAAAGTGTTGCAGAAAATAGAACCGGAAAATACAGTAAATGATTTAATTGGACAAATGGAGGTGGAAATAGAGAAAGATAGGAATAGTGCGGTAGGATGGCGATATTTGATGCAGCCTTGGTTGAGAACTCCTCTAATGATTGCTGTTTGTATTATGTTTTTTCAACAGTTTGTAGGTATTAACACAGTTATTTATTATAGTCCGAAGATTTTCCTGATGGCAGGATTTGAAAGTACACTCTCTGCTATTTGGGCTTCTGTAGGTATTGGAATTGTAAATGTTGTATTTACAGTGATTTCTCTTTATTTAGTGGATAGAATCGGACGACGAAAGTTGTATTTTATTGGTCTGTCAGGAATTGCCTTTCTGTTTTGTGCCTTAGTGCTTGTTTTATTTATGCTAATCAGTTGGGCGAAATCGGAAGGTGGTTAATGGTCATTTTTATGTTTGGATATGTTGCATTTTTTGCAATTAGTATTGGACCTTTGGGATGGTTGGTCATTTCCGAGATATTTCCGCAGAAAGTACGGGGATTGGGGACTTCGATAGGTTCATTGGCTGTATGGATATTTAATTGCATTGTCTCCTTTACTTTCTTTAAGATTATAGATTTTTTTTCTATACCAGGTACCGAAATTGTTGTTGGACAAACGACTTCTGAGAATCCGGCAGGTGCATTTTTTCTTTATGGATTTATTGCCGTGTTGGGTTTGGTATGGGGGTATTTATTCTTGCCGGAGACAAAAGGGTTATCATTGGAGGAGATTGAACAGAAATGGAGAAAAAATAGAGAATGTTGAAGGAATAAATCATTAAAAAAATGATATATGAAAAATGGATTTTATTTTTTAGGTCTATGTATCTGCTTGTGTTTATGGGCTTCTTGCTCCAGTATGGAAGAAGTACGTGATTATAATGAAAAATATACGGGAGAGTATACGAGCAGGATTGCTTTCCCTATTGGGGGATTGGGGACGGGAATGTTTTGTGTAGAAGGTAGTGGTGCAATTTCTAATATGAATATTAGGCATAAAACTGAGATGTTGAATGAACCGACAATGTTTGCCGGATTATATTTGAAAGGGGTAGATAATGGTAGTATTGTTGTGGAAGGACAAGTACCGGATTGGAAAAAATTTGGCCAACCACAGTCAACAAAAGGATACGGCGGCACGTGGGGATTACCTCGATTTAAAGATTGTGATTTTGAAGTAAAATTCCCTTTTTGCCAAATTGAGAATGAGTGACGATGAACTGAAGATGGACGTGACAATGAAGGTTTGGAATCCATTTATTCCTACAGATGAAAATAACTCAGGGCTTCCAGTTGCTGGTTTTGAATATACGTTTAAAAATAAATATGCTAAAGAAGTAGAAGCCATATTTTCTTATAATTCAAAGAACTTTGTAGATATTCGTAATGGAGGAGCATCTATTAGGCCAATTGAAAATGGTTTTATAATATCACAGAAAGGAACAGAAACGCAGCCGTTTCATCAGGCTGATTTTGCAATCTTTACAGATGAACCGGAAACTAAGGTTAATTATTGTTGGTTTAGAGGATGGTCTTTTGACTCATTCACGATGTGCTGGAATGAGATGAGCAGTGGGGTAATTAAAGAAAATCCTGCTAATATGGCGGATGCTCCCGGAGCTTCCTTGTATGTACCGTTTAGATTGCAACCGGGAGAGTCAAAGACAATCCGTTTATATATGGCATGGTACGTTCCTTTCTCATTAGTTCGTGAGGGATTGGAACCGATTGATGATGTAGATGTACCTATCGTACCTGTAGTTAATGAAAGAGGAGAGCCCGCAGGCTATATTGATACTTCCATTCAGTTGTCCGATAAATACCGTCCCTGGTATAGCAGTAGATTTGCAAATATAGAGGAAGTCGCAGATTATTGGATGAAAAATTATAATACGTTGAAAGAAAAAACAGAGCTGTTTACTGATGCATTTTATGCTACAACTTTGCCTGCTGAAGTTGTTGAAGCTGTTGCTGCTAATCTTACTATATTAAAATCACCTACGATTTTTCGGCAATACGATGGTCGGATGTGGAATTGGGAAGGTTGCGGTAATGAATATGGCTCTTGCTATGGTTCTTGTACACATGTTTGGAATTATGCTCAAGCTATACCTCATTTGTTTCCTAAAATGGAAAGAACACTGAGGGAAACGGAATTTTTTGTTAGTCAAGCTAAGAATGGGCACCAAGCATTTCGCTCTGCACTTCCTATCCGACCCATCAGACATAATTTTCATGCAGCAGCTGATGGGCAGTTAGGTGGTATTATGAAAGTATACCGTGATTGGCATATATATGGTAATGACGAATGGTTGAAGTTGATTTATTCATACGTACAGAATAGTCTTGATTATTGCATTAATACGTGGGATCCTAAAAGGAAAGGTGTTATAGAGGAACCTCATCATAATACTTATGACATTGAATTTTGGGGGCCTAGTGGTATGATTAATAGTTACTATACTGGCGCATTACAAGCATTTGTTGCTATGGGTGAACATTTGGAGAAAGATATGACAGAATATAGAGAGTTGCTAGATAAGAGTATTGACTACATGGAAAATCAATTGTACGACGGTGAATATTTTATTCAAAATATTCGTTGGAAGGAGTTGCAGGCTTCTGATCCGACGAAAGTACAGTCTGTCAATTCTAATTATTCGAAAGAGGGTTTGGATTTATTGGAAAAGGAAGGGCCGAAATATCAATACGGAAAAGGCTGTTTATCTGATGGAGTAGTAGGAGCATGGCTTTCTTTGGTCTGTGGACTGGACGAGGCTATAGATAGAAAGAAAATATTAAGTCATTTATTGTCTGTTCATAAATATAATTTAAAGAGGAATCTCAGAAAACATGTAAATCCTCAGCGCTCGACTTTTGCTTTAGGTGATGAAGGAGGCTTATTATTATGTTCATGGCCCAAAGGAGGAAAGTTACAACTTCCTTTTGTTTACTCCAATGAGGTATGGACAGGTATTGAATATCAAGTGGCTTCTCATTTGATGTTTGAAGGTGAGGTTGAGAAAGGACTTGATATTGTCCGTACTTGTCGTGATCGGTATGATGGAAGAGTACGTAACCCATTTAATGAATATGAATGTGGGGCATGGTATGCCCGTGCAATGTCTAGTTATGCTATGCTCCAAGCTTTGACTGGAATACAGTATGATGCAGTGGATTCTACTTTATATATTGATTCAAGGATAGGTGATGATTTTACGTCTTTTTTGTCGACGGAAACAGGTTTTGGTAATGTTGGTCTAAAAGATGGTAAACCTTTCATTGAGGTGAAATATGGGAAGATTGATGTGAAAAAGTGCTTTGTTTCTGACATAGAAACAGATTTTGTTAATTGATAGAGAAAGGAGGAATAATGGAAATAAGAAGAAAGTAATTATACAGTGGTGAATCTAATAATAGTTTGAAACACAAATAATCAAAAAAAATGAAAACAATAGACATTAAATCTAATAGCAGGATATTACATTGGGCATTTTATATTTTCCTTTTTACTGTTTTGAGTGTGGGAAGTGTATATGCATCGGAAGATACTCCGTCTGTATTATCCACTAATCAATCAGAAAAGAAAACAGTAAAAGGAAATGTGATGGATGAATATGGACAACCATTGGTGGGGGTAGCTGTACAAGTTAAAGGAACTTCATTAGGTGTTGTTACTGATTTGGATGGAAATTTTAGTTTTAGTATTCCAGTTGATAGTCGTGCCTTGTTATTTTCTTATTTGGGAATGAAAACTCAAGAGGTATCTGCCAATAAGAGTAACTATAAAATAGTGATGGTAGAGGATGCCACCCAAATGGAGGAAGTTGTAGTCATTGGGTATGGTTCTCAGTCTCGTGAGAAGATTACGACATCTGTGACCAAGCTTGATAAAGAGGCTTTGAAGAATGTACCCTATGCAAATGCAGCTTCAGCCTTACAAGGTACAGTGTCTGGTGTACGTGTGCAAAGTATTTCAGGGCAACCAGGTGCAGAACCTCGTATTATAGTCCGTGGTGGTACTTCCATTAATAATCCTAATGGTGCTACTCCACTATATATTATTGATGGTGTTATGAGGGCGAATATGGTTCATATAGCTTCGGAAGATATTGAATCTATCCAAATTCTGAAAGATGCTGCTGCTACTTCTATTTATGGAGCCCAAGGTTCAAATGGTGTTGTAATTGTTACTACTAAAAAGGGGAAGGCCGGTAAAACCAGAGTTGAATATAGATATAATCTGACAATTTCTGATATTGGTAATATGAATTTGCCAATGCTGAAGAATTTTTGACCCTTATGAGGAAAGGTATGATTTCACCAGCGAAATTTGGAAAAGCTACCGAACAAAGATTGATAGGACATTTAGGTTATGGAACAGGAAATGATCTGACTAATAATACTGCCTTCTCTACTCAATACTTGACTGATGAGAATCGCTATAAATTAGATCAAGGGTGGAAATCAATGCCAGATCCAGTAGATCCGAGTAAGACATTGTTATACTCAGATACTGATTTTCAGGATAAAATTTATCGTACTGGTTTTTCTCATAATCACCATATTGAAGTTTCAGGTGGAACGGAAAAGGCTACCTTTAATATGGGATTAGGGTATATGACTAATGAAGGAACTGTTATTACAACTTCATATAAACGGTATAATTTTAGTTTGAATGGTTCTTTGCAAGCACGGGATAATTTGAAAATTTCAGCTAGAACTACTTATTCAAACTCGTTTACGTATGGTTCTCCATTAGCTGCAGATGCAACATTCTATCGTTCACCGGCTGCCTCACCTACCACTAAATTCAGATTTGAAGATGGTAGTCTGGCTCCAGGAGCTGCCCAGTATCTGGGAAATGCTGTATATCATATGAACAAGGCACAAAGAGAGTATGACTATCAGAATTTATCAATAGGAGTAGATGCAGATTGGACTATATTGCCAGGATTGTCTTTCAAACCAGCTCTTTCTTTATTTGAAGTGAACAGTAATAACTATACTTTTTGGGATGCTTTTTGGAATGGACCGAGAGATTATATAACTACAAGAAATGCAAATGCTGATACTTACAAATGGCGGCAATATCAGGCAGATGCTGTATTCAACTATGTTAAATCTTTCAATGAAAAACACAATTTGAATGTAACAGCTGGTTATGCTTATTATTTTAGGAAAGAGGCCCGTTTAGCAGCTGCTGGTAGAGGTGCTTCTACTGATTTGATTCCTACTTTGAATGCCTCAAGTGTTCCTGTAAGTGTGAGTAGTTCTATTACAGAGCGATCTATGCAAGGTATTTTTGCTCGTATAGGGTATGATTATAAGGATAAATATTTGATTTCTGTATCTGCAAGATATGACGGTGCTTCCAATTTGGGTACGAACAACAAATGGGGATTTTTTCCTGGCGTGTCATTAGGGTGGCATGTGGATAAAGAAAAGTTCTGGTCATTTATGCCTGAGAATCTAATGCGTCTGAAATTGCGTGCCAGCTATGGAGTAAATGGTAATATTTCAGGCTTGGGGGATTATACGGCTCAAGGTAGTTATAGTGTAGGATCTAAATATTTAGGTAATGCAGGTATCACTATGGGAACTATGGCAAATCAAGACTTGAGTTGGGAGGAGTCTAAGACATTTGATATCGGTACTGATATTTCCTTTTTTAATAATCGGTTAAACTTTATCTTTGATTATTTCAATCGTACCACAGATAATTTGCTGACAAATCGCACTTTACCTCATTCTACAGGCTTTGGCTCTATTTTCACTAATTTAGGGCGTTTACAAAATAGAGGTATTGAGTTGGAAATGAATGCAAGAATATTACCGGTATCCAGTTCTATTCAATGGTCATTAGGTTTTAATGCCTCGAAGGTGACCAATAAAATATTGAAGCTGCCAGATAATGGGGTTGAAAATAATCGGATTGGTGGTGAGTACATTTGGGATGCTAAACTGGGTAAACATACTTGGCAAGGTGGTTTACAGGAAGGAGGACGAATTGGAGATTTGTTTGCCTATAAGATGATAGGTGTATATTCTACTGATGAGGAAGCACAGAATGCTAATGAGCCGATAGATAATGTTATTACAGTCCCTGATAAAACCAAATATGGTGGTGATGCAAAGTGGCAAGATACTGATGGTAATGGTGTGATTGACAGTAAAGACCGTGTATATGTTGGTAATATTTATCCGATTGGACTGGGGGTATTAATACTTCTCTATCTTATAAAGGGTTCGATTTGTATTGCAGACTTGATTTTACATTGGGTCATACCATATATAATTTTGCCAAAGGCTTTTTGGATTATAATTGGCAGGGTGATAATAATATGACGAAAGATGTCGTAAATCGCTCCTGGAAAGAACAAGGTGACAAAGCGGACATGCCGAGATTCTATTGGCATGGTGATCGTGGACAGCAGAATGCTATCCGAGGTAGCTCTTTGTATCATGAATCAGGAGATTTTCTAGCCATTAGAGAAGTTTCTTTAAGTTATACAGTTCCTGCAAATATCATACAAAAGATTCGTTTAAGCGGACTTCGGTTTACGGTTACGGGAAATAATCTGCACTATTTTACTAAATATTCTGGTCTTAATCCAGAAGAAGGTGGACAGGATAATGGTAGATATGCTATGCCGAGAAATATTATTTTTAGTGCAAATGTATCATTTTAATAAAGTAAAGTTATGAAAATTAGAAATATAATAAATAGTACAATAGCTTTGTTTATGGTCCTGACATTTGCTTCTTGTGATGCACTAGACCTTAAGCCAATAAGCTTTATAACGAATGAATCTTTCTGGCAGACAGAAGATGACGTGAAGGGTGCGTTAAATGGTATTTATGTCCAGTTACGAGGAGCTGCTGAACATGATTTGTATATATTGGGGGAAGCGCGTAGCGAAATACTGACTGTAGGTATCGGTGGATATGGCGGATATGATATTTATTATTATAATACGTTGACACAAGCTAATATGCCTATATCCTGGATACGTTATTATCAGATAGTCAATTCATGCAATCTTCTTTTAAAGTATGCTCCCAATGTGACTTTTAATAACGAGACTTCCCGCAATAAAATGTTGGCTCAAGCTTATACAATGAGGGCTTTCATGTATTTTGTGATGACTCGTACATGGGGGGATTTGATAATCCATACAGATCCTATTGAAAACACAAATTCAGAAGTCCTTTATAAAGAAAGAAGACCCCAAACGGAAGTTTTCCAACTGATAAAAGATGATTTGGAGAAAGCTTTGTCTTTATATCCGGATGACAATTTCGGTGATCAAAGAGCTATGTGGTCAAAACCGGCAACATTGGCTTTGAAAGCTGAAGTATATCTTTGGAGTGGAAAAAAAATGAATGGTGGAAGCAGTGATATTGAAACTGCATTAAATGCTTTGAATTCAATTAAAACGGATAAGCTTCGTTTACAGCCGGATTTTGCTGATGTATTTGCTTATGATAATAAGGGTAATGATGAAATCTTGATGAGTGTTAGATTTCAGGATTTGGAATCTGGTATTAACTATTTCAGATATATGTGGATACATGCGAGTGCTGTTCCTGGAGATGCTCCTCAAGAGGTAAAGGATATAGTTTATCCGATAGGGCCGGGACAAGGTATTATAGTAGCTTCGGACGAGTATAGAAAGCAATATACAGAAGATGATACTCGAAAAAATGCTTCTTTTCTTGAGATTTATTCTAAAGATCAGGAAACTGGAGAAAATAAATTTTATGTTAGTGTAGTATTAAAAGGTAAAGGCTTGGTGCGAGATGGTGATCGTATTTTTGCAGATGATATCATATTGTACCGTTATGCTGATATTTTATTAATGAAGGCTGAGGCTAAAAATGCTTTGGGACAAGATCCTTCTGCAGAAATTAATGAGGTCAGGAAACGTGCATATAAAGACAAGTATGAAGAGCATATTTATGTGAATAGCACAAAAGAGGCGAATGATGCAGCTATCTTGAAAGAAAGACTTTTAGAATTGGCTTTTGAAGGTAAAAGGTGGTGGGATTTGGTACGTTTTGACAAAGCCTTTGATTTGGTTCCTTCTTTGAGAGAGCATAAGGGGGAAGATTATATGATGCTGTTCCCCATTCCTTTGTCAACAATAAGCGTGGAGCCGAAAGTTACTCAAAATCCTGGTTGGGATAAATAAAGTATATTATTGAAATCTTTCCAATATGTTGTAACTTTACAGCATATTGGAAAGATTGATAAACGAACATAATAAAATTATATATGAAAAAGTCTATATTTCTCTTTTATTGTCTGCTTGTCCACTTGTGTTCTGCGACAACATTGTTTGCTCAACAGAATGACGTTTTGATACCAGGTGTCAAGAAAATAAAGGATGTAATAATATATAAGGATACCATGTTTTACTCCGCTTTTCCTTCAGCTGTAAAATTATCGAATGGAGAGATACTGGTATCGTTCAGAAGAGCTCCAGACCGTAAAGTCTTTAAGGAGAAGAAGAATAATCATTTGGACCCGAATAGTTATCTGGTAGTAGTGAGATCCAAAGATGGCGAACATTGGACCAAGGAACCGGAACTGCTTTATGCCCATCCGTTTGGAGGCTCACAAGATCCATGTTTGTTGAAGTTGAAAGATGGAACACTGCTATGTGCTAGTTATTTGTGGACATTTATTCGTCCGGATGGTTTAGCTGTTCTTAAGAAACCGTTCGTACAGAATACAGACGCTGTTTTTGCAGGAGGATATTTGCTCCGTTCTTATGATGATGGTAGAACTTGGAATGATTTGATTATACCTTGTAGCGTTCCGTCTGAAATAAATTATAGTGGATTGGGAGGTAAATTGCCGGCTTATAATCGTGGCGCTTTGTATGAAGGAAAAGATGGACGTATTTTTTGGGCAGTAGTAGCTTCTGATACAGAAGCTTTAAGAAATACGTCGGTCTATTTGCTTATATCCAAAGATAAAGGAAAAACATGGGAATACGGTACGAAAATTGCTAAAGATAAAAAGGTCTCGTTTAATGAGACTTCCATGTATGAAACGCCTAATGGGGATTTGATTGCTTTTATGCGTTCGGAAGCGTTTGGTGACCAAGCTTGTATTGCACGGTCCATAGATGGTGGGAAAACATTTGGTGAATGGAAAAGTATGGGGTTCAAAGGACATCCTCTCCAGGCAATGAGGCTGCCAGACAATAGAGTTTTGTTGACATATGGTTATCGTCATGAACCTTGTGGAGTTAGAGCCAGAATTCTTAATGCAGAATGTACAGATTATGCCACGGCTCCTGAGATTATCATAAGAGATGATGCGGATGATGGAGATGTCGGATATACATGGGCTGTACAGCTGGATGAGAAGAGGGTATTGGTGGTATACTATATAAACTTTGACAGAGCCAAAGGTACTAGACATATACAAGGCTCTATTTTAGAGATTGAACCGCAAGGATAATTGTTAATACATAATATGATGAAGAGAAAACAAATTCCGGGCAATATGGATTCCAGCCCTCAAAAGATGTCTCGTCGTAAAGCATTGGCTACTATGGCAGGTGCCGTAGGATTGGCAGCATTACCTGGTGTAGGGCATGCATTGAATCCCATCAAGAAAGAACGGAGAGACATTCAAACCTCTGCTTTTACATCTATCCATACTATGCGTAACGCTGTATCTCGTCAGTTTACGACTTTTGACTTGAATACTAAGATTAAAGCCCATTTGGTTGGACCGGGTGAGAAATCTGTACTGGTAGATCACACTTCTCCTGGTGTAATTACCCGTATGTGGTTTACTATTAATGGTTGGTTTTGGGAAAATTGGGATTTAAGTAAGGAGCGGTGGCCTGATCCTACTATTTTGAAAATGCTGATTTTGCGTATTTATTGGGATGGTGAGGACTATCCTTCTGTAGAATGTCCGATTGGTGACTTCTTTGGTATAGGGCATTGTGAATATAAGCATTATATGTCCAAATATATAGGTATGTCCAGTGGAGGTTTCTATTGTTATTTTCCGATGCCATTTAAAAAGGTAAGGATAGAAGTGGAAAATCTTCATCACCGTTTGACTACAAGCGTTTTCTTAAATGCCAATTATGATCAATTGGAGAGTTTACCTGAGGGTATGGGACGATTCCATTGTTTATATAATGCTGGTACCAATCCTGGTTATGAACCATTAACCATATTGCAGACTAAAGGACATGGACATTTTATTGGCTGTTCCTTGTCCATGCAGAGTTGGCTTCCAAACTACTTGGGATATTTGGAAGCACCCGAGTTTATTTATATCGATACGGAAGACAAAAGTGTACCGACTATAGTTGGTTCTGGACTTGAAGATTATTTTAATGGTGGCTGGTATTTTAGGGAAGGTGAATTCTGTGGAGAGTTGCATGGAGTTCCTATAAAGGATCCGCTCCGTTCGATGGTGAGTATGTATCGTTATCATGAGCAAGATGCAATCTGTTTCAATGAAAGTTTTATTTTTGATTTTATAAATCCCCGTAAACCGGAGCAGACCCGGCCCTTTAAATTCTCTTCGGCGGCTTTCTGGTATCAAGACAAAGCTGTACCTCTGGCGTTCAAATTACCAGAGAAAGAAAAGTTGGTTGATTGGTATAGAATGCGTGATACAGACCATCAAGCTATACCATAAGATTGATATTTATATTTACTTTTTGAATTACTGAAATATGTTACTTGAAGATAGGATTTTGAAAAAATGGTTATTACCTTTTATATTGTCGGTTCTTATTGCCGTAGATTCCATGGCTCAATGCATTCCGGTGTACAAGGATTCTAGTATGTCTGTTGAACGACGGGTTACAGATTTATTGGGCAGAATGACATTACGAGAAAAAATAGCACAATTAAGTCATTTGCATGGTTATCAATTATACAATGGTCAAGAGGTGGATTACCAAAAATTAAGAGATGCAGCTGGTGATATTAGTTACGGCTGTATTGAGGGATTCAATCTTACTGGTGAAAATGTGCGGAAAGCATTTCATGCAATTCAGAAATATATGGTTGAAGAGACACGCTTGGGAATCCCAGTTTTTACAGTAACTGAGTCTTTACATGGCTCGGTACATGATGGTTCTACCATTTTTCCTCAATCTGTAGCCGTTGGTAGTACTTTTAATTTAGATTTGGCTTATCAGATGACTAAAGCAATTGCTACAGAATTAAGGTCCCAAGGGGTAATTCAGACTCTTTCACCAGGATTGGATGTTGTTCGGGATTTGCGATGGGGGCGTGTTGAGGAATCGTTTGGTGAAGATCCTTGGCTAGTGGGACAGATGGGGATTGCACAAGTGAAAGGTTATATTGACGGAGGAATATCTCCAATGTTGAAACCTTTTGGACCGGGAGGAGCTCCTTTGGGAGGGCTGAACTTGGCTTCAGTTGAGAGTGGAGAACGGGATATACGTAATATCCATATCAAGCCGTATGAGATGGCTGTTCGGAATACGGAAGTGAAGGCGGTGATGACCTCCTATAATTCTTGGAATGGCATCCCTAATTCTGCTTCTTCTTATTTACTGACGAATATTTTACGCAATGAATGGGGATTCAAAGGATATGTATATTCCGATTGGGGGGCAGTGGCTATGTTGAAGGATTTTCAGCATACAGCTAAGGATGATAGTGAAGCGGCTATCCAAGCCTTGACTGCGGGGGTGGACTTGGAAGCTTCCAGTAATTGCTATTGGGCTTTGGAGCAATTGATAGAGCAAGGCAGGTTTGATGAAAAATATGTGGATTTGGCTGTTGGACGTATCTTACGTGTTAAATTTGAATTAGGATTGTTCGAGAATCCATATCAGGGCGCTGACATGCCGGGAGTAGCCATGCGTACTAAAGAAGCGGTGGAGCTATCGCGCAGAGTGGCTGATGAATCGATTGTTTTATTGAAGAATGAAAATACTCTTTTACCCTTAAATTTGAATAAAATAAAATCATTAGCAGTGATTGGGCCGAATGCTAATCAAGTACAGTTCGGGGATTATACATGGAGCCGGAGTAATAAAGATGGGGTTACTCCACTTGAAGGCCTAAAGAAACGGGTTGGAAATAAGATAAAAATAAATTATGCGGCAGGATGTGATCTTATTACAGATAATAAATCCGGATTTGATGAAGCTGTAGCTGCTGTAAAAGCGAGTGACATGGCTGTTGTATTTGTTGGTTCTTCTAGTGCTTCACTGGCACGTGACTATTCAGATGCTACATGTGGGGAGGGGTTTGACCTCTCTTCTCTGGATCTGACAGGTGTACAAGAAGAATTGGTGGAAGAAATCTATGCAATAGGAAAACCTGTTATAGTTGTATTGGTTACAGGTAAGCCTTTTTCTATTTCTTGGATAAAAGAACATATTCCAGCCATAGTTGTACAATGGTACGGTGGTGAGAAAGCTGGAGATGCAATAGCTGATATGTTATTGGGAAATATTAATCCTTCAGCCAAACTTCCATTCTCGTTTCCGCAGAGCGTAGGACATTTACCGGTTTTTTATAATCATTTGCCAACGGACAAAGGATTCTATCGTCGTCCTGGTAGACCAAATGAACCTGGACGTGATTATGTTTTTTCTTCACCAGCTCCGTTATGGTCTTTTGGGCATGGATTGAGTTATACTACATTTGAGTATTTGAATGCTCATTATTCTGCAGAGTTATTACATCCATCTGATACCTTGATTGTCAGTGTATCTTTGAAGAATACGGGTAGTGTAGCGGGAAAGGAGGTAGTACAGCTTTATGTTCGAGATGTGGTCAGTTCGGTTGTGACTCCGGTCAAGCAACTGAAGGCATTCTCAAAACCATTCTTACAACCAGGCGAAATGCAGACAGTTGTTTTGAAGCTACCAATACAAGAATTGGCCTTATATGATTTGAGCATGAAAAAAGTAGTAGAAGAAGGGGAGTATGAAATACAGATAGGAACAGCCTCAGATGATATCAGATTACGAAGGACAATCTTTGTTGGCAGACAGCCGGTGACTAGTAATAGTCTTGGTCATAACGACTTCTGCATGGATGAAATTGTGAAGAATCCAGGAAGAAAGATAAAGGTTGCTGGTTGTGTCAGAGATGTACAAGCAACCCCTATAAGTGGAATTGAAATCAAATCTAATTATTCTGGTAGAACGGTTATAAGTAAGGAAGGCGGAAGATATTCCATTCTGACTGTAGAAAACGATGTGCTAACGGTTTCTGCCAAAGGATTCGAGACAGTAAATATCAAGGTGAATAAACAAAAGGATATAGATATAAAATTGAATTACAGTCATGATTAAACACGAAATCAGATGGGAATACATATTGGTAATATGTATTATTCTCGGTACGTTACCTTGTAATGCACAGTCAGTAATTCCTATGCCAAAAGAAATGGTGATGGGAGAAGGTTCTTGGGATGTATCTGCCGATACACGTATAAATTACAGTAATGATGCGCTTACCAAAACAGTCAGTCTCTTTAATAATTATTTAGATGGACGGTTTGGGGTGACTTTGAAGAAAGGATCGAAAGGAAAGAATGCCATTCATTTGCAGATAGACAAGAAAATGCCTTTAGAGGCATATTCATTAGTTGTGGATGATAAGGGAGTAACAATCAAGGGAAGTGAAGCTGGAATATTTTATGGAATTCAGACATTGCAGCAGTTACTTGTTGATAAGGGAAATGGATGCATACAGCTTCCGTATATTATGATAAATGATGAACCCCGTTTTGGTTATCGTGGTTTGATGTTGGATGTTGCACGTTATTTTTACTCAGTGGAATATGTAAAAGAGTATATAGATTTAATGGCTCGTTATAAAATAAATAGATTCCATTGGCATTTGACAGAAGATGCCGGGTGGCGTATTGAAATAAAAAAGTATCCAGAATTGACCAAAATTGGGGCATGGCGTAATAGTACTCAGTGGGGGCATAATCCGACAGAACAAGATCGTATTCCACATGGAGGATTCTATACTCAGGAGCAGATTAAGGAGATTATCCAATATGCGGCAGATAGGTACATCACTATTGTTCCGGAGATCGATTTACCAGGACATACAATGTCTGTTTTAGCTACATATCCGGAGCTGTCTTGCACGGGCGGACCATTTCGGATACCGGAAACTTGGGGTATTAAGGAGGAAGTTCTTTGTCTCGGTAATGATAAAACCTATCGGTTTGTAGAAGATGTTTTATCTGAGGTGATAGATTTGTTTCCCGGTGAGTATATTCATATAGGCGGTGATGAGGCACCTAAAAGACGTTGGAAAGAATGTCCGAAGTGTCAACGACGCATTAAGGAAAATAAATTGAAAGATGAACATGAATTGCAAAGTTACTTCATCCATCATTTGGATGAATTTGTAACGGGGAAGGGGCGAAAAATCATTGGTTGGGATGAAATCTTAGAAGGTGGTCTGGCACCGAATGCTGCTGTAATGAGCTGGAGAGGAGAAAACGGTGGAATTGCTGCAGCGGGAATGGGGCATAAAGTGGTGATGGCTCCCAATAACTATATGTATATTGATTATTATCAGAGTGAGGATTATACTAATGAGCCTTTAAATATAGGAGGACTGGTTACGTTGGAACATATCTACAGCTATGAACCTTATACGCCTAAGCTTACAAAAGAGCAATGCGGTTATATAATGGGGGTACAAGCTAATGTTTGGGGAGAATTTATACATCATCCTGATAAAGTGAACTATATGGCATATCCTCGGGCTATGGCCCTTTCAGAAATAGGTTGGTCACCTGCGGAAAAGAAGAATTATGCAGATTTCCGTGAAAGATTAGCGGGATGTTTGGCTGAACTGGATAGACAAGGGGTTACTTTCCGTATTCCCGAACCGATTGGTTGGGATAAAGCTATTGTTAGAGGCGGTAACGCGATAGTGGATTTGAAGCCGTCAGTAGAGGGTGCTGATATATATTATACCACAGATGGTACCGATCCTCGTTTATATGGAAAACTCTATACGGATACATTGCAGTTACCTTTATCTTTCAGTGGAGTAAATATAAAATGTTATCTCCGCCTTTCTTCCGGTAGAAGTAGTGCTGTTTATACAGTTGTAGCTCCTGATACAAAATAAAAAAATGATAATAAATACAGTATTTATGACGAAATATTTATTAATATGTCTGGTAGTTTGTGCACTGATTTTTCAAGGGTGCTGGCATCATGAGAGTGCGGTTGAACGTGGCTATAATGAGAAGTATATAGGTGAATATACGCGTAAAATAGCTTTCCCTATAGGAGGTATAGGCACGGGCATGTTCTGTATTGAAGGAACAGGAGCATTGAGTAATATGTCTATACGTCATAGACCGAATGTTTTCAATGAACCAACGATGTTTGCTGCAATTCATGTGAAAGGTTATGAGTATGGTACACGCATTCTGGAAGGGCCGGTTCCAGAATGGAAAAAATTTGGTGCTCCTAATTCCAGCCGTGGAGACGGCGGCTCATGGGGAATGCCCCGGTTTAAGGAGTATAGTTTCCAGTCACGTTTCCCTTTTGCGGAGGTAGAGTTGGCAGATCAGAATGTCCCTATAGATGTGAAACTGGTTGCCTGGAATCCATTTATACCAACGGATGAAGATAATTCAAGTCTACCGGTTGCTGGGTTTGAATATGAGTTTCATAATACCAGTAATGAGGAAGTACAAGCCGTCTTTTCATATAATAGTATGAATTTTATGCAAACTCCGGGTAGAGGTAAAGCGTATATAGATGCAGCAAAGAATGGATTCATTCTAAGACAGACAGGCACAGAGAATGAACCTTTCTGTCAAGGTGATTTTATGATTTATACTGACAATCCCCAGACGGTAGTTAATCATAACTGGTTTCGTGGAGGTTGGTTCGACCCATTGAGCATTTGTTGGGATAACTTGGAAGAGGGCAGAATGGAAGAGAATCCAGCAGGCTTGGAAGGAGCAGTGGGAGCTTCGTTATATGTGCCGTTTACTTTAGCACCTGGTGAGACTCGTAATATAAGGTTGTACATGGCTTGGCATGTCCCTTATTCACAAGAACGAATAGGTGGAATCCCACGTACAGATACTGATATCCCTGATGCACCAGTTTGTCCAGATGAATTGAGTAACTGTTATACTTATGAGAATAATTTTGAAGGGAATTACCGCCCTTGGTATAGCAGTAGGTTTGGCAGTATACAAGATGTTGCAAACTACTGGTTGGATAATTATGATGCATTGAAAAAGAATACTCAGTTGTTCACTGATGCTTTCTATGATTCTACTCTTCCACCTGAAGTTAAGGAGGCTGTTGCTGCTAATTTGAGTATATTGAAATCTACTACAGTACTTCGCCAATACGATGGGCGTATGTGGAATTGGGAGGGAAGTCATGATAATTGGGGCTCTTGTCATGGTTCATGCACGCATGTTTGGAATTATGCGCAAGCTGTATCTCATCTTTTCCCAAAATTAGAACGTACATTACGTGAAACAGAATTTTTTGTGAGCCAGGATAAAAGGGGACATCAAGTGTTCCGTACGAATCTGCCTATCAGTCCTACTGTCCATGATTTTCATTCGGCGGCAGATGGGCAATTAGGAGGTATAATGAAGGTATATCGTGAATGGAGAATTATGGGTGATATAAATTGGCTGAAGATGATGTATCCAGCTGTGAAGAAAAGTATGGATTATTGTATCCGTACTTGGGATCCGAGAGAGGTTGGAGCTGTTGAAGAACCTCACCATAATACGTATGATATAGAGTTTTGGGGCGCGAATGGGATGATTACCAGTTTTTATGTAGGAGCATTACAAGCTATTTGCTTGATGGGTAAAACGGTAGGCGATGATATTTCCCGTTATGAAGAATTGATGAATAAAAGTAAAGCATATTTGGAGAGCAAACTTTTTGATGGAGAGTATTTTATTCAGAACATTCAATGGACTGGATTGGACGCTCCAGACCCAGTTGATGCCCAATCGTTTGTGACCCATTATACGCCAGAAGCTTTAAAAATCCTACAAGAAGAAGGTCCGAAATATCAGTATGGTAAAGGTTGTTTGTCTGACGGAATATTGGGCTCTTGGATGACATTGGTATGTGGAATGCCGGAGGTGGTCGATCGTCTGAAAGTAAAAAGTCATTTGATTTCTGTCCATAAGTATAACTTTAAAAAGAGCTTAAGTAACCATGTCAACCCTCAACGTTCCACCTTTGCATTGGGAGAGGATGGGGGATTATTACTTTGTACCTGGCCGAAAGGTGGTAAGCTAAAATTGCCTTTTGTATACAGTAACGAAGTGTGGACTGGAATTGAATATCAAGTGGCTGCTCATCTTATGTTTGAAGGAGAAGTGGAAAAAGGGCTTGAAATAGTGAGAACTTGCCGTGATCGTTATAATGGTCGTGTTCGTAATCCGTTTAATGAATATGAGTGTGGAGCATGGTATGCTCGTGCAATGGCCAGTTATGCTATGCTAGAAGGCCTTACGGGAATACGCTATGATGCAGTAGACAAAATTTTGTATATAGATTCGCGGATTGGAGATGATTTCACTTCATTCTTGTCTACGGAAACGGGTTTTGGTAATGTTGGACTTAAGGAAGGAAAGCCGTTTATAGATGTGAAATATGGGGTAATAGATGTACAGAAATGTATCGTTTCCGGTAAGGAAATTCAATTATAGTTTGGATAAGGTTCTTGATTATATACAAATTGTGAAATTTGTAGTATTGTAAGATTTACATGTATAGATTAGATGGTTTTATGAGAGTTCTGTGGGGCTGTGATTGTTCCACAGAACTATTTTTATGTTATTTGCAGATTTTTGCAACCAAACTTCATCTTTCTGCGTCTAATAAATAAAAAGAGGAGATTATGAATATGAAAATGAATTTTTCTATGGACGAGATTCGTCTTAAAGTAGAGGAGTATATAAAGAAAGGTAGTCGGGCAGCTGGTCGTCCCGTACTGACAGCTTATTATGTCCTGACTGCTGATTCTACTCCAGAGAGTGAAAGGACAAATATCATGATTGCTTTGGTGGCCATTGTGTTTCCTGCCGGTATAGAAGACCTCTTGGGACAAGTCTTTATGGTAGGGAAGGGATTTGCTGCAATCTATGCTTATAAGAAAATGAAGAAATACATCACTCCACAGATAAAGGATAAGGTAGAGGCAAAATTGGATGAGTGGTTCCATGAGAATGTGATGGAAGTAGTGGAACCGCTTTATCTGGAATAACAGTTCGCCACAAAGATCATACTGATTTGCGCAGATTGAATTTATATCGGGAATTTGTATCTGTGCGAATCAGCATAATCTCCGTGACGGACTGTTTATTGTTTTTGCTCAAGAAGCGTCTGGCCAGATATTTCCGTACCGGTTCATCATAGAATTTTAAGCATAGATAAGCCAATAATATGTTCCATGCGTAAACACACAAGGCAACCTGCCAAGTCTGCTCCAACGTGAAGAGCTGGTTCTTGATGAGCCATGCATAGAACAAGTACATAAATGGATAATGTATCACATAGACTGGATAGGATATATCTCCCAGGAACTTGCATATCTGGGTCGATTTTTTATCCGTTGTGGTACCGGAAGCTCCTAACCAGACGAGAACCGGAAAAGCGATGATTACACAGAACGCTTCATAAATGCCATTTGTACAGACCGGTGTTGCACCTTCCAAGTAGGGCACTGAAAACAAGGTAACCAATGCAATGGCACATATCCAGAAAGCACCTTTCACCTTGATAGGCTTGAAGTTGCGCGACAAAAGCATGCCCATGGAGAAAGGAAAAAGCATCCTCAGCAATCCGCCGCCAAAGTTTATTCCGTCCAGTGTCCAGCCTACCCCCATATTTCCGTATCCGGAGATGTCGAAAATGGCGAATGATGCCAATGCCACTCCCAGCAATATTGTCAGTACGGCAAGGGCTTTGTTTGATAAGCGGTGGATAAACAAGGCATAAAGGATGTTGCCTAAATATTCAAAAAACAAGGACCAGCATGGACCATTCAAAGGAAACATTTCGCCATTACCACGGACTTCATAACCTGCACCTGGCATTGCGGGAATAAAAAATATAGTGCAAAGAAGGGACAGCATAATCATGGAGAGGGCAATATGTGTTCCGTCCCATTGTACGCATCCTTGAAGACAGAAAGTAATGGCACCCAGGACAGCTCCCATAATGACCATCGGATGGAGACGTATCAGGCGCCGTTTAAAGAAGTTTTTCATTGTGAGGTTCCTGCCCCAACGGTCGTCATAAGCATACCCGATAACGAATCCCGATAGTATAAAGAAGAAATCTACAGCTAAATAGCCGTGGTTGAAGGTTTCGATAATGCTACCACCGGCAAAAGCATAGCCTTCGAATATATGATACCATATAACCATCAAGGCTGCTACGCCACGGAGCCCGTCGAGAAGGTCATAATGTGCTTTGGTGTCTGAAAAGGCAGAAGATGAAATGTGCGACATCTGTTTTTTTTCTGTTGTTTGGTTAATGTTTTCGGATCTCAAAGATACGCCATGCGAAGCGAAGTTCTTTTGCTTAAAAGCAAAAAAGAACGGCAATCTTCTATTTTTTTGCGCGTACCCGGCTGAGAGTATAGATGGAAATACCCAGGAAGGCTGCCACATATTTTAGCTTCACCCGATTTATCAGTCTGGGGTAACGGCGGTTAAATTGTTCATACCGCTCTTTGGGAGGCAGTTGGAGCCTTTCCACAAACATATGACTGAGCTCTTTGTTTACGTTCTGATGCAGTATTCTGCCCCAGTTGGCTATATCAATATATGTTTCGTAGAGAGCATTTAACTTGTCTATGTGGATGACGTAGATTTTGCAGTCCGAAAGAGTTTCAATGCTTTCTACTGACGGCTGCTGATAGTACAGTGAATCCATTCCGAAGGTTACATCACCTTCCTGGCTGAACCAAGTGGTGGTATCTTGTCCGTCGTGATGAAATACGGAACGGGTGACCCCTTCCTCAATGAAATAAACCAAACGGTCTGTCACTCCTGCTTGTACTATATAAGTTCCTTTAGGGTAGTGTCTTACCTGCATATTCATCAGCAATGCCTGAAGAGCTTCTTCGGAAACCGGATAAATCTGCCTGATTTTATGAATGATGTTGTTCATTGGAGGGGAGCTTTTTATTCGTTTACAAACTTACATAATTTTATTAACTAAAACTGAACTTTGATATACAAATGTGTGCGTTGCCTTATAAGCGTTTATGGTATAATGGAATTTTTTTTGTAAAAGAGATGTTTGTTCTTTGAATATTGTATCTTTGTAGAAAACAGTAGCGTATGAATAAAATATTGGTAACATTATTGGCTCTAATCGGAGGTAGCTGCATTTCATTCGCACAGATGGAGACTGGAAGAGTTTCCGATACAGCTGAGGATACATTGAGAATAGAAAATGAAATTGTCGCTGTTGATACCGGATTTTACCAGTCAGTAGTCCGCTATGATACGGTGCGCTATAATTTGAAAATGCAGAGTGTTTACAAAAAGGCTTTTCAACTAAAGAATGATGTTTTTGTGGAAAAGATGAAAGAGCCGTGGTTAGATGATATTCTCAGAAATATCTTATTTAAATAACCATGAATTTGTGCTTTGCGTCATTCGGTTGACTTCCTGGTTTAACTCACTCGGTTAAACCACACTAAATTCAGCATTCTCTAAAAACAAAAATCAGATAGAAATCTTGCGATAACTATCTGATTTTCAGAAGAGCGGAAGACGGGGCTCAAACCCGCGACCCTCAGCTTGGAAGGCTAATGCTCTATCAACTGAGCTACTTCCGCAATTTTTTGTGGGCAAAGATGGATTCGAACCACCGAAGGCGTAAGCCAGCAGATTTACAGTCTGCCCCATTTGGCCACTCTGGTATTTGCCCTTTTGCACTTAAGATTCTATCTCAATTCTCTCATTGAGTAGGTTTGTTTCTCAATTGCGGTGCAAAGATACGACTATTTTTGTAAACTCCAAGCAAAATCTATCATTTTTATTGCAGTAATTGCACATTCGTCTCCTTTATTACCCAGCTTGCCACCGGCGCGGTCTTCTGCTTGCTCCATAGTATTGGTAGTAATTAATCCGTAAATTACTGGTACATCGCCACTTGCGTTTAATTGGGTAATTCCTTGGGTAGCACCCATGCAAACATAGTCAAAATGTGGAGTATCTCCTCTGACTACACAACCAATTGCAATAACTGCATCGACTTCGCTGTATTCGATAAGTTGGTTGGCGCCGAAAGTCAGTTCAAAACTGCCGGGTACTGTTTTTACCAGAATATTTTCATCTTTGGCTCCATGTTTTTTTAAGGTGTCTATGGCACCTTTTAGGAGAGCGCCGGTAATATTATAATTCCACTCAGATACAACGATGCCGAATTTCATTTTTTCCGCGCTGGGTACAGAACTGAAATCGTAGTCTGAAAGATTGTGATAAGCTGTTGCCATAAATAAGGAATTAAGAATTAATAATTGAAAATTAAAGGGAGAGGAGAGATAAAAGAGGCACGGACTACACGGATTCACGGCTATTGTGTCTTTCCGTGTTTTCCGTGTAATCCGTGCCTGAGATATTTTTATAATAAGGTATATTACTTCTTCAATAGTTTGGCTTGTTCGATATACTTGTCGATATCCATTGCCTGGTATGAACGGAAGTATTTATCCTTGATAGTGGTATACGCCTGGATTGCATCGTCATACTTACCTTGCTTTACCAGGATTTCTCCAGCTTGCAGCAGGTAGATGGGGCTGAGGGAGTTGTTGTCGGCTTCGTTGGCGGCTTTCAGCAGCATGGAAGCGGCTTTGTCCAGTTGGCCGAGCTGCGCATAGCAGTTACCCATAGCACCTTTCATGGCAGGAGCTACCATTTGGTCGTCTCCGTCAAAGCTGTCCAATGCTTTCACTGCTTCGTCATATTTACCGAGGTGTGCATAGCAGAGACCCATATAGGCTTTTGCAAGATTGGCTGCTTTTGTGCCGCTGTATTCGTCTGCCACTTTTACAAATCCGGCAAAACCGATGCTATCACCGTTCAGTGCTTGTGCATAAGCGTCTGCTTCGAAGTATTCTTGTCCTTTGAATAAGGCAGCTTGTGCTTTTTCTTCACGGGGGTCTGCATAAAGGTTCTTGTACATCACTACACCGGCAATGATGATGATTACTGCTACTACAGTGCCGATGATTGCTTTTTTGTTCTTAATGAAAAAGGCCTCCGATTGTGTCAGTGCATCCTCCACGTTTAAGGCTTCATTCGTCTTTTTTTGTTCTGCCATTTTTATATAATCTTTTTGTTATTATTCTTATTTATCTATTTCGACCCGCAAAAGTAAGTTTTTTATAGCTATCAACGAAATTTAGCGGCATCTTTTTTTGTTTTGTATCAGAAAACACCGAAATTATTTCTACTTTTCAATAAGCCGGGCTTCACCTCTGTATTAAAAATAAGCAGGCTTATTTTGTACTGCTTTCGGTTTTGCATTATCTTTGTAACCGAACTCATCGTTACTATAATGATACTGAAACGTATATCTATACTCAATTATAAGAACTTGGAGCAGGTGGAGCTTTCATTCTCGCCCAAGTTAAACTGCTTTTTCGGACAGAACGGCATGGGGAAAACGAACCTGCTGGATGCGGTGTATTTCTTGTCTTTCTGTAAAAGTGCCGGTAATCCCATTGATTCCCAGAATATCTGCCATGATGCCGACTTCTTTGTTATTCAAGGGTTTTATGAGGCTGCCGATGGGACTCCTGAGGAAATCTACTGTGGTATGAAGAGGCGCCAGAAGAAACAGTTCAAGCGAAACAAGAAGGAGTATACGCGTTTGTCGGACCATATCGGCTTCCTGCCTTTGGTCATGGTCTCGCCTGCCGATTCGGAGTTGATAGCAGGAGGCAGTGATGAACGCCGACGTTTTATGGATGTGGTTATCTCGCAGTACGACAAAGAGTATCTGGATGCTTTGATACGATACAATAAAGCTTTGGTGCAGCGGAATACCTTACTGAAGAGTGAACAGCCGGTGGAGGAAGAGCTCTTTCTGGTTTGGGAGGAGATGATGGCACAAGCCGGTGAAGTGGTGTTCCGTAAACGTGAGGCCTTTATCCGTGAGTTTATTCCTATTTTCCAGTCTTTCTATTCATTCATTTCGCAAGATAGGGAGAAGGTGGGATTAAGCTATGACTCCCATGCCCGCGATGCCTCTTTGCTGGAAGTGCTGAAGGAAAGCCGTGCTCGCGACCAGATTATGGGCTATTCGTTGCGCGGTGTGCACAAGGACGAGCTGAATATGCTTTTGGGAGATTTCCCCATCAAGCGTGAAGGGTCGCAGGGGCAGAACAAGACTTATCTGGTAGCGTTGAAGCTGGCACAGTTTGATTTCCTGAAACGTACCGGGACCACTGTTCCCTTGTTGTTGTTGGACGATATCTTTGACAAGCTGGATGCCTCGCGTGTGGAGCAAATCATCAAGTTGGTGGCAGGCGACAGTTTTGGACAGATTTTTATAACCGATACCAACCGCGAACACCTGGACCGTATTCTGCATAAAGTGGGCAGTGATTATAAGATGTTCCGTGTGGAGCAGGGAACGGTTGCCGAAATGAAGGAGGAAGAGGCATGAAGCGCAATAATGCCGAACAGATAGGTGAACTTATCCGTCATTACCTCAGGCAGGAAAGTCTGGAGTCTCCGCTGAATGAACGGCGGCTTATCAGTGCGTGGCCCGAAGTGCTGGGGCCTACCATTGCCTCCTACACCCGTGAACTTTATATAAAGAACCAGGTGCTTTATGTGCACCTCACTTCTGCTGCTTTGCGCCAGGAACTGATGATGGGGCGCGAGTTGCTGGTGCGCAACTTGAATCGTCATGTGGGGGCCCAGGTCATAACGAATATCATATTCAGATGAGCATCCTCAGCTCATCTATTCTTTCAATCTTCAGTTCCTTCAATTCCCGGACTGCCCGGTCATAATACATCGGAGTTTCCAAATCCTTGTTGTCATGCGCATCCAGTCCGATGATAGCTGTACAGCCTTCATTGGCAGCGATTCGCCAGAACTCCGGGCACGGGTAGGTGGATAAGCCGTGCGCTTCATTGTAGGCTACATAGCCTATATTGTATTCCAACGGGACATTCAGGCGTGCAGCAGTACGGCAGATGTGCTGGCTGATGGTAGTGCAATGGTGGTCGAACTTCGGATAGGAGCGCATGAACAAGTCCGGATGGGCAAGGCAGGAGAATAATCCGCTTTCCATACCTTCGATGGCGCTCTCTTCGTAAAGTTCGAGCATGTCGCGGCTGTCTGTATGATGGCCGAAGTAGGGGAACTTTTCATCGGTGTGGTAGTGATGGTTTCCGAAGATGATATAGTCCAGTTGGTACTTCTTGGTTTGCTCTTTCAGCCAATGGATATATTGGGGGAAGTATTCACATTCAAGTCCTATTCTGATGTCTATCCGGTCGTGGTATTTCTCACGGAGCGTCTTGAGACTCTCCACGTAGCCGGGGAGCTCCTCGGGGAGCATCCGCATGTCGGCTACGTAGTCGGTACGGTATTTCCAGGGAGTATGGTCTGAAAACCCGAGTATCCGGTAACCGCCTTTGATGGCACTGAGCACATAGTCTTCGTCATCTCCGGTGGCATGCATGCAGCGTGTGGTGTGTGTATGATAATTAGTTTTCATTGCGTAATGATTTCATCCATGCGTATATCAAACGGTTCCGCAGGAACTTCTTCTACGAGTTGAAACGGGAAGCAGATGCCGGCTTTGTAGGCTGATGGGATGCGGGGCAGAAGCCGGTCATAGTAACCTTTACCGCGCCCCAGGCGGTTGCCGTTATGGTCGAATGCCACGCCGGGAACCACTATGAAGTCTATGTCTGCATAGTCGGTAAATAGCTCGCCGGTTGGTTCTTCGATGCCGTATGCGCCAGGTTTCAAGTCTTCGGGTCCGGTGTACAGCCGCAGTTCCAGGTCGTCACCTACAACTACCGGAAGCAGTATCCGCTTTTCGCGGCTCCACTTCCGGATAAATTCGTGTGTGTCCACTTCGTCTTTGAGAGAGTGGTAGAGCAGTACGGTTGTTGCCGCCCTGAAAGCGGGATGTGCCTCGAGGGCGGCAAGTATTTCAGCAGACTGACGCGTAGTGGAAGAGCTGTGTCGGGTCTTCAACAAAGCTACCTGCCTGCGCAGTTCTTTTTTCCTTTCCATCATCTTTTTTATCCTCTATGATTGGTGTTGCTTCCGGAGCTTTGGGGAATGCCTCGCCACGTTCCAGAATATCCAATGCTTTCTTGACGGTAGCATCGCTCTGGTTGATGTAGCGGATGTATTGCTCCCTTCCCAGTATGTTATAGATAATGTTGCCGTAAAGACTTCTTTCCAGTAGCTTGTAGGACTTGTGGATAAGCAGGTTGCGCCGTTTTACTCCCTTGGAGTCTGCAAAACGTACAAACTGCTCCACAATACTCTGGTGGCGAAGGTACTTCAACAAATCTTCTTCATTGTCGTATTCACTCAATTTCGCACGGTTGCGGTCGGTATACTGGAAGCTGAATTGCAGAATCAGTCCCTTGTTGCTTACTTCTATCAGGTAAGAAGATACTCCGGTTGTGTCTTGCGGAACGAATACGTCCGGCATAATGCCACCGCCGCCGTATACGGGTCTGCCCAAACCGGTAGAGTAACGCAGGTTTTCGTCCAGTTTGATGCTGTCTTTGGAGAAGAACTCGCCGTGTTCGTAACGGGTAATCCAGTCCATTTCGTATTTGCTGTCCTTGCCGTTCTCGTAGGGGCGCTGGATGCAACGGCCCGATGGGGTGTAATAACGGGCAATGGTCAGGCGGATGGCGGAACCGTCACTGAAGTCGATGGGTTGCTGTACGAGTCCCTTGCCGAAGGAACGGCGTCCTACAATGGTTCCGCGGTCATTGTCCTGAATGGCGCCCGCAAAGATTTCGCTGGCCGAAGCGGAACTCTCGTTTACCAATACCACTAGCGGCAGCTTCTGGCAACTGCCGGTACCGTTGGCATATTCCTCCATGCGGGGATATTTGCGGCCGTGGGTATATACAATCAACTTCCCTTCCGGCAGGAATTCGTTCACCATGCGTGTGGCGGCTTCCATGTATCCTCCGGTATTGTCGCGCAGGTCGATAATCAGGCCTTTGCACTTCTCGTGGCTCAGTTGGGCAATCGCATTCAGCAGCTCCACGTGTGTGGTGCGTCCGAATTTGCTGATTTGTATATATCCGTAGTCATCGTCGAGCATATAGGCTGCGTCAATGGTGTTTTGCGGGATGTCACCGCGTGTGATGGTGAAGTCGAGCAACTCTTTTTCCGTGGCACGCTTGACGCCTAACTTCACTTGGCTTCCTTTCGGACCTTTCAGGTTGCGCATGGCCTTTTCGTTTGTCAGGCCTTTGCCTGCAAAAAGACTGTCGTTGACCATTACAATGCGGTCGCCTGCCATCAGGCCCACTTTCTCGGACGGTCCGCCGGGAATCACGCTGTTTACGTGTATCGTGTCTTCTTGAATGGTGAACTGGATACCTATACCGCTGAAGCTGCCTTCAAGTTCGGAGTTTACCTCTTCCAGCTTCTGTGCGGGGATGTAGGTGGAGTGGGGGTCGAGTTCCGCCAATATCTGCGGCATGGCCTTCTCTACCAAATCGGTCATGTTGACGGTATCCACATACTGGTCATCAATAACACGCAGCAAGGCATTCAGCTTGTTGGACGAGCTGTTGATGATTCCCAGTTTGTTACCGGCAAAATGCCTGGCATAAAACGTTCCGATAAGAATTCCCGCGACTACGCTGATTGCGATGATGAGCGGCATAAAGCGGGAGGTATTTTTTGTACTCATGATGTTTATTTACTATTAGACTATTTACAATTTACTATTTGGCTGCGCATGCAACTTTCAACTTTCCATTTTCAACTTTTCATTATCCATTGAAATAAACACTACCTCGATGCCTGCCCGTTTCAAAAGTTCGATACCATCTTCCAGGCGGTATTTCTCGGAGTAGACTACCCGTTTGATGCCTGCCTGGATAATCAGTTTGGAGCATTCTATGCAGGGGGAGGCAGTGACGTACATGGTGGCACCGTTACTGCTGTTGTTTGAACGGGCTATTTTGGTAATGGCGTTTGCTTCGGCATGGAGCACGTATGGTTTGGTGACGTTATTCTCATCTTCGCATACATTCTCAAAACCGGAAGGGGTACCGTTGTAGCCGTCAGAGATAATCATCTTGTCTTTTACAATCAGTGCACCGACCTGGCGGCGTTGGCAATACGAATTTTCGGCCCAAATGCTTGCCATACGTATATAACGCCTATCCAATGCTTCTTGTTTGTCTTTTGTAGAATCGTCCATCATATTTATGCTTTATCGTTGTGGGGTGAATCCCATGACTCTGGTTGTCGGTCCGTCTTTAAAATAGAGGGTCAGTGAATTGGCATCCCCTTCATACTTGTACACGTTTTGCAATCCGGAGATGAATGCCTTGCCTAACGGGTCGCTTTCCGAACCGTTGATTTTCACATTGAGGCTTAGTGACTGTGATTTGCCATCGGCTTTCCAAGTTCCGTCAGCGTTTGAATGGATGCCGTGTCCTGTGACTGTTGTACCCATCAATTCTCCATTCACATCAGAACCTTCAAAATTCAAAGTGAAATTGCCTTCTATTTTAAGGAAGTCTCTGCTTTTTCTTTCAGCCTCTTCGTCTTTCCATAAACCGGAATAGAACTGTCTGTTGCTGTCTTTATTCGCGAGCCGACTTAGTTTCCATGGCTTCCCGGTGAATATTCCGATAACATCGTCCTCGTTGTCGCAACCGCTTAGCAGGGGGAGCAGCGAAAACATGAGCAACATGCAAAAGATGTTCCTTATAAGTCTCTTCATTTCTTTATTCCATTTCTGATTAATAATGCGTCGATTGTAGGCTCTTGTCCGCGGAAGCGTTTATAGAGCGTCATCGGATGTTCCGTTCCGCCTTTGGAAAGGATATTCTCTCGGAAGGAGGCGGCAGTCTCCGGGTTGAAGATGCCCGTCTGCTTGAATAGCGAGAAAGCATCTGCATCCAGCACCTCTGCCCATTTATAACTATAGTATCCGGCAGAATATCCTCCGGCAAAGATATGGGAGAACTGTGTACTCATACAGGCTTCTTCTACAGAAGGAAGAACTTGTGCTTTTTCCCAAGCCTTCTTTTCATAGGCTTTCACGTCACCTTCAAACGGGGTGTTGCGTGTGTACCAAGCCATATCGAGTAGGCCGAAGCTAACCTGGCGGAGGCAGGCGTATGCCGCGTTGAAGTTGGACGAATCCACAATGCGCTGCACCAGTTCGCCCGGTATCAGCTCTCCGGTCTGGTAATGGCGGGCAAACGTATGCAGGAATTCCTTTTCGATGGCGAAGTTCTCCATGAATTGGGAGGGGAGTTCCACAAAGTCCCAATACACGTTGGTCCCGCTCAGGCTCCCGTAGGTGGTATTGGCAAACATACCATGCAGGCTGTGGCCGAATTCGTGCAGGAAGGTTTCTACCTCGCCGAAGGTCAACAAAGCAGGTTTGTCCTGTGTCGGTTTGGTGAAGTTCATCACAATGGATATGTGGGGACGGCTGTTCTCACCGGTCTTTTCGTCAATCCACTGTTCCTTGTAGCTGGTCATCCAGGCTCCCGAGCGCTTGCCTGCTCTGGGGTGGAAGTCGGTATAGAACACGGCAAGGAATTTCCCGTCTTTGTCGAAGACTTCGTAGGCATCCACATCCTTATGATAAACGGGAATATCCGGATTCTTCTTGAAGGTGATGCCATACAGCCTGGTTGCCAGGCCGAATACGCCTTGCTTCACGTTGTTCAGCTCAAAGTAAGGGCGGAGCAGCTCATCGTCGATATTGAACTTCCGGTCTTTCAGTTTATGGGAATAGTACGCCCAGTCCCACGGCATCAGGACGAAGTCTTCTCCTTCCGCTTGGCGTGCCAGGGCTTGCACTTCTGCATATTCTTGTTTGGCGGTAGGCGTGTAAGCCTCCAGCAGTTGGTCCAGCAGCTTATACACGGACTCACTGTTTTGTGCCATGCGCTCCTGGAGGTTGTATTCGGCGAAGTTGTCATAGCCTAGGAGTTGGGCAATCTCCATACGGACATTGGCCAGTTTCTTTACAATTTCCAGGTTATTGCTGGCGTTGTCATGCGTACACTTCGTATTGTAGGCCATATATAGCTCACGGCGCAGGTCACGGCTGTCTGCGTAGGTCAGAAAAGGGCCATAGCTGGGAGCCTGCAGGGTGAATACCCAGCCTTCGACGCCTTTTCCCCGGCTGTCTCTGCAGCGGCTTCTACCGCGCTCTCGGGCAGCCCGGCCAGTTGTGACTTGTCGGTGATGACAAGCTTGTAGTCGTTCGTTTCTTTCAGGTTGTTTTCGCTGAACTGCAGCGTCAGCAGGCTGAGCTCTTTGCATAAAGCCCGGTATTTCTCCTTATCTTCTCCCAGGAGGTTGGCACCGTTGCGTACAAAGCCGTTATAAATGTCTTCCAGCAGTTTGTGCTGTTCCGGGCTCAATGTTTCTTTGTCTTGCTGTTCGTAAACAGCTTTGATACGTGCAAACAGCTCTTCGTTCAGGCTGATGTTGTTTTCATGCTCGCTCATCATCGGCATGATTTCTTTGGCCAGTTCCTGTAGGTCATCGTCCGTTTCGGCACTGAGCAGATTGCCGAATACAGTGCTGACACGGTGGAGCATCTCACCGGACTTCTCGTAGGCCAACACTGTGTTGGCAAATGTCGGGACTTCCGGATTGCGGATGATGGCCTCTATTTCCGCATTTTGGCGGCGGATGCCTTCGCGGATGGCGGGTACGTAATCTCCGGTCTTAATCTTGTCGAACGGGACAGTGCTGTGCAGCGTGGAGTATGTTTCAAAAAAAGGATTTTGAGACGATATAGTGTTCATAAAGCAAAGCAATATTAGAGTTAGTATAATCTTCATCATGTTTAAAGGGTCTGATAAAAAACGAACTAGCTGCAAAATTGCAAAAAAAATAGGCGACTTCTGCAGAAGTCACCTATTTTTTATTATTTTCTAACTGTATATTAGCAGTTAACTGATGCCATGTGAGCAATCAAGTCAAGAACCTTGTTAGAATAACCGATTTCGTTATCATACCAAGATACAACCTTAACGAAAGTATCAGTCAAAGCGATACCAGCCTTAGCGTCGAAGATAGAAGTGCGAGTGTCACCCAAGAAGTCAGAAGAAACAACTGCATCTTCTGTGTAACCCAGAACACCCTTCAATTCGCCTTCAGAAGCTTCCTTCATGGCAGCGCAGATTTCAGCGTAAGTAGCGGGCTTAGCCAAGTTAACTGTCAAGTCAACTACAGATACGTCCAAAGTCGGAACACGCATAGACATACCAGTCAGTTTGCCGTTCAATGCCGGGATAACTTTACCTACAGCCTTAGCAGCACCGGTAGAAGACGGGATAATGTTGCCGGAAGCAGCACGACCACCTCTCCAGTCTTTCATAGAAGGACCGTCAACTGTCTTCTGAGTAGCAGTTGTAGAGTGAACAGTAGTCATCAAACCGTCAGTGATACCCCATTTGTCGTTCAATACCTTAGCGATAGGAGCCAAGCAGTTGGTAGTACAAGAAGCGTTAGATACGAATTGAGTACCCTTAACGTAAGTCTTTTCGTTAACACCGCAAACGAACATCGGAGTGTCGTCCTTAGAAGGAGCAGACATTACAACATATTTTGCGCCAGCTTCGATGTGAGCTTGAGCTTTGTCTTTGCTCAAGAACAAGCCAGTAGATTCAACAACGTATTCTGCCTCTACTTCGTTCCATTTCAAGTCAGCCGGGTTTCTTTCTGCAGTGATGCGGATAGCCTGACCGTTAACGATCAGCTTGCTGTTTTCAACATCAGCTTCGATAGTACCGTCGAACTGGCCGTGCATAGTGTCATACTTCAGCATGTAAGCCAAGTAATCTACCGGGCAAAGGTCGTTGATACCTACGATCTGAATATCGTTTCTCTTCATTGCAGCGCGGAATACGAAACGTCCGATACGTCCGAATCCATTAATACCTACTTTAATCATTTTGTTTAAACTTTTAAGGGTTTTATAATGTTTAAAAATAAACTTTCGCTTACTAATTGCAATTCTTTCTGATTTGCGGTGCAAAAGTAAGAAAATGTTTTTATATTCGTAACCAAAATCATAATTAAATAATTGAAAAGATGGGAAAGTTCATTTTTACAGGAATTTAAGGCTTTTGCCATGAAGGGCAATGTGATAGACATGGCCGTCGGTGTGATTATCGGTGGGGCATTCGGAAAAATCGTCTCCTCCATTGTGGCAGATGTGATTATGCCTCCTATCGGGCTGCTGGTGGGCGGTGTCAACTTTACAGACTTGAAGTGGGTGCTGAAACCTGCCGAAATGGTGGACGGAAAAGAAATTGCTGCCGTGACCCTGAATTACGGTAATTTCTTGCAGGTCACCTTCGACTTCCTGATTATAGCATTCTCTATCTTCATGTTCATAAAGTTGTTGACCAAGCTGACTGAAAAGAAGAAAGAAGAGGCGCCTGCCGCTCCTCCGGCTCCCCCTGCCCCGAGCAAGGAAGAGGTGCTGCTGACCGAAATCCGTGATTTGCTGAAAGAAAAGTAATATCGAAGCGGAACTTCATAGGGATGTCAAAACCCTCTTGACGCTTTTTTTAGGCGCGGAATTCTAAGACCTACACAAGTTTTTGCACAGGAAACTTGCGTAGGTCTTAGAATTCCGCGCCTAATATTATAACATGATGAAAGCGTTCATGGCTTTTGATACATTCCCTAATGCATTTAACTCTCCCCGGTACCGCCGGAAACTGTCCCTTTTTATACTAAGCAGTAATCTTACCACAGCCGTGGTAAGAAAATAACATTGCTGTGGTAAGCAAGTTGCATAGCTGTGGTAAGAAAACAGCACGGTTGTAGTAAGAATAGCTTTTAGTATCCTTGTGGATAGTTCTAGCCTGAAATTAAAGCTGTTTTTAGTAAAAAAACGTTTTTCTGTCACATTATCCCTGATAATTCCTTTACTTTTTCTACTTTTGCAAATCATTTATTAAAGTCTATACGGATTTATATGCAAGAGAAGATTATTATTCTTGATTTCGGTTCGCAAACCACGCAGCTCATCGGCCGCCGGCTGCGCGAATTGAATGTCTATTGCGAGATTGTACCTTACAACAAATTTCCATACGGAGATGAGAGTGTAAAAGGAGTTATCCTTTCGGGTAGCCCCTTTTCTGTTTATGATAAGAGTGCATTCAAGGTAGATTTGAGCGGGATTCGTGGGAAATACCCCATTCTGGGTATCTGCTACGGTGCGCAGTTTATCTCCTACAGCAACGGTGGACGGGTGGAGCCGGCAGGAACCCGCGAGTACGGACGTGCCCATCTCGGTTCTTTCGATTCGGAGAATGTCCTTTTCAAAGGGGTAAGGAAGAATACCCAAGTATGGATGAGCCATGGAGACACGATTACAGCCATTCCCGACAACTTCAAGATTATAGCTTCTACGGACAAGGTAGCGATTGCTGCTTACCAGGTGTCCGGCGAGGAGATGTGGGGAGTGCAGTTCCATCCGGAAGTATTTCATAGCGAGGACGGTACGCAGATGCTGCGCAACTTCGTGGTGGACGTATGCGGTTGCAGCCAGAGCTGGAGCGCCGCATCGTTTGTAGATACTACTGTGGCCGAACTGAAGGAGCAGCTTGGCAACGACCGAGTTATCCTGGGACTGAGTGGCGGTGTGGATTCTTCGGTAGCCGCCGTGTTGCTGCATCGTGCCATTGGCAAGAACTTGACCTGTATCTTTGTGGACCACGGACTGCTTCGCAAGAATGAGTTCAAGAATGTGATGCACGACTACGAATGCCTGGGACTGAACGTGATTGGCGTGGATGCCAGCGAGAAGTTCTTCAAGGATTTGGAGGGAGTGACCGAGCCTGAGCAAGCGTAAAATCATCGGCCGCGATTTTATCGAGGTCTTCGATGCCGAAGCGCACAAGATAACCGATGCCCGTTGGTTGGCACAAGGCACCATTTATCCCGACCGCATCGAGAGCCTAAACATTACGGGCAAGACCATCAAGAGCCATCACAACGTGGGCGGTCTGCCCGAGGAGATGAACCTCCGTCTGTGCGAACCGTTGCAGTGGCTGTTCAAGGACGAAGTACGCCGCGTGGGACGCGAATTGGGAATGCCCGAACATTTGATTACCCGTCATCCTTTCCCCGGTCCGGGACTGGCTGTCCGCATCCTGGGGGATATAACACCGGAGAAGGTGCATACTTTGCAGGAAGCCGACGATATTTTCATTCAGGGCTTGCGTGACTGGAAAGTGCAGGATGCCGACGGCAACGAGACATCGCTCTACCATCAGGTCTGGCAGGCGGGCGTCATTCTTCTGCCCGTACAGAGTGTGGGCGTGATGGGCGACGAACGCACCTATGAACGTGCAGTGGCCTTGCGTGCCGTCACTTCCACCGATGCCATGACAGCCGACTGGGCGCATCTGCCCTACGAATTCCTGGGTAAGGTGTCCAACGACATTATAAATAAGGTGAAAGGTGTGAACCGCGTGACCTATGACATCTCTTCAAAACCACCCAGCACAATAGAATGGGAATAAGACCTACTGAAATTATTAACTTAAAAACAATATAGAAGAATGAAGCAGGATATGATTGTGATTCTGGATTTGGGAAGCCATGAGAACACAGTGCTTGCCCGGGCGATTCGTGCGTTGGGAGTATATAGCGAAATCTACCCGCACGACATTACTGCCGCCGAACTGAAGGCCTTGCCGAATGTGAAAGGCATCATCATCAACGGCGGCCCCAACAATGTGGTTGACGGGGTGTCCATCGACGTGTTGCCCGAGATTTACGAAGCGGGATTCCCCGTAATGGCTGCCGGACACGACAAGGCGCTGTGCGAAGTGAAGCTGCCGCAGTTTACGGATGATGTGGAAGCCATCAAGGAGGCTGTGAAATCTTTCGTGTTCGATACTTGCAAGGCTGAGGCGAACTGGAACATGACGAATTTCGTCAACGACCAGGTGGAGTTGATACGTCGTCAGGTGGGCGACCGTAAGGTGCTGCTGGCACTGTCCGGTGGTGTGGATAGCTCCGTGGTGGCCGCTTTGCTGCTGAAAGCCATCGGAGACAAGCTGGTTTGCGTACACGTGAACCACGGACTGATGCGTAAGGGCGAATCGGAAGCCGTGGTGGAAATCTTTGGCAAGGAGCTGAAAGCTAACTTGATATACGTGGATGCTACAGACCGTTTCCTCTCCAAGCTGGAAAACGTGGCTGACCCGGAAGAAAAGCGCAAGATTATCGGCGGAGAGTTTATCCGTGTCTTTGAGGAAGAAGCCCGCAAGCTGGACGGTATCGACTTCCTGGGACAAGGTACCATCTATCCCGATATTGTAGAGAGTGGCACAAAAACAGCCAAGATGGTGAAGTCTCATCACAACGTAGGCGGTCTGCCCGAGGATTTGCAGTTTGAATTGGTGGAGCCGTTGCGCCAGCTGTTCAAGGACGAAGTACGTGCATGCGGTGTAGAGCTTGGATTGCCGTACGAGATGGTTTACCGTCAGCCGTTCCCCGGTCCCGGATTGGGAGTACGTTGTCTGGGAGCCATTACCCGTGACCGCTTGGAGGCTGTACGCGAGTCGGATGCCATTCTGCGTGAGGAATTCCAACTGGCAGGCCTGGATAAGAAGGTATGGCAGTATTTCACTGTGGTGCCCGATTTCAAATCTGTGGGTGTACGCGACAATGCACGTTCGTTCGACTGGCCCGTCATTATCCGTGCCGTCAACACAGTGGATGCCATGACCGCTACCATTGAGCCGGTGGACTGGCCCATCCTAATGAAGATTACCGACCGTATTCTCAAGGAAGTGAAAACCGTCAATCGCGTTTGTTATGATATGTCTCCGAAACCCAATGCGACTATCGAGTGGGAGTGAGATTGACCAATGATAATGATAGCCTCACCTTAAAAACGGTGGGGCTGTTTTTTTTATAACAAAACAACAAAGAATAGAACAATGAAACTTTTATGTATGATTGCTGTCTTTTTGTGCATCCCCTGGGTAGCCTCTGACGCACAGAAGCAGGACTGGGGAAATTTGAAACGCTATGCAGAGGCAAACAAGGAACTGGTACGGAAGGGAAAACAGAAGGACCGGGTGGTTTTTATGGGCAACTCCATCACGGAAGGATGGGTGGCAAACGATGCCGCTTTCTTTGAAGACAACGGTTATGTGGGCCGTGGTATAGGCGGGCAGACTTCTTCCCATTTCCTGCTCCGTTTTCGCGAAGATGTCATCAAGCTTGCTCCGGCGCTGGTCGTGATAAATGCAGGTACCAATGACATTGCGGAAAATGCAGGCGCTTATAATGAAGAATACACTTTTGGAAATATAGTGTCTATGGTAGAGCTGGCACGGGCCAATAAGATAAGGTGATTTTGACGTCTGTGTTGCCTGCCGCTGCCTTTGGCTGGAATCCTTCGGTGAAGGATGCTCCGCAAAAGATAATGCAGCTGAATGCCAGAATCCGGAAGTATGCCCAGGAAAACAAGATTCCTTATGTCGACTATTACAGTGAGATGGTGGAAGGCGACAATAAGGCTCTGAACTCCTCGTATACCCGGGATGGGGTACACCCCACTCTAGAAGGGTATAAAGTGATGGAAGCCTTGATAAAGAAAGCGATAGACAAGGTGTTGTAGGAAATCTCGGTTCAGGTGGCCTATAAGAGCTTTTCTGCGTCGGGAATCATCATCTCGCCTCTGTGCAGTTCGAGCAGGCCTTTCTCCTGCATGCTGTTCAACGCTCTTGATACTCCCATACGGGTATCATTGACCACCTGAGCCAATTCTTCCATTTTTATTTTCAGTATTTTCCTGCCTGACGGACGTTCGATATGTGTCAGGATAAAGTTGCCGATACGTTTCTCAAGGTTGTCGGTGCTTTCTGCCCAAAGACGGCTGTTTAGGCTTTGGGCGCGGTTGCTGATGATATTCATGTAATTCAGGCGGAATATGTCATATTTGAACAATTCGCTCATGACGAAAGCCTTGCTGATGCTCACTGTGTGGGTCTCGGTTTGGGCGGTATAGGCCGAGACGTAGGAGGTGCTCATCCCGAACAGAGATTGTGGCTCGATGACATAAGGTGCCTGAAAATATTCCGTGGAGCTGTATGATGTATTCGCAGATGAAGTACATGAGGAGATTTCACCTTTCAATACGAATATCAGTTGACTGCATGTGTCACCGGCTTTCACGATAACTTCGCCGGCTTTATGCTTTGTAAAAAGCTCAGCTTGACTTTCCCCAGGATATTGGTAAAGTCTTCTTGTGCGAGTCCTTGAAAGAGTGGCAGTTGCAGTAATGTATCAAACATTGTATTCATAATGCTTTTTCTTCTTGTTTTGAAACAAAAGTAGATATTATCAAGGTGTACTGTAAACTCTTTGCCCCTCTTTTTGTTTTTTTTATTGTTTCTTAAACGTGCTATTCAATCCTTGTAGACGAATCCTCATCCTTCTCCTCTTCCTTCTTATCGTCCTCATCCTCATTGTTTTCCTCATCTTCGTCTTCCTCTTCGTCTTCCTCTCCGGCAAACGGATCGGGCCGTTGGGGACCGTATTCCATAAAGCCTATGGCGCATAGCGTGCCTGCTATGGCTCCGCTAAGGTGTCCTTCCCAGGAAGTGGTGGCTTTGGCAAATTGTGGGAACATATTCCATACCAGGCCGCCATATAGGAACGTTATCAACAGTGAAATGGCGATAAGCGGTACATGTTTGCGCAGAATGCCGCTGAAGAACAGAAAGAAAAGCCAGTCCGTATATGATGCCGCTGGCTCCGATATGCCATCCCGGTTTCCCTATAAGAAAGGTAAGCGCACCGCATCCTATCCAAATGGCAAAGAAGATGTAGGGGGCTATATGCCGGTAGAAATAGAACAGACACCACATCAGGAAAAAGAGTGGAATCGTATTGGCGAACAGATGCTTGAAACTGCTGTGTACCAGTGGATGTGCGAAAATTCCGAACACGCCCCGCTGTTCCATCGGATATACTCCCAGTCGTGTGAAGTTCCAATCCATGCCTGTCTCCAAAAACTTTAAAATGTATAAAATGAATAGCAGGAATAGGGGTATAACCGCCGCCAATGCCATTCTGCGTATATCATGCTTCATATTTCGTACAGTGATTGCTATTTTTGTACAATACTACGGAATATTTGACGAAAACCGAAAAAAAACTGACTTTTTATTTTGCCTATAAGCTTTAATTCGTATTTTTGGGCATCGCTACATGGCTTGTAGCGCATATACCGAAATAATTAACCTTTAAATAATGCACAACTGAGTTATTTACGATTTGACAAGACCCTGATGATTAATCTGCAAGAATCTTTGCCAAGGGAGATATTGCGGACGAATAGGTCGGGAGCCTATCATTGTACAACAATTGTAGATTGTAACACACGCAAATATCACGGTCTGTTGGTGATACCGGTCCCCAACCTCGATGATGAAAACCATGTGCTGCTGTCTTCTTTGGATGAAACTGTAATTCAGCACGGTGCGGAGTTCAACCTGGGGTTGCATAAGTATCAAGGAAACCACTTCAGTCCTAACGGGCACAAGTATATCCGAGAGTTTGACTGTGAAAATATCCCCACAACTACCTATCGTGTAGGAGGCGTCATCCTTCGTAAGGAAAAGATTTTCGTACACCATGAAAATCGGATTCTGATTCGTTATACCTTGGTCGATGCCCATTCGGCAACCACACTTCGTTTCCGCCCTTTCCTGGCATTCCGCAGTGTGCGCGAGTACACGCACGAAAATGCGCAGGCAAGCCGCGACTACCAGTTGGTAGAGAATGGCATTAAAACCTGCATGTATCCCGGTTATCCGGAGTTGTTCATGCAGCTCAACAAAAAGAATGAGTTCCACTTCCAGCCTGACTGGTATCGTGGTATCGAGTATCCCAAAGAACAGGAACGCGGATATGACTTCAACGAAGACCTTTATGTGCCGGGATATTTTGAAGTGGATATAAAGAAAGGGGAAAGCGTTGTCTTCTCCGCCGGTATCTCCGAGATTTCTCCCCGCAAGCTGAAGCAGACTTTTGAGTCCGAGGTGGCCGACCGCACTCCGCGTGACAGTTTTTACCACTGTCTGAAAAACTCGGCGCACCAGTTTCACAACAAGCAGGGGGAGGAGCATTATGTGCTTGCAGGCTATCCTTGGTTCAAGTGTCGCGCCCGTGACTTGTTCATCTCCCTGCCGGGTCTTACTTTGGCCTTAGGCGAGCAAGATGAATTTGAAGACGTGATGAAAACAGCCGAAAAGGCTATCCGTGAGTTTATCAATGGAGAACCTTCCTCCTATAAGATATACGAGATGGAGCATCCGGATGTGCTGCTGTGGGCTGTCTGGGCTTTACAGCAGTATGCCAAGGAGACTTCGCGTGAAAATTGCCGGCAGATGTACGGTAATCTTCTCGAGGAGATTGTTGACTATATCCATGAACGCAGGCATGACAATCTCTTCCTGCACGAAAACGGACTGTTGTATACCAATGGCACCGAGAAAGCGGTTACCTGGATGAACTCTACCGCCAATGGCCGCCCGGTTATTCCACGTACGGGCTACATTGTAGAAGTGAATGCACTGTGGTACAATGCCCTGCGTTTTGTAGCCGATATGGTTCGGGAGGGGGGCAATGAAATTCTTGCCGATACACTGGACGCTCAGGCAGAAATCACCGGAAAGTCTTTCGTAGACGTCTTCCGCAATGAGTATGGCTATCTGTTCGACTATGTGGATGGTTATATGATGGACTGGAGCGTACGTCCCAACATGATATTTACCGTTGCCTTTGACTATTCTCCGTTGGATAGGGCCCAAAAGAAACAGGTACTCGATATTGTGACGAAAGAACTGTTGACTCCGAAGGGCTTGCGTACACTGAGCCCCAAGAGTGGCGGATACAATCCGAATTATGTAGGTCCTCAGATTCAAAGAGATTATGCCTATCATCAGGGTACGGCATGGCCGTGGCTGATGGGTTTCTACATGGAAGCATATCTGCGTATCTATAAAGTGAGTGGCGTGTCGTTTGTAGAGAGATACCTCATCGGTATGGAAGATGAAATGACTTCCCACTGTATTGGCGCATTGCCCGAACTCTTCGATGGTAATCCTCCGTTTGTTGGAAGAGGGGCGGTGTCATTTGCCATGAATACGGCGGAAATCCTGCGTATCTTGAAGTTATTGTCTAAGTATAATTTATAATAGGAGGAACGAAGATGAAAGTTTTAATGTTTGGATGGGAATTTCCTCCCAAAATATATGGTGGTCTTGCGGTTGCTTCTTATGGAATAACTAAGGGATTAAGTTTGCAGGGTGATGTGGAAACTACTTTCTGCATGCCCAAGCCGACGGGCGAAGAAGAGGACTTCTTGAAGATAGTGGGCATGAACCAGGTGCCTATCGTGTGGCGTGATGTCGATTACAATTATTTGAAGTCGAGGCTGACGCGCAACATGACGCCGGAAGATTATTATTCTTTCCGCGACCATATTTATTCGGATTTCTCTTATATGCACGTCAATGACATAGGCTGCATGGACTTTGCCGGCGGTTATCCCGGCAACCTGCACGAAGAGATAAACAACTTCTCGGTGATTGCCGGAGTAGTGGCTCGCCAGCAGGAATTTGATATTATTCATGCCCACGACTGGCTGACGTATCCTGCCGGAGTGCATGCCAAGATGGTGAGCGGAAAGCCGCTCTGTATCCATGTCCATGCTACGGACTTTGACCGTTCGCGCGGAAAAGTCAATCCTACCGTCTATTCTATGGAGAAGAACGGTATGGATTATGCCGACTGCATCATGTGCGTGTCCGAACTGACCCGCCGCACGGTTATTGAGCAGTACCATCAGAACCCCAAGAAGGTGTTTGCCATGCACAATGCCGTCTATCCTCTCTCGCAGGAATACCAGGACATTCCACGTCCCGACCATTCCAAAGAGAAGATTGTGACATTCCTGGGCCGTATCACCATGCAGAAGGGACCGGAATACTTTGTGGAAGCAGCTTCGCTGGTATTGCAGCGTGCCCGCAACATCCGCTTTGTTATGGCCGGTTCGGGAGATATGATGGATGCCATGATTAATCTGGCAGCCGAGCGGGGCATCGCCGACCGGTTCCACTTCCCGGGCTTCATGAAGGGGAAGCAGGTATATGAGGTTTACAAGAACAGTGATGTATTCGTTATGCCTTCCGTTTCCGAGCCTTTCGGTATCGCTCCGCTGGAAGCCATGCAGTGTGGAACTCCTTCCATCATTTCCAAGCAGTCGGGATGCGGTGAAATTCTTGATAAGGTCATTAAGACCGATTATTGGGACATTCATGCAATGGCCGATGCCATTTATTCCCTCTGCACCAATCCCGCTCTCTTCCAATATCTGCAGGAGGAAGGCAAGAAGGAAGTGGATGGAATCACGTGGGAAAAAGTAGGTTTGAGAATCCGCGCCCTCTACGAGGATGTGTTAAGAAACTATGGTAAATAACAAAAACAATAATAGAAATGAGAACTATCTGTCTTTATTTTGAAATACATCAAATCATTCATCTGAAACGTTACCGTTTCTTTGATATAGGTACCGATCATTATTACTACGATGATTATGCCAATGAAACCAGTATCAATGATGTAGCCGAACGCTCTTATATCCCGGCATTGAACACCCTGATTGAAATGGTGAAGAATTCCGGAGGTGCGTTTAAAGTGGCTTTCTCCATCTCGGGGGTTGCGCTGGAGCAGTTGGAAATATATGCGCCGGCTGTCATCGACTTGTTGCACCAGCTGAATGATACCGGTTGCTGTGAGTTCCTTGCCGAGCCTTATTCCCATGGCCTTTCTTCTCTGGCCAACGAGGATTGCTTCAAGGAAGAGGTGATGCGTCAGAGCGCTAAGATGAAGCAAATGTTCGGTAAGGCGCCGAAGGTGTTCCGTAATTCCAGCCTGATTTATAATGATGAGATTGGTGCGATGGTGGCAGCTTTGGGATTCAAGGGTATACTGACGGAAGGAGCCAAGCATGTTCTGGGTTGGAAGAGTCCGCACTATGTATACCATTGCTCTATGAATCCTAACTTGAAGTTACTGTTGCGTGATTTTAAGCTGTCTGACGACATCAGCCTGCGCTTCTCCAACTCCGAGTGGAACGAGTATCCTTTGTTTGCCGACAAGTACATCAACTGGATTGACGCTCTGCCGCAGGAAGAGCAGGTCATCAATGTCTTTATGGAACTCTCTGCTCTGGGTATGGCACAGCCGTTGTCTTCCAATATTCTGGAATTCCTGAAGGCACTTCCATACTGTGCCAAAGAAAAGGGGATTACTTTCTCCACACCGACGGAAATCGTTACCAAACTGAAATCTGTTTCCCAGTTGGACGTTCCATATCCGATGTCTTGGGTGGACGAAGAAAGGGATACCAGCTGCTGGCTGGGTAACGTGATGCAGCGTGAAGCATTCAACAAGCTGTATAGTGTTGCCGAACGTGTCCATCTCTGCGATGACCGCCGTATCAAGCAAGACTGGGATTATCTGCAGGCAAGTAACAACTTCCGTTTCATGACTACCAAGCAAAGCGGTGTCGGCTTGAACCGTGGCATTTATGAATCTCCTTTTGATGCTTTTACCAATTATATGAATATTCTTGGTGACTTTATCAAACGTGTCGATTCTCTCTATCCGGTGGATATAGATAACGAAGAACTGAATGCATTGCTGACCACTATCCAGAACCAAGGTGCCGAGATAGAGGAACTGCATAAGGAATTGGAGAAAGCACAGGCCAAGTTGGAGAAGATAAAGGCTGCAGAAAAGAAAGAGAGCAAGGCTACAGCTAAATCTGCCGCAGAAAAACCGGCAAAGGCCAAGGCTCCTGCCAAAAAGCCTGCCGCAAAGAAAACAACTAAAAAGGCTGCTGAATAATATCGGCAGCTTGTCCCATCAATCAAAAAAGCCTTCCGCTCTACAATGAGCGGAAGGCTTTTTTATGGAATATCTGTCAGTTACTTGTTGAAACTGGTGTATGTAACTTCTATTTTCAGCGGAGATTCCACTTCGCCTTTTGCATTCTCTTTCGGGCCGCCTTTTAGTTTGGCATATCCCGGCTTGAGGTCGTTTTGGATACCGGTTATGGTTTTGTTGCCGCTGCTGCTTGTACTGCTGTCATAGGTAATGGAAACCGGAATCAGCAATACCTTATCCCAGTCTTCATTTTCTTTGTTCCAAGTTTTTTCCCACTCTGTCTCATTCCAAGAACTGCCGGCCTTTTCTTTGGCGGCTTTCTTGGCAGCTTGTTTTTCGTTGATGCAAGTGGTAACCAACCGGGCTATGTTGCTGAATACATATTGATTGGTAGCAAATGCATTGTGGGTGGTTGTAAATGAGGTAATATTATCCCTGACTTTGTTCTCTTCAAAGAAGCTCTTCAACTCCTGCTTACGTATCAACAGCACGTCATTGGGAGCACTCATGCTATATTCGTAGTCACTGTTTATATTGTAATTCGTGAAAGTCAGTTTCACGGCATTCAGGGTGTCATTGGTCAGTTTGTTGTATATTGAATCGTATGGCATGATAGCTTCGGTGAAGATACCGGCAGGAGATTTAATGTAAGTGTGCTGAGGTTCGGCAGCCTTTTCCTTTATCAAATCTGAATTCAGGAACTGGTTTGCCTGGATAACCTCTTTGGTAGAAGCAAATATAGTATTTGTTATATATCTCAAGGAGTCAGTTCCGTCTTTCTTTTTTAGTGCTACACCGGTTGTGTCGTTTGTGTAGTGTGTACAAAGCTCCATTTCCAAAGCTACGTAGTCCACGTAAAGGATAGTTCCATCTCCCAAATCGCTCTTTACGTATACTCCTTTAAGACCTTGTCTATGAAGGTGTCTGAATTCTTGAAGTATTCAGGATGTTCCCGATATACCTTTAATATTCTGTCTTCACCAAAAGTCTTCCTATCCAGCGGGAATGTTACATTGGGATAGAAAGTGTAATAACCGTTATTGTCCTTTTCAAATCTCACAGAGTCCGGAACAGACGTATCGAAAGCTGAATAAGCCTTACGTCCGAGCAGGGACTTGGGGTCGTACTTGTTGTAGTATTCTTCTGGATTGATATTGGTATAGCGATTTTTATCCAGCTTTTTGTCCAATTCATAAATACTCATCCGGCATGCGTTCAAGGAGTCACCGAACCAACTGGAATAATAGACAGCCAGTTGTACTGAGACTACCGAGTCACCTGCCATTATACCAGTAGCTTTTGTCGGATTTCCTTCGCTGTCCCATTCGGTTTCTTTATACACTTCCGGAAGGGAGAAGTTCTCTGTACAGTTCAGCTCCGTAAGGAAACTTGTTTCGTAATAACCGAATTCCGGGTCGGAAAACTTGCCTATATAGCCGGTACTCGTTTTGGCAAATACGGAATCAACGGCAAATGAACGTGTTGTTACATTAAAAGTAGTAGTATGCGCTGACATGCCGTCAGAATCGGGCAACATACCCAGACCTAATGTTCCGGTGTTGTCATCGCATCCAAAGAAAGTCAGGACTGCCAAAAGCAATGTTCCCAGGTATCTTACTTTCATAGTTTTAACTGTCTAAATCGATTTTATTTTTGTTCTGTTTCCCATACCTTGTCGTAGAAGTCATTGCAGGCTTCAGCAAAGTTCTCGGGAGATTGATATTCCAATACCGGTTTTCCGGATTCGCGGGCATAGTTCAGTACTTCCTCATTGACGTGTTCGCTTTGCTGGATAATGCCGTCGGAGAAGTCAGCAGCCAGTTTGCAAAGTGCTGTGTAGTCAATGGGTTCCTTCAATCCTGCAATATCTTTCTTGGCGATGCCTTTCAACAATAGCTTGTTAGAGAAGTCTGCGTGGAAAGGTTGTTTGAAGTCATCTTCATAAAGGGAAAATATGACTTTGGCATCTCTGAAGGAAGGTTCGTCTTTATAGGCTTTCTTGATGTACAGAGGCGCTAAAGCGGTCATCCAGCCGTGGCAGTGGATGATGTCGGGACACCAACGCAGTTTCTTCACCGTTTCCAGTACGCCACGGGCATAGAAGATGGCACGGGCATCATTGTCTTCATACTCTTCACCATTTTCGTCTGTTACCTGCAAGCGGTTCTGGAAGTAGTCATCGTTGTCGATGAAGTATACTTGCATACGTGCAGACTGGATAGAGGCAACCTTGATGATGAGCGGGTGATCGGTATCGTCAATGATGAGGTTCATGCCGGAGAGTCGTATCACCTCATGCAGCTGGTTTCTGCGTTCGTTGATATTTCCCCATTTGGGCATAAACGTTCTGATTTCTCTGCCTTTTTCTTGAATAGCCTGAGGTAGGTTTCTGCCTACGAGGGACATTTCGGATTCTGAAACGTAAGGGGTAATTTCTTGGGTTATAAATAAAACCTTGTTCGCCTTTGTCATAATAACAATGTTCTCAATTATTCTGCAAAGATATAAAAAAAAAAATCGGGCAATAAAGCAAACGGAGCCCGTCTATAATTCCTTATGAATTGTTAACTGCTTGTTATTCAGCGAGACAGCTGCTTCTGGAATTGCCGGAAAGTGTACTGAGTTTTGCATTAATTTGCGATATTTCTTCTTTATATGCTAAATAATGGTTTATTTTGCACCGCTTTTTGCGAACAACCAAGTTATTATATAACCAATTAAAATGGAAATAGTACATACTATCAAGGACTTGCAGGCCGGACTTTCACGGCTTTGAGAGCCCAAGGAAAGAAGGTAGGTCTGGTACCTACGATGGGTGCCTTGCATGCCGGTCATGCCTCATTGGTAAAACGTTGTGTGGCAGAGAATGACGCTGCCGTAGTAAGTGTTTTTGTAAATCCGACCCAGTTTAATGACAAGAATGATTTAGTGAAATATCCCCGTACGCCGGAGGCTGATTGCCGTTTGCTGGAGGAGTGTGGAGCGGCATTTGTCTTTGCTCCTTCGGTGGAGGAGATGTATCCGGAACCGGATACCCGCCGTTTCAGCTATGCGCCGCTGGACACAGTGATGGAAGGGGCATTCCGTCCGGGACATTTTAATGGTGTTTGCCAGATTGTGAGCAAACTGTTTGATGCTGTGCAGCCGGATCGTGCCTACTTCGGCGAGAAAGATTTCCAGCAGCTGGCAATTATTCGCGAGATGGTCCGCCAGATGAAGTATCCTTTGGAAATTGTAGGGTGTCCGATTGTGCGTGAGGAAGACGGGTTGGCTCTGAGCAGTCGCAATGCCCGTTTATCTGCCGAAGAACGTAAAAATGCACTGAAAATTTCGCAGACTTTATTTGAAAGTCGTACCTTTGGAGCCTCACATACGGTAGCTGAGACACAGAAGTTTGTGGAAGACACCATCGCAGCCGCCCCCGGATTGCGTTTGGAATACTTTGAGCTGGTGGACGGCAATACCTTACAGAAGATTACCGATTGGGAGGAAACCTCTTATGCTGTGGGTTGCATCACGGTGTTCTGCGGGGAAGTCCGTCTGATTGACAATATCAAGTACAAAGAGCCTGCTGCCTTGTAATTTATAATTAGTAATTCGTAATTTATAAAGATATGATGATTGAAGTGTTGAAGTCGAAAATCCATTGTGCCCGCGTCACGGAAGCGAACCTGAACTATATGGGAAGCATTACGATTGATGAAGATTTGATGGATGCCGCCAACATGATTGCCGGCGAGAAGGTGTATATAGCCGACAATAATAACGGTGAACGTTTTGAAACCTACATTATTAAGGGCGAGCGTGGCTCTGGCAAAATTTGCCTGAACGGTGCGGCAGCCCGTAAGGTGCAACCTGATGACATCGTTATTATCATGTCCTACGCGCTGATGGACTTTGAAGAAGCCAAGTCGTTCAAGCCGACGGTGATTTTCCCCGACCCGGCAACGAACAAGGTGGTGAAGTAGTCTCTTTATTGAAATATGGAAATAAAGCCCTGTTTGCAATTTATTTGTAAACGGGGCTTTGTTTTACTTCTGATTCTTCTCCGCAGGGTTCGTATGAGAATGAGGAGCCGATTTAATCTTGTCGAGTAAATACAGAATCTCAGTTTGGACATCGAAATTATATCTTTGGTAATCCTGATAGGTGGGCATCAAGTCTGGATAAAGTGTGTGGGCACACCGGTCTTTGCCCGGAAAGCATATTTGTATGGAGTTGGAGATAGAGCCTTGCATACCGGTATAGGGTAGCCGGAATAAGGTTTGTTCCATGTAGGTATTGGGGGCTTGTCCGCTGGGTATTCCTACAAGGGTAGCACCCATTTTCCACAGATAGAAAGTGTAGTGGAAAGCTGCACTGAAGGTATGTTCGTTGGTAATGACGTAAATGTGTTCCGGAGTATAGAGCGCCTTTCCTTGTTGCTTTCTCAATTCTTCCGGCACACTGGACATACAGTTCTCAATGAAGTCGGTCCGTCGCTGTTCTATGTTTGTGGTGTCTGCTTCGTCCGTACTGAAAGTGTAGTCACCGTAGGCATAGTCTGTTCCGTATGCTTGGTTGAAATCCTGTAAGTTTGTCTGTAGTTTTTGCATGTAGAGGGGAGAGATGATACGATAGAATTCTATATCCATATCCGTTTGCAGGAAGTGGTCGCCGAACAGTTGGTAAAGTGTGGGTAGGACAATTGGAGTCCAGCCGCCGCTATTGTTGCGCAAATCTATGATGAGGGTGGAGGAGGCTTCCTTCTTCATCTCTTTCAGCATATGGGCGAAAACTTCGGAAAGGGACGGGAGTTGCCGAATGGCTTGCAGGGTATCGGCGGGCATATCTTGTTTCAGGATATCCCGATAATAGAATCCTATTTGCCGGTATAAATCTTTCAGCCCTTGTTTTTGCATATACTCAAAATTATCCCGTGCCATGATACTGTTGATATTGATGAGCATTATTTGCTTGTCGTTGTCTATGAACTGATAGGCCAGTTGTTTGTCTGTATAAGCTTTCCAACTGTTATTGTGTTGCATGGGTGTGTTTTGCACTTCCTGCCTTGACAATAAGGGAAGGGTTAATCCTCTTGATTTGCCGTCGGGAGTAAGAAGTGAGAGGTGAAGGTTGTCTTTCATTTCAGGGAAAAGCTGTCTCAAGAAATGTTCCGTAGGCATGGACCTGCATAGATTGGCATAACGGTCATATAGGTTTTCACTGGCTTGGATAGCGGCAGTGCGGGCCAGTACCTCTTCTAAAGAATCTCCGTTGATGGTTGTGATACGGCTACCTAACAAGTCTTTGTACGTTTCAGGGATTCCTTGAAGTATAATGCCGTCGGGGATGGTGCGTACTTCCAGTGCCAGGTAACGCTGATTTGCTTGTTGATTGGCTGTGGGAGGTAAAAGGTAGGTATGTCCGTCTTGCAGATTGGATAGGAAAATGCTTACCTTGTCAAAAAAGGTCTGTTTCGTACCGGGAGTCCGGCGTAACTCGTTCTCCAGATGGAAAGCTTGTTCGTAGAAGAATACTTTTCCTCCGAAGCCGCTGTAAGGGTCGGGATGGGTTGCTGCCAGTTCTTTTACCAGATACCGAAAGTCTGAGGCAAGGGAATCCCCGTTTAGGGGCTCTTGGGCGCTTGCCAATAGGTAAGCCAAACAGAGAAGGAGGGATAGATAAATACGTTTCATATTCTTGAAATATTTAAATTGTATGCTAGAAGGGGCAAGTAGAGGGAGAGGTTGTAGTAGAATAAAAAAGGTGGAGTTCGTATGTCTCCACCTTTCATGACAGATTCTTATTTTTTTAGCTGCTCGTTCATCGCTGCTGCTGCCTTTCGTCCGTCTCCCATGGCAAGGATTACGGTGGCACCTCCGCGGACAATGTCTCCTCCGGCAAAGATGGTCGGGATGGACGACTGCATGTTATCATTGACGGCAATCGTTCCCTTCCGGCCTAATTCCAATCCCTTGATGGAGCTTGGGACAATCGGGTTGGGAGATACACCTACGCTGACGATGGCAAGGTCAATGTCGATGGTTTCCGTGGCTCCGGGGATGGGTACGGGACTGCGGCGTCCGCTGGCATCCGGCTCACCCAGTTCCATTTTCTGAAGCACCACTTGTTTTACTTTTCCTTGTTCGTCGGCAATGTATTCGATTGGGTTGTGGAGGGTCAGGAATTCTACACCTTCTTCCTTGGCATGTTTCACCTCCTCGATACGTGCCGGCATTTCTTCTTCCGAACGACGGTAGATAATTAGGGCGCGCGCTGCACCGAGACGGCGTGCAGGTACGTACGGAGTCCATAGCTGTATTACCGCCGCCTATCACGGCTACACATTTGCCGAAGGGAACCGGAGTATCGGAGTCTTCACTTGCCGCATCCATCAGGTTGACACGGGTCAGGTATTCATTGGACGAGAGGATATTGATGGAGTTCTCGCCGGGGATATTCATAAAGTTGGGCAGTCCTGCACCGGAAGCTACGAATATGCCCTTGAAGCCTTCCTCTTCCAGTTGTTCCACGCTGAGCGTCTTACCGATGATGCAGTCCTTGACGAATTCTACTCCCATTTTGGCAAGGTTGTCAATCTCCACATCCACCACTTTGTTGGGCAGGCGGAACTCCGGAATGCCGTATTTCAATACACCGCCAATCTCGTGCAGTGCTTCGAAAACGGTAACGTCATAGCCATACTTTGCCATATCTCCGGCAAATGACAGACCGGCGGGACCCGAACCGATGACGGCAATTGATGCCGTTCTTTTCTTTGATTTCCGGTACGGAGATTTGTCCGCTCTCCCGTTCGTAATCTGCGGCAAAGCGTTCCAGATAACCGATGGCTACCGGCTTTTCGTTCATCTTCAGGTGTATACACTTGGATTCGCACTGCTTTTCCTGCGGACAGACGCGACCGCAGACGGCAGGCAGTGCACTGGTTTCTTTCAGTGTCTTGGCTGCTTCGAGGAATTCACCGCGCTCAATGTTCTTGATGAAGCGGGGGATGTCGATACCTACGGGACAACCTTCCGTGCAGCCCGGATTAGCACAGTCCAGGCAACGTTTGGCTTCGGTCAGTGCCTGCTCTTCCGTCAAGCCTTGATTGACTTCCTCCTTGCGGCTGTGCGAACGGTATTCCGCATCGAGTTCGTTCATCTCTACACGTGGAATGGCGGTACGCTCTTTGGCTTTCATGGATTTGCGTAGTTCTTGGCGCCAGGCGGCATTGCGGCTTTTCTCGTCCGCTTCCTGCACGTTCTCATGGGTGGCTTGGCAGGTCTGAGGTTCTTCCAGTTTGTGCATCTCTTCGCGTTCGATGCTCTTGAAGGCACCCATGCGTTTCAGCATTTCGTCGAAGTCCACTTGGTGCCCATCAAACTCAGGACCATCCACGCATACGAATTTGGTCTTTCCTCCGATGGTGATTCGGCAAGCTCCACACATGCCGGTACCATCTACCATAATCGTATTCAGGGATACATCCGTGGGGATTTCGTATTTCTTTGTCAGCAAACAAACAAATTTCATCATGATGGCGGGGCCGATGCAGAAACATTTGTCTACCTTCTCGCGCTTGATGACTTCTTCTACGCCTTCCGTCACCAGACCTTTTCGTCCGTAGGAACCGTCGTCGGTCATGATAATGACTTCGTCGGAGCTTTCGCGCATCTCCTTTTCAAGGATGATCAGTTCCTTGGTGCGTCCAGCCAGCACGGTGATGACGCGGTTACCGGCAGCTTTCAGCGCTTGCACGATAGGGAGCATGGGAGCTACGCCTACACCACCTCCCGCACAGACCACAGTACCGAAGTTGTCAATGTGCGTGGCTTGTCCCAACGGGCCGACAACATCCGTAATGTAATCGCCTTCGTTCAGTTCGCAAAGACGGGTAGAGGAGAGCCCGACTTCCTGAACCACCAGTGTGATGGTTCCCTTTACCGGGTCGGCTTCCGCAATGGTAAGCGGCATACGTTCGCCTTTTTCGCCCACACGTACAATGACAAAGTGCCCTGCCTTACGTGATTTGGCAATCAATGGTGCTTCAATGACTAACTTAAAGACCTTTTCAGAAAAGTGTTCTTTGCTAATGATTTTATTCATTATCTAATAATTTTGTTGGTGTAATTACGCAATTACTGTCAGATTGATAGATTTTGCAAAGATAGGGGTTATTTGGTAATATCAAAAGAAGAATAGGGTAAAACTGCATGTTGTCACTGGATAACATTCCTTTGTCACTATAATTTGTTCACTTTCTACAGCCTGCCTACTTTTGAAATAAAAAATGAGGAAGAGTATGTATCGAAATGTTTTTTTAGGGGCAATTTTATTGAGTATGCCTTTGGTGGTTTGGTCGCAGCAGGATACGATTGCCGACCAGCGTTTGGAAGAAATTATGGTAACTGCTAAACTCCCGTTGGTAGAAATATCTGCCGGTAAAACAAGTTACCGGATGGATGCGTCAGTCACTCAAAGTACGGGAAGTCTTTATGATGTTCTTGCTTCCCTGCCGGGAGTCGTGATAGATTCCAATGGTAATATCTTGCTGAACGGACAAAGCGGTGCGACGATTCTGATGGATGGCAAGCCTACTTATCTTTCGGGAGATGAATTGATGAGTCTGTTGAAATCTACTCCTGCAACTAATGCTGATAAGATAGACTTGATAACCCAGCCTTCCGCACGCCACGATGCGGCGGGAAGCTCCGGGTTGATTGATATCCGTACAAGAAAAATCAGACTGCGCGGTGTGAATCTGGCCTTGAACGGCAATGGCAGTCTTGGACGGACGGGTAGCGGTTATGGAGGTGCCTCCATGAATATCCGGGAGAATAAGTTCAATCTTTATTTGAACTATTCGTATTATCAGGGGAAGGATGTCATAGACTTGTTTATCGACCGTGCGTTCGAACGGGATGGAGGAAGGATGATGCAGGACTCTTACCGGAAGCGTAGGAATTATTCGCACTATTTTCGTACCGGATGTGATTATTATCTCAATGAGCGGACAGTTTGGGAGTCTCATTGGGTGGAAACTTTTCCCGGCAAAGGGAAAATGCAGGCATGTTTACGGAAATCCGAGAAACCGGAGTTGCGGGAAATACTTACAGCCATGCGGAGCAAAACCGGAATAATGTTTCTGCCGGAACCAGTATGGTGCACAAGCTGAAAAGAGAAGGGGGAGAACTCAGCGCTTCTTTTGATTATTTCCATTACTACCGTGTTGGAAACCAGTTGGATAGTTTTAAGCCCGATACATTGAAAGGGGATATGAAGGGAAATACCGACTTATATGTCGGACAGATAGATGCGGTTTATCCATTGAGTGAGGTTTGGAAGTTACAGGCCGGAGTCAAAACCTCATTTGTTACGATAGACAATACGGCAGGTTATATGCGTCCGTCGGTTTCCGGCTGGCTGCCGGATGGGGCACTTGGTTCCCGATTCGTATATGATGAGAATATCAATGCCTCTTATCTACAAGTCGGCTATGAGAAAGACCGCTTGAAAATCTCAGCGGGTCTAAGGTTGGAACATACCCATGTACACGGGGATTTTGGAGGAAATACACAACAGAAAGACTCTTCGTTTACAACGAATTACTTCCAATTGTTTCCTACTATTGCTTTGCAATACGGTTTGACTTCGGAACATCTGTTTCAGCTTTCGTATGGCAGGCGTATTACCCGCCCCAATTATGGTGATTTGAATCCTTTTACCTATATATTTGATGACTATACCCATGAAGGGGGAAATACGAAGCTGCATCCTTCTTTCTCTGATAATATAGAGTTGGGGTATGTGTATCGTGACTGGTTTCAGACAGTGCTCTTTTTCTCGCATACAGATGATGCTATCATGAAGAGCTATCGCGAACAGGAGGGGCGGCGTATCTATGTAATGCCCCAGAATCTGTCTTCCTATGTACAGACGGGTATGCGTGTACATGCCGCCAACCTCTCACCTGTTTCTTTTTGGAAGGTGAATCTGACCGCTATCGGTATTTATAATAATTATGGTTGGACGGAGCAAGGGCAGAAAATGAAAAACCGTATGTTTACCCCGATATTCGGCTGCATGAACCAGTTTGCTTTCACTTCCGTATGGTCGGCCGAACTTTCGGCAAATTATAATGGACGAATGGCCTACGGACAAGCCACAGTACATCCGGCGCTGGAAGTGAATGTCGGCATCCAAAAGAAGATGTTCCGTAACAGATGCACCGTTACCTTGTTTGCCAAGGATGTATTCAACACCAATTATCAAAAAGTAGATATTCAATCTCCCGGTGTGCAGGCGTTTGTTGACGAACGGCACAACAAACGTGTGCTGGGTATTGCTTTCGCCTGGCGTTTTCAAAAAGGCAGCGAGACAAAAGAAAGCAGAAGGAAAAAAGAAATAGATGAAACAAAAAGAGTAAATTTGTAACTGTTATGGGCAGACTGTGGAACAAGTGGCTGGTGCCGGCATTATTTGCCGTGATTCTTTTTCTGTGTATTCGTGTGGCGAATGATATTCCGAAACATGAATACTATTGGGAAAGTAATGAGTGGAATTTCATGCTGAAGGATATGCTTGTGGTACTCTTCATGTCTTATCCTATCTTTTTTCTATTGAAGTATTGGCTTCGTTTGTGCCGGAAGCGGAAGTTGGTATGGTGGCAGGAATACGGGGTAGTTGTCCTGACGGTTCCCGTCTGGTGTCTTCTGACGATGTGGGTCATCCGCTTTTTGATGGGGGTAAGTCTTGATTTATACGATGTGCCTGTTCCGGCCATAGTCAGTATGTTGCTTGGCGGCTTCTTTTATATATTCTTGCGTAATCAGATGATACAGAAGGAAAATGAAGCTCAACGCCTGCAGTTGGAGAAGATAAAAAATGACCAGCTCCAGACAGAACTGAAATTCCTTAAAGCGCATCATCCACACTTTCTTTTTAATGTACTCAATACGGTTTATTTTCAGATAGATGAGAATAATGAGGCTCCGCGGCATACTCTTGAGCAATTGTCCGATTTGCTTCGTTACCAATTATACAATGATGGGGAGAAAGTGCAAGTCCGTGTGGAAGTGGAATATCTGAAACAATACATCAGCCTATGTAAACTTCGTGCTACGAAGCGGCTGCAGTTGCAGGTGCATTTCGATGAAATGGAGGCGCAGGTTGAGATTTATCCATTGTTGTTTGTACCGTTGGTGGAGAATGCTTTCAAATATGTGGGAGGGAACTATTTTATAGCTATGGATATGTGTCTGAAAGAAAGCAAGTTGTGTTTTAGTATTGAAAATTCTATACCGGAACCATTAGTGCACCAGAAAGGAAAACATGGAATCGGCATAGAAAATCTGAGGCGCAGGCTGGAGCTGCTATATCCGGAGCGTCATACGCTGGACATAAATAGAGGAGATACTTTGTTTAGAGTAAAACTTGTGATAGAATTATAGGATGAAACAGGTAAAATGTGTAATAACCGATGACGAGCCTACTGCATGTGAAGGATTGCAACGCTATGTGGAAAAGGTGGATTTCCTTTCTTTAATGGGTGTATGTGAAGATACTATGCAGTTGAACACTCTTTTGCAGACTGAGCAGCCGGACTTGTTGTTTCTGGATATTGAAATGCCTTATCTTTCGGGGCTTGAACTCTTGGCATCTCTTGCCCATCCGCCTCATGTGATTATCACTTCCGCTTATGAGCAGTATGCATTGAAAGGTTATGAACTTGATGTTACGGACTATCTGTTGAAACCGATTTCGTTTGACCGGTTCCTGAAAGCGGTGAATAAAGTACATGGTCTTTTGCAGCAGGAGAAATGGCCGGATGAAGCTAATAATTTTATATTTGTCCGTTCAGACCGTCAGATGCATAAGGTGTTGTTTAAGGATATTCTGGTGGTGGAGGGGCTGGAAAATTACGTCTGTATTTATACGGAAAGCACAAAGCTGCTTGTACGTTCTACCATGAAGCGTATGATAGAGGCTCTTCCTGGTGGAGTATTTCAGCAAGTCCATAAATCATATCTGATAAATTTGGAAAAGATTGAGATGATAGATGGCAATCGGATTATAGTTGGGAGGCATACTGTTCCGGTGGCACGTAATTTCCGCGAGGAGGTGTTTGCACGTATTTTGAAGAATACTTTGTAGTTGCGCAGGAGAAGCTTGTCATGATAAAACTCCGGGCACGAATTACATGGATTTCACGTTTTTTGCTAACCGCAACTGTGAAATTCATGTAATTCGTGCCCGAAAGAAAGTGTCAAAGGCGTATTGCTGCACGTGACTATTATGGCCTTAGTCTATTATTTCAAATCCCGTATACGGAACCAATGCCTTTGGTATGCGGATTCCTTCTGGAGTCTGGTTGTTTTCCAGCAAGGCGGCAACAATGCGTGGCAGAGCGAGTGCGGAACCGTTCAGCGTATGGCAAAGCTCTGTTTTCTTTTCTGCCGTACGGTAGCGGCATTTCAGACGGTTGGCTTGATAAGTGTCAAAATTAGAGACGGAACTTACTTCCAGCCAGCGTTTCTGTGCTTCGGGAATACACCTCAAAGTCAAAACAGAGGGCAGCCGTGAAGCTCATATCGCCACCGCAAAGGCGCAGGATGCGGTAGGGGAGTTCCAGCTTTTGAAGCAAACCTTCCACGTGGTCCAACATCTCCTGGTGGGATTGTTTGCTGTGTTCCGGTTTGTCGATGCGTACCAGTTCCACTTTGGAGAATTCGTGCAGGCGGTTCAAGCCACGTACGTCTTTCCCGTATGAACCGGCTTCACGGCGGAAACATTGTGTGTATGCACAGTTCTTGATGGGCAACTGCTTTTCGTCCAGAATCACATCACGGTAGATGTTGGTTACGGGGACTTCGGCGGTAGGAATCAAGTAGAGGTCGTCCACTTCGCAATGATACATTTGCCCTTCCTTGTCAGGCAGCTGTCCCGTGCCGTAGCCGGAAGCGGCGTTCACCACTGTGGGCGGCATTATTTCCGTATAGCCGGATTTGCGTGCTTCGTCCAGGAAGAAGTTGATGAGTGCGCGTTGCAGTTGTGCGCCTTTGCCTTTGTATACGGGGAAGCCGGCACCGGTAATCTTGACACCCAGGTCAAAGTCTATCAAGTCATATTTCTTGGCCAGTTCCCAGTGGGGCAGGGCGTCTTTGGGCAGCTCGGTTTCCATACCACCTATTTTCTCTACTACATTGTCGTCGGCACCTACGCCTTCAGGCACGCTGTCGTAGGGAACGTTGGGGATGGTATAAAGCAAAGTCTGCAAATCGTTGGCAGCCTGGTCCATATTGGCTTGCAAGTCCTTGTTGACTTCTTTCAGCTCGGCCACGCGGCTTTTGGCGGCTTCTGCTTCTTCTTTCTTGCCCTCCTTCATCAGTTGTCCGATGGATTTGGAGAGTGAGTTGGCTTCTGCCAGGTTTTTATCTAGGATGGTTTGATTGGCTTTTCTTTTGTCATTGAAGTCCAGCACTTGTGCAATGGTTTCTTTTGCATTCTTGAAGTGCTTCTTTTCCAGTCCGCGGAGAACCGCGTCGGTGTTTTCTGTAATTTGTTTGATGGTAAGCATATCTTATACTTGTTTTTATGTTATTCGGTTTTGTGAGTGCAAAGATATGGAAAAAACAAATAAAGTGTTGCTTTTGACATAAAAGAAAGGGATGCAACCTATTCGGATTGCATCCCTTTTCCTTATTTCTTGTTCGGAAACTTATGCTTCTGCATTTTCTGCAGGGATAACAGAAACTGAACGTCTGTCTTCCTTGCCCACTTTGAATTGTACAGTTCCGTCTACTAAAGCGAAAAGAGTGTGGTCTTTTCCCATACCGATGTTATTACCCGGGGTGGAATTCAGTACCTCTTTGACGAACGATGATGTTACCTGCTTTGCAAGCTTCGCCACCAAATATCTTAACGCCTAATCTCTTGCTCTGTGATTCGCGGCCGTTCTTAGAACTACCGACACCTTTTTTATGTGCCATTTCTTCTTACTGTTTTAATTGATTAAGCTACTACTTCTGTAATTGTTAACTCTGTGAATTGTTGACGGTGACCGTTCAACTTACGATAACCTTTTCTTCTTTTCTTGTGGAAAACAAGAACTTTATCGCCTTTTACCATGTTTGATACGACCTGGCAAACAACCTTTGCACCCTCTACTGTGGGAGCACCTACGGTGATGTTGCCGTCTTTGTCTACCAAAAGAACCTTGTCAAACTCTACTGTTGCACCGTTTTCTGCATTCTGGATGTGGTGTACAAACAGCTTTTTGCCAGCTTCTGCTTTGAATTGCTGACCGTTGATTTCTACAATTGCGTACATTTCTTATATATAATGTATAAGTTAGCTCCGTCGGGTGGTCTCTAATCACTTAGAAAGCACTTGGTCGAACCCGGTGCGGAATAATCGGGCACAAAAGTACTCTTTTTATTCTAAATAGACAAATGTTCTTTTGCTTTTTTGTTCTTTTAATGCAGATTGTACTTTTAGATTATTGGAGAAAAACTGTTTCATCAAGGAGAAACAGTCCGTGTAGGGATGGTTTCTGTTACAAAATGAATTTCAGAACATAGATACCGGCCAGCATCAGCGCCATTACAAGACACGCGAATATGACGAGTAGCACAAGACTGTAAGTCAGCATGAGGATAGTGCGCCAAAAGCTTCTCCACCAGGTGCAGCGGTACAATTGTTTGTAATCCCAACAGAATAGGACGAAAATAAGCCATAAAGGCAGCTCATACAAATCGTCTACCTTTGCGTACCCGTTGAAAGGCAGCACGATGATGCTCAGCAGGAGTATCTGGCAAGCTATGTAGGCTTGTATGAACACATGCTCCGTGGTATTGTAGTTTAACTTATATTTCCGGCGTCGGAAGGCAAGTTGGGTGGCAAGTGCAAACAAAGGCAGTGTGGCAATGATGCGGAATGCCTTGTTTCCGTGTCCCCAGCTCTTCATCAGATTCCATACTTTCATTAGGAAAGGAGAGTTCTGGAAGACTTTTTCCAGTCTGTCTCCCACTTCCGAGGTGTCGTTTACAAATTCATCGATGAGGTCGCCATCATCGCTGTTCTGTTCGGATACCTGTGTGGCAGAAGTGGAGTCGTTCTTCTCTTCCAGTTTGTTCAAGCTTTTCTCCAGGCTTTTTATAGTGATGGCGAGGGCTCGCTTTTCCTCTTTGCTATAGGTTTTCTCCATCTTTTTGGTAAGCTTCTCTTTAGCGGCAATGATTTCTTCTTTGTCTGTCTGCTCTGTCTTTTCCGTCTTTTCTTTGCTCAGAGCTTCCGGGTCTACCAGTTGTACAGCCATGATATAAAGGGCTGCAAGAATGAAGAGTGTCTGGAACGGGCGAAAATACTCTACACGCTTACCACCGATGAAGTCTCTAATCATGTACCCCGGACGGTAGAGGAGTTCCAGAAGGGTACGTCCAAAGCCATTATCTATATTGAAGAAGCCTCCGGCAATGTTTTTAAGCGCGTTGCTCAACCGATAGCGTGGAGTGTTACGGCTTTGTCCGCAACGGTTACAGTAGTTGCCGGTATAGGTGGTGCCACAATTCAGGCAGGTGCAGGTTTCGTTGCCAGCGGGAGGAGTTTTTCTCCCTTGTATCAGCTTGATGTGAAATGCGCGTAAGCGTACTGCGCAGGGGTGCCACCATGAGTCGATGAAAGTTTTTGCTTTGTTGGGTAGTATCCTTCTTTTTTGGAGGATACCCCACAATGTCAGTATGAAAACAACCGGGAAGAAGTTGCTGTCGTCGGTCATGTCCAGCTCTTCAATAGCCAGCCAGAAGAGTGTCACTAGAAGGAGGATTTGCCAGACGCTTATCCTTTTCTGTTTCCGGGGAGAAGTGGCATGCGCGTTTTCCGGCCGGATGGGATTTTCAATCTTGAATATGGAAGGATACTCCTCCTGAACTGCCAGCAGTTCTTCCAAGGTGTTCATTATTTTCCGGTGTGGGTACTTCTCCAATTCTTTGGCAGTGGTTACTCCGTGGGTGACTCCAGCAAAGTCTACTCCGGCCGCTTGGGCTGTTTCCGCATCTACCGTGCTGTCGCCTATATAGAGGGTCTCGGCTTTGCTGACATGTAGCCGCTTAATGGCAAGGAGTAGCCCTTCGGGAGATGGCTTGGCGGCTTTCACGTCTTCACCACCCACGATGATGTCCATAAAATCTTCAGGAAAATGCTGGTCGAGGAGTTCCTTGATGCGGAATCGGTATTTGGTCGAGATGATTCCGATGCGGGCGCCGGAGTCCTTCAGTGCAGTCAGTACGGACTTGGTTTCCAGGAAAAGCACCGTGTTGACAGTCATATGCGTATCGGCCTCTTTTCGGTATTCTGCCTTGAATCCTGCCAGTTGTCCGGCATCTGTCACGCCGGTGAGGATGGAAAAAGAGTCTTCCAGAGTCTTGCCGATAGTACGTTTGATGTCGTCATCCGTCACCTCTGTATATCCGTGACGGGTCAGTACGTTGCGGAAACAAGTGACGATTCCGCGGGAAGAATCAGCAAGCGTATAATCAAAGTCGAAAAGATAGGTCGTGTAATTCATTGTGACTTTTTGTGACAAAGATAGTGTAAAGTATATTTTTACAAAATAAAAAAGAGGATTAATCGGAATTTTGTATTACTTTTGTTTGCATGAATTCTGTAGAAAAGTGACAAGATGTGTAAGTTTATCCGGTTAGGTTGTTATACTATACACGTTAACCCTATAATGTTATGAATTTGATAAAATCTTGTTGTTTGTTTGTGGTCTTTTCATCCTTTCTGGCATGCACCTCGCAGGTGTCGGATGTGAAGAGTGTGTCTTATACAGAGTTTGTGAATCCCTTTATCGGTACAGATTTTACTGGAAACACCTATCCGGGTGCCCAGGCGCCGTTTGGCATGGTGCAGCTCAGTCCTGACAACGGACTGCCGGGCTGGGACCGTATTTCCGGATATTTTTATCCGGACAGTACCATTGCAGGCTTCAGCCATACCCATCTCTCCGGAACCGGCGCTGGTGACTTGTATGACATCTCTTTTATGCCGGTGACATTGCCTTATAAGGAGGCGGAAGCTCCGCTCGGCATTCACTCTTTGTTCTCTCATTCGGAAGAGTCGGCAAGCGCTGGATATTATCAGGTGCGTCTGAAAGATTATAATATAAATGTAGAGTTGACGGCCACCGAGCGTTGTGGCATTCAGCGGTATACTTTCCCAAAAGCCGATGCTGCCGTTTTCCTGAATTTGCGGAAAGCCATGAATTGGGATTTTACCAATGATTCTCACATAGAAGCCGTCGATTCGGTAACGGTGCAAGGTTACCGTTACTCTGACGGTTGGGCACGCGACCAGCGCCTCTACTTCCGTACACGTTTCTCCAAACCGTTTGCTGCGATGCAGCTCGATACAGCTGCCATAGAGAAAGAAGGCAAGCGGATAGGAACATCTGTCATTGCACGATTCGACTTTCAGACTAAGGAAGGAGAACAGATTCTTGTCAGTACTGCCATCTCCGGTGTAAGTATGGAAGGGGCGGCACGTAATCTAGCAGCAGAAGTACCTGATGATGATTTCGACAAATACCTGGCTGCTGTGCAGGATGATTGGAACGAACAATTGTCCCGGATAGAAATAAAATGCGATGACCGCGATGAGAAAGTCAAGTTCTATACAGCTTTATATCATTCGATGATTGCTCCTACCATTTACAGTGATGTGGACGGCGCCTATTACGGTCCCGACAAGCAAGTGCACCGGGTAGAGGGCTGGACAAATTACAGTACTTTCTCCTTGTGGGACACTTACCGTGCGGCTCATCCTCTCTATACTTTTATTGAGCCGGAACGGGTGAATGATATGGTGAAGTCCTTCCTCGCCTTCTTCGAACAGAACGGCCGCCTTCCCGTATGGAATTTTCAGGGGGGCGAGACAGATATGATGATAGGTTACCACTCTGTGCCGGTTATTGTAGATGCCTATCTGAAAGGTATTGGGGACTTCGATGCGAAAAAGGCCTTGGAGGCTTGTGTAGCTACTGCCAATATCGATTCCTATCGTGGCATTGGGTTATATAAGAAATATGGCTATGTTCCTTATAATGTGACAGATCAGTATAATTCGGAAAACTGGTCACTTTCTAAAACACTGGAATATGCATATGATGACTATTGTATAGCCCGTATGGCAGAGAAGCTGGGCGATAAGGAGGTTGCGGACGAGTTTTATAAGCGTTCCCGTAATTACCGGAATGTCTACAATCCGGTAAGTTCTTTCATGCAGCCCCGTGATGACAAGGGAGAGTTTATCCGGAACTTCTCGCCGGACGACTATACTCCGCACATCTGCGAGAGCAACGGCTGGCAATACTTCTGGTCTGTGCAGCAGGATATTGACGGTTTGATAGTTTTGACCGGAGGTAAGGAACGGTTTGCCCAGAAGCTGGACAGTATGTTTACTTACAATCCTTCTGCAGATGATGAGTTGCCTATTTTCAGCACCGGGATGATTGGCCAGTATGCGCATGGAAATGAGCCTAGCCATCACGTCATCTATCTGTTCAATGCTGTGGATCAACCTTGGAAAACCCAGAAATATGCAGCCCGGGTGATGCGTGAACTCTACCTGAACACTCCTGCCGGTTTGTGCGGCAACGAGGATTGCGGACAGATGTCCGCCTGGTATGTGTTCAGTGCGATGGGCTTTTATCCGGTAGACCCGGTTGGTGGAAAATATGAAATCGGTACCCCCCTATATCCGGAAATGAAGATGCACCTGCCCGGTGGAAAGACCTTTACGGTACTGGCGCCGGCGGTGAGCAAGGAAAATTGCTACATTCAATCTGTCAAACTCAACGGTAAGAACTATGACAAAAGTTATATTACGCATGAACAGATAATGGATGGAAGTGTTTTCGAATTTGAAATGGGGGATAAGCCAGGTCAGGCATGGTACAGTCCCCGATAACCGGCTAACATATGAATGAACATTTCGACTTGACATATAAATCCCTTTTCCGCAGGTATTATACCAACCTGCTGTTCTATGCCACACGCATTGTGGGGGAAGAAGATGCGGAAGATGTGGTACAGGATGTTTTCGTGGAGTTGTGGAAGCGGAAAGATACCATGAAGGTGGGAGAGCAGATTCAGGCTTTTCTGTATAGGGCGGTGTATACCCGTGCCTTGAACGTTCTGAAGCATCGGGACATTGTGAGTGGCTATGAGGCTGTCATGCTCGAAATCCATAAAAAGAGGGTTGAGTTCTATCAACCTGACAGCAATGATGTGGTGAAACGGATAGAGGATGCCGAACTCAGGAGGAAGCTGTCCGATGCCATCAATGAATTGCCGGACAAGTGCCGGATGGTATTCAAACTCAGCTATCTGCATGATATGAAGAATAAGGAGATAGCTGATACAATGGGAGTGTCATTGCGTACGGTGGAGGCCCACATGTACAAAGCTTTGAAGTTGCTGCGTGATAAACTGGGGTATCTGAACCTGATGTTGGCTCTGTTTTTCATCGGGAAAGTAAGTGTTTTTGCGAGCAGCGTTGTTTTATTATCATAATGAAGGAAAGAATGAATAAGTTGAATGAGGAGATATTGGCCAAGTTCCTTATGGGTGAATGTACGGAAGATGAACTTCGTGAGGTGAACGCCTGGCTGGAAGAGTCGGGTGAGAATGCACGCGAATTGTTCAGGCTGGAGGAGATTTACCACTTGGGGAGACTGGGGGATACTTCGAATACACAAGACATAGAAAAGGCCGAAAAGCGATTGTTTAAAAGGCTGGAACAAGAGAAGACGAAACAATACAAGGTACGGAGGATGGTTGGGTGGATACGGTATGCGGCCGTATTTGTGGGCTTCTTCCTTTTGGGTACTTTCGGCTATCTTTTTTATCAGACTTATAGCCAGCCGGAAACATTACTGGCTGTCACCACTCATGATAAGATTAAGGAACTGAAACTGCCGGATGGAACCAAAGTCTGGCTGAATAAAAACACTACCCTGAAATATCCACATGAGTTTGCAGGGAAGGGAAGAAAGGTTTATCTGGAAGGAGAAGGATATTTTGAGGTGATGAGGAATCCGGAAAAACCGTTTGTCGTACAGAGTGAGGTCATGCAGGTCAGAGTATTGGGAACTGTTTTCAACCTCAAGTCTGACAAGGCTAAGATGTCTGCAGTAGCTACCCTTTTGAAAGGCGAAGTAGAGGTGAAAGGTAATCATGGCGAGGGTATGATTATCCTTGCCCCCGGACAGAAAGCCGAGCTGAACGGAATGACTAGGCGTCTGGTGGTGAAGCAGGTGGATACGGGAATCGAAAACTGGCACAATAATGAGTTTGTCTTTGAGAAGGCTGACCTATACACCATTGCGCGTACATTGGAGAATTCGTATGGGGTGAGGGTAATTCTGGCACCGAACATAGATGTAAGCAAGACTTACTCGGGTACACTGAAGAAAAAAGAGAGTGTAGGGGCTGTGCTGAATCTGATAAAGAATGCCATTCCATTGGAGTATAAAATTGTGGGGAACAGTGTTTTCCTCTCCTCAATGAAGTAGGAAGGCCGCACAAATTCGAGATATGACGAGAAGAATTTATTTAATACTAACAACTTTCTAATATTATGCGAAAATTAATCCTATTGTTTTTTTTTGTGAGCAGTGCTTTATGGCTGCATGCCAAAGACTTTACCCGGTATGTCAGTCCTCTTGTCGGCACGCAGTCTACTTTCGAGCTTTCCACCGGTAATACCTATCCTGCGATCGCACGTCCCTGGGGTATGAACTTCTGGACTCCTCAGACGGGTAAGATGGGTGACGGCTGGCAATACGTCTATACAGCGAACAAGATCCGTGGTTTCAAGCAGACACACCAGCCCAGTCCCTGGATTAACGACTACGGGCAGTTCTCCATCATGCCGGTGGTTGGCAAACCCGAGTTTGATGAAGAGAAGCGTGCAAGCTGGTTCTCCCACAAGGGTGAAGTAGCACTTCCTCATTATTATAAGGTATATCTTGCCGAACACGATGTGGTTACCGAGTTCACCCCTACCGACCGTGCCGTATTGTTCCGTTTCACTTTCCCTGAAAATGATCATTCATACATTGTTGTCGATGCCTTTGACAAGGGCTCTTATGTGAAGATACTTCCGGAACAGAATCGTATTATCGGTTATACTACCCGTAACAGCGGCGGTGTTCCCGAGAACTTCAAGAACTATTTCGTGATAGAGTTCGACAAGCCTTTTACTTATAAGGCGTCTGTAGCCGATGGCGTCTTGACCGAGAATAAGGTTGAGCAGGAAGCCGGACATGCCGGTGCTGTTATCGGTTTCAAAACCCGTAAGGGTGAAGTGGTACATGCCCGTGTAGCCTCTTCTTTCATCGGTTTTGAGCAGGCTGACCGTAACTTGAAGGAGCTTGGCAATGACAATTTGGAAACACTGGTTCAGAAAGGTCAGGATGCCTGGAACAAGGTGCTGGGCCGTATTGATGTGGAAGGCGGAACCCTTGACCAGTACCGTACTTTCTACTCATGTTTGTATCGTTCCTTGTTGTTCCCGCGTGCATTCTATGAACTGGATGAGGCGGGAAATCCGATTCATTACAGTCCCTACAATGGGCAAGTGTTGCCCGGCTATATGTATACGGATACCGGTTTCTGGGACACTTTCCGCTGTCTTTTCCCATTCCTCAACCTGATGTATCCGTCGGTGAACAGGCAGATTCAGGAAGGTCTTGTCAACACCTATAAGGAAAGCGGTTTCTTCCCCGAATGGGCAAGTCCGGGTCACCGTGGCTGTATGATTGGCAACAACTCTGCTTCCGTACTGGCAGATGCCTATCTGAAAGGTGTGAAGGTGGAGGATGTGCAGACGTTGTACGAAGGTCTCATCAACGGTACAAAGAATGTCCATCCCGAGGTCTCTTCTACGGGTCGCCTCGGCTATGAGTATTACAACAAGCTTGGTTATGTTCCCTACGATGTGAAAATCAACGAGAACACTGCCCGTACTTTGGAGTATGCTTATAATGACTGGTGCATCTACCGCATGGCAAAAGAACTGAACCGTCCGAAGAAGGAGCAGAAACTCTTTGCGGAACGTGCCATGAACTATAGGAATGTATTTGATAAGGAAAGCAAGCTGATGCGTGGTCGTAATCAAGACGGCCAGTTCCAGTCTCCTTTCTCTCCTTTGAAGTGGGGTGACGCCTTTACTGAAGGTAACAGCTGGCACTATTCCTGGTCTGTATTCCACGACCCTCAAGGTCTGATAGACCTGATGGGTGGAAAAGAGTCTTTCGTAGAGATGCTTGACTCTGTATTTATTGTCCCGCCCTTGTTCGATGACAGCTACTACGGCCAGGTAATCCATGAAATCCGTGAGATGACAGTGATGAATATGGGTAACTATGCCCATGGCAACCAGCCCATCCAGCACATGATTTACCTTTATAACTACGCCGGGGAACCTTGGAAGGCCCAATATTGGCTTCGTCAGGTAATGAACCGCATGTATACTGCCGGTCCCGACGGTTATTGCGGTGACGAGGACAACGGTCAGACTTCCGCGTGGTATGTCTTCTCTGCACTTGGTTTCTATCCGGTTTGCCCTGGTACGGACGAGTATGTATTGGGCGCCCCTCTGTTCCGTAAGGCTACCCTCCATTTCGAGAACGGTAAGTCCCTGACAATTGACGCTCCGGATAACTCACCGGAGAACATGTATATCGAGTCTCTCAAGGTGAACGGCGTGGATTATTCCAGGAATTATCTGACGCATGGCGATTTGCTGAATGGCGGTACCTTGAGGTTTGATATGGGCAGCCAGCCTAATATGAAGAGAGGTACGCAGCCGGAAGATTATCCTTATTCTTTCTCGAATGAACTGAAGAAGTAAAGAATAGTAATAATATAGTAAGAAAAGGGTTGCCTCGAAAATAAGTTGATATATCATTTTGTTATTTACTATCTGTATTATAGGTGTTTTTCTTGAATCAGGTGGAAATAATTATTTACTTCGTTAGTAATATTGAGCAAAATGATATATCAACTTGTTTTCGGGGTAACTCTTTTTTTTAGGATTAATGATAAAAAAGATACTTTTTCAGTAAGTGTATTTTCATTGTCTGTTGTTTATATAGGAATGCGAGAGAATGAATCTCTCGAAGTAATTTATTGTATAACCTATAAATTGTGTTTATGAAAGACAATTATGCTTTTCGGAGTTCGACGTTCATGCGGGCTTTATTAGTTTTGTTGTTCATGGCAGTTTCTATCCAGTGGGGCTTTGCCCAGTTAAACCTGAATGTGTCTCGCGGTACATTGGGGACAGTCATTGAACAAATCAAGTCTCAATCCAAGTATCAATTTTTTTATGACGACAAGCTGGCTGCGCTGTCAGTAGAAAACGTTAAAGTGAACAATGTATCCATTGAAGATGCTTTGAATGTTATTCTCAAGGGGAAGAACATTTCGTATAAAGTGGAGGACAACATCGTTTATCTTTCAGAAAAGACCGCTACTTCACAAGAAGGTAAGCAACAGGGGAAAGAGCGGACTATTACCGGAGTCGTATCAGATGATATGGGGCCTCTGATTGGTGTGAACGTATTGGTAAAAGGTACCAGCAATGGTTGTATTACAGACCTGGACGGTAACTTTACGTTGACCACTACAGAAGCGAATCCGGTACTTGTATTCTCTTATATCGGTTATAAGTCGCAGGAAATTTCGGCGACCGGTTCAGCTTCCATTAATGTACTGATGCAGAATGACACGCAGATGATTGAAGAAGTGGTGGTCACTGCCCTCGGTATCAAGCGATCGGAAAAGGCATTGTCCTACAATGTACAGCAGGTGAATACGGATGCCATTACTTCCAATAAAGACGCCAACTTTGTAAATTCATTGAGTGGCAAGGTAGCGGGTGTGAATATCAATGCTTCTTCATCCGGTGTGGGTGGCGTATCAAAGGTAGTGATGCGTGGTACGAAATCTATCATGCAGTCTTCCAATGCACTTTATGTTATTGACGGTGTGCCTATTTTCTCTGGCCGTGGTACTGCCGGAGGTAAGGAGTTCGACTCCCAGGGATCTTCAGAACCGATTGCCGATATCAACCCGGAAGACATCGAGTCAATGTCAGTCCTGACCGGTGCTGCCGCTGCCGCCTTGTATGGTTCGGAAGCTGCCAACGGTGCCATTGTCATTACTACAAAGAAAGGTAAAGAAGGTAAGGTGAGCCTTACTGTCAGCAGCAATACCGAATTCACCAATCCGTTTGTGATGCCGAGCTTCCAAAACCGTTACGGTACGGGAACCGGTGGTGTGATGAGTACTTCAGGAGCCATGAGCTGGGGAGCACCTTTGTCTGCTGCCAATAATTACAATTACAGCCCGAAAGATGATTATTTCCAGACGGGTATTATAGGTACGGAAAGTATTTCTTTGTCAACCGGTACAGAGAAAAACCAGACGTATGCATCGGCTGCTGCTGTAAACTCCAAGGGTATTGTTCCCAACAACAAATACAACCGTTACAACTTCACGGTACGTAACACCACTACTTTCCTGGACGACAAGATGACTCTGGACTTCGGTGCAAGCTATATTCTGCAGAATGACCAGAACATGACGAACCAGGGTACTTACAACAACCCGTTGGTGGGTGCTTATTTGTTCCCGCGCAGCAACGACTGGTCTGATATCAGCATGTATGAGCGCTATGACGCTGCCCGTAAGATTTATACGCAATACTGGCCGGTAGGTGACGAAGGTATGGTAATGCAGAATCCTTATTGGATTAACTACCGCAATCTGCGCCAGAACAAGAAGGACCGCTATATGCTGAATGCCGGTTTGAGCTATAAGATTCTGGACTGGCTGACTGTTTCAGGACGTGTACGTTTGGATAACTCCAACAATGATTATACAGAAAAGTTCTATGCTTCTACCAATACACAGCTCACCGAGAGCTCTTCACGAGGTCTTTATGGTATTACCAAGACGCAGGACAAACAGTTGTATGCAGACTTCCTGGTGAGTATCAACAAATATTTCGGTGAAGATTGGTCACTCCAGGCCAACGTTGGTGGTTCATTCTCCGATATACGTTCGGATGCAATGAAAACACGTGGTCCGATTGCTGATGGTGGCGATGCCTTCAGCGGCGAACCGGTAGGTTTGACCAACTACTTTGCCATCCAGAACCTGAGTGCCAGCAAGACACAGCGTTTGCAGGAAGGATGGCGTGAACAGACCCAGTCTCTCTTCGCTTCGGCTGAGCTTGGTTACAAGAACACTTACTTCTTGACGCTGACCGGACGTAACGACTGGCCTTCACAGCTGGCAGGTCCCAACTCCAACAGCAAATCATTCTTCTATCCTTCAGTCGGTGGTTCTGTTGTACTGTCTGAGCTAATGCCTAACTTGAACAAAGATTATCTTTCTTTTATAAAGGTTCGTGGTTCATGGGCATCTGTTGGTAGTGCTTTCTCCAGATATTTGGCTAATCCTCACTATGAATGGAATTCAAGTTCCGGCCAGTGGAGTATCACGACCCAATATCCGTTGTACAATTTGAAACCTGAACGTACCAATTCTTGGGAAATCGGTTTGAACATGCGTTTCCTCAAGAACTTTGAATTGGACGTGACATATTACAATGCCAAGACTATGAACCAGACATTCAACCCGCAGTTGCCTGTCAGCGGTTGGTCGGCTATGTATATCCAGACTGGTGCCGTACGTAACTCCGGTATTGAGTTGTCGCTGAATTACAAGAATACCTGGAAAGATTTTACATGGGATACCGGTATAACCTTCTCCAGTAACAAGAATAAAATCCTGACTTTGGCAGACAATGCCATCAATCCCGTTACCGGTGAGCTGTTCTCTTTGAGCACGTTGAATATGGGTGGCTTAGGTGATGCCCGCTTCTTGCTGAAAGAAGGTGGGAGCATGGGTGACCTTTACTCACTGCGAGATATGAAACGTGATGCCAATGGACAGATTTTTGTGGACCAAAATGGAACGGTTGCTACGGAAGCCATAACGGACCCGGATAAATACATCAAGTTGGGAAGCGTACTTCCTAAAGGTAATTTGGCTTGGCGTAATAACTTCATTTGGAAGAATTTCACAGCAGGTTTCTTGATTTCAGCCCGTTTGGGTGGTGTGGTTTACTCACGTACACAAGCTATGTTGGACTATTACGGTGTGTCCGAGGCTTCTGCCGATGCACGTGATTTAGGTTACGTGTTGGTGAATGGTAGAGATAAGGTAAACCCCGAAACATGGTACGGTGTAGTAGGTAGCGGCACGTCTGTTCCCCAATACTACACTTATTCTGCTACCAATGTTCGTCTGCAGGAAGTATCTTTGGGTTACACCATCCCCAGAAAGTTGTTGAATGATGTGTGCGATATCAAGGTTTCGTTGGTAGGCCGCAACTTGTGGATGATTTACAGCAAGGCTCCTTTCGATCCCGAAAGTGTAGCTTCTACCGATAACTTTTATCAGGGAATAGACTATTTCATGATGCCGGCTTTGCGTAACATCGGCTTTAGCTTGAGCTTTAAATTTTAATACCAAACGATATGAAAAAGAAAAATATTATAAATAAATTGATTGTTGCTCCGTTGGTTATGGGCTTTATGTCCTGTACCGGCAATTATATGGATATCAACTCCAATCCTTATCAACCGGGTGATTTGACTCCGGATGATTATGCACTGGGTTCTGCCATGAGTAACTTGGCAAGTACGGTTATCTCATCAGATGTCAATACGGCACAGTTTACTGATTGTTTGTTGGGTGGACCGTTGGGAGGTTATTTTGCCGATTCAAATGCCGGCTGGTCCAATACAATATCCAATTTTAATGCTACAAATGACTGGACGCGTGTGTTCTTGATAAGTGACCGTATCATTTCAACACTTTACGGTAACTTGAGCACAGTGAAACAAGTATCGGAGAATACCAATAATCCGGTTCCTTATGCCATTGCTCAAATCATAAAGGTTGCTGCCATGAGTCGCGTGACTGATGCGTATGGTCCTATTCCTTATTCTAAAATCGGTCAGGATGGCAAGATTACCATTCCTTATGATACGCAGGAAGAAGTATATAACGCATTCTTCAAGGAACTGGACGAATCCATCGAGGTGCTGACTGAAAACAGAAATGCGGCGTTGGTTGCTTCTGCAGATTTCGTGTACAGTGGTAATGTACAGAAGTGGGTGAAGTTTGCCAATTCATTGAAACTGCGTTTGGCTATCCGTATTGCCAATGTAAGCCCTGCTAAGGCTAAAGAAATGGCTGAAAGTGCAGTGAATCACGAGTTGGGTCTGATTGAAACAAATGCAGACAATGCTACATGGAAGTATTTCGGTACAATTAGCAATCCGTTGTTTGTGGCAGTACGTTACAATGAAGAAGCTTCAGGTGGTGATACCCATCCTGCTGCCGACATCATCTGCTACATGAACGGTTACAACGACAATCGTCGTGCCAGCTATTTTGAGGAATCAAAATGGCCTGGAGAGACTTATGTAGGATTACGTCGCGGTATCAACCTCAGTAAGATGAAAGAGTATTTCATCAATTATTCGCGTGTGAAGATTTCCTCTTCTGATCCCGTGCTTTGGATGAATGCGGCAGAAGTTGCCTTCTTGCGTGCTGAAGCCACTGCAATCTATGGTTTCAACATGAAAGGAACCGCTGCTGATTTTTATGAACAAGGTGTCCGTCTCTCTTTCGAACAGTGGGGAGCTACCGGTGTAGACAGCTATCTGGCTGATGAAAGCAGTGTACCTGCTCTTTACAAAGATCCCGCCGGTCTTAATACTTATGAAAAGAACCTTCAGCCATTACTGTCAAGTGGAATGAAGGGGCATCCAAGGAAGAAAAACAGGAACGTATCATTACCCAGAAGTGGATTGCGAATTGGCCGTTAGGTAACGAAGCTTGGGCTGACTATCGCCGTACAGGCTATCCCAAACTGTTGCCTGCAACCAGTGAAGGTAACTTGAGTGGTGGAATTGTTGATAGCGAGAAAGGTGCACGCCGTATGCCTTATCCTTCTGAAGAATATACAAGTAATACTGAAAACGTGCAAGAGGCAGTAAACAGCTATCTGGGTGGACCGGACAACATGGCTACTGACGTATGGTGGGCACGCAAATAATAACAATAAATGCTGAATAATTATGAAATTATATAAGAAATCATTCAAAGGAATCGCGCTGGCAGCTTTTTCCGTATTGGCATTGTCTGCCTGCTCCGACTGGACGGATTCAGAGAGTATTAAACTGAAAGAACCCGGAATCGACGAACAGTCTCCCGAACTGTATGCCAAGTATCTGAAGAACTTGCAGGAATACAAGAATTCTGACCATAAGATTGTATACGGCTGGTTTGATAATAGTGAGAAAGTTCCTTTCAGCCGCGGGCAGCACATGTCGGATGTTCCCGACAGCCTGGACGTAATTATCGCAACTACTCCCGATTTGGCGGAATTCGAATTGGAAGATATTGCAAATGTACATGAGAAGGGAACGAAAGTATTCTATTCCATCAGCTATGACAATATCTTGAAGGAACATACCGACAAGGTGAAAGAAGGAACAGAAACATCTGCATTCTCGGCTTATCTGTCGGCTGAGCTGAACAGACTGATAGCTCTTGAAGCACCTTTCGACGGTATTGTAGCCGAGTATCGTGGTAGCAATCCTATCTACATGTCCGAAGCCGACAAGGCTGAAGCAAAGGCAAATCAGGATACTTTCTTCGGTGTGATATCCAACTGGAAGAGTGCCAATTCAGGTAAGCAACTGGTGTTCCAGGGGTATCCTGCCAACCTGATAGGCCAGTCTGTGCTCTCTTCTTGTGACCATATCATCTTGATTACAAATGATGCCACGGATGTTGCCCAACTGGGGATAGAAGCGCTTCAGGCCTTGATGGCAGACGGTGTTCCGGCTGACCGCTTCATTGTATCGGCATCTACCGTCTCTCTGGATACAACAGATAAGACTACCGGATATTACAATGCTTTGAGAGCTCTGTCGGAAGCTGCTTATTGGGTGACAGAACCGTCTGCAGAGTTTACAAAAGCTGGTCTGGCTATTGAGAACATGCAGAATGATTATTACAATGCTACCAATACCTATCAATACGTGAGAGAAGCTATCAATATTATGAATCCTGCTCCTAAAAAATAAAAGAATATCATGAAACTGAAAAGTATATATTTAGTATCGATGGCATTATTGGCAGGTGTATTTGCTGCTTGTAATGATAATGACGTTGAGAATTTCGATAATCAGGTGTATATCAACGGCTCGGCGATGACCAGTACTGTGTTGTTGAAAAACACTGTTTCCGATACGGAAGGTTCATTCCGGATTTCAATGGCCCGTCCTGAATCGCAGGATATAACTATTGCCTTGAAGGCGGACCCTTCACTGGTAGCTACTTATAACGCTACCTATTATGACACAGCCGAGGCTCTGCCGGAAAACTATTATACGGTAGAAACTCCGCAGGCTACCATTTTGGCCGGTGCTGTCATTTCAGACGACATCACTGTCAGCTTCAAGAACTTGACGGAACTGGACCGTGAGAAGGTATATGTATTGCCGGTTACGGTAGACCAGGCAAGCATCGGAGTCTTGAAGAGCTCCGGTACCATGTACTACGTGCTGAAGGGTGCTGCATTGATTAATACGGTTCCTGATATTACCAAGAATCTGGTTTACGTAACTTGGACCAATCCGGATGTTGCCAATAATATGAATAAGCTGACGGCAGAAGCGTTGATTCGTGTAAGCAAGTTTGACAAGATGCTGACTTCCATTATGGGTATCGAAGGTAAGTTCCTGCTCCGCATCGGTGATGCCGGAATTCCTCAAAACCAGTTGCAGGTGGCTACAAGTAGCGGCAATGTGACCGATGAGAGTCTGGTTATTCCGACAAACGAATGGACACATATCGCTGTGACCTACGATGCGGATGCAAAAACAGTTATAATCTACATCAATGGTAAGAATATGCTGGAGACTACTTTGGACTGCGGAGTCGTGAACTGGGGCCAGACCATGACCGATGAAGGTAACGGATTCTGGATTGGCCATTCATACAATCGTGACCGTTGGTTGGAAGGTAATATCTCAGAGGTGCGTATCTGGAACAAGGTGTTGACATCAGCAGAAATCAATGCAAAGGACCACTTCTACCAGGTAGAGCCGGATGCTGACGGACTGGTTTCTTACTGGAAGTTCGATGAGGGTGCCGGTACTGCCATTCACGATTATAGCGGAAATGAGAACAATGCTACTGCAGTGGAGTCACTGACTTGGACTGCTGTGGAACTGCCCGCCAAATAATTTAGTTATACCTTAATTCAAATAAAAAGATATTGATTATGAAATATATGAATCATGTAAAATCAGGCTTGCTGGCAATGGCCTTTGCATGTGCAGGAATATGCTTTACCGGTTGTGAAGATGATGTTGTCATCAACACCGGCAACAGTGACAAGCTGGATACTGTGGATGGCGTGTATGGCTATGTAAAGTCTGCCGCCGGTGCACGTGAACTTACTCCGATTTCTGTTTTTGGCGACAAGGTTGCTACCGGACATCTCTATTTTGAACTGAGCAAAGCTGCAGAGCAGGATGTTACGGTGACCTTCAAAGTGGACGAAGACGTTTTGGAGGCTTACAATAAGAAGAATGGAACAAGCTATAAAATGTATCCCGCCGATAAGCTGAGTTTGGCGAACGGTGGAACTGCCACTATCAAGGCGGGCGAACAGAAGTCGGCTTCTGTGGAACTGAATATCAATGCCGGAGGCACAATCGGACAGACTTATGCTGTTGCCGTTTCTGCATCTGCCAATAACGGTGTGGAAGTTTCTACAAACAATCAGGAATATATTTACTTGGTAAAGCCTTTGGCTGCTATTCCTGAGAGTATCAGTAAGGGTGATATACTTACACATTGCTTTGTGGAAGTAAATGACGAGAACATCTTGAATATGGGTGAATATACCATGAAGAGCGACGGAAAGCCTTTCTTTGATGTAGTCAGCATTTTTGCAGCTAACATCAATGTGGATAGCAAGACTGGTCGCGTTCATGTTTTCTGCAATGACCAGGTTTCTTTCTTGCTGAGAAATGCGGATAAGTTCATCCGTCCTTTGCAGGCTAAAGGCATTAAGGTGGTGATGACTATTCTTGGTAACCATGACGAGGCAGGTATGGGCAACCTTTCGGAAGCTGCTGCCAAAGACTTTGCCAAGGAACTGAAAGCCTACTTGGATATTTATGGCTTGGATGGTATTGACTTTGATGATGAGTACACCAGTTATAATAACTCCAATCCCAGTCCCGGCTTCGAAACACGCTCACGTGCCAACTTCGCGCGTTTGGTTTATGAGTGCCGCCAGGTATTTGGAGACAGCTGATCGGTGTGTATGAATATGGTTCGCTCGACTCTCCAGACGGCGAGGTAGAAGGTGTGAAAGTAGGTGATATTGTGGATTATATGACCTACGGTTATTACCAGAATCAGAATCCTAATGGAGCCTTTGGCCGTGAAGAGTCTCATTTTGAGAACCTGCCCAAATCCAAGTATGCTCCGTTACCCTGGAAGATTAATGATGAGCTGAACGGAGGCTGGAGCGGATTTGACAAAAGCAAATTCCAAAAAGTGAAGGATGAAGGTTATGGTATTCAGATGTTCTACAACCCCAAACCACTGATGTATCAGTATTACGTGTTGCTTTCGGAAATAAGTGAGGTGCTCTTTGATGATGGAGTGGAATGGAGTGGCAAGTACTGGAGCCGTACCGGTGAAGCTTATCAGGGCAAAATGTTGGGTTATGAAGATTTGGTCGGCGAGTGGAAGGTAACTTCCAGCAATTCTCTCTTTACCTATGTGGATGAAGAAGGCAATCCTCGCTGGTGGGATTGGAAAGGCAGTCAGGAGTTTGAGAAGAATGTAATTATAGAGAAGGATGAAGAAGGTACCGGATATGTGGTTTACAACTGGGGCACTTTCCCCGAAATCACCGGTAAGTATCCGATGCATTGCGATTACTATAACGGTGCACTGCTCATCTATCCGCAAACCATTCATGAGGGCGATGCTGAAGACCCTGCTACCTACAAGATGCATTTCGGTACTTACAGCAAGAATTTCCAGTGGAAAGCATATCCTAACTATGATGATTACTATATGGATGGTGCTATTGCTCCTAACGGTGATATGCATATCTATGGCTTGGGCAACAGATGGGCTATCAATCCCTATAAGTATGTAGGCGGTGAGATTGAGACCGACATCTTCCCCGATGTTCCTTACTTCGTGAGTGAGAACTATACGATGAAGAAGGTACGCTGATGCCGTGTTTTCCGTAAACTGAGGTTTCGGAAAACGGATGCTTGAACCTTTTCATACATGAAACAAAGGAGGGCTTTGCTCAAAGTAATAGGGCGGCCCTCCTCAAGCATTCTCATATAACAAGATTCTATTATGAAGCTATACACCTACTTATACAATAAACAATATGAAGAAAAACATGAAATCTAGTTCCATACTGTTGGGCGGACTTTTTCTGCTGGGGGCGGTTTGCAGCTGTACCCAGACGGCACCGGACTATGCGTCTTACGTCAATCCGTTCATCGGTACGGGTGGACATGGGCATACCTATCCCGGAGCGGTAGTTCCCAACGGGATGATTCAGCCCAGCCCCGACACGCGTATCTACGAGTGGGATGCCTGCTCCGGATATTACTATGCAGATACTACTATCAACGGATTTTCACATACCCACGTCAGCGGTACGGGTTGTGCCGATTACGGGGATGTGCTGCTGATGCCCACTGTAGGTCGGCAGGATTACCACTCCATGGGCTCGAAGAGCCAGCAGATGGCGTACGCCTCTGCCTTTTCCCACGAGAATGAAACAGCCGAACCGGGATATTATTCCGTATTTTTGGACCGCTACGGGGTGAAAGCCGAACTGACCTCTACCAAACGTGCGGCGATTCATCGCTATACCTTCCCGAAAGCGGAAGATGCAGGTTTTATCCTCGACCTGGATTACAGTATCCAGCGCCAGAAGAATGAACAGATGGAGCTGGAAGTAATCAGCGATACTGAAATCCGTGGACGCAAGAAGACTGTATATTGGGCTTTCGACCAGTATATCAACTTCTATGCCAAGTTCTCCAAACCATTCACCTATACGCTGGTCACGGACTCCATGGCATTGGACGAAGGCGGTCCGCTTCTGCCTACAGCTAAAGCTTTACTGCAATTCCAGACGGAGCCCAATGAGGAGGTATTGGTAAAGGTAGGTGTGTCTGCCGTGGATATGGACGGTGCCCGCAAGAATGTGGAAGCCGAAATCTCCGGATGGGATTTTGACGGTGTGCGCCGTGCTGCCCGCCAGCAGTGGAACACTTATCTTTCCAAGATTGACATCGATACGAAGGACAACGACCAGCGTACCATGTTCTACACGGCACTTTACCACACGGGTATGCAGCCCAACTTGTTTACCGATGCTGACGGACGTTACTTTGGTATGGACTTGAAGCCCCATCAAGGCAGGGTGGACGAGCCTATCTACACCATTTTCTCTATGGGACACTTTCCGTGCCTATCATCCGCTGATGACGATTATTGATCCTGAACTGAACGAGGCTTTCATCCGTTCGCTCATCCAGAAGTCCCGCGAGGGCGGCGTCCTGCCTATGTGGGAACTGGCCGGAAACTATACGGGTACCATGATTGGTTATCATGCAGCCTCCCTCATAGCGGATTCTTATGTAAAGGGATACCGTAACTTCGACGTGCAGGAGGCTTACAAGGCTTGCCTCCGTACGGCAGAATACGATACGACGGGTATTATCACCCATCCTTTGGTTGTGCCGCATCTGATGCCGCAGGCCAAGTACTGGAAGAACAAGATTGGCTACGTGCCTTGCGATAAAGACAATGAATCTGTGGCTAAAGCTTTGGAATATGCTTACGATGACTGGTGTATCTCCGTACTGGCAGGTGCTTTGGACGACGAAGCCAACCGCGATAAGTATGCGGCTTTTGCCGAGGGATATAAAGTTTATTTCGATCCGAGTACCCGCTTCATGCGCGGACTGGACAGTGAGGGCAACTGGCGTACGCCTTTCAACCCCCGCGCTTCCAATCACCGTAACGATGACTATTGCGAAGGTACGGCATGGCAGTGGACTTGGTTCGTTCCCCACGATGTGGACGGACTGGTGGAACTGATGGGAGGACGCGACGCCTTCATCGGCAAGTTGGATTCTCTGTTCACGGCCGATTCCAAGCTGGAAGGTGAATCGACCTCGGTGGATATTTCCGGTCTGATAGGCCAGTATGCCCACGGCAATGAGCCAAGCCATCACATTGCCCATCTCTACAACTACGTAGGCCAGCCCTGGCGTACGCAGGAGATTGTGGATGAGGTGCTGCATACGCTTTACTTCAACAACCCCGACGGACTTTCGGGCAATGAAGACTGCGGACAGATGTCTGCATGGTACATTCTGAATGCGATGGGCTTCTATCAGGTATGCCCCGGCAAGCCGGTATATTCCATCGGACGCCCGCTGTTCAACGAGGCGACCGTTCATCTGAAAGACGGCAAGTCGTTCAAGGTGATAGCCCACAACAACAGCCGCGACAACAAGTATGTGCGGAGCATTGTGCTGAACGGCAATAAGTTGGAGACTCCATTCTTCACGCATCAGGATATAGTGGACGGCGGTACGCTGGAGCTGACTATGGGCAGTGAACCGTTGAAGTGACACAGATAATATACAGAAGGGATGAGCCGAAAAAATCATAATCCTATATCGTGGGTCCCCACCGTATATTTCGCCATGGGATTGCCGTTTGTGGTGCTGAACATGGTTTCTGTGTTGATGTTCAAGGGGCTGGGTATCGGTGACGCGCAGATTGCTCTGTGGACGTCGCTCATCATGATGCCCTGGACGCTGAAGTTCCTTTGGAGTCCGTTCCTTGAAATGTTCAAGACGAAGAAGTTTTTCGTGGTACTGACGCAGATGGTTACCGGAGCAGGTTTTGCTCTGGTGGCTTTGGCGTTGCAGTTACCGTTCTTTTTTGCGATATGCATTGCGCTGCTGGCAGTGATTGCTTTCAGCGGAGCCACGCACGATGTGGCTACGGATGGTGTCTACATGTCGGAACTGAACAAGCAGGACCAGGCCAAGTATATCGGTTGGCAGGGAGCCTTCTACAATATAGCGAAGATTGTGGCGTCCGGCGGGTTGGTCTGGCTGGCAGGTGCCTTGCTGGTAGGTTTCGGTGGGGTGGAGGGTGCCACAGAGGCAGTCCGCCACGAGGCTACCCGGCATGCATGGATGACGGTGATGCTGATATTGGCGGCGGTGATGCTGCTGCTTGGCTTCTACCACATGCGCATGCTGCCATCGGGCGGTGCTGCCGCATCCGGCGCCAAGTCGGCAAGAGAGACGTGGGAGCAGTTGGTGGCGGTAATCAAGGATTTCTTCTTGAAGAAGCACATCTGGTACTATATAGCGTTCATTATCCTTTATCGCCTTGCCGAGGGTTTTGTCATGAAGATTGTCCCTCTTTTCTTGAAGGCGGAGCGTTCGGCAGGTGGCTTGGGACTGAATGAGCAGCAGATAGGTTTGTACTACGGCACTTATGGGGCGGCCGCCTTTGTGCTGGGGTCACTGTTGGCAGGCTATTACATTTCGCACCGGGGATTGCGGCGGACGCTGTTCTCTCTGTGCTGCATCTTCAATCTGCCTTTTGTGGCGTATACCCTGCTTGCCATGTACCAGCCGGAAAGCGGGTTGCTGATAGGTAGTGCCATCGTGCTCGAGTACTTCGGTTATGGTTTTGGTTTTGTGGGACTGACTTTGTTCATGATGCAGCAGGTGGCGCCGGGAAAGCACCAGATGGCACATTATGCCTTTGCTTCGGGCATCATGAATCTGGGTGTGATGTTGCCGGGCACAATCAGCGGTTTTGTCAGCGACTGGTTGGGGTACGAGGCGTTCTTTACCTTCACGCTGTTTGCCACCATTCCGGCGTTCCTCATTACGTACTTCATACCATTTACGTATGCCGATGAGAAGAAACAACAATAACCAATTAATAATATAGAGCAATTATGAGCAACAAAATCACAATGCCTTGGGAAGAACGGCCGGCAGGCTGTAAGGATGTAATGTGGCGTTATTCGGAGAATCCCGTAATAGACCGCTACCATATTCCGTCGTCGAACAGCATTTTCAACAGTGCGGTGGTTCCGTTTAAGGATGGTTATGCCGGTGTGTTCCGTTGTGACAACCGGGCGGTGCAGATGAATATCTTTGCCGGTTTCAGCAAGGACGGCATCCACTGGGAAATAGAGCATGAGCCAATCAAGTTCAAGGCCGGGAATACGGACATGATAGAGTCCGAATATAAATACGATCCGCGCGTGACATGGATTGAGGACCGCTACTGGATTACGTGGTGCAACGGCTACTACGGCCCCACCATCGGCATCGGCTATACTTTCGATTTCAAAGAGTTCTTCCAGTGCGAGAATGCTTTCTTGCCTTTCAACCGCAACGGTGTGTTGTTGCCTCAGAAGTTCGATGGCAAATATGCGCTCTTGAGCCGTCCCAGCGATAGCGGACATACTCCTTTTGGCGACATCTACATTAGCTTCAGCCCTGACATGAAATTCTGGGGCGAACACCGCCATGTGATGGCTCCTACGCCTTTCCCCGAAAGTGCCTGGCAGTGTACCAAGATAGGGGCAGGTTCGGTACCGTTCCTCACGGACGAGGGTTGGCTGATGTTCTATCATGGCGTGATAACCACTTGTAACGGTTTCCGTTACTCCATGGGGGCAGCTATTCTGGATAAGGACAATCCTGCCAAGTTGCTCTACCGCACCCGTGAGTATCTGCTTGCGCCTGCTGCTCCTTATGAGTTGCAAGGTGATGTTCCCAACGTGGTGTTCCCTTGCGCAGCGTTGCAAGATGGAGAACGTGTAGCTGTATACTACGGTGCAGCCGATACGGTAGTGGGGCTTGCCTTTGGGTATATCCGCGAGATTCTGGAGTTCACGAAGCGCACAAGTATTTTGTAAGCACCAAGCAGTTGGCGGGCGCTTGGTATTGCTGAAAAGCGCCTGCCGTAACTGTCTATACTTAGTGTAATGTCACTGCAAAGATACTGCATGCTTTTTGCAGTGCTACTGCAAAGCCGTTGCAGCGCCACTGCAAAGCTGATGCAGCGTCACTGCAAAACTGTTGCAGTGCTACTGCAAAGTAGTTTGCAGTGTCACTGCAGACCGTTTGCAATAACTTTGCAGAGTGCATGCAATGACACCGGCATGGGTAGCGTGCTCACTAACTAATAAAGAACAAATCCTTACTATATTATGAAACGACTGATTACTTTCTGTATCATCTCCTTTGGAATGCTCACGGCATCTATGGCTGCGGAGAAGCATCCTGCGGACTATGTGAATCCTTTTGTCGGTACCACCAACTTCGGTACCACGAATCCGGGAGCCGTCTGTCCCAACGGAATGATGTCCGTAGTGCCCTTCAACGTGATGGGCTCGGAGGACAACAAATACGATAAAGATGCCCGCTGGTGGTCCACTCCCTATGAGTATCACAATTGTTTCTTCACCGGATATTCGCATGTCAATTTGAGCGGTGTGGGCTGTCCGGAATTGGGCTCTTTGCTGCTGATGCCCACTACGGGAGAGCTGTCCGTGGATTACAAGGAGTATGGAAGCCGCTATAAGGACGAGCAGGCATCTCCTGGATATTACAGCAACTTCCTGACTCGCTACAATGTGAAGACGGAAGTGACGGCAACTCCCCGCACGGGTGTGGCGCGTTTCACTTTTCCTGCAGGACAAAGCCATGTGCTGCTGAACCTGGGCGAAGGCCTGACCAATGAATCGGGAGCTTTTCTGCGCCGGACGGGTGAGTGCGAGTTTGAAGGTATGAAGCTGCTGGGTACTTTCTGCTACAACCCGCAGGCCGTTTTCCCCATCTACTTTGTGATGCGTGTCAACAAGCAGCCTGCCGCTTCGGGCTACTGGAAGAAGCAACGCCCCATGACCGGTGTAGAGGCTGAATGGGACCCCGATAACGGACGCTACAAACTTTACACCCGCTACCAGAAGGAACTGGCGGGAGATGATATCGGCGCCTATCTTACATTCGATACCGAAGAAGGCGAGCAAGTGGAAGTACAGATGGGAGTCTCTTTTGTGAGTATAGAGAATGCCAGGCTCAATCTGGATACCGAGCAGCAGGGAAAGAATTTCAGCCAAGTGCTGGAGGAAGCCCGTCGCCGCTGGAACGATGACCTCTCGCGCATCCTTGTGGAAGGAGGTACGGAAGAGCAGAAAACCGTTTTATACGGCACTCTATCATACGCTGATACATCCCAATATCCTGCAAGATGTGAACGGGGAATATCCTGCTATGGAGAGTGACAAAATTCTGACCACCAAAGGAGACCGTTATACCGTCTTTTCCTTGTGGGACACTTACCGCAATGTGCACCAGCTTCTTACGCTGGTATATCCCGAACGGCAATTGCAGATGGTGCGCTCCATGCTCGACATGTACCGCGAACACGGCTGGCTTCCCAAATGGGAACTCTACGGACGTGAGACGCTGACCATGGAAGGCGACCCTTCCATTCCCGTCATCGTCGACACCTGGCTGAAAGGTCTGCGCGACTTTGATATAGAACTGGCCTACGAGGCCATGCGCAAGGGAGCCACCCTGCCGGGAGCGGAGAATCTGCTCCGTCCGGACAATGACGACTACGTGTCATTGGGATATGTGCCCCTGCGGGAGCAGTATGACAATTCCGTTTCACATGCCCTGGAATACTATATAGCCGACAATGCCTTGTCGCGCATAGCCGCTGCGCTTGGCAAGAAGGAGGATGCCCGTCTGTTCCACGAACGTTCGCTGGGCTACAAGCATTATTACTGTAAGGAGTACGGTACTTTCCGTCCTATCCTGCCTAACGGTGAATTCTATGCTCCTTTCGACCCGAGGCAGGGAGAGAACTTTGAGCCGAACCCCGGATTTCACGAAGGTTGTGCCTGGAACTATACTTTCTATGTTCCCCACGATGTGAAAGGGCTTGCCCGGCTCATGGGTGGAAAGAAGCCGTTCGTAGACAAGCTTCAGCGTGTGTTCGACGAAGGACTGTACGACCCTGCCAACGAACCGGACATTGCATACGCCCATCTTTTTTCTTATTTCAAGGGTGAGGAGTGGCGCACGCAGAAAGAGCTGCACCGCCTTTTGCAGAAGTATTTCAAGAATGCCCCCGACGGAATTCCCGGCAATGATGATACCGGAACGATGTCCGCTTGGGCTATCTTCAATATGATGGGCTTTTATCCGGATTGTCCCGGAGAACCGGCTTATACGCTGTCTACTCCGGTATTTGATAAGGTGACCATAAAGCTCGACCCTAAGTATTGGGGACGCGACCAACTGGTGATAGAGACGGAACGCCCGTCGGCAGAGTCGCTTTATATCCGTGAAATGGAACTAGGAGGAAAAAAACTGTCCCGATATCGTATCACTCATGAAGAACTGGTGCAGAGTGGAAAACTGCGATTTAGGCTTCGATAGGTATTGTGAGTCAGGATAGCATCGGTGATGGTTTAGGTTGCCCGTCGTTGACAGAGTTCATGTCAGTGGCGGGCTTTTCTATGCAGGTTGGCTTCCGGCAGGCTGATAGGGTATTTCGAACCAGAATTCGGAACCTTTCCCCGGAATAGAGCTGACGCCCACTTTTCCGTTCATTTTCTCGGCAATCATGGTGCAGATGGAGAGTCCGAGGCCCGTGCCTTGTTTAAAGCTGTTTAGCTTGACAAAGCGTTCGAATACATCCTTTTGCTTTTCAGGAGGAATGCCGCAACCGGTATCACGGACAAAGAAGCGAATCCTGTCTTCTTGCGGCAGGTGATAACCAATGTCGATGAAACCTTCTTCCGTATGCTTGAGGGCGTTTGACAGATAGTTGTTCAGTACTTGTCTTACCCGTTTGGGGACTGTGTGAATAATACAGTAATCCGCACCGGGCAGGAGACGTATACTGACTTCGGACGGAAGTTTCAGTTTTGCCATCGTCTGCATTTCATCAAGCGTCTTGTTTACATCCATATCTCCTTCTGTGAATTCGAGAATGCCAGCTTCGATGCGTGACAGGTCGAGAATATCATTAATCAGTTGCAGCAGCAGTTGGGTGTTTTCTTCGATGATATGTATGTATTCCTTTGTATCTTCGTCTTGTATATAATCGGAAAGTATGGAGGAGAATCCGACGATGGCGTTTAGCGGAGTACGTATCTCGTGGCTCATGTTGGCGAGAAAAGCCGATTTCAGGCGGTTGGCTTCTTCTGCTTTCTCTTTGGCTGCCAGCAGTTCGGTGATGTCCAGTGCAGAACTGACAATCCACCTCTCTTTCCCTTTGTTGTAGGACACCAGCGTTTTGTGAAACGACAGAATATACTCTCTGCCTTTGGGATTGACAAAGTGTTTGATGTAGGACTGGGGAGTTTCCGACTCTTCAACTTCTTTGTCTGTCTCTTGAATGAAATTATCTTGCATTAGGGGGTTGAACTCCTCTTCATAGTGTCCCACAATATCCTCAGCGGGGACTTCCATCATCTCTGCCGCTTTTTTGTTCCATATCAGGTAGCGTCCTTCATCGTTTTTGTCTTTTACTGTCGTGGCGATGGGAAGGTTCTCCAGAATACTTTCAAGGAAGAAACGGTATTTTTCGTTTTCCCGGCGTTGGACTTCATCTTCCGTAATGTCGCGTATGAAGGCCATGACATAATTTCTGTTGAGGTAGACCATGCGCACTGCGATATATAGTTTCTCACCACTTTCTATTCTTATCTTTAGGGTCAGGCTGTCCGAAGTGCGGGTATTCAGTACGCGTAACAGCGACGTCATGTATTTCCGGCATTCATCGGCGTCTGTCACTAAATTATTGATATTTAGAACTCCCGGATTCAGGAACGGAAGTCTGTTTGCCTTTTCGGTAGGTGTATTGAGTAGTTTTACGACAATACCTTGTCTGTTCAGCAGATATACTGGAATGTCTATTGCCCGGATAATCTGTCTGTTCAGACTTTTGTATTTATGATTTATCCAGTATAGAAAGCTTGCAGATGTAACGGCAATTAACAGAAATAACTGTACTTCTCCAAATAATGTAAGATGCATACGCGGTGTCTTTCATTTCGTCTGTCCCCATTGACGAAGGTTATTATATAAAAAGCGCGAGGACTGTTATTGCCTATCTGCATTCGAGGCTCTGGAAAATGCCCACGTCATAAATAGACAACAGTCCCCACGCCTAAGTATATAATAACATAGACGTGAAGAAACTGTTGCTATCATCCCATGACGTTTATTGAATTTTCCAGATTCCGAATAGGCAGGGATAATAACTTTCGCTTCTTGCGTTCTTATCGAATCAAGTCAAAAATGGCCGTTATCACTATAACTGCCAAGACTTTGGTGCAAAAGTAGTATATTTTTTTGGATGTACGGTATGATGAGGAGAATAAAGTGTATATGCAAACAAAGCGTGATGGTATTTGACCGTCACGCTTTGTATAGTCTGCCATTAAAAGTTGTTGTTAGAGAGAATTGTTAGAGGATTTATTTCATGGCTTCTATGGTATATCCTTGTTGCTTCAGAAGGTTCAACACTCCATTGTCTCCGGGCAGGTGTCCGGCGCCGACTACGAAAAGGGTAGGGGCTTCTGTCATGATAGCAGGCATCTTTTCAACCCATGCCTTGTTGCGGTTGTCCAGCATGGCTTCCATCTCTCCGGGCAGCGGGTCGCATGAATTGCCGTCGCGCTCTTCCATCAGTTGCAGCATGGCATCCAGGTCCTGCTTTTCATAAGCGGCAATCAGGCGCTTGCTTTGCTCGATACCTTTCTCGATGTCACTGATAGCGCAGTAGAGGAGGTTTGCCTGGCGTTGCAGCGTCTGGCTGTTGAACAGAATGTCTATTTGTGACTGGGCTGTTTCCAGACCGCCAACTTTCTTGCCTTGCTGTCCGGCCTGCTGCTGGAAGTAAGTGTCGAGCTGTTCTTGCGGGTTGAAGCCCGGAGTGTGTTTCATGTAGAGCAGGACGACAAGCTGCTGGTTGATGGCAGCCGGTTTCAGTTGTGCCAGCATGGCAATGTCCACCATCATGTTTTCCTTGATGGCTTTGCCTACTTCTTCGTATTGTTCGGGAGTAAAGAGGCTTTGCAGCGTGGTGTCTTTGGGCATCATCATCTGCTGTTGCATGCTTTGCATGAAGGCGGGAGTCGCCATTTCGCTCATCACAACTTCCCCGTAGACTTGGGCGGTTTCGCTCATGGCCTGCGGCATGGCGGCAATGCTGTCCTTTATACTGAGTGGAGAGAGGTGATAAGTACCGAAAATATAGGATGGTTTCTCTAATCCTTTACCGGATACTTTCCATAAAAGTTGTGCATTGGCGCTCAGCGCAATGCTGATGAATAAGAGGATGCCTAAAAGTTTCTTCATTGTTTTCTTCTTTTAATAGTTTCTGGACTATCAGTCGGGACAGAGTAAAGAAAATCACAAGAAGGGAAAAATTAGTATTATTTTATTCTTCCTCCGCAGAGCCAGTGTTGGGTGTAATATTTTTCCCGGAGGTTGCTGACTATGACTCCCTGGCTGGTGCTGGCATGTATAAACTTGCCGTCCTTGAGGTAGATGCCTACGTGTGCCACTTTTTTGCGGGAAGCACGGCTGGTGAAGAACACCAAATCTCCCTCACGCAAGTTGCGGCGGGAGATTTTACTGCTCTCTTTCAGTTGCCCGTCTGTGCTTCTCGACAGACGGGTGTGGTAAACTTTCTTATACAGTTGCGATACCAGTCCGGAGCAGTCCGTTCCACGTTTGCTGTCGCCACCTGCGCGATAGGGGGTGCCTATCCATTCGGAGGCATGGATGTATAGCTTGTGGTTGTCCTGCAGTTCAATATCCACCCCCAAACGGACGGATGCTTGCGCCAGGGCTTTGTAGTCCAGGCGTGGCGCGGAAGTATGGCAGGAACTTAAGCCTATCAATATGATGGTAAGAGCTACTATATAAGAAAGATATTTTTTCATGCTTCCGAATTTTTTTCTTCTACCGTTTTATCTTCTTTTTCCGTTATTTCTTCTACGGCTGCTTCTACTACTGTTTCTTCTACCACGGCTTCTTCCTCCACACCGACGTTGAAGTAAGCTTCCAATTCCTGCTCGGCAGAGTTGTTCTCATTTCGTATATCGCGGATAATAACACCGTTTTCTAACAATGCAATACGTGGACAAACGTCCACTGTGTGATTCAGGTTATGGCTGGAAATGATGACGGTGGCTCCGTGCTCTTCATTGTATCTTTTCAGCAAGTGTTTGATTACAGACTGTGAACTGGGGTCAAGGAAGTTGAACGGTTCATCCAGAATCAACAGTTGCGGGTGATGTAGCATAGCGGAGATGATGCCGATTTTCTGCTTGTTTCCGGCAGAATAGTTGCGGATGAATTTTTTCTGCCCCATCACTTCGCCGTTCATGAAGCGTTCGAAGGGAAGCAGGCGTTCGTCTACCTCCTCTTTCTTCAGACCGTACATCTTGCCGATGAAATAGAAGTATTCTTCGGGGGTGAGGTAGTCTATCAGGAAACCGTCGTCTATAAAGGCTCCCGTGAAGTTCTTCCAGTCCTCGCTTTTGCTGACGTCAATGTCATTGATGGTTACATTGCCCCGGTCTGCCTGTAGCAAGTCAAGAATAAGCCGGAAGAGGGTGGTCTTGCCTGCACCGTTGTTGCCTACCAGTCCCAGCATATCGCCTTGCCCGATGGTGTAGTTCTCTATATCTACGGCTTTTTTTGTGCCGAAATTCTTCTGTAAATTATTGATGCGTATCATGTTAGTGATTGATGTTTAATGATTTCTATTTCTGTCTACTGTCCCTGAAGCCTTCCATATTCTTGTAGCGGCGTTTCATGAGTCGGTGATATACATTCATCAGCCAGAATTTGGAAGTGGCGATGAATGTCACGCCGATGCCGATAAGTATCCAGGGGGTGACCTCTTTGCCAAAGATGGCATTCAGTGCAAAAAGCAGCAGTAAAGGTATGCCGAAAGCACCTCCTGAAATCAGATTCTGCAGACCGGTGCCTATATTCTGCCGGCTGGTCATCTTTGAATTCAGGTCGGTAGTCTTGTTGTTGTAGACTGCCAGTTGGAACAGACAGCAGTATACGGCTCCCGGAATGAATATCAGCCATGCGATGCAACCGAGTACGGATACCTTCCCGGTAACCATACCGGGAATCATCAGAATCGTAGGAATGAGCAATGCAATGCTGTACAGTATGTATTTGGCACGCAGCAGCGAGTAGATAGATTCCTTGCGGCTCATCAGTCCGTCAATGTAATTGCCTTCGTAACCCATCAGTGTGCTGAGGAACATGATGCCGAAGATAATGTAATTATAAAGGACGAAGAAATCTCTCAGACCTCCGTCATACACATCGGAAAAGCTAATGATACTACTGAACATTATCACTACACCGGTGATGGAATAGAGCGAACGCTTACAAATCTTGTTGCGTAGCAATAACTTGAGTTCCAGTCTCATGTATTCGCCTATTTCGCCGTAGCGGTCGAGGAATTTGTATTCGGATACATGTTTTATCCGTGTATCTTCCACTTTGTTCAGTTCATTGTAGATGAGTTTCTGCATCAGGGTGCGGTTGATGAACCACATGAGGGCGATGGCAGCCAGTACACCGATGAATGACAGTATATTGCCGGTGATGAACCCTTCTCCCAGATTGACAAAACAGTCGAAAAGCGGACTGTTGTCCGGAATGAATAGTGCGGCGGCAATGCCACCATATACTACTACCGGTAGTGCCAGCCACCAGATGCGCTCACCCATCAGTGTGCGGCACAACAAGAACCAGTAGTTATTGAATACCATCAGCAGCCAGATGCCAATGCAATAGGTCAGCACACCACTGATTCCATAGAATTTGGTGACGGTGATGATGGAAAACGGAACAAACAGAAACAGCCAGAACAGATTGAAGCCATCCAGTCCGGAACGGATCAGCAGGAAGTCTATAAGACGATTCCGTTTGATGGGAAGCAGTAGGTAGGGCTTCACTTCCTGGGTGGGTGTTTTTTGGAAAGGCAGGCGTATCAGGAAATCCAGCACAAGGACAAATATCAATCCGGAATTCATTACGTGATAGGCTTCTGTGGCACCGCCGTCAAAGGCGAATGCAAAGGTCGTACCGAAGAATATCAGGTAACCGGCCCAGAAGACAAACATGAAGTACATCCAGAATTTTCCGAATTTACTTTTTTCGTACATCGGATTTCGTTTTTCTGCCAGTTTTCCGTGCTTGCGCAAATCTAAGAAAAGACTCATAGTATTTGTATATATAGAGTTTGTATAAAAAAAGCTGCGCTGCCTTTCATCGAACAACGCAGCCTTCTGTGTGTATGGCTCTCTTATTCTTTGTCAGGAGTTTCAGGACTGATCATTGATACCTCAATCTCGTTCTTCTGCTTGAACAAGTCGTCGGTGAACTTCTGGATGTCCTTCACGGTGATGCTGTTGACAATCTGTTCGTAATCCTTTATCGGATTCATACCGGTGAACAGGTATTCGTCAATGCTTCCCAGCCAGTAGCTGTTCTCCTTCAAGTCTTCGGCATGTTTCTTCAGCATGAACTCCTTCACTTTATTCAAGTCTCCTTCCGACGGACCTGCTTTGGCGATGTTGTCGAGTTCTGCAAAGATAATCTGCATCAGCTTTTCTCTTTTTGCCGGAGCGGTTTCGAATACAATCTGCAAGAGAGCCTTTTCTTTCGGATATTTGCTTAATTGGCCGCCTACATATACACCGTAAGTGCCCCCTTCGTCTTCACGTACCTTGGCTGTATAAACCAAGTCGAGAATCTGGCTGGTCATACTCAGCAGGATGTCATTTTTCAGGTCGTACTTGCAGTCACCGTTCAGCAGGACAAAATTCGACGCTTTAGCAGTTTCCTGCTTCCTTACGAACTCGTTCTTATAAACTCCCTGGCGCATGTCCACTTTATTGTCCTTGAATGTTTCCTTGCGGTTGATGGCAGGCAGTGAACCCAGGTACTCGGCGATGAGTGGTTTCATTTCCTCCACATTCACATTTCCTACAAAGATAAAGGTAAAATCGCTGGCATCTTTGTAGCGGTCTTGATACATGGACAGAATCTTGTCATAATCCATCTTGTCAATCATGTCCGCCTTTATTCTGGCTCTTCTGGGATGGTGCATGTAAATACCGGCCGAGACAGAGTCACTGAACGCTACCTGGGGATTCATTTCCATATTCTGCAAAGCAGCTTTGTTGCGGTTCTTGTAGGATGCGAAGGCATCGTCGTCACGGCGTGGAGCGGTGAACGTCAAGTAAGTGAGCTGCATCATTGTTTCGAAGTCTTTCGGTGAACAGCTGCCATTGACGGTTTCTGTCTTGTCACCGATACCATAGCTGACGGAAGCTTTCTTGCCGGCCAGAACTTTTTCCAGGTCTACGGCACTGAAATTACCCAGACCACCGACACTCACTGCATCCAGTCCGTTGATGTTGATGATTTCCGAGTCGGGGAACAGGGAACTACCGCCTAGGCTGACTCCCTTCATGCGGATTTCGTCTGCCTTGAAATCTGTCTTCTTGATAATGACCTTGACTCCGTTGGAGAGTGTCAGCGTTGTAGTGCCGAATGTATCATCTGTCTGCTCGGATACAATCTTTCCGCCTTTCGGGGCTTCGGCCATCAAAGGTTCATCCGACACCTTGTCTACGTAGGCAGTCAGTTTTTCAGCTTTAATGTCTTTCAGAATCTTCTTGATTGCATCTTCTGTCGGCATTTTCAATCCTTCCTTATCCGGACCGAGAATTGCGACTACCTGGTTACTGTCTGTCACGAGGGCTTGCATCATCTGGTTCAGTGCGGCAACCGGAATGGCGGGAGCTATCTGATTGATGATGGCGTATTCGTTTTCGATGCCCGGAATCGGTTCGTTATCGAGGAAATGACGGACATATTCATCCACGTACTCTTCATTCTTGCGTTTGTCACGCTCGTTATAAGCAGATTCCAGTTGGCGCAGATATTCGGCACGGGCACGGTTGTATTCCGTTTCCGTAAAGCCGAATTGGCGGGCGCGTTCTGTTTCGCGCAGGAGAGTGGCTATTCCATTTTCTATGGCATCTTCCTTGCAGACAACGACACCGGTGAAGGCATCTTTGGTTTTGGCAACAAAGAAATCATCGTCATAAGTGGCGGCATATATATAAGGAGGATTGGCGGTCTGTACCAATTCGTTCAGACGCGCATTCAGCATATTGTTGATGAGCGTGGTTGCATAATTCTGTACCAGATAGCCCATGTCGCCTTTCTGCTCGTCAGGAGTGGCTTCGTGCTTGTTGAAGATGAGGGCTTGTACATTGGACTGTTCCTTGTCCTGATAAACCAATACAATAGGCTCCTTGTTGTCGTTTACCGGATAGTACTCGCGTTTGGCAGCATTGGGCTGGGCGGGAATATCAGAAAACATTTTCTTGATTTGGGCTTCGATGGCGTCCACATCTATATCGCCAACTACCACAATACCCTGAAGGTCCGGACGGTACCACTTTTCATAGTAGTCTCTCAAAGTTTGCGGTTTGAAGTTCATAACGACCTCCATCGTTCCGATAGGGAAACAAGTGGCATACTTCGTTCCTTCGAACATGACTGGAAGCATCTTCTCCTGGAAGCGTTGTATGGCGCTCATACGGGTGCGCCATTCTTCGTTGATGACTCCGCGTTCTTTGTCTATTTCCTTCGGGTCCAGGGTCAAATCGTTACTCCAGTCGTGCAGAATCAGCAGGCAGGAGTCGATGGCTCCCGGAGTAGTGACCGGCACATTGGAAATGTTGTATACGGTTTCGTCTACGGAAGTATAGGCGTTCAAGTTCTCACCGAATTTCACCCCGATACGCTCCAGGTATTGCTTCAGTGCATCACCGGGGAAGTGGGTCGTTCCATTGAAACACATGTGTTCCAGGAAGTGGGCAAGGCCGCGCTGGTCGGCTTCTTCCTGAATGGAGCCTACCTTTTGGGCAATGTAAAAGTCGGCCCGGTTTGCAGGCTGGCTGTTCTTGCGGATATAATAGGTCAATCCGTTGTCCAACTTTCCGATACGGACATTTTTGTCGACCGGGATAGGCGGCATTTGCTGTGCAAATACCTGCTGAAAATTGCAGCAAAGAATTAACGCTACAATCCATAAACCACGTAATAGATGTTTCATATTATTATGAATTTAAATTGTTCTTGAACTATCTGTCGGACAGCCCTTGGATAAATCACAACTTCTGTTGTTTTTTTCGGATTCCATTCCGGATAAATGGAATTTATCTGACTGCTTCCCGGATGCGGACCAATTTGGTCAGCAGGTCTTCCAGCAGGTCGAGTTTCAGCATGTTGGCGCCGTCACTCTTGGCTACGGCGGGATTTTCGTGGGTTTCGATGAACAGTCCGTCTACACCTACGGCAACACCGGCTTTGGCTACGGTCTCGATAAGTTGCGGCATACCTCCCGTGACGCCACTGGTCTGGTTGGGCTGTTGCAAGGAGTGGGTTACATCCAGGATGACGGGGAAACCGAAGGTCTGCATTTCGGGGATGCCGCGATAGTCGATGACTAAATCCTGATAACCGAAAGTAGTTCCGCGTTCCGTCAGCATGACGTTCCTATTGCCTGCTTCCACTACTTTATCAGCCGCAAAGCGCATGGCAAGCGGAGAGAGGAACTGCCCTTTCTTGATGTTGATGGTTTTTCCGGTTTTGGCGGCGGCTACAAGCAGGTCTGTCTGCCGGCAGAGGAAGGCGGGAATTTGCAGAATATCCACATATTCGGCAGCCATGGTGGCTTCTTCGGCTGCATGAATGTCGGTCACGGTAGGTACTCCGAAGGTGGTGTGCACTTTTTGCAGTATCTTCAGCGCCTTTTCGTCACCGATACCCATAAAGGAATCCAGACGCGAGCGGTTGGCTTTACGGTACGACCCTTTGAATACGTATGGGATTTGCAGTTTTTCTGTGATAGTCACGATACGTTCGGCAATGCGCATTGCCATTTCTTCTCCTTCAATGACACAAGGACCTGCCAGTAGGAAGAAGTTTCCGGCAGGATTATTCTTTAATTCAATCATAGGTTGTTACTGATTAAGTATTTTCAATTGGGTATAATCAATGTTATTGCTTCATGCAGTACGCTGATGTCCAGTGGAAAATGACGGTCGAGAATACGTCCGTCCAAATCGACAGAGGCATTTTGCGCACGCAGCACTTTTACTTTTTGCGTACGGTAGGGCATCACTACCTTATGGTTCAGAATCCGCCCTTGGATAAGCATCCACAATCCCGACCATAGTTGCAGCAATTCGGGACGGTAAATGACGGAAACATCCAGCCAGCCATTATAGGGCACTGCACTAGGCGCTTGTCCGTATCCCCACGCACTGCCTATGCAGACAGTCATGATGCGTCCGCGTATATGCTCGCCGTTTATCTTGAGATGCATGCGGTACAGCTTCCGTTCGAAGATAATGGATAGCAGTGCCATGAAGTAAGAGAGGAACTTCACTCCCCAGAAACGCTTGCACTGGTCGGTGATTTTCACGATACGGGCTCCCAGGCCTATGTTGATGGCATTGAGAAAGTAGCGTGTCAGATGCTTTTCACCGTCGTAATAATAGCAGGTACCCACGTCTATTTTCCGGCGGCGGTTGTTGATGATGCAATCCACCGCTTTCTTGTAGTCCGAACTCATTTCCCAATAGTCGGCAAAGTCATTTCCTATACCATTGGGGATGATGCCGATGGCTATATTCTCCTTGTCCGGTGCATTGGAAAGCATGATGCCGTTAATGACGTCATTCAGTGCGCCGTCACCGCCTACTACAACAATGGTGCGGTAGCCGTTGTTGGCAAGGATACCTGCCAGACGCTCTACCGAACCGAACCCTTCGGACTGCACATAGTCGTAAGGCACACCTTTGCTGTCCATGTATTCTTTGATTTCTTTCCACCGTTTCTGCACTTTCCGTGTTCCGGCTTTGGGGTTGTATATCACTCCCAACTTTTCGGGTTCTGCACTCATGATTCTATTTACAATTTGACTATTTACTATTTACGATTTAAATCACCCGGTCACTTTATCGTTTCATCATCCTTCCAACTTCTTCTTTACAAAAGCTATCTTTTCTTCCATCGGCCACCGGGCATTCATCCAATGGATGGTAAATCCACGCCGTTCCATACCGCGGAACCAGGTCATCTGGCGTTTGGCAAACTGGTGGATGGCTGTTTCCAGTTGCGTGAACATCTCTTCATAGGTCAACTTGCCGATGAGATAAGTGTCAGATACTTGTATTCCAGTCCGTAATAGATGAGGTCATCCGGTTGGATGCCTTGCTCTATCAGAAGGCGCACTTCGTCTATCATTCCTTCTTCCAGGCGCTGGTGCAGGCGGCGGGTGATTTTCTCCCGACGCAATTCCCGGTCGATGTCCACACCTATGATGAGACTGTTCATCTGGGGGAAGGAACGTTCGTCTACTGGGGTATGGGCATAATACTCTTCGATTTCGATGGCTCGTATGGCACGTTTGGCTGTGTCTACGTCCGTGGTATTGTGCAGGCTTTTGTAACCTTTCAGTATGTCGGTCAGTTCTTCCAGCGATTTGTCTGCCAGACGGGTGCGCAACTCAGGATTCTCGGGTACGGGCAGCAGACGGTAGCCTTTCAGCACTGATTCGAGATACATTCCGGTTCCTCCACATACAACGGGCAGGCAACCTTTTTGTTTAATAGTCTCGTAAGCATTCAAGAAATCACGCTGATACTCGAAAACATTGTACTTATAGCCCGGGGCGGCTATGTCGATGAGGTGATGGGGAATCTGTTTCCCGTCGACGGTATAGTCAGCAAGGTCTTTGCCGGTGCCTAGGTCCATCCCCCGGTAGATTTGCCGTGAATCGGCACTGATGATTTCCGTATGGAGTTCGGCGGCCAAGGCGGCTGCAAATGGAGTCTTTCCTGAAGCGGTAGGCCCTAATATGGCGATTAAATCATAGTCTGGCATATATAAGTTCTTGTTAATCTCACTACAAAGATAGTGCAAACCGAATGCAGAATAAAATGAACTCGTTCATTTTTTATGCTGAGGTGCAGCTTATCTTCGTGTTAGTGCAAAGATAATGCAAACTGGGAGTATAATGGAAAGAACTTGCTCATTTTTTTACGTGATGCTATACCTTCTTTTCTACTTTGAAGCAGAAAAAGTGAAAAAGGACGTGAAAACGAGCATTAATCTTATTAAAATGTGTTATGAAACATGCTTTTTTTCTTGGAAAGTTTGTCAATGTCCCAAAAGTCCGTACATTTGCAATGTGTTTTTCATAGTATTAGATTTAAGGTTAACAAAGGTTGGAGTACAGCGGTACTCCTTTTTTTATGCCCTAAACTGAACTTTGGCACTTTTTTTCTATATTTTTACACTATATATTGAATGAACAAACATATTCACCTCTTATGAAGCTCTGTATATAGCTACGCTCAACGAATAGCCCTGCTTGATAAAGCTATTCAGCTATCTGGCAAACGATGACCCGTTTGCCACAGAGATTGTGTATCCTTTTATTCATGAATTTGCAGGATGGCATGCTGTACTTGTACAGTGTGTTGTTTTGTGCTATTTTATTGTTGAGCAATGCATTATACATATAAACAGATATGGCTTATCAACTTTCCGGTAATGATGAGCATTTTGATGGAGCAGCTGATAAATATAACCGATGCTGTTTTCTTAGGTCACGTTGGCGAGGTGGAATTGGGAGCATCTGCCATTGCGGGGATTTATTATTTGGCGGTCTACATGCTTGGGTTTGGGTTTAGTATCGGATTGCAGGTGATGATTGCCCGAAGGAATGGAGAATGTGACTATGGTAAGGCTGGGAAGATATTCTTTCAAGGTTTCTTCTTTTTATCGGGATTGGCCATTTTGCTTTGTCTGCTGATGCAGGCAAGTTCTCCTTTCATATTGGGAAGGTTGATTTCCTCGCCGGAGATTTATCGGGCTGTAATTCAATATCTGGACTGGCGCAGTTTCGGTTTGCTGTTTTCGTTTCCGTTTTTGGTTATCCGTTCTTTTCTTGTGGGAATAACATGCACTCGGGCATTATCGTGGGCTGCTGCCGTTGCAGTAGTGATTAATATTCCTTTGAATTATATTCTGATAATTGTTGGAGGACTGGGAATATCGGGAGCTGCCATTGCTTCTTCTCTGGCAGAGATGGGTTCTTTGGTGATGCTTCTTTTCTATGTATGGCTGAAAATAGATAAAGGGAAATATGGATTGAAACCGGTATATGACGGAAAGCTGTTGGTGGATGTGCTGAGCTTGTCGGTATGGAGCATGCTTCATGCCTTTATCAGCGTGGCTCCGTGGTTCTTGTTTTTTGTGGCGGTGGAACATTTGGGTAAAACGGAATTAGCCATTTCCAATATTACGCGAAGTGTATCTGCTGTCTTTTTTGTAATAGTCAATTCTTTTGCGGTCACTACGGGTTCGCTGGTCAGTAATGCGATTGGGGCTGGAGAAAGGAGGGCTGTTTTCATTATCTGCCGTAAGATACTGAGGTTGGGCTATTCTGTTGGATTTCCACTGATAGGGGTAGCTGTATGTTATAATCGCTTGATAATAGGAATCTATACAGATAACGAACTGTTAACAGAGCAGGCTTTCATCCCTTTTGTTGTGACGTTGCTGAATTATACCTTTGCCTTGCCAGGCTATGTATATCTCAACGCAGTTGGAGGGACCGGTAAAACCCGGATTACTTTTCTTTTCCAAGTGACTACCACTGTCGTGTATCTGGGGTATCTTTATTGGTTAAGCGCTTGCACTCATGCATCCTTGGCTATTTACTTAACGGCAGAATACCTTTTTGTGATTTTGCTGGCACTGCAATCGGTTTTCTATTTAAGAAGTAAACAATATTAGAAACATATCGAATTATGATGACTAAAATATATCCGCGTACGGGAGATAAGCAAACCGTATATCTTAATGCTGTTGTAAAGGATCCTCGAATAGAGGTTGGTGACTATACTATTTATAATGATTTTGTAGCTGACCCTTTGTTGTTCGAGAAAAACAATGTGCTGTATCATTACCCCATCCATCAGGAGAGGCTGGTTATTGGTAAATTCTGTTCCATTGCTTGCGGTACGAAATTTCTGTTCAACTGTGCCAATCATACGTTGAAATCTCTGTCTACTTATACATTTCCTTTATTTTACGAAGAGTGGGGATTGAAGAAATCGGACATAACGGATGCATGGGATGACAAAGGAGATATTATAAAATGATGTTTGGATTGGTTATGAAGCGGTGATAATGGCTGGTGTTCATATAGGAGATGGGGCGATTATTGGTGCACGTGCTGTTGTGACTAAAGATGTTCCCCCTTATACAATTGTAGGGGGAACTCCTGCCAAAGAAATCAGGAAACGTTTTGATGAGGATGTGGTGAAGAAATTATTGCGGCTGCAATGGTGGGATTGGTCGATTGATGAGATACGCTGTTACTTGCCGCATCTTGTACAAGGCTGTTGGGATAGATTTCCTTAATAATCCATCATCAGTGAGTTGCCGGTCTTGCCTCGTGAAATGTCAAGGTTAGGCGGTGCATAGCTCTGGTTACAGCTACATAAAGCATACTCTTGTCAATCTCCGAACGGTAATTTCTCTCATCCGTCTGTGGAATAATGACTTCGTCAAACTCGAGCCCTTTTGCCATGTGGGCAGAGGTGATGACGATGCCTTGCACAAATGCGGAGCTTTGACTTGATAGGAAGCTGATATCATTGGCATATGATTTCAGCATGTCTGCCATCTTCCTGGCTTGCTGCTCCGTCTTGCATATGATGCCAAGAGACTTATATCCGGATTTCCGGTAAGTGGAGATTAGCCCCATAATGCCGGACAGTTCTTCTACGGCACTGCCGAACTGCAGGATTTGTGGCTTTTCTCCATGCCGGGCAACCGGTTCCAGCTCTGCGTTAGGATGAATCTTTTGCGCAAAATCCGTAATCTCGAAGGTGGAACGATAACTCTTACACAATTTCATGATTTCACTTGCAGTAAGTGACTTTTGGATAGTTTCTGCTGTGGATGAACCATAAGGATTCACGGACTGTCCTGCATCGCCCAACACGGTTTTCCGGCATGGAAAGAGTTTCTGTATTACCTTGTACTGTATGGGCGAATAGTCCTGCATCTCATCTATCAACAGATGTTTGACTCTGAATGGCTGGTTCCCGTTTCCCTCCAATGCCAAGTGTAGGTATGCCAGCGGTGCCAAGTCTGAGTATTCGAGTGTATGTCCCTTTCGCATTTTGAACATTCCGGGATTATTTGTCCATTTAAAGAAATCTTTGTAGACTTGAATGTCGTTATTGCCTGCAAACATTAGTCTGATTTCTTTTTTCAAAAGGTTTCTGCCGGCGGTGGTTACCGTAAAGGTGTATTGTATTTTCAACATATCCAGCATATAATCAGCCATAGCATCAAATCGTCGGCGTATGGGATAACGGTTGAAACGTAGGTACTGTTCTTCAATAAACGGGGCAGGTATGGTGATGTATTTGGTCAGCTTCACGTCTGCTGCCTTGAAGTAGGTGTTCTCTATGTGGAGGATAAACTTGTCAAGCTCTGAAATGAAGCCGAAAGAGGCTTTATAGGCTATTCTGTCGATGAGGCTTGAGGATGGCTTTTCTAACAGTTCATTCACTAGCCCGAAGTATGTTTGGTACTTATATTTGTGTTCCAACACTCCGGAGAGTATTTGTTCCATACTGGTTTCGGGCACGGTTTCTTCCCCAAGTTCGGGGAGGACGTTGGAGATATAATCGGAAAACACTTTGTTGGGGGAGATAATCAGAATATCTTTTGATGAGATGCTGTCTCTGAAGGTATAGAGCAGGTAGGCTATGCGGTGCAGGGCTATGGATGTTTTTCCAGAGCCGGCCACTCCTTGAATAATAAGCGTGCGGATATCTTCGTTGCGGATAATCTGGTTCTGTTCCCGTTGGATGGTGGCAACGATATTTTTCATCTTGTCATCTGCATTGGAACTTAACTCTTTTTTTGCAGAATGTCGTCATGGACGGTCAGGGCACTTTCAATCATAAATTCCATTTTGCCGCCCCGAATTCTGTATTGGCGTTTTTTTAGGGAAATTACTCCTTTAATCTCTCCCGATGGAGACCGATAGCCTGCTTCTCCTAATTCATGGTCATAGAACATGCTCGAAACGGGTGCTCGCCAGTCATGGATAAGGGTAGCTCGACTTTCCGGGTCATAGAAGGTATGGATACCTATATAGATAGGCATCACTTTGCTGTTTTCTTTCTTTTCCAAAAAATCAATTCGTCCGAAGTAAGGAATGGCAAGTATCTTGGTGAGCCGCTTACGCTTGTTGATTACACTTTCCCCCAAGGCAAAATGGTTCAGGATGCTTTCGCGCATGGAGCGTATCTCGTGTGGGTCGATGTCTTTGTTGGACCAGATATAGTCTTTGTATTCTGCCAAGGTGTCGACGTGGTCTTTCACGGATGCGTCGGTATTACCGATAACCTTTTTCAGAAAACTGATTATTTGCTTTAAATATTCTTTCTCTTGTTTCTCTGTTTGATTGAATGCCATAATTAGTTGTTGCTAAAAGATAAGACAGTGTGCAAAATTAGTGTATTGTATCGGGAAGGGAAATGGCTATTTATAGCTATATACTGGGAAGTTTTATATCTTTGCACATTCAAAAAAGTGGAGGTAAATGGACATTCATGAGCTTGCAAGGCAGAATCAGCAATCTGCATGGAAAGTATTGGAAGATACCTGTATTATTGAAGCATGGGAGCGCATTGGAGCAACCGTTCATTTGGTGGGCTCACTCCGTACCGGGCTGTTGGCGAAAAGTAGGGATATAGATATCCATATTTATACCGATAGGTTGGATGTAGGAGAGAGCTTTTCGGTCATCCGGGAACTTGCGGAACGGTTGCCTTTGCAGGAAATACAATATAGGAACCTTATCCATACGGAGGAAGAGTGCATGGAGTGGCATGCTTTATATAAGGATAGAGAACAGAATACTTGGAAGTTTGATATGATTCACATCCGGAAAGGTTCCAGGTATGATGGTGTTGTAGAAAAGGTGACTGCCGCTATTGCGGAGCGCCTTACTCCTGAAATTAGGAAAACGATATTGCAAATCAAATTCGATGTGCCGGATGGTGTAACGATTCCAGGTATAGAGATTTATCATGCTGTCTTTACGGGAGGTGTCGGCACTTATAAGGAGCTTGAAGAGTGGCGCAAAACAAATCAGTTGGCGGATGGTCTCGGTTGGCTTCCGTAATCTTAGAGGTAGATACCAAGATTTTCTACTATATGGATGGCTTCCATTATATTGTTGGCATTTAACTTGCTTAGGATGTTTTTCCGGTGATTGTTCACAGTATAGATGCTCACTCCCAGCTGGTAAGCGATTTCCTTGCTTAGAAAACCTTGTCGGATGAGTCGTAATATTTCTTTCTCCCGGTTGGATAATTGTTTGTCGGGAGAAACAGTGCATGTTGGAAGCATCTCTCCCGTTTTTCTGTTCACCACCGTCCGTTTGATTCTTTCGATAGGGGTCTGGTCGGGAAGTATATCCATTACTCCCATAATTATCCAGGCTTTACCATTCCGGTCTGTTTCTATGACTTGTTGCCGGCTGCTTACATTGATATACTGTTGCCGTGCATTCAACATACGGAATTGAAATATTTGCCGGTAATCATTTCTTTCTTCCGGTGGGAGTGAGTAGATGAACTGTCCATGCTCGATTTGGCATTCCGTGAGTTGCATTCTGTCATCAGGATGTATTCTCTCTTCCAGTAAATCGCCTTGTTGCCTGATTGTCTTTATCCAAGTGGGATTGTATCCGAAAAGATGGGCAAAACTGTCGGATGCAAAATCGTATCTCTCTTTAAATACGTCAACTGTAAAAATACAGCTCTGGCTCATTTGTGAGAACGCTTGCACGGATATTCTTTTCTTGTTCCACAAATCATAGTCCACATCGGGACCGCTAATCTGCTGTCTTGCCCATAATTCTTTGGGAGTTGTCTTGTTGGTAGTCATGGAACAAAGATAACTGATAATTTTCTTTTGAGCTTTATCTTTTACGGGATAATATTATTTCTAAGAATATGTTGTAGGGTTGGATTAAGTGGCTACCTTTGTAGGCCGTGTCATTGGGGACGTCGTGAATGAAAAGCAAACGAGTAATAAATTCAATATGTGATAAGATGAAAGATATACCGGCAGACAGCTTAATAAAGAATTATTTTCCTGTAGATTATATAGATTCTTTTTCTAAAGTGATGGTCACTGGGCAGGCTTTGACACCGGAAGATTTTCGCAATCTTGCCTTCAGCCGATTTCCTAAGTGGATTGGTTGGCTCATGAATTTTAGGAATGCGATTGTAAAGCCATTAGGACTGGATACAGCAACTAGATTTACAGATATGGTCTTGGATAAAAATCTGCATGAAGAAATTCTCGGAATGCCGGATAAGCATCTTGATTTCCATGTGTCCATGTGGTGCGGGGAATATCACGAAGGAAAACAAGAACTTCGGATTACTACTGTTGTGAAGTACAATAATTGGCTGGGAAGGGCATATTTCTTTATTATCAGACCTTTTCATGGGATAATAGTAAAGTCTATCTTAAAGCATGTTGCTGGGGATAGGGGGAGTGGGTGTAAATAAATACTCCCATTGAAATATTATCATTTCAATGGGAGTATTTATTTGAGTGGTGCCACCAGGAATCGAACCGGGGACACAAGGATTTTCAGTCCTTTGCTCTACCAACTGAGCTATGGCACCATGTTTATCTCTTTTGCGGTTGCAAAGGTAGTGAAACTTTTGGACTATGCAATAGCTTTCATAATAAAAAACGCTGATAATTGGCTATATGGCTAATTATCAGCGTTTATGATTTGAGAAAAAATACTGAAAAAGTTTTATAGTTATGCTTTTTCCGCTTCTTCTTCCTTCAAAGGATTCCATCCTTGTGCTTTGAGTTCAAACTCTTGACCGTCACGGGTAATTAGGGCGCAGCCTAATTCCGGTTTGGTGATATGGCCAATCAGCTTGACGCCTTCCATTTCGGCAACCTTTTCATGGTCGGCAATGGGGACGGTGAACAATAACTCATAATCCTCGCCTCCGTTCAGTGCACAAGTGCTCAGGTTCATATTGAATTCTTCTGCCATTACAGCCGTCTGATAGTCGATAGGAATATGTTCTTCGTAAACTCGGCAACCCACTTTGCTTTGGGTACAAATATGCAGTAATTCCGAAGAAAGTCCGTCCGATATATCCATCATGGAGGTGGGTTGTATACCTTCTTCTGCCAGTTTCTGAATGATGTCACGGCGTGCTTCGGGCTTCAGTTGACGTTCCAGAAGATACTCCTTCCCCGAGAAGTCCGGTTGCAAGTCTTTGTCACCTCCTTTGAGCACCGCCTTTTCGCGTTCCAAAAGCTGTAGTCCCATGTAGGCGGCACCCAAGTCGCCGCTGACGCAAATCAGGTCGGTTTCGCGGGCACCATTGCGGTAGACCACTTTTCCTTTCTCACCCTCGCCTATGCAGGTGATGCTGATGGTAAGCCCAGTATAGGAAGCGGAGGTGTCTCCTCCCACGATGTCAACATCATATTCTTCGCAAGCCAAACGGATGCCGGCATAGAGTTCCTCCATGTCTTCTATACTGAAACGCTTGGATATACCCAAGGAAACGGTAATCTGCTTCGGTGTGCCGTTCATGGCATAGATATCGGAGAAATTGACTACGGCCGATTTATACCCCAAATGCTTGAGCGGTACATACACAAGGTCGAAGTGGACGCCTTCCATTAGCAAGTCGGTGGTAACGAGCACTTCCTTTTCGGCCGGGTAGGAGAGGACGGCGGCATCATCTCCGACACCATATCGGCTCGACTCATTCTTTAGTTCAATGCCTTCGGTGAGGTGTCGGATGAGGCCGAATTCACCGAGGGTAGCTATTTCTGTTCTCATGCTTTCTTATGCTCTATTAATCAATTCACGCATAATCTCTGTCATTCTCGGTTGTGCCTCGTCTGCAGCTTTCTGCACTTCTTCGTGAGAAACTTCTACGATTTTACCTTCTACCCCCAAGTCTGTAATGACAGATACGCCGAACACTTTGATTCCGCAATGATTTGCCACGATGACTTCCGGCACGGTGGACATGCCCACTGCATCGGCACCCAGAATATGGAACATCTTGTATTCCGCAGGTGTTTCGAATGTGGGACCTTGCGTACCGATATAGACACCGTGCTGAACCTTGATGCCCTTTTCTGCTGCAATGGCGTCGGCCTTACGAATCAGCTCTTGTCATAGGCCTCGCTCATATCCGGGAAACGAGGGCCGTAAGGTATGTTTTTGCCACGCAATGGATGTTCGGGGAAGTAGTTTATATGGTCGGTGATAATCATCAGGTCGCCGATCGCAAAATCCGGATTTGTGCCGCCACTGGCATTGGAAACGAACAAGGTCTTGATACCCAGTTCGCGCATTACACGTACCGGGAAGGTCACTTCCTTCATGGAATAGCCCTCGTAAAAATGGAAACGTCCCTGCATCGCCATGATGTCTTTATGGCCCAGTTTGCCGAAGATAAGTTTTCCGCTGTGTCCCTCTACGGTAGAGACGGGGAAGTTGGGGATTTCTTCGTACCTTATCTCATACTTTTCAGTGATTTCACCGGCAAGACTGCCGAGGCCGGTACCGAGGATGATTGCTGTCTCAGGCTGGGTGTGCATCTTTCCCTTCAGAAAGGCTGCTGTTTCTTGAATGCGCTCTAACATAGCCAATAATGTTTTGGTTAAATATATATTGTTGATTTTGTAAAATTTCTATTTCTATCGGCAGCACGTAGATGTACGGCTTTAGTGTTTCGTCCAGTGCGGGATGGAGTTTCAGCCTTGCCGCATCTTTCTCCGTGGTGATTATCAGTCTTTTCCACTCTTCCAGGTGCAGGAATTGTTCCTTTATTTGCAATAAATCCTTGGGAGTAAAGTCATGATGGTCATCAAATGACAGCAATTTGACGTGTGGCGTGTAAGATTCCACTTCTTTCTGTAAGGGGGCGGGGGAGGCGATGCCTGTCACCAGCAGTACTTGCTCGTCTCCGGTGAGGGAGGAGAGCACTTTCCGGCTGTTCGTTTTCTCGGGAAATAGCGGTGTCAACATTCCATAGCGGAATCTGGAGAAATACAGTTGTTGGTATGGATAGAGGTGGAGCCGTTTAGCTATGATGTTGAAGTCTATCGGCTTGATATCATCCGGACATTTGGTAACGATGACCATCTGTGCCCGGTTTTTACCGCTTGAAGGTTCGCGGAGTCTTCCGGCAGGGAGCAAGGCATCATCGCACAGTAACCGGTGAAAATCAGTTAGTAGAATGTTCAGCCCAGCTTTTACATGGCGATGTTGGAAGGCATCGTCCAGGATGATGGCTTCTACAGTGGGATTTTCCAGTTTCAGCAGTTGCTCAATGCCGTGGCAACGGTTTTCGTCTACCGCTACCCGTGCATTGGGGAATTTATTTTTAATTTGATACGGCTCGTCACCTATTTGGCGTACATTGCTCTTGTCATCGGCCAATACATAGCCTCGGCTTTTACGCTTGTAACCCCGACTGAGGGTGGCTACATTTACTCCGTTTTTTTGTAATAGCTTTATCAGATATTCGGTATGTGGCGTCTTGCCAGTTCCGCCCACAGCAAGATTGCCCACGCATATTACTGGAACGTCAAAACTCTTTGACCGGAGCCAGCCCCAGTCAAAGAGTTTATTTCGCAAGCATACCCCTATCCCATAAAGCCATGATAGGGGATATAGCCAATGATATATCTTGATAAAGTTTTCCTCCATTTATTGAATATTCAGTTCAAAGGGTACACGTGCTTGTATACGGTCACATTTGTCAAAATTCTCCAGGACGCTGAACTGCTGGTATATCTCGCCCATTGTGCCTTTCAGCATACGTGCTTTGATGTAGTTACCCGGATTGGTGTTCATCAGACTTTCAAAGAAACTTTCCTTTTTCGGATAGCTCATCACGGTATAGGCATCTACTCCGGCCTTTGCAATGGCAATGTCCAAAGCTTTGTCCAAACCACCCAATTCGTCGACTAGTCCTAGTTCCTTGGCCTTGCTTCCGGTCCATACACGGCCTTGGGCAATTTTATCCAGGTCTTCCTTGCTGATGCCTCGGCCATCGGAGCAGCGGGTGAGGAAGAGGTCATATCCGTTGTTCACATACATTTGCATCAGCCCTTTTTCTCCGTCATTCATCGGGCGTGTCAGCATGCCGAAGTCTGCGTATTTATTGGTTTTCACTACATCAAAATTTACCCCGATTTTATCAGTCAGCCCCTTTGCGTTGGGGAACATGCCGAAGATGCCGATAGAACCCGTCAGTGTGGTAGGCTCGGCCACGATGGTGTCTGCATTACAAGAAATGTAGTAACCTCCTGAAGCTGCATAGTCACCCATGGAAACAATGACTGGTTTCTCTTTCTTCAATTCGCTGACGGCATACCATATCTGTTCTGAACCATAGGCGCTTCCGCCCGGTGAGTTTACGCGTAATACTACAGCTTTTACATCTTCGTCATCTTTCAGCTTGCGCAGGTCTTTAATCACCTTTTTAGAGTCGATGCCTTCTTCGCTGGAGGCAGAAGATGAACCACCGTCAATTTCTCCATAGGCATAGTATACGGCAATCACATTTCCACTTTTGTCTTTGGGAACATTCTTCTTTACGTTAATCATGTCCTGCAAACCAAGTACGGGCATGCGGTCGTCTTTGTCGATGCCTACCATCGCTTTCAGGTAGTTGCGTACATCATTCTTATATATTAATGTATCGACCAGTCCGCATTGCACACTTTCTTCTGCGGGATAGAACATCAACATGCGGTCGGCAATGGCGTTCAGTGAGTCTACAGATATTTTGCGTGATTCTGCAACATCATTGGTCACTTGTCCCCAGATGGAGGTCAGGTAAGCGTCGATTTGTTCACGGTTGGCAGGGCTCATTTCGGTAGAGATGAAAGGCTCTACAGCCGATTTGTAGGTACCTACTTTGAATATCTGCATTTCTACTCCGATTTTGGCCAGCAAATCCTTGAAGAACATGGGGGTAGCGGCCAAGCCCCTCCACTCGACCATACCTTGCGGGTTCAGCAACACCTTGTCGGCTATACTTGACAGATAATAAAGACCTTGGGAATAGCTGTCACCATAAGCCACGATGAATTTTCCCGATTCCTTGAAATCCTTCAATGCATTGCGTATTTCTTCGCGTGAAGCAAATCCTGCACCCAGCGAAGTCGCTTCTATATAGATACCTTTAATGTCGTCATTCTCTTTTGCTTTTTTGATAGAAGAGAGGATATCATCCAGGCCATAAGTCTTATAATTGTCTCCCATAAGGGCATCGAACGGATTGTCTTGGCTGCGTTCAGCCAGTGCACCATTCAAATCCAGCATCATAATGGAGTTTTTGCGTACTTGCGTTTCTGACTCCGAAGATGATACCATGCTGAAAACCACCAGAATACTGATGAAAACTAAAACAACGACTGATACGATGATGCCGGTAATGGTGGCAAACGTAAATTTCAGAAAATCTTTCATTGCACTTTATTGTTTTTAGTATGCTAACTTTTAAAAGCTAACAAAGATAAATAATTAGGTTGATATTTACCCTATCTGTCGCTGAGTTTTTCGGTTTGTCACAGTATTGTGGGAGATTTCATTCTCTTTTCTTTTATCTTTGGAGTATTTCATTTCGTTCTTTATGGATAGTTAGTTTCTAAAATGCCAGATATAATTGCTATCTCTTTACTTTCTGAGTCTGTTTCTCTAAAAACTAGTCTTTCCACAGCAATGTTCTTTTCTTACCACAGCTGTGGAAAGAAAGAAACGCGGGTGTGGTAAGAAAGAAACATATCTGTGGTGAGAAAAGTTGTTCAGTAGTTCTCGTTTAGTATCCGGGCTTTCCGGATGTAGCCTTTCGCAGGTTTATTGTCAGTTCTCTTTGGGCTCCTCAAGCGTGGTGCCGGCCGTTCAGTGGTCTATGTCAAGGGGTGAACTTAGTATATTCCGATGCGCGCGCGTATATATATAATGTGTCCCTTTCCTTCCTGCCTTCCTTTCCCTTTAAAAAAATGCTTTTAAAACATATCTATCAATCAGCTAGTTATGAAAAAGTTCACGTAAACCCTCAAAAAAGCTTGTATATATTTTGCAGATGTCCGTAAAAGCCCTACTTTTGCATCCGCTTTCGGGAACGAAGGCGGCGATGTTTTGACATTCTGACAGTAAAACGGAGCGGTAAGCTTCCATTTTTTCTCTTCTTTGCCATAGGTTTCTTTCGGAACTTCGGCCTTGGAAAAGAAAAATGAAAAAAACTTCCGAAAACATTTGGAAGCTATGCTTTAAAGTCCTTACCTTTGCACCCGCTTTTGAAAACGAAAGCAGCGCGAGTTGACATTCTTTTTAAAGAAACGGTGCCTGGTCCTTCTTCCTTTTTCTTTTTGCCTCCCTTTCGACAAGAGAGACGACGAGGAAAGAGAAAAAAGAAAAATGAAAAAAAAAACAACGCTTCCGAAAAGATTTGGAAGATATGCTTTAAAGTTCTTACCTTTGCATCCGCTTTCTGAAAAGAACAGCAATCGTGAAACGAGCGATCTTTGAACAGATTTACATAAACAATACAAGTAGTACAAGAGCAGGTGCTTCGCAAATTAATAATTGGAAACTTGATTAAGATATCGTACCTGGGTAAAATAAAAAGAACCGTCATTACTTATTCTATATAAATAGGTAAAGATACTTTTTAAATTCGAGCGTCCTGAACAGATAATTAAGAACCGCACTTTAATTTTTAATTTGCGCAGTCAAGATACTTTTACAATGAAGAGTTTGATCCTGGCTCAGGATGAACGCTAGCTACAGGCTTAACACATGCAAGTCGAGGGGCAGCATGAACTTAGCTTGCTAAGTTGGATGGCGACCGGCGCACGGGTGAGTAACACGTATCCAACCTGCCGATGACTCGGGGATAGCCTTTCGAAAGAAAGATTAATACCCGATGGCATAGTTCTTCCGCATGGTGGAACTATTAAAGAATTTCGGTCATCGATGGGGATGCGTTCCATTAGGTTGTTGGCGGGGTAACGGCCCACCAAGCCTTCGATGGATAGGGGTTCTGAGAGGAAGGTCCCCCACATTGGAACTGAGACACGGTCCAAACTCCTACGGGAGGCAGCAGTGAGGAATATTGGTCAATGGACGAGAGTCTGAACCAGCCAAGTAGCGTGAAGGATGACTGCCCTATGGGTTGTAAACTTCTTTTATACGGGAATAAAGTGAGGCACGTGTGCCTTTTTGTATGTACCGTATGAATAAGGATCGGCTAACTCCGTGCCAGCAGCCGCGGTAATACGGAGGATCCGAGCGTTATCCGGATTTATTGGGTTTAAAGGGAGCGTAGGCGGACGCTTAAGTCAGTTGTGAAAGTTTGCGGCTCAACCGTAAAATTGCAGTTGATACTGGGTGTCTTGAGTACAGTAGAGGCAGGCGGAATTCGTGGTGTAGCGGTGAAATGCTTAGATATCACGAAGAACTCCGATTGCGAAGGCAGCTTGCTGGACTGTAACTGACGCTGATGCTCGAAAGTGTGGGTATCAAACAGGATTAGATACCCTGGTAGTCCACACAGTAAACGATGAATACTCGCTGTTTGCGATATACAGTAAGCGGCCAAGCGAAAGCGTTAAGTATTCCACCTGGGGAGTACGCCGGCAACGGTGAAACTCAAAGGAATTGACGGGGGCCCGCACAAGCGGAGGAACATGTGGTTTAATTCGATGATACGCGAGGAACCTTACCCGGGCTTGAATTGCAACTGAATGATGTGGAGACATGTCAGCCGCAAGGCAGTTGTGAAGGTGCTGCATGGTTGTCGTCAGCTCGTGCCGTGAGGTGTCGGCTTAAGTGCCATAACGAGCGCAACCCTTATCGATAGTTACCATCAGGTTATGCTGGGGACTCTGTCGAGACTGCCGTCGTAAGATGTGAGGAAAGGTGGGGATGACGTCAAATCAGCACGGCCCTTACGTCCGGGGCTACACACGTGTTACAATGGGGGGTACAGAAGGCAGCTACACGGCGACGTGATGCTAATCCCTAAAGCCTCTCTCAGTTCGGATTGGAGTCTGCAACCCGACTCCATGAAGCTGGATTCGCTAGTAATCGCGCATCAGCCACGGCGCGGTGAATACGTTCCCGGGCCTTGTACACACCGCCCGTCAAGCCATGAAAGCCGGGGGTACCTGAAGTGCGTAACCGCAAGGAGCGCCCTAGGGTAAAACTGGTGATTGGGGCTAAGTCGTAACAAGGTAGCCGTACCGGAAGGTGCGGCTGGAACACCTCCTTTCTGGAGTGACGTCTCGACTCGATCGTTGGTTCTTGAAGTTATGCTTCCATAAGAACCTCTTGTACTGCGCGTACTTGTTTATTAAAATATACGAGAAAAGTAGAAGCCGAGCCGTAAGGCGAGGGTTTGACTGACAGTCCTATAGCTCAGTTGGTTAGAGCGCTACACTGATAATGTAGAGGTCGGCAGTTCAACTCTGCCTGGGACTACTTCAAAGTTGAAAACTGAAAATTGAGAAATGAAAATCGGGAACTCTCCGGATTTTCCACTTTCCACTTTCCGTTTTCCACTTATAAGAAGGGGGATTAGCTCAGCTGGCTAGAGCACCTGCTTTGCACGCAGGGGGTCAACGGTTCGAATCCGTTATTCTCCACTCCGTTTTGATTATTGTTTTATAATTGAAACACCGTTCTTTGACATGATGTGACCAAAAAAAAGTAAAGTTAAAAGCTGAAAGTATATATCGACCATACGTGATCGGTAAGACAAAAAGTAAGTAAGGGCACATGGCGGATGCCTTGGCTCTCGGAGGCGATGAAGGACGTGATAAGCTGCGATAAGCTGCGGGTAGGTGCAAATGACCTTTGATCCGCGGATTTCCGAATGGGACAACCTGGTACTTTGAAGAGGTACCATTCCACAATGTGGAAGGCTAACGCAGGGAACTGAAACATCTTAGTACCTGCAGGAAAAGAAAATAAATAATGATTCCCCTAGTAGTGGCGAGCGAACGGGGACTAGCCCAAACCACCTATGTTACGGCATATGTGGGGTTGTAGGACCACGTTGTGGCAAGAAAGTTGGTGAGCAGAATGTTCTGGAAAGTACAGCCATAGAGCATGACAGCTGCGTATGCGAAGCCAAGCGAAGCCTAGTGGTATCCTGAGTAGCGCGGAGCACGAGGAATTCTGCGTGAATCTGCCGGGACCATCCGGTAAGGCTAAATACTCCCGAGAGACCGATAGTGAACCAGTACTGTGAAGGAAAGGTGAAAAGCACTTCGAACAGAAGAGTGAAATAGTTCCTGAAACCATGTGCCTACAAGCGGTCGGAGCACCTTCTGGTGTGACGGCGTGCCTTTTGCATAATGAACCTACGAGTTACTTTTTCCGGCGAGGTTAAGGATTTCAGATCTGCAGCCGAAGCGAAAGCGAGTCTGAACAGGGCGTATAGTCGGAAGGAGTAGACGCGAAACCAAGTGATCTACCCTTGAGCAGGTTGAAGGATGGGTAACACCATCTGGAGGACCGAACCAATAAGCGTTGAAAAGCTTCTGGATGACCTGAGGGTGGGGGTGAAAGGCTAATCAAACTTGGAGATAGCTCGTACTCCCCGAAATGCATTTAGGTGCAGCCTTGACTTATACTGGCATGAGGTAGAGCGACTGATAAGATGCGAGGGCTTCACCGCCTATCAAGTCTTGACAAACTCCGAATGCGTGTCAGTTCTATGTCAGGAGTGAGGGCATGGGTGCTAAGGTCCATGTCCTAAAGGAGAACAATCCGGACCAACAGCTAAGGTCCCGAAATGAATACTAAGTTGAACTAACGAAGTCAGATTGCTAAGACAGCTAGGATGTTGGCTTGGAAGCAGCCATTCATTTAAAGAGTGCGTAACAGCTCACTAGTCGAGGAGTTTGGCGTGGATAATAATCGGGCATTAAGTATTCTACCGAAGCTTTGGGATGTGTAAACATCGGTAGGGGAGCATTCCACTCTGCGTCGAAGGTGAAGCGTGAGCTTTGCTGGAGCGTGGGAAAAGCAAATGTAGGTATAAGTAACGATAAAGGGGTGGGAAACCCCTCGCCGAAAAGATTGGGGTTTCCTGATCAACGCTAATCGGATCAGGGTAAGTCGGGTCCTAAGGCTCAGCCGAACGGCGAGGCCGATGGCAGAACAGGTTAATATTCCTGTACTACCTTTAGGAGTGATGTGGAGACGGAGGAGTGACAGCGCCGCCATCTGACGGAATAGATGGTTGAAGGGTGTAGATGTTGATTCCTGTAGGCAAATCCGCAGGAAGAGTCGAACCTGATAGTATACAGCGTTCTTCGAACAATGTAATAGTGCGTGTAAACATACTTCCAAGAAAATCCGCTAAACTTAATCCTAATGGTACCCGTACCGTAAACCGACACACGTAGTCGGGAATATACTAAAAGGCGCTTGAGTGATTCACGGTTAGGAACTAGGCAAACGACCCTGTAACTTCGAATCAAAGGATATAACGGCGAGGCGCAGAGGAGCAGGTCAGGCAACTGTTGCGCTTTAAAAACACAGGGGCTGTGCAAAGTGAAAAGATGAAGTAGCCAGCCTGACACCTGCCCGGTACTGGAAGGTTAGAGGAGATGTCACCGAGAGAAAAAGCATTGAATTGAAGCCCCAGTAAGCTTGGCGGCGTAATAACGGTCCTAGGTAGCAGAGAGAATTCGCTTCAATGGGGGCCAGGATCCGACCTGCACGAATGGTGTAATGATCTGGACGCTGTCTCAACCGTGAGCTCAGTGAGGAAATTGTGGTATCGATTGAATTGCCGATTACCCGCGATGGGACGAAAGAACCCATGGGGCCTTTACTATAGCTTAATTGAATTTGGGTGAGTGATGTGTAGGATAGGCCAGGCTTCGAAGCAGGTACGC